>CEWJ01073649.1_pt1 | contig 423295 bp, 344 predicted proteins | sample 350291 | NCBI WGS metagenome assembly CEWJ01 (sample SAMEA2622923, study PRJEB7988) | marine metagenome | isolation source: saline water (ENVO:00002010), including | reverse complement strand
CAAGTATTACAGCCATTGAAGCGGGAGCCGCTGACGTTCATTGGGCGGACCATTGCAGCTGCCGTCGGAGTCCTGGCGGTGGCCCTGTGCGTAATATATTGCTACGGCTGGGTAGTGAATGTGGCGATTCCGTGGGTGACAGAGACTGCGATTCCGGCAGTTACAGGCTTTTTGGATTCCGCTGTGTGGCCGGGGGTTTTTGATTTTTCCTGGGTGCAGGCCGGCAAGGTATTCGGGTACGGCAAGGCGATTGTAGACGGGAACCCATTAGGTCTTCTTTATTCTGCATTTTCGCCTTTGGGATATTTTGATTTAGAATCGAATTTTCTCATCGACGGAGTCATTACATCGGCTCTTGGAGAGGTGCATGAAGGCTGGGATATTCTCTAGAGCGCGAGCATTCTACATTTCATCCGTGATATTGACGGTGACTACAGTCGCCTGGAGCTGCACGGGTGCGTACAACAAGGTTCCTGTGCGGGATGAAGCGAATTCCATCCCGATCCTTTACCTGGAACAGTCTAAAGAATCAGCGGAAGGTGTTGCAACGCCAGTCGAATGGGATGCGGAGCTCTGCAAGGTTCAGGACAATGCTATTGTTCGGCATCCGATTGACATTGCGAAGGAGACGGTTCAGATATTGGACCGGAAAAATGGTCCGCACTCCAGGGTGCTGGTTCGCTACGGTACCTTGGTCTTTGGTGACAAAACGGTTGCGGGGATTCCATGCATTCTACTAAAGCAAATGGATTGATTGTCCTATCGTTTCTCTTTGTAACCTCGTGTACAACCTTTGATGAGAGGGCTGTTCTGCAGGTCGGAGATGAAACCGTAGAATTCGAATACCGCGAAACGGACCTCTATGTCAGAGAGCTGTGTAATGGTTCAGAGCGTAGGTATGGCTCAGGTATCCCATCCTTAAAGGCTCTCATAGAGTCTTCAAGGATCGAATTGGCGGGAAAGGGAGCCAACGCATTGGCAAAAGCCGAAATCCATTTGTATGCGCGTCAATACAAATTGGCATCGATTTACGGCCGATTGAATCTAAGGCTCTGCTGGAGGATTACCGGATATCCGGTGTATGTCTCCCCGCCGGAAGAGTAGAAGCTCTATCCACTTTTCCGCAGTAGGGCTGGGTAGTGAGTGTGGCGTGGCCCGCGATCAAGTCCTGGTGGCAGGGCAGCCTCTTACAGAAGGCCTGGCATCTCTATAGTAAACCAACTATGACGTTATTTGGAGTTGAACAACAGATACCGGTGAGCATAGCCCAAATTCATGCGTATACTTCGCTGGTGGACAACATGCTGGAAGGAGACACGCTCGGGGCGTTGAATGCGCTGGCAGGGACCGTGTTGCCGTCGGTGAATGAGCTGACAGGATTGGGTCTTCCTATAACAAGCATCCCGTTGTTTGACAATTTTTGCTGCGATTAATGATGAAAAATTGTATCCGCTTCTGCATATTTCTCTGGATGCTCGGAAGTTGTATTTCCAGTCCTCGATACGATTATGCCATAACGGAACCGCCAGAATTCGTTCCGGATGACGACCTCCGGAAGAGATTTGAATGGTTTACAATGAGAGTAAAGAACGATTGTACAGCAATAAATTCGATTGAATTGCGTCTGGATATGTACGGCTATTTCGTCCTGGATCCGCGTCAACAATATTGGTACCGAACGTTGATGCTGAAGAAGGACGTCCGGAAACAATCCCTAATTCTACCCGCCGAAGATTGGCTCCATATGAGAGCATTTCTGTTTCTCCCTGAGGACTGGTTGTTCTCCTCTCACTCGCTAGATACTCCCAAATTATACTACTCGAAAGACTCAGAGCCCGAACTTATCATTAACTGCAGCGGTCCGGATGATGTTCAACTCCAGTACATTGGCCCGGATGGTAAGACGTATCCCAATGACGAGCCCCGGGAGAGAGAGGAATATCGAATAGCGCCTATTGGTCAGTGATGCGAGCAAGTTGCGAAAGACGGCGCCTATGGAAAAGCCATTGAAATCCGCAAACAGGCCTGGAAAAAGACGCTGCGATTTGCCCGTGATGTGGGCGCCTGCGAGATGTGCATCGTCGTAAGGGGATATCCAGTGTATGAGGCAAATAGTGAAAGCGAGTAGAAACGACATCCAGCCATTTCGCAGCTGGTCCAATCCAGAGAAAGGAGGCCGCGCCAGAATGAGTCTTAAGAGAAATCACCGCGATTATGTTAAGCCTCCGCGTATCTTGATCAAGACAATATCTTGCCTCACATTAATTTTGACTCTGCTACTCGCGGCAGCCTGTGCGCCCAATACTGAACCCTATGACGATTGCCGTGAGGAAAAGCTGGCCTTTCTCACCCTTTACCCCGGATGCGAAGCCAGAATCGGCGCAACCGATTCGGAAGGAAACACCACCACCCGGGAAGACTGCGATCGATATCTGGCAGGAATTATAATCGGCCTCGATTACTGCGAATCGCTGAAGCCAGACCCTTTGCTTTGGATGGAGTCGCTCGGTCGGCCGACAAGATCGTGGGATGTCACAAATGAAATACTTCTGCATTTGTAGCCTTTTTCTTGCAGCCCTTCTTTTCCCGACCAACAAGGCCATAGCTCGGTCTCCGGTGCCCGTGGATTTCCTTTACTGGAACGTAGAAGAGGATCGCCCACTGGACAAGGAGGAGGGCTTCGAGTATAGCGTGTCCATTTTCGAGTTAGCGGTGCGCGAACGTATCTCTGAATGTGACGGTTTGTCCGGATTGCATTTTCGGGAACGCTCGGTGCCCAAATCAATGGCAACCAGGCTTGGACGTTTCATTCGCTCGAGCAAATCTCGGCCCAATTACGGAGAATGCATCCGCCTGCAACGTCCTGAAACCCAGAGAGTAATCTTCTACGTAGTGCCCGAACCGTTGCCTTTGTACTGCATCGGAGGCACATTTCTTCTGGCTCCCTGATTCGGGGGGCCGAGCAGTGAACTGGTGGATGTGTGGTTCGTTGCGTTGGATGCAGAGGGGAGAATTGTCGATCAAGCGAACTACAACTTTCCCAGATCCAGGTTCCTGTTCTTCATCACAATTTCGGAGTCGGACTATAGGATTGCGGTCTCGGTGATACTCGAATAGGGAAGCGAGCGTCTGGTTGCCGGAACGGAATTGGAGAATGGATAATCATTAGGATAAGCAAAAAAATAAAAAGATGGTTGAGAAAACATATGGGTGTGCGTGAATAGGCCGTACAGAAGTACGGGGTGGGCGCATGGAAGTGGCGAAGAGAAAGACAGGATTTTCAAAGAAAAGATTGAATAGATGGGTCTCCTTTCGGGCACTCCTATTTCTGACGATAGGTAATCTGCTATCCCTTTCCTGTAGCAGGGAGAACAGCGAAACGGCGTTACTCTCTAATTTGCTGACTTCCATGGCCCGAGATAATCGTTTGATTGTCACCGGGGACTATCAACCGTTTATGCCCGGCACGCTGGCCGGGGAGGCTAATACCAATGTCTCCAGGTATTGGAACTACCGCGTGAGACTTCGTGAGCAATTCATGACATACGGAGTTGCCGACGGGGACTGTATTCCGGTGGAAAGGATTGTGTCCTATTTTCCTGGATCCAGTGAGTCAAGTAGAGCAGGCTACTGGGGAGATGCCACCATCAAGCTTGGCTGGTACATAGGGATTCTCGCCACCGAGATATTCATGTTGCGCAATCCGAGTCTTTATGGGGGTTTCGGCGACCAGACGGACCTCAATAACGCAACCAAGGAGTTATACTGTTCGCTCATTGCTCTGGAGCGCTTGGATAGATTTGGTGAACAAAGAATGTGGGAGGTTCACCCGGTTTCATTGAATAAACTTATAGGCTCCGAGGGCTACGAATGGCCCGACTCTCCAGGCTTTTTTGTCCGGGACGATGTCGGCGCGGAAAGCGGACGTGCTCTGGGCTTCGATTTCATGCAATCGGACCGTGTTATGGCTTTCGACTTAAATGAACCTTCTGAAAGCATTCGGCCGGCCGGTCAGCACAACAAAGAGATGAGCCAGGACCAGGTTATTCATGTCTTGATGGGCTTGTCGCTGGTCAAGCGGTTGGTCCCCGGAGATATTCAGTACAACGGGGTTGGCCTCAAGCGCTACAGTCAGAATCAGGCTAGAAAAATCATGGACTGGGTCTCTCGAGGCAACGAATGGCTAATCAAAGAGCCCGTCACTCCGAAAATCCAACACTTTGGACCGATCCCCTGGTTTGATCCCTGGCATCCGGCGGACTGGGACGATCTGGATGTTGTCCAGCGCGGCGGCGATGCAAGGCCATTCTCAAGAGGCTTTGTTTATGCCGACCGCTTCATTAATGATCGTACGCTACCGGAACCTTTGTTGTTTGATCAGGTGTGGCACTTCCTTCAGTCTTCAGCGCCGGCCTTTCAGCCCATTGCCCAGCTAAACAATTCACCTGCGGACAACCTGCATATGATCATGAATCTGGCTGCAGTGGGAGATGGCTGGGGAGCTACCACCAATCACTCGCTGAGGCAGCTGGCAAGCTATGAAGGTTTCACCTTGTATCCTATCTTGAACTATGTTCTGCATTATTCTCCGGGCAACCTGCATCCTGACCTGAGTCGAGACGCTCGTCACATCCTGGAAAGCGCACCCTATGCTGGTCCGGAAGTGGGGCCCGATAGGCCGCCGGCACTAATCGCAGGCTGGGGATCTGAAAACCGGTTCATTCGCGAGGCTGCACAGCAGAACCAACCGGGAGATCCCTATAAAGAAGTTAAGTTTAACGGATTGGATTACATGTTGCTCCATAACCTGCTGTATATAGCACAACCGCAGTTTTTCGCTTCGGTTCAACATTTCCCCCGCACCCCGATTCCGGAATTGCCGGCGCCAAACTGGCCAGTGCCGCCTGCTACAGAAATTCCTCCCCTCGGATACACTTCTTTTGGTACGCCCAGGGGTATCAATATTGGGAGAATCGATGAAGCCATGCAAGTGGATATCTTCCTCAACTATACCGATCCGGATGGAGACACTCAGAAAGTCTTTGTTGGACATGACATGCCCGACGTAGGGTATATAGAGCAGGACGGCAGTAAATTCATCTTTACCGGTCCGATCTATGGGGCGACTACGCATCGTACTTCGTTCAATATACTTCTACAGGATGAACAGGGACTGCTCAATACAATAAACGTTCCTCTGGAATGGCCGGGCAAGATCAACCATCCGCCGGATGTAGGAGCCGTTACCTACCTGGAGCGCATAGTTGTGGGCGGCCATGTGATGGGATTTCCTGCCTGGGGAACAGCAGAATGGAACATGACCGTATATGTTGTGGATAAAGATGATTTTCCTCCCAGCGCAGGAGATTTTCTGGTGGTCGGCATGGAAAACCTTTTGGCTTACAAGACTTCCATGCACACCGTAAAGATCATCACTGTTTGGAGTATTCTGGAGCCGCACGGACGGGGCACCGTTACAATTCGCGGCTTTGATCGTTTTGGCTCATACCAGGACAAGACATTTGAGGTCGTGTGGTAATACTATGCACAGCAAGACAGCAAAACCTATATACTGCTCCATCCTGTTGACCCTGCTCCTCTTCGGAGCCTGTACGCCCAATACTGAACCCTATGACGAGTGCCGCGAGGAGTATTGGGCCTTTCTCACCCTTTACCCGGGTTGCGAAGCAAGAATCGGCACCACTGATTCGGAAGGAAACACCACCACCCGGGAAGACTGCGATAGATATCTGGCGGGCATAATAGTCGGGCTGGATTACTGCGAATCGCTGAAGCCGGAGCCCTTGCTTTGAATCCGGCCGGTAGTGGCTACTTTTGCCGCAGAAGAAACTGCATCAGACGATCCGTAAGAATGGCCGCGGCCACTCCCGCATTCAAAGAAGCGGTACGCCCGCGCAAAGGGATGTGTATCTTGTAGTCGCACTGCTCCAGCAGTGACGATTTTAAACCGTCGCCTTCGCTTCCAATGACCAGGATGAACCGATCGGAGGAGGGAAGCTTGTCCAGACTCCAGCAATCGAGGCTGGCTGTGTCAGTCGCCCCTGTCCGCTGGACGGATGACTGCGCTCCGCTGGTTTCGGCGGTGCTGATCGACTCTCCCTCTTCCTGACTCGGATCGTAATCCGCGCCCAGTAGCCAGTAGTTGAGCGATCGCGCTGTTTTCACGACTGACTGGGAGCTGGTTTCAAAGATGGGAAGTAGCATTGTAGCCCCGGCGCTAACCCTTGCAGCCACGCTGCCAGGTCTTGCCCCTTTTCCGGTAATGATCAATCCGCGCACGCCCAGGGCTTCGGCGCTCCGTGCAATGCTTCCCAGGTTCTGCTCGTCCTGGATACGATCCAGCATGATATACAGACCAGGTTTTTCCGCGAGAGCCGTTTTCAGGCCCGTTTCTTTTGTTTCCAGGCCGCCGGATTTGAGCGGCGCTTTGAGGCGAATCACAATCCCCTGGTGACGAAGATCGGTCATTTTGGAAAGCTCGGCGCCGCTAACGGTTTGCACCGGACCTTTGCCCAGAAGCGCTGACAGATCCTTCTTTAGCTTTGCCGGAAAGCTATCCGAGATGTACACCATCTGAATGGCCGGCGGATTGCCTTCCGGATTACGGATGGCCTGATCCAGGGCCTTCGCTGCCTGGCGGCCGCAGATCAAATCCTGTGCCATTTGGTGCCTTCTGGCGTATCCTTGATTTCGATTCCCATGGAAGTGAGTTCGTCCCGTATGGCATCCGCCCGGGCGAAGTCTTTGGACTTACGGGCATCCGCTCGCTGTTGCAAGAGATCCTCTACCTTTGTAGCCAGATCGTCGTCCAGGCCTTGCTCTTCGGGACTGAAGCGAAGAACGCCCAGAACTTCGTTTACCGCGGCCAGAAAAACCAGCGCATCTTTAAGCGATTCGGATACGTCATTGGCTGGCTTGTCCGCACCAGTTTTGGATTTTCCGGCGGCCTGCTTTGCATTTTCGGAATCACCGCTGGCGGCGTCTCCGGACTCGCCGCTTCCGGCTTCCCCGGCGGTTGTCCGGCTAAGCAAAGTATTGGCCGTCTTCACAGCTTCGAATACGGCAGCCAGGGCGCGAGAGATGTTTAAATCATCGTCCATGGCATGCAGAAATTCCTGGAGTTCATCGTAGAACGGGGAATCCTTGCTTACCAGATTGGCCGATCCCTGACCTGGCTTATTGCCCTGGCGCCTGGCGGAGATCAGTTCCTGGATTTCATCCTCGCCCAGGCCGGTCTTTTCCAGGAGCTCATCCACTGCATGCTGGATTCGCTCGATGGATGTTCGGGCCGCCTTGAGTCCGTCGAAAGTAAAGTTAAGCTTATTTCTGTAATGGGTAGCGCTCAGCAGATAGCGAATGCAAATGGGCATCCATCCGCTTTCAATGTAGTCCAGAATCCAGGACGGAGCTACGCCGCTGTCGATCAGCTTCTGGGCCCGGTCTTTTTCGGTAAGATCGCGCAATGTGAAGAAGTTGCCCAGGGATTTGGACATCTTCTTGCTTTCTACCAGAAGATGCTCGTTGTGCATCCAGTATCGCACAAAGTTTTCCCCCGGATAGGCGCCGCAACTCTGTGCGATTTCATTTTCGTGGTGCGGGAAAAGCAGGTCGATTCCGCCGGTATGTATGTCGATTCCATCTTTACCGTAGATGTTTCGAATCATGGCGGAGCATTCCAGGTGCCATCCAGGTCTACCGGCGCCGTAAGGGGACTCCCAGGCTGGCTCATCCTTCTTGGCCGGAGCCTTCCATAGCGCAAAGTCCCGCACGTCTTCTTTATCGTATTCGTCCGCTTCGAAGCGGCCTCCGGCGGCTGTCATCAATTGCTGGGTCTCAATTTTGGAGAGCTTCCCGTATTCGGGAAAAGACTTCAGCTTAAAGTAGACGTTTCCATCCACTGTGTAGGTATGGCCCCGCTTATCCAGTTCGCCGATCATTTCGAGCATGGTTTCGATATGCTCGGTAGCTTTAGGTCGGTGTTCTACAGATTCAATGCGAAGGGTTTCCAGATCCTGTAAGAAGGCGTCTACATACGGAGAAGTGAACTCCTGGATGGACTTTCCTTCTTTCAAAGCATTGTCTATGATCTTGTCATCTACATCTGTGATGTTAGATGTATGATCCAGTCCGTAACCTCTAAATCGCAGATACCTACGCAGTTGATCCACAAAGATATAGGCCCGGAAGTTACCGATGTGGTTGAAATTATAAACCGTGGGTCCGCAGTTGTAGATCCGCACTCGCTCCGGGTCAGCGGGCTGAAAGGGCTCTTTTTGTCCAGTGAGTGAGTTGAATACGGAAAAGCTCATGTTCTATGTGAGAAAAAAACCGCAGGCCAGGCTGTCAATTCAAGCCCTGGCCGTAGATCCGGTCTGTGATCCAGTAATGCATATAATTCTGATGGGTAATCCGGCAATAGTTGCGGCTTTCGGCTTTGGGGATGTGTTCCAGGAAATGGTTGAAGTCCCCGTTGTAGTACCGGGCCTTCCATTTCTTGAGATTGCCGGGACCTCCGTTATAGGCGATGGAAGCCCATCGAAAGTCCTGATCATACATGCGCAGCAGATCGGCAAAGAACATGGAGCCCAGCCGGATGGAGGTTTCCGGATCCAGCAAATCGTAGTTTCGCATATTGCTGCGGCTGGCCAGCCATTCGCCGGTTTTCGGCATGATCTGCATCAATCCTCGGGCGCCGGAGCGGCTGATAGCCAGTTCCCTGAACATGCTTTCCTGACGCATTAGACCGTATACCATGGACTCATCCACTTTGAACGTCTCCCCGTATTTCTGCACCAGGGTGTGGTACGGCCGCGGATACAGTATGCGAAGCAATTCCGGGGGCAGGGTAAACGGATCTTCCGATACTTTGCTATCCCGCAGAAGGTTCCGGGTGTAATAGACGGAAATGAACAGAGTGTTTCCGCGAAGTCCTACCTGAGCCAGCCGGCGCATAAACTGATAATCGCTTACCTTGCCTTTGTATTTATCCCGGAAGAACTCCATACCCAGTTGCCATTCGCCCAGCTGAAACAGTTCGACTATGTCTTCGGGAATAGAATCCTGGTCTCGCTTCAGATCGCGCAGAATGCGCACTGCATCTTCATTCCAGTAGGCGCTGAGATTCTTCTTTGCCAGAAATGCCAGAGCCTGTTCGTTTCCGCCGTAGCGCGATACCCAGCCAAGATAAGTGCTTTGATCGCGGACGTAGGACCAGTGGTCCCGGTAGCTGGTTTTCTTTGCCGATTCATTCAAATCCCAGAAGGCCTGTTTGTAATAAGAGCCAGGCATGCGAGTGTAGAAATTCTTGAGCAGTTCTTCGTTGGCCGCCGGGTCGTTCTTTTCATTGTAGCGATACAGCCAGTACACGAAACGCCCGCTTCCGGCCTGGGAGGGCATCATAGACCGGGCATAGTCCCAGTAACGCTTTTCGGCCCAGTGCAGATGATCCGGGTCATCGCCTATGAGAAACTCAATCAACTCATCGTGGGTTTCGTAATCCGCATGATTTACGTTCAAATAGGCTACAAGCTCCTTGAAATACTCATCCTTGTTTCCGGATTTCTTCAGAATATCCAGATAGATGTGCCACAAAGAGGCGTCCTGGCTTTTTGCATGCTCGAAGCGCTTGAATAGCTGTTTGGCAACATGAACCCGATTGGCCTTTCGTAGATGATAGGCCCAGGTTCGTAGCTTTCCCGGTTTGGAAGAAAGAAACGTATAGGCGCGGGATGAAAGCTCCAGTACCTCCTTTTCCTTTCCCAGTTCCAGAAGAACCATGCCATCCGCCTCCACGGTAATCGCATTGGACGTGGCGATTAGATTCTCCGGCGAAAAAGTAGCACTGTCACGGTAGAAGCTGGAGGGAATGTATTGTTGAAACAGGACCAGCTTACGTCGGTAGTGCTGCTGATCCTGGTAGGCGTTGGGCAGAGCAGGGTCGTTTTTCTTTAGCTCGTAGTAGATAGCCTTCATCAGCCAGCCCGGAGGGTCCATCTCCGCAGCCTTAAACAAATAATCCCTGGCCTTGTTGGTATTGCCGGATTGTCTGTAGGCCCTTCCCTTCAAAAACTCTGTATAGTCACCGGAAACATGCTCGAACTTGTCCGCGATGGCAGCCGCTTTGCTCACCTGTTTCATGTCGATGAGTATATCCAGGCGTTTCTGCAGAATCTTTTGATCCAGGACATCGCCTTTACGAAGATCGACTCTGGACAGAATCTTTTCGCGGGCGCTCTGACTCAGTTCCTTCTGCGAAGCTTCCTGGGCCCTGTAAAGGGCCAGTCTTTCCAGCAAATCGCGTACCGAATGTTCCGGAATTCGGTCCAGACATTGGTTTAAATCGGACTCGGAGCTTCCGCGCATGCAGTCCTGGCGAACCACGTTTAGATACGGCGCCACCGCCTGCAGACCGGAATGACCTTTGCTTTGTTGCATGGCCCGGGCCAACGCATAGAAGTCCGACTTATTGCGCGGCGTGCGGCTTTCAAAATGACGCAGAATCTGGGCCCATCGACCGGCCCGGAGCATCTCAAACGGATCCGAATAGAGCGGCCGGGCCTGGGAAGGGTGGTGGCAGAAAAAAAACAGAAATATAGTAAGATGAGCCGCCAGATTTGCGCTTCGTTTCATCATAGTGTCCGATCCTATAAGGAGAAAAACCTTACTCTACCATCGGACATTTGCCTGTTCCAGATGCAACGATTTCAATGGGATCTCTATGAAGCTGCAAAAACTAATTCAGGATACTCTAACCGGCGGGGATATGTGGCTTATTGCCGTGGCCATGGGCCTGGCGCTACTTCTTCTGCTGATACTACTGGTAGTGGGACTCGTTCGGCTGGCCAGGAAACCTGGACGAGCAAAGCGCAAAGCGCCGCCCCCGGGGTTGATTCGGCAGGGTTCTTCTGACGAGAATGAGGCGCAGAACGGCGACTCCGTGGCATCCACCCCGGATGCCGGCCCGGTTTCCTTCGGCGCCGATCAAGCAATGAGTGGGGCCGCTGAAGCGCAAGGAGCCACTGAATCCATCCCTGCCATGGAATCCGGCGCTGCCAGTCCGGCCGGTAAAGGGGGGACCTCAATACCGGCTGAAGCAGCCTCCAGAGAATCGAAAAAACTGTCATCCCATTCGGCAAAACCAGCTACAGATATGTCCTGGGTGAAGGAGATCGAAGTCCGACCCGTAGCCATAAGCGAAACCCGGCTTTCCGAACCAGCGGCGGGTACGGGGCGAGCCTCCGCCGACTCTGCCGGCAAGGACGAATCCATCCCGGCCGCCTGGCGCGAAGAGATGTCCGGTAAGGGGGGCACCGGATGGACTGGAACCGAACGGCCGGGCGGCGCCAAAGAAGCCCTGGCTCCTATTCTTGACCTGGAATCCCAGAGAGTGGATTCTGCTCTAATTTCCATACCGGAGTATCCAGTGCCCATCGGCCAGAACCTTACCAGCGCTAGAAAGGATGCGGATTCTGCAGCAGCGGAATCCCGGTCCTCCGAAGAGGCCCTATCCGCAGTGTCCCGGGAAGATGGTCTCTTCGATGTTTACCGAAACGTGGCATTCCTGCGAACTCATCTAAAGAGCGGGTTGGATCCGGCGGATCTGTTCTTTTCGGGTATGGGCGGGGACGTGGCCGCGAACAGCCATCCCTACGTATTGTTTTTGCCGGAGTTCGCCCACGATCCAGAGATCCGTCGAAAGACTGAAAGCATTTTGCAGACAGCGGCCTCGGGTTATATGCAGCGTGGACTGGATCGTCTGGCCAACATCGAAAGAGAGGCCCTTTCCTGGACATTACGGTTCCTATTCTGGAAAGGCCGGTTGGACAAAGCCATCAGTCTGCTGTATCGTTTTGAGATCTCCGGCGGAAGCGAACTGGGTCGAATCCGGTCGCTACTGGCAGCCTGCCTGGAGGATTCGCTACAGAATCGCATCTACGGAATGAGCGATGAAGAGTCCGCCGGTTACGATCGCGCCCTTCTGGGAATTCCCTCGCCGAGCATGCGCGGTCTGCGAAGCAGCCTGGCTTTTCAGGCAGCCACGGATACCGAAGATCTAAATGCTCTGCGACCGCTGGAAGACCTGGACCGCCGCAATGTGCGCTGGGTTTATCTGCAGCTCTTGCACCGAGGGCATCTGTTCCAGGCTTTTCGATTGTGCCATAAACTAAGCTTCAGCGACAGCACCTTCGAAGACGAGTGCATCTACCTGGCGGGAGTGCAGGGGCGCTATCGACTGGTACTAAAACTACTTCTGGAAATGCCGGCCCGGAATCGCTTCTTTCGCCTGTCGGCGCTTAAACATGCGCTGGCGCAGTTGGACGAGCAATCCAGAGACAATTACCTGAAGCTCTTGCGAAATCACTGGCCGGAAGCCTCCCAGGAAGCCCTGGAAAGCGTGGAGCCATTTGCCGAGTTTCAGGGCGCGGATACCATGCGTCGCAGTCCAGGAAACATCCTGGGATCCGTGGCCAATCCCATGGATCGATCGGCGCTTCTGGACTGGATGGATCTGGCGGCCTATCGCTCCCGAGCTGGCTTCCATGCCGGGGCATTGAACCGAGCGGCGGTGCTCCTCTACACAGTGCTTCGTGCCGGGCGCCAGGCCCGTCCAGGCTTTGAACAGCGGGCGGACCGATTCTTTAAGAAAGCCAGTCAGTTCTCCGGCGTGGCCAGGCACTACTACGTTCTATGGCTGAAAGACCGTCAGAGATGGTCGGAAGCCCGCAATCAGGCGGAATACTTTGTCCGAAGATATCCGGATCTGGAATACTTCCAGGAGCAGTTCGTAAGCCTTTCCAGGGTATAATGCACGGAGTATTCCAGGGGGCATAAAAGTTCTTGCCGCTAATTTGATTGATTGGAGGATCATTGCGTGGATCTAAATCAGGACCAACTTGCTGAAATCGATAAGCTTACCCGCTACATCAAACAAATGGAAGGCATTGTTCGCACCTCTCCCAACCCCGACCAGGTGGCCCGGGTAAAAAGAGAACTGCAGAAATACCGGGAAAAGCTGAAAACACTGTATCCGGATTATGATCCGAATTCCCATCAAATGGACGATGTTCGGGGCCAGTTGGGTCTGGACGGCGGAGGAAAGGCCAAAACCGGGGGCGGGGGCGGCGCCGCTCGTTCTGGCGGCGGGGAAGGCCACGATATCCTGGACAAGTTTCCGGTGGCCAAAGCCTCGCCGAATTGCACGGACCATGACGTTAACTTTCTGGCCACCATCCTGCACGTAATTCAGAAGGAATACTGGCCGGCCATAAGCGAGCAGCACACTCGCATGGATTTTTCTTTGAACCAGGAAAGGGATACCATCCGCTATCATCTCGATACGGCCCTGAGAAACCTGAAGATCCTCACCGAAACCGTAGAGGAATATGCCCAGGCCGAAAAGCAGGACTTTCGGGAACAGCTCCTCAAGATGAAAAACAAGCAGACCCGGGTTTTTCTGTTCGAGACCAACGACATGCTCAGGCTCATGCGCGAATTCATGCGCAAAGTGGCCGGAGACATCCAGCAGAACGGATCCGCAATCCAGAACAAGTCGGACAAGATTCAGTTTAATCCCAAGTTCGAAGACGCCACACTCCTGGACGGATATACCATCCGGGATGCTGTGTTGGAGTTCCTGGAACTACTGGATCAGACCATTGCTCAGCTCCGGCTTCCGCAGATGAAGCAGGGCAGTTGAGACACGACCTTCTGATGGCCCGTTTCCCCCGGGAAACGTGGATGCTGAGACTGCGTTTGGCCCGCGAGGGATGGCCAGATTAAAAATGATTGGACATAACAGCGATTCAAAGGACTTTGCGCTATGGCCCTGGTAAAGACAGCTTCCGAAGTAACCAACTCCACCATCGGTGAAAACTCCTACTTTAGTGGTCGGTTCTTCATCAATGGTTCACTAAAAATCGATGGAAAGTTCGAGGGAAAGTCTCTCCAGGCGGATCAGCTCTACATCGGCGTTACCGGCCGGGTTAAGACCAATATCACAGCCACATCGGTTATCGTAGAAGGTATCATTGTAGGTAACATCACAGCTCGTAACCGGGTGATGCTCCTTCCCACGGCCCGTATTCTGGGCGACATCAGCACGCCGGAACTGATCATTCAGAATGGTGTGATCCTGGAAGGTCGTTGCATGATCTCCAACGATCTAAAGCATTCGGCCAGAGACTTCATCGAAGCAGAGTACGGCAGGGACAACCTATCCCTGGAAAAGCTCTTTGGACCCCGCGCAAAAGCCTCCTAATACGGTAGTCATTTCTGCCGGTGATCCGGCCGGGGTAGGGCCGGAGCTTCTGCACAGCCTGGTGGACGAATACGATCCGGCCGGGCCGTCCTGGTTAATCTTTCATAGCTCAGTCAAAAACGAATCCTTCATAGAAGCTCTGGAATCCCGTAGCGGTCGAGATGTGCTTCGAATCCCCTATGCAAAAATCCCGGCCATGCAGTCCACGCTGGAAAAAGCCATGGCCGGACCGGGCCAGGCCGCGGTGGTGGAGCCCGAGCCTTCCTCTGTTGTAGAACCTGGAAAGCCGTCGGCCCTTTCGGGCGGTCTGGCCTTTGAAGCTCTCAAGGCCTCCTGCGATTGGATCCTGGGACATGGATGCCGGGGACTGGTCACGGCCCCTTTATCCAAGGAGCATGTTCATCTTTCCGGGCAGGCTGGATTTAGCGGTCATACCGGATATCTGGCCCAGCGATTTGATTCGCGGGTCCTCATGCTAATGCATGGCCAGAATTTCTCGGTACTTCCGCTTACGGTGCATATTCCCCTTAAGGATGTGCCGCAGAAGCTTAAATCTGTTGTGACGGATGATCATCTTATTGAGCAGATCAAGGATATCATGGCTCGACCAGCCTTTCGCCAAACCCGAATTGGACTTTGCGGATTGAACCCCCATAGCGGCGAAAACGGTCTTCTGGGCACGGAAGAGCAGGACTATCTAAACGATTTCGCCGAGCGGCTACGCAGCCAGGAACTGAACGTGGATGGTCCGCTGTCCGCCGACGGGCTTTTTACCGATCATGCCAGGAAGAACTACAGATTGATTCTGGCCTGTTACCATGACCAGGGGCTCATTCCCTTCAAATCCCTGGAGGGGATGAACGGCATTAACGCTACCATAGGTCTGCCATTTTTACGCACCAGCCCGGATCATGGCACGGCATTCGCGCTGGCAGGAAAAGGCATTGCAAGCCCGGATAGCCTGATCCAGTCTTACCGGGCCATCGTGCAGGGAGAGCTTTCCATCTCATGATTGAACTCAAATCCATAATCCTGCCTGTATACGCTCTCTGGTGCTTTCTGCTCCTGTTCTTTCTATTCCGCAGAGGACCGGGCGCCCTGTGGAAAGGCTGCGCCTTTCTGATCTTCGCCTTCTACGGCATCTATCACTACAACGAGCTCATCCAGTCCTACCAGGCCTTTGTGGATCAGTTCAACAAGACAACGGTTTCCATGGTCATCCAGATATTCAGGAGCTTTGGTTCGGTGCTTTTTCTGCTCTGGCCGGTGATGCTCTGGGTGTCCTACTACGCCTCCTCCGATGAGCTTTCCAAAACGGTGATTCGTTGGATGGTGCTTCTGACTCTATTCTTCTGGGTCTTCTATTTTCTCTTTGAGTTTTATCCGCCGGTGGATCGATCCACTGTGGAAGGCTGGCTACCGGATCGATTCTCCATGCCCAGCATACCTTCTCCGCCCACGGAATAAAAAGGCCGATTACCGTCGGCGCCACATCCCGGGTAACGATGGGGCCGGGACCTGCCAGAAACGGCCCCGAAATGAAAAACACTTGTCCGGCGGCCTCCGGCCATCCACGGAGTAAATATGCAGTTTCAGGGCCTATACACAGCCATTATGACTCCGTTCCAGAAAGGGGGCCAATCCATCGATTTTGGCGCCTATAAGGAACTGATCGAAAAGCAGGTAGAGGCCGGCCTGGCCGGAGTGGTGCCCTGCGGCACTACCGGCGAATCCCCCACATTGAGCCATGAAGAACACCGGGAGCTGATCCAGAAGACGGTTGAGATCGTAAATGGTCGGATGGCTGTAATTCCGGGCACCGGATCCAACTCCACCCGGGAAGCCATGGAACTGACGGCCGATGCCTGCAGCATGGGTGTGGATGCCGTCATGCTGGTGAACCCCTACTATAACAAACCTTCGCAGGAAGGACTGTATCAGCACTTTAAAGCAATAGCCGAGAAATCATCCAAACCAGTGGTGCTATACAACATCAAAGGACGCACCGCCGTAAACGTGGAGCCCGAAACCATCCGCCGTCTGGCCGAAATCGAAAACATTCAGGTGATCAAAGAAGCGTCCGGGGATCCAGGGCAAATGGCGCGGATCATGCGTCTTTGCGGGGATCGTATCTCCATGCTTTCCGGGGATGACAACATCACTCCGGCGGTCATGGGGTTGGGCGGCAAAGGTGTGATTTCCGTGGCTTCCAACATCTACCCGAAAAAGCTAAACCGCATGGTGGGGCATTTTCTGCAGGGAAATTTTGCCGCCGGTAACCAGGTTTTCTACGAGCTATTGGACATGATGAATGCTATGTTCTGGGAAACCAATCCGGTGCCGGTGAAGGCTGCGGCCGAAATCAAGGGACTGTGCAACGGCGAACTCAGACTACCGCTGGTTTCGCTGCCCGAGGAAAAGAAAAAGAGCCTGAAAGCTGTGCTGGATCAACTGGGAGACGACAATTGAGTTCCTATTGCATGTCAGGGGCAGCCGGTCGCATGGGCCGGGCCATCATCAGCTGCCAGAAGCAGGCCGGCCTGGAGCTGGTAGGCGCTCTGGAGCGGGATGGCTCCGAGTTCATCGGCCAGGATGCGGGAAGTCTTGCAGGTATTGGCGAACTGGGGGTTTCCATTTCCTCGGATGCCGGCGCGGTCCTCAAGAATGCGGCCTCTGTGATTGATTTTTCGTCTCCGGAAAACACTCTGGAACTGGCAAAGCATTGTACGGAAACCGCTACCGGTCTTGTTGTGGGTACCACCGGATTTAGCGCCGAGCAGCGAAAGGAACTGGAGTCTTTCGCTGCGAAGATTCCGCTTCTGATCTCTCCCAATATGTCTCTGGGAGTCAACGTTCTATTCCATCTCACTCGCATGGCTGCCCGGGTTCTGGGACCGGACTATGCCGCAGAAGTGACAGAAATCCATCATAAGCATAAGAAGGACGCCCCGTCCGGAACGGCCGTGCGCCTTCTGGAAATCCTGGAAGAGCAGTTCGGTCTTACCTCCGATGACGTTGTCCATGGTCGAAGCGGTCTTACAGGCGAGCGGCCCCGGGATCAGATCGGCTCGCATGCATTGCGCGGCGGCGATGTAGTGGGCGATCACACGGTCTTTCTTCTGGGCGAAGGGGAGCGAATCGAAATTACGCATCGTGCCGCGTCCCGAAACACCTTTGCCATGGGCGCGCTCCGCGCCGCGAAGTGGCTTGCCGGGCAGAAACCGGGTCTGTATTCTATGGACAGCGTGCTGGGATTGAGCTAATGGAACTGGACGGTCTATTACAGCAGCTAAGGCCGTTCCTTAGATTTCTGGATATCTTTGTAGTCTCGTATCTACTGTATCGCATCTACATGCTGCTCAGCCGAACCAGGGCCATGCAGCTTCTGATCGGATTTGGCTTTATTCTGATTCTGGATCTCCTGGCGCGCAGACTGCATCTGGAAACTCTGTCCTGGATCATTACTAACGTTTCCTCCTATCTTGTTTTTGGTCTAATCGTTTTATTGCAACCTGAACTGCGAAGGCTGGTTTCCGAGATTGGGCGCATGCCCATCTTTCAATGGGTGAATGCTCCCGCTGTTCTGCCACTGGAGGAACTAACCGAGGCCTCCATTAGCATGGCCCGTCAGAAAGTAGGCTCGATTATTATCCTCCTGCGTGAAATTCGTCCGCAAACCATTATCGACAATGCCGTGCGCGTGGATGGACTTATCACCAGGGAACTCATAGAAACAATCTTTCACAAAGATACCCCTTTGCACGACGGGGCCATGATGATCGAAAACAATCGCATCATTGCCGCTTCCTGCTATTTGCCGCTATCGAATTCCCGCGTACTTAAAAAGACTCATGGAGCCCGTCACCGGGCGGCCATGGGAATCAGCGAAGAAACCGATGCCGTAATTATCGTAACCTCCGAAGAGACCGGCAAAATAACGCTTATGTGTAATGGGGCGATGTACACTCCCGTTAAAGCGGACGAATTGCAGAGTAAGATCCAGGAACTGTGGACCCGTACTCGAAGGAAAAAGACCGTGGAGAAAAAAGACGAAGGAGCTCCAACATGACTCTGGATCTTGCACGAAGAGTGGTGCTTTTCTTCACGCGAAACTGGAAGGTAAAGCTGGGAAGTATTCTAATCGCTTCTATGCTGTTTTTCTACGTCCAATGGACGCGAAACGTTACACGAGTATTCCACGTTCGAGTGGAAAGACCGGAGATTCCGGATGATTTGATCTTGAGTTCCAGGATACCGTCATTTATGGACGTACAGTTCTACGGCCCGGCGGAGGAGATGGAATTCAACGCTTCCGCCTTTAGAATTACAGTGTTTTCGCCCTCCAAGCCTATTCCAGGGAAGAACCAGTACAAAGCCATATTGATTCCCGATCCTCCGGGCCAGATTGAAGCGAAGTACGACAAAGACCTGGAAGTAACCCTGGATCGTAGCCTTACCCGGGAGCTTCCGGTGGACCCGGCTCTGGACCTGACCGCAACTTCCGATGTGGGGCTGGGTTACGTATCCACGAGTCCGGCTACCATCAAAGTCCAGGGTCCCCATTCCATTGTGGCCGAAATGGACCGGGTGCCCACCAGGGAAGTGAAAGTAGACGGTAGTCGCGACCTGGTTCAACAAAAGGTATTGATTTCCGAGCTTCCCGAATTCGTCGCAGTGGCGCCGAATCAAGAACTGGAGGTGCAGGTCCGAACCCGGTTGCTTTCGCTTACCGAAAAGGAAGACGACAAAGAAACGGTGCTGGAGGATCTACCGGTCCGTTGCATAAATCAGCTTCCGGAGCTCAACATGAAGGTGCAGGGTAATGGCACCGTGGATCTCAGGGTGCGCTCCAACGAGCCAGTGAACAAGAATCAGTTCGACGTTCGCGTGTTCTGCCCGGCCTTCTTTGATCCGTACAATCGTTCCATTAAGCCGACGTTTATCATCCATGACCTTCCGTTGCTTGCCAGCGACAAGCTGAACAGGCCCGAAGTGGAGATCCTGGATGTCATTCCGGCCCGGGTTACCTTGCAATTCGAAAGAATTGTGCCCAGGCAGAGGCCTGAAAATGAAGTACAACAGGGATTGCAGGAGCACTTGATGCCATGATTCTGGGATTGGGTACCGATCTGGTGGAAAACCACCGCATTCGACAGGCTCTGGATCGCTTTGGCGATCGATTCTTAAACCGTGTCTACTCCGAAGAAGAGATTCAGTACTCGCTTTCGCATGAGGATCCGGTGCCATACCTGTCGGCGCGTTTTGCGGTGAAAGAGGCGGCTATCAAGGCCCTGAACCTCACCGAACAGGTGGGTCTTAGCTATCAGGATGTGCAGGTGGGCGGCAAGGTCTTTGGAAAGAAAAAGTTAATCCTTTCGCGCAAAGCCCGGGAATTGGCCGATGGCATGGGCGTTAACCAGTTCCACATCTCGCTCAGCCACACCGATGGCATGAGCATGGCTGTGGTGATTCTGGAGGGCTGAGGCCGGATCGCCGAAAAGTACCCCGGGATGCTACTCCTGGATGCGAATGTCTATGGGTCGTTCCAGCGCCTGTTCCAGCAATTCCTTTCGCAACGTAGCTCCATGCACTTCCAGGGATAGATCGTCCCCAGTTTTCAATTTCTGCGACGGCTGCACCCAGAACACCAGATCTTTCCCCTGTTTCTGAATGCTTACCTTCTCTACGCGTCCGGATTCGCCCCGGCTCAATCCGATGGCTATTCGTAGAACTCCTGCCAGAACCTTCACAAGATTCCGGTCATACCGGTTTAGCTCTTCGTATTCCGAATGCTTCTTTCCGGGCATAGCTTTTCGATGATAGCGGGCAATGGCAGCCATTACATCGATCTCCCTGCCGGTAAATCCCAGCAGCATTTCCGAGTTCTGAATGATGTAATGGCTGTGCTTGTGATGGGCGGAGTGGGCGATGGCGATGCCACAATTATGCATCAGCGCCGCATACTCCAGGATTTCCTTTTCCACTTCTTCGGCAAAAAAGGCTCCGGCCGAGGACAGCTCCTCCAGAATATTCAAACTCAGGTTGGCACAAATTTGGGCCGGGCCTTCTCGGGGAATCATTCGATTGGTCAATTGCAGCACCGAACTGCGGCGAATACCGGAAAGTTCCTTCTTTCGATGGGAACGATTGTAGGAGTCAAAAACCACGCCTTCCCGCAGAGCAAATGGGCTGAAAACCATCTCCTTGATTCCCAGAATGCGAAAGCTCTCCTGAAGTAGGAGCGCGCCCCCTACGATGATGTCCGAGCGTTTTTCGTCCAGGCCCAGCTTGGATTCCCGTTGCTTACGATTCTTGCAGCCGAGAAGAAGCTCCACTACCTGGTCCAGTTCCCCGGCCGTGATGCTTCGCGCCTCGCCATTGACGTTGCGAATATGGTTCTGGGCCAATTCCAGAATGGTTCGAGCGGTGCCGGAAGAACCAATCACTTTATCCGGCAATTGCTCGGGCATCTCCGCGCGCAGGCCCAGGAGATTCAGTCGCAGAAAGTATCTTGCATCTTCGATCCCGGAGGGGCTGACCTGACCTTCCGGGAAGAATCGGTCTGTAAGACGGATGGCGCCCAGCTTCAGACTGGTGGCAAATTCAGGTATTCCTTTTTCGCCTATCAAGTATTCGGTGGACCCGCCGCCAATGTCTATTAGTAGGATTCGCTCTTCGAAGACGGGCAAAGCCTGGAGAACTCCCAGATAGATGAGTCGAGCTTCTTCTTTGCCTTGAATGACATCGACACGTAAACCGGTCTCTTTTTTGACCTGCTTGAGAAACTCTTCCCGATTTCGGGCTTCCCGCACCGCCGATGTTGCCACAGCCCGCACCGAAGCATTCCGGGTTTTGGCAATCTTGCCGAACCGATTCAGGCAATCGATGGCTCTTGCGGTGGCTTCCGGAGTAATGCTTTCGAGATCGCCGGCGCCGCTGCCCAGTCGCACTGTTTCCTTTTCCCGGGTAAGGATTTGAAATCCGCCGGAATCGTTGGGTTCTACTATGACCATGTGGAAAGAGTTGGTGCCCATGTCTATAGCGGCCAGAGTTGAGCTCATACAGGAAGTCCTTCGTTTCTTAGAATTGCGATGGCGGTGGTGCCTTCCACGGAACCGGGGTGCAGCTTGAAGTCGAAGTGCAGTCCTTCGCCCGGGGCTTCGCGAAAATGGTAAAGTTCTACCTTTTCGCCATAGTCCTGCTGCAATGAGGTCAGTTCCATGTCATGGGTGGTAAGCAGGCCAGTGGCGCCGGATTCAATCAGATGGGACAGGATCCTCTTACAGGCATAGGTACGGTCTTTCTGGTTTGTGCCTTTTAGCATTTCATCCAGAAAGTAGAAGACCGGCGACCTGCGATCCACCAGGCTTTTCAAAGACCGTACCTCGGCAAAGAAAAGCGATTCGGAGCGGGAAAGGTTATCCTGGATCTGCATGGAAGTCACCAGCGGAGTGGAGCGAAAGCGAAAAGCATCGGCCCGCACAGCGCCGCCCATTTGAGCCAGAACCAGGTTCATGCCCAGGGTGCGAAGGAATGTAGATTTTCCTCCCATGTTGGAGCCCGTGATGATCCACAATCGGTTCTTCGCTTTGAAGTCTACATCGTTTCCCACGGATTCCTCTGCAAGCAATGGATGATGTAGATTCGTGGCCTGTATAATGGGACTGTCGCTGTCTTCGATCTCGGGTAAAGTCGCGGGCCGGCTATAGCGGAAATGGCAGGCCAGACTGAAAAGTGCATCCAGCTCGGAAAACTTTTGAAGCCACTCTCGAATGATGGATTCGTTTCGAGCGAGGAATCGCCCCATGGACCAATCCGCCAGTATGGGACCCCCAAGGATCAATCCACCCAGGGCAAAGGCCAGAGGATTTCTAAAGAGGGAATAGAACGAATCCTGAAAGATGGCGCCCCGCAACTGGGTTTTTAGACCACGGGTTGTGTTTTGTTCGTCAGCAAGATGGGGCGAATGGAAGCGAAAGCCGGAAAGCTCGCGAAGGAGCGGAAGAGCTTCGTCCAGGTCCGAGAGCACTCGATCAAATCTTAACCTGGATTCCTTATTTCTAAAGAGCAGCAAATAGATCCCAAAGAAAATCCATAGCAGCGGAAAAGACAGAAAATGAAAAGCCCGGGTCTGCAGGATTTCATGGGAGAAAAAGGCGCCCAGGCTGAATAATGCCAGAGCACCGGCTGTTGCGGCCAGCCAACCGGGTACGGTGTGGAGCTTCCGTCCGTCCGATGCACCGCTCTGAGCACCGGACTCCACTGCACGGTCGGCGTCCGGCTGCGCCGGGTACCGCCTGTCATCCCCTGGGTATCGACCTTCAGTTGGATCAAACAATTCCCGGCCGGTTTCTTTGCTTCGATGGGAAGGAGGCAGACTGTTCAAGGAGGATTCGCCGTAGGAAGACCGGTGGTTGCCGCTCAGGCCTGCCGCCGAATGGCTGTACCATCGCCCCTGAACTACAGTGAGGCGGCTCAGGGCCTGCATGCGACTCTGCCGGCGCTCCAGGGTTGCCGGATTCGGGCCTTGAAGGGCTTCTAGCATCCAACGGTACAGCGTGCTTTTTCCATGGCTTAATCGGCTTCGGTTCAAAAAGCCAAACAGGGAATAGGGGCCGGTGAGCAGCAGATCTTTTTCGATTTGTAGTTCGCCAGGTCCTTCTCGAAAATCGAGTTCTGAGGACCGGAGGGCGGAATTTACCGGGTTGCTCGTGAGGCTGGCATTCTCGGGGCTCTGAAACCAGGCATCACTTTGCCGGTTGGCTTCGCCCTGGTAGAAATCTAACCTGTGGATGCAGGCACGATCTTTCTTTCCTATTTTGCCGTGCCATCGAACCAGGGCTAGAAAAGCGATCCAAACGGGTAGCGAAGGTAGCAGATGAACGGCGCCTGGCTGCCAGCCAAAAATGATAGCCAATGCCAGAAAAAAGGTCGCCGTACGAAAGACCGAAATCCAGCGATGCAGTCTTCGAATTTTTTTTTGATGGTCCGTGAGTCGGCGGATACCTTTCTGGATGCGAGTGGGCACGTCACCAGAGAGACTCTGCAGTCTGTGCAGTCCATCGAAAACACATGCTAATCCAGGTAGATCATCTAAACAAATCCTTTGTGAATCGTAAACGGAAAGCCGGCATTATGGGATCCATTGCCGGGTTGTTTTCCGCTCAGAAGGAATACATCCATGCCGTCAAAGACATCAGCTTTAACATTGGCCGGGGCGAACTTGTAGGCTATCTCGGACCCAACGGAGCGGGTAAGTCCACTACCATTAAGATGCTCACCGGCATTCTACGGGCCTCCAGCGGACTGATTCGCATAGACGGCTTGAACCCGGAGAAGAATCGGAAAGAGATTGCGCGCAAGCTGGGAGTGGTTTTTGGCCAGAAAACTCAGCTCTGGTGGGATCTCCCGGTGGAAGAAAGCTACGATTTACTGCGCACCATATACAAGATTCCGCAGCGACAGTTCCGGGACCGGTTGGACTACTTTGTGGATCTGCTCAAGATGGAGGACTTTCTGGGACAGCAAACCCGTAAGCTTTCCCTGGGTCAGCGGATGCGCGCCGATCTGGCCGCCTCGCTATTACACGATCCGCCCATACTCTTTCTGGACGAGCCCACAATTGGCCTGGACATTATAACAAAGGACACTGTGCGAAAGACCATCAAGCAGTTGAACCAGGAAAAGCAGATCACCGTGGTACTGACTACCCATGACATGGAAGATATCGAATACCTGGCCAGCAGACTCATTCTGCTGGACCGAGGTCAGGTCCAATACGATGGCCAGCTGAAAGACTTCATCGCCAACTATCAAAAGGAGAAGGTTGTCAGCCTGCATCTGGAGCAGGAAACCGATGCCGGATTTCTTCTCGAACGCGGCTTTCATCTGCTCACCGAGCCCCGGGGACAGTATCTGGAAGTGCGGTTGAAAGTAGATGAAAGCGTAAGCAACCTCATCGCCACCCTGAGCGAACATGGCGCCAAAATCCAGGAGATCTCGGTAGGCAAACAAGACCTGACAGAGACTCTGAAAAAGATCTACGCCGGAAAGAACCTGGAGCTCTAACATGGCCTACTTGAAGTTTGTATCCATGTCTTTTCAGCGCTCCCTGGCTTACAGGTTTGAATACTATACGGCTCTGTTGAACGCATTTCTGTATATCTTCATCTTCACCAGCGTCTGGAAAGCGCTTATACCGGAAGGGGAGACGGCCAACGGTTTAACGCGAGAAAATATGATAGCCTACGCGGTGATTTCGACGCTGATCAAATCCAGCTTTGGACGCAACGACTCTCTGCTTTCGCAAAAGGTACGCAGCGGCGAGATTGCGGTGGATTTGATGAAGCCTTTTTCGTTTCCCTTGATGTATCTTTCCGATACCTTTGGATCCTCCCTTTTTCAGTTATTCGCCCGGTCCATTCCACTGCTTGTGTTCTGCGTATTCCTGTTTGGAATTTCGCTTCCGGTGGATGGATGGCTACTGCTGCAATTTCTGCCCGTGTATTTCCTGGCCTTTCTGTTATTCTTTCTGATGTCTTTTTTGATCAGCTCTTTCTCTTTCTACTTTGTTGAGATATTTCCATTCTGGATTTTCTACTATGCGATGATTACCCTGTGCTCGGGCGCCATCATTCCTCTGGATTTCTTCCCTCAGTGGCTGGTGGACATACTTCTGAGCACACCCTTTCCGTACTTGTTTTATTTCCCCACCATGCACTTGATGGAGCGGATTGCCATGCCCTATGAAATGCTACTCCTACGGTATGCGATACTGCTCATTTCCGTGGGTGGACTTTGCTGGCTAAGCTACAACGGAGGCTTGCGTAAACTGAGTATTGCCGGAGGCTGAGCATTGACAGGAAGCTTCTGCGCTATTGAACTATCGTAGGATGACAGAAAGGGAGAATGGCAGACTGCCAGAATGCCAGAATGCCAGATTAGTATCTGGCCACCTTCCGATACTCTTTGCCCGTCGTCCGTCTATTCAGTTCTTTGTGAGAAATCGGTCAAACGTCCAGGGGAATCATGCTAACACGTAGCTAACATCCATATGAATGAACTAACAGAAACTGATAATCGGCCCGAGTCTTCGTTTCGCTCGGATATGCGCTCCTACATGGCCATTCTACGAGCGGCTGTTCAGAGCAAAATGGAGTATCGGGGTAGCTTTGTAGCCTACATCTTTACGCTAATTGGATTCTACGGCGCGCAGGTCAGCGTAATTGCTCTCATGCTGAATCGTTTCAAGCAGATGGGCGGCTGGCAACCTGGCGAAGTGGCCTTTCTTTATTCCATGCTTCTGCTTTGCAATGGAGTGGTAAGCGCCGTCTTTTCCGGAATGACCGAGTTTTCTGAACTGGTCCGCGAAGGCACTTTTGATCGGGTAATGCTACGGCCTTTGTCAGAGCTGGGGCAGATACTGGCTATGAAATTCGAGCCGGGAGGCGTTGCGCACCTGATTCTGGGATTTGCGGCGCTGGCGGTGGCGGACAATATGATTGATCTGGACTGGACTCCGCTTAAAGCCATCTTTCTCGTTGGAAGTATCCTGGGCGGGGTTTTCATCCTGGCCGGGATTCGGATCATAATCGCGGCGGTTTCCTTTTTCGCCATTAAGAATCAGGGACTGCAGCACCTGCTGGTCTTTTCGGCAAGGGAGTTCTTGATGTATCCGGTGCACATCTACAGTTTTCCGGTGCGGGTTCTACTAACGTTCATCTTTCCCATTGCATTTGTGAACTTCTATCCGGCGCATTTTTTCCTGGAGCGCCAGTCAGAGACCCTGTTTCATCCCATGCTTTCGTATTTGAGCTTTCCTATCGGACTCACCGTTTTGTTCCTTTCGCTGATATTCTGGAGATTCGGTGTGAACCGCTACTCGAGCACTGGAAGTTGAGCGGCCGAGCGGCTGAGTCTGAGTCCGTCGGATCAATGACCCGGCAAAGCTGACGGAGACCCCACGTGTATGGGTAGCCGGGCTTGCTCGGTACCATCGCCTCATCCATGAAGTTACGTTCCGAACAGGAGAAAGAATGCCCGCTCGAGACGCCGCTAAAGACCACCGAAGCGCCACCGCAACCGCGCAAGACGTAGCGCTTCGGTACTCCCTCGGTGAGGCCCGTTACCTGCTTAAAACCCTGGGCCGCTGGTATGCGAAGAATCATCGCAAGCTGCCGTTCCGGGAGAACGTCAATTGGTACAAAACCCTGGTTTCCGAAATCATGCTGCAGCAGACCAGGGTGGCGGCCATGTTGCCGGCCTTTGAACGCTTCATGAAACGCTTTCCAGGTCCCGAGGCACTTGCCCGGGCTGCCGAAGAAGATGTGTTGCATCACTGGGCCGGCCTGGGCTACTACAATCGCGCGCGTAATCTTCAGAAATGCGCCAGCCAAATCCTGGAACACCACAACGGACAATTTCCTTCAGATCGAAAAGAGGCTCTGGCCCTGGCCGGCGTTGGCCCATACACGGCCGCCGCTGTGCGAAGTATAGCTATGGACATTGCGGACCCGGTCATTGATGGAAATGTTGTGCGAGTGCTGAACCGGATCTTCTATGATAATTCAGGGGCCACCGGGGGCCCGGCCCACAGAGACTCTGTGTCGGGCGGAAAACCTGCCAATGAAAGCCCGAAGAGGGATCGCCAGAAAAAGGCGAATGGGATTCAAGACATATGGGAAGAACGGAATCAGAAAGCCTTGAACAAACCGGATCGGAGCTTCCCGCCGCTCTATGCTTACGGTTCCGATGAAACAAAGGCAGCCGGCGAAATGGCCATGGCCTTGATGGAATGTAGTCCTCTGGAACCTTCGGTGCACAATCAGGCGTTGATGGAACTGGGAGCCATGGTTTGTACACCGGGCCTTCCGTCCTGTCTGGTCTGCCCCATTCGCAACGGATGTAGCGCCTTCGCCGCCGGGGGGCCGGAGTTCGCGGCTGCTATTCCGCAGATCAAGAAAACACCCAAACAGGATCTGCAACTGGAAGTATACTGGCTGGATGCCAACGATTCCATGATAATTGTAAAAAATCCCAGCCGCCCGCTTTTCAAGAAGGACTGGTTTCTGCCCTGCCGCATTCATGGTGAGGCCGGGCTGATCTACAGCGATTTTGACGAATCCCGGTTTTCCGACTCTATTGGCGAACTCCGAGAGCGAAACGACGCTGAAGTATCCGAAGACAAGCGCTCCAACCGCAAGGAAACGGCACTGTCGGATCCGTCTACGAAACAATTCAGACATAGCATCATGCAATACCGCATCCAGGGAACGGTGCGCTACCTGAGCCTCGACGGCAACAGAGTCGAGCGACTCTTAAAAGCGTCTTCAGGATCCGGGGCGGGAGCGGACCGTGGGACCATTCTTGCGTCAGAAAAGTCCTCCGCCTACGGAGGCGAAAGCAGCCGTCAGGGAGCCGACATCGGGGCGGAAGTTATGGCGATAAAGTCCAACGATATAGGCAAATACTGTCCGTCCTCGATCATCAAGAAGGTCCATCCCGGATCCTGAACCTTTCTCTCGTGCAGGCTCAGGATAGAAGTTCGAGGAAACGCTTTGGACTGCGAAGATACCTGGATTCTCGAATGCGCCTGGGGTTCTGCAGCAGATACGATATCTCGAGACCAAACAGAAGTATTTGCACCGTAGAAAGAAGTACGATCATACCCAGCGGAATCGCCACATAAACGCCATACAGCGCCGCCGTGGTGGTGGACTTACTCACAATGAGCCGAAATACCAGAAAGAAGCCAACCACACACAAAGCGGAAAACAGCGAACCTCCGAAGGCTGCCTTCCAGCCTACGTCAGCGTTGGGCAGGGCCCGAAAGAGCAGAGCCAGCACCAGCCAGACCAGAAGCAATGCCTGGGCGTAGAACACAATCTGCAAAACGGTAATCAGGGCCGGCGAATACCTGGACTGAGGCCCGCGTTCAAACAGGGCGCGTTTCCCTACGGGAGCGCCGCTTTCGTTGAGCAGCGTTTCTACGCCGGCGAACCGAAACTGACCGGTGTAGCGTCCGCTTCCGCCCAGAAACAGGTAGTCTTCGGAACGAGCGTGGGAGAATATCTCGGTATCTTTCAGGCGAAGATCGGAAGGGATCCAGGAGCGGCCGCCATCCGTGCTAATGCGTACCATGCCATCCGCTCCGTATAGAAAGGCCGGCCCACTGGTCCCCAGAAGCAGTCCTCCCCGGCCGGCGGTTCCGCTTTCGAAGAGCGACGGATAGATTCGCTGACCGTCGGCTGTGTCCAGCCAGAGTACTCCGGAACGCGCCATGAAAACAAGGTCGCCGTTAGCATTCTTATGTATGGATTGGATGAGTTCGTTTCGGTTGCCAAAGCTGGCATTGTACGGTCCGGCCCAGCTGAATCCCTGATCCCGGGACACGCGGTACTTTCCATTGCCGCCGGCATAGATTCCGTCCGGTAGCAGATTCAGCGAACGATAGGCGCTTTCCAGCGGATTCATATCGATGATGGAGAGGTCCCGTCGGCTCAGAACAAGAAGGGTGGACTGAAGTCCGTCCCCGGTAAGCATCACTACCCGGTCAGGGAGCAATATCATATCTTCGATGAGCGCGCTTCGCAGGGCTGACTCGGTTTTTACCATGTATCTTCGATAATCCCAGGTCATGCCGCCATCTTCGGAAAAGACCAGCAGGCCGGACTCGGTGGAAAGCAGCATGTAGGAGCCGTCGATGCGCAGGTTGCGGAACTCCTGGATCTCCGAAAGCGCCGGCCGATCCAGGGGCGTCAGGCTGCTGTCGGAAGAAATGCGGTTCAAAATGCGTTTCGAACCTGGATCGTATATCCGTTCGCGAAAGGGAGCATCCAGATTTACCGAATCCATGATACGTCGAATTTTCACGCCGTCGATGGTGCGCTCTTCCAGAACGCCGGTAGACTCCAGAAGGTAAAGATTCCCATCTTTAAAGCTTAGATCCACGTAGGCTGGCGGCGACAGACCGGCTACCGTTTGTCTGTAGAGTCCGCTGGCGCCAAAGACCAGGGCCGGCAGAATCACAAAAGAAGCGATGTAGATAGCAAATCGAAAGAGAATAGGTCGGTCGGGCGCGCGAAATACGTGGTTGCAGGCATCCTCCAGGTGCCGAATTAAATTGTTCGCCGAGTAGAGAACAAAGATGGTTCCCACGCCGGCAATGGCATTGGCTCGGGACAGTATTTCGTCGAGCATGACCAGAAGCCGGCCGGATTCAGTGATTCCATAGGCGGCGAGCAATCGCGCAATCTGGATCTGCAGGCTGGCCCGGTCAATGGAGGCGAATTTTACCAGCATGGCCAGGGCCGGGATCAAAGCCAGAACGGCCGCATAGGCCACCGCATTGGCCCGAACCACCAGCCCGTCGCGCAGAAATCGCTGAAAGGCGCTTTCTAAAAGGTCCAGCAGGCCCAGAAAGCCCGCACCTAGCTTCTTCAGGGGCATGCGTTTTCGTCGTTCTCCTGGTTGTTGCCGGCGCCCGGACCCCTGGCGCTATGGAAGAAAGCCCGATTGCCCACCTGGACATCGCGGATGCAGATTTCAGAGGTCGTCTGTCTGCGGCCCGGTTGCGCAGGCAGTTCGAAAATTAGGCGGACCCAAACGTTGTAGAACTCATCCGGGAATCCCCGGGAAGGAGCAAAAGGCTCCAGGTCCAGATCGAATCGCTGCGTCGCATTCCGGTCCAACCGGAACCGATAGGTTTTCCAGTGCTCCGCCGGGTCCGGCACGCGGTACTGTCGATCCACATCGTACAACTTCTGTCGGAAGAACTGGACCTTTACAGCCACCGGTCTGACAGAACTATCGCTGTCGCACAATTTCAACTCTAGAAAGGAAAAGTCCTCTACGGAGGGCGGATCGCCTGCCCCATGGCTCAGTCCCAGTTCGCCGGTGACGGTGGGATAAAGGTAATCCGGAACAGTGTCTGGTTGCCGGGACGTGTCAGGTCCTGTTGAGGCATCGCCAGTCTGGCCTGGTGGCAACCCCGGTGATTTTTGAAAGTCGGCGGCCGTAAGAGGCATACGTAAACAGGTGTTTTCCATTCCATCGAAGGCATGCTCCGGAATCAGCCCGGGATAGACGCCTTTCCACACGGCGCTGTAGCGACTGAATGCTCGAGGCCGCTCGAAAGGTTTCAAGTAGTCATGGTCTCCAGTAGCGCTGAGCGCCAGGCGAAAGTGAACAAACAAAAAGCCGCCCAGCGCCACGATTAGAATCAATATTTTTTCCCTGCTGGACAATGCCTTACCTCTGCCAGAATCTGTCTGAGTCCGCCCTGGCGGACTGAAGGAAGAATGCTTCCCGGGTCCACATGTATGCAATCCTTTTCCGTTCACCAGAAAGGCGCAAGCCATCGATTGAGTTTTGCCGGCGGAGCCATAATGATCGTCGGCTCGGCCATGTCCATTAGCCTGGTTAGCCTGGGAGGCTTTCTGGCCGTGATCGGTTGGATCTGGGAGTCCTGGGAAAGAAGGAACTCCGTGAGCGGTACATCCTGGAGGATTCCGGCCCCCTTCTGGTGGGCCGCCGGACTCTTTGGCTGGCTGGCCATCTCTTTGCTGATTCGGGCCACCGCCGCCTATGCCGGCTATCTGGATAATTCGCTTATGCCTTCGGGGACTCTGGAGTCGTTCGGGTGGCATCTGAAACAGGGCTGGAACAAAGAGCTAAAGGATGCCTTCCTGATCCTGGCCGGGCTATGGACCTACGCGCACTCCAGGGATGGTCGAAGCCGTCGATGGCTCCTCCGTTGCTTTTTCTGGGCCGGCGTGATTATGCTGGTGGCAGGTTTCGTCTCGGTATTCACCGAGTTTCGGCTGGCCAAAATTCCCCAGTATATCGCCAGCAATTGGGAGGATTCGGCGGATGCCCGGCTTCAGCACCATGTGGGCAGCATTCCTTTACCTGGATCCCGGGTTATCCATCTATTCATGCCCATCGGTCTTCTTAACACACACCTGACGTATGCTGCTCTGGCGGGTCTGTTTCTAATTTATCTTTCCTTCTCGGTGGCCAGTCGCTATGTACGCAGCCCGCTGCAAGCCTTGAAGTCCCGGGCCTTCTGGATACACGGCGTGGCTCTTGTGGCGCTGGGGCTGGTTCTGTGGCTAAACAGCGGCCGTAGCGCTCTTCTGGGAACGGTTCTTTCAGCGATCATCGGACTGTACTGGTTCATTCGTTCCCGATGGAAAAAGCGGGCCCGGGCTCTGATTCTGCCGGCCGGCGCGGTGCTTGGCCTACTGGTCCTTGTTGGACTGGGACTGCTGGTGCTGGACAGTAGCGAGGGACGGATGCGTGAGATTGCGGCGGCCACGGCGGGAGAAGAGAAGCACACAGACTATCAGCGGCTCATGGTCTGGGACGCGGCCCTGAAGATGACGGCACGATATCCCATCACCGGCGTAGGACCGGGGGGATTTGAGGACCATGTGCGCCAGGATATTTTGCTTACCGGAAAGAAAGAACCCTATCTATATTATCCCTATGCTCTGATCCAGCGGGGCCATGCCCACAACGATCTATTCAACTTTGCCGCCATTGGCGGAGTCCCGGCCGCCATTCTATTTCTGGGGTTCTGGGGATCGGTCATTCTGGCCATTCTCAATTCCGGGGGGCGAGCCCGAATGTGGCGATTTGGGCTGTTGATTGTATTCTTTGGCGGATGGTTCCAGTGCTTCTTTCTGGACGATGAAGTGATGGTGCCTTTCTGGGCCCTTCTGGGGCTGGTGCTTCCGGGAAAGAAAAGGATGACCCCTGAATCGGGCCCGGTGAAATCGGAATGAAAAAGAGCGCCAGCAAGGCGCCGTACGAAACACTCCAGGGAAACGATGGAATAATACTTGGCTGCAAAGCCACAAAAACGCCGCAACAGGCCCCGGGCCGTCGGCATCTATAATTGAGGAATCTATGCTCGGTAAGATTGTACAACTGGTAGTAGGAACCAAGCATGAGCGCGATATAAAGCGCATGCTTCCGGTAGTGGATCAAATCAACGACCTGGAACCGGAAATGCAGAAGCTGGAGCAGGGCGATTTTGCCCGCAAGAGCGACGAGTTCAGAAAGCGTATTCAGGACGGCGAAACCCTGGATGACATACTTCCGGAGGCTTTTGCTCTGGTGCGCGAAGCCGCCTGGCGAACCCTGGGTATGCGTCACTTTGACGTTCAGATGATGGGCGGTATGGTGCTCCATAGCGGTAAAATCGCCGAAATGAAAACCGGTGAAGGTAAGACTCTTACATCCACGCTGCCGGTATACTTGAATGCTCTGTCCGGCAAGGGCGTGCACGTCGTTACAGTAAACGACTACCTGGCCCGTCGCGATGCGGCCTGGATGAAGCCTGTTTTTGAGCTTCTGGGCGTATCCGTAGGAGTGATTCAGCACGAAATGAATCCCGAGCAGCGCAAGGTAGCGTATGGCTCTGACATCACCTACGGAACCAACAACGAGTTCGGATTCGATTTCCTGCGGGATAACATGGTTTCCGAACTCGAGTTTCGCGTTCAGCGCGGCTTTAACTACGCTATCGTGGACGAAGTAGACTCCATTCTCATCGACGAAGCGCGAACGCCGTTGATTATCTCGGGACCTGCCGACGAAAACACCGACAAGTACAATCGTCTGGACAAAGCCATTCGACAGTTACTTCGGGATGAAGAAAAAGCCCCGGAGCCCGAGCCCAAAGAAGTGGAGCCCGGCAAAGAGGAGCCCCACGTAGCTTTTGGCTATTACTTCGATATCGATGAAAAGTCCAGGAACGTTCTTCTCACCGAAGAAGGCGTAAAGCGGGTGGAAGAGCTTCTGGGAGTGGAAAACCTCTACGCTCCGGAAAACGTAGAACTGGTGGCCCATACCAATCAGGCGCTGAAGGCGCACCTGATCTTCAAAGACGAAGTAGACTACGTGGTTCGAAACGGCGAAGTGATCATCGTCGATGAACACACAGGCCGAATGATGGAAGGCAGGCGCTATTCCGATGGTCTGCACCAGGCCATTGAAGCCAAAGAAGGGGTTACCATTAAACAGGAAACCCAGACACTGGCTTCCGTTACTTTTCAGAACTTCTTTCGCCTGTACAGCAAACTATCCGGAATGACCGGAACGGCAGATACTGAGGCCGAAGAATTCCGTAAGATCTATGGACTGGAAGTGGTAGTAGTACCCACGAATGAACCGGTTCGACGTATTGATTATCCAGACCGCGTGTACAGGACCGAAAAGGAAAAGTTTGAGGCCATCGCCCGCGACATTGAAGACTGTATCGAAAACAAGCAACCGGTACTGGTGGGAACTGTTTCCATCGAAAAATCTGAAATGCTTTCCGCTATTCTCAAGAAGCACAATATACCGCACAATGTATTGAATGCGAAGCAGCATCAGCGGGAAGCTGAAATTGTAGAGAATGCCGGAAAGCCCGGAGCAGTGACCGTGGCAACCAACATGGCCGGCCGAGGAACGGACATTGTTCTCGGCGGCGCGCCGCTCTATATGAAGGATCTGGACGGACTGGAAGAGTCCGAACCGGCGGTAGAGAAATTCAAAGAGGCCTTGCTCAAGAAGCAGTTCGATCGAGCCAAAGAGGAAGCCAACCGAATCATGGGAAGCTCCGCTTCCAAACAGGCCAAAGAGATTCTGGATCGGGCGCACATCTGGCTTGGTTTTCACAAGCAGGTCAAAGAAGCCGGCGGACTGCACATTGTAGGCACGGAGCGTCACGAAGCCCGTCGAATCGACAACCAGCTTCGGGGCCGTTCCGGTCGTCAGGGGGATCCGGGTTCCAGCAGATTCTACCTCAGCCTGGAAGACAACCTGATGCGATTGTTCGGCGGGCCGCGCATCATGGGGCTCATGGAGCGTCTGGGGATGACCGAAGGTCAGGAACTGGAAGCCGGCATGGTGGATCGGGCCATTGCCCGGGCTCAAAAGCGCGTGGAGAGCCATAACTTCGACATTCGAAAGCATTTGCTCGAATACGATGACGTAATGAATCGTCAGCGCGAAATCATCTACACGGAAAGGAACAAAGTCCTGGAACAGGACAGTATCCGAGACACGGTGCTGGAATGGTCTGAAGAAGTCCTGGAACAGCGCATCCTGGAGTTCTGCGAAACCAACGATCCAACTCGCTGGGATCTGGCCAGTCTGCATGAATGGATGCTTAACGGCCTTGGCCTGCGGCTGGATATCAAACCCGAGGACTTCAAGACCGATCGTGATCCGCAAGCCGCTGTTTTCGAATACATCAACGAAGAAGCGCGCAAGTACTATCAGGAGCGTGTGGATTCCGTAGGCGAAGAGAACTTCCGCTACATTGAGAAACGAATCGCAATCGATATCATTGACGCTCGCTGGAAAGAGCACCTGTACCAGATGGATCATCTGCGCGAAGGCATCTGGGCTTCTTCCTATTCCGAGCGCAACCCGCTGGTGGAATACAAGCTCCAGGGCTTCAAGCTGTTCGATGCCATTATGGATACGGTGAAGGCCCAGATTGTGGAGTTCCTTTTCCGCGTTCAGATCGAAGGACCGGTGGAGCAAACCAGCGCCCGGCGCCGGAACCTGGGAACCGCCAGTCACGAAAGCATGGAAAGCTTTGAAGCGCCCCCGGCCGGAAAGGGCGGGCCAGCCCCGGGACAGGTGGTAGGCGAATCCCAGCCTAAACGAAGCGGTGAAGCCCCGGCTGTTGTTTCTGGCGGTGGGGCGTCCAAGCGGAAAGGATCTAGAAGAAGGAAGCGTAAATAGTGAAGTTGTACGGACAGAAACCGGATCTAACATCCTCTATATTCAATCCGCTGGTAGTGGACTGGCTCATGTCCATGTATCCTCCGGCGCGAAAGATGGAGTTGCAGGCCGGGCCTTCCCCTTACTTCCCCGGGGTTGACTTGATCACGGGTATGGAGGACGAACGAGCCCAGGGCGGCTTGAAGCCCTACGAATTGTTTACCGGAACCATTCGCATGGGCTACGGTCATCATAGAATGGCTTTCTCGGTTTACAGCCAGTCCGTGGAGCGCGGCATCGCCACAGCCTTGCACGATTTGCTGGCCATCGAATCCAACGAGGCTACCTGCATAGAACGATTGGATTCCCTCTACAGTCAGTTTTCGCGCATGGCCACGGAAATTGGCGGCCCGGTAGAATGGATGTGGGGCAAAGCCATGACCGGCGGGGGCATTGGCGCTCTGCATTTCTCCATGCTTCTGGCCGGGCGACTGATCGCGCTTTATTCAGGAATGGATCGCAGCACGCCCATCGTCACCACCTATCCGCTCAATGCGCACATTGCAGCGTCGCTGGGTTTTGAGCGAATCATTCATCTGGTGAACGACACTCTGCCGCAGTACTTTTTGCTTTGTCCCGGAGCGTTGAACCTGGTGCAGACCCGGCATATGCGCGATGGCTATCTGGAAATGGGTGTAGAAGAATCGGACATCGAGTTTGCCGGTCACTGGGTGTCCGAACCTGTGCTCAGCACTCTGGAGAATGCAACATCGGAACGACTGGGGCGACTGGAAAGAAAGGACCGACTCCGGCTCCTGATACCGGTGGGCGGAGCCGGCGCGCAAAAGAAATTTCTGAAAGGATGGATTGCCGGTATCCTGGACGATGCCGATCTGCTGGGCGGTTACCAGCCCATCATCAACTGTGGAGATCATCAGGATTTCTTCGAAACGGTAACGAAACTTCTGGAACGAAGGACTGTACGCTACAAGGTTTGCCGAAGCTTGTCGGATGTTCAGAACCTGCCTGCCATTCTGGAAGACTACGATCTGATTCTGTTCTATTTTGAAAGCCGCTACGAAGCGGTGTATGCCACCGACTATGCCATTGTGTATTCGGACATTCTGGCAACCAAGCCATCGGAACTGGCCTTCTATCCCATTCCCCGATTGTTTCTTCGACGCGTGGGCGACCATGAGGGATTTTCCGCGGACTATGGATATAAGCTCGGTGAATCCACTCCGGAGCGAAGAACGGCGCAAGAAGCCCTTCAGGATCTGAAGGAATGGAGAAAGGATCCCGGCGCCCTTAAAGCCATGAATGAGGCCATCGCTTCAAATCATGAAAGGAAGCTCTACCATGGTAGTTCGGTGGCCCTGGAAAGAGCGCTGGAAGACTGAATCCGTTTCGCCTGGAGCGTCCTGGCTGCTCGGCCGGTCCGTACTCTTCCAATGCTATGCCTCTCGGCACTGACGGCCCGGCGGAAGGACAAATCAATTCAAAGACGGGTCCTGGTTTGAATCCGCAAAGATTTTGTAGATGCCGCCTTTGGCTCGCAGGGCATCCCGCCAGCCCTGTTCGGGGTTAGGATGAAAGACTATGTTCGGCCGCGCCTTTAGAGTAACCCAGGAGCCGGAACGCATCTCCTCTTCCAGCTGCCCCGGCGCCCATCCCGAGTATCCCAGAAATGTGTGAATGACCGGCTGATCCTCCAGCGGGATGGATTCCCAAATCTCCGGCTCGAAGAACTTTTGCAGCTGCCGGAAGCCTGGTTCAAAGAATACGCCTGGAACAATCTCCATGGCCGTGGAGGACGGACCGTCCGGTAAGGCCGAATGAAGCGCCGAAACCAGTTCCTGCTGCACCGGGCCGCCAACATACACGGGTCTTCGGGCGCCAATATCATTGGCAAGTTCGGGAATAATATCTGCCACAGTAAGATCCGATTGTCGATTCACTACCAGGCCAAAGCCGCCTTCGTCGTTGTGTTCTACCATGAATACAACTGTTTGCTTGAAATTAGGATCCATCATATTGGATTCAGATATCAAGAAATGGCCTTTCAGACTGGCCGGTAGATCATTTTCCATTTATTCCATCCCGTCTCAATTTCCCTGGTCCTGGTATCTGCCTCATTCAATTCATAGCTGTCGCATCATGCAAAGCGCCGAAACGGTCTCCGGCTTGGCCAGTCACAAACCGGCTGTAACCGACCTTCCCGACTCAGACAGCGGTGGGTAATCCCTTTCTGCTTTGGAGCTCCGCTTCGGATTGATGCCTTTCCAGGAGCAGCATAACTGTTTCGATTCAATCTTTGCAAAGCTTTGCGCCATCATTGCTCATTTCAGGGAGCGAATGGGCGACTCGAAGAGCTCTACGTCTGGCTTTTCACGCTTAAAGCTCTGCATCCTGAACTCGCTTTTGAATAGAACCACCGGATTGTTGTTTTCATCGTATACGACAAGGTCATATCCGCTGAACTTATTCTTGTCTTCGGGTTTGATCCAGCGCGAGCACTCGTAGCCCACGTTTTCCAGCCTGCAGGGGACGCCATATTCGTCCTGCATACGATGGCGAATCACCTCGAATTGAAGCTGACCCACCGCGCCAATGATCGCCGATCCGTCGCCAGTGGTGAACACTTGAACCACGCCTTCTTCGGGCAGTTCCTGCAAGCCTTTTCTGAACTGCTTGAGCTTGGAAGTGTCCTCCGGGACCAGCCGTGCGAAGAGCTCCGGTGCAAATCGGGGAAGCGGATGAAAATTTGGCTCTTCGCCAGTGTACAATACGTCGCCCAGCTTGTACAACCCGGGATTGATCAGCCCGATAATGTCCCCCGGATAGGCATTGTCGATAGTGGAACGTTCCTGTCCAAAGAAGGCCACCGGACTGGATAATCGAGCTGTCTTCTTCTGACCTGAGATGTTTACAGTCATACCGCGTTCGAACAATCCGGATGTAACCCTTACAAAGGCCACCCGGTCCCGGTGGGCCCGGTTCATGTTTGCCTGCAGCTTAAAAACGAAGGCGGAGAATCCCGGGCTGTCCGGCTTGAGTACACCTCCGTCTTCCAGCGGTATACTTGCAGGCCGGGGAGCAATCTCCAGGAATCGTTTTAGAAAAAGCTCCACTCCGAAATTATTCAAAGCCGAGCCAAAGAACACCGGAGTCATGTTTCCTTTTAGGAACTCGGACTCGTCGAATTCCGGCAACGCCTCGGAGGAAAGCTCCACGCCTTCGCGAAAGGTTTCGTAGAGTTCTTCATCCATTAAAGACTTGAGATCCGGATCGTCCAGACCGCTGGTTGCGGTGGGCGCGGGGAAGGCGCCGCCCGTTGTTTTTTCATATCGAAAGACCTGCCTGGAACGCAGGTCGTAGACGCCTTTGAAGTCGGGACCGGAACCGATGGGCCAGAACAGTGGCACAGCGGTGATGCCCAGAACCTTTTCTACTTCATCCAGCAAAGAGAAGGGGTCCCTGGCAAAATGATCCATCTTGTTTATGAAGGTAACAATGGGAATGTTTCGCTGTCGACAGACATGGAATAGTTTGATGGTTTGCGGCTCCACGCCCCGGGCGCCGTCCAGAAGCATGATGGCGCTATCCACGGCCATCAATGTACGGTAGGTATCCTCGGAGAAGTCCTCGTGGCCCGGCGTGTCCAAAAGGTTGAGAATATGATCTTCATACAGAAACTGAAGGGCCGCGGTGCTTACGGAAATGCCCCGTTCCTGTTCCATGGTCATCCAGTCGGATTTGGTCTTTTTTCGGTCCTTCTTGGCTCGAACGTGGCCGGCCAGCTGAATGGCGCCCCCGTAAAGTAGAAGCTTTTCTGTGAGCGTTGTTTTTCCCGCATCCGGATGAGCAATAATGGCAAAAGCCCGTCTTCTTTCTATTTCCTTTTGGAGCTCCACCGGGTCAGGTTTCCCGGCTGACGATACGGATCAAATGAATTCCGCCAGACCAGGTTTGCCCTGGACTATGTCGGATAATGTCCGATATTGGAACTATGAAGGAATGGAAACCGGAAAGACAGTTCCAGAAAGCGGATTTTCCGGTGAAGAAGAAAGAGGACAGACCGAACGATGGCGGCAAAAAGCACCGCAAAGGTCAAATCCCGGATACTGGTTCTAAAGATGCCGCGGCTCCATCAGGGCGGTCCGGGACTGCGGATCCAAGTCCGGGGGTGCAGGAGACCCGGGAATTAAAGGGATGGTCGGTTCCCAGGCTGGAAGGGGGACATGTAGTGGCCGGAGGTACCGGCAACCGTTCGGGCAGTACAACCAATCCAGGGTCGGGCTCTGATTCAAAAGGGGCTGCTAAACCGTCCGGTTCCTATAACGTCGCTTCCGGTGCGTCCGGCGGAAATGCTCAGATTTCCAGCGCTGAAGCGGCAGGCAATCAGCAGAAGAAGGATATGACCAGGGTATATCTTTCGCAGCTGGTGGCCGCCGATCCGCGGGGCGCCACGGATATTCTCCGTAGCTGGTACTGGGAAAAACCCGGCCGCGAAAGTCCCGTAAAGTACACGCCTCCGAAAAATCGAATCCATTTGATTCTTCAATCGCTGACAAAAGAGAGCCTGCTGGCGCTATATGAAATGATGACTCCGGTGGAGCGCAGGCAAATGGAAGAGATTCGCCGGGAGCCCATGCACGTAAACGAAAGAGAAATTCTAAAACTACGTCAGTATTTCATGGCACGACTCACCGGTCAGATTTGAGCGCACCAGAACCGGGCAAGCCCAGGCAGACCAGCTCCGGACTCACGGGTCAGGCCAACGCAAGATCCCGGTGTCGCGCCGGATTCAAACCGGATCCAGCTGAACGTACAGTGCTTCGCCCAGATCCTTCAGATCCTGGATGCGCAGCTCGGATTTGTTTTCCAGATTGGACATCACCGGAAGTGTGAACACCGATTTAAATTCCTTACCCGATGAAATGCTTTTCTGGATCTGCTCTTGCTTTTCGATCATGCTGATAACAAACTGCTTGAGTAGCTGTTGCTCTTCCGAGGTTGCATCCAGGTTTTCCAGGGAAGATTTCTGAGTAAGCATGGCATAGGACAGAGCTCGATTCAAAAGCAGCGCATCGGGCTTGATGTCTTCTTCGGTCATGAGACGGGAAAGCTCTCGAGCAACGCTAATGGCATCATCCCGTAATGCGGCCACTGTATAGATTTCGGTCACAGGATCAGCCAGCCAATCCCGGGCCAGGTTCAGCCGTCCTACCATGCGAAAGAAGACCTTGTCCAGAAGCAGAAGCATCTCGCCCAGGGAAAGGATCAGGTTTTCGCCGCCTATCCGACCCAGAGCTTGAAGGATGCCTCTGGCACCACCGCGAACCATCTTCTGAAACCAGTTAGCGTCGTCGCCGCTGCCGGCGAACCATTGTAGCCATTCCAGGATTTTGCTATCCAGAAATGCCAGCAGTCGTTCCGGGCGAATGACGAAGTCCACGGCATGGATTCCCGGCGCCGTATCAATGATTAGATAATCGGTTTCCGGGTATTGCTCGAGCCATTCGGCCATACGCACCGGCGCCAGGGTTTCTGTGGCCGATGCAATCTTCTCGGTAACTGTCCGAAACAGCGGATGGGCAAAGAGTCGGTCTTCATGATCCTGCTCCAGACCCTCGGCGCGAATCCAGCGTCGCAGGCTACTGGAAAGATCCAGCATGCAGCCCCGAAGATGACCTCCCGACGAAGACTCATGGATAATGCTGCCGGCTTCGGTTATCCCGCTTCCTCCGAAGGCGGATTGCAGTCGCCTGGCCGGATCAATGCTTATCAGTCCTACTTTCAGTCCCTTTTCGGCCAGGTAAGCGGCATAGGAGGCGCTCAGAGTGGTCTTGCCAACACCGCCGGCGCCGAGAAACACTACCAGCCTGGGACGGGGCATGGATTCCGCGTTGGGCGAATTGGAGTTGCCGCCTTGCCCGGCGCTAGAAGGGGGGTTGCTTTCTGAGGATCTCTTTTCTTGCATTATCGGCTATCGCTGACCTTGTGTAGCTTCCTGTGGCTGGCCAATCAGATTTCGAAAAGCGGGAGTTGTAGCCATCTGCCGGATTATCAACGCGGGCTCCTGCGTTGGATTCTCTATCATAAAATCGGGCACCGAGACCACGGGCACGGTGCTTTCCCGTTCCAGACGGTGCTCCATGTCAAAACGACGTCGCAGATCCGAGTGGAGAGCCCGAAGCTCGGCCTTTAGATCCTGGGACTCCACGGCCGGATACAAGAAATCCGGGTTACCTGGTTCATTAATACTGGAACCATTCAAACGTGCACTTTTGTTTATGATAAGAGCGACGGGCATATGGCCCGGTTCTTCCTGATAGCGGGGTAGGGCTTCCAGGGTTTCTTCCACAGGTAGTTCCTCGGGAAGGGATACGGTCAAAATGGCGGTGCGCGTAGGATCGGAGAGCAATTCGCTTACCCGACGGGTTTCATCCACCAGCGGGCCGGTGATTTCGAATGCACTTATTGTTTTGGCTATGCCGAACAACGCAGCCCCGTGTCCGGTGGCCGGCGCATCCACAATAATTCGGTCAAAATCCAGGTTGGCTTCCTCTTTAGCGAGTTCGCACAACCAGAATAATCGGCCCACAAAAAAGAGCTCTTCCAATCCGGGTGCGGACTGCAAAAGCTTCTGCACCTGTTTGTTTTGTAGAACCAGGGTATATAGCAGCTTCATGTTCAGATGATCCACGAAGTATTCTTTCATCGCTTCCGATGGATCAAAGTTCATGACGCTGAGGTTTTTCTGTATCTCAACGTGTTTGTGTCCGCAGGGCTCACGGTTCCAGAGCGGGGAAATGAAATCCTTGAAGGACCATTGGACAATCAAGGTATTTTCGCCGGCCTCCGAGAAGGCCAGTCCCAGGGATGATGCCACGGTGGTGCGGCCCACGCCGCCTTTGCCGGTTACGAAAATCAGTTTCTGATCAATTGCAGACATTCTATAAGTCGAAGGCTCTTATCCAATAATCGAAAGCTCTCATCAAGAGAGCAAGATTCATTATCTGAAGACCGAAAGCTCCTATCAAAAAGAGCAAAGGTCCGTATCCCAAATTACGGGTTTCTAATCCGAATCTCTAAACGCCGGCTCCTGATTGGCCCACCATTGTTGAGAAGCGTTCCAGGAAGTCCATCTGCTCCCGGGTCTCAATGGCCCTTTCCGAGCGGGCCTGTCGCACGGTCTCTACCGAACTCTGCAAATCCATGCCATTTTGCATCAGGTAGGCCGCTGCCACCAGGCCGGATCGCCCAAGGCCACCAACGCAATGAATGAGGACCGTTCTATTTTTCCTTCGCTGCTGGTCCAGCCAGGAAAGGGCCTCCAGCAAACCTTTTTGTCCAGGGGCATGCTGATCCAGTATCGGAAAGGAAAGCGTTTCCAGGCCGGATTTCTGATACTCGGGAATAAGCTCACTAACGCCATAGTATTCCAGTTCATCGGGCGTAACAAGGCACATCACCGAGTCCACGCCATGCTCCTTGATTGTCTTTAGATCCCGGTCCAGATCCCTTAATCGATCCTTTCGGCCTGGCAGAATAGTGATGTAGATGGGCGGCTGGTTATGCTCCAGTGCAGCCAGGTCCAATGAGTCCAACCTGAGCTTCTGAGCGTTTTCAATGGAATCTACGATCTTCTGTGTTAGGAGTCCACTGGCATACAGAGCCCATCGTTTTTGAAATTCGTTGCATTCATCGAAGGACAGTGTATGAACTGCGTAGCGCAGAAAAGCAACAAAGAACTGGTACGGATCGCGATCGGAACCAATCAAGGGGCTGTATAGCTTTCGCAGCGAGCAAAGCGCACGCCAGGCCTTCTTGAACTGAGGCCTGGTGAATTGGCTGGCAAGTTCAGGGTCCGGGGCCATGCCCAGGTCTGGATGATTGATTTGCATTTCGCTCAAGAGTACTGCGTCCTTGAGATCTGACTCGTCGGCCAGCGGAGTCATAATGAATAGTAGATCATTTTCCAGTTTAATCAAGTCTCTTAGAATATGACCTCGATGCGTATGAAAAAAATCGATGAGCCATACATTGTCGCGGCTATCCAGGATAATGTTACGGCCATTCAAATCGCCGTGGATAAAAGATTGTGCTCGGGAGGAGGCATTCTCTTTTAGATGGAGCAGGTCGCGTTCATAGAATGTGGCGGGGTTCTTTACTGTTTTGCCGGCCACTGTAACAGTATCTTGCTCGCTGTCTGGCAAAATGGCATTCACTCGCTTACGTACGCCGGATGCATACCGACTGGAGAAATCATAGTATTCCAGAAGATTGAGAGTCTCTGGTTCTCCGGCGGAGTACAGGCGGCCTAATTGTTTTCCGAATACGGTGTTGAATACCTCTTCCAGAAGCGGAGGGGGTTGATCCGGATTCGGGGATTCGCTTACATAGAAATCCTGAAACGTGCGCACATTCCCTTCGAGCATGGAGGCATATCTATAGAGAATGGCGCCTCGATCGTCCAGTTCGCAGGAATCCACTATGGCCGGCGCGCTGTTTCCCAGTACTTCCTGGATGCGTTCAAAGCTGGAGCGTTCCCTGGCAATCATGTCCCGTGGTCCGATCTTTGCTACCAGAGGCACCTGACTGTGGCCCAGTTGATCCGTGGCCCTGGCGCCCAGCACCAGATCTCCCGAGTAACCGCCATCCAGAACCGACAGTTCAACTTGCTTGCTATTTCTGAAAAGGTAGAGCAACAATCGCTTGTCGGTTTCGCTGGCATTGGCATCGCCCTTCCAGACCAATCGCGACTCATCTATCCTGGAATGAGTTGCGGGAATTAAATCTGGAGCGCTTCCGGTGAGAAACTCGGCGAAAGAGGCCGGAGAGCTAATGATTTCCAGGCCCAGGATATTCTTTATCTGATCCAGGGCATAGAAATGCATCGTCCGTGAAGAACTGGCGCAAAGCGCGCTACAGATGGCAATCTGAAATTCCGGGTAGCGAGTGGCCAGTTCATAGGCCAGAAAGTAAACCTTGGCCTCGGTCCATACGCCCATGATTCCCACACGGATACTCTGACCCCGGTATTGGTCCAGAATGCCTGCAATGTTTGTATCTTCGAAATCGTTCAGGCCGGTAGCGTTCAGTATGTGATGCTTTCGGTTCGCCTTCATGCGATCCTGGAAGACAAATTGAGCTCCGATGGTATCCTGAACGCAGTGGCTGCCAAATTGCTTAAGATGGTTTATCTGCGCAGAATCCTCCGGATTATGCCAGTCCCGAATATGGATGATTTCAAGATCGTTTTCTGAAATACCGTAAGCCCAGTCGATCATGAGACGGACGGGATCGTCCTCCAGTTGTCCCAGAAGCAATCGCCGGGATTCTTCGTAACCAACATGCAACTGGTTGGGCAATGGATCGAAGCGCTCCAGGGGTTGCACGAAGTCATTCTGCAAACATTGTGTAATCAGTAAGCCCTTCATTTCTTTCAGTACACATCCACACTTTTGAAACTGGAAATCTCGCCCAGGCGGCGTCGGCTGATCTTTTCGGTTACGGTTAATCCTTCGAAAATGAATTCCATTCCGACAGCCAGCATTTGATCATCCTGGTCCCATTTCTTATCCCGCAGAAGATCAAAGAGAGCGGGGACTTTTTCTAGGAGCTCACGATAGGCGGCCGCTGGCATGGAATCGCTGATCTCCACCTGACCGGCCGCATAGATCTGCTTTGTGATCGCCTCGAAGGTAGAATCATATTCTGCCGGCGGGAAGTTCTCCAGAAATACCTCTTTGATCGCCAGATCGATGATCTTCATTATTACTTGATATTCTGTAATCGCTTCATCCCGGTAGGGATCCAGTTCGATCTTTCCGGAGCTGGATGCGAAAAGGTTGCCCAGATCCGTAGGCCTCACCATGCCCGGATCTTCCCGTAGAAGCAGAGCCCGTCGTCGCGCCGAGGCAACGCAGGTTTCATAGTTGGCAATACTCAATCGCGCGCTGACTCCTGACTTCTGGTTTACCATGGGATGGTGACGGGCCTGCGAAGTGATCTCCTCTACAATATTTTCCATGAAATCGGGGAAAACTACAGCAGGTTCAATATCAGGGTTTCCGGCCTCCTGGCGAGTAATCTCCAGGCCCACGGAACGGGTCTTGGGATAGTGAGTGCGAATTTCGGCGCCTATGCGGTCCTTTAGCTGGGTGATGATCTTTCCGGAACGGGAATAATCCGCTGGATTGGCGGTGAAGCATACGAATACATCCAGCGGGATTCTAAGGGGTAGACCGCGGATCTGAATATCCTCTTCTTCCAGAATATTGAACATGGCCACCTGCACCAGGTAGTCCAGGTCCGGCAGTTCGTTTATGGCAAAGATGCCGTGGTTCATTCTAGGTAGCAGTCCAAAGTGCAGGGCCTCTTCGGCGCCCATGGATTTGCCTTCCATCACTTTAGCGGGATCCAGATCGCCTATGATATCGGCAATCCGGGAGCCGGGAGCAAGGCGTTCGCCGTACCGCTCCTCTCGGGGAATCCAGTGGATGGGCGTATCGTCGCCCCGCTCGGCCACAATATCTTTGCCTTTGCGTGTGATGGGACGGAACGGGCTTTCCGGGACCTCGGTGCCTGCTATTGCCGGAAAATAGTCGTCCAGCAGATGATTCAGGTTTCGCATAATCCTGGACTTGGCCTGGCCCTTTTCGCCCAGGATGGCGATGTTGTGTCCGGCGAGTATGGCATGATAGAGTTGAGGCATCACCGTGTCTTCGTATCCGTGTATGCCCGGAATCACCGGATCGCCAGATTTCAGAATGCGACCCAGGTTTTCGGCCATCTCCGCCTTTATGGGTCTAAACTTGTAGTTTGAGCTCTTTAATTGTCCAAGGGTCTGTATTTCTTTCATAACCGTTCCTACAATATCGTAGCGGGGAGGTTGATCGGCGATCCTGTTAGGTGGCTAAGCCAGTTCCGATCCCGGTAGCCACTGTCTTCCGGACAAGCTACACAGTTCCCGGCCGGTGAGCCGTTGCTTCCAGTAATAGGTCCACATCCTTCTGCCAGACGGTCGCCCACGGATTCCAACAGGAAAGCGATAGTCGAAGAGTGTGGAGATCTGTACTGATGTTTTTGGGCTCGCATTCCTGAGAATAGTGGATCCAGCCGCCCCCGGACTACTCATTTACTCATGCAGCTTTTCCTGTACGCGGAACCATTTGGCCGGCAGGAAGGGAAATATGTGCAGGAGGATGTCCGAAGGATGCAATACAATCCGCTCCCGATTGTATTCCACCTGTAGATCGGCATGTCTTGAAATGGCATACTTCAGTCGTTCGATAGAGTTACCAAAGTACAGGTTCAGGATTGGACCAATGCCTCGCACCATGAGCGGAATTAAATGCACACGGTCGGGCTTTTCTTTTCTGATGAACTGATTGATTGCAGTGATTGTATCCATGTCCGGGGGAACGGGAACGTTCAGAAACCAGTCCGGCAACTCATGGGGCTCATCCTGACCCGGATCGCTGTGGAAATGAACTACTAACGGCATCTGTCCGCTACGAACAAAGTTTCGCAGGAAATGCACCACCCCTGGATGGAATTTGGAAACCAGCACAATATGTTTCCGGTTCACAGGATGATTCTGAAAGGCCGGATACCACAGCCCCAGTTCCAGGGGCACGACCTTCAGCTTCTCTTCCCAGATTTCATAGATAGCCTGCGATATCTGGAACACAATGAAATAAAGAAGCATCAGAACCACTATAAACCAGGCGCCTTCGAAGAACTTGTTGTAAGTAATGTTCCAGAACATGGCGTGCATGACAATCAGGGCAATTACGGTAAGAGCAGAGATCTTCTTGGTTCGTACCTGTCGCAGGAAATAGCTGGTAAGGTCGATGTTCATCGCCGCCACAACCGCCAGACCATACATACCTTCGATGGCATGGCTGGAAGGGAAGAGCCAGAGTATGATGGCGCTCAAGATTCCAAGAACGATGGTTGCTCGAGGGTTATAGACCCCTTCATGTCCGCCCAGCAAGAAGGCAGGTCGAGTACGTTTCCAGGCCATATCGCCCACGCCTCTCGGAAAGAAACGGCTTCGGGCGGCGCGTAACATTTCCAGCGGAAAGTCAGTATGGGCCGTTTGAGCCGCCAGAAGGAGCATTGTGGCTGTGAGTATACCGAACCCCAGGGCCAGGTATTCGCCACCCAGCGTTTCGGCGATGTTTATAGGGACCGGAATCAGTCGATCATAGGTGATCCCCAGACCCATGAAGTTAATCAATTGCATGAAGTAGGTGCAAAGCACCAGACTGAACAGAATCCACATGGAGAGTCGGATCGCCTTTCCCTTGTGATAGGGGATGTTTACCGATGAGTAGCCCACCTCCACACCGGTCATCAACGTGGCCCCATTGGCTACCGAAGCGAGAACTATGGGAATGAGCATGGAAAGCGGAGCGGCCTTGATAGTCTCGCTTACCACCGGCGGCTTCCATCCTTCCTGCAGAATCGTATAGATTCCGTACGCATTGATAAGTAGATTGGACGCATAGAAAGCCAGCACCGGCCATATCATGAATCGGGCCAGGTTTCCGAGACCGTACCTCTGAATGAGCGACAGAAGTACAAGCAGAATCAGAGCCCATTGTAGCCGATCCGTGCTGGGAATAATGTAATGTAGAGCTTCTACCCCCGCAATTAGACTGATCGCCTGGGTGGCGGGAAAGTCCGCCAGCAAGCTGGCTGTACCCAACTTGCCCATGTTATGGATGAATGCCTTTAGCCGCGGATGCCTGCGAATATGCTGCGAAGTGATAAGGGAAGATACAAAGGCTCCACCGCCCAGCACCGGATGGGTGTGGTGGCGAATCATGCTGTTATAGGCGAGAACAGCTATGAGATACACCGTCATTACTGTGCCCCCGGCCAGTAATGTGGCGGTCATTCCAGCTTCAAAGCTGGTGGCAAAAAGGACAATGGTAACTGCGATTACAGCGTCAGCCCCATAGGCCAATGAGGATCCTGGGTCCGTGAGAATGGTGGCAAAGATGATTCGTATGTCGCTTAAGAGGGAAGGTGGTTTGTCTGTAGAGTGTTCCATATGTATCGCAAATCAGTGATCAGGTGCGACTCCAGGCTCTGGTCGCCGAAGACCAGATGGGTAGGACGATCCTGCGATTCTACTCCTTCATCCAATCACGGACCATAGAAGCAACCTTTTTGGGATTATCCCGGGCTAGATTTCGAACCCCTTCCAGCATTTCGTCCCGCTCTCTGTGGATGCGAGAGCCCCCTGTCCGGGAAGATGTCTCGTCGAAACCTCCTTTGACAGGATCCTTTTGACTGTTTTGTACGACGGACTTTCGTGTGGATCGAGAAGACGAGTTGTTCCGGCCAAGAAGAGGCAGAAAGATCAATACGCCTGCAATCAGCAATACGAAGCCAGCAATCCAGAGCCACTCCACACCGAAAGGCTCTCAGATTCTGGCAGTAGGTCAATTCATATTTCCATTGACTGCTGAGGCGGCTACAGGCCTCAGTCAATGGTGATCTCAGAATCTGAATTTAAAGACCTCTGCAAACTTGCGCGGCTGGATCCCGAAGATGAAAGTCTGAAGAATCTGATGTCAGACTTCAACCGGATCCTGGAATCCGTGGAGCAGATCAACGAAATCCAGGTGGAAGAGGCCGCCGGTATGTCAGAACTGGATACCCGGGATATGGCCCGGCCGGACGAGCCTGTGGAGCCCCTGGGAACGGAGGCGATCGCGGCCATCGCACCAGACTTTCAGTCCGGCCACTTTGTGGTTCCGGGCGTCATAGAGTCAGAAGGATAGGCGATAGGCCAGGGACCCTCGTGAACCCAATTCTAAATCCTATCGCCGGCGCCCTGGCTGCATTGTCTACACATACGCCCGATCTTATAAATCCCCGCAGGAACCTGAGAATCAAGGTAGCATCATGATTGATCGAACAGCAACACAGCACTCGCAATCCCTGGAAAAAGGCGAATACACATCCCAGGAACTTACCCGAGCCTATTTAGACCGGGCGAACGCCTGCTCCAGTCTGGAAATGTTCAATGCCCTGGACGAATCCAGGATCATGGACGCTGCGAAAAAGTCGGACGAACGCATCAAGAAAGGAAATCGATTGAGCCCACTGGACGGAGTTCCGGTGGCGATCAAAGACAATATCTGTGACAGGGAAGAGAAAACTACCTGCAGCTCAAACTTCCTCAAGGACTATCGCTCGCCTTACGACGCTACCGTAATCGAAAAACTGAGATCCGCCGGAGCGGTGCTCTATGGTCGGACCAATCTGGATGAATTCGCCATGGGTTCTTCCACCGAAAACTCCGCTTTTCGAACCACCCGCAATCCATTTGATCCGGCACGAGTGCCAGGGGGTTCGTCCGGCGGATCTGCCGCCGCTGTGGGCTCGCTTTCCGCTCCGCTGGCCCTGGGAAGCGATACCGGCGGATCCATCCGTCAACCGGCATCATTCTGCGGCATTGTGGGAATGAAGCCAACTTACGGAAAGGTTTCTCGATACGGCCTGGTGGCTTTTGCTTCCAGTCTGGATCAAATTGGTCCCATGTCTTTGAGCGTGGAGGATTCCGCGTTGCTTCTTTCTTTGATCGAAGGCAAGGACACCCGTGACTCCACTTCGCATCCGTATGCGGACAAGTATCCGACAGCCGCTACCGTGAAACCTTATTCCGGAAAGGATCTAAAAGGCAAGAAAGTGGGGATTCTTTTTCCCGAAGCAAAATCGGAGGGCTTCGACGAATCGGTTCTGAAAGCCTGCACGGATATGCGAAACTGGCTGGAAAAGCAGGGATGTGTTGTCACCGAAATCGAAAGCAAACTCTGGAAATATGTAATTCCTATCTACTACATCCTGGCGACAGCCGAAGCATCGAGTAACCTGTCGCGATTCGACGGCATCCGGTATGGCAGGCGGAGCCAGCAAAGCAATCTACAGGATTTGTATGTGCGAAGTCGCACCGAAGGCTTTGGACCGGAAGTCAAACGAAGAATCCTTCTGGGAACTTTTGTACTATCTTCCGGCTATTTCGACGCCTACTACAACTCTGCACAGAAGGCCCGACGCATGGTCCGAGCCGAGTATCTTCAGTTCTTCAAGGATCTGGACTTCATTGTGCAGCCTACGAGCCCGACCACCGCTTTCAAGATCGGGGAAAAGGCGGAAAACCCCATCGCCATGTATCAAAGCGATTTGATGACCATATCTGTGAATCTGGGCGGTGTACCTGCGCTCAGTCTGCCCATGGGCATGGATTCCGATGGATTGCCGGTGGGCATGCAAATCACCGCTCCGCACTTCGAAGAGGATAGCCTGTTCCGATTTGCCGCCAGCGTTGAATCGGACTTCAAGCTGGATCGAAGCGGCATCGTAACGAAGACCTATTGAGTCGCGTCAGACCTAAGATCTGCCAGGAAGTTGATCCTGTCAGCTGTCGATATTGGGGCAGTCGTTAATCGGCCGCCCTCGGATGCGGCGCCGAAGCAGGTCTGGTAAGTCTGGCAAGTAAAGCCCTGAACGGGAAGAGAGTAGCTACGGTCGTAGCTACGGTCCGGGCAGTATCTGCAAAACCTGCCAGCCGCCTCCCTGACGCACCGGACTTCCATCGGGATTAACAGGATAGCTACTTCTTGGGTCGGGAAGGGTGCCTTCCACTTTAATAACAGTCACAGTTACAAATTCATGGTCGCGAGACAGTAGATCCTCGCGACTGACCTTATCGGAAGGTTGTAGCACGATCCGATCGATTACAAATGGTATTCCCGAACTAAAGTAGTGGGGATCATGCAAAAAGAACTCGGCGCCGGAGTAGGCCTCCACGCTTCGCGGTGGATACTCCCGGCGAATCAATGTGCCGTAAAGTGTGTACAGGCCTTCTTTTACCTGGTCCTTTCGCACGCTTTCCTTGCCTGATTCCGTTGTCTGAACCGATTCACCGCTATTGCCTTCGCTGGACTGGCCTGGTCCGGCCTGACGAATGATTCCAGACCCGCTACAGGCTACTATTAGAAGCAGGCCCGACACCAGAAACATGACGCTACCCCATCTGCCTGCCGGTAACCCAGATGGCCTGCGGCTCTCGAACTGGAATGGGTCTGCGAAATCGGTTTTTGCAGTTTTCATCTAATCCGATTGGACGATCAGATATTTCTTTTTCCCGATCTTGAACTGGTATTTCCCGGGAAATGTGAGCACAAACTGCTTGTCCTGGACTTGTTGCAGATCCTCTCCCATGCGAATGGCCCCGGACTCGATCAATCGTTTTACGGCGCTTGCGCTTTTTTCCAGACCGGCATCCACCACAGCCTGGGTCAGCGGGATTTCTTTTTCCTTAACGGTAAGTACCGGGGTATCCGGGGGTAATACCATCTTATCCCGGCCATCTTTGCCTTTCTCGCTATCCCAGGCCTGGCGAGCCAGTTCGCCCTGGTTTTTTCCTGTTTCTTTGTCCGTCGTCGGATGCAGAAAATCCACCAGGTGCGCGGCCAGCTTCTTTTTGGCATTCAGCGGATCTTTTTTGAGTTCTTCGATTTCGTCAAAAGGAACGGAAGTTAGAAGCGTGTAATAATCCCACATGAGATCGTCGGAAACCGACATGGATTTAGCAAATACGTTGTAGGGCGTTTCGTCGATGCCAATATAGTTATCGTAGGACTTGGACATTTTCTTCTGCCCATCCAGCCCCACAAGCAACGGCAACGTCATGATAACCTGGGGTTCCTGACCATACTGACTCTGCAGCTCCCGCCCCACCAGGAGATTGAACTTCTGGTCCGTACCGCCCAGCTCCACGTCGGACTCCAGAACCACCGAATCGTAGCCCTGAAACAGTGGATAAATGAATTCGATGATGCTGATGCTTTCGCCGGCCTTCATTCGCTTGCTGAAGTCGTCCCGCTCAATCATCCTGGCCACGGTGTACCGGGCCGTGAGACCCAGCACCTCTTCCACTTTCATGGTCATACACCATTCAGAGTTGAATACGATTTTTGTCTTTTCCCGATCCAGAATCTTGAACACCTGTTCTTCGTACGTCCTTGCGTTTATCTTGACTTCTTCGGCTGTGAGCCTTTTTCGAGTGGCCGAACGTCCCGTGGGATCGCCGATGGTGGCGGTGAAGTCGCCGATCAAAAAGGTTACTTCATGACCCAGATCCTGGAACTGTCGCAGTTTGCGTAGAAGAACGGTATGCCCCAGGTGCAGATCCGGCGCGGTGGGATCGAAGCCCGCTTTGATTTTCAGAGGCTTGCCGGTGGTTAGGGCCTTTTCCAATTTATCCAGCAGCGGTTGTTCGGGAAGGATCTCTTCCACCCCTCGTTTGAGCGTTTCGAATTGCTCCAGGGTTTCCTTGCTGTATTTTCGTTTTTCTTGGCCGGCGTCGCTCATCGTAGCGAGAATTCTGCCGCCGTTCACTCAGCCAACCGCTTTTTGGATGTTACAAAGTCAGCAGATCTTGAGAGAAAGCGCCTCGGCCAATCCACCGCCAGGGCGAAAACCGCGCAAAGCAGCTAAACTGGCCTATTGGCCGGATGTGGTATCGTGGCTACTGCTCCAGCCAGGGGCGAAATAGACGAACCTGGATGCCCAGGGAAGATAGAATACGCCCGGCAATGAAACGACCCAGATCGTCCAGATCGGCAGGCTTCTGATAGAAACCAGGACTGGCGGGCAGAACGATGGCGCCGGCCTCGGTGATAGATGTCATGTTACGAAGATGAATGAGACTGTAAGGGGCCTCCCTGGGTACTACCACCAGCTTCCGTCTTTCTTTCAATGTGACGTCGGCGGCCCGTTCAATGAGATTTTGAGTCAGTCCGTGACTGATGGATGCCAGGGTTTTCATGCTGCAGGGAACGATGGCCATACCGTCATGATGATTGGAACCCGAGGCCGCACGCGCGCCAATGTCCCGATAGTCCTCCAGACTGAAGGAGTGCAGGGAATCAGACTTTGCTCGACGCTCCATGATCCAATCCAGGTAATCCTGCGCGGTGGAAAGGTTCGTATCCATTTCCTCGTTGCATACTCGTAGCCCGGAAGGACTCATTATCAGTTGAGTTTGGCCCGGAACATGATCCATCAGTGCGTTAATCAAATGCACGGCATACAGCGCGCCGCTTGCTCCGGTGATTCCAATGATCAGGCTTTTCTTTTCTTCGTTTTTCACTGTGCTCCAAGTTTCACTTTGATTTCTTTCCGCGTTTTGCCTGGTTGCCGTCTTCCTGGCCATTCATCCAATCAATCTCAGTTTTTTCCCCTCCGTCTGGTTATGGTATGCGCTGGATCGGCCATTCCATCCCCTCGCTAGTTCAGGCTTTCGCCCTGCTGAATGTTGGGACCCGGACTGGAGCGGATTAGAAGGTTTTTCCTGCGCAGCACATTCAGGGCACGTTCCATCCTTTCCGTCAGTGTTGGGATTTCCAGAAACTGTTGTCGTTGCGGCAAAGGAAGCCCGCTGTTTTGAATGGAAAGATGGGCAATCATCTCGGGCTCCGTGGGCAATTCTACCTTTGTCTTGATTTTTAATAGGGAAAGATAATCGGAAAGCTCCCTATGGATTAGCGCCGCCAGTTCCTTCTGGCGGGCTTTCTCATCCTCGGAGTCTTCGTCCGGCCAGAATTCAAGAGCGGCCTTAATGTAAGGTTCATCGGAGATCTGCTCTTTCCATTTTACACGATGCGTACCGGTGACCAGTAGATTCATACGACCATCGGCCATTCGTTCCACCGAATCCAGACGTATCAGCGTGCCTGCCGAGGCGGGTTTGGCCAGTTCGCCCAGCGCCTCCTGACCTTCTTGAATGGAAAAGATGGTCAGCGGTAAGCCCGCCAGAACATCTTCCATCATTTGCCTGTACCGCGGTTCAAATATGTGAAGCGGCAAAGGCATGCCCGGAAACAGGACCGTGCCCAGGGGAAATACGGCCGCTACGTTGTTGCCAGATGAATCCATCGGTCCGCCAGTAAGATAATGAACAACAGAGAGCTGACATAGGCATTTATGTTAAAAAAAGCCACCGGGATGTTCTCTTCTCGTCCATCGCGGACAAGATAATGCTCATAGAAGAAAAGCGCAGCTACCAGCGCCAGTCCCAGAAAGAATATCAGTCCATTTTGCGCTTCCAGCCCCGCCCGAGCAAAACAGGCCAGGGCCAGAACATGACTCAATCTTGCCATCCATAAAGCGTTTTTCCTGCCAAGCCGACCCGGCAAAGAGTGCAACCCCTGGGATCGATCAAACTCCACATCCTGGCAGGAATAGATGATGTCAAAGCCGGCGATATAAAGAGCAAGTCCCAACGACCAGTAAACGGCAATCCAGTCCAGCGTGCCGGAAAAAGCGATCCATACTGCCGAAGGCACCAGGCCAATGGCCAATCCCAGAAAGTAATGGCAAAGATAAGTGAAGCGCTTTGTTAGCGAATAGCCCAGAACGAATACTACAGCGGCAAAGGAAAGAAAGCCTACCAGCGGTCCCATACTGAAAGCGGCCACAACGAAGACCAGAATCCCGAGCACGGTAAACACGATAGCCGATTTAAGAGGTATGGTGCCGGCCGGGATCTCCCGGCTGGCGGTTCGTGGATTGGCGGCATCATATTTGCGATCCACAATCCGGTTAAAGCCCATGGCGGCGCTTCGGAGGCTTACCATACAAACCAGACAGGCCAGGATTCGATGGACAAGCTCGACGGTGCCGGGAACCTGGAAGCCGTCCCAGTTCAGCACTTCAATCATTCCTATTCCGGCAAAGGGCAGGGCGAAAATGGAATGAGAGAATTTGATCATGACCAGATAGTTTCTGGCGGTGTGGAATAGGTTGGAGGCAGCGGCCATGAGAAACAGAGCTTCAATTTGGATTCTAGCATCAATTCAATTTCCCTTCAGGTTCAAAAAAGCCTGCCGCATTGCCATTCTACTTACCGGGCTTCTACTGGCCTCCTGTTTCGAATACGAAGAGCATCTGTATCTGGCCCCGAATTACAGCGGCTATGTTGATTACAAGTACCGAGTGCCGTTGCAGGCGGAGTCCGGCCGATCTCTGCTGGCCTTTCTTCCGGCTACGGAAGAGACGGTCCGCCAAAAGTTTGGGATCGCCGATAGCGAAGGAAACCTGATTCTGGAAGGGTTCAAGTCCCGGGAAATGTATGAGCCCGATGAGCGTTTTCCCAGGCAAAGACAGGTGGAGTACAGGATTCGTTTCAAAAAGCCAGAAAGCCTGGAGCAATTACTTCTGGGGCAAACCCGGGTGTACTATCTGGATCAGCGTCTGGTGATTCAGCGAGCCTTTCCCACCAGCGGCGGGCTAAAGGAAGATGCCGGCAGGATCGCTCAAAACTTTCATACGTATCTGGAAAACTCGCTGCGCTCCCGTGCCCTGAAGCTGTCCATCACTGCGCCCTGGTATTATAACGTCTACGCGAATGCCGGAGCTACCGCAGGTCCGGGACGCATCTACTACAATGTTCCGCTGGAGGGCACTATAAATCGAAAAAATCCCAACCTCTGGCGATTGGAGATCAAAGCAAATCCAATGCCTGAAGACGGTCCCGGAAGCGCTGCAGAGCCTGCCATTCCGGTGTTCCCAGGCGGTAATGAAGAAGATCAGTGATATAATGCCGGGCAAAAGAAAACCTGGAGGAAGCGGCGATCTCATCCAGGTGATCCAGGCCGGCACTAAGGGACTCTTCAAACATTGAATCAGCAACCGGATGCTCTTTCGGGTATGCCCAGAGCGCAAAAACAAAAGGTAGACCTTCCCGATCCTTCCACCACTGACCCAGATCCGCTACCAGGAATCGGTCAATGTCCGGACGTTCGGTGAAATCCAGGGCGGCATCGCCTATCAGGAGTCCGCCAGAATCGCTTTCGGCAAGTACACTTTCCGGAATCCTTTCCGGCTCCATAGAGTTCAAGAAAGGCAGCCCACCGGTGGACGAATGGTATAGCACCTGCAGCAATGCTACCGAGCTTCGGGAGCCGCTGTCTGCATGGATCCGGGCAGGCGGACGAGCCTTCAGGTCCAACTCTTTCCGGCCCTCTCTGGACTCGAAATAGAGTATGCTTCGCAGCGCCCCGGAGCAGCATACACCCACAGAGCGACAGTAAGCGAAACGATGCTCATTTCGCAGGCACTCTACGGAGCTTATCAGCGCGGCGTCCAGCTGGCCTTCGCCGAGCATGGAATAGAGCCGGGCAGGGGTATCCTCGTGCAAAGAGTGCCCTCCGTGCTTTCGGAATCCAAAGTCCAGAGGATGGGCATTTAGATGCTTAACCAGGCCGAGTCTCACAGTGGCCAGGTTCAAAGGACCCGGTGTATAGAAAACACAGAATCGTTAACCGGGGAAAAAAACCGCTTCCTATGACAGAGGGAAAAAAAGCTACAGTAGTCTACAATGCAGCGCTTTGATTATCCACTCAGTGCGGAACGGCTGAGATTTGATGCAGAACTGTATTTGCCCGCGGACGCAGAACTCGAAGAAGCGGGAAACGTAATAAGGAGTCACAGGGCTCTGGATCATGGTCTGGGTCTTCTGCGAGTGTCCTGGTCCGATGAAGGCCTGTTTGCATTCCTGGGACTACTGCAAGAGCTACCGGGCACTACCAGAAATGACTCCCTGGGGGATTCCCTGCTGGACTGTCTGGATGAAGACAGCAACGCTTCCATGAACCGGCTGTCGGCCATCGCCTGCGAAAACCAGCAATCGCTGAAATGCCTCATCCTCGAAGTGAAGCCTGCCGACCAGGAGGATCCCGAAGACTATTACCTGGCCCGAGTTTATGCTGCCGGAATGCCTCCGCTTTTATTGATCGATGAGGGCAATTACCGAATCCCCACTCGCTCCGGTATTCCCCTGGGGATTTCGCCCGATCTGGAACAGCCTTCCCAGTCCCTTGAATGGGATCGAGGCGGCATACTGCATTTCCACACAGACATCGCCGGTGTTGTAAACATGGAGACACTCCACCAGGATCTGATTTCCTTTCAAATGGAGCAATACCAGGAGGCATTCCATGTTCGGCTTACCGTATGAATCAAAACGCATGCAGTTGCGACGTTTCCTGGTCTGGCCCGCGGCGTTATTGCTGGGTCTGACCTTTAGTTCCGGTTGTACAGAGCTAAGCGTTCCGCCAGTGATCGAAGAAACCTTCATGATTCCTCCGCCGGACCAGGGGCCTGGAGTGCGAATCACATGGGAAGGCGAGGGGTTGGAGAGCCCGGAGTGGATTCGATCCTACACCGTCTATCGGATCTTTTTTGACGATCTGGAAAACACCAGCGGTTCCATTCGCACATTACTGGAGCCCGGCGTCGTGCAGTCCATCCATCGCAATGAGTTCAAGGTGGCCCGGGACACCGGCTTCACAGATTCCAATAATGAGCTCAATCGGTATGCCACTGCCCAAACCGACTGCACGCTTTCTATCAAAGTGGAGCAGAGGGACCTTTCTTATTTTCCCCGGCGAGAATTCGTTCAGACGCCGGGGGGTATTCGCCCCGGTCATATTGTAACCCTGTTTCGCTATAACCTGTGTGTGGACGATGAGTGTCAGGACTATAAGATAGAAAGAACCGTCAGAACCCATACCGATGAGGCGGCCCAGCGATTGGAGATGGAAGCCAACATGGTTCTGAAAGAAATACAGAAACAAACCTACACCTTCCTGCGCCAAAACCGAGCCCTGTGTGAAGATTCTTCAAATAATTGAAATCAGATTCAGCAGAAATCGCACTCAAATAGACTCGCATTCAACTGAAGTCATAATTCAACGGAAATCATGATTCAACGCAAGTTATAGTTTAATGAGATTACCAACCCGTCAGGAGCCAGTCAATGTCCATGCAACATCCGTTACTCATGTGGGGGTCTCTTGCCATCGCAATCGTTCTGGGAGCCTTTGGTCAGATACTGATGAAAGAAGCTATGAAAGCGGCGGGACCCGTTCCCCTGGATCGTAGCCCGGCCGAACTTCTGCGGTATTCATTTCACATCCTTTTTTCCTGGCGAGTATTCCTTCTGGGCATCTGCTATGGAATCAGTGTGCTTCTGTGGCTGGGAGTGCTGAGTGTGGCGGATCTGAGTATGGCCCGTCCATTGATGAGCGCCGGCTACTTGATTACTCTGGCCTACGGCTTCTATATGGGCGAGCAGGTTACCACGGATCGAGTGGTGGGTACCTTTTTGATCATTGCGGGGCTTTTTTTCGTTGCGAAAAGCCAGAATGGATGAGAGCATAAGCCTGCATGTTAGCAGCCGTACTGGAAAAAGGAAATCCTGAACTGATCATCCGGGATGTTGCGGATCCTTCCCTGGGCGAAGGTCAGGTAAGGGTAGCCGTAGAAGCCTGCGGAGTATGCGGCTCGGATCTACATATTACTCTACATCCCATCATTCGGCTCAAGCACTACCCGCGTATCCCCGGTCATGAATCGGCGGGTCATGTACTGGAAGTGGGGCCTGGAGTCAGCGATCTGAAACCCGGCCAGCGAGTGGTGATCTCCGCCGGGACCAGTTGCGGCCATTGTCCTGCCTGCAAAGAAGGCAAAGAAAATCGGTGCCCGGAAGTGGGCGTCCTTGGCTTCGACCGGGACGGAGCCTTTGCCGAGCAAATCGTAGTAGAAAGAAGCAAGGTTTTTCCTTTGCCTGACTCTGTCCCCATAGAGCAAGGCGCAATACTTGCGGATGCCGTATCCACCCCCTATCATGCCATACGGTTCGTAGGCGAGATGCAGCCGGGCCAATCGGTGTTGATTGCGGGGTGCGGCGGACTGGGCATCCACGGAGTAATGATTGCAAAGGCATTAAATGCCGGACGCATCATTGCTCTGGATGTGGATGAAGGAGCGCTGGCCAATGCGGAAAGAGCCGGCGCCTCTGAGATATACAATGCCCGGGAAATGAAGCGCACCATGCAGAAGATCCGCGCCAAAGGCGATGTGGATTTGATGGTGGATTTTAGCGGCGTTTACTCCAACGCCGAGTATCTGATCCGCGGACTGCGCCCCGGGGGAAAATATGTGATGGTGGGTCTTGGAAAAGGTGCCCTGGGTTTTTCCATGCCCCCGTATATGATCTACAAGGAGCTGTCCATTCGCGGAGCCTACGGAAGCGACTCCCGCAGCCTGCCCGAATTGATACAGTTGGTGGAAAGCGGAAGGTTGAACCTGGCCATGTCCATAACATCAACCCATCCGTTATCCGAAATCAATCAATGCCTCCGCAAACTGGACAGCCGAGAGGAAAACCCAATACGATATATCATACAACCCGGAAAATAGGGAGATCCAATGGAACGCAGAAAACTGGAAGAGAAAGAGATTCAAGAGGGTTTGAAAAACCTTAAGGACTGGGAAGAAAAGGACGGAAAACTGTTCTGCGAAATCCAGTTCGAAGACTTCAATGAAGCATTTTCCTTCATGGTAGGAGTGGCCATCAAGGCAGAGAAGATGGATCATCATCCGGAATGGTTCAACGTCTACAACAAGCTCCGCATCTGGCTGCATACCCACGATGTAGGGGGAATCACTCCCCTGGATATGGAAATGGCGCGGTTCATCCAGGATCGCCAGGAGTTGATGGAAAGGGACTGATTTGCCGGATATCCTGGCTGCCGGTAAGGGCCATCAGTAGTCTTTCCAGGCCCAGCGCTACACCGCAGCCATCGGGCAATCCCCTGGTCTGCATTACCGCCAGGAATTGCTCCGGAAGAGCGGGAGGCAACCCGGTGAGGTCTTTTTTCAGTCTGGCTTCGGCCATCATCCGGTTTCTCTGTTCTTTCGCATCCGTGAGTTCACGATAGCCATTGGCGAGTTCCAGGCCCCTCCAATAGATTTCAAAACGACGCGCGCGACCGTTCTCCAGGCTTGCGTAGGCGCTCAGCGGTTCCGGATATCCATGAACCGCCACCAGCTTCTCGGGCGGAAGCACCGCTTCAATGTAATTCAAAAACAGCGTGAAGAAATACTCTTCGTATCGTCTGGCCCTCTTCTGTGCGCCGGTATCGTGTCGGAAGTGTCCTTTCTCTTCGCATACGCGGATCAGTTCTTCCTTTTCCAGGCCGCAATCCAGATGCTTTCGAAACAATTCTTTAATCGAGTGAATCTCGAGTTCCAGGCTGGTACCGGATTTCCTGGCCGGAGCAGCATGATGCCCGGTCCTTCCAGGGCCTGCATCACCCGCAGAATTTCCAGCCGTTGCAGTCCCTTTCGGGCTTCCATCACCTTCCGCCGCTTCAGAAGTCCCGGAACCTGTGGGAACCAGGGTCGGAAAGCAATCGGCTCCGTGCTGGAGCAGGCCTAGAATCAGGGAATGAATGAAGTGAATCGTCTTGAACTCATCGTAGTCGCAGGCATACCATTCCAGCATCAGAAACTCCTGGCTATGCAGCGTACCATATTCCTGGCCGCGAAAGCAATGGGCGATTTCAAAGATGTTGGAGCGGAGTTCACTCCAGAGTATTTTCAGGTTAAACTCCGGACTTGTGATCAGGCTTGCTGGACTCTGGAGCCCGGCCACCGGCTGCAATGAGTGGTCTCGAATCGGCGTCGGGGCCGAAGCATTGTCGCCGATGTTAATGGCGTTTTCGTCGTCGGCTCTGCGCTGGTCGGGTATTGCAGAGCCGTATGGAACTACCCAAAACGGATACAGGAACGGTTCCGGTGTTGACCAGGGATTCATGGACGGGGTTTGCACCTCCATAAAACCATGGGTCTCGAAGTATCTTCGAATTTCGGCCAGAAGCCAGCCTCGAAGACGCCATGTTTCTTTGCTTAGATGATTCAATTGTCCAGTTCCAGATAGATTTCCAGATTCGCATTTTCCGGACGCAAATCGTCCAGGGTCAGCGAGGAGTCGAACTGATCTACGGAGAAAACAATGTTTGGTTCTGAACCTTCCGGAATTCTAAGTAATTCCAGATCATGTACCGAGTCCAGATACTCCAGACTGTTCTGCATGGGCCTGGAAGGCCCTGGAAAGGGCGGGCCATTTTCCTTTCTGTAGAGCGGGCGACAGTCCGGTGATTGTTTCAGAATTCCTTGATTGACGGCCACAAAGCAACCCTGCTGATTCATACGGTCCGGAGCCTCCTCGGCCGGAAACAAGTAGTGCACGCTTCTGAGCGCCACAGGAACCCTGAACTCAATCTCCCGATTCTGATTACCGCGGGGTCGGATCAATACGACCCGTGTATTGTCTGCCAGATAGGTGATCTCATAGTCTCCGGACAGCATGGGGCTGCCCACCCGCTGGCCCCGGCCCGAAGCGGGAAGAACTACAATCAATGTGCGTTTCTGCTGGTTGTCATAGGTCAACCGGTACAGTACGGAGCGGTTCTGTTCCTGGCCGGCGATGAAGTTTGGACCCTCGGAGAAGAAAACTGGCTCCAGGCGAAGATTGTCCCGGTGAATAATCCACAGCTCTCCTTTAACGAATGTAAGGCCGCGTAACTTCCTGGAGGGCGCTTCCAGGCTGCCGGTGGGACGGAAGCTGGAAGGATCGAATCGATGGATCATCCCGGAGTTGCCTCGAGTCACCCATAGTTGGCCTCTGTAATAAGCAATATCCCGGGCCTCCGGAAGACCCGTGCTACCCGAGTACAGGATTCTTCCCGAGTCGGGAGAGTACACGTGGACCTTGCCCGTTCCTTTCTCCAGCAGATAAAGAACCCCCGGCCCGAAAGCGATTCCAGCCACCCGATCCACTTTTACACTGAGACGGTCCAGTTGCTTGCCGGTCACCGGACTGTAACGATAAAAAGCCTCCCTGGAGCCTGCGTAGATGTAACCGTCAAAGGGGGAGTAGCGAATTCCATACAAATAGCGGTTTCCGTAGAAATAGGCCTGCATACGACCTTTGCTATCAGCACGGTAGAGTTTGCGGCCGCTCAGTTCGGTGAACCAGAAGTACTGTCCATCGTGCGCCAATCCATACGGCACACCAGGGACAGGGAAGCCCCGCTCCTCTCCCTGGAGATTCGCGGCGGCCAGGAATAGGGTGAAAAGGCCTACCGGTAACAGGAAGGCCAGCCGCAGGCACTGGGCCGCACGATTGAGCGAAAGGCTTCTCCCCGGCACCATGAATATGCGGAAATATCAAATTCTGGCCTGAGTGCACAGGATTTTTTCCTTGCCTAAGAAGGCCTTTTTTCGTCTATTGATTTAGAATGATTTTAAATCCGAAGCAGGTTTAAAATCAGCAGGAGGATGCGGTGAAAGCAGAGAATGTAAAAACAAAGAAGAGGACCCGGACCGAAACGAATACGGATTCGGACGCCAGCGACTCCATTCTGAACTGGTATCTAAATGAAATTCATAAAATACCTATGCTCACACGAGAGCAGGAATTTGACGTAGCCACCAAGGCGCGGGAAGGGGATCAAGAAGCCAGAGATCTGCTGGTTCGCTCGAACCTGCGGTTTGTGGTTACCGTGGCCCGGCGCTATCAATCCTATGGGCTGAGCCTCATGGATCTGATCAACGAAGGAAACCTGGGCCTGATTAAGGCCGCGGAGCGCTTTAACCCGGATCGGGGTTTTCACTTCATCTCCTATGCGGTGTGGTGGATCAAGCAGTCCATACTGTTTGCCATCCAGCAGAAGTCCCATCTTATTCGCCTACCGTTGAACCGGACCGCCGACCTGCGTCGCATTGAAGAGGCGGAGCGTTGGATGGACAACCAGGACAACGTTGAGTCCAATCTGGAAAACCTGGCGCAATATGTGGATATGAAGCCGGAGGATTTGAATCACCTGCTTCGGATGAGCCGGGATCATCTCAGCCTGGACGCACCTTTTGCTGATGCCGAGGACTTCACCCTGGGCGAAAACATCGAAGACGATGGCGATCCGGGGCCGGAATACTCCATCGAAACCGACCAGTTAAAGTCGGAAATCGAGGCAAGCCTGGATGAGCTCACCCCCAGGGAGCGCAGGGTACTGACCCTACGTTTTGGTCTGGGAGACAGCCCGGTATACTCACTCCAAAAGATTGGCAAGATGGTCGGTCTGTCCAAAGAGAGAATTCGCCAGATCGAGAAGAAAGCCATACGGAAAATTAGAACTGGTAAGTTCGGTCAAAAACTGAACGCATATTTGTAGGGACCTCACTCAGTTTACTCAAAACTGTTTTCCAAGCCGGCGACCTCAGGGGTCGCCTTTTTTTTTGCCCTTTTTAATTGAAAGCAGAACGGACCCACCGGAAATGATGGCTTATGTTGCGTCTGGGTCTCTTGCTCTCACCTGTAATTGCGCTGGTTCTCTTCCGCTACCCTGCGGTCAGCATGGAACCCTTGCCCGCTCTCGCTCATTTAGAGAGTAGCAGTCTCGCCGAGCCGGGATCCGTTACCGCAAAAATGACAGTACAGATACTCCATCGAGAAGAGGGAAAACGCAAGATCTACAGAAATGGTCGTCTTTACGATTTGCCTGAAGAAGCGAAAGAACGGAAGGTCTTTGTGCCGGATCGAGCGCAGGGATATCTCCTCTTTGAGCGCATGGGCAAAGAAATTGAACATCGAAGCCACAGCGGCGAACTGTTCTGGCAAAGGGAAAGCTCTGCCTATCCGGTGGCCAGTCCCGATGGAGATATCATTCTACTGATTACCGGAGATTCCAACCGCGTGGATGTAATGGACCGAAACGGCATCCTGGTAGAGGGATCGGCGCTATCCGGGAGCCTTCTGGTGGACTACAGCTTTGCCGTACCGGAAGAGAGGGCAGAAACCGGGGCTTCGGCATTGGTGGTGTTTTCCGACGGTCATTACTATCTTCTTGGGCCCGGAGGTAAGTTACTCTACCGAGACGTTTTCTCAAAGAAGCCGGTGTTTGCCCGAAGCGCTGGAATATCGCCGGACGGAAAAACCTTCGCGATCCACTTTGACCAGGACGGAAAGGACCATGTGCAACTGTTTGAACTGGACGCCTCCGAAGATGGCTACTCGGTGAGTCGGTCCTTTGATTCGGAACTGGGAAATGTGCATCCCTACACCGTAGCCATGGCCGTACAGGGGGAAACAGTGGTGCTCGCTCCTCCCGGAGAAACGATCAGCATCCGCAACGGCTCGGTGGAACTGGACAGGCTATACGAGGCCGGTGAGAATCCTTCGCTACACAAAGCTATGGGTAGCCTGGGACAGGTTTTTCTGATACAGGAAAAGAACCGCGTATTGATCATCGATGACCGGGGTCAATTGCTGGGCTCTTTTGCCATGTCGGCGCTGTTTTCTGCTGGAAGATTTCTGCCACACGGGGATCGGCTGCTATACCATAACCTGAACGGTCAGTTCCGGCTCTTTCAGCTCACGTCTGAGTCCGGTTCCGTGGAATAGATAGAAACGCCACGGTTGCGCACCTCCAGGTCCGATAGCAGCATTCCAATCACTTCCGTGCAATGGTCGGGCTGGATGTTAAATATCAAATGATCCAGATTCTCCCGGCTAATGAAAAGCCCGCGCCCATGTTGATCGGCCAGACCCACTGGCAATCCCTTGGCGTCCAGGGTGACCTGTCTTTCCAGTCTCCGTAGAATCTCCGAGCGATTCAGGCCTCCAGCAAAATCGCGGACCACGAGGATGCAATAGTTGCGCACGACTCCGGCTTCCAACTCCACCCGGTTTCGTCCTTCAACGGGTAACCGGCCGTATACCATGGCATTGCTCATTAGCTCTTCCAGGATTTGCCGCACAAGACTGGGCGCGCCCCCTCGGCCCAGCAGATCCGTAGCCAGGTCGCAGGCTCGATCCTTTTCTTCCTGCGTCTCAATGGATAGCCGGTAGAGCTTGCCGGATTCCGGCACAAAGTCGGGATCCTTTAGCAGGCGGTAAATGGCCGCGAAGCTATGGGGTTCCACTTCGCATTCCGAAAAATACTCCGAGACGCCAAAGATCTTGCCGGATAGCAGTTTTCGGATCATCACGTGGATGAAATGCAAATCCAGAAAGGTGCTCTTGGGAATGATGTTCCAGATCTTCAATTCCCGGGCATACCGAACATAGTCGTTGATGTCATAGGCAGTCATCAGGGCAAAAGGGCGCCCCGGGAACGCCTTTCTGTACAACTCGATTAGTTCAAGCCCTCCCATCTGCGGCATACGGATGTCGGTAAGAAGGAAATCCACCGGCCGATTCTGGCATACCTCCCAGGCATCCACTCCGTCCGCGGCCTGAAGCACCTCAAAATGAAAGGACAGATAATCCGCAATGGCCGTGCGAATCGAAGGAATGTCGTCTACAATAAGAACGGAGCGGTCTTTCATCCGTCCACCTCGCTTCTTCGATAGGGTAGCGACACAAAGAATCGCGTTGTGCGGTCGTTAGTGCGAACGCTCAGCCTACCATTATGCTCCCGTACGATTCCCAGAGAGATAGAAAGCCCCAGGCCAGTTCCCCGACCATCCGCCGAACGACTATAAAAAGGAACGAAGATACGGCGTATCTGATCCTGCGGAATACCCCCCGCATCGTCTTCAACAATCATATGCACATACCTGGCCGAAGTGCGGACCTCTACCCGGATCTCCCCCGGGGAGTAGTCATAAGCTTGTAGGGAGTTTCTAAAGAGATTGATAAGCAGCCGTTCTATCTTTTCCTGATTGAAATAGAAAATCACGGTTTCGTCGGCGCTATTCAGGCTCCAGCGAATTCTTCTCGAAAGGACCGGATAGAGACGCACGGTATTTGCCTGGGCTCGCTGAATGACTCGTACCAGGTCTCCCCGGTTTCGCGTAAGGTTGCCAGGTCTGGCCAGGCCCAGAATGTCTGAAACGATCCTGGCTGCCTGCCGTAAATCCTTCTGGAGTATTTGGAGTCGGTGCAGAACCTCCCGGCTCTCCATGGTGGTGAGATTCGCCTCCAGGTTTTGCAGGGTGAGTCCCATGCCGGTTAAGGGGTTATTGAGCTCGTGGGCGATTCCGCTAATCATCGTTCCCAGGCTGGCCAGGTTTTCCATTCGCAGGGATTCTTCCTGTTGCTCTCTTTGTCGCGTAATGTCCTCTACAATCTCTACCATCCGAACACGTACCGTTTGGCCCAGGATAAAAGTAAGCTTGTAGGTGAGCTCCCCCTGGGAACCTGGATGATGAATGATCTTTTCTTCCGAAGGCGTTTCCGCCCATTGTCCTTCGTCGTCCACGTCACGGGGCTCGGTGGACGGCAGGGGGTTCCACTCATTTTCCAGGGGGCAGAATGGACACACGGAATCCCGACCGTGAATTAATCGATAACAGGGCTGTCCGATGGCATCCTTGTAATGCTCATGCCCGGTAAGCTTCAACGCCGAACGGTTCAATCGCACAATTCTAAAGGCGCCATCGATGGCAAAGGTGGCCGCAGGCTGGGAATCCAGTATGGCTTCCGTTTCCGCAAGGCGTAGCTTGGTGATATCGGACACAATCCAGTGATAAAAACGGCCGGGCCAGCTACAAATAAAAAAGGCCAGCGCTGGGCTGGCCTTTACCGTTCTCCAGGGGCCTCCCAGAGGGAGGCAGGAGGATTGGAAATCTTAGTAAGCGTTATGGTCTTCCATGTAGTCGATGATGGTTTCGTTGTACTTCTGACCGTCTTTCTTGGAGTATCCGTCCACCAGACGATACAGCATGTTGAAGTGATCCATCAGTTTAACATAGAACTTCTGCTTGAACTTATTTCTCAGCGGATAGTTGGCCGTATTGTGCATGGTTCCCAGAACCACTGTATTGGGAACTTTCTGGTTGTAGCGATGGAAAACAAAAACGTCGTCCATTTCCGGAGTGTTCGGAGACGGATCGTAAATCACTTCTACGTTCTTGATTCCCATTTTGAAATCGTCTTCTACCAGTCTGGTTACCACTGCATCCAGATTCCACTGTTGTTCAGCGTCCGCGGCTCCGCCGGCAGGCGAAAAGAACAGAGTTACGCTCTTGCGCCGTGAGCCAATGGCTTCGCGGTCCGGTCCTTCACTGTAAATGAAATCGAACTGAGTAAGCTCAATCCCATCCCGGTCGCCGAAATTCAGCGGCTGCACCTGCAAACCGGCACTCTGTGCTCTCTGGGCCTGCTCCTGAATCTGCTGCTGCAGAGTCTGAGGATCTCCCAGACCTACCAGCAGAAACGGGGCGCTCTCCTTCACGTATCGAAGGTAGGTGTTTCTGGGCGTGTATTTGATATTTCTAAATGTGTTCTTGAAGTCGTACGGATCCGCTTCTTCCTTTTGTCGGAGAACGCGGTCTTCCTTTGCCATGGGCACCAGATGACCGAATCCTCGGATACGTTCGTAGGCGTTCTGAATGTTCTTATCCAGATTCTCTTCAGTTTTTTGCAGGGCAGGGAAGTTCTCGTTTTCGTATTTCACGTCCACGAGGGAAGGGTCCTCTGCACTCAGTTGCGTAGTGATCAGAGCAGTCGCTCCAACCAAGATCAAAATCCTTTTCCAATTCTGTTTCATAGTTCCGTCCCTGGATATTTGGCGTCCCTCTTATTATAGGACAGATAAAACCTGAAATTTACTGTCCGCAGCAAAAAAAACCGGCTTTAGCCCAAAATTATGGAGCCGGGTTTGCAGGATTCTCGGCTGCGGGCTGCTCGGCTGCAGGAGTCAATTCATTGGTTCCTTCGGTCTGGGCTGCTGGTTGCTCGCCTTCCGTGGGGGCCACCGGGGGACTGTCGGCAAACGCTATAGCGGCCACAATAGCCAGAACAAAGAAAGCGATGCCGGCATAGCCAGTGGCTTTCTCCACTACATCCACTGTAGAAGAACCAAAAGCGCTCTGGGAGCCGCCGCCGCCCATAATTCCCATGCTACCGCCCTTTCCGGACTGAATCAGCACCAGAAAGATCAATACGGCGCATACCAGAAAGAAAAGAATTACCACTACTGATTGCAAGATTTCCATGAGTTTTCTCCTATGCTTAAGCTGTACCTGATATCAACATTATTATATTAGAAGTGATTAGCTCTTGAGAGCATCAATGCCGGGAAGACTTCCCTGCATTACAAAGTCGCGGAGCGTTTTTCCGTCCGGAATCAAGAAACGGAACTCCTTTCCGCTGGCAAGCGCCTGGGTACAGGTGTCTTCTCCTGCCAGAATAAGACTTCCCTTGAATTTGGACAACGCTTTGAGCATCGCTTTCGTTCCCTGGCAGAACTTGTCGATCTCTACCACACCCAGTGGGCCGTACCATAGAATGCTGTTCATACCCTTGAGCAGTTTTTCGTAACTGCTCAGCGTTCGGGAGCCAATATCCACGGACATAAAACCATCCGTCACTGAATGCTGCGATAGCGACTTTACTTTGGCCTTACGCGACACCTGATCCGCAATAATATGATCTACGGGAATCAATGCCTCGATTTCCTCAAGATCCGCTTTCTGAAGTACCTGAAAGGCTTCCACTTCCATGCCGTTGTCTACAATGGACTCCGCCACCTGGACTGCCCGGGCCTTGAGCATGGTATTGGCCACCACTCCGCCGGCAACAAAGGCGTCGAGGAAGGGCATCATTTTCTTGAATAGTTCGGTCTTGCCCGCTACATCCAGGCCGCCCAGGATCAGACCGGCAGGCCGATTCTTTCCGCTCAAAAAGGAGCTCAGAGCATCCCACTTCTGATATAGCGTCGGACCGGCATAGCTTTCCAGAAGAGAGGGGAGGTGTTTAATTGTGGCATAGCCCAGTCGACTGGCCACAAAGGCATTGTTTACATACGCATCGCAATTCGTGGCCAGACTTTGCGCAAAGGATTTATCGCCTTTGATCTCGCCGGGCTCGTTGGCCAGGTTTTCCATGAGAGCGACTTTGCTGTTCGCAGACAGCCCCTGGAGATCGGCGGCCGGCGAAGCAAGAAAATCCACTTTCATACCGTCCAACTTTTTGGACAACGGCTCCACCAATCCCTGCAGTGATGGGAGGGCCCCACGGGCTTCCGGGTTGCCGGTATTCCCTGCCAGCACTACACTTGCACCGCGATCGAGAAGCATCTCCACGGCGGTGGCCACTTCCGTTAAATAATACTCGCAGAAAGGGGATTCCGGATCGGCAAGATCCACGCGTACCAGAATCCGTTGCCCCTTAACCTGGGCTGTATCAATACGTGGCAAGGACATGATAGCTGGCATTTTTGACAGGGCTTTACAGGGGCATAGTGTTTTTCAAATGAAGGTTGCCGGCAGTATGGCCGGATCGCATCTGGATGCATGAAGAAGGGATTGCTGCTGATCAACCTGGGAAGTCCGGACTCCACCCGCGTTTCCGATGTTCGCTCCTATCTCAAAGAATTCCTGTCCGACCCCGACGTGATTGATTTACCGGCGCTGGGGCGAAACCTGCTTCTGTACGGCGTCATAATTCCTTTCCGTCCGGCAAAAAGCGCGGAAGCCTATCGAACCATCTGGACCGAAGACGGCTCTCCTCTCATTCATCATACCAGGCTGCTTACCCGGGAAGTGCAATCCAGGGTACCGGATCTGGACGTGAAGATGGCCATGCGCTACGGCAACCCATCCATCGAAAGCGCCATCCTCGAGTTTCGTCGCCAGGGCGTAGAACGAATCCATGCCGTGGCTCTCTATCCTCAGTACTCCACGGCATCCATGGGTTCCAGCTACAAACAACTTATGCGTGTAAACGAGAATCTCCAGGATCCGTTATTCCTGTCCACGGAACCTGCTTTCTACAACAACGAAGGCTTCCTCAATGCCTGGGTGGAGATCATCCGGGAAACCATGCAGCCGGAAACCCACGTATTGTTTTCCTTTCACGGAATTCCAGAACGTCAGGTGCTCAAGTCCAGCCAGGATGCCAGTTGTCAGATCGGGGAGTGTTGCGACACTCAGACTCCATCCTTTTGCTATCGGGCTCAGTGTCTCCATACAGCCCGCGAAGTAGCCCGTCGACTACAGCTGCCGGAGGACAGCTGGGAGGTGACATTTCAGTCCAGACTGGGTCGTACTCCCTGGCTCAAGCCCTACACCGATTTGCGGCTGCAGGAGCTTCCCGGTGAAGGAAAGAAAAAGATAACTATTGTTTCACCCTCTTTTGTGGCCGACTGCCTGGAGACCCTGGAGGAGCTCAACATCCGGGGCCGGGAAGACTTTATGGCCGCCGGAGGCGAGGAGTTCACGTTTGTTCCCTCGCTCAACGAGAACAGGACCTGGATTCAGACCGTGGTGCAAATGGCGCGAACCACTTTGGACTAGCTTTCCCGGTTCCGGCAGACTATCGGGGGCGGGCACACCCGTTGTCAGGGCCGCCACCGCTGGCTACAGTGCAGCACTATCTTACCTTTCCAGGAGGGGCCTCCAGAGAGGCTATTGCCAGGGGCTATTGCCGCCAGAGATTTCATTGATTCGCAACCGAAAAAACGATTCAGAGCCCATCTCGGACGTCCGACCTTTAAGATGGAATTCTGGAGCTATAAATGAATCGTTCAACATTACTCATAACAATCATCATCTTCGGCGGGTTTCTGGGCACACATTGCGTTACCACCAATATTAACAGTCCAGGACATGCAACCCGCGGCGGAGAAGATGCCTTCTTCCAGGAGCTAAGCGAACAGGATGATGCCTTTGAAAGCCGTCCCGCTCGCGATCAGGTGAAACCCCGGGAAGCCAGCAACTGCGATTGCGATCCCCGCACCTCGCCCCCGGGTTACGCCCACCAGGATTCAGATTCGGATGTAAATCGCAATAGTGACCGAGACGTCTCCGGCAAGGATCGGCCTTCCGATCGACGGGTTCAGGTCGAGGATAACGTTGCCACCAATGACTTTGATGATCCATCGGATACGTCCCCCGAAAACACTCGACCACAGCCAGAGGAAGTAAGTCTACAAAACTACGCTCTCACCGGCACCGCCTCCTGGTATGGACGGGACTTTGACGGCAAACCCACTGCCAGCGGCGAGATATTTGATTCCCGAAAGCTGACGGGCGCCCATAAAGAGTTGCCCCTGGGCACCATTGTCATGGTCAAGAACCTGGAAAACGACAAAGAAGTTATGCTCAAGATCAATGATCGAGGGCCCTTCGTCGAGGGTCGGATTCTGGACGTAAGCGAGTATGCTGCTGAAGTGCTCGGCTTCAAAGAGCAGGGACTGACAACTGTGGGCATTCGCGTTATTCGTACCGGCGACAAGAAGAGAGCCAACGACGGAGCCACCGCCGACTTTTTCAAAGACGGACATAAGCAACAGCCGCTTCCCTCCGAGCGAAACCTGAACGACCGTGACGTTATGGAAGAAAGGACCTTTAAGGACTACTCCGTCCAGGTGGGCATGTTCTCAACACTGGAAAATGCGAACCGAATGAAGACATTTCTACAGAAGTTCAATCAACCGGTGTTCATTCTGCGTAGATCCAACGGCGAATACGTAGTTCGAGTGGGACAGTTCAATGAGCGCTATCCCGCCGAACAGCTCAAGCTGAAACTGAGTTCAGAAGGTTATAGCGGATTCGTAAGCGAACCGGTGTATTGATTTACACCGCTGAATTCCGCAACGGTACAATGCTGTAACGGTATCGCCTTTCAAGCGGACCGGTGACTATGTAGGTGAAGATTTTATATTCGCTGCCGCCAATTGGGAAAGGAGGACTTGAAGTCCTCCTTTTTTGGTATCTTTCTATCCCGGGTTCCCGGAGACGGAGAGCGCCGGGGCTTGCTTGGGCTCTCTAAATTCCTCGCCGGAGCTAATTGGCGCTCTTTAAGTGCCTGGCCGCGGCTAATTGGTGCGCCTGGAAGTTTACTCGACACCTGCGCGAGATTGCATTCCGGGCTCCGGTCTCGCAGAAAGTGCCCTTCCATTTTGGTCGTTTCTTGTTCGATTAGCAGTTTCGGAACCTAACCAGGTTGCACCAGGGAAGGTCGGTACCCTTCGGGGACCTCATAACCCATCAAGGTAAGCACTGTGGCGGCAATGTTCGATAATCCGCCATCCGACAAATCGGAGGCTTTGAAGTTTTCGACACCGGCGCCGGTAATTACGAATGGCACGGGATTTAAAGTATGACTGGTCTTGGCCGAATAGCTACCGTCTTTCTTCTTTTTGGGCTCTCCGGTCTTCTTATCTGATTCAATCATTTCTTCGCAGTTCCCATGATCCGCGGTAACGATTAGTGTTGCTCCGCTTTGCTCGCAGGCTCCGATTAGATCCTTCAGGCACTTGTCTACGGTTTCGATGGAATCGATGGCGGCTTGCAAGACTCCAGTATGCCCTACCATATCGCCGTTGGCATAGTTCACTCGTAGAAAACTGAATTCACCGCTTTTTAGAGCTTTAATTAAAGCCGCTGTAATCTCCGGCGCCTTCATGGCTGGCTTCTGTTCAAACGGAATGACATCGGAAGGAATCTCTTCCCAGACTTCCAGGTTCTCGTCGAACTTCTGCGAATTGTTGCCATTCCAGAAATAGGTGACGTGACCAAATTTCTGAGTCTCGCTAAGGGCGTAGGTCTTGAGACCGGTCCTGGCCATGTATTCCGAAAGGGTATGATCGATTTCTGGAGGCGGTACGAGGTAAAGGGGAGGAATCCTCAGGTCGCCGTCGTATTCCATCATTCCGGCAAAATGTACTTTTACCTCCGGATCGCGTTTGAATTCGGAGAACCCTTCCTCGGTAAAGGCCCGGCTCATTTCTATGGCCCGGTCTCCGCGAAAGTTGAAAAAAATTACACAATCGCCGCTCTGAATGCGACCTACAGGCTGTCCGTTTTCTTCTACTACAAAAGGCGGTAGATCTTGATCGATGACTCCTGGCTGGTCCTGCCGGTATTTCTCGATAGCTTCGGTAGCGCTGGCAAATCCGGGCGCCTGGCCGGCAACGTGGGTCTTCCAGCCTTTTTCCACCATGGGCCAGTTCGCATCATAGCGGTCCATGGTGATATTCATTCGGCCGCCACCGGAAGCTATCCGATAGTTCTTTCCGGAAGGGTCCAGTTCCTTCAGAGTCTCTTCCAGTTGATCCACATAGGTGAGGGCGCTCACTTCGTTTACATCGCGACCATCCAGCAGTATATGAATGCGAACCTGTTCAACTCCGGATTCATGACATTTACGAACCATGGCCAGAAGATGATCGATATGGCTGTGTACGTTTCCGTCGGAAAGTAGCCCCATGAAATGCACCACCGGCATACTTCCATCTTCCTTCGGCTTGAGCGCTGCGCCGGGCTGATCCTTTGTTCCGATAAAGCCCATCCATCGTTCATCGCTGAAGATGGCGCCGGAGGCCACGGCTTTGCCCACCAGCTTGGCTCCCTGATCGAAGATCCTTCCTGCGCCGATGGCATTATGACCGACTTCGGAGTTGCCCATATCGTCGTCCGAAGGCATTCCCACTGCGGTTCCATGAGCCTGTATCTGCAATCGGATGGGAGCGTTTTCTATGAGTCCTTTAATGGTGGGAGCATTGGCCAGATCCAGGGCATTGCCGGGATAACCCTGGTCCTTCCCTTTGAAGAGTCCCACGCCATCCAGGATGACAAGCACCAGAGGACCCTGGATGCCTTTACCGTTCGATTTCAGGGCAGATACACTCATACTTCTGGAATCTGCCTGTGGATTCTGCTTACAAGTGCTTTTTGCCGCGATTGGCCGGCCCGGCTATGTCCAGCAGCTGTTTGCGTTTTCTCTCTACTCTAAGCGCAAGATAGCCCAGAAGCTCGGATCGATTCATTCCCTGTTCCAGCAAAAAGCTAACCGGCAGGAAGGCCCCCGGCGCTCGTAAGGAGCGTAGCGCGCGCTTCAATCCCAGATTGGCGCCTTCGCGAGCCGCTCGGCCCAGCAATCGATTCCCCATCTTCTTCCAGTCCAGTTCCTTCTGACCGTCCATCTCAGTGAGAATCACTCCAATGAGCGGAAAACCGGGCACCAGAGAAGACAATACCTGCATCCAGGTGCTATTCATCATCTTGCTGATCGGTGCGCCTTCCGGCGGTTCTTCAAATTTTGCGATCATTTCTTTGAGCCGACTCTGAACTGCATCCGCCGAAAGATCCTGGTCCAGGAGCTCGATTCCCTTTTCGAAATAGGCCAGTACCTGTTCGCGAAGTTCCAAATCCGGGCTGCCATCGGCTTTCAGTATGGCAGGTCCACCGCCGGCTTTCGGCTTTCGCGGCATTTGAGCGATCTGATCCGGCTGCAAATAGAGGGGCCCCAGGCGGCGTCCGCGCTGCAACAGTTCGGTGAATTCTCTGGCGAAGAATTCTTTTCGGGAGGCAGGATCTTTGATCTCCAGACTTTCCAGAACCGCCTGGGTAAGCGGTCGGTACCTGCTGACCAGGGCCTCATCATAGAGCCGGTTCAGGCCGGGCTTGAGTCGCTTATAACTCTTGCGCCAGAATCGATTTCTGATTCCAAACTTCCGCTTGAGCTCATGAAAGGCCACCGAGTCATGATAGTACTCCCGTGGGTTTTCCGGACTACCGGTCTGCGGCATCAGGTCGGCATCGGAGAGCGGCGAACCGGCCCTTCCTGGATTATAGAAATCGAGGCCAGCCGCACCGGGGCTGCCCGCCCTACGGCGGCCGCCTGAAGCAGGCGTTTCCCCGGCCTTGTGCGGATCTGACACAGCAGGCAGGTTGTCCGGATTATCGCCAGATTGACGGATGATTTCATCCTGCATCTTCTGGGTTTCTTCCAGCTTTTCCCAGAAGGAGTCTTCGGGAGGTTGTAGATTCTCTTCTTTGCTCATTTCAGTTCCTGGCGCCAGTGGCTTCCCGGAGGTTCGCGGCTGGCTTCTACACCTTGAAGATAACGGCAAAGAGCGCCGCCAGGGATGCGAAGAAGGCAAGGATAGAGAGAATGCGCGCGATCCGAGCCTGGGAACGAATTTGCTGCTGGCCTTCCACAGTGAAGAATTCCGGATCCTGTTTGCGCATCTCTTTTAGTCGATTGATGATGTCAGCGCTCAGCCGAGCATCTTCCAGGCTCGACTGTCGTTTTTCCAGACCGTCCATTCGATCGTTCAGATGTAGCAGAATCTCGCCGTAGACTTCCGAGTATTCCTGGATACGGTCCTCCAGGCTCTTGCCTGTGAGACTGCCCGCCAGGTTTCCCAGGCTATCGCCTACGGCTTTGGCCGCATCGGCGGTAAATGTGGCGAATCGATCAAAGCCGGAAGCGGATCCAGGATCCATGTGTTCGGCAAACTCCCGGCCCAGTTCTCTATCTTCCTGCTGACTCATATAGCGATTCTAACGTCCTTCGCCTGAGGTTCGATCATTTTTTCTCGGCTTCGGCCAGTTCTTTCATTACGGTCTTTTCATCGTATCGGAGAAAGAAGAGCACGGCCAGGACACAGAGAACAAGGCCCGCAATACCGCTATAGCGAATGCCTGCATCATTGCCCGGATCTACACCGAATACAGTTAGCCCGGCAAAAATAAAGAGTCCGGCTGTCTGTCCGAACTTCTGCATAAAAGTCCTGGCCCCAAAATACATACCTTCTTGCTTGATACCGGTCTTGTATGCATCATGCTCGGCGATATCCGCAAGAACGGCATTTTGCAGAATTCCCAGAAAAGCATTGGGCATGGCGGCGCCCACGGCCAGGATCAAGCCCTGCACCAGCGGCGAGAAGGGAAGCGGACCCATAAAAAAGACGTAGGAGAAGACCACTGCATAGAAACTGAAGGAACACAGAACAAGGATTCGCTTACCGAACTTTCGGGCCAGGATGTTGACCAGAGGATAGAGCGCAAACGAGGTAATAGTCATAACAATCATCAGCAAACCGGCCAGTTGTTTTCCCTGAGTTGGATCGTCTGGATACAGAAGCACCGTGGCATAATAAAGCACCCCGGTGAGAACGATCGTTAGCGCGCTGAAATAAACGAAGTCAGAAAAAACGAATGCGATGAAATTCTTATTTCTGAAGGATGTCTTCAGGGCTTCCATCACCGGCACCTGCGAAGGTTCGCTTTCGCAGTAGCGTTTTTCATCAATAACGAAAACAGGAATGAACATCAGTATAATCGCAAATACCGCAAGAATGCCCGTGGCTACCTGAAAGCCCTGGACCGTGCTTAACCCAAACGCCCCTTCCAGGCCGCTGCCTATAGCCGGCGTCTGAGCCGCAAGCATAAGACCCAGCGCCCAGGTCACCGAGATATACGTGGAGAGGTTGAGCTTCTGCGTGGCATTGTGACCCAATTCCGGCAATAATGCGAAAAAGGGGGTCACATACATGGTGATGAACAAAAAGAATAGCAACTGGATCACTACCAGATAGGCAAAGTTTGCCCAGCTCTCGGGTTCGAAAACCGGAATGAACATGAGCACACAAAACAGCGCGGCCGGGATGGCGCCCATGGCCATGAAGGGTATCCTTCTTCCCCGCGGATTTCGGGAACGGTCACTCATGTTTGCAATGAGCGGATCGGTAATCGCATCGAACAGTCGTCCGCTCACGGTCAAAAGAACTACGGTAGTGATTACCACGAGAATGGTGAAGTCGGGTAGGAACCGGGGTATTCCGGCATCTGCCGGCGGGCTATAGAAGAATACGAGCTGAACTCCGAGAATGTTTACGATAGTGGACCATCCGAATTGTCCTACCGCATAGGCGATCTGTTTGGATAAAGGTAAATCTTCTACCCTGGAATTTTGCATGAAACGTTCCTCTGTTTGTATCTGTTGATCTGGACCTATATGATCCAGGTTACGTTTGCCTTTGAGTCTGCTATTTGATTCACCGGAGGCTGTCCCCGAACGAAGTCGAATCTTTCTTCATAACTGACCCTTCCTTACCGCAATGGGCGTACGTTGAATCCTGCCACCTGGTCCGGGGCCGGCCGTATTGCGGAAGTGGCAGCAGGATGAACCATCCACAGTGTATATGGCAAGTAATTACCGGCGTCAGTTGCGGTTTCTTGATGACCTTTCTGGCTGTGCCCCGGGCGTGGCCAGTAGCCTGGCGCCGAGTGCCCGGGCAGCGGATACATTACTGAACGGGTCGCTGCCATTGAGGGATTCGTTTTAGTCCCCGCATTAGCGTTCCGTCCAATGCTGACAAAACGTTGAATTCTTGTTACACTGGCAAGATAGAAAGAGAGGGAGAAGCGAACCCTTGCCCTGTTCCTGGAATAGATTGACTCAAAAGTCAATATGCAAAGCATGGATCAAGGGAGCCGCAAGGGCCACAAGGAGGATAGAATCCATGATAAACGGCAATTATTACGAAGATAATGAAGATCTACAGCTTCATCTGAACGAAATCACCGACTGGGAAGAGATTGTCCAGGCATACGAAAACGACTTTGCAGATGCAAAGGCCTACAAAGAGAAAGGCGATGAGAAACTCGCCATGGCTCCAGGGACTGTGCAAGAAGCGGTGGATTACTATCGGACCATCCTGGAAAGCTCCGGAGAGATTGCCGGAACGGTCATCGCGCAGGCCTCCCAGGCCATGGACCACGAAGGCCTGAAATACAACGATGGAAAGGTCACGTTTCCAAAGCCCATGGTGGAAGCCTATGAATCCGTTAAGGAAGCGGGTCTCATGCCGTATGCCACCAATCGGAGATTCGGCGGAATGGGAATCCCTCTGACAGTACAGACACTTCTGATGGAGCTCACAAGCCGAGGAGATGCTTCCTTCGCTATCGCGGCCGGCTGCGTTAACCTGGCCGAAACCATCGAGAAGTTCGGAACAAAAGAAATGATTGAGAAATGGGTGCCGGCCATGTCCCGGGGCGAGGTTGTAGGGGCCATGGCTCTTACCGAACCCAACTACGGTTCGGATCTTCCCAATGTTCAGACCCGTGCCGAGCAGGACGAAAACGGAAACTGGAAAATCAACGGCACCAAGCGATTCATTACCCATGCCTGCGGTTTCGACAAGTATCCTTCTGTAATCCTGACTCTGGCTCGAACCGGAAAGCCCGAAAGCGGCGCCCGGGGGCTGTCCTTCTTTCTCGTAGAAGGCAAGGACGTATACGTAGCGAAGATTGAGCATAAGATGGGCCTGCATTGTTCGCCCACATGCGAAGTGGTCTATGAAGACACTCCCGCTCAGTTGATTGGCGAACCCGGCCAGGGCCTGGTGAAATATGCCATGGAAATGATGAATACGGCAAGACTTAGTATTGCCGGTCAATCCATGGGTATCGCCGAGGCTGCGTATAGAGAAGCAAAGAAGTACGCCAACGAAAGAGAGCAATTCGGCAAACTGATCAAAGAGATACCAGCTGTGCGAAAGATGCTGGATAAGATGGAAAGAGAAGTGATCGGCATGCGAGCTCTTCTCCAGGAAGCGGCCCGAACCATCGATAACTATCTATGGAGAAAAGAGCGACTGGTACACGAGGGCATGTCTGACCGGGATGTTCGAAAGGACGAGACCGTAAAGACCTGGGAGAAACTGGCCAACTTCTTCACTCCGTTGACCAAGTATTACATCTCCGAAGGCTGCAATACGCTGGCTTTCGACGCTCTGCAGATCCATGGAGGCTCCGGCTATACAGAAGAATACGATGTAGCTCGAATCTATCGGGACGCACGGATCACCAATATCTATGAAGGCACCACCCAATTGCAAGTAGTGGCAGCGATCGGCGGTATTGTATCGGGTATGACTCCTAACGGAAACCTGCGCTCCTACATCGATCAGGAGATGGCACGGTTTAAGCCTTCCCAGGAGCTTCTGGATGTTCAGCGTAGTTTCGAAGAAGTGGTTTCCATGTACAAAGAGGTGAAAGGCGATCTACGAGATGAACTTGCTTTTGAAGTGGTTCAGTCCGCAGCACGCTTCATCATGGGACTTCTGGTGGAACGCTCCAACTCTAGAGTTAATGCGGATGCCGCGGCCCATCGCGCCAAACTGGTGCATGCCTTTAACCTGGAAAGCAAGGCGCTTCTGCAGGCGAACATCATCCGCATTCAGAGTGCGGCTGCAGCCCGAAGCCCCGAAAAGGAGCCGGCTGCCGTATAATGCATCTTGAGATCGGTCCACTAAGAGTTGGAAAGCCCAGGGTCGGAGTTGCCCTGGGCTCTGGCTCGGCGCGTGGCTGGTCGCACATTGGCGTCCTGAAAGAACTGGAAGCAGCCGGGATTGAAATCGACATAGTCACCGGCACCTCGGCCGGAGGAGTGATTGGCTCCTTCTTTGCGGCGGATGCCATTGAACACGCCGAAGAGTTCGCCGCCAAATACAAGAGTCCCCGCGTAACGCTTTCCTACATGGATTTTTCCGTAGGCACCGGCGGATTGATCGGCGGTAAACGCTTCGTAGGATTTCTGGAAGAATACCTGCCGGTTCGAAAATTCTCTGAACTCAAGCGTTCCTTCGGTGTTGTTGCTACAGATTTGTCTTCCATGCAGGAAGTGCACATTTCCGACGGCGCTCTGATCCCGGCCGTTCGCGCCACTGTGGCAGTGCCCGGATTTCTGTCCCCGGAAGTCTTTGGCGACTACCAACTTGTAGACGGGGGATTACTCAATCCGGTGCCTGTGAGTCTGGCCCGTAAACTGGGTGCCGATCTGGTAATTGCCGTGGATCTGGATGCCCATGCGGTGCGCGAAAAGGCCGAAGGCGTCACCGGAATCATGTACCGCACTATCGATACCATGATGAATCGGATTCGCCTGGAAAACTACAAGTCACACCCGCCGGATATTTCAATAGAGCCAGTGCTGCACGATTACGGCTTTCTGGACTTTCACCGATCTCCAGAGGCCATCGAAGAAGGACGGCGAGCGGCTCGTGAAAAGCTACCTGAGATCAAGAAAATGCTACACCGTCCTCTGAGTCGTTCCAGTCGATTGCTCTTCAATCCTGGTTCCATTCCGGATGCCCTGCGAAGCCTGAGCCTGCGCCAGGAAACCGGATCGGCCACCACCGGAAGCTCGAAGGAAACCGATAAGACATAGTCGCCGGTTTAAGACATAGTCATCTGTATTCGGAAGTTATCGCTGGCTTTCGCCGGGCTCAATTACAGATTTCCAGGGGCCATCCGGGTCCATTCTTGCGATTCGAGTCACTCCTGCAATACAATCCTCCGAGAAATCCAAAATGCCTTGTCAGGGGCAATGTAAGTGCAATATTCCGTTTCATGTCGGAGAACCCGCACCTTAGATCTATCCGCATCTTTGATCCCCGGGTAGACTTAAGCGAAGATAAAAGGACAAAGCCGGCCAGATCGGTAGAAACCGGTGGCGATCTCTTCGAAGAGTTGCAGTCGGCACCCGGAACCACTGGAACCGGCTCCCATCCTGCCCAGACGGGCCCGAGCGCCGGTGGGCCTTCTGCGAATGCACAAAAGGCGGACCGGGCCAAAACCGATCAACGTTCCGATTCATCCGGACTGGATGTAGTGGAAGACGAATCAATGGAGATCATCGATCTATAATGGCCTCGAATAAGACATATATTTCGGTTCAATCCTTTGTAGCGGTGCTGTTTCTGATTATTGCCGGACTGATTCCCTTTCTTGTGATGCAAGAAAAAGGACTCTATCATCAGGTAATCATCATCTCGCTGGGTCTCGGTTTTCTGGCGGCTCTGGCAGCGGTCTTTGTTCTGACCCTGAAAGTGCATAAGCTTAAGAAAGGTCCGGAGCCCCGAAAGGAGTCGAAAAAGCCCACCCCGAAACCGAGTCCTCGGCCCGGTCCTGCCAGTCCGCCGGCAACGGTAACTCCTAAAGAGCTTCTGGATCCGGGACTGGTGTATCGGTTTCGTCTGGGAAAGGATAAGTCCCTGGAGAGTCAGTCCAAGCGAGTGGTCATAGGAAGACACGAAGGTCATATCAAGACCCACAGCACAGAGATTATCGAGAATCATCTGGAACTTGAGTTTCGCATTCGCCAGGATCCGGATCGAGATATCTACAATACAGACAAGACTTTGATTCAGAAATACTCGGTGGATCTACGCCGAGCCGGGAAAGCCTTGATCTACTTTCCGGACCAGGACGATAAAACCTTCCGGGAAATGAACTCCCGCCAGAGGTTATTGATCCAGTCCGAAGAAGATCCGGAAGGCGATCCACATTACTCCAGCATTCCATCCGGAAAGCCATTGCGCATCCAGATAGGCGACCGGCTACGCCATGATGGCAAATTCGTGGCGGGCTATTTCGAGTTCCATCTATTCACGAAAGCTGTGGAGGTAGAGGCGGGTAGCTATACCAGAATGGACCAGGATTTTTATTTGAGGCTTTACCGAATCTTTCCTGGCTATGATACTTCGCACCCTTCCACGGATGGGGCCTATCCCATGATCGATCCATTTCTATCCAGGGAAGGGGGAGGAGGCTGATTTGCCTAACTTCCAGCAAAAAGCAGAAGTACCCCTTTTCTGCAGCTTCAAGGACGTCTCTATCCATTGCACTACTTCTACTCAGATTTTGCAGTTAAGGCAGCCCATTTTCCAACGCGATCCGCCAGCGAGTAAAGGTCCATTAGGGCAGACAACAGTATAGTTCCAGGCAGAGTTTTTCCATGAGCGATTCCACTTTCTTCCAGTCAGCCACGCGAGTATTAAAAGAAAACCTTCCCATGGCCCGGAAGTCCCTGATCATAGGAATGGGCGGTTCCGGAATGAAAGGAATTCTTTCCGCCCGCTCACAAATTGAACGCGAAATGCCTTCAGAAGCGCGTCAGTATATGCGCTGGATTGGAATTGATACTACGGACATTGGAACCAGCATTGAAGGCAAGGGCGAGTATTATCGCTTCCCGGGACAGGAGCAGTTTTTGCAGGAAGATCGCCGCATGCTCTACATTGGCGCGCCCACGCCGTCCGAACTCAGTCTATCCTATCTCAAATACCTGCGCGATAACGATCCGGCCTATAAATGGTTACCGGATCCTGAAATATATCGTATATCCACTCGATCCGGACAGGGCGCAAACCAGACCCGGGCTCTGGGACGACTGGCATTTTTTCACAACTACGAAAGGATTCGCGCGGCCCTCATCGCCGAAAAGGAACGACTGGAGGCCATGAGTAACGATCCAGCCTACTTCAAGCTAATGGATGTCCAGGAAAAATCCGCTGTAGAAGTCCTGGATCTGGATGTAGAGCTAAAGCCTGGAAAGACCCGCTATCATTTCTCGGACTATGTACCCGGTCATAATGACATACTGGACCTGGATCTGGACGAAGAAACGCGCACTGTACTCTGTCCGCACATTCCTCTGGAAAAGATAGGTCCGGAAATCTTTCCCCGAGACGAGAAGGGCTACTACTTCGAAATCAATCCAGAAAGAGCCGCCATCAAACATCTGGGCTTCCAGGTTAAACATGCGCCCCGGGAAGGCCAGATTAGCATCTTCCTTACCGCTTCCGTGGTGGGAGGGACCGGAAACGGTATGTTTCTGGATATGGCCGCCATGATCCATGACATCTTTAAGGATACCTGGCCATCGCCCAAGCTTTACGGCATTATCGTTTTGCCCTCGGCCTTCAAGCGCGTGGTGTACAACCAGAACGCCCGGGCCAATGCTTACGCCGCATTAAAGGAGCTGGACTATTTTCAGAGCGGAAACGCATTCGAAGCCACCTATCCGGGCGGCCGAGAAGTGAAGCTAGAGGATCGTTTGTTCAAGGATGGAATGCTGTATCTATTGGATGTGGAAAACCTGTCCGGGAACATCTTACAGGACAGAGATCAGGTTCAGGAACTCACCGGTCAGTTCATACATACCTTCGTGAGCTCGACTGTGGGCGGCGCCATCGAAGAGCGAATGGTGAACGATTCTACCCGGGCCAGTATTTACTTCCCCGAGGACGGCTCCGAGCCCGCTCGTAGAGCCAGCTACAACTCCTTCGGAATCTCCCGGGTCATGTATCCAGTTCCTATACTGCGCGAGATAGGCTTCAAGCTGGCCGCATTGCGCATCGTAAAACGATTTCATGAACCGGTAAACGAAAAGCTACTCAACGAAACTTTCGGCGATCTGAACCGGGGGCTCGTCCGGGCTCTGCGGTTGAACTGTGCATTGATTTTCGAACGAATGTATCCAGATTATCGCCTGGACTGGAAGGCCGAATTCAACGGCTACCGAGATCGCATTCAACGCAGTATGCAAAGCGGCGACCGGTCCGGCGTTGTTTCCATCCTGGAGCTCATGCGACGGGATTACGGTCGCGGGGAGATGGAGCATCACAAGGATCGATTGCTTCGCCGTATGGAGAGTCGCTGGCGATTGGAACTGGAGAAGGTCCGCCAGGTCATGGAAGAAGCCGTGGCCGAAATCACTGCCGATCCGGCTCGCGGATTTCTGTTCACCAGGGCTCTGCTGGACAAGGTTATGGATCGGCTGGAGTATTTCCAGGGGATGTGTTACGAAAACCGCGTGGGGCTTAACTACTACGCAGACTCGGAAATTGAAGAACAACTAAGGGCTCTGGATACAGGAGATTTCAGCGCCAAGCGAGTCGAGGCTGTCTATACGATGATTCGCCTGAACCATCTGCAATTAATCCATGAGTCAATGCTTCAGGCTACGGAGGACTTTCTTCGAGACTTCAAGAGCGCGCTCTATCAACTGCGCAACGAAACCCTGGCTCCCCTGGAAGATCGATTGCAAACCCTGGCTCACAGCCTGCATGATGAAATTCAAAAAAGCCACTTCGAACTCTTGCAGAAGAAGAATCCGCTCTTTTTCTACCTGGTGAACAAACCCGAAATCAAGGGCTTCATAAACCGACATTTTGGGGCCAGACTTTCCCTGGATGATCTTTGCAACGAAGTGGATTTTCTGGCCATGGACCAGGGCGACGACTCAACGCAAATCGTACAGACCTATCTAATGGGACGGTTCGGCCTGGAAGTCCTGGAGCGATCGCAGGCGGAGATGGAAGAGCTCATCCATCAGGAACTGGGCCTCGAGATACTACAGAAGTCTCCGGATGAAGTGCGAGAGATTCTGTACGGCCAACAGGGCGATGATCGACAATGGAAGATAGACGAAGCTACCATGAATCGGATCGAGGTGGATCGGCTACGCGCCGGCCTGTTCCAGGCCATTCAGAAGCGGTTCGCTGGCTTCTCTTTTGAGAATCTGTCCATTCAGGATGTGTTGCGAGAAAAGAAGATACATCTAAAAAACCTGCTAACCAAACTGGATACCTATTCCCGACCTTATACATCAGCGAATTTTTCGGGACTGCGCTCCATGGAGTATTTCCGGGCCGTCACACAGTTCCCGTTGAATGTCTTCGAAGAAGGGGATCAGGCGCCGGAACAGGCACGAAATGATCTGCCCCCGAGGATGGACCATTATGCAAAAAGGTCCGTAGCAACACCGAATATCTCCGTGGAATGCTTTGAAGTGCCCAATCTGGTTAAGCCCTACGAGATCATATCCATGGGCATCGTCCTGGGCTTTCCATTGTTCCGAGTAAACGGCCTGAACGATTGCGTGAGCGACTATCATGATTTGATGCATCGACGGGAACACCCGCTGCATTTGTTCAACCATCCCTCATTCGATGCGAAATACTTTCCGGATCCGTACCGATCCAGGAATTACCTGAACCCAAAACAACTCTGGAACGGACTTCTGGAATTTGGATTACTGGAAAAGAAAACGGACCGCTACGAATATGCTGCCGAGCTTCATGATGGACTGAAACAGATCCTGGCCGGCGAGTCCTACATGGCCGGCATTCGAAAACTGATGGACGAGGTACAGAAAGCCGGAGGCACAAAGACCATTAGTCCGGACCTCTTTGCCCGTTGCCTGGCGGGTCCCGGAATCCTGAAGAAGAACCGGGAAGGACAGATTTACTTTCGCAAAGAGTACGACCTGGTCATTCGAGATATCCTGGACGGGGATGGCACCGGAGATAGGGCGTCTCAGCAGCATATGACGAAAGAGCAATATCTGGAAAAGAACACCCGTGCCATTGCATTTCCAGGGATGGCGGATCTCGTGAAATTCGTATATTCCAACCCGAGCGTGAAATCATTTCTGATTACCGACCTGGAACGAATCTTTGCGGAAACACGGGGAGGGGAGGTAAGCGGCGCTTCGGTCCAGATTCCTCGGTCTCGAATGGCAAACGTAAAACTGCATTCGTTTAAGGACGAATTCCAGTTCTACGACTACTTTCAGACCAGCGGATCCCTGGCGTGGCAGGATTTCCTGAAGAATGAAATCGTATACAAAGTAGATGCAGTACTACGCACCTACAGACATCCGCAGGACCCCACGCTTCCTGACCGTGCGCGCATGGAGGCCTATTTGAATGAAAGGCAGGACTCGATTCCCTTTGTGGCTCTCTGGGAGCTAAAGGTGAAGCACGGTGTAATCCGCTAGGAGGGGTTTCGCTTCGGCTTCAACCCTATTTTTGCTTCTGCCCTTTCCTCTAGGTACATAAAAAAGGGCCGCTTTCGCGACCCTCATTCGGGATGACTGGATTTGAACCAGCGACCACTCGCCCCCCAGACGAGTGCGCTACCACTGCGCCACATCCCGTTGCTATCCAGAAATGGAGCGGGTGACTCACTGTCAAGACCAAACGGTCCGAGATGGGAGGGGCGTCAGCCCGGATTTCCTAAGAATCGGGAATCGGACCTGGAGCATTCGCCTGGTCAGGCCTCCGGGGGGCAGCCTCTTGTCAATGACTGGCCATTCACAGTGCTAGTCACCGAAAAGCTGGTGCGGAAAGCCCATCGACGAAACCTTCAGCGAATTAGCGCAAGCAATTGCTCCAGGTTTCCTTCCTCCGTAGTCTTGAGCAATTCCCGTGCAAGTTCTTCAACGTCGGCACCCGATTCTATTCGAAGTCGCACATCCAGAAAGCCGGCTTCCAGATGATCCGGGACCAGAAACTGCATCTTCTTATGCGTTGGTAGCCTCTTCTGCAGCTGAAAAACTTGATTCTGTAGATCGGAGATCTCAGGATATCGCATTGAATACAGAATGTCTCGCAATTGTTCGCCGGGGAAATTCCCGCTTCGGGCTTTCCAGTTTTCGGAAAACTCCTGACATCTTTCCAGCGCCGACTTCCTGGCTTCGGCGGAAAGATCGTGATAGTATTGAATGATTTCTCGCACCAGGTTCTTTTTCAGGCCGCGGCTCTGCCATAGTTCCATCCAGGCAGTTCGGTCATCGTCGCCCAATCGATCCCAGAGCCTAAGAGTGTTCAGCGGAAAATCATAGATGAGAAATAGCTTCTCAGAAATCGCATCCAGTTCCGCCCATTGCGCCCACTCCTCGCGCGTACGATAGTGAGCTTTCCAGCCCAGAGCCTGTATGAGCCCGTCCGGAGCCAGGCCTTCGTCCCGCGTAAAGCGGGCCAGTGCCGGAATATTACGGCGAACGAAGCGAAGAAGGAATTCCCAGGTTTCCCTTTTCCCGAGCTCCTCTGACTGCACATCAAGCACCGGCCAATTATGAAACGGCAGGGCCAATCTTGATTCTTCTGCAGTATGCTCTGATGGGTTTACAGTGTCATCTCCGCCTGACGGCATTGCCATCCACCGACCATCCTTGCGAACGCAGATCCCTGTGGATTCCAGGCATCGGTTTTCGCCAGTATCGGGCAATTCGGATAGGGCCATCCATTCCATATTGGCCAGGATGAAAAAAGCCTGTGCCCCAACAACCCTCTTCTGTTGACTGTAGTTGTGGGAATCCAACGCATCCTTTGCCTCGGAAAAAGCTTCACCGGTGGATATCTCTCTGCGGAATTTCCTGTAGATGTGCAATTTCTTGGCCGCTCCGAGCCTGCACTGGATCCAAACTTCGAGCCCGATCTGATCCTGGACACCGTTCCAGCCGTGCACGAAGAAGGAACTCTCCAGAATCCTTTATATAAGAGAGAACTGGCGAATTTCGCGCAGGTTCCCTTCGTGCATATTTCGAGTACTTCTGTTTATCCCTCCTCAAGCGATGGATTGCTGGAAGTGGACGAACACTCTCCCACAGGGGACAGCGAAAGCTGCCGACGCCGGCTGGACGTGGAAGAAGCCGTGCTTTCTTATCGCCCCGACGCTTTGATCATTCGAGCCGGCGGCCTTTACGGCCGCGGTCGTAGTCTGCCGCAATTCCTGGCCCGGGGCCGCAGCCGATTCTTTGAACGCGGAAATGAGATCATTTCCCGAATACACGTTCACGATCTTTGTCGATTAGTGCTGGCAGCAGGCCAGAGACTCCAGGACAAGACCGCCGAATTCTACGGCTACGAGCGCAAAAATCTGATCAACGGCGTAGATCCCAATCCGTCCACAGTTGAGGAAACCCGATTGTTTTTGCTGGAATTCTACAAGCGGTCGGATGTGCAGAAGGCTCTGGAAAGGGAAGGACTAGTTGCGCCAGCAGATCTACCGTCCCCTGGCGAAGTACCCGGCCAACGAAAGGTGCTGAGCCTCTATGCAGCCGAATTAATCGGAAGGTTTCGGTTTCCTGATTTCAGGACCGGCTTCGCCGACTCCATACTACGATCAGAGAGCAAAAAAGACGATTAGACGCGATGAGGGGCAGTCGAAACTTGACGTGAAAAAGCCTATCGCTCATTAGCTTAGTGCGTTCTTGCGTTGTAGGTGGCCGTAACCCTGGTCTTAATGCCGCCGCGAACATTGTAGTCCCCGTGCAATCGCAACCAGCGAGGCTGGCAGGCCTTCACCAGGTCTTCCAGCATCCGGTTCACGACATTCTCATGGAAGATCCCGACATCCCGGTAAGCGGTTACGTATTCTTTCAGACTCTTCAGTTCCAGACAGTACTTATCCGGTTTGTAGCTCAGATATATGATGCCAAAATCGGGCAGTCCGGTTTTAGGACATATGGCCGTGAACTCGGGAATTTCCATATCGATTCGGTAGTCTCGATCGGAATAGATATTCTGAAACACTTCAATCGAGGGCAATTCCAGTCCAGGAATATGTTCCTGGCGTCCCTCGTAGCTTCCTGTTTGAACTTCCTTTTCAGTCATCGGCCTCACCTGTTCACGGTACTTTGACCATTCCCCGCATGCCCCTGCATAGAGAAAGCAAAAGCAGGTCCGTGTTGGAGCACAGGCAAACCTGGGCGGTGTAGCCGTCCCATCCGATGATGCTGGCGTTCGTAATATTGTAATATTGCAATATTGCGATATTACGAATCCACTGTCGGAAGCCATGACGGCCATTACTCAACGCTCCACATTCCGATCCTTGCTACGCTACCGGCCGTACATAAAAAAGGCCCGACTCCAATTGAGAGTCGGGCCTGTGCACTGCACGAGGCAGCTGCATTGGACTCTTAGGCTCCAGTAGAGGTGGAAGAAGTTCCACCGGAAGAAGCAGAAGTTCCGCCGCCACGCAGCTCGTTAACTTTGCTGTTGATAACGTTGGAGAGCTCTTCGATTTTGTCTTTGATTTCGTTTACTCGCTCTTCTGGAACGATTTTTTCGATCTCAACAGTGGCCTGGTTGTACAGGTCTTGCAGTTGAGTCAGAGCTTGATTGTAAGCATCGCCAGTCTTCTGGTTCAGATCGTTAGCCTGGGCTACGATGTCGTCGAGTACTTTGCGGAGTTGAACAGCAGGTTCGCTATTGTCAGCAGCACCTTTTGCTTTCAGCTCATCGAAAGTTCTCTGAACTTCTTTGATGGCGTTGTTTACGCTGTCTTCGCCTGCTCGAAACAGAGCGATACCAGCATTGAGAATGTCGTGCAGAATCTTTTCCATGACTATCCTACCTTTCTAATTTTTTGCCTGCGTTTTTGTGCAACGCACAAGTCAGTATTGTGCGGCGCGTCATTGCCTGTCAAATTAATTTTTTATCCCGAGCCGTTTTTTTTGGCAAGCTTATTCAGTGTTTTCCGAGCCAGTTTCTCAAATCCTGGAGCGGCTCTGGTCTTATTTCATTGAAGATTTCATGGTACAGACCTTCGTAGATCTGAAGCGATCGATCGACCGAAGAAACCCGCTCATAGAACTCCATGGCGCCTTCCGGGCTGGCAATGCCGTCATCGGAGCCATGTCCAATCCAGACAGGAATCCGGACCTTCCCTGCCTTTCTCAACACTTCCTCACCTGCCTCCAATAGGCTGAGGGCCATTCGGACGCTCACTTTTCCATGAACCAGGGGATCGGAATGATAGGCTTTTCTCACCGCTTCATCGTGACTGATTAGGTTTTCATCCAACCCGGCTTCCATGATCAGATCCTCTTTCATGAACGATAGCAGTTTGCCGGCCGTCTTCTTGACCTGCATCAGGGGCGTGAGCGTAACTCGCAGGCCAGGAGCGCTCAGCAGGAGCCCCGCGATTTCCCACTGATTCAGCTGCGTGGTAGCAAAGGATGCGGCCACCAGTCCGCCCATAGAATGCCCCAGAAGAAATGGCTTTCGGATCCCCCATTTCTCCTTGAGGTGCAGGAGAAATTGCTCCAGATCCCTTACATACCGGAATATGCCCGGGCTATCGCCCTTTTTGCCCTGGCTTCTGCCATGACCCCGGGCATCGAAGGAGTACACGGCAATTCTCTGATCCTCCAACACTTGCAGGACATTTCCGTAACGATCGCTATGTTCGCCGAAGCCATGATGAATAATCAGGTGCTTTTCCGCTTTTGGCGGAACCCAGCTCTGGGTAAAGAGCCTTAGACCGTCGTCGGTTATGATTTTGTCTCGGTGATTCGTGTAGTAGGAGGAAGCCATGCCGGAGTGTTCAATGGAATTGCAGGGGCTCCATGCAATCAATCAAAACTCGATTATGCTTTTCGGGGGTACGTAGTTCTCCAATCATTGCTTATGAAGAGCCGCAAACTGATTCTGGCGTTGTTTCCCTTTGTTCTTTTTTCAGCATGCAAGACCGGGCTGCAGGGACCAGCCGGTGAACCGCAATTCGAGCTGGCTGGATTATACAGTCAGAGGGACGGGGACGAATGGCGGATTCTTTCCATCGCCTGCCAGCCCATTCGACACTCCGCCAAACCGGAGGAGTCTCAGTGCATGTTCGTACACCAGATTCGTGTGGCCCGGGACCTTGCCCTTTCCGGTAAGCGAGTCGAAATCACCGAACGATGGGGCAAGGCCCAGACAGATCTGGATGAAGCTTTGCTCACCCGAACCGTATTCATCCGCTACTACACAGAAATCAAAGGCGCCGAGCAGTGGAAGATTGAGGCGCTGGGCGGCCCCGTGGTGGACCGGGAGCTCAAGGGCGATGATACATTCCTCCATTTGCGCTTCGAAGAAGGATGTTTGCGTGACGACAACGGTTGCTGGATCAGAGAGGACGGAAACTTTGTACTGTGGAAACCCACGTCTACCGATCAGAATGGCGCCCAGGAGCAGTCGGAACTGCCGGAGGAGCATCGGTCCGTTCAAGAAATATTCAAACGATTCGAAGCGAGTCGCTCCCCGGGCGCCGGAGTAGCCTTCTCACCCGCAACGGAATTCTTCCTGCAAAACGGGATACTGCGGCTTAACCAGCCCTTCCAATTGACGAACGGCAAATGCTCGGCGAGCGTTAAAGCAACTCATTCCGGCGGAGGATTCATTGTAATCCATGGCTCGATTCCTTCGGAATGTGGCGAAGCCTTCACGGTTGTTCCCGAAACGAAGCAGAAGTTCAATCTTGCCGAACTCTATTCTTTGCGAGCGGGCCTGGGCACACCGCTCCTGGCAGAAAAGCAAAATGAAAAGAAGGATCCGGAAGAACTGAGCGAAAAAGAGAAGCGCCGTCAGGAAATACGCGAAAGAATCAAGCGAGGCGAAGAGGTGAGCCAGGAGGAGTTGCTGGAAGTCCTGGAAAATTGAAATCCAGAGGCGGCTTCCGGTAATCGGAACGCCCCGAGGCGTCACACTCCTGCCTGTGTCGCAGAAATCCTACCAGTGCCGTAAAAAACGGTTCTGGCAAAGGTAGAGTTCCGCCGGCCAGTGAAAGGAAAGCCGCGACCGTGGCAAAACAAGGTACCGGAAAACCCTCAGGGCATTTCTTTGCCCATGCAAATGCAAAGCAAAGCCATCCGAACGATTACGCCGTAGGCGGCCTGGCGAAAATAAGCCGCATTGGGAAGATCATCCACATCGGTGGAAAGCTCGGAAACCCGGGGCAGGGGATGCATAATCAGAGTAGGCTTGCGCGAAGCCAGAACGAAAGCTCGGTTGATGGCGTAGGAATCCTTTAGTCGCTGATATTCGCTGCGGTCCACAAATCGTTCTTCCTGAATTCGCGTGATGTAGGCCACATCGCAATCCCAGAGCGCCTTGATATCCTCTTCCTCTTCGAATGTGACCCCGTGTTTGCGAAGGTCCTTTCTGTAGGATTCGGGAAGGGCGAGGTCCACGGGAGAAATGAAGATCATCTCCACATCATAGTGCGCCAGAAGTTTCACCAGACTATGAATGGTACGGCCGAATTTCAAATCCCCCACGAAGGCAATTTTTAGCCCCTGGAGCTTACCCTTTTCTTTGAAGATTGTATATAGATCCAGAAGCGCTTGCGTTGGGTGTTGACCGGCTCCATCGCCGGCGTTGATTACCGGAATGTTCACCGCTGCGGCCGCGATTCGGGAGCTTCCTTCCACCGGGTGCCGAATAACGGCAATATCTGCATAGGCCTCGATCATTTTCATTGTATCATATAAGGTCTCACCCTTACTGATGGACGAGAACTGAAATCCTACCGTCGAGACTACGCGACCGGCCAGTCGATTCATGGCTGTTTCGAAGCTGAGACGGGTTCGGGTGGACGATTCAAAGAAAAGCGATGCCAGAACATTGCCCTCGAGCAGTCCAAAGACATCTTTGCCCATCTCTTCGATGCGCTGCGTGTAGCGCATGATGTAATCCAGATCCTCATGGGAAAACTGATCCGAGTCGAGAATATGAACGTGGGGAAAGCTGTACATCCAGTCATAAGAATGCCGGCGCGCCTGCCCCGTAAACAAAAAGCCGATCAGGGGATAGGGGCTGCATTCAATTTTGTTGCTTTGCTCTTACTGGCCTTTCAACTGGCGGTCAATCCGTTGAACGGAGATGATTTTGCGAAATTGCCGGCCATGCCGGAGACCCCGGCCCTGGATTTTGCGCCTGCTTCGCCACCCATCTCTGATTCCTGGAAAGAGGGAGAAACTCTGGTCCAGGCCTACGAGATCTGGGACGCACGATACTGCGAACTGACTCCTAAGCCTTTTTTGTGCTCACGTTGCATTCGCTCGGACCGCCAGTTTGTAAGGATTATCGATTTTGCCGGAGACGGCCCTCCTTACCGTAGCTACGAGTGCCGGGCGTTTAAGAAGCCGTACCTTTACTGAAGGCCGGATCAATGGACCTCGACTAGTTCGGCCACCGGTAAACGGGCCGGCATTAATCAAACTGACAACTAGAAGTTGTCGAAGCTTTTCCGTGAATACTGGCGACCACCGGCAACCAGGAATCACCCGGCTACCGAAATCGGCGATGAAACTCTAGCTAGAAGTCAGTGCTCCATTTTCCTTCCATTGAGGGAGGAATGTCCTTCTTGCCTTCCATGGAGTCCAGCAGTTCGGCGGGATCCTGTGTATTTGAGGCCGGGGTGGTATCATTTCCCAGACCGGATATGCGCGGAGCGGCAGGCGAAGAAAAACTCTCCGTTCCGCAAGGGCCGCCGGGTTGGATGCAAATCTTCCAGGGGCCCGTTCGTTTTTCAGCGTTGTACTGCCCGGATTGATAGAGCTGTCCGCCTTTGTAGTAGTAGGTCCATTGACCATGAGCTACATCCCTTACGTATTCTCCTTTAAAAAACACTCCTCCGCCGGGATAGTATTCGGTCCAGGTGCCATGCTTGTAGCCAGCAGCGTAGCTTCCTTCACCGGTCTTCTGGCCCTTCTCATCGAAGACTGTCCATTTGCCTTCTTTGTGGTTGTTCCTGTAAGGACCTTCGGCTTTCTTCTGACCATTGGAATGATACATGACCCATGTACCGGTCATCTGTCCGTCATTGTAGGAGCCTTGAGCTTCCTTCTTTCCGTTTGAGTAGTAAAAGACCCAGTCACCTTGACGATTGTTGTCCGAATAGGGGCCCCTGGCCTTGAGCTGACCATTGGAATACCATACAGATCGGACTCCGTTGGCTGTCAGGAACCACACCTTTGATTTGGTGTAGTAAGTAGCCTTTGGGTCCACCCCGGCCGGTCTTTGCGGAGCGGCCTCGAGGACGCTGGCTGAAAGGGCCAGGGAGCATAGTACTGCAAGCAGGATTCGGTTCAGGTAGGTATTCATAAAAGCCTCTAAACGATCTTCGGTTATATTTTCGGCAACTTGACAGTGACCGCGCGTAGATTCTCTGCCTGAAGCCAATATACTAAGAATCGGAGGGATTTCAAGTCCTGTCACAAGCGGCGCCAGGGATCCATGGGGCGGGCGGCCCGGAATGCAAGGTTTCGAATCCGTTGGGCTGCTCGGCCAATCTTCACCGGCTTCGGCCCGATTCGGTCAGGCTCCATCCTGGATTTGACGTTCCAGGGCGGCCGCTTGTTTGCGAAGAAACAGATCCTGGCTGAAGAGGGACTCGGTTTTTCGGATCCCGTAAAGCACGGCCGAATGATCCTTACGCCCCAGTATCGTAGCGATCTCGCTGAGCTTCAAACCGGAAAGCTTATGCAAGAAGAAGGCGCAGAGATGTCGGGCCCGGACTACAGACTGGTCGCGGGCGCTGGAGCATACCAGATCGGGATGAACATTGTAGAATTTGCACACCGACTGCAAAACCGCTTCGGGTTGAATGGCCTCGGAAGAGTCCATCAGATCCTCGAGGAAGGTCTCGGTCCAGGCCGGATCTTCCGGTAGGTCCCCCTGTACCGACAATCGATGGGCCGCGTTCAACAGCTTCCTATGGTCTCCCTTGATGCGGGCCGCCAGATAGGCGGAGTATCCGCCCGGCAATCGCAATCCAATACGATTGCATAACTGCTGTAGCAAAGTCTGGCGTAGATCACCGCTCAGAAAACTCAATTCCAGCGGACGTGCCTCCAGAAGTCTGGAGCGAAGATCCGGACCGCCATCTATCTGAGCCACCGGCTGATCTGCCAGCAACACCAGCCGGATCTTTCCTTGAAGCGCCGAGTCCATCAAAGATCTCAATTGCTCCGATGTTCGAATCGCCTTTTTGCGCAGGAATTGCAGATCGTCCAGGACGACCATCTCCTTGCTATGGATTTCCTTCTTCCATTCAAGTAGCTTCCCTTCACTGGAAGCGGTGGCAAAGCTAACCATGAACTCTTCCATACTAAAAAAGGCGCTCTTTGCTCTGGCCGAAAGCAGCCGGGCAAGGTGACTCTTTCCGGCACCGGAGGGACCATAGATATAGAGAATTCCTTTCCAGGAGTCGTTACAGAGGCTACGGATTCGCTCCTTCAGATTTGTTTCCGCGACGAATTCCGGAACACTGGCGTCCGGGCCGCCTGCCAGAGACAAGCCCGCAGCCGACTCCTCGGTGCGAAGTGGCAGGGGATTCAAGGAGGAGGACAACTCGGGAGCCATCTTGAAATCACTTCCGGAAATCAGTTCCACCCGAAAGCCAACGGGAAGCACATTGCCCAGGATTTTTCGGATCAGTTCCCCATACTTCATTTCGATGTGATCGATTCGTCTTTGATCCGAGCCAATTAGATACAGGACAGCGCTCTCCTTGTCGTAACGGTAATCCAGCGGGGCGATGAAATGCTCGAAAAAGATGCCGGGCAAATGGCTGGACAGAGCATGTCGCGCGAGATCCCAGATGGAATCACGCTTTTCTATATTTGTTTTCTCTGCCAGCATGCTTGCGATAAACCTTCTTCGCTTCTTTACGTATTCACCAAGTGGATCCGCCCTCTGAGAATGCCTGCAAATCGTTGCGACAATGCAATTTATCGGGCTTGCATCCAGAATGTGCCGGAATCTTATGTCGCATAAAGAAATACGATACAGTCATGTTCTTCTGCCCATAGCGCAAAGACAACGACGGTACGAAGCAGAGTCTTCAATTAGTGGTGGAAGACCGGTGGAAAAGACTGTGGACAAAGATCTGGCAATTAGGCGGATAAGAGCAATCTGCATTTATCTGGTCGCCTCCGCCGCGATCAGCGGCCCGAGCATTTGCTCCTTCCGTTCATAATAATATTGGCAACAAAGGGCCTCGTATAATCCTAGGGCACCATGGCAAAGCGAAAGCCCGAAGAAAAGATTCAACCGCATACATCTCAATTAAAGAAAAAACAGGCCTTAATCATTGGCGCATCCTCGGACATGGCCGTCGCCATGTCGCATCTGCTGGCGGAGCAGGGCTGGAATCTGATTCTGGCGGGAAGAAACATCAAGGATCTACGGGAGCAGTCCTCGGATCTGGGGATCCGGCACAAGATAATCGCGGAGCCGCTGGCCCTGGATCTCACCGACGGAAAAGGAATCGCAAAGAAGATTCAGTCCCTGGACGGAGTGCCCGAACTAACCGTGTGCTTCGCCGGTATCATGCAGGACGAAGACCAGGCCCGAACGAACTACGAAACCGCCGAAAGAATCCTGACAACGAACTACAACGGTGTTATTCATGCAGTAAACCCCATCGCAGAAATGCTGAAGAAAGAAGGCTACGGCGTCATCGCAGTGGTGAGTTCAGTGGCGGGGGACCGGGGGCGACAGAGCAATTATCACTATGGATCGGCCAAAGCAGGGCTTACTGCCTATCTTTCCGGGTTGCGCAACTATCTGTATTCCTATGGAGTGCACGTGCTGACAATAAAGCCGGGATTCGTGCGCACCTCCATGACGGAAGGTATGCCATTGCCCGGTCCCATCACCGGTAGCCCGGAAAAAATAGCCCGAGACATCTGGAAGGCTATCCGGAAAAAGAAAAACGTAATCTACACTCTGTGGATGTGGCGCTACATAATGATGATCATTCGCAACATTCCGGAGTTTGTATTCAAAAGACTGAAGCTCTAGGCGGGGTTCGGACGGGGGAACTACTTCCGGAACTTTGTTGCTCTGTCACGGACTTTGTCGCAGGCCCTCTGCGCACAATGCTTTGTGATTCAGTCGTTAACCAGGACTGCGAGAATGATGCTTCGGTACCCTGTAGATAACCCGGATCCACGGGGAAGTATCCAGGGAAAGCCGGCCAGCTGACTCAGATGTCTTGTCAAGAAGAGGAGAATTCTTTAGATTGCAGATATTGTTGCGAAGTAGCCCTCTGAATAAGGCGGCCCGTGCAGAGAACAGAAAACAGGAATCGAACAGCAAAATGGAAAGAACACAACTCGAAATGTCATACAATACCCGGGCTCGGAAAGCCTCTCGCTGTCTCGGCGGAACCGCTGGCATCCTTATTCTGGCTCTGGCCACCCTGGGGTCCTGTAGACCCGGCGTGCATACAAGTCCTGAAATTCTATCACTGGAAGGCAAGACCCTGGAAGGTCAGGAGATTCCTCTGGAACAAATCCAGGCCCGGGGCGTGGTCTTGAATTTCTACAGTCCCACCTGCGTTCCCTGTATTGAAGAGCTTCCCGCGTTACACATTCTCTATGAACAGGCACAATCCCTGGGGATCGACATGTATCTGGCCGTGAGCCCGGACCTGGAATCCAATGGGGTAGATTTGCTCAAGGCATCCAGCGATCCTTCTTTCCAGGAGATGTATCCTTTGCTCAAGGAGCGGCTGGAAAAGGACATCCGAGATTACAACATTCGAATCCCGATGATGGTTCTGAAGCCTCCCTTTGAGATCAAGGAGCAGGGGCCAGTGACCGGCACTCCGGAAACCATATTTCTGATGACCGGACCTCTCCGTTTGCACTACAACCTGGTAGGACCGGTGACGTTGGGCCAGAATGAGGAACAGGTATTGTCAAGCAGCCGATTTCGTTTTGCCCTGGATCTGCTGACGCAACTGGCTGCCGCATCCGGGAGTGATTCTTCGGACTCGCCGGCCGCCTATTGATTGACGGAGCCCCGGCAGACCAGGGTGACTCTAGGCCAGCATGACCGCAGGCTGTCGCTCAGCGAATATTTCGCCGAAACCGGCCAGAACCAGGGGACCTGGCGGATCAACCTACCGCTTCTTTTTGGAAGCGCCTCGGGCCGATTTCTTTGCGGTTCTTGTCTTCTTTGCCGGTGTCCTGCGCTTTTTGGAGGCGCTGCCTGATGGCTTTTTCTTGGTACTGCCCGCAGTCTTCTTTTTTGCCGACTTCTTTCCGGATTTCTTTGCCGATTTCTTGGCGGTCTTTTTACTGGATCCGGTCTTCGAGCGAGAGCCGACTGACTTACCGGTGGATGCAGATCTGGAAGAACTGGTCTTGCCTTTGCCCAGCAGTTCTATGGCGGGCCTTCCGGTGGCTGTGTGTATATGCTCCAGGGGGAATTGCTTCAGATAGTCTTTAATCTCTTTTTGCTGCCTGGCGCTGGACCATTTAAGATGCTTTCCGGCCAGTCGGGCCACGGCTTCCAGGGCTGACTTTTCGATCGGGCCGTAGGCCCCTACGGCCAGGCGACGGTTCAGGATATCTTCCAGGGTTCTGGCCCCTTCATTTTCCACGGCATAGACTACCTGAGCCATGACATCCAGCTCCGGCCTTTCTTTGCTCACCGGTGCCCCGAGGGATCGGTCCTTTTCCAGGAGTCTCAGAACCGACACATGCTCGGTGCCATACATGGTTATCAGGTGCAAATGGTTGGAGCGAGCAACGCCAGCCATTCCGTACTCTTTTAAAGCAAAATCGCGATAAATGTCTGCCGGGTTTCCAAAGCCAGGCGAGCCATACAACGGAAGAACTGAGGTATCCGCACGATTTGTCAGGACATCCCGGAGTTCGGACTTCTTCAGCGCGCCCAGAACCACATCTTCGCCCAGTTGGCGAGAAGTAGTCCATTTTCCGCCGGCCACCGAGATAAGACCGTCGATGGTTTCTTCGGAGTGGTCGTAGATTTCGTATTTTCTGGAGGCTTTGTAGGTTCCGCTTCCGTCTCCATCGCCGGCTGCAATCAGCGGCCGAATGCCGATGGGCACATGCAGGATATCCTCTTTGTTCAGCGGAGCGCCAGGGATTGTATCGTTTACATCGTTTACGAGTTCTTCTATGTCCTGTTCGGTGGGCCGCAGATTGTCCGGATGATCTTCAAACGGTCGATCAGTAGGTCCAATCAGGCTATGACCTTCCCAGGGAATCACAAAGAAGTGGCGCCCGGTACGAGTGCGAAACAGCACCGAATGCTTGCCCATGATGGGTTTGGTCAACAGATGAATGCCTTTGGAGCGTTGAAGCTTCTGGCGCGGCTTATCTTCGAAGAGGCCCAGAACCAGATCCATCCAGGGACCGGTAGCATTGATGGTCAGCGAGGCCCGAATGGTGGCCGTCTTTCCGGTGATTTTATCTTTTACGTTTGCGCCATTGATCCGGGTGCGTCCGCCGGATTTTTCGACCAGGAACTCTACTGCCTCGGTGTGGTTGTAGGCTACGGCGCCCTTTTCAAGGGCTGACTTCAAGAATGCCAGGGACAGCCGTTCGGGGCGAACGCTTTGATAGTCGTAGTATTCGAAACCGCATTTTACATCGGGACTGTCCAGCGTAGGATCCAGCTCTACAATCTCCTTCTTGCTCAGATAGCGCGAGCCCGGCACATGTTTGTCGTCGGGCACGTCCCGGTTTCGATCGTAGGAAAGCACGTCATAGGTCAGTAGACCCGCTCGCATGATAACGCGGCCGGGATGGCTCCAGGGGAAGATGGGAATCAGAAAAGAAAGGGGACGGACCAGGTGACCGGCAGCCAGCCCCAGGATTCTCCGTTCCCGCAGGCTTTCTCTTACCAGCCCGAACTCATAGTTTTCCAGATACCGCAATCCGCCATGAATCAGCTTGGAGGTGGCCCCGGAGGTGGACCAGCCGTAATCGTTCTTTTCCACCAGACAGGCACGAAGACCTCTTTCGCTGGCTTCTCGAAGAATGGCCAGACCGGTGATTCCGCCGCCGATGATCAAAAGATCAAATTTGTCTGATTCCAGGTTTCGGTGTAAATTCATGCGGGCCTTTTCTTGATTAGTATCTTGCGTTCGATTTCGAAGATTTTGGACTCAATCTTTTCTTTGCCCAGATTTTTCTTATCGTTTTCCTTGATGAACAGGTCTTCGCCATGCTCATCCAGCACCTCGGCAGGACGTTTGTTCTTAACTCCAATGAACTGGGCATGAACGATGCCGGTGCCGGTGCCGGCCACAGGTCCTTCCTCCACGGCCAGAACGCGAGTAATCGATCCCACGGTGTCGCCGCTGATGGCTGGCTGAGTATGATAACCCTCGGTGTAGCCGAGATCCCAGAGCATGTTTTCGGTGGTATCGCGACTTGCCATGCCGGCCAGCCAGCCAAAAACCAGACCGCCATATACGATAGGCTCCCCGCTCATAGGGCCGGAAAGGGACTGTGAGTAAATCTTGTCGTAATGTAGCGGATGGGTATTCCCCATACGATAGGTCCAGGGAACATGTTCATCGGTAATGGTTCGCATGTTTTTGTGAACCAGAATATCGCCTACCTGGAAATCTTCGAAGTAGGTGCTGCTTCCGGTGTGGGCGATCATATCGGCGCTTAGTTTGCCCATTTCAGGTAGTTCCACTTCCGGGTTGGTCACTTCCGGAAAAGGAGCCTTTGGGTCGCCGCCCTGGGTGGGACCGTCTCCTTTGCGCGGAGGGATCATGATCTTTCGTTCGTATTGGATAATAACTTCGCCGTTCTGATTGAGGCCCAGAGTCTTAACGTGAACGATTCCAGGCTTACCTTCGCCCCGCTCACGGCGGTCCAGGACTTTGGAGCGAGCCGTGATAGTATCGCCCGGATATACTGGCTTAAGAAATTGTACGTTGTAATAACCCAGGTTTGCAATGGCCTTCTCGGAGTTGTTCTGCACTCCCAGTGAAAGCACGACATTGAATACCTGCAGGGGATGCACCAGCAGGTCCTTGAATCCGTGAGCCTGGGCATAGGGGGCGCTTAGAAACAGGGGGCATGCATCGTGGAATACGGTGGCATATTCCTGTGCAAAGGTTCGATCAACAGTGAAAGCCCGGGGATGGATAAACACATCGCCCTGGTTGAAATCCTGTAGATACCGGCCGTACTGGCGTTCCTGTCTTTTGGACAGATCCACGGATACCGATGCAGACTTTTCTTCTATGGTGGGTGCTTTGAACTTTGCCATCAAACCTTGATTTTCTTATGCGGCGCAGGACGCAACCGTTTTGAAATCCGGGAAATTCGTGGTAATTCTGGAGACGCCCACGCTCGCGGAAGCGACGATGCTCCGGCAAGACAGCATACAATGTAGCATACAATGCCGCTTCCTGGATTGCCTTATTCTGTTCCGATGCTATCCCACTGAATGGTCCACAAGGGCACCGAGAATCGGGCAACGGCCGCCCGGACCGGTAGCGGAAAGTGGGTATTGACGGCCACCATTCTTCCAGGGAACAGCCAGGATCCGGAGGAGCCCGGTCCCGAGCCTGGAGACTACATGGTACCGTAGTAGTCGGCGGATGTGTAATCTTCGGGCAAATCCTCCAGTTCAGTGCGGACCAGCTCCAGGCCTTCGCGATCTTCGCGGGGGACCAGGGTGCCTTCCGTTGTGCAATCGGTAAAGTCTGTGTCGATAAACCTGGTTCCGTGGAACCGGGAGCGCTCCAGTTCGCATTCCACCAGATGACAGGCCTGGATTTCAGAAAGAATCAAAGATGCCTTGGTAAAATCGCAGTTCAAAAAGCGCATGCTTTCCAGATCGGTTTTCATGAACGAGGTTTCGGAAAGGTTGGCCTTCTTGAAGGAGCAATTCTTCAGATGGGCCGCATGAAAAGTGGATCCCTGAAGATCGGCTTCATCAAAGGTCACAAACTCCAGATCGCATCCGGAGAAACAGACGCGGCGCAGGCCACTACCGGTAAAGTTGGCCCCGGACAGTTCGCTCCCGCCAAAATCGCTGCCGGAAAGATCCAACCCGGAAAGATCTATCCCCCGCAAATCCAGATGCTTGAGTTTCAGGCCATCCGGGAATTTCAGAAGCAGCCTGTGGATGTCTTCTCGGGAGGATGGATATCCGCCGGTCATATAGTATGGTAAGCAATCTGGAAGACTCAGACAACCGGACCGTCCAGTTTTTCCGTAGCAGAAAGGACACACCTGAATTCCAGAACCGGATTGGGTTGGATACTCTGGATTGTCCACGGTGGGACCCGGCCGAAAAAGGGAAGAGTAGCCAGAAAGGATAGCACGGAGGCGCTGGTTTCTTTTACGGATCCTGCCACATTCCATGCTCTTTGATCAGATCAATCAAAGCCTGGTCGGCCTGCTCCGACGGAATATTCTTCAGCACTACTTCCTTGCCGCGATACAGGTTGATCTTACCAGGAGCCGAACCTACGTAACCGAAGTCCGCATCGGCCATCTCTCCCGGGCCATTTACAATACAGCCCATGACGGCAATCTTGACGCCTTTCAGGTGCCCGGTTACGGATTTGATGCGGGCCGTGGTTTCCTGCAGGTCAAAGAGGGTGCGGCCACAGGAAGGACAGCTAATGTATTCCGTACGATACAGTCTGATCCGCGTGGTCTGAAGTAGATCCAGCGCCAGGCCGGCCGCCGACCCGGCATCGGTGGATTCTACCAGGATCCCGTCACCGATTCCTTCAAGCAGGAGGCCGCCTGTATGGATAGACGTACGATACAGAACGGCATACTCGGCCACTTCCTGGTTGGCCGCCTCGGATTGCGACACCGATTGCGACAGGGACGGACCATGGGCGCTGGAAAAGAGCACCAGCGGCAGACGTTTGCCCATAGCTTCCAGCATCTCCGCCACCAGACGGTAACAATGCGTGGGCGACACCGGATCCTTGCATTTAAGGGCAATAAAAGCCGGTCTGGATGATTCGGCCCAGCGAAGCGCTGCTTCCAGATGGACCAGATCGCCTTCGCCTTCCACAGAGAGCATGATTGGGCCATTCCAGGCCTCGGAACTGAATGCTGCCTCTTTCAACGGAATGGAAAGTACGGCTTCCTGCGAAGCGTTCGGCCTGGACTCACCGTCCAATGTCCCTTCGCGGATCGAAATACCGTAAACTATCACTCCTTCCGGCGCAGGGAAACTATGAGGCTGTTCGGCAACAATGAAATCGATTCCTTCTAGATTTTCCGGAAGGGTCTGTTGCGCGGACAAATAGATGCCCGCGCGTATCGGATGCATGCCGCCGAACGGAAGGACCGCAGCGGCCAACGCCGCCCGATCGCTCTGGAGAACAGCGCTACCGTCTTCGGTGCCATCTTGCAGAACCGCGCCACCGTCTTTGGCAGCATCTTGCAGAGCCGCGACGGGAGTAGCTGCGCCGTTTTGTCCGGCCGTATCGGTCTTGCGTCGAATGGTCTGGTATGGATTGGCCAGGGATTTGCAGCGAAGGCCTGAAACAGCATCCGCAAGTCCGGCTTTTTCCAACAGATGGATTTGCTCCTGCCAGGATTTCTGGAATGCGGCGCCCGAATCTTGAGCGAAACGATTGTACAGATCGGCCAGAGCTCGCGCTACTGGGACTTCCTTCACCGCATCTTCGGTTAACGATACGCGAATCGTATCGCCCAGCCCGTCTTCCAGAAGAGCGCCGATTCCGCAGGCGGATTTCATTCGACCATCTTTGCCGTCGCCGGCTTCGGTAACTCCGAGATGCAATGGATAGTCCATGTTCTCCAGACGAAAGCGCTCAACCAGCATTCGGTAGGCCTGGATCATCACCTGGGGATTGCTGGCCTTCATGGATACAATGATGTCTTTAAAATTGTACAGCTCGGCGATCTTGATGAATTCAAGAGCGGACTCCACCATGCCTCGGGGTGTATCGCCTAAGCGGTTCATGATTCGGTCGGATAGAGAGCCGTGGTTGACGCCAATTCGCATAGCGCGTCCAAGTTCCGCAGCCCTCAGCACAAGCGGCTTGAAGGAATCGTGGATCCTTTCCAGTTCTTTCTGGTACTCTTCGTCGGTGTATTCGCGCACAGCAAACATCTTGGTGTCTGCGAAATTGCCGGGATTGATGCGAACCTTCTCTACGTATTCAACAGCGGTAAGCGCCGCCCTGGGCGAAAAGTGGATGTCAGCCACCAGCGGTCCGTCGAAACCTCTGGATTTCAGAGCTTCGCGGATGGGTTCCAGATTCCGGGCTTCTTTTGGCCCCTGGGCGGTAATGCGAACAATCTCGCAGCCCGCTTCAAAGAGCTGAATGGCTTCGTTTACTGTGGCTTCGGTATCCAGAGTGGGCGCCACGGTCATGGACTGTACGCGAATGGGATTGTTGCCGCCCACGCCCACAGATCCGACCATTACCTCCCGCGTCTTACGCCTTTGATAGTAAAAGGGGCTGGCTGTATAATCCCCTCCGGGCTCAAATTCTGGCCCCATCAAGGAGGCTGCGGATTGTTCCGTATTGACGGCTGAGTTCACAATTCAAAATTGAAACGAAACCCTTCGGGAGCAACATAAAAATGGCCAATCCAGGACTACAACCATTCGACATTTCGGACTATGAAGGACTAAGAGGGCTGAACTTCTTCGAAGAGGACCGGGTACTGCAGCGCATTCTTCTGCAACATGCCAGCGGACTGGAAAAGGATCATGCCCGGGATATGATGGCTCACATCCACGGATACGGCGAACTCACCGGCGGAATCATCGATGAGCTTACCATCGAATCGCACAAAGAAGGGAAATACGGGCAAATCAAGACCTTTGACCGCACCGGGAACCGCATCGACGAAATCCAGTACTGCGCCGAGCAATTGGAATCCCGTCGCATTTCTTACGACTACGGCATTGTAAACCTGGACTTCCATCCCGAGTGGAAGCATCCATTCACAACGTTACACCGCATGGCCCTGGCCTATCTTTGCAACGAGGTAGGGGAAGGGGGCGTGGCCTGCCCGCTGGCCATGACCGATGGGATGATCCTGGCACTGAAAGAACTGGGAACCGAAGAACAAAAGGAACTGTATTTGCCGCTGGTTGCCGGCCCCGGTAGCCACAGTCACTTCATGTGCGGCCAGTACGTCACCGAACGTGTAGGTGGCTCGAACGTAGGGGCCAATCGAACAGTAGCCCATCCCCGAGAAGACGGCAAATGGGTGCTCACCGGAGAAAAATGGTTTTGCTCCAATCCCGGAGACCTCTGGGTTACAACAGCCAGAATTGAAGGCTCAGAAAGGATCGGAATGTTTCTTGTGCCTCGACTCAAAGAGGACGGCACCAAGAACGGTTATCAGCTCATTCGAAAAAAAGACATTATCGGATCCCGAGGGAAGCTCACCGCCGAGTGCATCTATGAAGACCTGGTGGCCGAACCCCTGGGCCGGGTATCCCACGGACTGGCCAACATAATCCGGTACGTCATAAAGACCAGCCGCATGCATGTAGCCGTAGGCGGCGCAGGCATGGGTCGACGAGGACTTCGGGAAGCTATAGCGTACACTTCTGTTCGCACCGCCTACGGAAAGCGAATCATCGATATCCCGGTCACAGCTCTACTTCTGGCTCGCATGAGTATTCTACAAACCGCTGTGGAACTGGCGGTGTTCCGCGCCTTTCGCATGGAAGAAGAGGGAAACGTAATGACCGCACTAATGACCCCTCTCATGAAATACTGCGCCAGCGTCCATTCCACCTGGCTGATTCAGAAAGCCATGATGCTGCACGGTGGAAATGGCATCCTGGGCGATTTTTCGGTGCTTCCCAGACTACTGAACGATTCCATCATAAACGAAACCTGGGAAGGAGCGCATCCACTCATTCAGGAACATGCGCTTAAAGCCTATCATCGCCCCAAAGTGAAGCGGGCGCTGGGCGAATGGGTAGAACGCACCGTAAGCAATGCCTCCGGCGGCCCTGCCAAAGAAACCGCCGCGGCGCTCCAAAAGGAATGGCAGGACTTTCAGAAATATATGAGCGAAAGCAGCCACGACTTTTTGGATTTGAACCGAAAGGCTGTATGCGATCGATTGTACTCCATCATCTCCGTTGTCCTTTTGCTCGAGCAGACGATCTACATGCCCGAGCCTTCGCCGGTTTTCGATGTCCTGGATTCAGAGATACTTCCGGACGGCGAAGACGGAAACAAATCAGGTTTCGATTACTGGAGCGGTCGAGTGGAAAAGGAAAACCAGGTCTATGCGCTCATGGCTTCCGGGATGATGGAAATGCTGTCCCGCGGAATCGAAAGCTCGGCGCAGCCGGACGGAGTCTTTGCCCGAATGGATGCGATGAAATCGATTATCGGACTTCAGGGATTGATGAGACCCTGAATCCTGCTGGCCTTCACGGGACCAAAGAAACGACTATCCAGCCCTGAGTACCGGTTGTCCGCCAGCATGAAGTATTCTTCGGCCTTCAGCCTGATTTGCGGCATCTGATCCCAGGCGCTGTCGGCCAGAATAGGCCTCTTTTCGCGCAAGCTCTGAAGGGCCACTTCCTGGTAGGTCGCCTGAACGGGGGAGCCATCTACGTAGAGGTCACCGGCACGGAGATCCACGGTCTGGCCCGGACCGGCCACAATTCGGCGAACCATCCGTGTATCCGGCATTTCGGGATGATAGAAAACTACCACTGAACCGGGCTTCAAGTCATCGGCCGAAAACATCCGGCTCACATACACCACATCGCCAGTCTTAAGGGTCAGGTCAGTGGCCGGGGCCATGGCATCATCCGGGATCGCCAGCGGATAGACAAACCATCCGTGTAGAATCCACCGGACCAGAACCGCTATCAGAACGGCAAACACCAGGCCTGCTACCAATCCGGCGCCTTTGAATTTGGGTTCCTTGCCGGGAACCAGGTCTCGGTGACGAAGATTCATTCAAAAACAGAGGCGTGTTGTGCTCCGGACGGTCAACCGGAATCTAAAATCGCTGGCCACTGAACTTCCCGGTTTCAGTCTGGAATCTCGTGCCGGACTATGAATACATAGATACTCAGGATGCCCTGGACAGGGCCGTGGGAACCATTCAGAAATCTTCCTACCTGGCCCTGGATACAGAAAGCTCCAGCTTTTACACCTACTTCAACGAACTCTGTTTGCTTCAGTTCAGTTGCGAGAACTTGCATGGAATCATTGATCCGCTGGCAGGCCTCAATCTTTCCAGCCTGGGTGCTGTCATGGAAAACCCTGACATAGAAAAGATTTTTCATGCAGCCGCCTCCGATATCGTTGAGTTGAAGCGAGACCTGGGGTGGAAGTTCGTTAACGTATTTGATACCTTCCTGGCCTGCAAATATCTGGGCCTGGAGTCCTGCTCGCTGTCCGCTCTGGCTCATTTCTATTGCGGGGTAACCCTGGAAAAGGGAGAGCAGAAATCCAACTGGAAGCAAAGACCGTTAACGCAATCCCAACTGGACTACGCCCACCTGGATACTCTGTATCTGTCGGCGATCCGAGACCATATGCATCCCGAGCTCAAGCGTCAGGGGCTGGAAGAAGAGTACTACCAGGAGATTGAATTCCAGGTGGCCAGTCTATCGTCGGATACTAAAGAAAAGGATCCGGACGCCTATGCAAAGGTAAACGGCGTACAAAAACTCAGCGCGCCGGAAAGAGGCCGTTTTAAGGCAATCCATGAGATCCGGGAACAGGAAGCCGCAGCCCAGAATATTGCACCTTTTCGTCTGATGAACAACCATGAAATGATTCGAATGGCTCGCAACGTGCCCGAGAAAGCGGCGGACCTCAAGCGCTTCAAGGCCCATCCCAGGTTTTTTTCGCGTCGGGGACAGGATTTGATAGAGGCGCTTTCCGCCGCCGAACCTATCGAAAAGAACCGGATGCCATCGCCCACTGCCTTTGAGCCGGGTACCGAAGAACTCTTTAAGACCATGAAATCCTGGCGAAGTAGAGTAGCTGAGAAGCGAAACCTGGAAAGCGGAATGATACTGAACAACCGCGTATTGAAAGAAATTGCGCGCCAGAAACCCGCTTCGCTGGATCAGTTGAAATCATTGCAGTTGATGACCGACTGGAAAACCGAAAACTACGGACCCGATCTACTTAAAATGATACAGTCCGCCGACGGCAATGGGCCGGAAAAATAAAATCGTCATGCAGTGCCGTATTTACCGGATTCCACAAGAGTTAACAATGCCCCTGGTCGGCCTGGGTAGACCGACCCTGGACAGACCTGGCGATCCGCCTGGAGGGATTAGTCCCGCTGTCCAATTCAGGGCAAAGCCTTGCCTTTTTTGTAAGCTACCAGAAACAGGAGAATAGAATGTCCTCGAATAGAACTTCCCGATTCACAATTGCCACACTGGTCTTTCTGGGATTACTCATCGGTACCTTCCTGAGTCCGCTCATTTACAGCGGCTTTAGAAACTCGGTGAATTATCAGTTCTCGGATGCCAAGCCCCTGAGCGCCGACGACCAGAAGGTAGCTCTTGCCCTTCAAGAGAATTTCATGAATGTTTTCAAGAAGGCGCAGCCATCGGTAGTGTATATTCGCACGAACGTTGTTATTCAACCCAGGAACTTCTTTGAATACTATCGTCAGGTAGAAGGGGCCGGGGCCGGTTTTGTCATCGATAAAGAAGGCTACATAGTTACAAACAACCATGTGGTGGCCGGCGCCCGTCGCATAGAGGTTATATTCAGCGACAGCCGTACGATGGAAGCCACTCTGGTAGGCAGGGATGAAGCCTCCGACATTGCTTTAATCAAGGTACCGGCTTCCGATGATCTGGTACCGGCGGTACTGGGCGATTCGGACAAAGTAGAACCAGGTCAAATGGCCTTTGCTCTGGGCAGTCCCTTCGGCCTGGAAAGTACCTTCACCATGGGAATCATCTCGGCAAAAGCGCGAAAAGTAGACAACTCCCGATATTCGCGCATCCAGACCGACGCTTCCATTAATCCTGGAAACTCCGGCGGCCCTCTGCTCAACATTTACGGCGAAGTGGTAGGCATAAACCAGTCCATCATTTCGCCTAACGGTCAGGGCGGCTCGGTAGGCATTGGATTTGCCATTCCCATAAACGAGGCGAAGGCTATCATTCAGCAGCTAAAAACCGAAAAGCGAGTCATTGGTAAACCAGCTCTGGGCGTTTCGCTCACGCAGCCCGGACAATCCTTTCGCAACTATCTGAATCTGGGCAATGAGCCGGGAGTCCTGGTTCGATTCGTCGTGCCTGGTTCTGCCGCCGAGGAAGCCGGTATTCAGCAAAACGATTTCATAACCAAAGCCAACGGCGAAGTGATTGAAGAACCGGAAGATTTGATCGCACAGGTTCAGGAAACCGGCGTGGGCAACAAGATGGAACTGGAGATCATCCGTAACGGTAAGCGAATTACCATTACGGCCACCATCGGCGAAGACCTGCAAACCGGAAGCCCGATGTAGGAAATCCCTCGTTGTAATATGAATTCTCCGGAGAATTACCTGGAATTGGACCAGTGGATTCAGCTTGAGTCCATTGGCTCCACCAACGATTACCTGATGCAGGGCAGTCAGCCACCGGGCACAGTGGTTACGGCGCGCAAGCAAACCGCCGGCAAAGGACGATCCGGACGATCCTGGCGAATGGGGGAGGGGGACGCCCTTTATTTTTCCGGGCTTTTTCAATGGAAGGATAGCCCGCCAAGACCCATGTTTTCCCTGGCCATGGGACTGGCCGTTCTGGATGCATTGCGCTTCTGGCCCGGGCGCCCATCTGAATCAAAGGATTTGCATCTGAAGTGGCCCAACGATCTTGTTCGCAAAGATGCGAATGGTCTGCAAAAGCTGGGTGGTCTGCTCATTGAAGGCAGGCAACAGGCGGGGAAGTGGCAAACCGTGGTGGGCATCGGCATTAACTGGTCCACCGCTCCCGAGTATTCCGAAGGGGATGCGTTGAAACCAGGTTGTATTCTGGAACGGGGACAGACGGAACCCGGGGCAATGGATTTCGTGCCGGTACTGGTGGAAAATCTGAATGCCCGGGCGGCTTCCTATTTCCTGGACGCCACCCGGAACCAGTTCGTTGAGGCTGACATACTGCAAAATCGTGTGGTAAGACTGGATGATTCCACGGTCCGGGTTCGGGGAATCACTGAAGCAGGGGAGCTAATTCTGGACAACGGTAGCACCATAGGCGATAGCTCCCGAAGTCTGTCGATTGTATGGGACGATTAGTGTAGAGGTAGCGTTGGTCAGAACCTGCCAGAGGTCCGGCAGTCGTCAGGATGCCTTGCTCTCGGGGCCGGGCCCACGACGGAGCTGTGGCCATCATCCAGGCCCTGGAATCGAAACTGTTGGCAGCAAAAACTGGTAATCTCAACCGTGGTTTGACGGGAAGCGAATTCGCCAAACGATATTGAATCCAAAACAAAGTTAGAGAGGCAGAGGTAGTAGAAGCCCATGAAATACGGTCTGGCAGTAGACATTGGAAATACGAATACGGTATTTGGACTCTATTCGGAATCGGACGGGGAAATACTCAAGTCCTGGCGGACCGTAACCCACAGAGATCGAACTTCGGACGAACTGGGGATTTTTCTCAAAGGCTTTTTGCAGTCCGGCGGCATTGTTGTAGAGGATGTAGCACATTTCATATACAGTTCCGTGGTGCCCAGTTTCAATCCCATCGTAGAAAAAATGGTTCGCGACTATTATCATACCGAGCCTCTGCGAGTACACTATGAATTGCCCCTTCCGATCCGATTCGTCTATCCGCGGCCTTACGAAATCGGCCCGGATCGAATCGTAAATGCAATTGCCGCCAATCGAATTTACGGCGGCGATCTAATCGTTATTGATCTGGGCACGGCCACTACGTTTTGCCTGCTGCACGATAGGGATTACATGGGGGGCAGCATTGCTCCTGGACTGAAGCTTTCCATGGAAGCGCTGTCCAGGCGCGCGGCCATGTTACCTCCCATTGAATTTGCCTGCCCGCCCGGGGGAGTGCTCGGAGACTCAACCATGCATTCCATTCAGTCCGGTTTTTTCTTCGGATGGATTGGGCTGCTGCGCGAAATCATAACCCAGTTTCGCAAGAGAGAACCGCAAAAGTCTTACAAGGTCATTGCCACCGGCGGCCTGGCTTCGTTGATACACGAAGAGAGCCCGGATCTATTCGATGAAGTGGACGGTCTTCTCACATTGAAAGGGCTGCAAATCATTCATGAACACCTTCGATCCGTCTGAAATGCTCCTGGGGGTTTCCTATTATCCGGACTATGTTTCGGATTTTCTCGCTTCGGAAAGCCCGGTATTTTCCCCCCGGGCATGGTCTGGATCGGAGCCATCCGCCGAAATGTTGCCGAGTTCACCGGCTGGCACCGCCCCTTCCTTTTTGCAGCCCTCCATTCCGGTAGCCCCCATCCAGGCACCGGCCGTATCCGCGAAGGATATTCAAGACCGCATAATCCAGGATCTGGACGCAATGAAAGATCTGGAACTGGGCCTGATTCGCATGGGCGAATTCAGCTGGCATCATGTAGAACCGGAGCCGGGCCGCTACAATCCGGAACTGTTTCTTTTTGCTCTGGACGAAGCGCAAAAGCGAAATCTCAAGGTGATCTTCTGCACTCCCACGGCCACGCCGCCGGTATGGCTTACGAGGCAGCACCCGGAAATCCTGCCCATAGACCGTGACGGCCGAACCCTGGCCGCAACCAGCCGCAGACATTACAATCTGGCCAATGCCGCATACAGAGAGCACTGCAGGCGGATCGCTCGTTACTACGGAGAAACCTTTGGTATCCATCCCGCCGTCATCGGATTCCAGATCGACAATGAGTTTGGCTGTCATGGATCCGCCTTTCAGTTCAATCCGGAGATCAGAACTGCCTTCCAACATTGGCTGAAAAAGCGCTACCGCTCCGTGGAGGATCTGAATCGACTGTGGTTTCATTCGTTCTGGTCAAGAAACGTAAATTCATTTGAAGAGATTGAGCTTCCTTCGCATACTTATACAGATAACAATCCCCATCTTGAACTGGAATTCCGACGCTTCAGCACCTGGCTCACAGCGGATTTTCAACAACTGCAGATTCGCGAAATCAAGGAAAGCTGCGGCAAATGGGTGACCCACAACTTCATGTCCTTGTTTTCCGATCTTGATCACTGGAAGCTGGCCCGGGATCTGGATTTCGCCGGATTCGATCATTATCAGATGAAACCGTTTCCGGATGCTTCGGACAGCGCCTTCCAGTTTAATCTGCTACGTTCGCTAAGGCCCGACCGTCCCTTTCTGTTACTGGAACAGCAACCGCTGCAGGTGAACTGGCAACCTGTCAACCGGCGATTGCCCTACCACCACCTCTTTCTCTGGACCATGCAGGCTTTCCTTCAGGGGGCCGGAGCAGTGCTGTACTTTAGCTGGCAGAGGTTTCGCGGCGGCGCAGAGCGAATGCATGACGGCATCCTATCCCACGATGGATTGCAAGAGGACAGCTGGCAGCGGAAGTTAATCCGGGCCATGATTCCCATTCGAGCCGACATTCAGCATACATTTGCCCTGGCTCCCGAACCGTCGCGCAGCGAAACTGGCAATGCCGATCAGCCCGAGGCACTTAGCCCTGGCGGTCCCGTGGAGGGGCAAAGCACATCACAGCCCGGGTTCGATTTTGCGCCGGACGCGCCCGCCGGCTCGTTTCGGCCCCGGGCATTGATATTCCTGGATTACGAGGCTCTTTGGGCCCACGAAATCTGCGCCCAAAGTGTAGAATACCGGCCCCTGGAAATCATACGAAGACTGGGACTACTCCTTCAATCCCTGGGATATAGCTATGGCTTCTGGCCTGGACCGGAAGAGCTCCCGGAACAATTCAAGGAGTCTTCGCTATGGATTTTCCCGGGCGCGAATTTTACCCTTTCGGAACAGGGCAGGCAGACTTGCCAGACACACCTGGAGAAAGGTGGAAGGATATTGAGCCTTCCGATCACAGGCCAGATGGATTATCTGGGTCGAATGATTCCGGATTTGCAGGGCATGGGAATTCCCGGTATTCGACGAGTGGACTTTGGCGCTCTGGGACCGGAAGAAAACGAATCCATACAATGTGACTCCGGGTTGCTTGCCGGCGATTTATGGAGCGAAAGCGTAGAAATCCGGACATATGCCAATGACGACAACGAGTGCAGGGAACTGGCCACGTTTCTGGACGGGCCCTATGCCCATAAGCCCGCGGCCATTTCTGGCGAACGAGGCAGGGGAAAATGGCTGCATCTTTGCACGGTTCCCATAACATCCGGCGGACACTGCAGTCGCTGGGCCGATCACATTGGTAGGTGGCTGGATCTCTCGAGCCGGTCCGAATCGCCGAGTGCCGATCATCCCTTGAGAAATCCCCCGGGGCTGGCTGCGGCGACGGCCGACATACCTGGACTGATCTATTTGCCGTGTACGGCCCTTGGATCGGCAAGTCGGGCCATTCTGAACTTCGGAACCGAAAGCGCCTGTTTGAGCGCCGAACTAATCGGCTCCGCTGAGGTCCGTAAGTATTCGGTTGCCGGACTGAAGGCGGCAAGGGAAATAATTGTTTCAAGCCGACGGGGCGCAGACGCGGGAGGCTTTGTTTCCAATCCGCTCAAGAAGCCGGCCGGAGAGCTGTATGAGACATCGGGAACGGTGATTCTGGAACCCGGAGAGTTGATTCTGTTCAAAGCCAGCGTCTAGAAGGGAATGCCAGCAGGTGTGGCCAACGTTGACGCCCCGGCCGATTTATTCGGCGGATTCAAAACGTTACTTGTAGCCACCGGAGCCTTCCCTGAAAACAACAAACAGGCACAATACATGAGTCTTGAAGTAACCCACCTTAAGAAAATCTACAAGAAACGATTCACCACACGACCGCCGCTTACGGCAGTGGATGACATCACCTTCAGAATTGCACCCGGCGAGATTTACTCTTTGCTCGGACCCAACGGTGCCGGAAAGTCCACGACGATCAAAATGATTGCGGGCCTGGTGCTACCCACATCCGGCGAAATCAAGATATCCGGCAAAACCGGCCGGGGCCCCAGCTATCAGAGACTGAGCGCCATTCTGGAAGGTACGCGAAACGTGTACTGGCGTTTGACCCCGCTTGAGAATCTGCACTATTTTGCCAACCTGCGGGGGGTGCCGTCCCGGGTTGTAAAAGAGAAGGCGCCCCGGCTACTGGAAGAGCTAAACATTGACGCCAAGAAGAAGAACCAGTCCCAGCATCTTTCCAGGGGCATGCTTCAGAAGTTGGCCCTGGCCGCCGCTTTGATTACCGACCCCGAGGTTTTGCTTCTGGATGAACCTACCCTGGGTCTGGACGTAGAAAGCGGCCGTAGAATCAAAGACATGATTCTGCGCCTGGCCCGGGAAGAGGGACGCACAATACTGCTTACAACGCATCAGATGGATCTGGTAGAAGAGATCGCCGACCGCGTTGGGATCATAAACCACGGAAAGCTCATTCAGGAAGGAACCCTGCCCGAGCTCCGGGCTGTTTTTAAGAGCCACATCTACCGCCTTCGTATCAAGGGGGAGTTGCGCTGGGATCCCGAATGGCAGACCAGGGGGCTACAACTGATCCAGAAACAGGGAGACGTGCATCTCTTTGAACTGGATCTGAAAGATAGCGCCGGCGTCGGAGTGCTGCTCGATTATCTTTCCCGAAAACAAACGGCAGATCCAGAATTGGAGTTACTCTCCCTGCACCGGGTAACGGATGAACTGGAAGAAATCTTTTTAAGAGTACTTAAACCCGATCGTTCCGGTCAGGTCGCCCCGAACAAAGGCGCCGGCAGGGATGTGCCAGCATCGCAACAATCGAAAAACGACGGGAGCGCCAACGGTCAGGAGGCGGAATCATGAAAACCTTGCAGGAGTTTGCTCTCATCGTAAAAGCCGAGTTCAAGCGCGATCTGCTCTTCATGTACCGGTATCCTCTGGAGATACTATCCTTCCTTTTCTTTATGTATCTGATTCTGATGGCCATCCTGCTGGGCCTTTCGGAGTTGATGCCCGACGGCCAGGGTCTGTCCGGCAAAGACAGCCCCATTGATCGCGAAACCATGATCCTGGGGTACTGTCTTATGCAATTCGTATTGGCCACCCAGATGGGCTGGTCCGGTCAAATACAGAATGAAAGCCAGACCGGCACCCTGGAACAATTGAGCATCTCCGGTCATTCCCTGGCCGGCGTGCTACTCGCCAGGGGTATCTCCCAGCAGCCGCGGCAGATCCTCAGTTTCTTTATGCTTCTGGGAGCCTATTTTCTGTCCATTCCGGAAACAACGATTGCCCCTCACCGCGCGCCCCTGGCAATTCTGATTCTGAGCATAACAGCCCTGGGGGTATACGGTGTGGCCTACCTGTTTGCCGGACTCACGCTGATCTTCAAGCGAGTGGGCTTCTTCTTTCAGATTATCAACTTCGCATTTCTGGGGCTCTTCTGGCAGGACCGCAGCGGCATGGAACCGGACTCCCTGTCTGCTTTTCTGTATGATTCCTTTCCGCTGACCCGGGGAATGACTCTTCTAAAGCGCGCGCTTATTCCGGAAAGCCTGACACTGTCGGCGTACGAGGTGGGCGTTTTCGCTCTGATATGTCTGGCCTTCACCATCGGCGGCTACTGGATCTTTCGATGGTTGGAAAAGAAAGCCCGGATGCAGGCATTGCTTTCTCAGTACTGACTCTGACTCGCCACTGAAAGCCTGGACAAACCGGGAACCTGGCAACCAGGTAAAAAAAGCATGGAGCCAATTTGCAGGATTTTTATTTCGGATATAGAAGGTAGTTCTGCCGTCCAATAGGCAAATCATACGTATGACAGATTCGAACAAGCGCAAAGCAGGCAAGTATCCCCAACAAATACTGATCGTGGAGGATGACCCGGTTACGGCCCGGGTTCTGGAATCCACGCTGGAAAAGTCACCTTATCGCTGTAGGGTGGCCACCAGCGCCGAAGAGGCTATCGCTGCCTTTGACGAATCCTTCTTTCCTGTAGTTATCGTAGACCTCCACCTTCCGCAGAGCAGCGGCGACGAACTGATTCAGCGGCTCAACGATCGCCCTATGGTGCCTATCATTCTGGTCCATACCGTGGAAAGCGATACAGAGAAGGTCATTGAAACCATGAAACTGGGCGTTTATGACTACTTGATCAAACCGGTAAATGAAAAAGATCTCTTCAATCGCCTGGACAAAGCTTTCGAAGTCTTCGAATTGCGACAAATGCAGCGGGACCTGGAGCGGGAACGGGAAATCCGAGTTCGCAAGCAACTGAGCTGGAATTTATGGAAAGAAACACTGATCTTTCGCAACGGGGACCGTTTCGACCAATCGCTCTTCAATAATCTGCATACGATTGTATCCCAGGGCAAAGGTTTCGGCATGCTCGTCAGCATGGTAAAAGACATGAAGATGATGGGCAAGCATACAGAAGACGGCCTTGTAGTTCCGGAAAGTCTCATGGATCTAATGGTGGAAAACGCGCACAGCGCGGATCAGGCCATTAAGCAATTTCAATCGATTAACAGGATACTCAAGGCGCAGCCCAGGCTGGAACCATGTTCGGTGGCAGACCTGTACCAATCCGTGCAGTCCACGCTGGACCAACTAAAGGAGCTGGGGTCGATCAAGAATCAAAGCCTCTTTCTGAGTTCTGGAGGCAAAGACGAAAAGGACCGCTACTTGCTTCTTGAAAAAGACGCATTGGTCGAAGCCTTCAAAGAGTTGCTTACCAACGGAATGAAGTTTTCCCGCGAATCCAGTTCCATCCTGGTTCTGTTCAAACCCCTGGCCGAAACCCTGGAGATTTCCGTCGTATCAGAGCCCCTGGACATCGATGGATTTTTGGGAATTCCGGAGGCTCAGGAAACAGCGGTATTCGAGCCCTTCTATAGAATCGGACGAACAGTAGACGAACGCTACGGCACTCTGGACTACGGGCTGGGGCTCACCATGGTAGATAAGATCATACGCAAACATGGAGGTCGGGTGTCCGCCTTCAATGTGAAGGACCATCTTGACCTGGAGAAGGGAGGCCTCATTCGGGTCAACCTTCAGACCGAGCTTCCCCTGGTTCGAAAAGAAGATCTGGATAAGGTGAATCTGCAGGATCCGGGACGATCGGTAATCTCAGGATAAGGCCCGTTCTGTCTTCGGCGCACTGCCTTGTTGCCCTTCGAGCGCCCGTGTATGTCCTCCTGGGCTCCAGGGGACTCTGACTCCGGGCTACGCGATTTCTTTGTTGAGCGACTCGCTGAGTCGATCATAGGCGGGCCGCAATTCCTTCATTTGCTCTTCCAGTGTCCCGGCATCCTGATCTTTGGCTGCAGCCATGATTTGCTGACAGAGTGCCCCGAGCTCGGCGCCGCCAATGTACAACGCGCTACCTTTCAACCTGTGAACGGCCTTGTACAGATTATCGTAATCCTTGCTTTCCAGGCAACTCTGCGCAGTCTCCAGCAAGGACGGAGAGTCCTTGAAGAACAGTTCGCTGAGCTCTGCTACGAGGTCGGTCTTTCCCGGCCGATTGAGGGACCTGAGCTTTGCGATGGTTTCCTGATCCAAAACGGGAACAGATTCAGACATGCTCCAAGTATAGATCGTACTATAACAGATGCAATAACGATTTCCAGACGCCGGGATTCTTAGCGGTATAAACGGGAGCGCCCGGTGCTCTCCAGATCCTGAGAAAAAAGGGACTTGCCGGGCCCGTGACTTCGCATCGGAAGCCCGACCTGGTTAAACGGTTGTGTACAAAACGGACATGGCCAAGCGTGGATGTATGGCTACCATCTTCTCCAAAATCATCGCGGGAGAAATCCCGGCCTATAAAGTTGCAGAAGACGAAAAACATCTGGCCTTTCTGGATGTGCGTCCGGTGAAAAAGGGGCATGTTCTGGCAGTCCCCAAAAAGGAAATCGATTATTTGTTCGATATGCCCCAGCAGGATTATCTGGATCTCCAGGATTTCGCGCGAAAGGTGGGCGTCGGTTTGAAGAAGGCCGTACCCTGCAAGCGAGTAGGCACGGCAGTGGTGGGCCTGGAAGTACCCCACGTTCACATTCATCTGATCCCAATGGACCGAATTGAAGACATATCCTTTTCCATGCCCAGATTGCAGTTTACCGCCGAAGAATTCCAGCAACTGGCCGACAGCATATCCCGGGAAGTGCAACTTTGAAATTACAGGAATACATCGAAGATCGAATCAAGAAAACCGGTCGGCCGCTCTACATGCCGTACATCACCAGCGGGGATCCGGACTTTGCTCGGACTGTGCAGTACGCCCTTGCCATGATCGATGGCGGAGCCGATGTTCTGGAGCTTGGCATCCCCTTTTCCGATCCTACCGCGGACGGGCCGGTGATTCAGCAGGCTATGGTACGAGCCATGGCAAGATCGGATTTCAGCATCGATAATGTCCTGCAGGCTGCCCACGAAATCCATAAACAACGGCCAGAGGTGCCCATCGTTTTGCTGGGGTACCTGAATCCTATTCTAAGTCATTTCTTTGCCGAACTGGACCCGGAAAACGAGAGGAAAGCCGATCCGGTACTCGATTCCAATACCGGCTGCCATCTAAGCATTGATCGATTTCTCAAACGGGCCGGGGAGTGCGGCGTAAAGGGGATAGTTATCCCGGATCTACCTTTTGACAGTCCGGAGGCGGAACTGTTTCGCAGACACCCCTCCGAGATTGCTCTCATCAGCATGGTGGCGCCCAACACAACTCCGAAGCGAGAAAAGGCCATTTGCAAGCAGGCCCAGGGGTTCATCTATTATGTGAGCAGTCTGGGCACTACCGGAGAACGAAAGGAGCTTCCCCCGGAAACAGCCCGGAAGGTGGAATCCCTGAAGAATGCTTCCGGAGTTCCTCTGTTTGTGGGCTTCGGAATCAGTCAGCCGCAACAGGCCAGACAATTGGCGGCTCATGTGGATGGAGTGATAGTAGGCAGTCTCAATCAGCGGATCATTGACGAGGACGCCGATCAGGCGGCCGAGAAGCTAAAAGCCACCACGCAAGGCTTCGTAGACGCGCTACAACCCGCCGCAGTATAGATCTCAACGGCGGCTGTCGTCGCCGACCGCGCGGATTCCTGGCCAAAACGACGATTGAGCCGGAAAAACACTTGTAAGCCATGGGCTTTCAGTCATTCACTTTCCCATGCGCAAATTCGGTCTGATCCTGCTGCTCGGTGCGGCCGCATTATTCATCGTTCTTCCCATTGCCCTTGGCTCGGCGCTTCTCTTTGAATGGGACTCCATGGTCATCTTTCTGGGACTGTTCCGAGAGCTGTTTTTCACTCTGGTGCCTGGCTTTCTGATCGTGGGACTGTTGCTCTATTTCTACGACCGGATTGTAGCCTACTCGGAAGCCAATTCCTGGACGCTCTATCTCTGGATAGGACTTCTACTCCTGGGTTCCCTCTGGTATTTCATGGCCTACACCGCAGGGCCGGCCTCGGTTTTTATTCAGGTAGAAAATGTGGTTCCAGGGGATGAATACTTCTCTCCGGATCTGCAAATCTTTTCGCTTTATCTGGCGCTCACTACCATCGTTTCCGGCGGCATCTTTTTGCTCCGGGCGGTGAAAGATCTGAAATGGGATACCCTTAAGTCCGGCTCCCTGCTTCTAGGGTTTCTGATTTCGCTGGGCTTCAGCTTCCTTCTGCACCGGGTTCCTCTGATTCAGCAGATGGAGGATCAGGCCATCGGAATGCGTTATTCCTGGATGCGCGATCCGCATTCGCAGTTCTATGGCGATACGGGGGAAAGATACTGCCAGCCTCCTCTGACCAAAGAGGAACAGGCCCAGCAGGACCGAGAACGCTCGGATGAGCAGGGTACCCGCGCGCTCACCCCGCCGCCGGATGGCATTCGAAGCGATATCGTAATTCTAGGTCTCGACAACACTACCATTGAAAGACTCAAAGGCAAGTGGCCCTTGAACTGGGAGGTCTACGGCAACCTGGTCAATTTGTCGGACAATTCAAACGAAGCCATTCTGCTTTTTGACATTAGCTTCATTGATGAGAAAGGTGTTTTCGGGGGCGAAGACTGCGGCACCAAGCTTCGTTGCGAACCTCTGGGGGGGAACAAGATGGTACCTCAGTCCGAAGCGCTGGCCAATGCGGTAAAAGACTCGCAAATCCATGTACTTGCTGACTTTCCATTCGAGGTGGCAGCCAAGACTATGGATGAGATCCCGGATATCCAGGAACGAACCGACATCATAAGCAGTAAATTCCGCATCGAACGCGTAGAGCATATTGAGCATGCGGCGCATCCCTGGGGAAAGCTCATGCATCCGCCTTACCCGGATTTACTCCGGGAACTTGACGGAGCCGGTTATGCGAACATTCTAAAGCACTCTTCGGGCATGAACTATCAGATGCCCGTGGTGGCCGTTTACGACAATCCATTCAACAAGCGCCGCGAGGTGTACCCGGGCATTGATCTTCTGGCCGCGGCGGAATACTATGGAGTAGATCTGAGAAAGGACGTGAGCGTAGACTTCTTGAAAGGGGAGGTTCGTATAGAGAATATTCCGGAAGGGGACTCCGCCATGGTAAATATGGATACCTTTGAAGCGGTACCCAAAATGGCCAAACCCAACCCGGAAAGAACCGTGGTCATCCCCATCGACCGCACGGGCCAGATGTTAATCAACTTCCGCGGCGGACGCTACTGCTTCAAGAGTTACAGCCTTCTGGACTTCATGGACCGGGCGGAAGCTAACGAAAACTTCGTAAACAACTTCGATAAGAATATCATGCTTGTGGCCATGTATTATGCCACTGGTGTGGGGACCGCCAAAGACATACACCTGTCTCCCTATGGCGATATGGCCGGTATCGAGCACCACGCCCATGCATTGAATACCATCCTGAATCAGGACTTTGCCCATCAGGTATCGCCGGCCGTGAATCTGCTAATCCTGGTAGCCATCGGTCTTCTCATGGGACTTTATCAGCCCCGAATACCCACATGGGCCAGTTTTGCCATGGCCATTGTTCTTTCGGCGGCCTTTTCGCTGGTAACTTTGCTTTATACCTTCGGCGACCTGTCTTTGATACACGTATTTCCTACGGCGCTCATCCAGATGTTTACAGTGCTGGTTGGATTCATCGGATTCCGGGCGCTGTCAGAAGAAGAAAACGTAAAGTTCATTCGGAGCACTTTCTCGAAATTCGTCTCGCAGGATGTGGTGGAAGAGCTTCTGGCGAACCCGGACACAATTACCCTGGGGGGATCCAAAAAAGAGCTCACTGTGTTCTTCTCCGACGTTCGAGGATTTACTACTATCTCCGAAAAACTGGGACCAGAGGAGCTTGTTCAGCTACTGAACGAATACCTCTCCGAAATGACGGAGTTGATCATTGACTACAGAGGCACTATCGACAAATACATGGGCGATGCCATTATGGCCTTCTGGGGCGCTCCGGCTCGCAACGACGATCATGCCTACTATGCCTGCGTGGCGGCTCTTGCCCAGGTTCAGGCTCTACGTCGCCTGCAGGAGATGTGGTCGGATCGAAATATTCCGGTTCTGGACATCGGAATAGGAATAAATACCGGGGCTGCCGTTGTCGGAAATATGGGCTCCAGCCGCCGAATGGATTATACTCTAATGGGGGACACAGTAAACCTGGGCTCCCGATTGGAAGGGATTACCAAAACCTACGGCGTGCGTACCTGTATTTCCGAATTCACTTACGAAAGAGTGAAGGACCGGGTCTATGCAAGGGAGCTTGACCTGGTAAGGGTGAAGGGAAAACTGGAACCTGTAAGGATTTATGAGCTTATGGGGCTGGTAAATCCGGAAGACATTGAGAACCTGAAGGTATCTCGTCAGGCCCAGGCGAAGACAAAAAATGAGTAATTACCCGCTACTGGATCAGATTAACCTGCCGGCAGATCTGCGGAAGCTTTCCGACAAGGATCTGCCGGGGGTCTGTCACGACGTACGCGAATACATTATCGATACTCTGTCGGAGGTGGGCGGCCACTTCGCTTCAAATCTTGGAGTGGTGGAGCTCACCGTGGCTCTGCACTATGTGCTGAATACTCCGGAGGACAAGCTTATCTGGGATGTGGGCCACCAGATCTACCCGCATAAAGTTCTCACCGGTCGCAAAGACAAACTGCGCACCGTGCGAAAGCGCCATGGCCTGTCTGGCTTCCCCAAGCGAGAAGAGTCCCCGTATGATCTCTATAACACCGGTCATGCCGGCACCTCTATCAGTCAGGTGCTGGGTGAGGCAGTGGCCCGGGACATCCAGGGCAAGTCCCACAAATGCGTAGCTGTAATCGGCGACGCTTCCATCGCTTCCGGAATGGCCTTTGAGGCCCTGAACCACGGCGGTCACGTAAAGAACGACTGCGTTGTAATACTAAACGATAATGACATGAGCATCTCCCGCAATGTGGGAGCCCTGAACCAATACCTCAACCGCATGCTTACCAGCTCGCTGTACAACCGCTGGCGTCGTATGTGGTATCGATTCCTGGTCTGGTTGCCTGTACTGGGACCCGCTTTCCGTATGTTTTCCAAACGAGTGGAACGCTCCATCAAGGATCTACTCACTCCTGGATCGCTTTTTGAGGACTTTGGATTTCGTTACATTGGACCCATCGATGGGCATGACATACATGAATTGGTACGCGTACTGAAGCGTACGCTAAAAATGAAAGGGCCTATTCTCATCCATGCATTGACGCAAAAAGGGAAGGGATACCGACCGGCGGAAGAGAATCCCATCCGCTACCATAGCGTCTCTCTATTCGACAAGAAAGACGGAACCTTCAAGAAAGCGCCGAGCAAGCAGATCGGCTTCAGCGATGTGGTCGGGAACACTCTGCTGGAGATATTCGAGAAAAACCCCCGGGCTGTTGCGGTAACGCCGGCTATGATCGAAGGAAGCGGGCTTAGAAAGCTTTCCGAAACCTACCCGGACCGCGTTCACGATGTGGGCATTGCCGAGCAACACTCGGTGTCCTATGCCGGCGCTCTGGCATCCGGCGGCGCCATTCCGTACATGTGCATTTATTCCACGTTTCTGAACCGTGCCTTGGATCAGTTAATCCAGGACGTGGCGCTCATGAACCTTCCTGTACGCTTCGTAATCGACCGCGGGGGGTGTGTGGGACCCGACGGCGAAACCCACCAGGGTCTGTACGATACCGGCATCCTTTATACGATGCCGAATATGGCGATTTACGCTCCGGCTAGCGGCGCGGAGCTCAAAGCATTCCTGGAATATGCAGAAAGCTACGATGAAGGGCCTATTGCGGTGCGATTTCCCAAAGCGGCCTGCGACCCGGAATCCATCAACGAACCGGTAAACATCCAGGATCGAGCCCCTGTGGTGCATGGACATGGAAAGGACGTGGCGCTGGTTTCTGTAGGCGTTATGTGGGAACAGGCCCTGGAAGCAGAGAAACTGTTACGCAACGAACATGGAATCCTATCCACCGTTCTGGGGCTTCGCTGGATTCGCCCGCTGGATATGCGCGCTCTGGTCAAGTCCCTGGAGGAAGTGGATAGCTTCGTATTCATAGAGGACGCTTACATCCATTGCAGCGCAAGCACCAACATCCTGGAACAGCTACCGGCGCATATCAAGGCGAAGCATCTTCGCACATTCGCATTCCCCACAGAGTCCATCGATCATGGCACCCGGGAAGAAATCATGGATGAATACGATCTCAGCGGCCCCAGGATTTCGGAATGCATCCGCCAGATGCGCTACCCGGAAGGAAAAATCATATCGAGGGTTGCCGGAAGTTCCGAAGCATAAAGCAAGAAATTGCTTTATGAACACAACAAAACAGGATTCCTTAAACACGATACAACAGGCCATGGACTTGGCCGCGCAGGGCAAAATGGAGCCTGCGGAATATTTTTTGTTAAGAGCCCATGAGATTGATCCGTCCTCTACAGTAGGATGCGTCCTCGGATGGTTCTACGCGCAACAAATGAAAGACCAGGCTAAAGGCGACCGCTATCTCTACAAAGCCGTGCTCCAGGATCGGAAGAACGCTACTTCCACACTGGAACTGGCCGTGTATCTCTATGAAACCCACAGACTGGATCGGGCCTGCGCCTGGTTCTACCGCTGTCTGCGCTGTCCGGACAAGCGAGTGCATCCGGTGGCGCTTTATTTCCTGGCCCGCATCTACCAGCAATGGAACCGTCCGGAACGAACCATTCGCTATCTGAACCTGGCGTTGCGGATGAAACCCGATTTTGAAGCTGCCAGTCGTTTTCTGAATCGATTGAAAAAGAGCGGGCTTGCAGAAAACTACACCTCGAATGACTCCAACCCCGGACAGCTCCGGTTCTAATACCTCGGACCAAAAGAAAACAAGCATTCCACGGGCGCTGAAGGGCGCCTTCGAGTCCCTTTCCGAACACATTGATGGATTCCAGCTCAGAGATCTGCAGCTGGAATTCGCTCGTTCTGTTCATTCCACTCTTTCAGGGTCGGGCACGCTGATCATAGAGGCAGGCACGGGGATAGGAAAAACCCTGGGCTATTTGATTCCGCTCATCGCCTATGCACGACGTAACCAGGTACGCGTGGCGATTAGCACCGAAACCCGAAACTTACAGCAACAGATTCTACAAAAGGATCTCCCTCTGGCTTTGAAGGCCCTGGGGCTGAGCGGAGAAGAATTCCGGGCCGAGGTCTGCATGGGGGCATCGAACTATTTGTGTATCCGGCGTATGCACCGAGTGGGCAAAGAAATCCCTCCTGACAAAGCCGAAGAATACGAAAGACTGCTGGAATTCCATGCCGAGCACAGCATAGCCATGCGCACAGAAGCTCCGGTGAGCCCGCAACTCTGGAGCAAAGTAGGAAGGGATTCCGAGGACTGCCTGGGACGCAAGTGCATGTACTACGATCATTCGCCGTACTTCCTGGCCAGGGAACGGTGGCGACAGGCCCATTTACTGATCATGAATCATAGTCTGCTGGCGGCACACCTGGAAAGCAAAGGACAGTTACTTCCAGACTTCCGTGCCATCGTGGTGGATGAAGCCCACGGAGTAGCAGAAACCATCAACCGTAGCCGTGTCCTTCGCATGGGACCTGCCGAACTGGATCAGCTGGCTCGTACCGGCTTGATCCAGAACCCGGAACTATTGCATTCCGGGGAGGGCCTGAAAAAGGAACTGCAGCATGTGTTTCGGCTGGAACCCGGCCACAGAGTGAGAATTCGCCGCGGACTCAGACTCACCCTGCTTTCCAGTTTTCTGGAGGCCTGCCGAAACACCCTTCGCATGGTGGAGGACCGGATGGACCAGGAAGAAGATCTTTTTAGCGGCGAAGAGGACCGACTGCAATCGGAGAACATGCTCGAGTTGCAGTTTCAAAAGAACCGCCTCATGGAAGCCATGCAGTTCTTTGAAGAGATATCGGTGGACGAAAAGGAAAACCACGTCCGCTGGGCCGAAGGTTCTAAAGCAGGTATAGATCTTTTCTCCGGGCCGGTGCAATCCGGTCCATTTATTCGAGAAAGACTGATTCAATCTATGGACGCCACTGTGTTTTGTTCGGCCACGCTAAAAACAGGACCGGATTTCTCATTCATTCGCCAGGGGCTGGGATTGCTTTCCGGCGATCCCTCGAACAATAGTAGAGTTGCAGAGAAATCCGCCAAAGATACCTCGGATGCAAGGGGTACCGCGAGTCACAGCCAATCCAGTTCTGCACTGGATACAACAGCGGAAGCTTACGACCGCGGGGAAGCAAGTGCAGCAACCGACGCCCTGGCGAAGACAGACCAGGCTTCGGCGCATCGCCCATCCCATCCCGGGGTCCTGCAGGAGCGCAGCATCCCGTCGCCCTTCGATTATCCGCAACAGGCCATCTTATATCTACCCACCAGCATCCCGGACCCGGCTCAGAACGAACAACTCTACAACGAAAGATGCGCTTCGGAGATCCAGCATATGCTGGGCCTTACCGGGGGCGGCTGCTTCGTGTTGTTCACATCCAGAAAGAGTTTAAAGCAAATCCATGACCTCCTTGGCCACTATCTGGATGAGGCTGGCTTTCCGGTAATTTCGCAGCTGGACATGGATGCGGGCCGGGCCATTCGGGAATTCCGCAAAGACCCGTCGTCGGTGCTCTTTGGTCTGGCAAGTTTCTGGCAGGGAGTCGATGTATCCGGCGATGATCTTCGAAGCGTAATCCTCTGTAGAATACCGTTTCAGGTCCCGGATGACCCCCTGGTGGAGGCGCGCATCGAATCCGAAAAGGAAAGCGGTAAGGTTCCCTTTCTGACCATTCAGTTACCCCATGCCATCCTGCGTTTGAAGCAGGGCGCCGGTCGGTTAATTCGAGGTGAGCGAGACAGGGGGATCATTGCCATTCTGGACCCCAGGATTCGTACCCGAAGCTACGGAAAAACCATCCTGGAGTCTTTGCCTCCGGCCAGACCGGTAAGTAGTCGCCGGGAACTGGAATCCGCCTATAGAGAGCTGTGGGAAAGCCGGCAGGTTGCCGATACCTGAATTATGTCCTGCAAATCATATGGTCGCTCCGCCGCCGGCTGTACTGACCCAACAGTCATCTCAGACAGACAATCCCGAAAAAGCCAGGGCTCTGCACCGGTCCTGCACTCGGGCATTGCCGGTGCGGCCGGTGCATGTTGGCAGCATCGCTTCTTTCCCCGGACAGCTCTGTGCACCGGCGGTCTGCTCCTTGCCGCTTTGATTTTCGGACTGTCCGGTTTTTCTGCGGCCATGGCTCTGGGGCCGGAACCGGGGACTCCCTTTGCCATTCGTTCCTACCACTTTGTGCAGCGGATTGACGATTCCACTTTTATAAACTGGACCGGCGGATTCATCTATACGTCCATAAAGGTTCCTCTCAAGCGAGTCAACAGTAAGGACGCCCCTTCCGCGGATACTCCAGGTTCGCTCACCGAAGCCCGGGCCATGGCCCGAGAAGAAGCCCATCGGCTGGCCATGGGCAAACTGTTCCAGGCGCTGAAATCGTTTCCAGTGGAATCCAACAAGACAGTTCTGGATCTTCTTCAAGAGAATGAACGATTTCGCATGCAAATGGGAGCGCTTCAGGATCGGGTGAAGATCAAGTCCAGACGCACCGGAGAAGGATACGTAGCTCTGGAACTGGGGCTTTATCTTTATGGCCGAAACGGATTGCTGGGCATCCTTCCTGACCGCTCCGGCGAGTCCGTACCCTCCATGAGCCCGGAAGGTCCCGAAGACGAAATAACGGGAATCATTGTCATGATCGATAGCAGCCTGGATTTTGAACCGGTGCTTCGGCCTTCACTCTATATGAGTAATGGTCGCCGCATCTACGGTCCCGGCACCCTGCAGCCCGGGCTAAGCCGCCCGCCGGTGCTATACTTCAAAAACCTTTCCGATGCCCGGGATCGAGGGAATGCCGGTTTGCGCCCCGCCATCGTTTACGCCACGGAAATCATGAATAGCGGCGATGCGGTGATTGACTCCTCGGACGCTCGAAGGATTCTGGGAAGCCGCACCGGCCGACAGGCTTTGCGAGATTCAAGAGTCATTTTTGTGATGCCCTGAGTTCCCCATGAGGCGAGATCGAATACAGCAAATCATATCGGAATTTTCCAAACGTCCCATAATTGTACTCGGGGATTTCATGATCGATGAGTACATCTTCGGTCAGGTAGAACGTATCTCACCGGAAGCCCCGGTGCCGGTTGTAGAGCAAAAACGAGTCCAGCGCATTCCCGGAGGCGCAGGAAACGTAGTATGCAACCTTCGCAGTCTGGGAGTGCCGGTAGTGGCTTCCGGAATATGCGGTTTTGACGATCGGGCTCAGGAACTGGAAAAGGATCTCATTGAACTGGGAGTGGATCAGGGACGAATACTATTCGAGAAGCTGGACCGGCCCACTACACGGAAGACCAGAATCTTTGCGGCCAACCAGCAGGTATGTCGCCTGGACCTGGAAGATCGAAGTCCGATTCAAAGCGCCACAGTAAATACCTTGATGCATCGGCTGGACCAGGCCCTGGGCGAATCCGCCGCCATCATTCTTTCGGATTACGATAAGGGAGTCATTGTTCCCGAATTAATCGATCGCATTGTTCAGCGAGCGGCACAGCAAAGCGCCTACGTGGCCGTTGATCCGCAGGTAACCCATTTCAGTCAGTATAAGAACGTAGACATTCTCACTCCGAACCATCATGAAGCCGGTCGCTTTTTGCTACGCGAGCTAAAAACCGACGAAGCGGTGGAAGCAGGGGGCAAGGAAATCCTGGAGCGACTGAACTGCAAGAGTCTGCTCATAACCCGGGGAGAAAAGGGAATGAGCCTTATTGAACCGGACCGCACCCGCCACTTCCCCACGGTGGCCACAGAGGTCTTCGACGTCACCGGAGCCGGCGATACTGTAATTTCCGTATTCACTCTGGTAATGGCCAGCGGAGGAACTCTCGAAGAAGCGGTCCATCTAAGCAACTTCGCCGCTGGCCTGGTGATCCGACGCATCGGAGCGGCCACGGTAACGGCCGAAGAACTTCTAGATGCGGCCTCGGATTGAGAAAAGCATGTCTGCAGGGCAAAAACGCGTCGGCATAGATTGCTGTAGAAAAAGTTGAAAGAAGGCTTCTATCCTGGATAGAACACCTGGTTTGTCGTCCATCATCGGAGGAATAGATTATTGAAAGCCGTGGAAACGCTGGAATCCAAGATATACACTGACGCATCGGAACTTCGCAAAAAGATCCAGGGCCTGCAGAAAGCGCAGAAGACTGTTGTGTTCACGAATGGTTGCTTTGACATCTTACACCGGGGGCACGTAGAATATCTTTGCCGTGCCCGGGATCTGGGCGACTGCCTGGTTCTGGGACTCAACTCGGATGAATCTGTACGCGGCCTGAAAGGGCCCGATCGTCCCATCCAACCGCTGGAGGATCGGCTTCGCATCATGGCCGGATTATTCTGCCTGGATTTCATAGTGCCGTTCGCGGAGCAGACTCCGGAGCATCTGCTTTCTGTTCTCCAGCCGGATATTCATACCAAGGGCGGCGACTACAAACCGGAAACCCTACCAGAAGCTCGAGTGGTCGAGTCCTATGGCGGAAGAGTAGTACTCCTTCCGTTCCTGGAAGGCCGCTCCAGTAGTAGTATTATTAAGAAGAGCAAATCTACCGGCGACTAGAACGCCCGGGTTTCGCGGCCTTTGCCGAAGGTTCCGTTCGCCCTACGATGAACGGCGGGCGAATGCGTTACCGGGCAAGCGAGAATCAGCCGATTTCCAGAAGATAGTGCCCCAGATCATCAATGAGCTGCTTTGCCTCGGGCACTGTTCGGGCCAGGTTTATGGCGCCATGGATTAGCGATTCGTAATTTCGGACCTGTACTGTAGCCCCGGCTTCCCGCATCAGGCTCCCCAGACGCAGTCCCTGGTCGCGCAACGGATCGAAGCCGCATACCTGAATGAACGTAGGAGGCAGAGCTTTTAGATCGGCTTTCTTTGCATGGCAGGGGCTTACAAGGGGGCTTTCAAAGTCCGTATTCTGCGGAAAAGCATGTCGGCGAAAATAGTCGAGCATGGTTCCCGTGAGACCAAAACCTTCGGCCATTTCGATCATGGAACTATCCGTAATCGCCGAATTTCCCAGGTCCACCCAGGGATAGATCAACGCCTGGAAAGCGGGCCGCTTTATTCGCTTTCGCTTCGCATTCAGAGATATATAGAGAACGATGTTGCCGCCGGCGCTATCGCCGCCCAGGCCCATTCGGCTGGCATCAATGCCCAGATGCTTGCCGTGTTCCAGTAGCCATTTATAGGCTACCAGTCCATCTTCCGCGCCGGCCGGATAGGGATGCTCCGGCGCAAGACGATAGTCCACCGAAACAATAGTCAGCCCGGACTCTATAGCCAGAAGCCTTAGCATGGAGTCATTTGTTTCCAGATCGCCGATCACATAACCGCCGCCATGGAAATAGATCATTGCGGGCTGCAAACGAGCTTCGCATGTGGGGGCGTAGATTCGAATACGAAGTCGACGGTTCTCCGGACCGGGAATGGAAAGGTTTTCAAGGCGGGCCAGAGGCTCGGGCTCCAGATCAAAGTGGCCGAGCAATTCAGCCAGCTGCTTTCGTGCATGAAGAGGAGTCAGGTTTTCGGTAGCTTCATGGATCCGGGAAAGCAGAAGCCCCATTTGAATTCGGGCATCCAGAAGATATCCCGACTCATTTCTCTTTTTCCCGCCCGACAGAAACCGGAGCAAGCCCTCCGGCAGGCTTAGAATTGCTCTTCCTGTTTTTCCTTCCAGAGTGCGCAACCAGTCAGCCATTGTTTAGGGTTTCCATACATGCTTATGAAAGCAAGTAAATCCCGGGCAGCAAACCTACCCCGGAAGAGGCCAGTCCCTGGCAGACTTGCCTGCAGGCTCCCGGACAAAGCGCTGATTTCCGACGACACTGTTGGCATACCGCAATCTTTCTCTGGCTGACCGGAATACCGAACGAATGCCTTTCTGGAGGGATCACATCTGGGACTCTCCGAAACTCCGGAGATAGAAGCAGCCGAGCCACGGGAATCAAAGGAAGGACGTGGTAACGCAGGAAAATGTGTGGACCGTTGATGTGGAGCATGCGATCGTCGGGTGTATGCATTCCCATCCTTTCGATTTCGATTATATCATTGTAGGTAGCGGATTCGGAGGTAGCGTTTCCGCTCTTCGTCTTGCGCAAAAGGGCTACTCGGTGGCCGTAATCGAATCGGGCAAACGATGGCGATCCGAAGACTTTCCGCGCACAAACTGGAACCTTAGAAAGTATCTCTGGATGCCGCGACTGGGTTTTTACGGAATACAGCGAATCAATATACTCAACGACTTTCTCCTGGTGAGCGGCGCCGGAGTCGGGGGCGGCAGCCTGGTATATGCCAACACACTGTATGTTCCGCCGGATTCGGTGCTCAGCAAACCTGTGTTTTCGCTTCTGGGCGGGCCAAAGGGATTGCATCCCTTCTACAAAGTGGCATCGTATATGCTCGGTGTGACCACCAATCCTCGGCTCTTCGAAGCGGATCATGTACTAAAAGAAGTGGCCCGGGACATGGGAAAAGAGGATACGTTTCGTCCCACTCCGGTGGGCGTGTATTTCGGGGAGGGGGCCGGAAAGCCCGGCGGAGATCCATTTTTTGAAGGAATCGGTCCCCATCGCATAGGATGCAACTATTGCGGCGGATGCATGGTAGGTTGCCGTTATCATTCCAAAAACACTCTGGACAAGAACTATCTATACCTTGCCGAAAGCCTGGGAGTAAAAGTATTTCCCGAATCCAAAGTTTACGATTTGTTGCCTTTGAATTCCACCGGCCAGACGGATCCCACCGCGGACGGAACTTACGGTTACGAGATCCGCACAAAGAGTACCACGGGCTTTTTCGGATTTCCCCGAAAGCGCATGCGATCGCGGAACGTCATTTTGTCCGCCGGCGTAATGGGCACCGTTGGACTTCTTCTGGAAATGAAGAAGAAGAACCGTCTTCCCGCTCTGAGCTCGAAACTGGGCAGTCGTGTGCGAACCAACAGCGAAACCGTGCTGGTGGCCACGAAGTACGGAAAGACCAGGGAAGGCACGAAGCCCGATTATTCCCATGGAGTGGCCATTACATCCAGCATCCACGTAGACGATCATACGCATGTGGAGCCGGTTCGATACCCCAGAGGCGCCGACTTCTTTGGGCTTCTGGCCAGCCCCATGCCATCAGACACCGGAAGGATCCCGCGACCATTGCGCTATCTGGGTATGTTGTTCACTCATCCGATCTATTTTCTCAAGGCATCCAACCCTTTTGGTTTTGCACAGAAATCCGTAATTCTTCTTGTGATGCAGACCCTGGATAACAGCGTTCAGCTCATCCGTAAACGAAGATTGGCCTGGCCTTTTCAGAGATCCACCACATCCCGATTGGAGCCAGGTAGCGAGCCTACGCCGGCCACGATTCCCATAGGCAATGAAGTAACCCGGCGTGTGGCCAATAAGATCGGCGGTATTCCTCGTAGCTCTATCAATGAGGTAGTACTCAATGCTCCGGTCACCGGTCACATTATGGGCGGCTGCATTATGGGTCAGTCCCGCGAAGAGGGCGTCATTGACCTGGAAAACAGAGTCTTTGGCTATCACAACCTCAGGGTCTGCGACGGCTCCATGCTTACCGAGAACCTGGGGGTGAACCCCAGCCTTACGATTACGGCGCTCAGCGAAAGGGCCATGTCATTCATTCCTCCAAAGGAGCGACAGACAGCCACTTTCGCATTTGAGAAGAAAAGGGGATTCGAGAAAATCCTGAACAGCCCTCCGCCGGCCCGGCCCTCCGCTGCTTCTACCCGCAGCGGTAAGAACTCCACGCGCGCATCGGCAGGAAAAGACAACTCGGGCTCTACGGCGACTCGAAAGAAAAACCCCCGGAGCAAGAAAGCCAGGGCCGGAAAAGCGCGCCTCTAGGCAAAGCTTTCGTGGACTCTAGGGAAAGCTTTCGCGGACTCCAGGCAAAGTAGCGAGTTGGCCGTTTAGTATCGGCGCCAGGGCCGCGAAAAAGGCCCGGTCCGGGTTCGGCCATGGTTCATGACCGCCGGACCGGGGGCAGTGTCCAAATGAAACCTGCGACGTGAAAAGCGGCCGCGCAAGACCGGGTAGCCTTTCAAGCGTCCAAATCAAAGCCTATCTCCTGGCGCTCAGGGCTCGTTTGCCCGTCCCGCCGGAGCGACCAGCGCGGTCTCTACCGGATGCTCGGGAGCTTCGACCGGTTCGAGTTTCCGGATAGTTATGAGCCAGTGGAAGTACGTTCAGCTGGTTTTCCTGCTTTCGAGCCCTTTGCTGTCCCTGTCGGCTTTCCTTTTCCAGTTCTGCAAGAAAGAGCTCGAAATCCACCTGCATGGTATGACGGGCCGATTGCACATATCGCTTCGCCATCACTTTCTGCTCCCTTTCCATGAAACGATGCATGAACTGCTCGGTGGGAAGCGCATAATCGCCGGTAAGGTACTTCGCATACCATTTACTCTGGGCCTCCGAAAGAGGCATTACGGGCCCCAGCGGCTGAAGAAGGCCCACAAAGCAAATTCCGGGTCTCTCGGGTTGAATCGCCCGATGAAAGAGCGGCAAATAGTTGTCCGGAGCCGAAATGAAATCCTGGTCGAAGAAGGGAAACTTAACATCGTATCCCGTGCACCAGATGATTACATCTATCTGCTCTGAACCGCCGTTGACGAAATAGACGTTCTTCGCATCCATTTTTTCTATGCCCGGTCTATATGCCAGGTCCCCGCTTCCCAGTCTTCCCAGGATCTCATTCGAAATAGTAGGATGTGCCTGGCCTATGCTAAAATCAGGTTCGGGCAATCCGAAACTGGACATCTTTCCCACAGCCAGGCGAAAGATCAGCGATGCCACCGCTTCTTTGAACCAGAAGGGCACCCATACAGGAAAGGCCTCGGTGAGTTTATCGAATGGCTTACCAAAGAGATATTTGGGAAATACGTAGGCGCCGCGACGACCGGAAAGGAATACATTCTTCGCAAGTCCGGGTCGGGAAATCTCCGTGGCAATATCCATCGCGCTGTTTCCCATACCAACAACCAGGACGTTCTTTCCGATGAGATTGTGTGGCTTCTCCGGATCCACGTAATGATGCGCGTGGAACTGAGTCCCTTTAAACTGTTTCTGACCTGGATACTCAGGATCCGGCCAACGTTCGGCCCAGTGATGGCCGTTAGCCACCATCACGGAATCGTAATGGATTTGTCGGCCATCGGACAGAGTGACTTCGTAGGTGCCATCGGGTTCCGGCTCAATGTGGCTCACCGCGGTCTTGAACTGAATATGTTCATAGAGACCAAATTGCCGGGCGTAGTCCTGAAAGTAATCGTAGATCAGTTTATGGGATGGGTAGTCCGGATAATCATCTGGCATGGGATAGTCCCTGTATTCCATCCGGTCCCGATGAGTGTTTATGTGCAGCGATTTGTATACGCTACTCATTCCGTTGTCGTTTCCGAATCTCCAGAGGCCGCCGATGTCCGATCCTTTTTCGTAACAGTCAAATGGTATACCTGCATCCTTAAGCGCTTTCGCCGCGGTCATGCCACTACAACCCGCTCCTACAATACAAACCCTGGGTAATTTGCCTTCATTCTGAGCATTGGCTCTGGTCGCCTTTTGGGCTCCCCGGCCCGCACCGTTGCGAACGTTGCCGGTTCCTGATTTTCGTTTCATAAGTTCCCCCTGGCGGTTTCCGAACGCAAGGTTCTGCGCCGCCTGACCGGTTTTTACTCCTATACCATTGTCCTGTCAAGAAAAAGTGACGCCGGCGTCAACTTTTGCTTGCCAGCTTCCATGGCCGGGCCTCATGTGAGGCCATGTCTGGCCCGGGATTGCGTGAGAACCAGAAGGCGGCCAATCGAGCCGCCATAATCAAAGCTGCCACCGAAGTCTTTTCCGAAATGGGCTTTGAAGCCTGCACAGTGAGAGATATTGTCCGGGCCAGTGGTCTGGCCGCCGGTACCTTCTACAACTACTTCGAGAGCAAAGAACAGGTGCTGGAAAGCATGATTGCCGAAATCGGCGCCGAGGTGCGAAGTGTGGTCCATCGGGCTCGCCGAAAGTCGGGGGATGGCCGAAGCTTCATCGAAGACGGCTACCTGGGCTTCTTTCAGGTGCTGTCTTCGGATCCCGGACTGCTACTGATGCTGGCCAGAAACCAGAACGTTTTCCGAAGCATGGTCTTTGGCACTTATCAGCCACTCCGTTCCGCCAGGGATGCTTCAGGCCAGCGGCCAGGGCCCTCAGACGTAAACGCGGTGCAGGGCATCCTGGCCGACCTCAAAAAGGATCTAAAATGGGCCTTCAAGAAGGGGTACTTCCGCGAAGCCAACCCGGAACTTCTGGCCCGGGCCATGATTGGCTCCGGCTTCGAAATTCTGGTGTCCATGGGCACGGATCCGTCACTGAGTCCGGAAAGGGCGGCGGGATTTCTCACAGATCTTTTCCTTTCAGGGCTGGCCATTTAATCCATTGACGCAGCTCCTCTCCGGATATCGGTCTTCGTCTTCCGCTTTTTGCTCAAATGGCGGACCATTCATCTTCAGAAAGGTTTTCCAGGCCGCCGGCTTCGCTGCCTTTGTTCCGAAGGGGCAGCCTCGCAGCCTTTCGCCATCCGGACCGGCATCGCGAACTCGTTTCCCTGGAACCAGCTTTCTTGCCGGTAAGAGCAAGCGGAGCCCATCAAGAAAACCAGAACACCCGGGATCTTCGGATCTCCCCTGGTTTGCGATGGAAGCGGGGGTCGCGGCGGGGGAGATCCGTTCTGGCTGACGGCACATCCGAAGCTTTTTGGAAAAAATCGTTGGATGCAAGAATGGAGACTGGGATATGGCTTCCATGTCTGCCCGATTCATCTTCATTACTGGCGGTGTTTGCTCCTCTCTGGGAAAAGGGGTCACCGTGGCGGCCCTGGGCTGTCTTCTAGAAAACCGGGGCTACCGGGTATCGCTACAGAAGATGGATCCTTATATCAATATCGATCCAGGAACCATGAGTCCCTATCAGCATGGCGAGGTGTACGTCACCGACGATGGGGCAGAGACCGACCTGGACCTGGGCTATTACGAAAGGTTCACCAGCAACAACCTGACTCGCGCCCATTCAGTAAGTACCGGCCAGATCTACAATGCTGTGATTCAGCGCGAACGCAGAGGGGATTACCTGGGACGAACAGTGCAGGTGATTCCGCATATTACCAACGAAATTAAGAACCGGATGATGGAACTCACCCGCAACGACGATGTGGACTTTGCCATCGTTGAGATCGGCGGAACGGTAGGCGATATCGAATCGGTGCCTTTCCTGGAAGCAATTCGACAGATGCGCCGCGAAAGAGGCCGGGAAGGGGTATGCTTTATTCATCTCACGCTCGTGCCCACGATTACAGTGGCCGGCGAAGCAAAAACCAAGCCCACACAACATAGCGTAAAGGAGCTGTTAACCTTTGGTATTCAGCCGGATGTCCTGGTTTGCCGGGTAGCCAGTCCGCTGAGTACGGACCTGAAAGACAAACTGGGATTGTTCTGTAACGTTAAGGAAGAAAACATCATTTCGGCCTCAGACATCAAGGGAAGTATATACGAAATCCCGGAAATGTACAGGACCGAGCAACTGGACCTTAGAGTTCTGGAGCATTTTCAGATTGAGCCCAGGCGCCTCAACTTCAAGAAATGGCACGACCTGATGGAGATTACCAGGACGCCCAAAAAAACAGTCCGGGTTGCCATCTGCGGAAAGTATATCGCGCTGCAAGATGCCTATCGATCCATCTATGAAGGGTTGATGCATGGAGGTATTGCCAATCACGTAGAAGTCGAATTCGTATCTGTGGATCCGGAAGAACTGGAAAAGGATACAACACCTGCGGATGCCTTCAAAGGCGTTCATGGAATTCTGGTTCCTGGAGGTTTTGGAAACCGCGGCATCGAAGGCAAGCTCAAAGCTATCCACTATGCAAGAACCAGGAAGATTCCCTTCTTTGGTATCTGTCTGGGAATGCAATGCGCCGTCATTGAGTTTGCGCGAAACGAAGTAGGTCTGGAGGAAGCCAACAGTACTGAATTCGATCCCAAGTCCGATCACCCGGTTATTTCGCTTCTCGAGGAGCAAATGGGACTGGAACAAAAGGGCGGCACCATGCGCCTGGGATCTTATCCATGCACCGTCACCGAAGGAACCCTTGCTCACAAAGAATACGGACAAACAAAGATCAAAGAAAGACACCGGCATCGATTCGAGTTTACCCTAAAATATAAAGAGGAATTCGAAAAAGCCGGGCTCACGTTTTCCGGCACAAGTCCGGATGGACAGCTCATCGAAATTGTAGAGATAAAAAATCATCCCTGGTTTATCGGCTGCCAGTTCCATCCCGAGTTTCAGACCCGACCGGTGAAACCGCACCCCTTGTTTGCCGGATTCGTGCGAGCGGCCTCAAAGCAGACGAAGTAATCAGTGCCTGGCTTTTTTCTTGCCGGACCGTTCAAAAGAGCGTGCCCGGGCTTTCGGAAGAACCCATCTCGGGACGCCCCGAGTTGCGAGAACTGCCCGAATTAACGCGTCATCGAGCCATCCTATACGGCAATCCCCGGCGGTGGCGCCAGCCCAATCCAGCCTTGCGTTATTCCGGCATCCTTCGGCCAGGCAATGCAGTCCCATTAGCCCTCCGCCAAAAAAGAATGGCCTGCCCGGCAAGAGTACTTAGCCTGTCACTATGCAGGCATCCAGACGCCCCTTCTTAAACAACTCCCATATTGGCGGCGACGAGCCGTTCTTTCTGATTGCCGGTCCCTGCGTTATTGAGAGCCGGGATATGCTGCAACAGGTCTGCGAAACAATGCTGGAGATTACCGGCAAACTGGGCATCCCATACGTATTCAAATCCAGTTTCGACAAGGCCAATCGAAGTTCGGCGGACAGCAAGCGCGGACCTGGAATTGACGAAGGCCTGAAGGATCTGCAATTCATCAAAGAAACCTACGGAGTGCCGGTTCTCACGGATGTGCACGATGCCTCCCAGGTAGAATCGGTGGCCCAGGTTGTGGATATACTGCAAATCCCCGCTTTCCTTTGCCGGCAAACCGATCTTGTATTTGCCTGTGCCGATTCGGGTCGATGGGTAAATGTCAAGAAAGGGCAGTTTATGGCCCCCGGAGATGCGCCCACCATCGCCGAAAAAATCAAATCCAGGGGCAATGATAAATACCTGATCACCGAACGGGGAGTAAGCTTTGGTTACAACAACCTGGTTTTTGATCCTCGCAGCCCGGAGATCATGCATCAAAGCGATATTCCCGTGATCTTTGACGGAACTCATTCCACCCAGCTTCCAGGCGGAGGAAAACAAAGCGGCGGAGACCGCGCCATGGCACCGGTTCTAATGCGCGCTGCGGCGGCCGTGGGAGTGGAAGGTTTCTTCATGGAGGTTCATCCTGACCCGGCGAATGCCTGGAGCGATTCCAGCAACCAGTACTGGTTGGATAAGTCTGAAGACTTGCTGAAACAATTATATGATATAGATCGATTGGTTAAGGTTGGGGGCGCGGTTCCGGCCTGATTTCCTTGCCTCCTGCACACGATTTATGATTCTATTCGGAGTTAAACGCGGCGAAAAAACATCAAGCCTCGCTCCTGAAAGCGCTGCTCCACTGCTACGGCCAGGCGTAAACAATTCCCCGAGCGCCGTCAGTCATTCGCCGGGGGATGGAATCTGCGAAGCCGCAAAAGCCGCCCGAAGCGGTAACGGCCGCAGCCTCCGGCTCGCCTCCTTGTCCCTCTTTTTTTTGGCGCTTCTGGTAACGCTGCATTGCTCGGATGACATCCCGATACTAAAAGAGGAAGGGGCCGAACAAGGATCCACCATCCGAATCTCCAACTTTGAAAGAAAGGAATATAACGCTGTGGGTCAGCCCGAGATGCAGGTGAAGGCCAGAGAAGCCTACATCTACGAGTCAGGGGAAGGGGCAAACAAAACCCAGGAACGTCTGGTAGGCTATGATTTCGAATACACCGATATCGACGGGGCCGATACTACCATCCTGACCGCAAAAAAAGCCGAGATGAATCAGAAAACCGGTCAGATGTATATGACCGGCAATGTACACCTTAAAGGCGTGGATCGCGAAATCCGCGGCGAAGCGCTCTACTATGATATGGAAAACAAGATCGCTCGCAGCGACTCGCCCGTCTATATAAAGGAAGGAGAGATTTCCACGCATTGTCGGGGCGGAGTAGTCATGTACATGAAACAGGAAAAGCAAATCTGTCGATTGCCCGCGGGCCAAAGAGAAAAGAAAAGGCCTCAGGTACCGGGCAATGCTGCGCCGACGCCCACTCCCGGAGATGATCTGTTTCAGTAGAAACCGCGAATCAAGCAGGAATTTGAGCCAATAGGAATCACTCCAAAATCACTATGCCGAAGACACCAAACAGGCCGAATGCTAATTCATTCCAGGCCACCGCTTTCGCAAAGAAGGTTCCATGCCTGGTAGGATCCGATTTTCTCCGTCGTTTTGCCGTCGGTTGTGTATTGCTTGGCCTCGTCCTTCTCCCTGGCTGTCAGTCCGTTCAGGATTTGATCTACGGCGAAACAACTGCGGAAGAGGACTACAACTTCCCCTGGGATGGAGAGATATCTTCGGAAACGGAAGAGTCAGAGACAACTGAGCCGGACTCCCAATCCGATACCCCCGGCAAAGAAGAAACAGTGACGCCCATCGATCCAGAAAAGGATTCCAGGCTGCAGATCGAACAGAAGAAGAAGACGGATCGCGGCCGCGAAATTGTCACCCGGTTCTACGGCGCCGAACTGGTGCGCTCCCGGATTTACGTGGACGGGAAACCGGAATGGCGCATTCAGCTTCGGGGGAATGCAACCATCCGACACGGAAATGTGCTCATTCGCGCGCCGGTGATAACCATAGATGCAGGCAAATACGGTAAAATGTCGGGAGGCGTTCAAATCTACGATTCGGAAAACGGGATCTTCATTCGTGCCGCCCAGGGCGTTTACAATCGAGACAAGGAGCTTGTGCAGCTGTTGGGCTGGCCGTATATGCGTATTAAAAAGGAAGGTCAGGAAACTACCCATATTACCTGCGTTCGTATGGAAAGGGACCTGGCGGAGAAGATCGCCTACCTCAAGGAAGATGTGCGAATCCACCATAGCGACTACAACATCCTGGCCGACACCGCCAGCTATACCGACGAGAAAGAACTGATAGAGATTCCCGACAATCCCAGGATACTGGGCAAAGGCGAATATCTCACCGGAGACAAAATCTACTACTATACCGGCGAAGAAAAAGCAGTACTGGAAGGCCGCACCCTGTATGCAACTTATGAGCCGGAGAAAATCCAGACAATGGACCTGGAGACCTATGCCCGCAGTCATGGCCCGGTAAGCGAAAAGGCCATTGAACGAGCCAAAGAGGAAGCGCAAGCAAGGGGAGAGACTTTGCCGGACCCGGAGGAAGCGAAAGAGAATCCCGCCGGGCCGGTACTGCAGGTCCTTTCTGCCGATCGAATCGAGCATCTATTCGCGGACAAAAAGAATCCCATTACGAAGATCACCGGCAATGTAGTGTTTACGGATCCTACCCGCGAATTGCGCTCTCCGGCGCTCATTGGAACCGGTCCATCCATGGCCACACTGAGTACCGATCAGGGGGTGGAGTTCATAGACAAAGAAGAGAATATCCGGGTGAAATCCCGAGAGATGGAATACCAGCGGCAGAAACAATTTCTCACGCTTACCGGCAAACCGCTGGTGGAGTTTCTGGACGAAAAAACCGGTGAGGTCACAGGCACTCTCACCGGCGCTTTCATCGAAAGGGATTTCCAGGCCGAAGTCACACTGGCCCGAGGAAATGTGGAACTGAATCGAGGCCAGGATCGCGCTCGGGGCGAGATCGCCCGGTATGAAGAAAAGGATGGCTATCTGGAGTTCATCGGAAATCCGAGGATCTATCGCGATGGGTCCTGGATTCAATGTAGCCTGGTGCGGATGTATCCCGATCAGGATCGCATCATCTTTGAAAAGAATATCCAGGGCGCCATTGTAGAATAACCCTTATCCCATTGCATCCTTGCCCCAGACCGGGATGGCAAGAAAGGCAAGAAAGGCAAGAAAGGCATTAACCTGAATATGAGCGGCCTCGCTGATGAATGCCGGATTGCAGATGCGTATTCACCATTTGCGGTTTCGAAGCGGATGACCTGTCAGGTTGCTTGACATGGGGATGACTCTGGCGCTTCCGCCCTGCAAAAGCCGGACCAAACTACGAAAAAAGCCAAAGAAGGTTTGCCTCTAAAAATGGCCCTGCCATTCTGGATTTGTGGCCAGGGCAAAGAAAACCAGGAAAAGCGAGGAAACCGCAGCAGGGTTATCTCCGGATTCCTATGATCCGAACTTTCGCATGCGCACTCTACGTATGGAGGGACTGGTCAAGATCTATAACCGGAAAAAGGTCGTAGATGGCGTCTCTTTTGAGATTGCTCGGCGAGAAATCGTGGGATTGCTCGGTCCCAACGGCGCTGGTAAAACAACATCCTTTTACATGGCCGTCGGTCTGGTCCAACCCGATGAAGGTCGCGCATTCATCGGCGAAGAAGAAGTAACCAGACTACCCATGTTCAAACGAGCGCGCCTGGGCGTGGGTTATCTGGCCCAGGAAGCTTCCGTGTTTCGAAAGCTGTCAGTCCGCGAAAACATTGAAGGCGTTCTACAGATGCATTTCAAGGATCCAAAGGAGATTCGCCGACGGTCCGACGCTCTCATAGATGAGCTTCATCTAAACAAAGTCACGGATCAGAAGGGATTCACATTATCCGGAGGAGAGCGCCGCCGTTGCGAAATTGCCCGGGCGCTGGCCACGGAACCGGATTTCATACTTCTGGACGAACCTTTCGCCGGTGTGGATCCCATCGCTGTTCGGGACATCCAGGATTTGATTTCTCAGCTACGGGAACGCGGGCTGGGGATACTCATTACGGATCACAACGTTCGCGAAACACTTAAGATCACCGACCGAGCGTACATCATGTACGCAGGTCAGATACTAAAGGCTGGCACCGCGGAAGAATTGGTACAGGACCAGCGAATCAAGGAAATCTATCTGGGAGAGGACTTCACTCTGTAAGGTTGCCTATGGCTCTTTCCCAGCAGCTTGTTCAAAAACAGACCCAGAAACTGGTGATGACTCAGGATCTGCGGCAGTCCATTGAGTTGCTTCCGCTCTCCAACCTGGAGCTATCCGAAAGAATTGAAACCGAACTCCTGGAAAACCCGCTTCTGGAACTGAAAGAAGAGGAAGACAGCAGCCGGGATGCCCAGGAAAAAGAAGCCCGCCAACGGGAAAGGTCTTCCGAAGACGATGCCTCCGAATCCGAATCACGATCCAGAGAGGAATACAGCGATTACGGTCAAATCGATTATGAAGGCGCGGACCGAAAGAACCAATTTCTGCAGAATGCGGTCACTTCCCATAGATCCCTACAGGAATACCTGATAGAACAACTGCGTCTCACAAATCTGAGCCCTCCAGAATTCGAAGCGGCGACGATCATCGTTTCGGCCATCGACCAGAAGGGCTTTCTTACCGAATCTCCGGAAATACTACTGGATGATCAGAATCTGCCGGCCGGCGCCATAAATAAGATACTCTCCACGATCCGAGAACTGGATCCGCCGGGATGCGGCGTAAGCGGCGTCCAGGAAGCGCTACTCGTGCAGGCGGCATTACAGAATGCTGAGCCCTTTGTACTGAAACTACTGGAGCACCATTTCCAGGACCTGGAAAGACTGGATTATAAGAAGATCGAAAAAGAAACCGGAAGCAACGAATCCAGAATCCATTCGGCCCTTCAGTTCATTCGAACCCTGGAGCCCTTTCCCGGAACGCTTTACTCCAGTCGGGAACCTGACTATGTGGTGCCGGACCTGATCGTAGTGGATCTGGAAGACCGTATAGATGTAATCATAAACGACGATTGGATTCCGTCCCTGCAAATCAACGAGGCCTACAAAAAGCTGCTTTCCGGCGGCAAGGAAGGGGACACCGAATATCTGGAAACCAAGCTTTCCAGCGCCACCTGGCTTCTGCGCGGAATCAAGCAGAGAAGACAGACCCTGTACCGGACCATGCAAACTATTGTCCAGCATCAGGAAGAGTTCTTCAGACAGGGACACGGCCACCTGGTTCCTTTGACCCTGCGCGAGGTGGCCGACGACCTGGAGATGCACGAGTCTACGATTTCGCGCATCACCACAAACAAGTACGTTCAGACCCGCTGGGGCATTTTCGAGCTCAAGTATTTCTTCACCAGCGCACTCCGAAAAGCGGATGGAGGGCGAGGGGAGTCATCCACGAACATCAAAGAGAGGGTACAGAAGATCGTAGATTCGGAAGACCCATCCTCCCCTTTTTCTGACCAGGAAATCGCCGATCAGATTGCCTCCGAAGGCGTATCCATTGCCCGAAGAACGGTGGCCAAATACAGAAAGGTATTGAATATTCCAGCGGCGGAGAGAAGAAGAATACTGAAAGGCATGGGACGGAGCGGCCAGGATCGGTCGGGGTAAGAGATAGGGCGCAGGGATCTGCACGAGACAGATCCGGAAAATCAGTTCTTATAAAAGTTATACCAATCCAAGGAGAGGCAGAATGGAAACCAGCTACCACTTTCAAAACATAGACTCTTCAGATGCTCTGAAAGAGTACGCAGACAAAGTTGTGGATAAACTTTCCTCACACTTCAGCAATCTGCAGAATGCCACCGTTCATTTTAAGGTGGAAAAGATTAATCAAATTGCTGAGATTACAATCAATGGCGATAGCGGCCAGTTCGTAGCGGAAGAAAAGGCAGAAACCATGTATGCCGCTCTAGATCTGGTAGAAAAGAAACTGGAAAAGCAGATCAAAAAGCACAAAGAAAAGAACCTGGGCAAGAACCAGCGAGGTTGATATGAGTTCGATGGAACCTGGCAGATTACTGGAATTCCCGGAACTGGGATTGCGAATACTGGCCGGCGAAGAAGGTCTGAGCCGTCAAATCCGCAACGAAGACGTGAACCGGCCGGGGCTGGCTCTGGCCGGGTTCTATCGTAACTTTGCTCATGATAGACTGCAGGTATTTGGCCAGGGAGAGTTTGCCTACCTGATGGACTGTGGAGGCGAGGTGGAGAACCGGATCAAAGAGGAATTCTTCAACTACGAGTTTCCGGCTCTGGTTTTCACCCACGGAAATCAACCTCCTTCCTGTTTTCTGGAAAAGGCCAACCACTGTAGCATTCCGCTGCTTCAGACCACCCTATCCACCCACGATTTTATTCTGAATTTCAACCGGATAATCACCCGGGCTCTGGCGCCCCAGACGTCAATCCACGGAGTGCTAATCGAGGTTTTTGGCCTGGGCGTTCTTTTGCTGGGACCGTCCGGCATAGGCAAGTCCGAAACCGCCCTGGAACTCATCGAACGCGGCCACCGGCTTGTAGCCGATGACATGGTACACATTCGCCATATGGGTAAAGGCGAACTGGTGGGCGAATCCGATCCCATGATCGAACATCACATGGAGCTACGGGGCATTGGCATCGTAAACATAAAGGACCTGTTTGGCGTAGGAGCCATACGGAAGAAAGTACAGGTTGATCTCGTAGTCTTTCTGGAAGACTGGAATGAAGAAAAGGAATACGACCGCCTGGGCATCGACGAACAGACCATGGATATCCTGGATGTATCCATCCCAAGCATTACGCTTCCGCTGCGCCCGGGGCGCAATATACCGATTCTGGTGGAGACCGCCTCAATGAATCATCGATCCCGAAGGATGGGTTTTCACGCGGCGCGCTCGCTTTCCGAAAGAATTCATACGCGAATCGCGGAACAGGTAGGTCAGGATCCGGAAAAAGGCGGAGGTTCTGGCGCCGGGCCTTCGGGCCCCGGCTCAAAGGCCCCCGCCAAAAAGGAGCGCAAGAAAGTGAATCCTAAGCCATTAATGGGACCCGTGTAATGGAGACAGTTGAAGTTGTCATTGAACTGCAGGAAGGATTACATGCCCGGCCGGCCTCGATTTTTGTACGCGAAGCGGCCAAGTACAAGAGCGAAGTCTTTCTTACCGCCAACGGTGTAACCGTAAACGGAAAAAGCATAATGGGGATCCTTATGCTGGCCCTGAGCCCTGGAACAAGGGTACAACTGGAGATTCGTGGCGATGACGAAAAGGAAGCCATAGCCAGGTTGCCCGGGCTTCTCAACGGAGAAGAGAGTTGAGGCGGACAGAGCCCTGGAAAAGAGAGGAATCCAAGATTCTTCTCCGGGACGCTCTGTTTCTAATTCTCATCCTGTGGATCTCGGTCTTCATCGCCGAAGCCTACTTTGTCCGGGAGGACACCTCCCCGGTGGATCGAATCTTCATCTATCTGGTGGTATTCATTCCACTGGGTACGCTGAATTTTCTCTTCCTGTACTACTACCGTAATAAGCGCATTCGACGCACCGGAAATCTACGGTCCTCGCTTAGATACCGACTGATGATTGCTTTCATGGTGGTATCCATCTTTCCGTCCATTCCCATATTTCTGGTAAGCTCGGACCGTGTGGAGACCGTTATTGGCGTCCTTTTCTCCCTGGACTTCCGCGGCGGTCTGCTGGCATCCGAGGATCTGCTCCGGCAACATGAATTAGAAGAAACCCGGGACTTTGCCAACTATGTAAATGCCCGTCAGGGATTTCTGCCCGGCGTGGGGGCCTGGCCCGGTAACCTGGAGAATGGCTTTGATGCAGATAGCGAAAGCGTATTTCTCATCGAAGGCTCCAGCGTACTCAAGCGATTCGGCGACCAGCCGCTGAATCCTCTGGAGTGGTCCTCGGTGGCCCGAGCAAACGAAGTCGGACCGCCAATTTTCGCCGGGGTATCCTCAAGCCATCGATACGCAGCCGTTACGATTCCCACGGCTACCCCGGATCGCTACTATCTCGTGACGCGGCACCTGTATAAAAATAACAGGCGATCCGAAGCCAGATTCCAGGAGATACTGAGTCTGGTGGCTTCAGGCAAAGAGGAGTGGGAGGAAAAGATCCCCTATAATCTGCGACTGGGACTGGCCATCGCCTATGCATTGATGATTACCATCGCTCTGGGGGTAGCCATTGTTCTGGCTCGCCAGATTTCCCATCCCATTGTATCATTGGCCGCCGCCACGCGTTCCGTGACCCAGGGAAAGCTGGATACCCGATTGGACATAAAAGCTGAAGGCGAACTGGGAATACTAATCGACAGCTTCAATCAGATGACCGAAGAACTGCAAACCCTGCGCGGCCGATTGCTGCACAGCCAGCGGGTTGCGGCCTGGCAGGAAGTGGCCCGCCGCCTGGCCCATGAAATCAAAAACCCGCTTACTCCCATACAGCTTTCCGCGGAACGAATGCTGCGACGCCTGGACAGACCGGACCGGGGCAACGTAGACGATATCGTGCGATCCGGCGGAACAACAATACTGGAGCAGGTAAACGTACTCAAGCATCTGGTGGAAGAATTCTCCAATTTCGCGCGGATGCCCGCTCCCCGCCTGGAGTTGCATTCGCTGATGGAACTGCTGCAGGAATCCACTCAGGCATATGCAAACCTGCCCGACATTGACTTTGAACTAAAGGTTTCCCCTGATCTGCCGGAACTGGCGCTGGACCGAAACCTGGTGATTGGAATGATTAACAATTTGATACAGAATGCCATTGATGCCATACGCTCCATGGAATGGGAGCCGGAAGACGAGCCCGATCGCCCGCTCATCCGGGTTTCGGCCGCGCCACATCTCCAGGCCGGTAAACGCCATGTTCAGTTGACAGTGGAAGACTCCGGTCCAGGCATTGAAGAGGATCAGCGAGAGCAGATTTTCGAGCCCTACTACACAACCAAAGGGGAAAACGGCAACGGTCTGGGATTGGCCCTGGTAGAACGAGCCGTTCTGGACCACAATGCCCGAATATATGTTACCGGTTCCAGCCTGGGGGGCGCGGCCTTCCGGGTGTTTTTTCCTGTACCGGAAAGCAATCAAGGCGAAAGAGACGTTATGGTATTTCCTGTATGAAAATTTACATTGTCGATGACGATCAAAGCATCCGATCCTCGCTACGAGCCATACTGGAAGACGAAGATTTCGCAGTAGAAGACTTCGCCACCGGTCGGGCCATGCTCAAGACTCTAAAGGATCAGCGACCGGATCTAATCCTGCTGGACGTATGGATGGGCAAAGAGGACGGACTGGATATCCTGGACAAGGTCAGGGCCGAGTATCCGGCATTACCGGTCCTAATGATTAGCGGCCATGGCACTATCGAACAGGCCGTTACCGCCACAAAAAAAGGGGCGGTGGACTTTCTGGAGAAGCCCCTCAGCCTGGATATTGTACTCGAAAGGATAAATACTATACTCCAGATTCCGGCGACCAACGGCACTCGCAAGCCAGAGATCAAACTCGGTTTTGACGAAATCATCGGACAATCCGAACAAATCCAGAAGGTGAAGCAGTCCATTTCGCAGGCGGCGCGCACCAATGCCCGAGTTTTTATCTACGGCGAAAACGGAACCGGCAAGGAACTTGTGGCACGAGCCATTTACCGCAACTCCAGGCGTTCCGAGGATCCTTTCGTAGACGTGAACTGTGCGGCCATACCCGGGGAACTAATCGAAAGCGAATTATTCGGTCATGAAAAAGGAGCCTTTACCGGAGCTTCCGATAGACGAATCGGAAAATTTGAGCAGGCCAACGGCGGAACGCTGTTTCTGGACGAAATATGCGATATGTCCCTGGCCACACAGGCCCGGGTGCTACGGGTTCTGGAAGAGCAAAAATTCAGCCGGGTGGGTTCCACGGAAACCATCGAAGTGGATGTGCGAATCATCGCGGCGACGAACATCGATCCGTTACAGGCAATCAAGGAAGGGAAATTCCGCGAAGATCTGTATTTCCGATTAAACGTAATCCCGATTGTAATGCCGGCGCTTCGAGAACGTCCGGCCGACATTTCGTTGCTTCTGGATCATTTTCTTCGTCAGTCGCTCAAAGAAAACCAGATTGATCCTCGAACCTTTACCCAGGGAGCTCTGGAAGCTCTTACGCATTACCCGTGGCCTGGAAACGTCCGGGAACTGAAGAACGTGGTGGAAAGGATTGCCATTCTATCGGAAGGTCCGGAGATTACCGAAACCGAGGTTCAGCTGCATCTGAGGCAGTTCCCGGTGGAGGGCGAAGGAAACGACGGTCCCCTTTCTTCCGACCTGAAAACGGCGCGAAAGGAGTTCGAGCGAGACTATATTATGCGCGCCCTAAAGCAAAACGACAAGAATATCAGTCAGACCGCCAGGTTTCTGGGACTGGAAAGAACCCATCTCCACAGGAAGATCAAGTCTTTAAAAATTGATCTGGATCAGATCCAGTAGGGTGCAGTTGTTCATCGGCGGGTTGGCCGGCTTTTCTTGCTTGCAGTCGATTGAGTCTTTCTTTTCCTGTTTGTAGCGCGTACTGTCATTTCCGGAGCCGGAAATAGGCAACACCTTGCGGATCAAAATGACTGAAACAGTGAACACGGAAAGCACTCCCCGGACCGAAGGCGCCACCGGTCTGCAGCAAATGCAGGAGATCCTGGACGATCTTCATGCGGTCCTGGAAAATGAAGATCTGCTCTGGAATCTGGAAGGGCAGACCCATCCCGAGCATTTCGACTTTGCGGGCATCGGAGCGCTGCTGCGCACAGCCCACGATACCGCAGAAAGAAGCCTGCAGGCCATCCCGGCAAAATCGCCGGGCGCCGGCTCTACCCCGAAAGCCCAGGCGCCGGGCAGAAAAGCGTTCCCTGAACCGCCAGTCGGCGAAAGCATGCACCTGGCTGCGAATCAGAAATGCACACTTTGCAAGGACCGAATCTATGCCACGCGAAGGTTCTACATCCGGGGCCGCAAACCGATACTTGTCATCCACTTCGAAGGACCATTCGCCAAAAACGCCGATGGCCGGGACCGTAGCGAAAAACTCCACTTCGCCACCGAACAAGAGGACGATTTGTTTAAGCGAATGATTGAGCGATTGGGCTTCTCCATGGAGGACCTGCATTTCCAGCAATTACCCGCCTGCCATTTTGTAGCCGAAACAAGCACTGCCGATGACTGGAATGAAAGAACCCTGAATTGCCTGACTCACCTGGAAGACACCATAAAGAGAGAAAGCATCAAACTCGCTTTGATCACAGGACCGGCGGCCATTCTGCTATTCGGCGAAGAAGGAGCAAAACAGTTCTCGGAAAGCGGCGAATTGATTCCCATGCCCGTAAATACCGTTCAGGTGGGCGCCACCGTGCTGCGAAGCCCGGCGGCGATACTATCGCTGGAGGCGCGAACAAAAAAGGCCCAGAGCTCCGGCGATCAGGAAGCGTACAAGAAGGCTCGTGATCAGGAGATTCAGATCAAAAAACAGATTCTGGCCAACCTGGAAAAAGCGCTGTCCACTCCGGGTATTCGCTAGGTGTTCGACCGGTTCGCAAAGCTTCTGTTCCGGCTACCGCTGGAGCAGGCCCTGTCCTATCGCATACTACCCGAACAGGAAGAGCAGGGACTTACAATTGGCTCGCGTGTAGAAGTGAGTCTGAATGGTAGGCCGGAAATCGGAATCGTAACAGAAATCGGAAAACACGCCGATACGGACCGTGTTCTTGATATTGGTAGCGTCCTTGACTCAGAACCGTTGCTCACCTCCAGTCAGATTCAGCTTGCCCATCGCATCGCCGATTACTACATCTGCGGACCCGGAGAAGGCTTGTTCAAGATGCTTCCGGCGCCCCCGGCTTCCTTTCTACGGAAAGCCACCAGGAAGCTCAGGATTCCGGATGTACCGGCGCCGCCGCAGCCGAGGCCCCGTCATAACCTGAATGCGGAACAGAAAATCATCTACGACGACATTCGAAATCATCATTCGGCCGGAAAGATGCACCTGCTGCATGGAATCACAGGTTCGGGAAAAACCGAGATCTACATCCATCTGATGCGGGACGCCTATCTCGAAGGAAGGGGAGTCCTTTTGCTGGTACCGGAAATCGCCCTGACCGTGCAGATGATTCAGCGGCTGCAGGAGGTTTTCGGATCGGCCATCGCGCTGCTGCATTCAGGTCTGGCCGGGCGGGAACGATTCCTGAACTATCTCTCGGTGTTGCAGGGAAAACGCAACCTGGTAGTGGGTACCCGGTCGGCCATATTTGCGCCTGTTTCCAACTTGAAGTACATCATAGTCGATGAGGAGCACGACAGTTCTTATAGAGAGAATAGCGCTCCCCGGTACGATGCGCGACTGCTGGCGCGATGGATCGCCACCGAAAACGATTCCATGATCATCGCCGGTTCGGCCACGCCCCGGCTGGAAAGCCGCCGTGCCTGCCAGACCCATCCGGACCATTTTCAATATCATGAAATCAAAGGACGGGCCTCCGGTAGCCTGCCGCAGGTGCAGGTGGTTCAGGCTCCTCTGAATCAGAATCCCATCTCCGGTCAGTTGATTACGGAAATCGAAAAGAACCTGAAGAACGGCCAGCAGACAATTCTGCTATTGAATCGCAGAGGATACCAGCCTTTCATTTATTGCGAAAGCTGCGCAAGCACCCTGAAATGTCCCCGCTGCTCCGTTACCTTGCACTTCCATCGACCGGATATTCTACTCTGCCACTACTGTAGCTATTCCGCGCGAAACGACGGCAATTGTCCCGAATGCGGTTCCAGGACCAAATCCAGCGGCACCGGCGTCCAGCGTCTGGAAGAGTTCCTGGGCTCCAGGTTTCTGGATGCGCGCATAGAACGAGTGGATACGGACACATCCAGAGGCGGCAAGAACCTGCAGGATTCTCTGCAACGATTCTTCAACAAAGAATTGGATATACTAATGGGAACTCAGATGATAGCGAAAGGGCTGGATGCGCCGGATGTAACCCTGGTCGGAGTTCTCCAGGCGGATCAGGGGCTCATGCTTTCCGATTACCGGGCCCAGGAGCGAACCTTTTCGCTTCTGATGCAGGTCGCGGGCCGAGCGGGGCGCGGTCAGTTCCACGGTCGAGTATTAATCGAAGCGCTGAACCCGGAGCATCCGGTAATTCATATGGCCGCAGCCCAGGATTATCATCGCTTCTATCAGGAAGAGCTGGCTCTGCGAAATGCCACAAACTATCCGCCCTTTTGCCGATTGCTACGATTTCTGATTCGTTCACCGGAGCAGGAGTACGCCGAGCAAAAGATAGATGAGCTGGCCGAGCTGCTGGAGTCCGCTTTCTCTGAGGAACTGGAGAGTCAAATGCAGCTTCTCGGTCCCGCTCCGGCGCCCATCGAACGAATCCACGATCAGTACAGAATGCATATTCTCCTAAAGACCCGAAGCTACGAAAGAATTCGATCCAGATTACGGGAGGTTTTGACTTCCTTTCGTCCTGGACTCAGAAAGGGCCACCTGGAATTTGAACCGGATCCACAGGACGTAGTATGAAAATAGGATACATGGGAACACCGGAAATCAGCGCGGAGCTACTGAAGGCGCTGATCCAGGCGGGTTATGAGATCAAATACGTAATCTCCAACCCGGATCGACCAAAGGGACGCTCCGGAACGCCGCAACCTTCCCCTGTTAGCCAGGCAGCTCTGGAAGCGGGACTTCCCCTTCTGCGGCCGGAAAAGCCGGCCGAAATCCTGGATGAGATTCGCAATACGGAAGTAGATGCAGTCATTGTATTTGCCTATGGCTCCATATTGCCGGAAGGGTTTCTTTCGCTGGGAAAGATCGGGATCTTCAATCTGCACGCTTCCTTGCTTCCCGAACTCCGGGGAGCAAGCCCCATACAAAGCGCCATTCTCCAGGGACTGACAACTACAGGATGGTCCTTTCAGTTCGTTTCCCAGAAGATGGACTGTGGCAACGTAGTGGCGGAAAAATCCCTGCCCATCGATCCCGAAGAAACGGCCCTGGAACTCACCGAGAAGATGCTTCCGGCGGGCATCCAGCTGGTCCTGGACACGCTACCGCGCCTGGAAGAATTGGCTCCCCGGGCCACCGCCCAGGACGAAAGCAAAGCCACTTATTGCCGAAAGATATTACCCGAACACAGCTACCTGGACTGGAAGCAGAGCCCTCTGCATCTGCATAATCAAATCCGAGGCATGAACCCGCGACCTACCGCCCGGACGGTGCTTGTGGAGGGGGACCGGGGTGACGACCCGGGGCAGGCGGGTCGGCTTTTCAAAATCTACCGAAGCAAGCTGCTTTCCGCAGAGCAACTCCAGACCCTCCAGGATGAAAAGCAATTGATGGCAGCAGCCCCTGGAGATCTGCTGTCTTTTAGACTGGATGGCAGCCCGGCTCTTCTGGTGGTCACCGGAAATAACCAGGCCTTGCAGATTCTATCCCTGCAGCCGCAGAACAAGAAACAGATGGATGCGGTTTCCTTTCTGAACGGTCACAAAGTGGGTTCCGGTCAGCGATTTGTCATTCCAGCGGAGATCTGAAGTGCAATACTTAAAGAGCCTTTTACAAACACTATTTCCTGTCATTGTTGCGGCCGCGGTCTTTGTCCTGATAACCGTAACCATCTTCTTGATCCGATCGGAAGATCCCGGCAGCTTTTCCCTGCAGGATTACCGAGGACAGTATTACATAAACGTCCATAACGATCTGCATCGTCGTCGGCTGCGAGTTGAGATCGAAAAGCGTAACTTCCCGGACAGACCGGAAGGTATAATCCTGGATCAAAGCATCAGCCCGGGAACCATCGTCGAGCCGCGGCAGAGTCTACGTCTGGTTGTTAACCAGCATCAGCCGCTTCTTACCGTCCCTGATCTGGTGGGAACCGGCCAGGCCGGTATTAGCGCTGCGCTGGAACGGATTGTGATCGGCGACCAGGTGTACTCCCTGGCCCGGGGCTCCACGTCCTACGTATTTGATGACGGCGTACCGGACGGAACAATCCTGGCGCAGTCGCCCCTTCCAGGTCAAAAAGTAGATCCGGATTTTCCGGTGGATTTCCTGGTCGCCACATCCAACGCCTATCGTGGCAAGCAGATCACTCCGTCGGAGCTCAAGGAACTGCCAGTAGATCTGGCTTATGAGTTCTTACTTCGCACCGGCGCATCATTCACGATCAAAGAAATCCTGAGCCCCACAAGACCCGCAGAGCAGGGAAGAGTGGCGGATGCCCGCCTGACCGGCAAGGATCAGTACGAACTGGACGTCTTTTTTCAGAAGCCTTCGGCTGCTTTCGCCTCCGGCTATGAGCAAGAAACCGTGGAAATTCCCGCGGAATATCGGGGCGAAAAAATGTGTTCGCTGTACCATTATCCGGAAAGCGACCCACAAAGCAGAAAAGCAATCTTCCGCCAGAAACTATCGTCAGAGAAAGCGACCGTAGTTTTCTTCAGAAGAAACACCGAGGTTTTGGAATTGCGGTGCGAGAACAAAGTAGTTAGCAGGAAGGTCCTGAGCCCGGATTTCTCCGGCTGATACGATACGGTTTCAGGGCTGACCCAAAGCGGCTTCGCCGCGGGACGAGCGGACATTAAGACCGGTAAAGAGAGAAATTAGAGCATAACTATGGATTTATCACCTTCAATACTGGCTGCCGATCTTACGGACATGAAATCCAGCCTACAGGAGCTGGAAGGTCGTGTAGAGTATCTGCATATGGATGTAATGGATGGTCATTTCGTGCCCACGCTTTCCTTCGGGGAACTTTACACAAAGATTCTTAAGCAGCATACGAGCATCCCGCTGGATGTGCATCTTATGGTGACTCAGCCAGAAAAAGAAGTGCCCAAGTATTTCCCGCTGGAACCGGCCAATATAACGTTCCATGTGGAAGCCACCGATTTTGGCGTTCGATTGGCCCGCGAAATCCGAAAGCAGGGAATCAAGGCCGGCGTATCATTGAACCCGGCCACCCCATTATCCAGCCTGGATTACCTGCTGGATGAAATCGACCTGGTGCTGATCATGAGCGTGGAACCGGGCTTTTACGGTCAGAGCTTCATCGAATCCAGCCTGGGCAAGATCGAAAAGCTGGCAGCCATGATCGGGGATCGAGACATTACGATTGAAGTGGATGGCGGAATCGATGCCTCCAACATAGGGCGTATCCTGCAGGCCGGCGCTCGACGCATAGTGACGGGCTCGGCATGCTTCAAAGGCGGTGATATTGCCGGCAATATTGCCCGATTGCGGGATGCTGCATCAGTTTCTGTTGACAGCAAACATGCGTCATAATTTCTCGGTTTGTGGTTAAAATTCGTTTACAGAGATACGGAACCCGGAAGAAGCCTTTCTACAGAATTGTAGCGGCAGACTCCCGATACCCCCGAGATGGCCGGTTCATCGAGCAAATCGGCTACTACAATCCAGTGGCCTTTGATGCCTCTTGTGTTCTGAAAGAAGACCGAGTGAAGCACTGGCTGGAATCTGGCGCTCAGCCCACTGACTCCGTTCGCTCCCTGCTTAAAAAGCAAGGTCTGCTGAACTAATCTCGGAATCGAAGGAGTTTCCCATGTCCCAGGCAACCGACTTCATTGAATATGTACTGGAAAACATTGTTTCCCAGCCCGATCAATTGAAACTGAACGAAATCGAAGGACCCGAAGAGTCCATCATCGAGGTTCGTGTTGCCGATGAGGACGTGGGAAAAGTCATTGGAAAGTCTGGAAGCGTTGCGCGGGCCCTCAGGAACGTAGTAAACGCTATTGGGCTGAAAGATGATGCCAACTATAGCGTAGAAATCATCGACTGAGTGTCCTACATATCCGTCGCCCGAATCAAGAAACTCATTCATACAGGGAAGTCCCTGTACTCTTGCACATGTCCCGGTGACGGACTGCCATCGTTACCATCAACCTTTAACGCCTATCTCCTGGCGCCTGCAGGTACCCCGGACCGTCCTCCTGGCGATGGTGAGCTGGAAAGCTTGCCGGCCAGCGCAGTAGAATCCAGCATTCAGAAACAAGGGAATATCACGGCCGGACGCGGACGAATCTCCATCAGTAGCGCAACGCCGCCGCCCTCCGAGACCGAAGGTTTCCGGGGCTTCTGGGTTTTTGTAGATCGCACTGAGCTTCTGTCCAGCGGCAGCGATGAGGATCTCTTCCTTTTTGACCTCCTGGGATTCGATTGCCGGGATGAAGCCAGCGGTAGAACGGACGGAAAAATCCGCGGGTATTCGGAAACCGGCGCCCACGGAATCCTGGACGTGGAGCTTGACGGACGAAGGATTCTGGTGCCCCTTACCGAACCCCATGCCCATGTGGACACCCGGGCTCGACTGGTGGTCTTTTCGGACCTCCTTTCTCTGGATCCGGATTCCGAGCCGAACTCCGGAGATGCATCGAACTGAACCCAAAATGGTCTTTCAAATAGTAACACTTTTTCCGGAACGCTACCGTTACTTCCTTGAAAGTGGCTTGCCTTCAAAAGGACTTAAAAAAGCCTTGCTGGAACTGCGGTTCAGACAGCTTCGGCACTATGCCGATCCGGGGCGAGGCGGTCGTATTGATGATTTGCCCTATGGCGGTGGCCCGGGGATGGTGCTCCAGGTAGGCCCCATCCATCGCGCCATTCAAAGCTTTCCGGATCAGTACCCGGTGGTGTTATTCACTCCCCGGGGTAAACGTCTGAATCAGCAAATGGTGCGCTCGTTTTCCAGTCTACCGGGACTGACTCTGGTATCTGGTTATTTCGAAGGAGTGGACGAGCGCGTGGCGGCGAATCTGGTGGATTACCAGATTTCTCTGGGAGATTTCATACTTGGCTCCGGAGATGCTGCGGCTATATGCTTTCTGGAAAGCGTGAGCCGCCTCATTCCTGGTTTCATGGGCTCCGATGAGAGTCACCAGGAAGAAAGCCACGAAGTGGAAGGAGCGCTGGAGTATCCGCAATATACGCGGCCTCCGGAATATCAGGACTGGGAAGTGCCTCCGATTTTGCTCTCCGGCGATCATGGAAAGATCGAGCAATGGAGAAAGGAACAGAGCCTGAAGCTCAGTGAGAAGATGCAATAATACTCTTCTGTGATACGGAAGAATCGGCCCCTTGGCCAAAATGCCGGAAACGGGCATAGAACCGGGAAAAGCCCGGAACGTTCACCTGAGACACATTGGCCGGGTGAGCTAACAAATAGAGAGGCTTTAGCCTCCGGGATGATGGTTTGCCAGACTGAACCAGGAGTATTGAGATGAGCACTGAAGAAACAAATAACGAGAACCAGACCGCAGAGACCGCCGAAGAAACACCCGCGGCCGCTCCTGCTGAAATGGTACAGATTACGCTAAACGGCGGACAGGCTACCATTGCCAAAGGGGACCATATCAACTTCAAAGAATGGCCTTCCTTCAATGTGGGTGATACCGTAAAAGTCCACTACAGGATTACAGAAGGCGACAAAGAGCGGATTCAGGTGTACGAAGGAGCTGTTATCAGCATCCGCGGCGAAGGGCTGTCCAAGACCTTCATCGTGCGTCGAGTTTCCCACGATGTAGGCGTAGAGCGTATCTTTCCCTATCATTCGCCCAGCATCGCCAAGATCGAAGTAAGCAGAAAAGGTAAAGTGCGCCGCGCCAAGCTTTTCTATCTACGCAAACGATCCGGCAAATCAGCCCGAATCAAAGAAGCCTTCGATGCAGGCGCCGTGGCGGCCGCAAAAGCCAAGAAATCCGGCGGCAAAAAGAAGAAAGCCAAAAAGAAAGAAGAGGCGGCTGCAGCGCCAGCTCCAGCGTCCAGCGAAGCAGAGTAAATCAGACGCAAAGAGTCGAAGTACGAAAGCCGGGATCCTTCCCGGCTTTTTTGTTGGAGTTATGCACTGAAGGGTATCCAATTCGAAAAGCTAGAGCTCCAGTTCTCCGGACCGGTCCTGGGTCTGGATGAGGCGGGCCGTGGCTGTCTGGCCGGTCCCGTTGCCGTGGGTTACACAGTCTTTGCTCAGGACATCATAGAGACCCTTCCGGTAGAACTATCCCTGGTGCGAGACTCCAAGCTCCTGTCCCGCTCCCGCAGAGAAGCCTTAATGGAACCTATTCGGAAGCACAGCCAATGCTCCGGCGTCGTAATGCATTCATCGCGCAAGATAGATTCGCTGGGAATCAATCAATCCATTGAGGATTGCATGATCCAAGCTATACACCGGACAAGAAGCCGTGGTATCGCGCCGGTTGCGGTACTCATTGATGGTAACTATCCTCTGAAAAGACTCAGGTCCGCCTTCCCGGAACTTCAGATCCTCTGCCTTGTGGGAGGCGATAACCGGGTATTTTCCATCGCCTGTGCTTCCATAGTAGCCAAGGTGCTCAGGGACCGCAGGATGCTACGATTCGATCAGTTATTTCCCGGATACGATTTTGGCAAGCATGCTGGCTACGGTACAGCTCACCACCGCAATCAAATCAAGAGCCTGGGTTTATCCCCGTTGCACCGCCGGAGCTTCAAGCTGAAAAACTGAGCCCGGTTCACCCGACCAGTCGCCGTGGATCACTGTAGAAAGACAATGATTGGCAGGCATTGCGCAAAAACAGGGCTTCCCGGTCCAATTAGAAGGCAACAACCCGCCGGCATTTCACAAAAAGAGGGGCTTTCCATCATCCGATACCCGGGACCGTTTCGGATCCGTTCGGCGCCAGACCGATCCGATGCTTCTTATGCTTGCCCCGCAAAGCAAGCGGTGCCTACTTATTCCAATGAAGGTTGAGTTGGCCAATCTTCCCGCGCGACTGCGACTACCCCTGACGGATATGTTGCAGTCCATGGTGGGCCGGGAAGTTCAGGGAAAGGCCCTGGATTCGGGTATACCGGGTCAGGTGATCCGACTTCATCTGGGCGGCCAGATGCTCAAGGCATTGCTCCAGGTACGTGGGGTACAGGAAGGTCAGAACCTGTTCTTCAGGGTAGAAAAGCAGGATGGACAGTTCTTTCTCAAGTTGCTAAATCAGCAGGACCTGGATGTTTCCCGGGAATCGAGTGCAGCGCTACGGGATTTCGTCATGAAGCTGGGCCCGGAAAAGCTGCAATTCTTTCATTCGCTCACCGAGTTATTCAAATACTGGCGAAGAAGCAAGACCGAAGCAAACCTGGACCGTTCCGAAGTGCCCACGGACAAAGGAGCGCCCATGACAGGCGCCAGTGCCACTGGAGATTCAGCCCTGGAAGTGGATCCTGGCGAGAATTCAAAGCAAGAAGCCACCGCTTTGAGCTCAGGGCCATCCAGTCCGGCCTTCTGGGCCATGACTGCCAGTTTGGGCAACCACCAGGAGTCGCTTTTCGTATTCTATTCCGATTCGGCGGACTTCCAGACGATCCGGCTACTCATCGTTCAACCGGAGGAGACAGCCCGGCAGGAGCTTCTGGGGCTGGTCCATGGCTTTCGGGATCCATCCATTGCCGAGATCGCGGTTCTGTCCCGTTTTCCGGATCCATCCTTTTTTAGCGCCGGGCAATTGTGGCAGGCATGAACAATTGTGAACGGGGACTCGGTCTGAATAGCAGGGCGATGTCGGGCCGGTCTGGAGACTGACTATGGAAGGACAGGAACCGAAAACGGATCAACTCAAGGCGGCAGCCTTATCCTTCGACGAAGCCCGGGATATGGCGCCTCGGCTAATGGCGCGGGGGGAGGGGGAGCTTGGAGAAAGGATTCTGGAGCTTGCCCGCAGACACAATGTAACGATAGTTCAAGACCCATCCCTGACAGACTTCCTTCAGGGAGTCAAAGTGGGGCAGGAAATCCCGGAGAATCTGTACAGGGCTGTTTCCCGTATATTTGCCTATCTTTATCAGACACAGGGAAAGTATTAGAGCCGGATATAGGAGAACAGTGAGCCGGAGGTTAACATCTAATGTCCGCCTGAACATCTGCTTTTTTTGCCGTAGTACGGAATGCGTTGGATTTTCACTGCTTCGGGAGCCGAAACAATAAATGGTCCTGTGCAATGCATATACGGTTGCGATTCTACAGGATTCATTAGAATGGGTTATAGTAAATGGATTATTCCGGCCACAATAGCCGGAAAACATGTATGCGTAAACTAAAGGTATCACAGCTGCGACCTGGAATGGTATTTGACTCGGCCGTCTATATTGATCCGAGCAATGTACTGGTTCAAGCCAAACAGGAGCTTACTCAGAAGGACATTGATCGACTCAAGAAATGGGGCATTGAGGATGTAGAGACTTCGGGTCAACTCATGAAGGAACCCGAGGCCGCCTCCGCCAGCGCCTTTGATACCAGAGATGAACCCACTCCGGTTTCGGCCAGCTTTTCAGCGGAAGCCCTCCGGCTGCATAGCGAATATGAACAGCTAAGAAAGAACAGAAACCAGTTTCGCACTCGTCTGGCTGAATACGGAAAAACTCTGGAGCAAAACTGGAAGCTATTGAATGAGAAAAAGCAGTTCGATAACCAGGCGGTGCTCAAGGTATCCCAGGCCCTGGTAGACGATCTCTTTGCCGTACCTCTCATCATTATTGCAGCCCGCTACCGGTACGTTTCAGCCAACCCCATTATTGCTCATGCGGTGCACGCCGCCTGCTACGGAGTTCACCTGGGAAAGTCGCTGAACTTCTCCCGGCCGCGACTCCAGGAAGTCTGCCTTTCGCTTCTGCTTATGGACTCCGGTATGACCCGTCTGCCTATGGATCTTTACACCACAAAGACGGATCTCGAGGATCAGGAAAAGAATGCCATTCGCACACATCCGCTGATTGGCTACAAGATGCTTCTAAATGACGCCCGGGTAAAGGCTTCGCTGGCCGTAGTGGCTTTGCAGCACCAGGAATCGTTTAACGGAAAGGGCTATCCCCAGGGCCTTTCCGGCGGACAGATCGATGTGATGGCGCGAATGGCACGGATAGTGGATACCTATACGGCCCAGATCGAGGAACGACCCTATCGCCCGTCCAAGTTGCCCTACGAATCGATGAAAAACCTGCTCAGTCTGGGCACAGAACAATACGATCCCAAACTACTGCGAGCCTTCCTGGGATGTATGGGCATGTATCCCCTGGGCTCTCTGATTGAGCTAAGCACCGGCCAGATTGGTCTGGTCGTGGGCGCGAATGCCGAAAAGCCCCTTCGGCCTGTGGTTCGACTTATGCGGGACGAAAAGAAGCTGCCTTATTCCGGGCTGTCTTTTCTGGACCTAATGGAACACACGCAAGTTTACATTATTCGAGCCATCTCGGAAGAAGATGCCGGCCTCGATCTGGAACAGGAAATGTAGTTTCGCATAGCCCTGCCTCGCTGATTGTTGCCTCCTCTAGCCTATCGCCTTCTGTTCTTTGCTACAGAAAAAAGAGCAACGATACCCGGTTTGCAGACATTCAGGGATATGACTACCAGGCATCACAACGCCCCCTTACTGCCACTTAAAAAAGGCAACAAAATGCGAAACCGGGGAGAATGGCGGGCCGCCCTTTATATGCGAAAGAAGGGACATCGGATTCTCGCGCATAATTATAGAACCGGTCGAACCGAAATCGATCTACTTACCCTGGAGCCCATAGCCGGGCCAAGCGACGGGGCAGCCAACGGGCCCGCGCTCCATGCAGTGGAAGTTAAGTCGCATGAATCGATCTGGAAACATCCGCTGGAAACTCAGCATCGGTTGCGAAGACATAAAACAAGAATTGCGGCACGTTCCTTTTTGATCGAATATGTCGCCTTTTTACGTCAAACAGGACATAAACAACTTGCTTCGGAACTTGATGCGCTTGACCTCCCGGTCAGCTTTGATCTAATCTGGGTAAATAGGAATGGCCTGGAACACTTCCAGTCTATTTTTTAGAATCAGCCGGGAAAGTTCTCAGCCATTTTTGGTACCGGGTCGAATGTACTTTTGTCGGCCACGGAAATACAAAAAGAGTAAGGTCGATTTCCACGGATGGAAATAAACGTTACAGGGAAGTAACAATGAAAATACTCCTCGAACCGGACAGGGAAGTCCAGCGGGAGAAGTACGGTCCGGATCCAGTTCTACTGCGCAAGCAGGGAGTGGATATGGCAACCCGTGACATCTCCACGTATAAAGAAAAGATTGTAAACGATGACTACATGGAGCATGCGATCAACCGTATAGCGATGGAGCTTTCGCACTTTCTTGCGAAATAGCCATGCCTGCATACGAATAACGCAGCGCCTCCAGTAAATGTTCCATCTGGATCCAGGCGGCCCCGGACATATCCGCTATGCTCCGGGCAAGCCGCCGGATTCGATGCTTTTTTCTGTTGCTCCAGCCTTCGGTTTCCCGATGAAACCGCTCGTAGGCGCCACCTTCCAGAATACACCACCGCTCAAGGTCTTCAATGTCCGCGTTGAAGCGATAGCCGCCAGACCGCGTTCTCTTCTGCTGCGCGTTGCGTAGATTCTCCCGCCAGAGATTGATTTCGTCCCAACCTGTACAGGCCCCATCGCTTTCCACGAAAAGCTGAATATCAATGCGATCCTCCAGAGCTCCCAACATTCGGGTCTGATACTGCCGGACAGATGCCTCGGTGCACCGGCAAACTCCGGAGGATCCTGCCATCCCGCATTTACAGGGATTGGCTGTGGCAATCCACCAGTTATGGCAGGGCAGAGCTTCCCGATGATTTCCCCTGGAGATGTGGACAAAGTAGTTGTCCATGGGTTCGCGCAATGACTGCAGGACCTCCCGTCTGAACTCACCCAATTCGTCCAGAAGCAGCATTCCATGATTGGCTCGTGTGACTTCGCCGCATCGTATAGGAGTGCCTCCGCCAATCATGGCCACCACCGTGCTGCTATGATGGGGTCGGCGAAACGGACGCTGCCCCGGTTCCTGCTCGGACTGGTTGCGAAAGAAAATCTCCCGGGCCTCCGTTTCGTCCGCAGGAGGGAGCATTTCATAGATCGCGCCAGCCAGCGTTGTCTTTCCCGATCCAGGCGGTCCCAGACACATTAAACTGTGGCGGGCTTCCGCAGCAGCCACGGCAGCTCGCATTACTTTGCGGCCGTAGGTTATTGATCCGGCCTGCGACACCGGACCGATCTGTTCTCTTTCGATGATCGGCGAACAATTCACAGGCTTTTCATTCCCGCGTAGTAGATCCTGTATCGTCTCGATCCGCTCCGGTGTGGCCGAGCCATCGCACAGTTTCAAGGGATAAGAGATATGCGAGAGCATTCTTTGAAATCCCAGATGACCGGCCACGGCCAGCAGGCGGGCCGGCTGATTGAGCGGGCGGATGGCTCCGGACAGAGAAAGCTTACCCAGACAGGTAGCATTGCCCATTAGACCAGGAAGTCGGTTTTTCTGAGCGAGTAGTATGGTTACCAGAATGGGAAGATCCAGAAGCTCCACCAGATCTGGATCGGGCCGGCCCTCTACGTTCACTGTGATTCGTTTATGTCCGAATCGCAGTCCATGCATCTGCAAGCCGCAGGAAAGTCGCTCCATTGCTTCCCTGGCCCGGGAGGGCGCCAGGCCGGCGACCTGGAACTCCGGTATCCCGGTTTTCATCACACATTCCAGAAGCACGACCTCCGGATTGCCGGCCGTATTCAAACAGGGCGCTCGAAAAGAAGAATACTCCATACCCCTGAATGTCCTGAAGGAAAGAAACGTTGCCAAAAAAATGGCTCACCGAAACCCTGTTTGAGCATGTTCTGCCCATTTTTTCGTAGCTTTCGGTCTCTCAATTTCCCGCTTCTGATTCTGTTTGTTTCGGGACTCTGGCTGGTTGCTTGCTCCACGCCCATCCTCAAGCCCGCCGAGACTCTGGAATGGAATGAGGAACTGGAAAAGCAGGTATTCCGCGCAAAAACGGATATTTTTCCGGAGTTCGCCAACCAGGCCGACAAGGACGATCCTCTCTTCAAAAGGGGCACACTTTTGAAGATTCAGATTGAGAGCTCTCCGGACTGGGTGAAAGTCCGGGCCCGGGAAGCCAGGAAGGACCGGGAAAACACTCCGGGACGGGTGATATTGTATCTTTTCCAGACAGATGTGGATACGGAGCAGGGAAATGGTCGACAGGTGGTCACCGAGCGGCTAAACCAGCTTCTAAGCCCGGCAAACTAAGACCCGAAATAAAAATCATCGCCGGATAGCAACCGACTTGCTGATGGCGCAGGCCATCAGAGCACGGAGCGGTCCCTTTGTCCGGGAAACGGTCGGGAAACATTGAATATGGGTAATCATCTGGTCGATACTTCCTTTATGAGGTCTGCAGCAAAATGGATTCTATGCTTATTTCTGCTGGGCGGAGCTTTGCAGGCTCATCCCGGCGCGGAAGAAGGTCAGGATCTAATTGATGATGCTATCGAGAAATACTTCCAGGGCATCCAATCCACTAATTCCGTGGATCTGGACCAGAAGAAACTGGAACAGGCCTTTGGTAAGCGAACCCCCGCCATCCTTATTCCCGAATCCATAGCCAAGGATGAAAACGCCAGCGCATCCGAAACGGAAGAGACATTCTCTTTTGCCAACGCCTCGGATCTGAAATCGGAAACCTACACCGTGCAGAAGGGCGATACGTTCTACTCCATTAGCAAGAAACTGGGTATTTCCGTTGCCCAGTTGCGTACCCTGAACGCCGGAGTGGACCAGAACGACCTCTCAGTGGGACAGAAGCTACAGGTAAAGGGATCGCCCAAACCGGTAGAAAAGAAGGATTACTACACGGTGAAAAAAGGCGATACACTGTACGAAATCGCAAGAGCGCAGAGCGTAACGGTGGCCAACATTGCGGACTGGAACAAAATCAAAATCAACGATCCGCTGAAAGTGGGTCAGAAACTTGTCATCATTAAGAAGGCTCTACCTGCCGGGTATACCTATCGTCCTGTGTTCATCAAACCTATTGAAGGGCGAATCACTTCGAACTACGGGCGAAGACGAAATCCTTTCTCCGGCTCCTACCATTTCCACAAAGGCATCGACTTCGGCGCGCCCATGGGAGCAGAAATCAAAGCGTCCAGGGATGGCCTGGTCATCTATTCGGGACGAATGAACGGCTATGGCAACGTTGTATTTCTACGCCATGCGGACGGGTACATTTCCGTATACGCTCATGCTCGATTGAACAAGGTCAAGAAAGGCGACATCGTCCGCCAGGGACAGGTCATCGCCGAAGTTGGCCGCACCGGGGCCGCAACCGGTCCTCACCTTCATTTTGAAGTGCGAAAGCTGAAAAAGCCCATGAACCCCTGGATAGCGCTTAAAATGAAAGAGGCCGTTCCCTCCGGAACCAACGAAGCTGCATACAAAGACTGATGGCCTACTTCCTGGCAAGACTGCAGAAGAATATTTTTCTTCTCTCCATTGCTGCTGGAGCTTTTCTGGGTGCCGCGCTCGCTTACCTGGTGATCGTACTCCTAACGTTTCAGTTTGCCGGGGCCACGGACAGTTCGCAGGCTCGTCCCCGGGCCAATCCGGGACCCATCATTACTCCTCCTCCGTCCCGACCTTTTGAGGACTATCAGGAGATAATCTCGGGGAACTTCTTTCGCGATTCTCCGGTGGTGAAGGGCGAAGAAGGCATCGCAATCGCAGAAATCAAACAGTTCACCCTTCTGGGCGTTCTGGCCGGTTCTCCCGAATTCGCCAACGCCGCTATTCAGCTGGAAGGCGAATCCGAGCCCAACGAATACTACCTTGGCGAAGAGGTCGGCGGCTCCAAGATCGTCAGCATTTTCGCCGAAGGGATCGTAATTCAACGGGGGGATGGCAAACTCACGGTCCGCGTGGGAGAAACCACCGGGGCCGCCCTGGAAAAACAACAAACGCAGAATCAGACCGAATCTGATCCAAACGCAACGAAGATAACAATTCAGCGCGCCAAGATCCAGGAGCTGGCCAAAAACCAGAAAGAACTCTACGAGAACAAATTTGCTCCCATTACAAGCGATGATGGCCGTATCCTGGGCCTGCGACTGATTATGGTACCTCAGGGCAACATCCTTTACGAAATGGGCGCACGCTCCGGGGATATTCTCAAGCGAATCAACGGGGAACCGCTGGAGAATCAGCAGAAGATGTTTGAGATATGGCAACGGGTGCAAACACAGGACCGTTTCAATGTCGATCTGGAACGCGGCGGCAAAAACGTTCCGTACGAAATCATCATTCAGAATTAATCCTTCACCGTTTCAGAATTGCTGTGTCCGTTTCCGATAGTTAGAAAAAGTCATCGGACAATCAAATGCGGCGATCGGTATATAAAAAGAGTATTGCTCTGCTACTGGGCTTTTTCCTGGTCACAGGCCCCATCCTGGCGGAAAGACCGCCCCAGCAGGCCCCCCGTGGAACCTTCATTCCCAATTTCCGGGATATGGAGATTAAAGACTTTCTGGAGAATATGGCCCGGGTGACCAGAAAGAACATCCTGGTGGATGACTCCGTAAAGGGTAAGATCAATATCATCTATTATAAGCCCATTCCTATCTCCCGCGCCATGGACTTCCTCCGTAGCGTTCTGGAAGTTCGTGGTTATGCAATCGTAGAAGAAGGAAACATCATCAAGGTCATTCCGGCCAAGAAGGCGCAGAATGTGTCGCCGGCCACGGAAGGAGACATTGACTCCAACGCCACTGAAACCCTGAGCAAGGTCTTCAAAGTGCCGCCAAGGGTGAATCTGCAGGAATACGCACAGTTGCTCAAAAGCCTGGCCGGCGAAGGCGCCCAGGTAGAAACCTATCGTTCCGGCAACGCGGTGATTGTTACCGGTTACGCTCCGGTCATCAAGCGACTGATGGACATCACCAAATCCATCATGCCCGAAGGACTGGACAAGGATGGTTCCCAGGGCAACGAAGGCGTACACATCTATCAGGTTAAGAACCTGCAGGCGGAAAGCCTGGCGCAAGTTCTCGTACGACTGGATAATCCAGCGGCCGCTCCCAAAGAAGGCGAAGAGGGCAAACCGGCCGCCACCACGCCGGGGGGAAAGATTAAGGCGGTGGCGCATAAGGAGTCCAACTCCATCATCGTAACGGCCAATTCCACCGAATGGGAAGAAATCAAAAACATCATAGATCAGCTGGATCAGCCACGGCAGCAAATCCTCCTGGAAGTCTTGATTGTAGAAGTGCGCGGCAGCAACACCAACGACTTCGGTATCGACTGGCGCTACCAGGGCGTTAATTCCGCTCACACTCAGTTCAACTCCGGCTACGCAGTAGAAGGAAACCTGGTAGATCCGGAAACCGGTCGAATCACCGGGAATAACACTCTTTCGGGCTTCTCCCTGGGGTTTCTGGAACGAGGCGGCGAATTGCTGGGTATTTTCAACGCAAACATCGACAACCAGAACTTTAACGTATTATCCGCTCCGCAGGTTCTGACTCTGGATAACCAGGAAGCGGAAATTAACGTCGGTCAGGATGTACCGGTGCGAACCCAGGAAAGAACGTCCGGAGGCGGTTCCGCTGAGGCCACGGTGAACTCCTTCGAGTACCGACCCGCCGGTATTAAACTCAAATTCACTCCGCACATAAATACGGAGGGCAACATTTCCCTGGATGTGTTTGCCGAAGTTACCAACATTGAGGGCGGCGTTTCCTCCATCAGTAACCCCACGTTTAACAAACGAAACGTTAAGACCTACATCACAGTAGACAATCAGCAGACGATTGTAATCGGCGGTCTGGTTTCCAACGAACGATTGCAGGCCATCAAGAAGATTCCATTGCTGGGCGACATACCGCTGCTGGGCTTCCTGTTTCGCCGAACCACCATGACCAATCAGCGCACAAACCTGATGGTATTCATTACCCCGCATATCCTGGACGACCGGGACGCTGCGGACCGGATCACAAACTACAAACGGGAAAACCAGATCCGGGAAAGTCGAGAACGCGTTAAAGACCTGAATCTCTGGCCACAGCAGAATCCTCCGGGCGGCCGAGAAGAGGTGCTGGACGACAACGTAGAAGAGCATCCGGTGAAGCCCTACAAAAGGCCCAACTTCGAAGAGCTGAGCAAGCCAAAGCCGTCGAGGGACAATTCTTCTTCGGAGGAGGATTCTGAATCCGCCCCCGCCACTGGCCCGGACTCAGATACCTACGGCCCGAATCCCGAAGACGAGGATGGAATGGAGGAGCTGGATTCGGAGCCCCAGAGTCTGGCCCCGGGCGCCGAGCATCGGCAGGATGATGTCCTGGACTATCACCGTAAGATCTGGCATTCCCGGGGGCCTTCTGTAATGACCGCTTTCAGGGCAACCGTAGAGCGATGATCCCGGACAGCGAGGTCCGGACACATTCTCGCTCCGGTAACATCCTGGCCGGTAATGAAGAATAGACAAAGCAAAATGGTTGCTTTCGAAAACGGCTGGAGTGCAATGAAGTTATGAGAAAGCCTTTTGGCGAAATACTGCTGGAAGAAGGAGTCATCAACCGGGAAGAACTGGAAGAAGTACTCAAGATCAAAGAAAAATCACCCCTCCGATTGGGGCAGATCATACAGAAAAAGGGCCTGGCCGAAGAGGCAGACGTACTCAAGGCCCTGGCCAACCAGTACGGCTACAAATACGAACCCAAGCTAAGCTACAATCCAGACCCGGCCTTCGAAAAGGTACCCCGGACATTAATCGAAAGAAACCGGGTCATTCCCATATCCAAGAAAGGAAAAGTCGTTACCGTGGCTGTGGCCAATCCGGCAGAAATCCATCCCATGGACGATATCCGCCAGCATTTGAAGGGCTACAAAGTGAACTTCGTAATGTCTTCGGATACGGAGATCATGCGCATCATCCATGCGAACTTCCAACAGGCCAGCGCCACCGCCGAAGAGGTAATGGAAGGCCTGGATGGCGACGAGTATGCGGACCTGGACAGTCTTTCCGAAGACACCATGGATATGGCCAACGAGGCCCCCATCATTCGCATGGTGAATGCCATCCTTTCCCAGGGAGTGCAGGAAAGGGCATCGGACATACACATTGAGCCCTACGAAAAGACCCTGGAGATCCGGTATCGCATAGACGGTATTTTGCATCCCAGACTGAGCCCGCCACGAATGATTCATGCAGGAGTGGTGTCTCGAATCAAGATTATGGCGAACATGAACATCGCCGAAAACCGACTTCCGCAGGATGGCCGAATCAAGATCAAGCTTTCCGGAAAGGAAGTGGATATTCGCGTTTCGACCATTCCTACGCGTTACGGTGAACGCGTCGTAATGCGTCTTTTGAACAAGACGGACGTACGATTCAGCCTGGAAACCCTGGGCTTCTATCAGGATGTGGAATCCAACATTCGCCGGGTAATCGCCGAGCCCAACGGAATCATTCTGGTCACCGGACCCACCGGTTCGGGTAAGTCGACTACGCTCTATGCTGTCTTGAGCGAGCTCAATCAGTCGGAGCGCAACATCATGACCGCCGAAGATCCCGTGGAGTACGAGATCTCCGGCGTTTCGCAAACCCAGGTGCAGGATAAGATCGGGCTTACCTTTGCCCATTGTCTGCGAACCATGCTTCGTCAGGACCCGGACATCATTATGGTGGGCGAGATTCGAGACCAGGACACCGCCCGTATAGCCATTCAGGCGGCCCTTACCGGTCACCTGGTGCTTTCCACGCTTCACACAAACGACGCTCCATCGGCCGTAACTCGACTGATTGACATGGGCATTGAGCCCTATCTAATTACCTCCACCGTTCGCGCTGTCATCGCGCAGCGGCTGGTGCGGGTGATTTGTCCCCACTGCAAAAGCACTTACAAACCGCCCGCCGGGGAGCTTAAGGATCTGGGCATTACGCCCAATCAGCTCAAGAAGGGAGTGCTCTACAAAGGCGAAGGCTGCGATCAGTGCGTGGGCACCGGCTATCAGGGACGAAACGGTCTTTATGAATTCATGGAAGTAGACACCCAGGTTCAAAGGGCGATTCTACAGGGCAAGGACTCGGAACAAATCCGCGAAGTGGCGGACGGGCAGGGCATGATTACTCTGCTGGAATACGGACGCCGAAAGGTGATAGACGGACTTACGACACCGGAAGAAGTGTTACGTGTTAGCTAATGCCCATCTATCGATACACAGCCCTTAACCGAAAAGGCAAAGAAGAAAAAGGCATCCTGGATGCAGGCAATGCGGTGCTGGCCCGAAAAATGCTCCGTGCCAAGGGCCTGTATGTTCGTACCATCGCCCAGGATGAAGAGAAGCGGGAACGAGAGCTCTTTCCCTTCCTGACAAAAATCATCTATCGAGTGCCCCGCCGGGACGTGGCTCTATTTGCCCGTCAGCTGGGAACCCTTCTGGATGCCGGTCTGCCGCTGGACCGGTCCATGAATAACATCATCGATCAAACCGAAAACGAATTCCTGAAAAAGGCATTGATCGAGATTAAATCGGACGTAGTGGAGGGGGATTCCCTGTCCACGGCGCTTTCCAAACATCCGGCCATATTCCCATCTATCTACGGCAACTTGATTAGCGTAGGCGAAAAAACCGGAACCTACGAGAAGGCCCTGCTCCGGCTGGCGGATCTGGAAGATGCCAACCTGACCATGAAAAACAAAGTCCAGGCGGCATTGTTCTATCCTGTCATCATGCTGGTACTTCTGGGCGCTATCATGTCCTTTTTGATGGGCGTTGTTGTTCCGCAGATTCAGCAGCTGTTCGACGAAATGGATATGGAATTGCCACTCATTACAAACCTTGTGCTGGCAGTGTCCGATATCATGAGCTCCTGGAAGATATTGATCCTGATCGGTATTCTGGCCGCAGGCATCTACGCCCTGCAGAGGTACTACGCAACACCTGAGGGCCGACGACGGATCGAGGAACTGCTTCTAAAGGTGCCTCTTGTGGGCAGTCTGCTACAGAAATCCATCCTGGCCCGATTCTCTCGTAACCTGGGGGTAATGCTGGAAAACCGGGTGCCGTTGATTACATCGCTTCAGGTGGTCTCCAAGGTGGTGAATCATTCCATTTTCAACGCCGAAATCGAGCGGGCCATCGACAAAATCAAGGAGGGTAGCCGGATCACCGATGCCTTCCGGGATTCGGTGATCGTAAATCAGATGATTCTGGGTATGCTCAGCGCCGGGGAGGCCTCCGACAACATCCCGGGTATGGTGAACAAGATCGCCGATATCCTGGACGAGGACGTGAACGCCGCCGTGCAGAAATTTTCCACTTTACTTGAACCCATCATGATTATACTGATGGGTGGGCTCATAGCCCTGATCATGATGGCAATTCTGTTGCCCATTAGCGATCTACAAAAGAACATGCAATTCTAGAACGGGGCAGAGCCCCGAATAGGAGAAAGAAAATGACAGAGGTTTTGGAAGCTCAGCCATCCGAAAGCAAGCTCAAGCGAGCTATGGAAAGGCTGAAGAAGCGCAAATCCAGGAAGGGTCTAACACTTGTAGAACTGGCCATTGTACTTTTAGTTCTGGGAGTGATCATCGGAATCGTGTATGCGAACCTGGACACAGGCGCAGTGGACAATGCAAAGATCACCATGTTTCCCGCTCAAGCGGCGCAGCTTGAAATGCAATGGAAGCAGTACGAAAACCGGGTAGGTCAGGTACCGGAAGGCAATTCCCTGGAAGTACTGTCGCAGAATGACCGGGAAAACGGCTGGGACGGAATCGACGAAAAGACCGTCAAGGATATGTGGGGAAACCCCTACTTCATCTGTATGAGCCAGCAGGGGTATCGCGAAATCTGTACCTACGGCGCTGACGGACAACCGGGCGGCGAAGGCGAGAATGCCGATTTCTATGTAACCGATAAATCCAGCTGGCCGGCATGGCTTAAGCGGTAATGGAGCGAAATGGAAAGGCAGGCCCAGGGTCTGCCTTTCTTCTTGGCCCTCATCGGCGACTGTCCAGCGGCCTGTGCACAAGCAGGTCGTGGGATTGCGCCGAACATGCGCAGGACCAAAACCCTGAGGGCCCGTTTCTAAAGCAATGCGAGGATATACCGGACACATAAAAGGCGCGATTCATTCGCAGCCCTCTAATGCCCGAAAAGGCCTGACCCTGGTTGAAATGGCCATCGTCCTTCTGGTCATCGGCGTGGTGCTGGCCGTCCTCACTTCGATGGTATCGTCCATACCCAACCTTCGAAGCACCGAAAGCGAAGCGGAAGCTCTACAAGGGAATTTCCTGCGAGCACGCAACACGGCGCTTTTTACTAACAGTACATTCTATATGGAATTCAACCTGGACGAAAACCGCTACCGGGGCTATCTGATAGAGCGTATTGACGGCAAAGCCGAAGAAAAAGAGAAGTTCGAACACGGCCTGGCCACCTCTAATGGGCTTCTGGGCGTGTCAGTGGGCCTGAGCGGCAAGGTGCAAACGGGCAAAGTTACGGTGACTTTTTTGCCCGATGGCACCGCCGAACAGGTAGCGGTGTATCTGGGCGAGCCTCCCCTGGCTTCGCAAACAGTGGTACTGAACCGTTACGGCGGCCATACCACAGTCATATCCGGGGAGCAACCCCTTGCTCTGGACCGGGAATGGAGCCAGGATCTGGAGCAGTTCTAATGCGATTCTTTCCCGGAAAAAGAAATACAGATCGAAACCGGTTTAGCCCCGCTCAACATAGATCTGCGCACGGAGACAGGCAACTTCAAGGAACCAGTCCGTGCAAAGAACGCCCTACGAATGCGCCCAAACACCCTTCGGCGCCGCTAGCATTGCACGAGGCTGGCCCCGAGGCCTCTTCGGAGCCCGGAGCAGTCCCGGGTAGCCAGGGCTCCCGCCATCAGTTGCTCTTGCGAAAGCTGGGTGCCTGGAACATCAGGACAAAACTGCGTACCGGCCTGACACTCGTAGAGATGGCCCTGGCAACGGCCATCGCTGCAGTATTTACACTGTACGTTACGCAGTTTATGGCCGGAGGCCTTCAGGCTCAGCTCGAAGCGGATCGTATGGCCATTGCCGCCAGCCTGGCACAGACAAAGATGAGCCAACTACTCAGCGCTCCGGCGCTGGAGCCCACCGGGAATAACCCACAGCCCCATCAGTTCGCCCGGGATGCAGGAATCTATGCCGGCTACGAAGTCACGGTCAAGGTAAGCCAGGACAAGATCAATCTTCAGGATACCATCTCATCCGGCGAGGTGCAGGGCATCCCCATCGACGATAAACTACCCGCCGGCGTCCAAAACCAGGAAGCGTCTATAGAAAAAATGGGTTCCACCGAAACGTCCAAGACTGGCGGCGACGTAAACGTATTTCGTATTGTAATCGATATCAAGATTCCCCTGGGCCCGACTTCGTTCAGGATGTACCGAGTGGAAACCATGCGCTCGGCGGAAAAACCCACGGAGATGGGCACGCCGTGAACCCGGCCAGGCAAAACCATTCTCCGATCGCGCGATTTCGCCTTTGCTCTAAGGGCCGGGTCCGCCGAATCCGCAGGCATTCTCTGAACGAGGCTGCCGTGGCTCGTACCCGTGCCCTGGCCATTGCGGCCTCACGACGCGGTCTAACCATGGTGGAGTTGGCCATGGTCATCCTTATCATGGGCGTATTGTTTTCTGTGATGTTTGGCGTTTTCTTTCGCGCCTCCGAAATCGCCCGGGAAGGATCTCCCCCGGCCGAAGCGCGACAAAGGGCCATGCTCGCCCTGGAAAACATGCGCACTGCCATCAATAATACGTATTATATGGCAGACATCGAAAGACTGGTTTTCTACGGAAAGAGCCAGACCACCGGCAGTGGCGCAAAAGACGAACTCACATTTGCCTCCGTGGTCCCCGGGGCCGAGGAAAGCGGCACTCCGGAAGTGCGCGAAGTCTCATTCTATCTGGACGCTCCACCGGAAAGAAATGTATCCGAAGAAGGATTTGTGCTCTATCGGAGGGAAGACCAGCAGGTGGACGAGTATCCGGGCAAAGGCGGCGCCCATTATCCCATGGCCGAGGGAGTGATTTCGCTGAACTTTCGCTACAGCTACAATGCCAAGACCTGGTATGATGACGAAGGCTGGAACACAAAGAAGATGGCCGCCCTGCCCAGGCTGGTGCAAATCGAAATGATTATCAAAGTGGGTAGCAGAAAAGAACGACTGGAAACCCTGGCGTCCCCAGGACTCTATATAAACTGATTGCTATCCGGTTACCGAGGGCTGCAGCCGGGACGGCGGCCGGAAACATTAGAACCAGCCAATCAGGGCACGGAAACCGGCTGCACTGTGGTGCGATCTACCTGAATCTTCAGTCGCTTGTATTCGTAGGAGTCTTTTCCGAACTTTAGCTCGGCGTACTTGAGGATGTTATCATTCTTGCGGGCCTTCATGGCGCGGTACACATCTTCCCGTCCCATCTCTTTTGCGGAGGCTTCTTGAGTTCGGTAAGCGATAGCCAGGAGTCGATAGGGTTCCGGTTCTCTGGCATGTTCTTCTTTCAGCGCCAGGTACTCTTCGAGTACGGAGATGGTCATCCCGGGATTGCCGTTCTGAAACTGTAGCTTCACGTATTCTCGGATGGCGGCACCTTTAAGATTCAGGAATGGCTCGCTTTTCTTGATTTCTGGATTGGCAACCTTGTCCAGTTGCTTCATGGATTCGATCAGATAACTCACGGCCTGGTTGCGGTATTTGGAAAACACCTGGCGCTTTTCCCGTTCCAGCCGGGCTTCTTTCTCCTGCTGCTGCCATTCGTACTGGGCCGGAAGCTTTTCGATCTTCTTTTTTGACTCTTCGAATTCCATGCCGGCTTCGCGCATTAGATCCCCGGCGGTTTTATACAGGCTACGGGCCTTCTTCATTCGCTCCAGGGATTTCTTCTGGCTTAGCTCATCCAGGATTTGCAGCTCCGGAAATGTGGAAGGAATCTCGGGATCCTCCCATTGCCCGGGTTCGTGCACGGGTTCATCTGGATTCTCAAAGGCATTATCCATCACCGGACTATCCGGTTCCGGGGCATCGTCGGAGAAAAAGAAGTTCTCTTCGGTCTTGGTCCGGGAATCGTCGGAGCCATTCTCCGCCGGGTCGGTGCCGGATTGCTCGGCAAGGACAGGAAGGGCGAAACCGAAAATGGCTACAAAAAGGAATCCGAAAAATACAGTATGGTATGTCTTGCGTGGATACATCATGACCTTCAAAATCTACTGGCAACGCTCAGGGCCGGTACTTTTCTATCCTACCATCGGCAGAATTGGCTGAAACTGTAACAGGACCCATTCCATATAAATGAAAGAAAACCTTCCCGTCACCTACACCGATCACCGGCTACATATTGAAGACGTTTCCGTGGCCGAACTTGTTCGAAGCTACGGAACACCTCTGTATGTCTATTCCGCTTCGTATTTTGAAAGCCGGCTGGATCTCTACAATCGGGGTAAAGAAGGGAAGGAGGATTCCATTCAGTTTTGCTATGGAATGAAGGCCAGCTCCAACCTGGCGCTCTTGCGATTGGTGGCATCCCGGGGATGGGGCGCCGACATTGTCAGTGGCGGGGAACTCTTCCGCTGCCAGAAAGCCGGTATAGATCCGAAGAAGATTGTATTTTCCGGAGTCGGCAAAACGGAAGAAGAAATCCGCTACGCCCTGGAAAGCGAAATCCACCTTTTTAGCGTGGAGAGTCCCTCGGAGCTGCGGACCATTTCCCGCATTGCAGCCGAAATGGGTAAAAAAGCCCCGGTGGGGATTCGAATCAACCCGGACGTTGACCCAAAAACCCATCCTTACATCTCCACGGGCCTGAAAGAAAACAAATTTGGTATAGGGCATGACCAGGCTCTGGAGATCTACAAAGAAGCGGCAAGCCTACCCGGCATTCAGATCAAGGCGGCCGGCTTCCACATTGGCTCACAGCTATTGGATTTCAGCTCTTACGAGGAGGCTGCCAGGAGACTTCTTAAGCTGGTTCATGAAATAGAAGCGGCCGGGATTTCCATCGACGAGATCGATGTAGGCGGAGGCCTGGGAATCGATTACCTGGAAAATCACGATCTGAGCCAGCCGCTGGAAACCCCGGATCCCGCCGCTTTTGTAAAACAGATCTGGCAATGGATTAACGAAAGCGACGCCAACGCCAGCGGCAAAAAGCGAAAGATTACGTTCGAACCGGGCCGAAGCGTGGCCGGCAACTCCGGTTTTTTGATTACCAGAGTATTGTATCGCAAATCCAACGAGGATCGCCAGTTCTTCATCTGCGATGCGGCGATGAACGATTTGCTACGTCCATCGCTGTACCAGGCCTATCATCGCGTAATCCCGGAAAATCAGTCCCGGGGCTCATCCTTTGGCGATCTGGTAGGACCGGTATGCGAAAGCGGCGACTTTCTGGCCAGGGGGCGGGAACTGCCGGATTTCCAGGAAGGCGACATTGCCGTTTTGGCCTCCGCCGGCGCCTACGGATTTATTATGGGCTCCAACTACAACACGCGCCCACGGGCTGCCGAAGTTCTGGTCCGAGGCAACGAGCATAGCTTGATCCGCAAACGTGAAACCTACGATCAACTGCTGGAAAACGAATTACTTTAGGGCCGGTGTTTTGCGCTCTGACTTTGCGCCAGGTCCCTGCAGTGTGGTCAATCCTGGCGCTGCTCAATCCTGTATTCGAAACAGAGTTCTTTGTTGAGCTCCACCGGCACAGTCCATAACTACCTCGTATTTACCCGGACGCGGATCGATGTGCTTTCGCAGATGACCGTCAGCCGGTAATCGATGCTCTTTTCCGTTTAGCCAGTAGCGGCAGGCGACGTCGGCAGGGGCCCTAATCTCCAAAAGCACGGACTGACTATCTGCTGGTCGGTGCGGATCCAGAACGAATATTTGATCGTCCAGCGGATGAAGGATTCCGGTGGGCTGGCTCCCCTGGTGGTTACCGGAGCAGGGCGGCGGGAAGGCATCGTAGGGAAGGAAGGGCTCGGTGAAATGCGCACAATTAGGTCCGGCCAGATGTCCGGTCTTTTTACAGATGTTAGCGTACTTCCAGTTTTCGGGATACTCAAAACGAGGGCCTCCGGATTCGTGAAGCATCCGCATTACCTGATGCATGATTCGCCCGGCGCCCCGGGATCCGGAAACGCCCAGGGTTGGATCGCTTTGAAAATTGCCCACCCAGACGCCTACAACGTACCGGTCGGTGTAGCCTACCGCCCAGGAATCACGAAAGTCCTTGGAAGTACCGGTCTTGGCCGCCACATCGAAAGGAAAATCCAGAAAGCTTCTCGGACCGAAAGAACCCCTTCGCGCCTCTTTGTCCGACAGGATATGACGAATGAGAAGGGCCGTGTTTTCCTGGAAGAGCCTCTTGTTCTGACCGAATCGGATCCTGGGCTGCGATGCGATCTGGACAGGAAGCATTTCCCCGCGGGCCGCCAGAGCCCCGTACAGCAAAGTGACCTCAAACAAAGTAGCTCCGCCGGTACCTAGCGCCAGTGATGGCCCGTAATCCCGGGCCGGCTCTTGCATATGCTCGAATCCGGCTGTTTTCAGAAGCTCATAGAACTGCTGGATTCCCAGCCGCTCGATTAAACGAACGGCGGGCACATTTCGCGAACCCGCCAGCGCTTCTCTCAAAGTGATGATCCCGCTGTAGCGTAAGTCATGATTCCGGGGAGCATAGGTTTCTTTGCGGATGGAATCCGAAACAACAAACTCGCTGTCATCGATCAAAGTGCCGGGCCTGAACCCCAGCTGTTCCACTGCCAGCGCATAGAGGAACGGCTTCAGTACGCTTCCTGCATCGTTTATGGCAAGTGCGCCATTGACCTGACCGTCTTCGCCGGCAAAATCGGAGGATCCGATCATCGCCCGCAGTTTCCAGAAATACAATCCCTGCGAGTCCTGCAAGGGGGATCCACCGTCATCCTTCGCCGGCGCAGGAGAGCCCGCTCCGGGGGAATCCTCAGCCACTGCCGGAGGTCTGTTACCGCCCTGGGAGGCGGCGGGGCCACTGCCGTCCGGAGCCTGTTCGCTTCGCGCCATTTCCAGAACGATGACGGCAGCCTGATTGGCTCCTTTTCCCTCCAGAACCTCGAGTTCGGACCGAATAATGCTCTGGATATGACTCTGTAGCCCGGAGTCCAGTTCTGTATGCACAGTGCCCCTGATATTTAGATCATGATAGAGGTACACTCCTAGATGGGGAGCGCTATGGGGATAGCCACTGGCTTCATAGGCGGAGGCCTGATCCGATGGTGTCAATCCGGCTTTAACAATGTTTGCAGAGTTCTCATCGGACTTCGCCACATTGCCATCGTTAGAGTTTTCGTAACTTTGTCTGGCATCGGCATCGACTTCAGTGGATTCGTAGGATGGTTGAGCATTAGCATCGTTCCTGGAGCCTTCCGATTGTCTGACATCGGATGGAATGCGTGGCTTCGATTCTATGGAGTCACCGCCATCCGTCTTTCCGGCTTCTTGCTCACTTGCCTGACCAGGGTTGTCAGCGCCGCCTTGCCGGGATGCACTCGGGTCGGAGTAGCGATAACTCGACGGGAACTCCAGCGCAGTGCCGGCTTTCCATTCGCATTTCCGGGCCAGTTCCGGATCTTCCTGTATGATTCTGTTGCGAAGCAGATTCATGCGAAAAAGCAGAGATTTCGGATTCATGGAGGTCCGTCGCAGCAGCACAACCAGGGTCATCGCTTCTTCGCAACTCAGAAGCGCCAGGTCCTTGCCGAAATAGTGCTTCGAGGCGGCAAAGAAACCCTTTCGATTCTTGCCCAGGGGTACGGTAGCAATATAGTCGCTCAGAATCGCATCTTTCGAACTCTTTGCCCCCAGCTTGATCGCATAAAGCGCTTCCACGGGTTTGCGCAAGTAGGGATTGCCCGGCATCCGGCTTTTGAAGTTGTTTCGCACATATTGCTGGGGAATTGTGGAGGCGCCGCTAACTATTCTTCCAGCTCGCAGGTTTGTATAGAAGGCCCTGGCCATGGCCTGGAAATCCACGCCGCCATGACTGTAGAAATCCTGGTCTTCGGCCAGAAGGAGAATGGCCTTCAGAGTTTCCGGGATCCGCCCGGGGGCCTTCTGAATACCTCCGGCCGGATCGCTGTATTCAAAAAGCAACTCCTGGTTGCGCGAAAGAAGATAGATGTCGCTATTTCGTGCCTCAGGCAACGGGCTTAGAAAAAACGCCAGGGACACAAAGACATAGAGGGCAAGGAATACTGCGAAAATAAGGTTGGCCCGTGGCAGGCCCCCCGGGCCAGTCCTACGCAAGTAACGCTGAAGTAGGCGGCGCCAGAGTCGTCCACGATTGGCCATATTTCGAAAAGCCGATGCGAAAGGGCTCAGAACCGCGGTAAAGGGCCGACTCCATGCATTCCAGCGCGGAGCTCGAAACCAACGGAAGCGAGGGCGAATCCAGGGAGCCAGAGCCTGCGCAATGGCAGACCCCGGCATGGCCCAGGTCCTACGAAAGCTCCCGCCTTTGTAGATCATTCTACTTTTTGCATGGCATCGGCGCTTCTTCCGAAGATTTCCGGCTCGTACATGCTGTAGGCGCTGGCCGCCGGATACAGAGCTTCTCCACGAAACAGCGGTCGCAGTAGATAGACATACTGATGGGCGCCCACCGGAAGATAGGTCTGAACAACTTCAAAGGCGTCGTCCCGGTAGTCGATGATGGCCGGGCTGGCCCACCAGTAATCTCCCGGAGTATTGTAACCGGCCAGGCCGCTACCAGCAAAGGATTCGGTGGCGAACCCGGTGTTTACTATTTCGCTATGCGAAGGAAGCGGATCCCGCAGAATGAAATGGCTCAAAGGCCTGGTGGTGGTCACCGTCAGTCGCACGAGATAGATTTCCCCTCGCTTGAGCTCATCGTCTCCCGCCTGGAAGGGTTTGGTACTACCTTTGCCCAGCGCCTGATCCAGGGGCTGAATGGTACGCTGAATTTCGATACCTTCATCCGCCGGTTCCGGACGCAACGGCGGAATGGAATACTCCATCCAGGTAGTATAATACAGCTGACCCGGGCCTTTCGAAACAAAATCAAAATTCTTCAGGGAACCGCTGTAGAATTTCTTCAGCTCCTCTGCCGTGAGCGTGGCTTTGGTTTCAGGCTTGTCGTCGGTTAGCTTGCCATCGAACACCGACTCTTTGCCCAGGTTCACCACAAAGGATGTGTTCGCGGACTTCTCTATCTTGTCGTGATAATCCCGGAGCGAAAGCGCCATCAAGGCCTCGCCATGGGAGGACGAATGATAGGGATTACGGACGATCACCGACTGAACCAGCCTGGGAACCAGCGGATGCCTGGGTTTCCAGGCGGCCAGAACTCGAAGCCACAGCGCAATCGTCCCTTCGTCAGAGTAGAAGGCCCGGGAATAGGAGAACTTCACCCGTTCCTGCAGCTCCGCTCGGCGGGCGTTCCAACGTATCTGGTTCTGGAAACGGGCAAACAAACTGCCAGCCACTGCATCGCTCAACTTGATGGCTCCGGACTCGATGTCGGCCAGAAGTAAATACGCGCTGGCGCGCAGGGAAAGATCGCCTTTGTGTTGAACCAGGTAGTCGGTGAGTCCATCCACCGGTCGGTCCCGCAGGACATAGTTAATCAAAGCCAGGGTTTCCAGCGTATAGGACAAAAAGTCCTTCGTGGGATTCTTCGCATATCCGCGTAAATAGGCTTCGGCTCGCGCCATGACACGAGCGGAAACCGGTCGTCCACGTTTCTTGGCTTCCTGAAGTACCAGAAGTACGTAGGCCGTGGTGTAGGGATCAGATCGGGCCGTTGCGCTCTCCTTCCAGAGTCGGAAGCCGCCATCGCCGTTCTGAAATACGGGTAGGGAATCCAGAACCAGCTCCTCCAATTCCGATTTACTGTACTTGCCCATGAATTTTTCGGGCAGGTACCGATCCGGAGTTACAAGCGTTACCAGATACGCGCTACTGCGCTGCTCCAGACATAGGTAAGGATAACGCTCAAAATAATAGAAAGCGCCATCCAGGGCCTGAAGCACCGTGGAGCTAAGCTGCATATGAACTTCAGCCGGATACTTTTCGGGATCCGGTATAGACATGAACTCTTCGCCTTTCTGATCCGTAGTGGCCATCCCCGTGGTAGCGAATGTCTCGCGGTATCTTTCGATCAGGATGGGAAACTGAAATTCCATGGCATCCAGAATGCGATTATCCTGGGAGGCCTTGAAGCTACCCTTTAATTCGCTACCGGATTCCGGCAGTTTGGCTTTCTTTTCGGGCATGGGAAGCCAGCAGGTTTCCGTGGCCTCGGTGGTTTCTCCGGCGGTCAGCTTCACGGATTTGCTTAACGGGCTGCTGCATTTCAAACCCGGCAGGTTCATGCTTATGTTTATATTTTTGTCCGATCCGGTGGAGTTAATAACCAGGGAACCAAGTTCCAGGCGATCCCCGGGCCGAATAAAACGAGGAATCAATTTCTGGATCACAATGTCTCTTCGCACCTGGATTTCATGGTCCGTCTTTCCGTAGCTTCCGTTTCGGGCGGCCATAGCCATAAACCTGAACGTGGTCAGGTTATCCGGAAGCTTAAAGGTGAACTTGATCTCTCCATCGCCATTGGCTTTCAGAGTTGGATTCCAGTAGGCTGTGAATTTGAAGTTGCGTCGACTCGCCTGATCGGAATCCAGGCCGAAGCCTCCGGAGTCGTCCTCATCGCCGCCGCCGCCGGGGCTGTCGCCTTTCGTGGCCAGCAGCAGTTGTTCGATCAAAGAACCCCGGTTTTCCAGAACGCGCACACCCAGCGGCCAGCCCGAATACATTGCCTGCACCGGGTCCGAAAAGCGATAGTTTAGAAGATCCAGTACAGCCCGATCTGCCACGGAAAGCGCAACCTCGGCGTTGGGAGCGGTGCGGATCGTTGTTGTTACTTCCATGCCTGGCTTGCAGGGATCGCAGCTTGTTTTTACTTCCAGCGGAATACGTTTGCTTTCGCTGGAAACATTCAGACGCACCATACCCATCTTGAATTGCGGCTTTCCTGGATCTTCCGAGCGGGTGGGTTTGGCATCCGTTCGCGGCCGAATCAGCATGACGCCGACGTGTATCTCGGGCAGATATTCGCCTTTGATCGGAATCTCAACGGTCTGGGCAGATGAGTTCAGCTCCACGGTGCGTTGTTCAAAGACCTTTTCTCGTTCCACCGTAACAATAGCCGTGGCTTTTTCGTAAGGGGATTGGATCAGTACTCGCGCAGTATCCCCCGGTTTGTAGTCGGTCTTTTCCGGGATAAGTTCGATCCGATCGTCCTGCGAAAGCCCCCAGAATCCATAACCGGCGCCGCCGGCGTAGAAAGGCACACGGGCGTACGCTCCGGACGACGTTCGGGCGACTATGAAGTAGACCCCGGCCTCTTCCGGCACAAAGTTGTAATCCACCGGCCGGCTTCCCGTTTCCAGGTTTTGTTTGCTCACCCGCTGAAGGCTTTCGGTAGTCTCTTTGCGCGTGGACCCGCCAGGCCCCTTCGTTTCCGTTGTTCGATAGACTCGCTTGAAGACTTCCACGGTGAGGCCAGTCGCTTCCACTCGCCCGTTCTTGTTCAGCGCCACAAGTTGAAAGCCCATGGGTTTGCCGGCAGTGGCAAAATAGGCATTCCGTTTGATTCCCGGGAATACGTCGTCCGCATAGACAATGGATCCTTTGGTACTGGTTACGGAGCGATCTCCCAGGTCTTTTACCTGATTTTCCACCGTCAGAGCCAGGTGAGGTTTCAGTTCGATTTTGCCGGCATTTTCCGTTTCCAGAGTCACCATCTTCTTATGAGCCAGATCCGTATTGAACGGATGCTTCATTTCTCCTCTGGAATCCAGGGTTCCTTCCACCCGGGAAACCAGCGCCGAAGAGTTGCTTTCATAGGGGTCATAGACCGCATCACCGAAAGTATAGCCGCTGAATCGATCGTCCGGAATATCTGTAGAACGAGCGTAAATCGTCAGGGTAGACCCGGCTCCGCTCATGGGTGCGCCGAAAAGGTACATCCCTGTGGCGATTAGATTGAGAGTTTCGCCGCTTTCTACGTTTCGTAACCCTTCGATCGATGACGAAAATGTAGCCGGTCGGAACTCCTCTACCTGAAATGTTGCCGAGAGACTCCGATCCGGAAACCCCTGGATCGAATTCACGGAACGCCCTTTGTATTCCTCAAGTTCAATGTGAACTGTATAGTGGCCAGTGGGAGCATCCTTTTCCGTCTTTAACGACAAATCCAGACCGCCTTCGCTGGAACCGGTCATGACCGCTTCTTTGAGGACGGTGCCACGGGAGTTGGTAACTTTAATGCGAACCTTTCCCTCACCGGAACTCAGGGCGCTAAGCTTTCCGTGGTCCAGAAGCGACAGGAATGCCTTGATATGAATCTCTTCTCCGGGACGGTAAAGCCTTCGATCAAATTCTATGAGCCCTTTCAGGTCCGGAAATCCGGCGGTGTAATCGAAATATGAGGAAACGCTCCAGGTGTAGCGATAGTGATCCCTGGAGGTGAGGAAAGCTTTGTCCTCATTGGTGCTTGCCACAACCAGAGTGCCGGCAGTCAGTCGGTTCAGCTTTCGATCAACCTTGCAGTAACCTTTTCCATCGGTCTTGCAGCCCCCGTGACGGTTCGTCACGGTATAAGCATCCACTTTGGCATCCTTCACCGGAGCATTGTCGCTCAGCCGGTGCACCCATACGTGAATCCCTTCCGGGCTTTCTTTGGCGATCATACCAAGATCCGTCGACTGCAATATTCTGTAGGAAGACTCTCTTCGCTTTTCGTCTTTCCAGTTCAGCGTATCCGCAGCAACATAGACGGCCACCCATCCGCGCTTCTTCTTATCCAGGTACGGAGCGATATCCACTCCAAAGGTAGCCGAATCGGTCTTGCCCAGGCGCGTTTGCACCTTGTTTGTTTCGTATCCCAGGCTTCGCAGATACTGCGAAGAATTATTGTTGGACAGATATTTTTGTATATCGTAAACGCTCAGTTCTTTATGACCCACCGTGAACTCGGGGATATTGGCCATACTTGCAGGCAGCTGCTGTTTCATCTCCGATTCGATGACTTCAGAAGAACCGTAGGGCATGGAGAATTCCGGGCGATAAGCGGGCAGGGTGATTTCGAATTTATGATCCTTGCCCAGGCGATTGCCCATGGTATCGCTCAGCGCCGCCGAAACATAAACGGTTACCTTTTGACCGGCTTCCACCGGCCATTCGCGGATCGACATGAATGTGGTTTCATCTTCTGGCGTGCTTCGCTTCAGCGGCGGCTCAAGACGAATGTGCTGCACGGCCCTGGCTGCATCCACCGGGTTGTTGAAGGCCAGGCCGGTGGACCAGGCGTCCTGGAAATACTTGCCCTTGTTCTGCAGCGAAACCTGCAAAGGGCCGTAAGTCTGGTAATGGATGATAGTGTCTTGCTCCAGGCCATCGTTTCCGTCGATCGGCGGCAGCCCTTTTTTGAGGATTAGCTGAACCTTCGCGTCGCGAGGCAGACGGGCGGACGGAACGATGCGAACGCTGGACCGGGTAACGTCGGATTCAGTGGCATCGTCCGGGTCCAGATCATAGCTTACTTCGAAAGCCACGGGCCGACCATCGGCCATTAGCCGTCCCATACGTTTGATGTCGTTTAGCGAGACCGGATAATTGAAGTAGAGTTTAAAATCCTGATCATAAGGGATTCGATTTCCGGAATACGGATAGGAGTAATGCATCTTAAGCGGCGGGGTCCGAAACTGGAAGCTGTAGCTACCGGTCATCTCTTTGCCGTTCAAAGCTTTCTGTTTGGCCACTGTTACCGTGTAGGAACTACCTGGCTTTAGCGGCGCCTCCGGAATAAAGGCGGCCACTCGGGTACCGTACCAGCGGATCGCTCCATCGATTTCCGGTTCAATCTTGATGACTTCCCGTTTGGCTTCCTCAACCCGTCCTAGCGGCACCATGGGATGATTGAAGACGACGACGATCTCCTGATCCAACTGAGCCGTTTCCAGAAGGCCCCGGGGACTGCCCTGGATTACCTGAAGTATGTTAGGATTCGGGGCTTCCGGCTCCTGAAGCGGATTGGTAATGGCGGCAGGCAGCGCTTCCAGCGCCGGGTTGGCGGCTCGCCAGATTCCGGTGAGAAGTAGCAGCAGCAAGCCAGACAGGAACACTGCGGAAAAAGCAGGCAGGATGCCCCGCTTGCCATGGGTTTGGAAATAGGCTCTTATAGGAGCAAAGGGTCTGTACATATTTTTTCCTGGATCTGCAGGATTGGGCCGATATTTAGACTGTATGCGACCGTTTCCGGGGAACTTCTTTTTTCACCATGCCGGGCTTTTGGCAAGAAAAACTGCAATCGCCGGGTTGCTCATGGCTGCTGCAACAACGGTTGCTTTTTCGCCTTCATCCGAGTTGAGCGCTGAATCGCCGGATTTCACCAATATGGGTGAACTATTAAAAACGAACCGGGGGGACCTGGAATTCATAAATGTGGCCGTCAGCAATCTGCCCCTGACTCCGGAAAACGGCGCCGAACCCACGGAAGGTATGAAAACCGGGCTGGCCCTGAAAGAGAAGCTCAGCGAAAAGATGAAACTGGCTGTGGAGCATGACTTCTTTGCCGGGATCTACTATCTACAGGGCAACTACGGTCATACATATCGCGAACTGAGCATTTCCCGGGATCTACTTCAGCAGATCTACCGGGAGATACTGGAGTACTACATAGACGGCACCTGGGTTCTCCTGGAATCGGCAGCCCCTATCATTCTTCGGACCCAGGACGCCAAGTCCAAGCATTTCCTCCAACTCGGTTTCCGCGACCTGGAATCCTCCCGTCTTTTTCATCAACGGGGAAGCAATATCGGGAAAAAGCTGCACACGAATCAAATCAACTTTTATCGAGAGGGCATCAAAAGAGTGCGCCGAGCAAGGAAGTATGGCATCCTTGCTATTCTCGAGTCCCGAACGCCACTGGAAGAGAAGAAAGAGTATCAGTACGTAAGCTACGACGAGCAGCGAAATCCGCCGGTTACCGAAGACGTAAAGGAATATGATCGCATCCTGAACCGAATGATCGGACTGATCAGCCGCAAGCTGGTGGATGCTACGCTTACTTCGTCTACCCGCGGCTATCCGATTGAACTGGATCTTATTGAAATGCACCAGGACAATTTTGGCGCCATCATCCCGGATCATCCACATCTGCTCAACCGAATGCTCTCCGAAGTAGAGACTGCCAAATTTCATGAGCGAAAGAAGCTTCCGGAAAGAAGCAGGATCGGCAACTAGACAGAGGCCCACCGGCATAAGAGCCGATCCGAAACGCCCCCAAGTAACCGACGCCCGGCCGTGTTTATCCGAACTTCTTAAGGCAAACCTGCACCGGGTGCCCGCGCGTTCGAGCAATGAGCGCACGCCCGTGTTTATCCGAACTCCTTGAGGCGAACCCGCACGGGTTTCCGCGAGAAACGATTGCTGGACAATGTCATCAGAAATCGCTAACCTGCGGCAATGGCAAAAATGTTGATGATTGCTGGAGCGGTGCTTTTCGCACTGGGTTTGTTGTTCTATCTGGGCAATCGACTGGACGGTTCTTTGTTTGGTTGGATTGGCCGGTTGCCGGGGGATATTCGCATCGAAAAAGAGAACTTCTCCTTCTATTTTCCACTAACGACCAGTATCCTTGCCAGTCTGGTAATCTCCGGGATCCTGTATCTGTTATCGCGGTTTCGCTAAACCGTACCCTGGCCAGGCTTCATGGGGCAGTGCGAGCAGCGCAGGCTGCCGGAGCCGTTCGGGGCTTTACTCGGCGCTCACTCCGGGACCGCCGCTGTGCCCGGGCCGGGTTTCTGTATCTTTGCGTCCGAGCAACAGGTTCAAGCTGGACTCCACGATCGTAGTTCCGGTGCGCGTCATGGCCCGCACGGTATCGTCTACCATCTGTCCCGAAAGAGCATCGGTGATGGCTTCCCTGAATCCCGATCGTACCTCTTCTTTGAACCTCGGAAGCATGGTCTCTCCCGCTTCTTCTACGCCTTCTTTCAGTCTTTGCTTTACGATCTCGGCGTATTCATCCAATTCTTCTTCGAGTTTGGCCGCCACCCGGGATCGGTAATAGTAGTAGAATCCCAGTCCGGTTAGAATGGCGCTGAGCACCGAAGTCAGCACGCATGCGCCCGCTACAACCAGATAGAATTCCAGACCCAGAGATTCGCTCATATACTTACTTTGAGGTTATTTCGAAGATCGGTCAACCATTCTTCCATCTCGTCTTTCTTCCGTTCGGCCATTTGTGATACGCTATGGTCTTCCCGGTCCAGAAGTTCCTCGGGGATCTCGTCCAGAAACCGGGAAGGTTCCTTCTCTTCGGTCTCACCGAATCTTCGCCTGGTGCGACTGGCCGTTAAGAAGAGCTTTTTCATGGCCCGGGTAATCCCCACATAGCAAAGCCTGCGTTCTTCTTCCAGGGCGGCTTCCGGGTTTTCGGACTCCGAAATCGATCTTTCTCCGGGAAAGATGCCCTCCATCATTCCGGTTAAAAACACCGTGGGAAACTCCAGTCCTTTGGATAGATGCAGGGTGAGCAATTGGACCCGGCCTCGGGGATTGTCGTCGTCTTCGTCGCTGGCCTGGAGGCTAATGCGAGCCAGAAAATCAAATAGACCGGGCGGCGTGGAATCCTCCCAGTTGCTTTCGAAAAAGGCCAGCATGTTGGTTAGCTCAGACAGATTCAGCATTCGGGCTCGTACTGCATTTTCGTCCGAGCCTTCGCGCATAAATTCGTGTTCCCAGTTTAACTCCTGGATCATCGTGGACAGAACGGGTGCGAGCTTCCGCGCCCGCGAGAATTCTTTTTTGTATTTTTCGATGAACTCTACGAATTCGTAGATGGCGCTCACCTGTTTGGCGGGGATTCCCTGAATCAGCCCCGGTGTGGATCCAATACGTTCCAGAGCATGAAAGAAATCCGGCCTTCGCATCCCGCTGGCATCCGCTTCTTCGGCCATGTTTTGCAGAAAGGCGCCTATCTTTTGCACGCTTCCTTCGCCGATGCCCCGGCGCGGACGATTCAGGATTCTAAGCAGCGATATCTCGTCGCTACGGTTTGCTATGACTCGCAGATAGGCCAGCAGATCCTTAACTTCTTTGCGATCGAAGAACTTGTAGCCGCCCACTACATGATGGGGAATCTGAAGCTTGCGAAGCTCCTGCTCAAAGGCCCGAGACTGAAAGTTTGTACGGTAGAGTATGGCAAAATCGCCCGGGTTTTGCGCTGCGTGAATGATTCGGTTCTGTATGATGTCGGCCACCACCATGGCTTCTTGCTCTTCGTCTTCGGCCATGATCAGCGACAATTGTTCTCCTTCTTCGCCGGTGGCGCGCAATATCTTTTGAACCCGCTTGGAATTGTTTGCGATTACGGCATTGGCGGCGGACAGAATTCGTGACGAAGAGCGATAGTTGTGCTCCAGCCGAACGATCTTCGCCTGCGGAAAATCGGTCTGAAAATTCTGAATGATCCCTACATCGGCGCCCCGCCACCCGTAGATGGATTGATCGTCATCGCCCACCACGCAGAGGTTCTTTTCATCGCCTACCAGCGATAGCAACAGTTCATATTGCGTGGGATTGGTATCCTGGAATTCATCGATCATAAAATAGCGAAAACGTCGCCGATATTTTTCCAGAACCTCGGGATGCTCCTTGAAAATTCGGGAAGGCAAAAGAATGAGATCGTCGAAATCCACCGCATTGAGCGATTTCAGGCTGGCATGATACCTTTCGAATACATCGCAAAAGAAATTCGCCGAAACCGGAAGGCTGCGGCTGTTGGCCCAATCTTCATGATGCATATTGGAGTTTTTACAGAGCGAAACCATGAAGGGCATGGAATCCTCTTTCACTTGATCCGGATCCAGCTTCAGATCCCGGTAGATGCTTGCGTACAATTGCAGTCCGTCGTCGGAATCCAGAATGGAAAAGGGGTCGCGATAACCCAGAATACGAATCTCCTTCTGGAGTATGCGATTTCCCAGGGCATGAAAGGTGGAAAGCACCATACCGCGCAGCGCTTTGCTACCCACCATCTTTTGTAGCCGGTGCTTCATCTCCCGGGCGCTCTTATTGGTGAAGGATACCGCGACGATGCAGGACGAAGCTATCCCTTTGCTCAGCATGTACTGAATTCTATGGGTGATCACTCTGGTCTTACCGCTACCAGCCCCGGCAAAAATAAGCAGGGGCCCGTCGATATGATTTACAGCTTCAGCCTGATGGGGATTTAGCCGGGGGCCGGACACAAATATCAGGTGACATAATCAGGCACCACTCAGTCAATAGAGAAATCCTGGACCCACCAAAAAGGTACATCATTCAGGTTCTTCAGGAGCCATCGGCGCGTGGTAGCCGGAGGGCCCCATCTACCTATCTACTATTCTTGCCTATCTACTTTCAATTATGGAAAAACAGACCCTTTCAAAACTGCTCGAAGACAATGCCGGCAAACGATGGGGGATTCTGGCCAATCAGACGGCTTATGATCCGGTGAGAGGCCGATACACCTTCCAGATTCTGGCCGACATGGCCGAGCGGCTCAAAGTCTTTTTGCCCGAGCACGGACTCTTCGCGGAGCTTCAGGATCAGATCGGTCTGGAGGATACCCGGGCTTACGAAGGATTTCTCTCCGAAGAGGCGAGGGCGCACACCCGATTTCAATCCCTGTATGGCTTCCAGGAGTCTACGCTGCGACCGGACCCCGCCGCCCTTGCCGACCTGGACTGGCTGCTTGTGGACCTACAGGATGTGGGGAGCCGTTACTATACCTTTCTTACTACCATGTTCTACTGCCTGGAGGTGATCCAGGAACTTCGCGCCGCCGGAAAGCGAATCCGTTGCGCCGTGCTGGATCGGCCCAATCCCATAGGAGGAACCATTGAAGGAACCATCCTGGAGCGGGAATACGAAAGCTTCGTCGGACTGCCCGGAGTAATCCATCGCCACGGTCTCAGTTCCGGCGAAATGGCCCGGCTATTCGCGCAATGGCTGGCCATGGAGGACGCTCTGGTGGTTCTGCCATGGGATCAGGCCGGTGGAGAGCTTCCGAAAAAGGACTATGGAAAAGAACCAGGCTGGAAAAACGAAAAGTCCCTCCCTTCACAGCCAGGTGAACGCGGTGCCCGCCATTTCGGAGAACTCGACGCCGGCCAGAAAAGGGAGTCCGGAATTCACTTCGATGTGTATCCATCCCCCAACATGCCCACTATAGAAACGGCCCGAGTCTATCCGGGTCAGTGCCTGCTGGAAGGCACCAGTCTGAGCGAAGGTAGAGGCACCACACGGCCGTTTGAAATTTTCGGCGCTCCGTATCTGGCGCCGCTTGTGGCCGGGGCTTCAGATTTCTTTTTGCCGGGAGCCAGACTCAGGCCGTTGCGATTCCTACCCACATTTCATAAGCATGCCAATGAGATCTGTGAGGGGTTTCAGCTGCACATCACCGGCGATGATTTCGCGCCCCTCTTTGCGACTTTGAGGATTCTGCGATGGATTCGCGCGAACGTTCCGGAGTTTCAGTGGAAGACCGGCGTGTACGAGTTTCGTTCGGATCGACCGGCCATTGAATTGCTGGCCGGCGACTCTTTGCTGCTGGAGTATCTGCAGCGGAGCCCGGCGCCAAAAACCGACCGGCTGGACGATGCTGACCGGGCCCTGCTGGAGCGTATGTCGGCCGAAGAAGGTCGATGGATGGAAATCATTTCTGCAGTCTCCGAATACTCCCATCATTACTCAAGTTCGACACGTTTACTGCAAACCTACGCTTAAGCGACTTTCTGCTCTATTCGAATCCGGCGCCGGTCCACCGAAACCAGATACTGTTTTCACAGAAAGCGAACTGCTGCTGCAATGCCGGCTTATCGGAAAGAGATTCGCAGAAATCCTTTCGTCGTTTCTCATGATTGGATTGCGCCTCCTCAAGACGGTCCTGGACTCCGCGCAGAAAATCGCTCCTTTCCTGAAGGAAGCGCCGTCGCTGTTTCTCAGCCCAGGGTGCCGTTGTTTGCGCTGTTTTTTCGGTGCCTTCGCTGGCGGAGGGAGCCGCCGGGCTGGATTCGGATTCCAGCCACTTATCTTTTTCTTCGGAATCCATACGTTGGATTCTAAACGAAAACCGATGCCGATTCAGGGGGCCGATTCCGGGGGTTTCCAGATAGCAGTCTTGCTCCAGCGGAAGCTGCTCAAAGGGAAGCAGCACAACATAGGATTGGCCAATTTCCAGAGTCGCGAAACGCGTCAGCGATCTCACAAACCTTAGCTTTCGCGATCTTAGAAGCTGCGATTCTTTGCGGGAAAGCAGATACTCGTCCACCAGGGCCGGTTCCGCCGGATCCTCCCGGAAAAAAAACTCCACCGGTCGGGGTGTCATATGCCAGCCGTAGGAGAGCCAGAAATGCGAAAGACCTTCATAATGCTCCATGTACGCCTCAGGACTCAGAACCTCAGACTGATAGGTTCCGCATCGAATGCGGGTTTCATACGGATCAAAACGAATTTTCGATCTGCCATTGTTGACAATTCGCATCTCAAGAAAGAATAGATCAGGCATTCGTCCGGCTTGTTCGGCATTTCTGGAGCGTCTATAAAGCCCCCTGGCCATGTCCGGATTCATAGCTGTGATGTAGAGCTGAACCCCTGGCTTTTCAGGTTCCGGCGATTTCCCTGAATCTCCGGAATCCAGCGAGTAATCCGAGGGCTGTGCCGCAGCTTCGCTCACGTCCACGGATTCCAGATAGAAGCGAATGGAACGGCCCTGCCCATCCGTGAGCACCCGGGGAGGCGAAGACTCTTTTTCGTCCTCAGAGGTAGCTCCGTTCTCCCGGGGATTCAATCCAGCGCCCGGGGAAGGCGGCGAGGAGCGCTTAACTACGCTACGGTCCTCAGATACATCCAATGGTACGTAGACATAGTGGATCTCATCAAATACCTGACATCTGCCGGAGAATCCTAACGCCAGGGCCAGCCCGAAAGCGGCCAGGGCTTTGCTGCGAAAAAGCAACCGGGGAAGGCCGGGCAAGCGCCATGAATCGGTCGGATCAATCATCGGAGTATTGTCCTGCGCCACGAGCTCCTTTTCCAGTCTTTTCTAATTCCACAATTGAACCCGCCGGCCCTTCCGGAAAACCCTCAAGAAATAGCCAGAACGAAAACGATATCTCAAGCAATGCCATGGGAGCGTTCATCAGCATGTACGCGGCGCTCACAATCTGGATAATGTTCAGCATTAGAAGCAGAGTAGCCAGAAGCGTAAGACCGGATGCGATGAACCCCCACAGATAGATCCAGGCCGGAACAATACGCATACTCTGCAGGCCCAGAAACATCAGCAGTCCTCCCATAGCCCAGGGCAAGACCATGGCCACATGGTTCAGCCAGTCCCGAACCATGCGCGCCATTTCCGCAAACAGTTCCATTTGAATGACAACGGCTCCCAGGGTCCGGTCATCAAGGGGGGAATGCGCCAGCAGCGCGTATTTCTCGGAAACGAAAAGCAGAAGTAAGAGTGTGGCAATGCCGGCGAACAGAAAAGCCGCACCAACGATCCTGAATCCGAAATAAGCAATGGCCAGACCTTCGCTCCCACGCTTAAGAAGGGGAACCATCAGACAAGCGATAGAAACGTAGGTAACCGCCATCAAGGCCTGAGCGAAGACGGCGAAATAGACCTGTCCGGCCATTTTCGAAAGTCTTTGCAGATAATCCGGCTTTTCCAGGGCCGGCACCGAGGACAGGATTCCAGTTATTAAGCCCAGCACTATCAGTATTCCGAGCAATATTGATAGTCGCTTCCCTGAATGCATGTTGCGCCATCGAGTTAGCATGCAGGCCACATTTTTAGACTTACACTGTAAGGTCCAGTGCATTTCAAAGACTAATCTGTGTCAGGATTGAATATAGTTGTTTCGCAAACTCCAGGGCGGGACCCGGGGTTGTCGGCCCTGGCCAATATAGCAAGGATTGGGTACGGGGTTACCAGGATTGCCGGGTATCGACAGGATTGCCGGGTATCGACAGGATTGCCAGGTATCGACAGGATCGCTCCGGGTGAGCTCGAGTCTGTTCGAGTGGGTCGACGACGAGCGGGCGAAAGCTACGTCGGGCGGCGGGACTTTTACTTACCTTCGGTTTTTAGAAGCGCAAGGAAAGCATCCTGAGGGATTTCCACGGATCCGATTTGCTTCATCCGCTTCTTTCCCTCTTTTTGCTTTTCCAGAAGCTTGCGTTTACGCGAAATGTCGCCACCGTAGCACTTGGCGGTTACGTTCTTCTTGAGCGCGGAAATGTTTTCCCGGGCAATTACTTTGGCGCCTATGGCGGCCTGCAAGGGAATCTGAAACTGATGCCTGGGGATGAGCTCCTTTAGCCGCTCTACAAAGGTCCGTCCCCGAGCTTCAGCTACTGACCGGTGAACGATCATCGCCAGAGCGTCCACCGGTTCGCCATTCACCAGGATGTCCACTTTCACGAGATCCGACTCGCGATAATCCGCCAGCTCGTAATCCAGAGAAGCATAACCCCGGGAAATGGACTTTAATCGATCATAAAACTCGTAGATGACTTCGGCCAGCGGGATATCGTAGAGAAGCTGGACTTTTCCGTCTTCCAGATAAAGGATATTGTTCTGGATACCCCGTTTCTCCTGCAGCAAGCCGATCAGGTTACCCATGTACTCCTGCGGAGTGAGAATTGTGGCTTTAACGTAGGGTTCTTCTTTCTTGTCGAATTTCGTTGGATCCGGCCAGTTACTGGGATTATCGATGTAAATCACTTTGCCTTTGTGATCCGTGATCCGGTTCTTCACGCTGGGAGCGGTGTTGATCAAATCCAGGCCAAATTCGCGCTCCAGTCGCTCCTGCACAATCTCCATATGCAGAAGACCCAGATAGCCAACGCGGAATCCGAAACCAAGAGCCATGGAGTTCTCTTGCTCGAAAATCAATGCCGCATCGTTTAGCTTGAGCTTATGCAAAGCGTCCTTTAGTTGCTCGAAGTCATCGCCCATCACTGGAAACAGACCGGAAAAGACCATGGGCTTGGCTTCCTGATAACCGGGCAGGGGTTCAGTGGCTTTTCGCGACGCCATGGTAACGGTATCGCCCACCCGGGTATCTTCCACGGACTTTATGCCGGCGATGACATAGCCCACTTCGCCGGCCTGGAGTTGCTTCCGTTGCACGGGAACAATGGTGTTGATGCCAAGATCGGTTACCATGAACTCTTTGTCCGTGCCCATGATGTAGATCCGATCGCCCTTGGCCAGCCTGCCATCAAAGACACGCACCTTCATTACGGCCCCGTTGTAGGAATCGTAGATGGAATCATGGATCAATGCTCGCAGAGGAGCCTCCAGGTCCGCCTCCGGTGCCGGTATGTACTTCACGATGGCTTCCAGAACGTTCTGAACATTTTCGCCAGTTTTCGCGGACACAGGAATGGCTCGGTCCTTGTCCAAACCCAGGCTTTTGTCGATTAGCTCCAGGCAGCGATCTACATTCGCGGCAGGAAGATCGATTTTATTGATTACAGGAATGATTTCCAGATCGTTTTCCATAGCCAGATAAAGATTGGCCAGGGTCTGGGCCTCCACTCCCTGGGTGGCATCCACCACCAGAAGCACGCCTTCGCAGGCGGCCAGGGAACGCGAAACCTCATATGAGAAGTCCACGTGTCCCGGAGTGTCGATCAGGTTAAGCGTATAGGTATTGCCGTCTTCCGCTTTGTAGTCAAAGGTGGCCGAGTTCGATTTGATCGTGATTCCTCGCTCCCGTTCGATGTCCATGGAGTCCAGAATCTGTTCCTTCTTGGTACGATCGTTAGTAATGTGTCCCAGCTCCAGCAAACGATCTGCCAGGGTGGATTTTCCATGATCGATGTGGGCAATGATGGAAAAATTACGAATATAGCGAGCATCCACAGCCATTGCTGGCCACAATCCCGGAGGGCTTAAAAAAAGCAAATTCTTGTTTGAGCCACTGCCGAATGCCGGAGAGCCGGAAAAGCTTACCTGAATCGTCGTCTGTGGCCCCCTGGACGGTTCCGGACAAGAAAGTAAGACAGCCGCCTGGTCGGGGACCGGTTCCGGAATCATCCGGATCCCAAATGGGTGACTGCCGGCTTCTGCAGGGACAGAAGTGTATGACGAATGGAACCCCGCGCAATTCTACCAACCCCGGTCCGCCTCGTACAGATATAGCAACTTCCCGGAAAACGGATGCAAATCTCTTTCTAAGAAGTGTTGATGATTCAGGGGCTCCACTTTCCATCGATCTTACAATGGACTCTGGTCGAAAAGAGTTTTGACTCACCCACCGCGCGAAAGCCTGGACATATCCAGAGCCAAACCTGGCGGGAACGATTGTCTCAGTAAAAAGGTATAACAGATATATGCCTTAAGATTTAGAAGTACGATTCTCACGACTCACAGCGCATTTTTTCCTGGTTCGGGAAGCCACATCCGTTTTTATGCTCGTCAATTCACAGGGCGATTCGTCTCATACAACTGTAAACAAAATAGAACTGCGAAAGAATCCCTGAAAGGTAAAAAAATACAAAGATAAAAATTTGGATTCCGCTAGCAGATGAACAAAGACAACTCTCCCGCCCTTGTTGTTCTGGCTGGCTCGGCCGGCAGCCACTCCGCCATGACCCAGATTTTCCGGGCCATGGATGAGAATTTTTCCGCATGCATAGCGGTAATTCAGCACCTCAGCCCCGCACGTCAGTCGATACTGGTCGATCTAATCCAGAAGCATACTTCTAGAGAGGTGATGTGGCTGGAAGATGGACATCCGGTTTTGTCCAATCGGGTCTACGTAGTGCCGCCGGACCGCGAAGCGATGCTGGAAGATCAGACCTTTCGGCTCAGACCCAGCCCCCGAGTCATCGGAGGTCCAGGGTTGATAGACACTCTGGGCTTCTCTCTGGCAAACTCCGGCCTGCGCGAACGAGTGATGGTGCTACTTTCGGGCGCCGGTCATGATGGCGCCAATGCCATTCGCTCTCTCAAGGCCAGCGGAGGACTTACTGTGGTCCAGAGCCCTGACAGCGCCAGTCATCCGGACCTACCCCGGGCCGCGCTGTCGGCGGCTGAACCCGATCTGGTTTTGCATCCGGCCCGGATACCGGCCGCCATCGAGAATGCACTGGTTATGGCGGATTCCACGCGCTACAGCGCCGAGGAATGGAATGCAGGGTTGCAGCGAGCGTTGCAGATACTCGAGAACGAGACCGGCCTTGATTTTCGGGGCTACAAGAAAGCTACCATGCGTCGCAGGTTGGAGCGAAGACTTGGCATTCGAGGAACCAATCTGGAGCAGTACCTCCCTCTACTCGAGGGAGACCAGGAAGAACAGAAAGCTCTGACGCAGGACCTGCTGATCAATGTAACCAGCTTTTTTCGCGATGAAGATGTATTTCGAAATCTCTCCGACAATATAATGCCGGATTTGCTGCGGGACTCCGGTCATTCCGTTCGATTCTGGGTGGCTGCCTGTTCCACCGGCGAAGAAGCCTATTCCCTGGCCATGATCCTTCGCGAATCCATGGATCGGCTGGGCATTCATCGCGATGTACAGATTTTTGCCACCGATGTGGACACCCGTTCCCTTGAAATGGCCAGGCGAGGATTCTATTCGCCTGTGGCCATGGCAGGTCTCTCCGGCGAAAGAATCCGTAATCATTTTGTACTGGAAAAGGACGGTTATCGCATTCGGAACTCCCTGCGGGAGATGGTACTGTTCTCAGAACACAACCTTCTGAAAGATCCGCCGTTTTCCCGCATGGACTTCATCAGTTGCCGTAACATGCTAATCTATCTGGAAAAGGAGATGCAGCAAAAAGCGTTACGGGCCTTTCACTATGCTCTGGCTGATAACGGAGTGTTGCTACTGGGGCATTCAGAGTCGGTGGGGGAACATCAAACAGATTTCGAGGCCATCAATTCAGGACACCGTCTCTTTCGCCGGAAAAACGGGGTCGGTTCTTCGCTGTTGCACTACTCGATTCCGTCCTACAAGAAGAAAGCCCCGGAGCCGGAAGGCAGAACCATTCCGGAGCTCGCCCGGGAAGCTGTACTCAGGCGGTTCACGCCTCCGAGCGTGTTAATCAATACTAGAAACGATATTCTCTTTGTGCAGGGCAAGACCGGCGCCTACCTGGAATTACCCACGGGAACCGCAACCAACGATATTCTGTCCATGGCTCGGGCCGGTTTAAGGGTTCCCCTTTCCAACGCCTTACGAAAGGCCCGAGCCTCCGGACAGGAGATACAGGTCAAAGGCGTTTTCCTGGGCGAACCTCCAGACCTGGCCGAAACGGTAGAAATAGTAGTGAGTCCAATGGAATCGGTAGAGCACCGAAACCTGCTTCTGGTTACATTCTTGCCCGGAGAAAAAAGGGAGCTTCCCGGTAACAAAGAAGACGCCGAAACGGAGAACACTACGGTTCAGCAACTGCGGCAGGAGCTGGAGCAAACCAGGGACCACCTGGAAAGCACAATCCACGAATTGGAGCAGGCCAACGAGGAACTGCGAACTACGAATGAATCGGCCGAAACCGCCAACGAAGAACTGCAGAGCGCCAACGAAGAGCTGGAGACATCCCGGGAAGAGTTGCAGTCATTGAATGAAGAGTTGCTGACCACCAATACCGAGTTACAGCACAAAATAGAAGCCGTTACGCAGGCAAACAATGATATCCATAACCTGCTGCGAAGTACGCAACTACCGGTGATGTTTCTGGACCGGGAACTTGGTATTCGCTGGTTCAGCCCCGAAATGGCCCGAATGATGAAGCTTGAGGACTCGGATGTGGGTCGCTCGATACTCAGCTTTCGCCATGGATTTCTGGAACTGGACTGGAACCATCATCTCCAGGGCATACTCTCAGACCTGATTCCCAGGGAACGTACACTGGAATCAGAGGATGGTCGTTATTTCTCTTTGAGGGTGTTGCCGTATCGCACCCTGGACGACCGGGTAGACGGGGCCGTATTCACGTTTCAGGACATCACAGAAAGTCGGCAACAGCAAAGGGAACTGGAAAAACACAGAAACAACCTGGAAAGGCTTGTTGAGGAAAGGTCCGGACAACTGGAACGTTCCCGTCAACTTCTCGAACAGACCGGGAAGGTGGCTCTCGTAGGGGGCTGGGAAATGGACGTATCCACCAAAAGGATAGAATGGACGTCGGTTACTCGAAGCATTTTCGAAGTGAGCGATGACTTTGACCCCAATTACCAGGACGGAATGGGGTTCTTTACCGGTTCAGACCAACAGAAGTTAACAAATCACATCTCTCTGGCATTGTCCCACGGCCGGCCATACGACATCGAAATGCCAATAACCACGGCTGAGGGCAACAGCAAATGGATCCTGCTTTCCGGTAGGCCGATGATGGAAGGAGGGCAGTGCATCCGAATCTATGGCTCGGTGCAAGACATTACCGAAAGAAAGCAATGGGAAGCCAGGCTCGAGCAAACGACGAACATGCTTCTTCGAACAGAGCATGTAGCCAACCTGGGTAGCTGGGAATGGGATATTGAAACGGATACAGTAACCTGGTCCGAGGAACTCTACAACATCTTCAGAGTGCCGGAAGAGGAGGGGCCGCCTTCCTATGCAAGACAGCATGAACTGTATCCCCCGGAGAGTCTAAAAAAACTGGAGAGTGCCGTTCGGGATGCCATAGAAAAAAAGATGCCGTACTTTCTGGAACTGGAAGCGGTTCGAAGGGATGGAAAGCAGATATTCGGCATCGCCACCGGTCTACCCATCAAGGATGCCCGGGGCAAAGTAGTCAGTCTGTATGGCTCCTTTCAGGACATTACGCAACGGGCCCTGGCTCAGCGAGAGGCCATTCGAGCCAGGGAGGAAGCAGAAAAAGCGAACCGAGCCAAGACCGTCTTTCTGGGCAATCTCAGCCACGAACTTCGCACACCTATGAATGCCATTATCGGTATGACGGAACTGGCTCTCGAAGAGAGTCTTCCGCAAGAAGCCCGGGGCTTTTTGCAGACGGTGCGACATGCATCGGATCACCTGATGAACATCATCGGAGATTTATTGGACTCGGCGGTGATGGAGAATGGTCGGCTGGAATTAATTCAGGAGCCCTTCTCCTTAAGAGCAGCCATAGAAAAGACGGCGGCTATCGTAGAAGGTATGATGGAGGAGAAAGGCCTTTTTTTCAATGTAAATATAGAACAGGATTTACCGGACAATCTTGTGGGCGATTCGAAGCGCTGCTGTCAGGTTCTCATCAATCTGCTCTCCAATGCAGCCAAATACACCCAGGAAGGCGGCGTGGAACTCACAATCCAGCGCGGTTCCCTGCCGCAGGCAAAAAACCTGTTGTTACTGAATATCTCCGTGAGCGATACCGGCGCCGGAATCGCCGAAAAGGACCTGGAATCCATATTCGAAAAATTCACACAGGTGGGCGGAACCAGAAATCGTCTGCTCAAGCAGTCTACTGGAACCGGCATTGGGCTGTACATCGCCCGTAACATAGTAGAAACCATGGGCGGCCATATCGACGTTCAAAGCGAGGTCGGCAAAGGAAGCACCTTTATACTGTCCGTACCCTTCGAAGTCGCCGAGCCTGATTACCGAAATACACCGGAGGAAACCATTCCAGAGCTCAAGGCAATGGCCATCCTGATGGCTGAAGACAATGCGGTCAATGCCCTGGTTCAAAGAACCGTGCTGGAACAGGAAAACCATACTGTCACTACTGTCTCCAATGGTCACGAGGCATTACAAGTTCTCGCGCGCGGGAATTACGATCTGGTGCTGATGGATCTGGAAATGCCGGTTCTGGACGGATTTGAAGCAACCGTCGCCATTCGGAACGGTAAGGCAGGCTCAAATAACGGCGATATTCCTATCATCGCAGTAACCGCTCACGTCCTATCGGATGTGGAAGACCAATGCCTTAGATGCGGAATGGACGGGTTTGTGACGAAACCCATAGATGTAATGGAACTAACCAATACTCTGGCGAAAATCCTTCTAAACAAAAGCCGTCGCACCGAACTGTCGCCGTAAAAAAAACAGCCAACGAAATTCTCCGGGAAATTCGAAATTGTAATTGCAATCCAATATGGCAGGAGTCTGCCAGGCAAATGAAAGCCGGGGTTCTGAGCCGCGCTCGCCAGATGCGCCAATTTTTTGTCCTGGCTTCGCTTATGGCATCCCTGGTTTCGGTGCTGATCGCGGCGTTTAAGGTAGAGACAGATCTGTCCTACTGGATCTTTCAATCCGGCATCTGGATGATCATCCTCATTACACTGGTGCACACTCTGAAGGTTCGTCTACTGGCAGCGGCAGGCGTGCGGCTAATACTGGTTGCCTTTCCCGGTCTAATGCTGTTTGTTCTTCTTCTGATCCAGCATGCGCAGCTACGCCTGGACCAGATGTCCTGGGACCCGGCATTCCTCTGGTGTCTTCTTGTGGCTGGTTTCTTCCTTCCTTACCGTAACCGTGGAATAATCGCCTGGGCGGCGCTGGTAGCGCTACTATGGTACATGTACGGCCTGCTGAACACTCTGTTTTCGGAAAACGGAATAGATCCCTGGACCATGGACCGATGGATACAAAGACTCAGCGCAACTATTGCCGTAATCGTAGCTCTGAAGCCCGGCTGGTTCTTGTTTGCCACAGCGCCGGCCATGGCCGGACGAATGGTACGCACCGTCCTTCCGCTCACTCTATTAACTCTTATTGCTTCAGGCTATGCTAACGTTCAGATGACAACTCAAGGGCTGATATCGACTCAGACGCGAATCACGCTTTTTTCGACCCTTTCAATAACCGTTGTTTTCGCGCTGGTATTGATGTCGGCCCGTCACATCCACGAACTGGAGCGTAGACGCAACCGTACGGATGCAAAAATGAACGCTCTCTTGCGGGCTTCGGATGCCAAGAACCGACTACTGGAAGAGTACACATACATCGCATCCCATGATTTGCGCGAACCCCTGAGTACGATTGCCGGACTCATTGATCTGATTCTGGAGCCGGACCCGAATCTACCTCCCATCCCCGAAGAACGGAAGGAACTTCTGGAGGCCGTGGCCCGTTCCACGGAGCGTATGCGGTCCCTGGTTTCCGGCCTTCTGGAGTATGCAAGACTGGGCTTCCATTCGGCTCCGGAGCCTGTGGATGTACGAGCCAAACTGCAAATCATCCTGGACGATATAAGCCTTTCGCTCCAGCATTCCGCCGCCCTGATTTGCGTTGGCGCACTTCCCATTATTCGCGGTTTGCCGCTGGAGCTGGGATTACTGTTCCAGAATCTTATTTCAAATTCATTGAAGTTCCGCCGTGCGCAGGAACCTCCCCGAATCACCGTTGAATCCTACGAGCTTCCCGACCACTCCTGGCATTTTCTAATTTCGGATAACGGAATTGGCATAACACCGGAGAATCAAGAGAATGTGTTTCAGCTTTTTAATCGACTGCATAATCCGGGCGTATCTGGCATCGGGCTGGGCCTTGCCCATTGCAGACGAATCGTAGAGTTGCATAATGGCAAGATCTGGATTGAATCAAACATGGACGCTGGCATTACAATGCACTTCGTCCTTCCATCCAACCAGCTTGTTGACGTTTCCGGAAACTGACAATGGATACCAGGCCAGAGCACTTCTTGCTAATCGAGGATGATTCGCCTACAATTCTTCTGGAAACTCGGATCATTCAAAGAACCGTTCCGGATGCTCGGGTTACCGTCCTGGAGCGAATAGACCAGGCGCTGGATTTTGTTGCTACCGAGTATGCGGAGTTTGCCGCAGGCAAAACATCGCAGAACATCCCTGATGCAGTTTTGCTGGACTTGAACATGCCTGGTCTTTCCGGCTGGGACTTTTTGGACCGCTACTCGCAGTACCCGCAGGGGTTTCGCATGCGAATGAAATTGGCCATACTCTCGGCCAGCCCGCATCCTGATGATAAGGTCCGCGCCCGCAAATATACCGATGTACTCTCTTATATTGTAAAGCCGCTAAGCGAGCACTCACTCCGAAGCTTTCTCATGGATCAGTACAGGTCATAGTCATGAGTGGTCAGTCATCATAGTCATGGGTCAGCGGTTGTCGGCAATCTGCAACCGATGAGTAGATTGGCCAATCCGGTTTACCGGGCAGATTGATTCGCGGATTTTTTGTGGCCGGGAGTCTACAATTCGCATTACTTATGCGAATAAATTTCTACAACGGAGATATTTCGTGTATCGAACAACACTCACTCTTGTATTCTCAGCTACACTCCTGGGCTACTGTGCCGAAGCCCCGGATGCGGAAAAAGCGCAAACCGGGGACGCCTCCCAGGAAATGGCGGCAGAAGGAACAAAAAAGGACATAGACCTTTCGGCCAGCAAGATTAACTGGATCGGCACCAAGATTACCGGTCAGCATAATGGAACTATTCAACTCAAGAGCGGCCACATTCTGGTCAATGATGGCGCTATTACCGGCGGCGAATTCGTAATGGACATGGATACAATCACGGTCCTGGATCTTACCGGCGAAATGAAGCAAAAGCTAGAAAAGCATCTTCGCGATACAGACTTCTTTGAAATTGCCCGGTTTCCGGAAAGTCGATTCGTAATCACCGGTATAGAGCCGGGGCAGGGCGACGAAATCAAAGTAACCGGCAATCTGACAATGCGTGACATCACGAAGTCTGTCAGCTTCACGGCGAACACGGAGAAGGATGCCGACGGCAATCCATCCCGGGTCACCGCAGACTTTAATATCGATCGTCAGCTCTGGGGTATCGTTTACAAGGGAAAACAGGACGATGCTATCCGCGACGAAGTGAATCTCGCTCCGGTTATCGTAATCAAGTAGGACGACGCTTTCGAAAAGGATGCATGGGGCCGCTACGAAGTATTGCAATCGTTCGGCATCATGCGTCCAAGGGCGTTGCCCGGATTAGATTGCCGTGAACCTCACGGGCCGAATTGTTTCTTTGATGCCATATACCCGTGTGGGGCAAAAAAATCCGCTTTTCCTGGTGCAGTGCAAATGAGTTCTGGAACTATGTGGGCGGAAGTAGAGCGATTGGAGCGCAATGGATGCGTTCTGCTGCGCTTTCGGGGACACTGGGAACTGGAGCGACACTACGAATTGCGCAATCTGCTGGAGGATTTGCTGCAGTTGGCACAGCCCCGAGTAGTCATTAATCTGAGTGAAGTAGATCATTTTAGCTCCAGCATCATGGGCGCCTTTATTGGTTTTCAGCAGGACCTGGTGCGTCGCCAGGGTGGCCTGGCTATCGTGGATCCTTCCGAGTCTGTGCAGATGACGATTCGGCTACTCCGATTGGAGAACTTCTTCACGATTTCTGCCGGCGAAGAACAGGCCATTGAGCAATTGACCGGTTCCGGAAACAGATAAACCGATGAACGCAATGCTAGCAACTTTCCATCAGTAGACGGCTTCGGCTCGGCACTCCGAAAACCGCCTTAAGTCTTCCCCGGAGAAAAAAAACAGCTGCCTAAATGAGACATAATCCACATTATCGGAAGTCATAGCTGTGTACCAGCCAGCCATCCCCAGCACGCACCCACCTGGAATTCGTTCTGAAAGAGACCCGGAAGTGACTCCGAGTGACTCCGGTAGTTGCAGCTCAACCAGCACCCATTTGGCTCTCGGCTTGACCTGGCCCGGTGTGAACCTTTCTATGCGCCATGCTTCCATTCTTGTCATCCAAAGTCCTGTCCTCTAAAGGTAGTGCTCGATTCATAGCCGCGCAGTTTTGCCGCGGTTGGCCCGCTGGATTCGCGCTATTGATGGCCGGCGCCTGTGGGCAAAACCAGCCGCCCGCAGAGTTCCTGGGTAGCATTCCGGAATTTCAGCATGAGCACCGTGAGATCCCGGGTCTGGAGATTGTTCTTCAGGGCCATGCATCGAACGTTGAATCGTCTGCTGAAACCGGAAAGATGCTCTCCTTTGAACTGGGTCCCTACCTGATTTTCCTGGACCAGGAAACCAGTCTCCCTTCGAATCCTGTTACCGGAGGCGCCAGAGAAATAATCCAGGTTCTGGCCAGGCCCGGAAGTTTCACGACTACTACCGTCTGCGTGCCTAAATGGGCTGTATTGGCCGATGCAATCATGACCCGACCAACAGACAAAGAGTACCGGTTTGAAGAGATTCACCGCTATACAGGCACGATCGAAAAGCTAGATCCGAAGCAACCATCAATGGTCATTCAATTCAGGGCGCACGGGGAGATGAATAGCGCTTACCTTAACTGGCCTGCAAGAGCGCATCCCTCTCTTCCGGATTTCCGCTCCCTGAAAGAAGGTCAGAAAGTCACAGTAGTCGCATCCTACCGGGATGGAGCCTACGATACTTATTGGAAATTGGTTCAGGACTCAGATCGCTGCGACTTGCCGCAATCCTTTTATACAGAACATTTTCGCACTGTTATTGGCATTGAGCTTCACTGACGCATGTGAAGAAAGGTTAAGAATAGGTTAGGCCTGTCCTCTGCTCCAGGGACCTGGCACCCGACAGAAACAGTAGTCTTACCGCAATGGGTTCCTGAAATACTGGCCTCGATAGATCTTTCACCCTGCATTCGCCATAATCTATGTACACCAGTAAAGCCTGCAAAAGCTATGACAAAGTTTGCGGTAAATACTTTACAATTTTGCAACAAAAAGAAACGCTAGGCTCATGAAAGCGAGGTTCACAATCTCGGGCCTTTCTAGAATCGGTGCGGTCGCACTGGGGGTTTTGGCGCTACTTCCCGGCTGTAATATCAAGGGATTCCCGGATGATCCTTCCATTCAGAGACTGCTTGAATCAACCCTCCTTTCTAATGACCCCGACCAAATTCCCGCGGGCGTACCTGGAATTATACTAACCCCTACCGGGGGCAGCGTTGACACCTCTGAAGCAGGGCTAACTGATAGTTACACAGTCCAGCTGAATACGGAACCCACGGCCGCCGTAAACTTGAGCTTCACATTTGATGGCACCCAGATTACAGTGAATGGTTCCAGTGTTTCGCCGGTAAGCATAGTTCTGGATACAAGTTGTCCCGGGGCCACCTGCTGGAGTTCTCCGCAAACTATCACTGTGGGCGCCGTGGACGATGCCAATACGGAAGCCAATCCACATTCACAAGCAATTTCACACAGCGCCACATCTGCAGATACGAACTATTCGGGCATCTCCATTTCCAATATCGTAGTTTCAATCACGGACAATGATTCCCCGGGATTTGCCATCATCCAGAGCGGCGGAAGTACCACGGCTACAGAAGGGGCCACCGACTCATACACCATCGCTCTAACCGCGGCCCCGGCTTCGCCGGTAACGGTAACCGTGAATGCGGATGCTCAAACTCTGGTAAATGGCGGGGCTTCGGACGCTCTTGTTTTTGATTCCACCTGCCCCGGCCCGCAGTGTTGGTCCACGCCCCAAACGGTGACGGTGGATGCTCAGGATGATGCCATAGCGGAAGGCCCTCATTCAGGAACTCTAACGCATTCCGTTGCTTCAGCGGATGCCAGCTACTCTGCGCTGACTATAGCTGACATCAACGTTACGATCACAGACAATGATACAGCCGGCATAAGCCTGGTCGAGAGCGGTGGTTCTACAGACACTACCGAGGCTGGCGCTACAGACACCTACACCCTTGTCCTAAACAGCGAACCCACCGCCAACGTGACGATAACGGTAAACGGGGATGCACAGACGCTTATAAATGGTGGCAGCTGCGGCGTGCCTTCCGCTTCCTGCGATTTTGTATTCAGTGCTGTGACCTGGAATGTGGCACAGACAGTTACTATTTCAGCTGTGGACGATGCTGTAGCGGAAGGCGCCCACAACGGAACGGTGAGCCACGGTGTGTCCAGCGGAGATGCCAATTACACCACAGCCCCGGGTAATGTCACCGTAACGATTAGCGACAACGATACGGCCGGAATTACGGTGACCGAAAGTGGCGGTTCCTCTCAGGCCACGGAAGGCGGCGCCAACGACACATACACGATAGTTCTGGATAGCGAACCGGTGTCTCCGGTTACGATTACCGTAAACGGAAACGGTAACCTGCAGGTGAATGGCGGTAGTTGTGGCGGAGCATCTGCAAGCTGCGATTTCACCTTTAACACCGGGAACTGGAACGTGGCCCAGACCGTAACGGTCATCGCCGCCGATGATGCAACCCATGAAGGAGCCCACAGCGCCAACCTGACCCATAACATCGCTGGCGCAGATCCGAACTATGCAACAGCTCCAGCAGATATTTCAGTATCAATCGTAGACAACGATCCCGCTCCCAGCAGATTCGTGGTAGTCGGAGCCAACGGAACGGCCATGTGGTCCCCGGACGGTCAGCCCGGAAACTGGATCGACTCCAGTCCTGGAGGATTGACTCTAAATGGAATCGCCTACGGTAATGGCCGGTTTGTGGCCATTGGCGCGGACAGCACAGCATGGTGGTCCTATGACGGAACTCCGGGCTCCTGGAACAATGGAGGACCGGTGACCGGGCTGCCTCTACAATTTCTGCGCGGTATTGAATACGGCGCAGGACGATTTCTGGTTGTGGGCAATGGCGGGAGGACCTTCGTTTCCCCGGATGGAACCACCGGATCCTGGACCGAAACCACTGCGCTTCCCACGACTATTCTGAACGATGCGGCCTTCGGCAATGGCAGGTTCATCGTCGTTGGTCGGACGGGACATGCCAGGTATTCAGACGATGGAGGCCTGACCTGGACTACTTCAGAGCCGGAACCGGCAGGTCAGGACATCAATGGAATCGCTTTTGGCAATGGAGTCTTCATTGCAGTGGGCAATAGTGGTCGGATATGGAGATCCACGGACGATGGAATCACCTGGACCAATGTGAGCCCTACTGCGACTCAGCTATGGAGGGTAAGCTTTCTACATCCGGGGATTTTCATCATTGCAGGCGGGGGCGGAACCATCTGGGCCTCCACGGACGACGGCCTCACCTGGAATAGCGTGGGTCCGGGAGGAAACGTTCTTCGTGTTCTGGCTTACACCAACGGAAACTACATAGCAGTGGGCTTCTTCGGGCAGGCCTGGTGGAGCCCGAATGCCAGCCCTGGAAGCTGGCTCGATGCCAGTCCAGGAGCTCCGCTCACGGATACCTTCATTGACGTAGCCACCACTCCCTGAAGTCCATGATGCCGCTTTCTCAGGCTTTCAGGCGGTGGGCCGGGATCCTAGCATGGTTCGCAAATCCTGGCAGTAATGGCAGCGGTGGAAACGAGCGTGGCCAGACAGGTAGCCGGTCCTACAACCCGAATTTGCGCCATTCCAGATGCGAACAGACCTAACTGTACGCTCCGAAGTTTTTTTTCCGCAAGTGTCACAATCCATCTTGCCTATCAGTCTAAAGAGCTAACGATAGCGGAGTAACCGCGGGCCAGAGAGGCATGGCCACAATCGAATACAAGCCTCGGGAGATTTAAGTGAAATTAGCTGCGAAGGTATTTATTGCTCTGGTAGCTCTGGAGCATATTCTATTTCTGGTGCTCGAAATGTTTCTGTGGGAGCATCCGCGCTTTGGACTGAAGATTTTCAACATGACCGCCGAGGTAGCCGCATCGTCGGCCACTCTGGCATTCAATCAGGGACTCTACAATGGTTTTCTGGCCGCCGGACTGATCTGGTCCGGTTTCCTGTTACAGGATAAAGACCATGCTTTCAAGACCGCTGTGTTCTTCCTGGTCTGTGTAATCGTGGCCGGCATAGTGGGCGGTTTTACGGCAAAGATTACGATTCTATTCACTCAGGGAGGACCGGCCTTGATTGCACTGGTTCTTGTTTATCTAGCCCGCAAGAACGACTAGATCACAGACAGGATGAGCGAAACTTCCAGAGAGTCAGGCACATTGCTTAGCATGCGGTTACAGAATTCGACGCCGGAAGAGCTCATCCCCCGTGCTCTTGACGGAGACCTGAAGGCCCTGGAAAGCATTCTTGCCTCTGTCAAGGATCAGATCTTTAATCTCAGCATTCGATTTCTCTGGCATCCCGCGGATGCTGAAGATGCCTGCCAGGAAATCCTGGTGAAGATCATGCTCAACCTTAATCGCTTCGAGTTTCGCAGCGCCTTCTCCACATGGACCTATCGAATCGCCATGAACTACCTAATCGATGCGAAAAGAAGTCGCCTGGAGCGCCTGGGCATGGAGTTTTCCATGGCGCAGCAGGAAATCGCCCGCGCCGCTTCCCTGGCCTCGAACCTAAACCAGAACTCGGCCGAGGTCATGGCGCTATCAGATGAAACCAGGTTGGTGCATGAGGTCAAAACCGCATGCTCTCATGCCATGCTACAATGTCTTGATCGCAACGGGAGAGCCGCTTTCATTCTGGGAGAAGGATTTGGAATGGATAGCCGGGATGCGGCCTTTGTCCTCAACATTAGCCCCGAGGCCTATCGCCAGCGACTCTCCCGGGCCCGAAAAACAATGGACCGGTTTCTCAATTCTAATTGCGGCTTGAAGAATACGGACAATCCCTGCCGATGCGAGAAAAGGGCCTGCCAGGTACAGTCCTCCAGCATGCTACGTCGATACCTGGCCTATTCAAGCCAACTGCCTATTCATGAAAAAGCAGATTTGCCGGACTCCCTGGACCGACTTGCCTGGATCTATCGATCCAATACCCGCTACATATATCGAAATGCGCTACTGGACCGAGTACGTCGTCATCTGCAATCCAGCCAGGTGTAGGCCGGGCCAGAAACCAGACCCCTGCCGAGACTTCAGGTTAGCCAACGTCGTTGGTAACGCTCCAATACCCATAAAAATGGCACACTGACAATCAGCAGGAACTCTCATCGCCCATGGTTTCACGTGAAACGATACGTATTACTTATTATACGACCATAATCAGGTTTTATGTCTCATACTTAAATCGTGCGGTTGAACGAATCAAAGTGATACCGGACACCTGGACGCGTAACCATCGACGGTTTCATTAATAGCTCGTCGTGGCTAACGCCAATGCCCTACCAGTCCATTACGACCCGGAGTCCGAGTCGCTCTGCTCATCCGTCCTATCGTCCTTTTCGTTGAGCCATGGCCGGCCCCATTTATCGTACGCGGCCCTGTCGCTCAGTTTAAGGTCGCTTTCTCCTTTTACGAATACCGTTATGCTGATCTGGTATTTATTCTCCAGCTTCCAGATATAGCCCCTTTTTGTGGGCCTGGTAGGGCTTCCATACTCCGGCAAGAGTTCCAACAGCAGCTCTTCCTTCTCCAGCGCTGTTTGAAGATTTAGTCCCGTGAGTCTTCCGTTTGGATGAAAATGGAGCGTAAGCTTGCGGTAATCGTCGCTTAGATCTTTGTAGATCACCATGGTTGTTTTCTTATCCTCCAGCACTGCCGGATCCTCGGCTTCAGGAAAGGATTCTTCCATGGTGGCCTGCACTGTTTCTCGGGGCTCGCCCAGGGTTACGCCCAAAAAGGACGGAGGCTGCCCCATCACAGGAGAGAAAGCGAATAAAAGGAGCAATGGAACCAGATACTGAATTGAACGTCGCATATCCGAGTCGACAGCGGTTTTTTTGCGTTGTCAAAGAGGTTTTTGCCGGGAACTATAGCTCAGTATTCAACCAGGTCCTGAACAGCGATTGCCGCTCGAATGACACTATTTCATCTCTTTGAAGAGTCGCATCATTCCTTTGAGTCCCATCACCTGGCTGGCGCATCCGAATCCGCCCATCATCGCTCCTGCGAATCCGGGGGAACTGGCATCGGCTCCGGTGATAAAAAGACCGTCCACGGGTGTTCTTATGCCAATCCATTCCTTTTTGAATCTTTCCGGCGAACAAACCAGGCCATAGATGCTTCCGGCCGGGTGTCCGCTAAAGTGCTCATTTGTTACAGGAGTGGAAAGCTCGGTGTAATCGATAAGGTCCGCCAATCCAGGAAGCACCTCCTTGCTTCGATCAATAAGCGCTTTCGTAATTCGATCTTTTAATGACTGATAGTCGTCGCCGCGATTCTTCCATTCCTTTTCCTTCCAGGGCTCAAACGGAGCGTAGTCCACAAAGCTGATTATCTCCGCCGTATGACTGGAAGCGTCCGGATCCTTTAGCGAAGGAAAGGATGCGTAAAACCCCGAAGCCCGTCCTTCAAGAAGCTCGTTTCGCCGATTGTAGTTTTCCTCGTGATCAAAGGAGCGATAGGCCCAGTAATTCTCGCCCTGAATGCCTGCCCTTTCGGGACTGTCCTTTAATCCCAGGTACAGCGTAACGTTGCTGGTTCCCTGACTGAATTCTGCCAGTTCCTTTCGAAACGGAATTCGAAAAGACTCGGGAACCATCCTTGTGAGTGTGTTTTTCATTCCAGCATCGCTGACAATCACCGGAGCATAGAACTCCACCATTTCGTGGGTTTTACCCGAAGTGTGCTCGGCTCGCACTCCCACGGCCCGACCATCATCCAGAAGTATTTCCTTCACATCATGATAAAGAAGGCATTTTCCGCCGTTCTCTTGAATCTTCGGCATTATATACTTTGCAATGTTTCCTGAACCGCCCACCGGATAGAATCCGCCATCCAGATAATGAGCGACAATCAAGGAATGGATTACGAATGCGCTTTGCGACGGAGGCAGTCCGTAATCTCCCCATTGACTGGCCACTACCGCTCTAAGCTCCGGGCTCTTAAAGCGATGCTCCAGGTACTCCTTTGTTGTCATTAAGGCCCCGTGACGGCCAGGAATCTCAATGGGCGAGCTGAGCTTCTCCAGAAAGGATGGCATGGCCTTTAGAGTTACGTGCCGACCAAACCAGCCGGCCGTGGCTTTAACATCCGAAAAGTAACGGTCAATCCCTTTCCCTTCTTCCGGCCACTTCTCTTTCAGGGTTTCTCTGAAACGCTCCTCCGGGCTGTGCACCGGGATTGTTAGGTCGGGATACACGAACTTCTCGAACGGCTCGCCCATCTTATTCCATTTCAGATTGCCTTCGGTAAGCCAATTGATCAGGTTTCGAAGCATGGAGCCTTCCTGCATACCGCCTATGTAGTGAATCCCCACATCCCACATGTAGTCCTTTCGCTTGAATACATGTGTAAACCCTCCCACCTTGAAATGACGTTCCAACAGAAGTACTCGTTTGCCGGCAATGCGTGACAATATGGAAGCTGTGGTAAGACCGCCAATGCCAGAACCAATGACTATTGCATCGTAATGATTGGAGGTAGCGCTGGCGGCGGTACCGAATTTAGTCCCGGGCCGGGTATTTCTTGCTTCGGTATTGGATTCAGATCCTGGCGATTCGCTCATACCCAAGCTGCGGATAAAATGTTGTCAGTGTCAACACTTTTCTGTCAGTAGATGTAGATGCGTCCATTCGGTTCCGGGAATCCTGTTCCGGGAATCCTATGCCAGGCACCTCGCTTCAGGTCCAATTCTCCCACGTAGGGCGAAGACAGATCCAGGATCGGAGCGGGACACCAGATTGCGAGAGCCGCTTCATTTCCGGCACCTGAAGCTGCCTACAGACGCAAGAAAGGCCGACGGTTTCGCCGGCCTTCCTGACTTTTTCGAATGCTGGGGTCAGCAGCATGATCCGTGAAACGTGCGGACTACGGCATTCGTAAGCCGAACGATTTCTTCACGTCTAACCTAAACAGATTATTTGCCCAGAAGCTCTTTCATCTTGGCGCCAATGTCTGCCGGCGACTGCACAACAGCGATGCCCGCGGCGGTCATGGCTTCCATCTTGGACTGAGCCGTTCCCTTACCGCCGGAAATGATGGCGCCTGCATGGCCCATTCGCTTTCCCGGAGGAGCGGTCTGGCCGGCAATGAAGCCCACCATAGGCTTCTTCACGTTATCTTTCACCCATTCGGCAGCGTCTTCTTCGTCAGTTCCGCCGATTTCGCCGATCATGATGATGCCTTCGGTGTCCGGATCGTCGTTCAGTAGCTGAATGGCATCCTTATGCTTGGTTCCGATTACCGGGTCGCCGCCGATGCCAATACAGGTGCTCTGTCCCAAACCTACGAGAGAAAGCTGACCTACGGTTTCGTAAGTCAGAGTTCCACTTCTGGATACAACGCCGATGTTTCCGGGCTTGTGGATGCTAGCTGGCATGATGCCAATCTTGCCTTTGCCCGGAGAGATAACGCCTGGGCAGTTCGGGCCGATTAGCCGAGTTTGGGAGTTTTGAAGCACGGTGTATACGCGAGCCATGTCCCGTACCGGGATTCCCTCGGTAATGCAAACACAGAGTTCGATCTCGGCGCCCACCGCTTCGAGAATTGCATCCGCCGCGAAGGGAGGAGGAACAAAAATCACCGCCGCATTGGCGCCTTCGATTTCTTTTGCTTCTCTCAGCGTATTGAAGATAGGCACTCCTGGTCCGAACTGCTGCCCTCCTCTACCTGGAGTCACCCCGGCCACGACTTTGGTGCCGTATTCGATCATTTGTTCTGTGTGAAAGGAACCTTCCTTACCCGTGATTCCCTGTACTACCACTCTGGTATCGTCTGTTACTAATACTGCCATTATAATCTCCTCTGATACTGAAACTGTTTTCGCTTCCCGACCGGAAGTCTACTTAACAGCGGCCGCCACCTTCTCGGCCGAATCGCTCAGTTCTTCTGCCACTGTAATGGGCAGTCCTGACTTCTGCAGAATTTCCCGGGCAAGTTCTGCGTTGGTTCCTTTCAGTCGTACGATCAACGGTACGCCAATCTGCACTTCCTGCGCGGCCTGGACGATTCCGTTGGCCACACGGTCGCACTGTACGATGCCGCCGAAAATGTTTACGAAAATCGCCTTAACGTTCGGATCTTCCAGGATAATGCGAAATCCGTTGGCTACAGTGGTTGGGTTGGCTCCACCGCCTACGTCCAGGAAGTTTGCAGGCTCGGCTCCGGCCAGCTTTACCAGGTCCATGGTAGCCATGGCCAGACCGGCTCCGTTTACCATACATCCTACGTTTCCATCCAGATGCACATAGTTCAGATTGAATTCAGCCGCTCTAACTTCGATGGGATTCTCTTCGGTAATGTCGCGCATCTCTGCCGCCTCTGGATGACGGAACATGGCGTTCTCATCGTAGCTGAACTTGCAGTCCAGCGCTACCAGTTCGCCGGACTTCTCGACAACCAGCGGATTGATTTCCAGCATGGAAGAGTCTTCTTCGTCGTAGGCTTTCCACAGCGAAAGCAGGAAGGGAACTCCCTGCTTCAGGGATTCTTTGGGCAGACCAAAAGCGAACAAAATCTCCCGCGCCTGCCAGGGCTGTAGTCCGATGGCGGGCTCTACCGGGACTTTGATGATTTTTTCCGGAGTCTTCTCAGCCACTTCTTCGATGTCCATACCGCCTTCAGTAGAGCACATTACGATGGGTTTGTTCAACGCGCGATCGTGCAGAATACTCAGATACAGTTCGCGAGCAATGTCGGTTCCTTTCTCCAGGAATATCTTGTGGACTTGCTTACCGGTGCCCCCGGTCTGATGGGTTACGAGATAGTTACCCAGCATTTTGGAGCCGAACTCCACCGCTTCTTCTTTGCTTTTGGCTACCTTAACCCCGCCTTCCTGGATCTTGGAATCCTTGTGCGGGTCCGGTCCATCATAGAGAACGCCCTTTCCCCGTCCTCCAGCATGTACCTGGGATTTTACAGCGATAACGCCGCCGCCCAGGGATTCATAGGCAGCGCCTATATCTTCCGCTTTGTCCACGACCTTGCCGTCCTGAACCTTTACACCATGACGCTTTAGTAATTGCTTGGCTTGATACTCATGAAGCTTCATCCACGCTTCTCCTGGATAATAAGAATTTCTGGACAGGATTTCCCTCAAGGGGGTCCTTGAAAACCGTTTTTAGCCATGCAATACTCGGATCTACTAAAGCCCCTGGATGATTCGCAAAGGAAGGCCGTATTGGAGGCCGCCCGAACCATGAAAAATGCGGGTTTCGAATGCTATCTGGTCGGCGGTTGCGTTCGAGACCTTCTCCTGGGACGATCGGTGAAGGATCTGGACCTGACCAGCAACGCCCATCCCGAGCAATCCCGGAAGCTCTTCAAGAAAACCATCCCCACCGGCATTGAGCATGGAACGATTACAGTCCGACTATTTGGTCAATCCCTGGAGTTAACTACCTACCGAACCGAGGGCACCTATTCCGACGGCCGACGACCGGATCAGGTGGCTTTTGGACAATCCCTTTCCGAGGATCTATGCCGCCGGGACTTCACGGTAAATGCCCTGGCCTATGACCCGATTTCCGGCGATCTAATCGATGAACATGGCGGTTTGCAGGACCTGGAGGATGGACTGATTAGAACTATTGGAGCGCCCCGGGACCGATTTTACGAAGACGGACTTCGGCCGATTCGCGCCTGCCGCTTCTTGTCTACACTGGGCTTTTCTCTGGAAGCCGTAACCGAGAAGGCCATTTCCGAACCCGATGTCCAGGATCGAACCGCGTTGGTAGCTATTGAACGATTCACCGACGAACTGCGTAAAGGCTTCAAGAGTCCCGATCCTTCGCTTATGCTGGAAAAACTAAGAACCAGCGGTCTGCTTCGAATTTTTCTGAATCGGGCTCAAATGGAAGTCTCTGTTGAAAGTGTCCGGACAGAAAGCTTGCTGCATGGACGGGAAGCGCAACTGGAAAGGTTCAAGGACAGAATCCAGGGTCTGGAGGATGGCATGGACTGGTTCGTGGATATTCGAATCTTTCTATGGCTACGAAGTGGATTGCCCGATCTATCTCCAGAGCAAGCGGGTATGCTCCTGAGACGCTGGAAATTTCCCAACCATACAATCAGTTGTTTTCAGGGATGCCAGAGGTTACTGCAATCCGCTCAGAAACTCGCCGCCGCAGACGGCGAGATGGCTCCGGGCTCCCTGTCCATCGAAGAAGGAAGCATACCACAGATGCGCGAGGACGCCCATACCGGATTTGAAATTCGCTCCACATTATTTGATCTGGAAAAGCTACTGAGCCACCGACTGCACAGTTTTCTGAATGTATGGAAGGTAGCCCTGGAAGAGTTCCCTTCTCCGCTCCCCGGAATTCTGTTCACGAAACGGATGCAACAATTCGTGCAGAGCTATGAAAACGAACCGTTTCGCATCAAAGATCTGGCCATCGGAGGCAAGGATCTAATGGAACGGGGCATCACGGGGAAGGAAGTGGGCGATAAGCTATTACTATGTCTTGAGACAGTCTGGCAGGAACCGACCCGAAACTCCCGGGAAGGACTTCTGGCTCTGGTAAGCCATACGTAGAGCGATGTCCGGCCAGAGCAGGAAGACTCGCCGTTGCAGCGGTCCATTCATCCGGGAATACACCGCCAGCCCTCCTTGGATTACCCTGCCCGCTCTTGGCCGGAATTGATCTCGACTAACCCTTCATCAGTTCGGCGAAATTATACGGCGGTCGGTGAATCCCACGCTCGGTTACGATGGCGCTGATCAGACTTCCTGGAGTCACGTCGAAAGCCGGGTTGTATACGTCCACTTCCGGAGGCGCGCTGAAGCTTCCCTGAAACCTGCGGACTTCATCCGGGTTTCGTTCTTCGATTTCGATTTCGCTTCCGCTCTGCATAGAAGGATCCAGGGTTGTAGTAGGCGCCACAACATACATGGGAATGCCAAAGTGCCTGGCCAGCACGGCCAGTCCCATTGTACCTATCTTGTTGGCCGTATCGCCATTGGAAGCAATGCGATCGGCGCCCACCATGATCAAATCCACTTTGCCGTCGGCCATCACCGAGGCGGCCATACTGTCTGTGATTAGCTTAACCGGAATACCTGCTTGAAACAGCTCCCAGGCAGTGATCCGGCCGCCTTGCAGCAATGGCCGGGTTTCATCCGCATACACCTGGATCTTTTTCCCCGAAAGATGAGCGTTGTAGATGGCCCCCAGGGCCGTACCCAGACCGCCGGTTGCAATAGCTCCGGTGTTACAGTGAGTAAGGATCCGGGCGCCATCCTCAATCAGTTGCGAACCAAAATCGCCCATCTTCTGACAGAGCTCTTCGTCTTCTCTATGGATGGCCGCAGCCTCTTCTTCCATCCGTTGCGCAGCAAGTTCGCTATCGAAAAAAATCCCAGAGTTATCCGATTTGGCATGGTCCACGAAAAGACCGGCCACCCGGTCCATCCGATCCATGCAGTGAAAAAGGTTAACGGCCGTAGGCCTGGTGGCGCGCAAGGCCCGGGTGATTTGTCGGAAGCTCGCAAGCCAGGGATCGGGCAAATCCAGCGAATCGCCGCTTCCACTTTCCTGAAGTCGACGTATTTCGAGTACCGCTCCATAGGCGGCCGCCACGCCGATAGCGGGGGCCCCGCGAACACGAAGCATCTTGATCGCTTCTGCCACTCCTTGTAGATCCGTAAGTCGCAACCATTCCTGATCCAGGGGCAGTCGGGTCTGATCCAGGAGCAATAGATGGTCGCCTTTCCAGAAAAAGGCACGGGGGATCTCAGTGGCGGCTAAATTTGTCATCCTGAAACTCCGGAAAGTATTGGAAGAAAGACTTTCGAGGAACGATCCTAAATGCCTGGCCGTACACGCGCTCGAATTCTTCGGTAAAGCCCATGTAAGGCGTCATATGCAACGGAATCTGATTTTCGAATTGATGAATCTGATCCAGGGTAAGCTCCATTCCAGGAACCACGATTGTTTTCATGAAATTCCAGTCACCCTTGAATCGAAGGCTGTTGGGGCGCAATTCCTTCACTCGCTCGGACAAATGGATGAGTCGGGGCAAGGGGCAACCAGCGTCGGAATAGGCCACGAGGTTGATTTTCAGTAACCGACCGGCCAGGCCCAGGGGTTCCCAGACTCCGTGATATTTGGGCGGATTGAAGCGGGCGATGCGAATGTCCTCGGTAAGCTGATCCAGAGCCGAGGACGGAGCCTCGCCGCCATAACCGAATTCCCCCAGATAAAGCCAGTGATACAAATCCACCGCTTTCTGTGCCGGATACATATCCAGAAACCACTCCCCGGTTTCGGTCTTATACTCCGGCGTTACGTCTTCGGTCTGTTCTACTAAATCGTAATACGAGTCCATCAGCCGCTTCGCTCCCGGAAGAACACTCGAATGGGGACGCCCTGCAAATGGAAGTCCTGCCGAATCTTGTTTTCGATAAACCTGGGAAAGCCCTTCTGCATCTTGGTCTTATCGTTTATAAAGAACAAAAAAACCGGGGGATTCGCATCTGGCTGAGTAGCGTAGAGAATCCGAAACCCGGCATTTTTTCCGGGCCAGTCCCGAAACCAGACTTTGATTCGACCGTTCAATTGCGAAGTGCTCACCCGAAACGCGGATTTCTCTTTCAGGCTGAGCGCTTCTGCCAGAATCTTAAGGGTGTTCTTTCCGGTGAGCGCAGAAGAAAACAAAACGGGCACATTTTCCAGAAACCGAAAGGCCGCCTTCAGATCCAGAAGGAAGTTTTTCTGCGTCTTATGATCCTTGTCAGGTACCGCATCCCACTTATTGACCACAAGCACGCAGGGTCTGGCAAATCGGGCGATCATAGCCTGGATCTTTTTATCGTAGTCGCTGATTCCTTTGAGTCCGTCGATTAGATGGATCACCACTTCGCTGTCCTGCATGGCTCGCAATGTCCGTCGCATGGAATAGAAGTCTGTAGAGTTTTTTACGGCGCCTCGCTTCTTCAGGCCCGCTGTATCAATAATTCGAATAGCCTTGCCCTGATACCGAAAGACGGTATCCAGAGTATCTCGCGTCGTTCCGGCAATATCGGAAACCAGGCTCAACTCCTCGTTTACCAGTCGATTGAATAGCGACGACTTTCCGGCATTTTGTTTACCCACGAGACTGATGCGTAAATCGCTACTGCGATCATCGCTTATGGTTGTGGACCGCGCTTCTTTGCTCCTTTGACGTTTTTGCCAGATATCTTCAATTTCTGCTTCGGTCAAGTCGCCGGCGCCAGCATTCCCGGTACGGCTTCGAGATAGGGAGGAACTCGACTCTTCCATGGTTTCCAACAACGGTTCGTCCGCATTATAGAAGTCGTCTTCCTCTGGTCCTTCGGCGTCTTCGACCTCATCGTCCGAACGGGAATGTCCGGCAACATAGACCACTTCCAGCGAATCCCTCGAGTCCAGATCCCCTACATCGTCGCCGACATCATGGGAATCCGCGGCTAGATTCGGAGCGTCAGAGGGTTCCGCGTTCGCAGAATCGGCAAGGTCTTCTTTTTCGGAGCCCGCCGAAGCTTTCTTCTTCCTTTTCCAGGGCGGCTCCGACTTGAACTGCGATGGATCCTTTTCCGCCGCCGGGGGAACTCGGATTCCCCGGCTTTCCAGGTTGTCCTTAATCGCTTCGCAAAGATCCTTTAGATGGTACTTGCTGGCCGCCGAAACCGGCATGGGATCCAATCCGTCTTCGTAGAACCCGTAGACTTCCGATTCCTTTTCCGGAGCATCGATCTTGTTTACCGCCAGAATCAGAGGACGATTCTCTTTGCGAAGCCATTCAATGAAATCTATATCAAAGGGCGCGGCCGCCGGCGGCTCCATCAAATAGACGAGCAGGTCCACGGTGTTCAGACTTTCCCGAGCCCGGGCCAGTATTGCATCGTCCAGACCATGCTCCGGCTCCAGATCCAGTCCCGGCAAATCCAGAACGTGAAATCGCATACCGTAGCGGTTTACTTCGCCGCGAAGTATGTCCCGGGTAAGCCCCGGAGTTTCATGGGTTAGGGCCCTGTTCTTGCCCAGAAGCGCATTAAAGAGGGATGATTTGCCTGCATTTCTTCGCCCGGCCAGGCCAACTACCGGTATTCGTTTTGCCATAATTACTCTTTCTTTGTTCAAACAACTGGAGGCTTATTTGCCAGTGATTTCGCCAACTACGGGAATCTACATTGCCGGTGCAGAATCAGAAGCCCGGCACACGTTCTTGCGGTCAGGGCACGATCAACGATTCGCATCGCGCAGGGCCCGGGCCATTTCTCGATCTGCCTCTCTCTTTTTCTCATCCTGGCGTTTGTCGGCCTTTTGTTTTCCTCTACAGATACCCAGGAGAACCTTGACCTTGCCTCGATCATTGAAATAGAGCTTGAGCGGCACCGCCGTAAGCTTCTTTTCCCGAATCTTACTTGTGAGCTTATCGATTTCTTTTCTGTGCAGTAGCAGCTTTCGGCTTCTGGTCTCTTCGTGATTGAAATGGGTAGCGTTTCGGTAAGGCTGAATCCGCAGGTTCAGCAGGATCATTTCATCCCCCTGAAGAGTGGCATAGGAATCCAGGAGATCTCCACCCCCTTCCCGCAGGCTCTTCACTTCCGTGCCCTGGAGGGCAATGCCCACTTCCAGGGTTTCCAACACCTCGTAGTTTCTACGGGCTCTCTTGTTCTCCAGTGTCGGGGGTGGTTTCTTCATCTGCGCTCTCTACGGCCTCCGTCTCCTGCTCGGCTTCTGGCTGAGCAGGTCCAATGGGCGTGGACTCGGGAAGAAACTTTGGATTGGAAAGGTTTCCTTCCAGCTTGAAGCACAGTTTCCCGCCGCCGGCGCCACCAAAGGCTATGTAGAAGTCATAAATGGCGCGGTTCTCATTTTGTAAATCCGATACCGGCTGTAAACAGATACGGCTCCTGAGTTGCATGGAGGCCAGGTTTCCTCGAATATCCCCTCGGCCATTGAGCGAAATTGTGAAAAGGTTGGTCTGGAGGCTACTGTCGTCGAAGTCCACTCCGCCTCCGTCGAATCGCATCTTGATTCGGCCCTGCCGCACCTCCAGATCTCCCGGCGACAGGGGCAAAGGAATTCCCGATGGAAGGGAATTGAATCTTACGGCCTTTAGCTCCAACTCCAGATCCCCCACCCAGGTAGAGGCGGGCTGCACCATGGCATCCGGAAGGTTCAGGCGCAGTAGGGCGCTGGTGCCCGTTAACGAAACATCCCCGGCCTGCAAATCGAACGGACCGCCCAGGGTGATCACTCCGTCCAGATCGTCTCGCAGAAGACCCATCCAGGAAACCGACGACTCCACCTGCGGGCTGGAAATGGAAAAGTTGCCGGCCCGAAACTGGAAGCCCTGGATTTCATCCGAACCAAAAGCATTCAGGTTTAGCGCCGCAAAGTCAGCCTGCATGCCCATCTGCGGATCCTGCAGGGCCCTTCGTACCAGGATGTCCAGCGGAAACAAGGCCACAAAGAAAACCAGGAAAGAAACAGCGACAGAAACCCCGATCCAGATCTTCTGCTGACCGGTAAGCGTAGTTTCTTCGAAATCATCATCCAGCTCCTGGCCCGGTTCCTCCAGCAATGCCGGATCCGGTTCCACGGTCTGGGTTGCGTAGTCTTCCTGTTCTTCCAGTAATTCTTCGTCCGACACTACCTGTCTCCTCCGCCCTGGGAAGGTCTCTGTACGGCTATTTTCAGGCGAACGTCGTAGACCTCCTTTTCTGCATAAGGCCTTGTAATTTGAAGGTCTTCGACCCTGGCCGAAACCGCTCCGGAGACTTCTACCTGGTACAGGAATTGAAAAATATCCACCAGCTTCTCGGAATTGAAGCTAATGTCCACCTGCACCTTCTCCTGGCCCTTGTTCACCTGGGTTACGTTGGAGTTCATGCTGGAACGTTGCAGACCCTGGCTTTCGATCATCTGCCGCAGTTGATTCTTCAGCTGCTCTTCGGTGGGCGCCTGACTGCCGGACGGAAGTCTCTGTATAAGCGTTCCCATTTCTCGGATCTTCTGTAGATCCTGACGGGCCTTTTGCACATCTGCACGAAGAGCGCTGCGATGCCCCAGTATGGTCATGATCCCCATGATCAGCACCGCGGCCACAGCCACAAGTCCGCCAACAAACACGAACATCCGTTCTCTATCGTTTAGTTTTTCCAGCATCAGTTACAGTTCACTCCCGAAGTCGAACCATCGTTGGCCAGGTTTATGGTAAATCGCACTCGCACTCGTTGACCTGGTAATTCATCAGAGCGGCTTTCCGTCACCGCTGAAAACATGCCGCTTTCGCGCAGCGCCTGCTGCACCTGGGCGATTTGCGTGGATCGGCCCAGTTCCAGCCCCAGATCCACCTGTCCGTCCCGGTAATGCAGTACTTTGACTTTCAGCTCCGGAACCTGAGCGCGGGCTGGAGTCTTTTCGGATATCTCCCGCAATATATCCAGGCTGCGAAAGCCGCCGTACCGGGTCTGAGCCATGGCCAGCCGTTCCTGACACACTTTCTGAACCGCTGTAATCGGTGTAATGGGCCCCGGTTTGTATCCAGGAACGATTCGTTGCGCTTCCTGGATTGCTTGAGCCCGGTAGTCCTGCAAACGCTGCCGGTCAGAGACAATGCCGGTGATGAATCCGATGAGAAGAATAACCAGGCCTACCGATGCGATGTATAAGGGCGTAGAAAAGGCATTTAGGCGGATCTCTCCCCGTCGCAAGGTGCTTCCGAAAGGGGTAGAAAGAAAATCGATGCGCTCCTTTTGCTTGCGAGCAAAGTGCTCCATCATCCCGAGAGAGATAACCCAGGGAGCAATGTTTTCCGTCTCCAGCTGAAGCGGATACGGATTCACCGGCATCCCCAGAGCCGTTTCCAGAAAATCGTCGCAGCCTGGCAGCGTGGCCCCGCCGCCCGAGATATAGATAGAATCCGGCGAAGGGACCGGCGCCGAAATCAGAGTTCTTTCGATTTCGGCGGCAACTTCCGAGTAGAACTCTTTGGTCTTTTTGACTATCTTTTTGGCATCGTCTTTGTTCAGGCGATACATGGAAAGCACCGCCTCGTTGTAGCCGCCGGCTTTGCTTTCGCTTACATCCAGTTCCAGATCCTTGATAAAGGATTCCGCTTTCTCGAGATCAAATCCGGTGATTTCTTGAATACCTTCCAGAAGCGATTGGAAACCAAAAGGTATACTTCGCGTGAAACATACCGCACCGGAATCCAGGATGTTAATCAAGGTATCCTGATAGCCAATCTCGGCCTGGCCCACAATCTTCCCAAGATAGAGGTGCTCCGGTAGTAGCTGGATGGCGCTGGCAAGGGCCGCCGTTGGCACGGTAAGCATGCGCACGCTTCCGCCGCTTCGAATCAATGGATCTACGGCATTCTGTATGGAATCCAGCGGCGCGGTATAGGAGATGAAATGACTGTTCTCCTCGTCGGACTTCCAGTATTCGCCGATTACTTCCGCATCCTCCAGGGATACCGGCACCTTGTTTTCAACTTCGTTGGGCAGAATCTCAAGGGCCTGCACGGGATTCACTACGGGGATATCTATATCGCGCACGTAGGCTTCGCTCAAAGGAAGCATCAGAATATAGCTTGTCTCTTCCGGGAAAAAAGACTGAATGAATCGTACCAGATTGTATTCGTAGTCGTCGCGCTCCGCTTCTTCTTCGTTTTCGGCGTCCGGGTTCCGGTCCGCCCGGCTAACGGCGGGTAGCATCTCCGCTCTGAGGATTTTCCGGGCGCCCAGCCCTTCCTGGACCAGAAGTCCCTTGATGAAGCGGTTGCCGCAGTCTATGATCAGGTATCTGTTTTGAAATAAGGCCATCTGCTTTCTTTTTCTGGGACCGAAGGCTGCCCGCCATCAATCCTCTCTATAGTAGAGAAGTCGCGCATTCTTCCGGTCATACAGCCCAACAACCCGACGAACCACCAACTCCTCTTCTCCTTTATCGGACCCCAGATCCACTGTACCGATCCCAACTATGCGGTAAATATCTCCTTCGGTCTTAATTAATGAGGTGTTTTCCCCTCCCCCGCCGGTCACTTCCTCGTACAGAGTGACTCCCAGCTCGGTCTGGACCTGCCAGGACGGTAGCTCCCGAAGCATGGAAATGTCCTTGATGTAGCCGTTGTTTTGACGCCGTAGCTGGAATAGCTCCAACACTGCCTTCTGACTCATGGCATTGCTCAGCGATAGTACAGTATGGTATCGGGCCGCATTGATGTTAATCCTTCCGTTGTCGCCAGGCGGGGGCAAATAGGCGGTGACATTGTTTGCCAGAACGTAGTCTTCTTCGGTTTTGAGATTCTTTTCGTCTATAGTCTGAAAGGCCAGTTCTTCTTGTTCTTCGGCCCATCCTTCCGGTGCCCTGGATTCATAGATCATTTCCTGGCTGAAGCCTTTAACCAGGGCCAGCTCCGATAGGCTAAATAACCGGAAATTCTTAATCTTCGTGGGCGGCTTTAGCGAATCATAGTAAGATCGTTCGGCGCCACGACCGTCCACGGTGTCGTTTTCATCGATCCAGTCAACAATGGCGTCAATGTTTTCCACCGGTATGTCCAGCGCCAGGGGCTGAAACATCCGTCGCAGGAGGGCCCGATAGGTTTCGTTGGGACGGTCCTCGAATGTGAGTACCAGATTGTTCAGATTCACCTTTCCGTCTTCGGGCTGGATGCGATAGGTGATATAGCAGCCTTTGCATTCCTTGCTGATGGAAATGTTCGGCGGATTCAAAACCAGCCCGCTACTATACAGGTATTCTTCTGGAATGTTCCGGATAGCCGCCAGACCGGCCTGGAATCCAGCATGAGCCAGTAGTCTGGCTTTGAAGCCCTCGGCCAGTACCTGGGCCGCTTTGAACTGGCCAAAGCTCTTTTTCTGAAACGGAAGCGCTATGAACTGCGTAGCCGTGAGACCCATGACCATGCATAGCAGGATGACGATTGCGCCCCGACGCCCTCGTCTGGAAAAGGGTCGTCGCACTCTTCCTTTTCCCGGTCTCTGCATACTTCGATAAAAAAGAAAGGCTTCCGTTTCCGAAAGCCTTTTTTGGTCAGTATGAACCGCTGCCCGGCGGCAGGCCCGAAGACAGAGCCCGGGGCGCCGGTCCATCGATCCTGAGCGAATGAACTGCTGGCCCTGATCGCTGCATGGTTTGCCCCGGTCCAGAGACAGGGCCATGCCAGCATCAGGAAACCCTCAAACTATTAGCGGAATTATCGCTTCAGTCCCAGCACTTCCTGGATCATCTGATCCGTGGTTGTGATTGTTCGGGAGTTGGCCTGAAAACCACGCTGCGTAACGATCATATCCGTGAACTGATCCGCCAGATCCACGTTGGACATCTCCAGAAGACCGGCATTGATCTTTCCTTTTCCGGCCAGACCGGCTTCGCCGATGTTGGCTTCCCCGGAGTTCATGGAATAGGCAAACTTGGTTTCCCCTGCTTTGTCCAGACCGGCCGGGTTGGTAAAAGTGGCCAGAGCGATCTTCGCCAGGGGCTCCTTCACGCCATTGGAATACGTACCGGTAATCGTTCCGGCATTATCAATGGAGAAGGCCTCCAGATAGCCCATGGGGTATCCGTCCTGCTCCACAGCTTTGGTCGTGAAATCGGAAGCATATTGAGTTACGCCCTTCACTTCACCGGCTTCGCCCATATTCATGGTGAATGTCTGGGTTTCGGGATTTCCAGGGATTCGAAAGGAAACCTGAATCTCCAGTTTACCGTCGTTCAGACTGTCCACGCCGTCGCTTACGTTCATCAGGCGTCCGTCGCTGGAGAAGCCCAGTTCGAAGTTGTTATTGCCAGGCACAGCGGTGTCCTGTCCGGCAGGACCAACAACATTTACCGACACGTTGGTAGCGCCGTCCAGATTCACTCGGCCGGTCCAACGGTTCTCGTCGGTCTTCCACATTTCCAGCCGAAGCTCACGCTTGTTTCCTTCCGGATCATACACGTTGATCGTTGTGGCATGACCGCGACGCTGATCCGGGGGACCGCTTATGAACTGATTGATTTGCTCTTCGGTGGCATCCGCCGGAACAATGTCTACCGCCTGGTTCAGGTTGGACTGAAACACAACTTCCTGAGTAGCTTTGGCCGGCTTCTTGGAATACAAAGGAATCTTGATGTCTTCAATAGAAGCGGACGTGTTCACATAGGCATTTTCATTCTCGTCCATGCGAGCGTTCCAGCCCTGAACATGCAGGCCGGTGCCCGGATGAACATAGTTGCCATCCTTATCAATGTTGAAGAATCCGGCCCGGGTGTAATACTGCTTATCGCCGTCCCGGATCACAAAGAAGCCTTCGCCGGAAATGGCCACATCGGTGTTCTTTCCGGTAGTCTGCAGCGAGCCCTGAGTCATGATCTTATCGATAGAAGAGATCATTGAGCCCAGACCCACCTGCATGGGATTGATACCGCCAATGTTTTCCTTTGGCTCCGAGGCCCCGGTCAACTCCTGACTGATCATGTCCATGAAATTCACTCTTTCGGATTTATATCCATGAGTGTTCACGTTGGCCACATTGTGACCGATCACATCCATCCGAACCTGGTGGTTCTTAAGACCGGAAACGCCGGAATATAGTGAACGCATCATAAGCTTCTTTACTCCTAGGCCAGAGACATGGCTCTGGACTCCTCTTTATTTTGTTGATACAGATGATTTAAATAAGACTGACCGGACGGATTCGGTTTTTCCTCGATCGATTGTTTGCCTTCCGAGGGTTTCTCGTTCAGTGCCGGCGACTGCTGTCTGGTCGGTTCGCCGGTATTGTTCGCTGGAATCCGACGATCGCTCTGCGTGCCAGGATTCATTTGACTCTCGGAAGCGTCCGTTTTGCTTCCAGGAACTACGGAATGATTCTGATTGCCGCTATCTGCCGGAGCTTCGCGAAGCCGCACATTGGACTGATCTGAACTGTCGTCCTGCGCAGGTCCAGGACGGTTCCCATTCTCGATGGGCGCTCCAGGATTCGCGTTTCGCTGTATTTCAGGAATGTTTCGTAGCAGTTCCTCGGTGGTCACACCCAGGTCCTGCCGGGCATCCGGGCCTGAAGTGGCCGGGTTTGCACTTATGGTTGGGGCATCCTTGCCCGGATTTTCCGGATTAACTTGCGGCTGCCTTGTGCCATCGGGATTTCTTTGCGCGCCGGGCATCAGGGATTCGGGCGCAGGATTCTGGGCATTGGTAGCCGGATTGCGCTGCGCTGAAGGATCCACTTCATAGGGGCTCGCGCCGGGATTGTTGGCGCCCGGACCATTCGGATTGTTCTGTCCATTCTGGCCGGGAGTTCGCTGGGAGGCAGGTCCGCCGTCAGGACCGTAACCGCCATATTCCTTCTTGAACTGATGGGGATCGCCAATGAGAGAAATGTCGTCGATATTAACCGTTCGTCCGCGAACCTTAACAAAGCCCGCGCCTGAACCGTCGTAGAAGATTGCGGCCGCCACTCCGGTCACTTCCTGACCGGTAACGAAGTCCTTACCAACTATGAATTTTCCTACCAGGTTGGCCGACTGTCTCTCGCTGAGCTTGTTCAGATTCTTCGAGACGTTTTGCATCTGCTCCAGCGAGGAGAACTGCGCCATCTGCGCGATAAATTCCTGGTCGGTCTGAGGCTTGGTAGGATCCTGATGCGTAAGTTGCGTTACCAGAAGCTTGAGAAAGTCGTCCTTCCCCAGGGACTTCACGGTCTGGCGCACTTCCACGCCGTTCAGACCGCTGTCTTTTAGCTTCTGCTGCTTTTCCAGTTCGTTCTTTATGCTAACAGTGCGATCCTGTTGCAGGTACTGGTCTTTCGCTTTTAAATCTACTGGTTCCATGTTTGCCGTTCAGTGTATCTTAATCAGATAATTCCTTTATCTTTGATCTGGTATCTGTTTCCTGACTCCCATCGATCCTGAATCCCGCTCTAGACACTCAGGTCGATCCGTCCGGCGCCTTGCACGGTTAGCAGGGTCTCACTGACTTCACTCAGTGAACGCTCCTGCCAGTTAGGTTCAGCGCTATCGTACTTCTCGGTATTTTCTTCATTTCCTGAAGGTGTGTTTGAATCTCTTTCGCCACTATTTCCTTTTTCCAGATTCTCTTGCTGAAACTGCATGGACTGTCGATTGTCCTGCTGAAGTTGACTTTGCAGGGATTCCCGGGTCTTCACGCTCAGGTTCTCCAGCTGAATGCCATGGCGGGCCAGCTCCTGGCGCAGGTTCTCGATATCCTCCTGGATCATCTTAAATGCCTGCTGATTTTCAACGATCAACCGACCGCTGATCACGTTGTCTTTCATGACCAGATCCAGATGCATTCTACCCAGGTTTTCCGGATTCATGCGAATCTGGGCCGTGGAACGACCATCCGGGCCCATTCGAACTCGGGCCTGCTCCACCATTTGCTGGAATTGCTTTCGATCGAAGGGAGCGCTATCCCTGGCTTCGGCAGCCATTTTGCTTTTCGCATCCGCCGTAGCCACAGAGTCCATCCGGAAGTTCAGGTTCTGGCTATCAGAGCGAGCCTGGCTCTGTCCTTCATTGCCTTTGCCCTGACCCTGTTGACCCATAGAAGATTTCTCGTCGGTCTTTACGCGCATTTCCGCGCCCAGCACCGGCCCATCCACAGTCCACTTTCCGTCCACGGAATGCCTGACGGTGTTTACGTTGCCGGCCAGGGTTTGCTCGCCCATGTTGCGGAAGGCGCTCTGAGCCATCTCTTTGAGGCTCTTTAGATCGCCCTTATCCATTCCCTCTACGATCCGATTAATGAACGAATCCAGATCTTTGCCTTCGCGCATGGCCTTGAGGGCTTTTTCGAATTCAGGATGGGCTTGAATCTTTTCTTTGAGTTCTTTTGCGGCGCCGGAATCAAGAGCTGATAGCTTCTCCCAGAGGCCGGTGGATTTTTCCCCGCCTTCCAGACCGGAGGTGCCCTTCTCTGAAAGGGCCTTTTTCATGATTGCATCAAGCAGGGCTGCGCTGCGCTGCGATTCCCCGGATTGCTCCGCATCACCGTTTTCTGCTACGGGCTTGAAATCGGGCACCTTACCGCTAATTCCTGCGATGATTCCACTATCCGGACGGAGCTGAATGGCCTCGGAATCTTCGTCGGCAGGATTAACCTTTTCGGCCGTTTCCTCGGTTCGGGTTTCCGAGCTCTTTTCGCCGGATCGCCCGCCGGCAACCTTTTGTGCGTCTTCGGTTTGCCCGTCTGTTTTTCGCGATTCTTCAGCCTGACGCTGTTCGGCTTGCGCCTGGCGCGCTTCTTCCTTATCTATTCGCTTCTGTTCGGCTTGCTTTTCGGCCAGATCTTTCGCACGATCCTTTTCCCGGGCTTCCCGGAGATCATTTTGCCGATTCTGGTCCGCCTGCAGTCGATCCTGTCGGATTTGATCCTGCTTTGCTCTTTCCTGCTCCACAGTGCGGATTTCTTGCTGGTCTTTCAATGACTGACTTTGCCGGTCCGATTGTACTGTGGAGTCGCCGGGCGCGGTGCTGCTGCGTTCCATTCCGGCCGCATAGAAATAGCTCTGGGAATCTCTTACTCGCTCGGTTTGCGGAGGTGTTGTGAATTCGAATTGCGAAGAGAATCCGCGGTCCTGTTCCGTAGACTGTACCGGAGCCATTGACAGCAATGTCCGGGAATTCTCCAGGCTGTTTGCTCCGGGACGGAACTCCCCGGGAAAGCTCCGGGCGCCGGGAACGCCTCGGCCGTCCTGCTCGGAAGCCCCCAGCAGACTGATGAACTGCATGGACGGAGCTTCGCTGTTTCCCTTCACAATTGGAGTAGCTTCCGGCGATTTCTGGCCGGAGATTAGTGAAAGCATTGCACTTTGCATCGTACTTTGATTCGAGATTTTTTCGGTCTTCCATAAGTGAATTTGTCCGGGTCAGAGGACATATTGCAGGCAAAGATGTATTTTTTTTGGACAATCACTTAAGGCGACATAATCGCTCTACGGGATGCGACATAAAGGATTTGAATCGGCACCGGAAGTGGGTTCCCGGCGGTTATGGCCTCCCTGCTGAGACTCCCTATTGAGGCTCCCTGCTAAGACGGGGCAGACGGAGCGAAGAGACAAACCGGTGCAGGATTGTAGATCTGTGCTAATGCCTGAAATCCCGCGTCGAAGGACCCGGGAAGAGGAAGCCAGGAAACAGCCTGCTTGACAGCGGATGGCCGCCCATCGCTGTGGATGCAATGCATGAGCCGAAGACCACCCGGGCCAGAGTTGAAAAAACGCTACAGGGTCAGTCTTTTGATTTCAAATGCACCGCCTGCGGCAACTGCTGCAAAGGACCCGGGGACGTCTACTTCACCGAAGACGACCTGAAAGCCATCAAGGATTATCTCAAGCTATCCGCGTTCGCTTTTGCACGACTCAAGCGAAAGCTCATCCAGGAAAAGATACCGGGCTACTATGTTCATCGCTCCGGGGATGCCTGTCTGCTACTGGTGGACAACAAATGCTCGGTGTATCCGGTGCGGCCCATGCAATGCAGCACATTCCCGTTCTGGCCTTCCAACTTCCAGAGCCAGGCCAACTTCAGGCAGCTCAAGAAGGAATGCCCGGGTACCATGTCAGGCAAAGGAAAACCTCTGGAGGCGGAAACAGTAACCCGTCGTGTGCGAAAGACCGAAAAAGAATTTCTGGAGCCCCAACAAAACACGGATAAGCCCATAATGCTGTAGGCCCTTCCCGCCTGAATGCTCCCCCTCCTACGCCCAGGCAGCAACGCCCGGGCCAGAGTCAAGAAATGCATCCCCATGGATTCACAGACGCCCCAACCGGCAAGGTACCGGTGAAGCCGTGAAAGTATTGATCGCATGCGCATGAAAGCAGCAATGACCCATGCGCGAGCCGGAATACCGTGGAAAAGTCAGAGATCTGTACAACCTGGGAGATCGCATTCTGCTCGTGTCAACGGACCGACTCAGCGCCTTCGATGTGGTGTTTCCGGATCCAATCCCGGAAAAAGGCATCATACTAAACCAGGTCTCCAGCGTATGGTTTCAATGGCTTAGACGATCCGGCTTGCAGCAGGAGCTTAACTTCAAGGATCACTGGATTTCGGCTGACAGAAAAGACTTCCCGGAGCCATTCGCCAACGAACCGGGACTGGACGGGCGAAGCTCCCTGGTAAAAAAAACAAAACGCATTGATTTCGAATGCGTTGTGCGCGGATACATCGCCGGCTCCGGCTGGAAAGACTATCAGAACAGCGGAACTATTTGCGGAATCAGTCTGCCGGCAGGACTGCGGCTGGGGGACAAACTTCCTGAGCCCATTTTCACTCCGGCGACGAAAGCTGCGGTAGGCGATCATGACGAAAACATAGGATTCGAAGTCATGGAGAAATCCCTGGGCGATCTGGCGCACCGACTACGCGAGATATCTATTGCAATCTTCCAGAAAGCCTCGGAGCTGATGGCCGCTCACGGAATCTTACTCTGCGATACAAAATTTGAGTTTGGACTTCTGGACGATGAAATCTATCTGATCGATGAGATGCTCACTCCCGATTCCAGTCGTTACTGGGATGCATCGCTTTATGAGCCGGGCAAAAATCAGGCCGGTTTTGATAAGCAATTCATTCGCGATTATGTTGAGCAGCTGGGCTGGAACAAGCAACCCCCGGCGCCGAATTTGCCCGAAGAGGTAATACGCAAGACTGTGGAACTGTACCGGGAGATCCAGAAAAGAATCCAAAAGGCGGCCGGCTGAAAACGACTCACAAAGCCGATTCGAGACCCGGCCCACCAGACAAAAAAAGATTGCTAATGCAGCCGGCGCATAGCCTTGCTTCGGTTGCCCTATGCTGTTTAATACTGCAGTTTTCTTAATCTTCTTTGTTCTGATTTACCTGCTTTATTGGAGCGTAAGAGGGCCTGCCAGGCTCTATGTCATTGTTGCTTCGTCCATTTTTTTCTACGGATTCTGGTCGCCTCCCTTTGCGGTTCATTTCCTGGGCATCGTCTTTCTGAATTATTTCCTGATTCACCGAATACGAAAGGCTGAAAGCAAGAAAGGATGGCTGGCGGCATTGATCCTGCTGGATGTGATCAATCTTTTCTTTTTCAAGTATTTCTATTTCTTTTTGCAGATACTCTCTGACTCCACAGGCCTTTCGCTTTTCACCAGAGATGTTTTCAATTCCTATTTGCAGTCCGAGTTTTCGATCCGTGGCATTGTGCTACCCCTGGCCATAAGCTTTTATACTTTCCAGTTAATCGCTTATGCCGTAGATACCTACCGGGGAGAAATTGAAAGAAAGCATTCTCTCATCCAGTATCTGACCTTCATTACCTTTTTTCCCCAACTCGTGGCGGGGCCCATCGTCAGACATAGCGAATTCTTTTATCAGGTTGAAGATCCTTATTCGATTCGACCGGACCATAAGAAACTCATTGGCGGTATCTACCTGTTGCTTCAAGGACTGGTCAAGAAGATACTGATCGCCGACAACCTGGTACCCCATACGAACCTGATATTCAGCCAGCCCGAGCGATTCGACTGGTTCACCCTGGTGGCCGGCTGCTTTGCATTCGGGGCTCAGCTTTATTGCGATTTTTCTGGCTACACAGACCTGGCCCGGGGTCAGGGTAAACTACTGGGCATCGAGCTTCCCGAAAACTTCTTCGCGCCATACTTCAGTCGCTCTGTACGAGCGCTCTGGAACAACTGGCACCGTACTCTTACATCATGGCTGCGTGACTACGTCTACATTGCCATGGGCGGTCAAAGCGTTTCCTTTGCTCGCACCCAGTTCAATGTTATTCTGACCTGGGGTCTGGTGGGGCTCTGGCACGGCGCCTCCTATAATTATTTACTGCTTGGTGTATATCATGGTTGTTTCATTGCGATCGAAATCCAATATCGAAGAATGCAGAAGACGGGCCGGATTCCGGTGCTTTCGGAACGGTTTCCAAAGCTCAGATCATTACAATCCGTTTCCGGACCTGTTTACACACTGGGAATCCTGGGCGCGGGATTCGTGATGTTCATTACTCCGGACCTGGAAACCGCGATTACCATGTATAAGCGAATGTTTTCGGGCGCCGAAGGCGAACGGTCCGTCTATGCCGGTTGGTTCTTTGGGGCCTTTTTAATCACAATGGTTTTCAACCTGTTCCAGCTCAGGTCGCACGAGATCCGGGAAAACCGGATCTGGATCTACTATCCAGCGCTATTTCTGATGAGTTTTCTGGTCGCGGCTTTGCTTGGGGCTTTCGCTCCGGGATCGGAGGATTTCTTCTATTTCAAATTCTAGGGGAAGCTCATGGACTTTATTCGGCATAAGATACTATTCATTCCTTTGCTGCTGCTTGTAGCGCTACTTTCTCTGGACCAGGTCCTCAAGCGTCCTGAAGTAGTTAAATACACCGTAAGATGGACCAATTTCGAGCGGGAAAACTATCAGTTCAAAGAAATGCTATTTCGGCAACTTCTGGAAGAGTCCGCCCGGCAGAAAGAACGGGGTATGGAGCTCGGGCTTCTGTTTGGCACTTCCAGAATCATGGAGTTTGATAACACCGAAATCGACAAACTTAGCGCGGGACATTACACCTACAACTTTGCCGCCCCGGCAGCGCCACCGTCCTATTACTACTACTGGCTGGAGCGGATTGAAGAAGCGGGATTGATGGAAGACGTGGATTTTGTATTCCTGGAATTTGACCCAACAGTGTTGAACAAAGCGAATAGCAGAGCATCCCTGGCCTACGCCTATGACATGCAATTCATTCTAGAAAATCTGGATCTAAACTCGAGCGCGCCCGCAAATATATGGAATGCCGAAGGGGACGGATTCAGTGTTAAAGAGGCCGAAACCTTCTTCCTGAAACAGTACATAGCCTTTAGCAAGTATCCCCTGAATCCCGGTAACGTCCTGGAGAATCAAAAAACAGCTCTCATACCCACCGCCTCCGGCGAAATGAAATCGCTACAACATTGGGAGATCAAACAGGAATTGATACAAAAATCTAGACAAACCCTCCGTGAGCATCGTGGAGGTAGACCCACCTACTGGCAGCCCGACCCGGATCCCGAAGAACTGGAAGCTCATGAGAGACTTACCAACAGAGTCCACATTCAGTATCTCGAAATGGCCCCGTCCCAGATGATTTTCTTCCAGCGCACGCTTCGCTTACTTGCGCGACATGGAAAAAAGGTGATTATCTACTGGCCTCCCTCTACCCCGGGGCTTCGTCAAACCATGAAAGATGCGGGACTGTTCCACAGCCATCGCGATGAGCTCAAGAATTTCACAGAAACCCTTTCACGGCAATACCCGGACTCACGATTTACGCTACTGGATCCCATGGCAATCCAGGACCTTCCATGCCTGAAGCTTGTGGATGCCTATCATCTGAAGAGTGAGTGCTTTCCGTTCGTCGCCAGAGAAGTAGTAGAGATACTGAAGCGGCAAGAAAGCCGTAATTGAAATCCTATCCTACCCGGAATAAAGGCCGATCCTGCATCATCAGTCGGATTCCCCCGGGCAAGCGATCGGGCCCCTACCCGACGGATTGAGGCAGCTTCCACAGACCTTCAGAGACGCAACCGGGCTCCTTGACCCGGGGATACACACCTCCCCTGTAGTGAAAACCAGGGCGTGGGCGAAACCCGGCATAGCCTGAAGACAGTTTACCTTAATGGATGGAGCGACCCTGATCCTGCCAGAAAGGGGCTCGTAGTTCTCGACGAAGCACCTTGCCCGATGGATTCCGTGGCAGCGCATCAATCATTTCTACCCTGCGAGGCCGTTTGTAATGGGCCAGGCTCTCCGGCCTCCAGGTTCTCAATTCCTCCACGTTGATTTCCCGGTCCGCTACGATAAAAGCGCAGACTGCTTCGCCGAATTCATCATCCGGTATTCCGACCACGGACACATCGCCAATCTCAGGATGATCTATAAGAAACCGCTCAACTTCAATGGGATAAATTTTCTCTCCCTTTGAAATGATCAGGTCGTCTTTCCGATCCATAAGAAACAGATAGCCCTCCGAATCCAGATAGCCGATATCGCCGGATGCGAACCAACCATCGTTGAAGCATTTTGCGTTCTCTTCCGGTCTACTCCAGTAGGACTCCACCACCGTGCTTCCTTTCAGGAAGACTTCTCCCGATTCTCCGGCTTCGCACAATCGGTCACTGTCTCGGATCTGTATCTGGATGCCCGCCGCCGCTTTGCCCGCCGAGGCGCTCCGATCGATGGCGGCTACCCGAGCGTTGGCATCCGTAGAAGCAGATGCTACGTTCAGAATATCCAGGTGATCCTGCACAGTTAGCACCGTTGCCACGCCAGTGGTTTCCGTCAGTCCGTAAGCCTGCGTATAGTCGCATTGCAGTTTTGCATGGGATGCTTGCAGAAGTGGCCTGGAAATTGGCGAAGCGCCATAGATCAAATGCTTCAAGGAGGAAAAATCCGCATGGTCGGAGCGAGGATGACAAATAACCGCCTGTTGCATGGCCGGAACCATCAGGCCATGACTTACCCGGTAAGTTTCAATGGCATTTATCACCGCTTCAGGCTCGAATCGCGGCAGCACAACGTTGGTAGCGCCTCCCAGTATTCCCAGAAACAGAATTCCCACACCGGCGATATGAAAGAAAGGAGCGCATACCAGATTCACGGAACCAAAGCCAAAGGACGGAATCTCCAGTCGGAGTTGTTCCAGCAATGACATCACGTTGGCATGATTGATAGGTACTCCTTTAGGTCGGGTCGTGGTTCCCGAGGTATATAGCTGCAGAAATGTTTGCTTCGCCTCCGGCAGCGTCAAAGCCCGCGCAGAAGCTCCCCCCGGCGGCGTCCAGAAATCCGCAGTCAGATCCACGATTTCATAGGCGGAGTCGGATACCAGCGGTTTGAAATCGGAACCCGCAAACACTAACTTACATTTGGCATCATTCAGAATGAAGAGCGTCTCTTCCTTTGACAGACGCCAGTTAAGAATCACAGGAACAATACCCGCGTAGCCGCAGCCCAGAATGAGTTGTATCGCAGAAGCATGATTGAATTCCAAAATGCCGATCCTGTCGCCGGGTTTCAACCCCCGGTCGATCAGTCCACCGGCCATCTCAATTGCTTTCTGTCGGAGCTCGCCATAGCTAGCCGAAACCACTCCGGCCAGAGCCTTTCGCTCCGGACTGAACCGTGCCCTGTAATCCAAAATATCGATTATTGTATTATGCATGTTAGACTCCAATGGGTCGTTCTTTCATCGCTTTTTGCGAGGCCAGGCGTTCTCTGTATCTTCGATAATGCAATGCATTGTTCCGGGCTCGCTCGCCGATTTTATGTCCCGGTCCCACTCGCCGAATTGTTGAACCCTTCTCGGGCGGAGTGGATAGTTCTGCTGATTTCCCGAACGCGATTGATCCGGCATTCGCGTCCGACCGGGTGTCATTCTGCCCGGTGTCATGGTTCTCTATATAGTGTCGCCCCACCCGAATAGCCGGCACCGGCCGCAGTTAGCAGAACGAGAGATCCAGGTGCAATCATTCCCTTTCTGCGAGCCACATCCAGCGCATACGGAAGCGTGGCCGAAGTAGTATTGCCCGTGTAATCAATCGTAATGACGGTTCGTTCGTCGGAAATACCCAGTTGCCGTCCCACAGTTGTCATGATCTTCAGGTTCGCCTGATGCGGCACAAAGCAATCGATATCCGCAGGCGAAACGCCGGCTCCGTCGCAAACGAGCCGACAAAGAGCGGTCATGGCTTCCACGGCATCCGCAAAGATCTGATGACCGTCCACGGTCATTTGCACCGAGTGCAACCCTCGAGCCACTGTCTCTTCCGAGGCCGGCATCGCACTGCCGCCGGCCGGAGTATAAAGATTCATGGCACGAGATCCGTCAGACCATAGTTCAGTGGCCATCATACCGCCAGCCCCCGCCCCCGCAGAAAGAATTACCGCGCCGGCGCCATCGGCAAAAATGGGCCCGAGACGTCGATCGCCTTGCTGAATGAATCGGGACTTGATGTCAGCTCCGATAACCATTACATGGCTCAGACCTCCGGCTACTAGATGCACCCCATGATCCAGACCAAAAAGGAAGCTGGCACAGGCAGACTGTTTGTCCTCCGCCGGGCAATTGGCGGCGATGAGCGTTTGCACGCGATTCGCCGCAGCCGGTGAAGTCCAGTCCCCGGTAGTGGTACAAAGAATAATCTGATCCAGCTGCTCAGGCTCAAGACCGGCATCCTCTAGAGCAAGGAGCGCTGCCCGGGCCGCCAGATCGCTGGTGGCCATTTCATGCGCCGCGAAATGGCGGTGGCGAATGCCAATATGGGTTTCAATCCATTCTGGCGTGGTATCCAGTCCCCGTCTGGCGATAACGGACGCATTGTCGACTGGATCGCCGGGAAGATAGCCCCCGGTACCTGATATGATGATTCCGGGGGGATAGGGTGGTCGTCTACGCGTGTATCGATTAATGGCTTTGCTCCGCTTGTATAATTGTCTGCCAGCAGTACCGTCGCGCTAGTCGGCAATAATGAATGCTGTGTTTCCTACAGGATGCTCGTTACGACGCATCAGTCCATGAATACGGCCAATATCTTCAAAACTATGGACGGCGCCAATATATGGAGCAAGCTTTCTTTCGGAAATCAACGCATGCAAGGTTTCTATATCTCGCTGCCCCGCAAAATGGGAGCCCTGTAGCCGCACGCTGCGACGGCATGTTTCCAGTCCATTCAACTGTGCCATATAGCCGGTGGTCCCGGCGCAAATAACAACCATACCGCCTGCGGCACAACAGAACTCCGAAAGCGGAATAGTATTCTGGCCGGGATGCTCTACTACGATTTCCGGCAGCAATCCGCCGGTCAACCGGAGCACCTCGTCTCGGAAGGCCTGGGCCTCGTCCTTCCAGTGTTCCGCGTTCTCCGATGGCAATCCAGGCACCGGAAACTCGGAACGATTGATGCACTTTGCCCCCAGAGACTCCACAACATACCGTTTATCTTCCGAGTTCACCACCGCCACCGGAATTCCACCGTACGCACGGACAATTTGAATGGCCATGGACCCTACCCCGCCGGAACCGCCCCAGATCAGCACAGGGCTTCCTTCTGAGACTACGTTTGGCGTCCAATGCAGCAACATTCGCACGGCCGTTGCGCCACACAATAGGTAGACAGAACTCTCTTCCCAGCTCAAGGCTTGCGGGCGGGGGTATACTTGCCAGGCTTTGGCAAGACAGAATTGAGCAAAAGACCCCCAGTTGGTTTCGTAGCCCCAGGCTTTCAAGCTCGGAGCCATGGACGGATCTCCTCCGTTTTGAATGTACGGATCGGCTGAGTCCCAGCTGGCCGGCGAAACCACAACCTCATCGCCGAGTTCGCAGGTCTTGACATTCGCTCCTTTCGCAAACACGATCCCGGCCGCATCGGAGCCGCCAATATGAAAATCTTCAGCGGCGCCCTGCCGCATGCGCATGGATATAATATCTACGGGATAGCCCAGCGCAGCCCATACATTGTTGTAGTTTAAGCCGGCCCGCTTGACGGCGACCAGAACTTCATCGGGACCCGGATGCGGAGTGTCCACCAGTTCTATCTGGAAGGCAGTTTCCGGCTCTCCGTACCGATCCCTACGAATGACCTGGGCATACATCTTTTCAGGAATGGGACCTGGATCAGGCAGCACCCCTGGTTCTAACGACTTTTGCTCGGATTCCATCCTGATCAGATTGCCCCTCCCGGAAGCCAGAAATACAATCGGCTTCAGTGTTCTGCCATCCTGGATAGTATAGCAATCATAATTTTGGGCCCTCCAGGTCAATCCCGCGTCCCGGCCAGATTGAGCTAATTCCCGATGGCACAGAAAGCCGTAAACCGCCAGAAAGCAGCCAGCGCGACTGCTCTAGAAAGAAAAAGACGGGGGAGCAAGACTTGCCGAGTATTTTTAGGAATGCGAGAACCGGGAAAAAGAACTATGAACTCAGCTTCCCGGGGAATACACCGGACCAATGAAAGGTTTGCGCCTTCCCGCGGTGCCAGGGGTAGAACTTGTGGCGGCTGCCCGAGCATTCTCAGATTCAGGAAGATGGGTCACGAACGATGACATACATGCTTTGCGATACGGGCCGAACTGGCGCTCCACCATGGTCGAACGAGGACTGGACCCGAACCATCCGCAGAAAAAAGGATTCAATCGACGGCATTGGACCGCAACACCGCAGTCCGCACGAACCGAATCAGAAGAAAACTCTGCCGATCTGATGCTCAGGGCTTGCAACCAGGCCTTGAGCAATGCGAGAATGTCTGCTCAAGATATTGATGTGTTCATCGCCGTGAGCACGACTTCGCCTCGCTATACTTCATCCCTGGGAACTCTGGTCGGCGGACGAATGGGCTTTCGGGGCCCGGCCTTTGAAATGAAATCTGGATGCTCAGGCGCGATCTACGCGATGAGTATTGCGTATCAGTTCCTTGCTTCCGGTGCTCGCACAATACTCATAGCGGCGGCCGAAACCCTCAGTCGCGTTGTTTCCATCGAAAGCCCCTTGCTATATGCTGCAGGCGATGGAGCCGGAGCTCTGATACTTCAGAGAGTGGAGGATTCCGGAAGAGGATTACTGGGCGGCTATTTGAGCTCGGACGGTAGCTTCGCAGATTCCATGGGGGTGCCAGGTATTCTGCCTCCTACCCGGGAAGCTCTGGACCGGGGGATGTATTTCATGGGACAGAGTGATTCCATCGCCGGCGATGTGGAGCCTTTCTGGTTTGAGGGACAGCAAACCGTCATGGAATTCGCCGAATTGGGTTTTGCGGACCTGGATATGTACATTCCCCACCAGACCAGCGGAGCGATGCTGGATAAGCTGGCGCATTCCATGGGACATCAAAGACACAAGCTTTTTCGATGTCTGGATCGATATGGCAACTGCGGTTCGGCCACCCTGCCTATTGCCATCTCGGAGGCAATGGAAAGCGGCTTGAAAACCGGGTCGTTGGTGCTACTGAATGCTGTGGGAGGCGGACTGGCCTGGGGTAGTCTCATGCTCCGGGTTTGATCGGCAAGAGTTCTGGTAATTCGGAGTATCCCTGATAGCTGGAAGCAGAGAAAGGACGGCGGCATTGCATCAACCGCGAACTCGTTGGCGCGCCTTCCAAGGACGTGCCAGGGGCCTGCGAAAAACTCAATAACCTTCCAAGAGTCTTGCAGAAATCTCGCGAAAATATCGCAAGAAATTGCGAAAAGGAAACACTGGAGGCTAGTTCATGCAAAGAAAGACAGCCCTTATCCTCGGGGCAAGCCGCGGAATCGGAGCCGCAACGGCCATGAATCTGGCATCCAGAGGTCTTCGCACCATTCTTGTTGCCCGCAACCAGTCCAATCTGACAATCAGGCGAGATTCCTTACCCGGTGAAGGCCATGAGACCATCGCCGCCGATTTGAGTCGGCCCCAGAGCGCCGCTGTAATATTGGATCACTGCAGCCGCATTGGCCTGCCGGATATCGTAGTCTGGAATCACTATGTTCGCTCCGAACTAAAGAAGCTGGAAAAGGTATCCTCTGCCGGATGGGCCCAGGCCTTACAGGAGAACTGCCGTGTGATCCTGGAGCTCTACCCAGCTTTCGCCGATCATCAAAGAATTCAGGGATTTGGACGATGGATTCTGGTAAGTTCAGCCGTGGCCCAATTGGGCGGACCGGGCCAGGGGATCTATGCCTCGGTGAAGTCGGCTCAGGAAGCGTTGATTCGCACCATAGCGGTGGAACAGGGAAACAAAGGAATCACGGCTAACATCATACGCGCAGGCTTCATTGACACTCCTGGCATTAGAGAAAACTACGATCAAGAAACCATTCAGCGTCTGTCCTCCATGAATTTGGCCGGACGCGCCGGCAAGCCGGAGGACGTAGCAGCAGCGGTGGGCTTTCTTGTCAGCGAGGAGGCGAGCTTCGTAAATGCAGCAATTCTACCTGTGGACGGTGGACTGAGCAGCGGCTGGTTTTTGAATCCGCCCGCGCCTTAGAATTCAGTCCGGCCGCGAAAGCAATGACGACTCCCCGTACCGTGGGCCGGCCGCGAAGCTTCCACGACTCGTAGACCTTAGTTTCCGTACACTATCAACGTAGTAGGATTACCCAGATTCCCAAACGTGTTCAAAGCCATCGCAATATCGCCGTTGGATGGATTCACCACCACTTCATTAATCGAGGAAATCTTATCGCTTACAGTGGAGACCTTCTGGCCGGTCCGAATGTCCCAGATGATGTAGGGGCCAGTATCGTCGCGTTTGTAGCTCGTGCTAACGGCATGGTTATCATCCACTGCGGCCACCGATGTAATATGCCCCTTATGACCGGTCATAGTTCGCAGCACCCGGCCGGAGTTCAGATCAAAAACTACCACCTTGCTTCCGAAGGTTCCGCCCACGGCAATAGAATCGTTCTTATGCAGACTCATGGAAATGATGTCATCGTTGTATGGAATCGTCTTTAGCTTCTGGCCGTTGATTGACCAGATATGAATGCCATGCATGGAGTTCTGGACCGAAACGATTACTCGCCTCGAATCCTGCGAAAACAATATGCTACCGGGTACAAAGCTGCCCACTGGGAAATTGGCCAGAGTGGCGGTTTTCTTTCCCGATTGCAGATCCCATAGCTCCAGAAGCGTCTTTCCGCTGCTGGCTCCGGAGATCGCCAGATACTTTCCGTCCGGCGAAAAAGCCAGGCCAAACGCTTCGTCGAACTGCGAAAGCGTCGCCTTGAGCTTGCCTTCTTTCGCATTCCAGACTTTGACATTGTCTTTACCCAGCATGCCAGTAGCCATAAGGTCTCCGCTTTGCTGAACTGCCAGCTGATACACCCGTCCCCTGTGCGCCTGAAACTCTTCTATGGCCTTGCCATTGGAGGCATTACGCACGGCAACGGACCCATCGGCATGACCGGTAACAAGAATATCGCCGGAATCTCCGTATGCCAGGCGCACTACCTGGGCCTGATCGTAGCGAATTTCGAACTTGATTCGGGAAGGCCAGGCAAAAAGCGACGTGGAGATGAGAATGGCAGCCGAGGCCAGGGCAAGAGTCAATCTATGTGAGAAAAAGACACGTGGCGAAGATTTTGGACGACGACCAAGATTTTGATCTACGGGCAAGAGGAAAGACATGCACGTTTAGACGATAGTCTGTTCGAGTTGTCCATCGAATTTCGAGTCCGGCGGCCCACAAAGCAATGCACATCCATGGCCATGTATGTAGCGGGTCGGAGCTTTCCGAAATGCCCTTGCATTGACCGTCCCTGGCGCGAAAAGCCTGGACATTATCCTTCCCGAGTGGCCTTCTTTAAAGCCCGACCGGCTGCGAAAACGATTCCGCTGGCATTCAAGGAGGCGTCCATTTTGAGTCGTTCTTTGAGGGCCTCCGAACTCTCGAAGCCGTTGCCGGTAAGTTGATCGGTCCAGAACTTCAGCATTCTGTTTTTGAGACTGTCTTCTTCGGTCTGCGAAGTGGCCTGGCCTGCGCCCAGGGATTCAATGGAATCGTTTAGAAGCTGTTCGAGAAAGTCCAGGCTGCGGTGCAATTGACCTCTGGCCTCGCCAAGATCGTCAAAACGTCCAAAGTGGGTTAGAAAGACCTTGTTACAGCCAGTGTTTAAAATCCGATCCACACTTTCGTGGGCGGCCGCGGGATCGAAGTCCGTAGGCGTACTGGATGCAAAAAGAAACGGTCCGTGCTTCTGCAAATCCGGGTAGCCTATGCCAAAGCTATCGCCGGTGAACACGCCGTTGGCGGTCTTTTCATAGATGCAGAAATGGTGATTCGCATGCCCCCGTGTATGCAAGAATTCGAATTGGCGGTTACTCCAGGAAAGGCTGGCGCCGTCCTCCATGGTGCGGACTTTGCTTTCGTCGCAGGGAACGATCTCACCGTACAGCTTTTTGAACAATTCTTCCCCGTAAACCTGCATGGAGCTTTCGATTAGCCGCGCAGGATCGATTAGATGCCGGGCGGCCCTGGGATGCGCCAGCACCGTGGCATTCGAACAGCGTTCCAGAAGCGCGCCCGCCCCACCGGCATGGTCCAGATGCACATGGGTGGGGATAATCCAATCTACGGAATCCCGGGAAAGACCTATGTCCTCCAGCGCTTCTAGCAGACGATCCACGGCGAGGCTGGTATTGGTTTCAACAAAGGCCGCCCGGCCCTGGTCGTTGACCATTATGTAGGCACAGGCCAGACGGGGCTGCACGTAATCGCAATCCACGCAGTAGATCCCATCCGCTACCTGCTCCATCCAATCCGGTAGCGCTTTGCCCGAATGGGGTTGTCCGCTATTGCCGGAGCGGTCCAAATCCTGCCGATCTGCTTTCGAATCCATTGTTGCAATGTAAAAAGGCCGCTCTGAACCGAAATCAAAAAAGAGTTTCTCCTGAGGTGGAGGAATTTACACCGTCCCTGTGATAAATGCAAGGGTTTATGTTACGCTGAAGGAGTCTGTACTGGATCCCCAGGGCCAGGCAGTGAACACAGCGCTGCATCATATGGGCTATGATTCGGTGCAGGATGTGCGCATCGGCAAATACATTGAGCTGAAGCTCAACGCTCAGAATCCGGATCAGGCGCGTAGCCAGGTGGATGAGATGAGCAAAAAGCTACTGTCCAACCCGGTGATTGAATCCTTTCGATTCGATCTGATCGATGAGGACGGAAAGCTCCTGGCGGGGTAACCGGACCGGTTCAAGCCGATCGGTCACAACCGAGGAAATTGAAAGTAAAGAGCTCTGTGCAAACTCAGGCGAACTCCTTTGCACAGACTAACGATTAAACCATTGAAGCGAATATGAAAGCAGGCGTTATAACTTTTCCGGGATCCAACTGCGATCGAGATATCCAGACCATCTTGCAGGATTTCTTTCAAGTTCCCACAGATATGCTCTGGCACGGAGACTCCATCCAGAACTCCTACGATCTACTGGTAGTGCCCGGAGGGTTCTCCTACGGCGACTATCTGCGAGCGGGCGCCATTGCCCGGTTCGCCCCGGCCATGCAGGATTTAATGAAGCATGCGCAGAAAGGCGGCTACGTTCTGGGTATTTGCAACGGCTTTCAGATTCTTTGCGAATCGCACTTATTGCCCGGGGCGTTAATTCGAAATCAAAACCTGAAACATATCTGCAAGGACGTATCGCTGGTTCCGGAAAGCTCCAACTCGGTCTTTGGACGATTGACGGGCCCTCTTTCTATTCCTGTATCCCACGGCGAAGGGAACTTTCGAGCCAGCGCAGAAACCCTGAAAGAACTGCTGGATAACGGACAGGTGGCCTTTCGCTACCAGGAAAACCCGAACGGTTCCGTAGAAAGCATTGCCGGTATCACCAGCAAAGATGGAAAGATTATGGGCATGATGCCTCATCCAGAACGCGCCACCGATCCCGTAAACGGAAAGACCCAGGGCAAAGCGATACTGGAAGCTATCTTGAATTCCATGCAGGCAGCTTAAATGCTCATTCGCCTGGCCACAGCATCGGTAAACCAGACGCCGCTGGACTGGAAGGGCAATCGAACGCGGATCTTACAGGCCGCGCAAGTGGCCATGGAAGGCGGACCCGAGGCAATCCTTTTTCCCGAGCTTTGCATTAGCGGCTATGGATGCGAAGACGCCTTTCACATGCCGGAAGTCTGGTCCCGTAGCCGACAGAGCCTGGATATCCTGTGCGAAAAGCTGGCCGGTATCGCTGGCACTGTGCCTGTCATTGTAGGTCTCCCTTACATGCATCAGGGCTTGCTCTATAACGTGGCCGCCGTAATACATTCCGGCTCCGTTACAGCGATTGTGCCCAAGCAACACCTGGCCGGGGATGGAATACATTACGAACCCCGGTGGTTTCATCCTTTCAAGTCCGGTCCCGATCACACCGGACCCGAAGGACTTCCCTTTGGCCCCACGATTTTCGATACCGGACGTTTTCGCTTTATTGTAGAGATTTGCGAAGACTCCTGGGTAGATAATCGGCCCGCCAGCCAGCATGCCGGCTCATCCTACGATGCCATTCTAAGTCCTACCGCTTCGCACTTTTCCATCGGCAAACAACGCATTCGTCGGCAGATTGCTCTGGAGTCTTCGCGCGCTTTTCACTGCGCCTATGTATCCGTAAACCTGCTGGGCAATGAGGCCGGTCGAGCAATCTACGACGGACAAACCCTCGCCTGCCAGAACGGGAATCTGATTTTGGAGAGCCCGGCCTTCTCTTTTCAGCCCTATACAGTTAGCCAGATTGCCTTCGATCCGGAAGCCAATCGATCGAAGCGAGTGCAAACCCATAGCTTTCGCGAATCCATCAGCATCCCCCCGGGCGGAGTTCTGGAATCCGCCACGGTGCGGCTGGAAACCCACTTCAAGAAGGAATTCGGCTTTCGCCTACCGGAAGAAGATCGTGCCAACCCCACGGCCGGAAACAACCAGGTGGGCTTTGGCCGAGGCGAGCCACAGTCCGGCTCCCTTAAACCGGAGCCCAGACCTGAGTCACAGAACCGTCCAGGCATTGGCTTTGCAACACCTGAACGCGATGTTGCGGACTCGCTCTCCAATGATGCGAACTCAGCTACCCAATCGTCTTCGGGGAGCAAGCCCAGCGGAGAAAACGCCTCGGGAACAGGCGGCGGATCCAATATCGCTATACCAGGCCTTGTATCCGAAAAACGCCACGGAAGCGCCTATCTAGAATTTCTATATGCTACATCCCTCGCTCTTTTCGACTATTTGCGAAAGAGTCGGTCCCGCGGCTTTGCTCTTTCTCTGTCCGGCGGCGCCGACAGCGCAGCCTGCGCCGTCCTGGTAGAACGGATGATTCGCCTGGGCATCGCCGAACTGGGTCTGGCTGGTTTTCTCAAGGCCATCCATCGAGAGGATTTGTTGGAGGCCCCCACGCTTAGAGGGGACGATCTGTCGGATTCCCGTACAGCAGGTCAGGCGCCGAATGGTTCAAATCGATCATCCGCATCCGACTGTACACCGGACAATTCTTCGTCGGCCGATCCAGCGCTGGACAGGCCGGAGTCTCTGGTTCGTGAATTGCTCTTCACGGTCTATCAAGGCACGGCCCAGAGCTCGGATACCACGCGAAACGCAGCCTATGGGATAGCCACCGCACTGGGCGCGAATCACCAGCAGGTATCGGTGCAATCCATTGTAGAAAACTACGTCGAGACCTATGAGCAATCCTACGCCCGCAAACTCACCTGGGCGGCTGACGATCTGGTATTACAAAACATCCAGGCCCGGGCCCGAAGTCCCTTTGTATGGATGCTTGCCAATGCGACGGGTAGCCTTCTCATCGCCACCGGCAACCGAAGCGAAGGGGCCGTGGGATACTGCACAATGGACGGGGATACATCCGGCGGCATCGCCCCGATTGCGGGGATCGACAAACACTTCCTGCGTCGATGGTTACTCTTCATGGAACAAACCGGCGATCCGCACTTTGGTCCCATCCCGGCCTTGAAGGCAATCAATGAGCAACAACCGACGGCGGAACTAAGGCCCGGCGATCAGAATCAAACGGACGAGTCCGACCTGATGGCTTATGATTTGTTAAACCGAATCCAGAAACTGGCCGTGCGCGATCGCTTTGGGCCGGAACAGATCCTCGAGAGATTGGTTCGGGATTGTGACCTGCCGCGGGAAGACTCCATGCTACGCCCGTCCATTCCAGGATCGGAACCCCAGGTTCCCAATGCGAAAACCTATAGACCTTTTGCCGGGGATTATTCCCGCGAACAGTTGATCCAGGCCATAAAGAAATACTTCACTCTCTGGTCCCGAAACCAGTGGAAGCGCGAGCGGATTGCGGTTTCTTTCCATCTGGACGACGAAAACATCGATCCCCGAACCTATTTCCGCTTTCCTATTCTTTCAGCGGGATTTATAGAAGAGCTGGAAGAATTGGAATAGACTCCGGTCCTGGTTGAAGACCTTTCTTTGCCTTCAACGCCTTTGACTACATGCCGCTCCGGCAGCTACCTCCCACAATCCAGCTCTCACACTCCAGCTCTAATGATTAGAGGCGCCCTGCTCGATCCCTTATGCGCTTCCCCAATCCCCGGGAATGAAAGTTTGTCCCGTCACAAGACGACGCACCGACGGCACCCGGTAGCGAAACCGTGAACGGGCCCAAACCTCTAATCATAATTATGCGGGCATTGATGGACTCTGTGCTTATGCTTTAAGGAATTCTCACTGTAAGAAGGCTCACCCTGGCGAAATCTGGAAAAAATTCCCGAGTAGTGATTGCCGGAGGCAGCGGCTACCTGGGCATCAATCTGGCCCGGTATTTGCTGAACCGGGGATACGACGTAACCATCCTGTCGCGCTCGCGTCCGGAGTTCTCTTTCCATAGCCCGACAAAGGCAGGCGATAAGGTCCCTACCAGGGATTTCGAAACCGTGGATTCCCCTTCCATAGCATCCGCGCAGCCTACCGGCCACTGCGAACATGTTCCATGGGACGGCCGAACTCTGGACTCCTGGGCAAGCGCCCTGGAGGGTTCGGCAGCCCTGGTGAACCTGGCCGGTCGCACCGTAGATTGCATCAAGACTCCGGAAACCATGGACCAGATATTGCGGTCGCGGGTCGAGTCCACTCTGGCTCTGGGCCAGGCCTTAAAGACCGTGCGAAAAAAGCCAGGCGTCTGGGTGCAAATGTCCACGGCCCATATCTATGGCGATTCCCTGGAGATGTGCGATGAAAGCTCCGCCTATGGTTACGGCCTGGCGCCGGATGTGGGCCGAGCCTGGGAATCCGCACTGGAGGATTCGCTGCCTCGGGGAATGCGAACCGTCATCCTGCGAACGAGTTTTGTGATCGGACGAAGTGGCGGGGCCTTGAAACGACTGGCGCTCCTGGTCCGATTGGGTCTCGGCGGAACCGTAGGCCACGGCAAACAGGGAATGAGCTGGATCCATGAAGAGGATATGAATCGGCTCTTTTGGGAAGCTATTGAGAATCGAAGGATGCGAGGCGCCTACATTGCCAGCGCCCCGGAACCGGTAAGCCAGCGGGAGTTCATGCGCTCCCTTCGTAAAGCCATGGGCATGCCCATGGGACTGCCCGCCACGGCTTGGATGGTGAAACTGGGCGCGCCACTGCTGATGAACACGGATCCGGATCTGGCGCTCTATGGACGCTACTGCCGGTCTGCCCGACTCAAAGAAGCGGGCTTCCAGTTCCAATACGCGGCTCTGGACTCGGCCCTGGCAGATATCTACGCAAAGAATCGCTGAAGCGGCGTTCCTCTTGCGGGAGAATCAGTAAGGACTGACTCTGGAGCCTGCAAGCGTCCGGGGGGCCAATTCTTTCTTGCTACAAATCCCGCTTACCATAGAATTCAGATTAGATGCTTAATCTGCGAAAGATCTACCAGGAAGGCCAGCTATGGAGCGTAATCTGGGATGTACTGATGATCCTGATTGCGGTTACCAACCTGGCCATGATTTCTTTTGATCTGATGTATTTGCGTCTGAGGCCCTATTTGTATTATTACACTCCGGAACTTGTCGGCCAATACGACCAACTCAAGGGAATCGAAGACAATCCGTTTACTACGGACTATTTACAGAGAGTTCATTCCCTGGAACAAAACATCGAACAGGATCTTGCCCGGGGACAGAATAACCTTTCGGTATCCACGCTGAACCAGCGACAGCAACTCGCGGATCTTTCCACAGAGATGCTAAAGCAGAATCCTTTCCAGACAGCGGGTCTCAGTAAGAACCTGGAAAAGATTAAGGCACGAATCAGGGAGTATGTGCGCTCAGAAACCGGCGAGGAAATCGAATCCTATGATCGGGCTTTCGCCTACTTCTGGCGGCTGGATGAAACAAATTACGAGAAACGACTCCGCTACTTCGATACGGAAATCGCTCCCCTTATGGAAGTGAACTATTTTCGCCACCGGAACATCGATGGGGACTTTGTGAATTTGTACTGGAGCACCATTGACCTACCCTTTCTGATATTCTTTCTGTCCGAATTTGTCGTGCGCTTCCTGCTTTTCTTTCGCAAGGCTCCGTCCAGATGGTTCCTATTTCTTGTCTACAACTGGTATGATTTCCTCAGTTTGTTTCCTTCCAGCTGGCTGCGATTGCTGCGATTGTTTCGCGTAATGGCCATCTGGGCCAGGCTCCAGCAAACCGAATTACTGGCGGCGGGCAACAACATCGTGGTTCGCACCATCAGAAGTTACTCCAACCTGCTTAGCAGAGAAATCTCCGGCATGGTTGCGATTCAAATCATTGCGCAGCTTCAAGAGGAGGTGATGAAAGAAAGACAGGGCCAATTCCTGGCCGATTCCCTGGAACCGCATCGAGAGGAGATCAAGGAGGTGGTGCTGGAACAGACGGAGAAACTGACCGTGGAGCGGATTCTACCTTTCAAGCCGCGAGTAGCGGCCCTGGTGCGAATCACCCTGGAGAAGTCCCTGGAAAGTACGGCCTTCAGATTCGTCCCCAATGCCATTCTACGGCCGGTCTTACATCGAGCCGGCTCAGACGTAGTGGATTCCCTGTTCCAGACCATCGCCGCCACGGTAGAAAGTCAGGAAGGCAAAGAAGCCATAGGCGGTATTGTAGATCAAATCCTGGATTCGTTAAAAGGACCGGATGGGGAGAAAACAGCAGGACTCATTCAAAAATTGACCTACAACGGCCTGGAAGAACTCAAGGGACAGTTTATCAACCGGGAACTACATGAGGAAGGCAGCAAATCGCTGCAGGAACAACTAAGCGAAATATCGGCCCCTCTGTTTGGCGGCGGCCGCGCTACGGCGCCTGGAGGCGACCGGGCCAGAGTGTCCCAATCCGGGGAAAACACAACGAAGGATCCTGTAGAGACCCAACGCCCGACCAAACGCTAGCCCCTAAAACAACCCCATCGGGCCACAGCACATGGCCCGAGTAAACGCTAACCCCTGACACAACCTGGACTGCTCCAAACCAACACCGCACTAAACGCTAACCCCTGACACAACCCGAGCATGCCACAGACCAACACCGCACTAAACGCTGGCTCCTGACACAGCCCTTGCAGGCCACAGACCAGGGCCCATGGGCGGTGGACGGAATGCAAAATTGGCAGAAACAGTGCCGCGGTTTTCAGCCGTTAATGGCAGCCATTCTACCGGCCTCGTACCGCTGTTGCGACTTCTAAAGCGTTGACCTGCCGGGAGCGCTGACAATCCTGGGACCATGCCGTCCACAAACAATACCGAACTAAACTGGAATAGTAAGAACATTACCCGGGGAGATCGTAGAGCTCCGAACCGGGCCATGATGCGTGCGGTGGGCTTCAACGACGATGATTTTCGCAAACCGGTCATTGCCGTAGCCAGCGGCCATTCCACAATCACTCCTTGCAATGCGGGTATCCGACCCCTGGAGCAATCCGCGGAGAAGGGCATCTTCGCCGCCGGCGGTATGGCCCAGGTATTTGGCACGATCACTATTTCTGACGGTATCTCCATGGGCTCCGAAGGGATGAAATTCTCCCTTGTAAGCCGCGAGGTGATCGCGGACTCCATCGAAACCGTTTGCCGAGGTCAGCACATGGACGGCCTTGTGGCCATCGGTGGTTGCGACAAAAACATGCCGGGCGCCATGATGGCCATCGCTCGATTGAATATCCCATCCATCTTTGTCTATGGCGGCACAATTTATCCGGGTCACTACAAGGACCGGGATCTAAACATTGTTTCTGTTTTCGAATCAGTAGGACAGTATCAGGGCGGAAAGATTGACAAAGAAGAATTCGAGCAAATCGAGAAGCATGCCTGCCCCGGCACCGGTAGCTGCGGCGGAATGTACACCGCCAATACCATGTCAAGCGCCATCGAAGCTCTGGGCATGAGCCTGCCTGGCTCTTCTACCATGGGAAGCCCGGACAAAGAAAAGGCGGACTCCGCCGGCGAAAGCGGAAAGGCTGTCTACGAACTGATTCAAAAGAATATCCGACCATCGGATATAATGACTCGAAAGGCCTTCGAAAATGCCATCGCTGTGGTTATGGCCATGGGCGGTTCAACAAATGCAGTGCTGCATCTGCTGGCCATTGCCCACGATATCAATGTAGAACTATCCATCGACGATTTTGAACGCATCGCAAAGAAGGTTCCCCATATCCTGGATATGAAACCGTCCGGGAAGTATCTGGCCGTTGACTTACACCGTCTGGGCGGAGTCCCCCGGGTTATGAAAATGCTTCTGGATGCGGGTTTGATCCACGGCGATTGCCTGACCTGTACCGGAAAAACCGTGGCGGAAAATCTGGCGGACATTCCATCCGGCATCCCGGAAAACCAGGACCTCATTTATCCTCTGGAAAAGCCCATGTACAAACGAGGACATCTGGTCATTCTTCGCGGAAACCTGGCCCCAGGCGGCGCCGTGGCCAAGATATCCGGCGTGGCCAAACCGGCCATTAGCGGGCCGGCCCGAATATTTGACTCGGAAGAAGAGTGCATGGATGCCATCCTCTCGGACAAGATCGGTCCGGGGGATGTTATCGTAATTCGCTATGAGGGTCCCCGCGGCGGCCCAGGAATGCGCGAGATGCTTTCGCCCACATCCGCCTTGATTGGCAAAGGCCTGGGCGATAGCGTGGGCCTGATCACCGACGGACGCTTTTCTGGAGGGACCTACGGAATGGTAGTAGGTCACGTAGCGCCGGAAGCGGCTCTGGGCGGGCCCATCGCTCTTGTGCGCGAAGGCGAAATCATCACCATCGATGCCGAAGACAATTTGCTTCAGATTCACATCACCGAAGATGAACTGGCCGTTCGACGCAAAGAATGGAAAGAAAGGCCTCCACGGTACCGAAGAGGCGTCATAGCCAAGTACGCCAGTCTCGTAGGCTCCGCCGAGTTTGGCGCTGTCACCGATGACGTTTTTCCGGAGAGCTAGCCCGATTCTTACAGAGGAGTGAGGAGCATGCAAGGTAGCCTCCTCCTCGACTGTAACGTTTCCTCGGCCAACCATATACTGCAAGAATTCCCTTTACAGGAATTTCTTTAATTTTAGATTTCTGGAATCTGTGAATTTGTAACCATACGTCACAGATTTCGGAGGTCACTAATGAAATACAAATTAAAAGCGCCAGGAGTTCTGGGCGTCATGGGCGCCGCTCTTTTTTCCCTGATGGTTTTGACACATTGCGGTAGCGAAGAAACCGCTGCCTGCTTTGAACAGGACAGACTGGGATCCTGTAAGTACCTGTGCGAAAAGGGCGATGTCGAGGCTTGCAAGAAGGAAAGGGATCTGGGTCAAACAGGCTGCTTCGAAGATGAGAATCCCGCTGCATGTAACATTCTCTGCACTACGGACGGACTGAGCGGAGCACATCCTCCAGCCGAGCCCTACTGCGAAAAACAAAAAGAGCTCTGCGGGCTTGAGGAGCACAAAGACAGTTTCGACTGCGAAAGGTTTAGCACTTGACGCCAGTGCGGGCAAGCGCCGGACGGTAGCAACAGCGCAAAGCCGGTATACCGTGTATCCCGAAGTAGCTAGCTCGCTACCTCGCGGCTTATAGCGGGCTCACAGTGCGGCTCTTGCCCGGACGAATTTACACTCCAGCCCGGCTACGGGCTTCGGTACATTTATTGAGCAACCCAGGCCCCTGGCTACTGACGCGCTTGTTTTAGCCAGGATACCACTTCGGCAGTGGTTTTGAGCGATGAGCTGTCGCTAATGGGTTCAAGCACTGTATCCTGCAGAACGGTCCATAGAGTGGGATCGCTGTTGCAGCCTTCCTGAGCTGTCTGCGGATTGGGCTTCATGGCAATCCATCGAGCTATGGAATTCACTTCGAAGTGCTCCACAATCCAGGGGTGCCGATCGTACTGCCCTACGTTGATTCTCACGTCCACCCAGTGGGAAAGCTCATCCGAAAGGGCCGCCTCCTGTTTCATCGCTTCCACCCGACGACAATCGGTGCACCAGTCGGCGCCCATTTGAAGCAGTATGGGCTTGTCTGCGCTATTAGACTTTACGCAGGCCTGAAGCAACGCCTCTTTCAGCTCTGTATCTGTGCGCATGGCGCCGTAGGATTCGGCCAGGACCAGGGATTCACCACCACATTGAATGAGCAAGGTTGTAGCCAGCAGGCTTGCAGCTACTCCCAGGAATCCGAGTCTGCGAGCGGCTCTGAAAAATAAGCCCAGCTGCAACCGGGATGTAAAACAGGTTGAGACGGCGACGCCAGGCTCAGGGGCCGCCTCCATCAGATGGTTGGAAACATCGGAAGCGGGCTTACTTTTGATTCGATACATTTTTTCTCTCATGATTGGACGCTATTCTGGGACATTTGCTTTTGCAGGGGCCCACCGCAAACATGCGCAAAAAAATTCAATCAGTCCACAGGAAAAACCATTTTCACAACGGCCGTAGCCAGAACATTGGAACCAGTTTGAATAACAAGGCCACGGTCGGAGGTTCTTATGTCCAAAAAAGAGCATGTGATTTACGATAAAGAAGGAAATCCATCCAGAGATAAGCCCTGGATTTTTAGAACCTACGGCGGACATACAAACGTCTGGGAAACCAACAAGCTCTATAGAGAAGGATTGAGCCGCGGCCAGACCGGTCTTTCCATAGCATTCGATCTGCCCACCCAGTGCGGATACAGCTCCAGCCATAGTCTGGCCAAACCGGAAGTGGGCAAGGTGGGCGTTCCCATTAACTCCCTGGACGACTTTCATGTTCTGTTCGATCAAATCCCCATCGAAGAAATGAATACTTCGATGACAATCAACGGCACGGCCATGTGGCTTCTTGCTCTGTATGTGGCTCTGGCCCGGGAAAAAGGAGTGGAGCTCAGTAGCCTTCAGGGAACCACTCAAAACGACCTGGTTAAAGAATATCTGGCCCGCGGCACCTACATCTTCCCGCCGGATGCAAGCTTTCGGCTGATTTCCGAGATGTACGAGTACTGCATCAAAGAGATCCCTAAATGGAATCCATCTAACATCTGTTCTTATCACCTCCAGGAAGCTGGCGCCACTCCCGCTCAGGAACTTGCCTTCGCTCTGGCCAATGCCATCGGTCTGCTGGACATCATCAAGGAAAGGGGCAACCTGGAAAAGGACCAGTTCGAGCAGGTTGTAGGTAGAATCAGCTTCTTTGTGAACGCCGGTATTCGCTTCGTGGAAGAGATGTGCAAGATGCGCGCTTTCACCGAACTCTGGGAAGAAATCACCCGCGAAAGATACGGAGTGGAGAATCCAAAGTTCCGCAGATTTCGCTACGGCGTCCAGGTGAACTCTCTGGGCCTCACCGAGAATCAGCCGGAAAATAACGCCTGGCGAATCCTGATGGAAACCCTGGGCGTAACCCTCAGCAAGAATGCCCGTTGCCGTGCGCTACAGCTCCCCGCCTGGAATGAAGCATTGTCCCTGCCCCGTCCCTGGGATCAGCAATGGTCTCTGCGACTGCAGCAAATCCTGGCCTACGAAACCGATCTTCTGGAATACCCGGACCTATTCGAAGGAAGCAAGGTTGTAGAATCCAAAGTTAGTGAACTGAAAGAGGAAACGCGATCGGAAATCGACAAAATCCTGAAGATGGGCGGTATTCGCTCGGCTGTAGAATCCGGCTACATGAAATCGGCGCTGGTTAAATCCATGTCCGAAAGAATGAGTCGCATCAATACCGGCGAACAGATTGTAGTGGGCGTGAACAAATGGACCGAAGGCATCGACAGTCCGCTTCTGGGCGGCGATGACGGCGGAGTCTTCAAGGTTGACGCCGAAAGCGCGGCGCGCACCGTTCAATCAATGGAGGAGACCCGCTCCAAACGCGATCCTGAAAAAGTAAAGAAGGCCCTGGAAGCCCTTAAAGCCGCTGCCCGCGATGGCTCGAACCTGATGGAACCTTCCGTGGAGTGCGCCCTGGCCCGGGTCACAACAGGGGAATGGGCTGATGCTTTGCGTGAGGTATTTGGCGAATACAGACCTCCAACGGGCATCGAAGGACAGAAGCTTTCCCTGGAAAACGATCGCGTCAATGCTTTGCGAAAACGCGTGGAAGACTTCACTACTCGTGCCGGCCATCGCCCGCGGATTGTCGTGGGAAAACCAGGCCTGGACGGTCATAGCAACGGCGCCGAAATGATTGCCGTTAGCGCGCGACATACAGGTTTCGACGTAATCTATTCCGGCATTCGACTTACGCCGGAAGAGATTGTGCAAAGCGCAGTAGAAGAAAATGCAGATGTGATCGGCGTATCCGTTCTGTCCGGTTCGCATATGGAACTGGCGGAGCAAATCGTAGAAGAGCTGAAGAAAGCCGGCGCCTTCGAGCATATCCCGGTGGTCTTTGGTGGGATTATCCCCAAAGCCGACTTCCAGGGACTCACCGATAAAGGCATCAAGAGGATCTTCACTCCTTCCGATTTCGAGTTAATCGATATCATGGAAAAGATCTTCGATATCGTGGAGAAAAACCAGGCCGCGCTGGCAATGTAATACGGCGCATCAGCCAGCCCTGTTGCCATGATAGTCGCGGCGGCCTTCGGGCCGTGCGCGCTGCGGCCACCCCCCGGCGCCGGACTCGATTCACCGAGACGGAGAGCTAGCTCGGTGCCGGAGGAATGCGACGCAAGATCGGTGCAGAGGTTTTTTCTGAAACCCGGCCCTTCCGGCACCTGGTGAGAGTGACTGATTACGTTTCCCGTTGCTAAAACGTATCCGGCCTGGCGTCCATTGACCTTGAGAGTTTAGAAAAATCCAATTATGCCTGACCCCCTAGATTTAATCCCGGCCGCTTTCGAAAGACAGAAGTTTGCCATCGCAAGGTTGATATCTGTTTTCGAAGATCCCAGACCCGAGGCGGCCGAAAAGAGAAAGCTAATCCTGGAAAAGATGCAATCCTCCGGCAAATCCCGCCGCGGTGTTTTTCTGGGGTTCACGGGCACTCCCGGGGCGGGCAAATCAACTCTCGTCGGAGAATTGGCGAATCGCTTCATTGCCTCCAATCCCGAGAAGAGTCTTGCTGTGTTGGCCGTGGATCCGTCCAGCCATGTTTCCGGCGGATCCATTCTGGGGGACCGAACGCGAGTAAGATTTTCTCACGGCGAGGACCGGCTGTATTTTCGCAGTCAGGCCTCGGACCGGGAACTGGGAGGAATCAGTCGCACAACCTTTTCGGTGCTTAGATTGCTCTACCATCTCTTTGACGTTATCATCATCGAAACTGTGGGAATTGGACAGAGCGAAATCGAAATTCAACAAACGGCCGATCGAGTATTTCTGCTTCTTCAGCCTCTGGCCGGAGATCAAATTCAGTTTATGAAGGCCGGAATCATGGAGATCCCGGACAGCTTCATAATAAACAAGTCCGACGAAAAGGAAGCGGCTGAGCGAACCTACCACGCGCTGCGAGCCAGTCTACAGCTCATTCGCCCGGGAGATTCCAAAGTGCCGATTTTTCGCACCAGCGCCATCACCGGCATGGGGCTTGCGGAGGTTCTGGAGTCATTTGCCAGCATGATTGCTCAGAGGACCGACCCGGCCAGTCTGGATGCATCGCTATATCGACGCGAGGTGTACTACTTCGAGAAATGGGTAAAGGATGAGCTGGGGCGGCAGGGACTGCGAATGCTAACGCACCTGGGAGGCGCCCGGGAATTGATGGATCGCGCCGGGGGCTTTGACGGCGCGCAGAAAGTCATTCTTCAATCGGTACACACTTCTTTCGAACGTCTGGAATCTGCGGTGGAGAAGTCTCTGGACTGATTCCGGGCCCGGTCGCCACAAAAACCGATTGCTGGGCGGGCTCACCGTAAGAAAAGGAATCTAAATGCAAGTTATAGGTCTACTCTTTGGCGGTAAATCCGCAGAGCACGAAATCTCAATTCTTTCAGCACGTAACATTGATCGTATCCTGAAGCAGATTGGACTGCCGGTGGTTTGGATCTATCTGAACCGGAAAGGAGCTTTTTTTCAAATCGAAGCATCCGGTTTTCCCGCGGCCGAAGATCTGGAAAAGCTTAACCAATTAAGCGAAAGCGCTGATTCATTAAGTGCAATCAGCGCCGGGGATGTATCTGGCCATCCCTTAAGTCTGCATCCCGGCACACTGAATCCGGTAAGAAAGAGCGAAAACGGCGAAGCGGTGGACATCGATATTTTCTTTCCCATCGTCCACGGAACCGGCGGCGAAGACGGAATTCTACAGGGGTTGTTCCATACCCTGGATCGCCCCTTTGTAGGGTGCGATGTTTTTGGTTCTGCCCTGGGGATGGACAAATCCGCCATGAAGATCCATCTGAAAGAAGCCGGAATTCCCTCGGCCGAATACAGAATCCTCTGGAGCCATAGCTCCAGGGACATTGATTTTGCCGGTATCGAAAAGCAACTGGGACTGCCCCTGTTCATCAAGCCCGCCCGTCAGGGATCCTCGGTGGGAGTGAGCAAAGCTACCGATGAAGCTAGCTTCAAAAAAGCGCTCCAGCTGGCTTTCCGGTTCGACAACTGTGTTCTCGTGGAAGAAGCGATAGTAGGAAAAGAAATCGAATGCGCGGTTCTGGGAAATGAAGATCCCCGGGCCAGCATCATCGGGCAGATTCTACCAAAAGACGGCTTCTATTCCTACGAATCGAAATATATAGATGCCGATGGCGCCAAGTTGCTAATCCCGGCCGACATCAGCGAAGATCAAGTTGCCGAGGTCCAAAAACTGGCTCTACGCACCTACAGGGCGCTCTATTGTGAAGGGCTGGCCCGGGTGGACTGCTTCTTGACGGAATCCGGCGAGCTCTACGTAAACGAGGTAAACACCCTCCCCGGTTTCACGGATATTAGCATGTATCCTACGCTCTGGGAGAAGTCGGGTCTGGCGCGAACAGATTTGATCAAAGCGCTGCTGGATCTGGCCATACAGCGAAAGAAACGCCAGGATAACCTGGAAACCCGGCACTGAATCCGAGGTCCGCAGCGCAGACCGCAGCGCAGACTGCCGGACTCATTAAAGCCCCGGCTTCTACTTCACTCCCGCTTCCTTTAAGTGCTTTCCGATGCGAAATGTAAGGATACAGAAAAACATTCTAAAATCGGAGAACAGCGAACGAAAGGGAGCCTTAAAAGTGGCCGGACGGTTCTTCTCTACAAAGAAGTGCCCGAACCAGGCGAATCCGTAACCGCAGACTGGCATGGCCAGAAGCAGCCACCAGTTTTGCAGAGCAATTGCCAGCCCCAGTATAATGAATACCCCGGCAGTTCCCACGAAGTGAATGGCCCGGTTCCTGGGATCCGCATGCTCACCCAGGTAAAAGTGCCAGAACTCTTTGTACGTGGCCCAGGTTTGCTCGGGCGCTTGCTTTTCTGCTGTCGCTGTTTGCGTAGTCATGATTTCCCCCTGAAGCGGCATGAAAGACATGGGCCGAGACCTGTATTCGCCGACGAGGCGAAGGATGTCCCCTGCTGGCCCCGGGGCCGCCGAACAGGCCCAACCATCACTATGCGCTCCTGTAACAAAGATAATACGGCCCCGGCGGCTGAATCAAGTGCAAATTTGACTGGGTGTCAGATTCACGGTGTTGCAGCCAGACGCCGGGAGCAATGCACCCGGTGTTCCCGGCGCCTGACCGAGAGCCCTTCGCAGGGCACACCTGACCGTTGGTATTGAGTCCTGTTGGTCGCCTGGCCGCTAAAAAGGATTTACGACAGGACTCTGAATTTCATGTTCCCAGCATGAGCAGCAAAAGCATTGGATTTCTTGGATTCGGCAAAATGGCACAGTCCATTGCCCGGGGAATAGCGGATAAAGGACACAGTCTACATTACTTTGATCCGGCTCCGGGATCTGCCGATCTGCACAGCCAGGCTGCCAAGATGGGCATTGATCGAGCCCCTACGGCCAGGGAACTGGAAACCGGCTGTGATCTATTACTGCTCTGCATGAAGCCCCAGGATCTCGCCGGCGCCCTGGCAACCCTGGAAGGAAACAAGGACTACATCTCCATTGCGGCGGGAATACAGATCCAGACCGTCCTGCAAGCCCTCCCCAACCCGAAAGCGCGGGTCGCCCGAGTCATGCCCAATCTGGGCGCCACCATTGGGCAGTCTGTAAGCGGTATCTATTGCCCGAACGAGGATCTGCTGGCCCTTGCCCTGGAGCTATTCTCTGGCATTGGCATGGCCTTTCCTGTGCAAAAAGAAGAGTTGATGCACGGAGTCACGGCCCTGTCCGGCTCCGGTCCCGCCTATGCATTCTTGTTTCTGCAGAGCATGGGCGAGGCGGGCATTAAAGAAGGAATCCCTGCCAGTCAATCCTTCGAGATGGCGGCCCGAACCATCAAGGCGGCCATGGAGCTTTATCTGGAATCCGACGAACACCCGGCCCAATGGATCACAAAGGTGAGCTCCCCGGGGGGCACTACAATAGAGGGTCTGGCCGCCCTGGAAGACCAGGGGGTACGAGGAGCCATCATCCGGGCCGTGGAAGCGGCGGCGGAAAGAAGTCGAGAACTGGGCCGCAGCTGAAAGCCGGGCCATGGGAATGTGAACGACCACGGGTTTTTTCCTTGAGTCGCCATGTGCCCTGTCGATGCTGCTCCAGATGAACGCTGCAGCCGCTTTCGATATCTTTGAAAAGACGATTCTGGATTACCACAAAACGGACAATGTGGATGCTCCCATGACCAACCCCTATGCGGATGGTTCCTTTGAATCGCTACTCTACCGAAAAAACTGGATAGATACCGTCCAATGGCACCTGGAAGATATTGTTCGGGAACCGGAGATTGATCCCCGAGAAGGATTGGCCCTGAAGCGCAGAATCGACAGCTCCAACCAGGATCGCACCAATGTGGTGGAGCTGGTGGACGACATGTACATCGAAATGCTCAAGGATGTTAAGCCCCGGCCGGATGCGCGGCTGAACACCGAAAGCCCGGGCTGGGCCATGGATCGACTCTCCATACTGGCGCTGAAAATCTATCACATGAAAGAGCAGGTGGAACGAACCGATGCCTCCGCCGAGCACATCAAGAAATGCCAGACAAAACTGGACGTATTGATGGAACAAAAAGCCGACCTGATCCGCGCCTTCGACGAACTAATAGAAGACATTCGAGCCGGAAAACGATTCGCAAAGGTGTACCGCCAGATGAAGATGTATAACGATGAATCGTTGAATCCGGTGCTCTACGCGAAATCCAAAGGCTGAGAAGTAAGAATGCATCTTCTCATTCTCAGATTCTCCGCAATGGGGGATGTAGCGCTTCTGGTTCCGGTACTGAGCGCTCTGGCGGGCAAGTATTCCAGTATACGAATGACTCTCGTTACCCGGCGAGCCTTCGAACCCTTCTTCTTTAACATCCCGGGAGTGGAAGTAATCGGAGTAGATCTGAAGCAGCCCCAGTACCGCGGACTCAAGGGAATCTACAGGCTGTATCGCGAACTTAAAGTCCTGGGCCCCTACGATCACGGAATCGATGTGCATGGATCCACTCGTTCGCGAATTCTGAAATTTCTGTTCAAGTTCCAGGGGCTGAAGTTCTCCAGCATCGTCAAGGGACGTCGAGAGAAGCTCAAGCAAACCAGGCGAAAGCGCAAAAAGCTTTATCCGTTGCCACACGTTGTAGACCGTTACCTGCACGTATTTGAAAGGGCCGGATTGGAGGCCAGGCCGGACAAAGGGCCCTGGATCAGTCCGGACACGCGGAGCCGGGCTCTGGCCACCGATTTCTTGAAGAAGAACGGGGTTCCCAAAAAGGAAGGCTACTGGATAGGAATTGCCCCCTTTGCCGGACACCGACCCAAGACCTGGCCTTTTGTCCATGTGCATGAACTGGTCAGTCTCCTAAACCGAAACATGAAGTGCCGTATATTTTTGTTTGGCGGCGGAAACCAGGAGATCGAGCAACTAAAGATTCTTGAGAAGAGCTTTCCCAATGTTACCACCATGGTGGCCGGAAATCTAAGCATAGAAGGCGAAATGGCGCTGATCATGCGGTTGGATTTGATGCTGGCTATGGATTCTTTCAATATGCACATCGCCGCTCTACTGGGCACAAAGGTGCTGTCCATCTGGGGCGCCACGCATCATTACTCGGGTTTCGGTCCCTATGGTCAGGATGAACGGGCTATCGTCGAAGTCCCGGTGGAGAAATTGCCCTGCCGACCCTGCTCCATTTTTGGAAACAAGAAGTGCTACCGTCGAGACCTTGCATGCATGAACTGGATCACCCCTCTGGAAGTATTTCGAAGAATTGAAAGCCGGCTTCTGGAACGGAATCGACCGGTTTAGTCCGTCGTATTCCTCAAATTCAGCGCCGGCCGACTCCGAACCAACGAAGAGCGCTCGTCGCGGCGGGTCTAGCCTTCGATGCTTTCGTCGTCGATTGGCGGCGAGCTCGCGGTGCGTTCAATTTCTGTGAGGATTCGGGGCGCATTCCTGAAACTACGGCCTGTCAGCGCCCGCGCTTCCAGATCAGCCAGAGACCGATGCCAGCAAATATGGCTGTAGGCCCCCAGCCGGCCACCGCCGGTGGAAGTATGCCCGCCATGCCAAGATTCTCTCCAATCTCGAACGTTAGCTGATAAAAAAAGATCGTGGCGGTGGACAAAAGGAGACTACGAATCAAGGGCCCTCCCGAACGGAGCGAACCCATACTTCCGGCCACGGATCCCACCACGGCCACAATCAGCACCATAAACGGAAAGGAAAGGGACCGGTGGAAGTGAACTCGATACTGGACGGTAGAAAATCCATACTGCTCCCGGAACTCGATCTCCTCCTGAAGCTCACTTAGACTCAATTCGCCGGGATTAACCTTGGGATTCGAAAAGAATTCCAGTTGTTCCGGAAAGTCCATGACCAGAGATTCCTTGATATCGGTCTTAATTACATTCAGGTTTTTATCGAGATGCACATCTTTGACTACCTTCAACGTCCAGGTGCCGTCCTCATTGTAGTGCGCCGACAGCGACTGAATCATTCGCACCGGTCGATCGTTTTCGTCCACCTGCATGTAGTGAAATCCGCCGATGATTCGGTTCTTTTCTCTGTCAAAGAAATAGATGAAATAATAGCCTTCTTTGCCGCGAAGATTCCGTTGCCAGACAACGTCGGTAGCCTTGCTGTTCTTTTTGTACTGAGCCAGATATTTCTGAGCCTGGCGATTGGACGGTGTAACGATTTGATCCTGGAAAACGATGGTGCCGACGCTTACCAGCGAGGCAACAACGTAGATTGCGATGACTGCACGATAGAAGGAAGTGCCGGCGGAATATATGGCCACCAGTTCCCGGGCCATGGCAAACTGGGCCACCACGAAACAGACAGAAAACATCATGGCCGGAGGCGTAACGAATACGGCGATCTGTGGCAGGCTGTACACATAGTGCCAGCGCAGAAGTTCCTTGGGTTCGTTGCTATCGATCTTTTGCGTATCCAGTACCTGGAGCGCCAGAAAGACGATGGTAAGTCCTACAAGAGCCAGCAAAAATGCTTTGAGAAACTCAAAGCCAATGTAACGATCCAGGATTTTCATTTATAAACAGATACAACCCGGGTAGCCGAACCAGGGATCAAAAGTTTCCCAGGCGACCTGGATCGAATAGAACGTCTGACCAGGGAAGCCCGGCTGCATGGCCCAGCAATGCCAGACTGAGACAGCCAGCCAAAGGCACAATCAGGTTATCGTCGATCAATCCTCTGAAGCCGGTGACTGAGAAGAATTCCGCAATGCCAGCCCCGGCGGAACTGAGCAGTAGAATAGCCAGCCACCACCAGCCAGGACCTATAGCGGAGCCATAGATCCAGAATACGCTGGACTCCGCCTCTATGTGCGTATGGAATGCAAGAAAACCCCAGCAGGCCAGAAATCCGGCGAAAATGAAGCCCAGGGCTCCTTCCAGTGACTTGCCGTTGAAGAACCTGATTTTTCCAAAGCGCATTCCAAAGTACGCCGCGGCCGGATCCCCGATCATAAGAAAAAGACAGGACAGTACGATGATCTCTTTTGAGAAAAAGAGATAGAGGAGCAGATTGGCAAACATATAAGGCACGGTGCCGTTGTAACGATCCCTTTCCTCTTCCTTCATGAGTGGTCCTACCAGGTTTATGAAGAATCTGTTGAAGGAGGGATTGTTCAGCCGTATACTATCTACGATAATCAGAAATACGGTTCCGAAAGCCAGAAGACCAATACCCACCCAGCGGGAACCATGCTTGAACTCGGGCCAGATCATGTGGATGGGATCCACATATACAAAAAGCGGCACAATGAGTCCAAGTAGGTGCCACGCCTTCCGATAAAAATTAAAGGAACTGCCGGACTGGCCCATAAACGTGGCAATGGTGAGTGGCCTTGCTCATTTTTCCACCATTTACCGGATTATTTGGGACTTGACAGCAGAAAAGACATGGATCAGTAAGAAGGCACCCTTGAAGCTCAAAGTTATCCACCTACTAAGACGACTGGAGAGGATCGAAAGAGATCTGGAGGAATTGGACGGAATGTTGGCCGGACTTCCCATGGACCGGGAATATTCGCTGCGGCTGCGGGATTCTTTGATCGAAGAATCCAGCAGGCTCAAGGACTTCAAACAGAAGATTCTCACTCAACGGGTTATTTCGGATTCTCAAAATGGTCTGCCTTCTCCGTCGTTGCAGGATAGCCATTCCGCGGGCTCGGATGCGCAGTCCGCTAGCGATGCAACAGAAGTGAGCATTGATCTGCCAGGTTCGGGCAACGGAAAATCCGGACGATCCCGGCCCGTAAAGAAGGAAAACGGCAAGAAAGCTACTTCGCCCAGGGTGGAGAAAAGAGAACCCGAAAGCAAGAGCGGCGGCGCGCCCGGCAAAGAATCTGGCGCCGGACAGAAAGAAGAAAAGCCCTCCTTCGAATTTCGCTTCGAGTAATCCGGGCCAATAGGCCGACTTAATTCTTTGACTCGTAATCCGTTCCAGCGAACCTGGATTTATGAACTCTTTATTTACCCTATTTAGATCCAATACGGGCAAGCTACGACAGGCCCTGGCAATCCTTTCTGTTGGACTAATTGTTCTGGCCAGTTCCGCCTGTAGCGGCGACGGGGAAGTCCTGGCCACCTATGATGGCGGCGAAGTAACCCGTGGCGACATGCGTCGACTGGTCGAGGCCAGCGGACAACCGTCGGAAAAAATCACCACCGCTCAGCAAAACGAAATCCTGAAGATGCTGGGTACCTATCGTCTGGCCGCCCTGGAAATGAAAGAAGACCAGGACGTGCAAAACTGGCTGGAACAGCACTCCGAGCTATTGGAAAGGAAAGCTTTACTACGATCCTTTCAGCATCATTTTCGCGCCAACGATCCCTTCCAGCTGATGAGTATACAGATTGCCATCGTCCGAAAGGATCCGAATCGGGACCGTAAACCCGAGGCTGAAGACCTGGCCAGGAAACTCAACGAACTCGGCTCCGAAGAAGAGATCGCCAAACTGGTAATTGAGGCCAGCGAAAGCCAGGAAACAAAAATGAATGCTGGAAAGATCGTTCCTCATTGCATTTCTTGCTCCCCTGACCTCCTGGAGTTCATTACCAGGCCCCTGGGTGAAGCCGAGAAAGGCAAGTTCATCGTAATTGATGCAGAGAATGCCTACTATGTGGCGCGAAGGATTTCTACAGAGGAGCTTGAGGCCAATGAACTGAGCCCATTCTATCAGGAGTACTTTGCCGGCCTGGCCCAACGTGCCAAAGACGCCGGCATAAAGCAGGAAATCAGCCCGGCCATGATTGAATCCCAGGCCCAGCAGTACGCCGATCGATTGATCCGATCCCAGAGCCAGAGCAACGAAAAGCTGATGGCCCACATCGATGAACTGGAAAAAAAGCATGAATTTAAGCTTAACCGCGAAGAATTGAAACCAGACTCCTTTGCGGATGAATCCGGCCAGACCTGGATTCTGGAATTGGACGGAAAAAAGAAAACAGTAGCAGACTTTCGCAAGATTGCCGACACAAGCCTTCTCAATTCGCAAACCCTCCTACAGATTCTGCAGAATATCTACATACCAACCGAGATTCTAAGACTCTCTCCGGACTACGAAGAAGTTGTAGATACAGACCTCTACGCCTTTCTCAGCCAGTATTACAAAAATGAGGCCCTGGCCGGTCGCTACATCCAGAAAAGCATCGAAAAGATGCAGGTAACCGATGAGCAGATCCAGGAGTACTACAACCTGCGAAAGCACAATCAGTTTAACGGACAGCCACTGGCCGCTGTAAAGGAGACAATCCGTCAGCAACTGCAGCAGGCTCAAAGTCAAACCGCCGTTCAGACGATTCAGGATGAACTTTTCAAAAAGTATAACTTTGAAATCGATCGAGAGAAGCTAGATTCCGAAGAGATCTGAGGCACGGGGACCAACTCCGTTAGCAAGACGCGGGCGGCCTCCGGGGGATGGCTGTCCGCGAGTTGGTTCCCGGGGATTGTTAGCGGACTGCCGTGGCGCCGACCTTGCGGGACGACGGCCCCGGAGCGACGCTCAGAACATTTGCGGCACGTTAACGACCGGGAAGCTTACCGTCGAAGCCTTTCCAGAACATTGTATAGAAGGGACGAGCCAGGCTTCCGCGAAAAAGCTTCTTTCGCGAGGTGGTATCTATTTTCAATCGCTCCATCTGTTGAAGCAGCATATCGCGACCGCGATTCAAACAACGGTTGGAATACTGCTCCACATCTGCCGCGGGCTGGTCCGCATCCGGTAACCTGGAGATGAACTCGTATTCCAGGGCATCCCGTCTTGCCTGGATATCCGGCGCATGCTTCATGAAGTCGTTAAGAATGCCGCGATGCATTCGTTCATGCATCCACCAGAGACTGTCATCGGGTATTGCGCCCGGCAGAACCCAGTCCGGACTCTGCAGGTTGCTGTGGCCGAAGAAGAAGGGCTTGAATATAGAAATGCACGGAGCCGCGGTTCCCGTGAACCAGACAACCGGTCGCTTATCCAATTGCACTACCATGGAACCAGTGGTCTGGGAAGGCGCGGTCATCCCAGAAGCATGCAGACAAAGGCTTTTCATGCCCGTTTTGGAGGGATGAAAGCCCTTCTTTCCGTCGTAGTCGCCATGACTTCGCAGGATTCGCATGGCATCCCTGGGCGTCATGGTGTCCGCCCGGGCGCCGGCCTGCGCGTAGGAGCTGGACTGTCGATACCTGCATCCGGACATGCGGGTGTAAAAGGAATCGGAGAACACCTTCTGGAAGTCCATGGATCTTCCGGGCTTGAGCAGTCCCGCCTTTCGCGCCTCATCGGCCAGATCCGTGGAACTCAGGTCGAAATCCTGCCCGATGGTAAGCCCATTGGAAATGGAAGCGTAACCCTGTACTTTTTTGGCCGCCCAGAAGCGATCCACCGTTTCCAGAACATAGGCCTGCCCGGGATCGGCGATGATGAAACTATTATGATAGTAGAATTTCCGGTCCTGATATCCGCCACAGGCATCCTGTCCGTGCTTCTCCAGAAGCTCGGTCATCAACGCCACGGCAGATTCTGCATCCGCGCTACGTTCCAGAGCCAGGCGAAGCAGATCCATCCCGGTGAGTCCGTCGTCCTTTCTTGCAAACGGGAGCTTCGTGAAAACCGCTTCGTTTCCGATGGCAAGTCCATGCTCATTGACACCCATCTCTGCTCCCCACATATGGAAAGGGCGGGAAATCAGTATTTCGTGGGTGTGTTCTACCTGGTCGATTTCGATATAGGTAGTCTTTAGACGCCCGGCGGTTTTCGGATCGTAATCACGGGCGGGTATTCGTTCTATGGCCTGAGCTTCGTTGGGCTCTCGGTCCGAGTTCTTCGCCAAAATGGCAGGGCCGGAACCGCTGGAAGTGACCACAAACGTATCGCACATGATTCTCATTTCTCATCGTTGCCCTATGCTACAAACCATTTTCTTGTGAGGCTTTTTTAATGACCCGGATACAACCCGTTCAGCTGATCCAGGAGACCGAAGACTATGCCGTTTTCTATAAGCCGGCCGGGCTCGTGTTTTTTGAGGACTCGCCTCGCATGGACTTTCTGGACGAAATGCGGGCGCTTTGTCAGGACCAGGCCAACAGATTATTTCCGGTCCATCGCCTGGACAAAGTAACCTCCGGCGTATTGCTCTGCGCCAAGGGGCGAAAGAATGCCAACCTGCTGGGAAATGAGTTTCGCTTCAATCGGGCAGAAAAGGTGTACGTAGCTCTATCCAACCGACCTGGTTTCAAAAAGGCTGGCATGATCGTAGGCGATATGGAAAAAAGCAGGCGAGGCTCCTATAAGCTGCTCAGAACCAGGGATAACCCGGCCCGGACGTCTTTCGTTTCCGAACCCCTGAACGAACAGCGCACCGGCCTTCGTTTAATGTGGGTACGGCCTATTACCGGAAAAACGCATCAGATCCGGGTAGCTCTAAAGAGCGTCGGATTCGCCATCCTGGGCGATCCGCTGTACAATGCATTCAGCGAAGCAAGACAGGAAGACCGGACTTATCTACATGCCCTGGCGCTCAGGTTCCAGTTTCTGGGAAGGGAGTTCATGGTCCGTCAGATACCTCTGGAAGGCGAGGAATTCCTGAACCCCCTTTGCCTGGAAACCATCAAAGAACTGAAGGATCCTTTTGCTCTGGACTACCCGGGGCTGAAAGGCTGGAAAAAACGGACAAATGAACCTTCGGCAGATAAAAGCAACAAGTCCCGGGCAAGTAGCGCTGGCCGCGCGGGAAGCCCCGGCAGCGGCAGAGGCACGGACAAGAAGGCCGTAGCCGGCAAGCCCGGCCCTGAGACGAATCGACGCGCAAAGCGAACACAAGGATCTGACCAATCCGCCGATGGAGATCCCCGAGCCAAAACCCGGGCAGAAAAACGAACTCGTGGAGAAAAGCCAGGGCCAGGCGCCACGGTACGGTCCCGCCCGGAACCAAAGAGCTCCAAAAAGGCGATTCGAAAACGCGGTCCCAAAAAGAGAAAAGGCAATCCGCCGGGACACAGGCATTCAGAAACCTGAGAAATTGGCCGTTAGTATAAGAGCGGAACCTCTGGAATGCGTACACGGCCAATTCAAATCCTTACATTACCCCGACCAGGGCAAGGCGAAACCCCTGGCGACCAACGCAGCGGGATTCCAAGGAGAACCGACTCTGACCGGAACCGGGCGTTTCGAACGAGGGGGGCCTCGCCCTCAACCTTAAGGCCCCCCGGGCTTTCGCGGGGGATGCCCCATTTATCCGGCCACAATCTTGCGCCCTGGCGGGCCAAACCGACTGTTCTGCTAAGCGTGGCCCTATCCTTTTTGCTTGCAGTCCCGGCTTTCACAATCTCCGCAATTTCGCCGGAGAGTAAACGCGAAGCGCAGGATCAGATCCGATTGCTTTCCGGAATCCTGGAGGAAATGCCCGAGCGCATGCGCCTGGAGTCTATCGATATGTTCGAGTCCGAACGGGACTACTACACCCGGGCGCCCTCCACAGATCTGAGCATCATTGACTACGTATATAGATCGCCGGATGGAGCGGAGTTCCTGGAAGAAATGGAACTGCTCAAGTCAAAGGTCGATCCGGAAGCCAGTTACCATCGTTCTCTGATGATCCACACTTCTTTCGATGTGCCGGGAAAGCAGCTTTATCAGGTACTACTCAGACACCCAGTGCCTCTGGAAGGCGAACTTATTCGACTCTCCCTATGGGTGCACGGTCAGGATCAGAAGCATTCCCTTTCGGCGCTCTTTCTGGATCCCCGCGGTAAAGAAGTAGAAGTACCGCTGGGAGCTCTGGCGTTTAAGGGTTGGAAGCGCATCACGGTGAACTTACCGGCAGGACAGTTTCGCCGCGGAAGGGATATGCGAATCAGGCCGGGGGGAAAGTTTCGAGGATTTTTGATTCGCAGCCATCCGCAGGAGGAAGCGGGACCGGTTTCCATTATGGTGGATAACGTGTTGGTTCTGAAAGATATGCGAAAACTCATGTATCCCGGCGCCGAGATTCAAGACACATGGGGAAAAGGATCGGGTTGGGTTCCGGCCTCCCTATTTGAGCGAAAAGTCATTTCTCCACGGCAGATTCTGAAGCACTCGGGATTTTCGATTCTTAATGTGGGTTCGGGTTGGCTTATCAACGCACCGGCATATACATAAACGGAAATTCGTAAGGCGTATAGCTATAGTTGCGCCGGGACCGAAACCGCATTGGCTCGGAACTGATTTGCCGGCCGTTCCGGTAAACAGTGGGCCGGAAATAGAACTCATCTACTTCCGAATATTGTAAATCGTAATACCTAAACACCATGCATTCCGGTCGGTGTAGCGTGAGTATGTCGCCGTCTCGATAATTAAAGTCCCGTTCGCCTTCAATTTCATCGCCGATTATATCGCATTTGTAGAAGTTTGCCGGCCCGAAAATGCGATCCCCTGCCACGATTTGTAGATCCTTTCTATGAATCTCCAACGGAAACTTTGATCTTTCGCCCTCTATTTTCCAGTGAAAACTCAATGTCTGATGGTTCAGAATCGGCGGCTCCGCATCCCACATCGGCACGGGACAGGGACCTCGCATCACGGTGTAGGTCCCGGAATAGGCCCAGATCGTATGAAGGATACCGTCTTTCTCGATTCGCGCAGCTGTATGCTCCCCCTCGCTGTAGCGAATTGCGAAGTCCGGTTTGGCATACCAGAAAGCGTCAATGGATGAACATTGGCCAAGACCAACGGCTGATGCCAGGGCCAGCATTCGTATTGGCCACAGGCTTCGGCGCATTTTCATTTTCATTTCCAGTGGACGCCTGCGAAATTCAAAGCTCGATGCCGGATAGTCGCGCTATCTCGGCCACGTCTTTATCGCCACGGCCGGAAAGACAGATCAAAATTCTCTGTCGCCTGGCCTTCTTTACCCTGGCGCTACCTTTCTTGCCTTTCTTTTCAGAGCCCCCGGCCTCATCGCCGGCGTCGCTTCCTGGCCCCTCGGCCGAACCGGCCGCAGACTCCGCCGCCAGCTCCCGCGCCATGGCAAATGTATGCGCCGTTTCGAGAGCAGGCAGTATTCCTTCCAGTCGAGACACCTCTTTGAAAGCTTCCACCGCCGAATCGTCGTTTACCATTCTGTATTCGGCGCGACCGCTCACAGCCAGCCAGGCATGTTCCGGACCCACACCGGGATAATCCAATCCGGCGCTTACGCTATGTACATTTTCAATTTGTCCATCGTTGTTCTGAATATACAACGACCGAGTTCCATGGAAATATCCAGGACGGCCAAAGGTAATGCTGGCGGAGTTTTCCCCTGGCTTCAGACCGCGACCGCCGGCTTCGGTTCCAATCAATCGTACCTTCTTGTCTTTGAGAAATCCGTAGAACATCCCGATGGCATTGGAGCCTCCGCCAACGCAGGCAAGGACGGCATCGGGCAAAGTCCCTGTGGCCTTCTTGAACTGTTTGCGAGCCTCAATTCCGATCATGGATTGAAAATCCCTTACAATGGTAGGAAAGGGATGGGGACCAATGGCCGATCCAATTATGTAATGCGTATCGGTAGCATTTCGAGACCAATCGCGCATGGCCTCGTTGGTGGCATCTTTTAAGGTGGAATTTCCGCTGGTTACCGGAACCACCCTGGCGCCCAGCAGTTCCATTCGATAGCAATTCAGTTTCTGCCTTCGCACATCCTCGGCGCCCATATAGACCACGCATTCGAAACCAAGGCGAGCCGCGGCCGTGGCTGTGGCTACTCCATGCTGTCCGGCTCCGGTTTCGGCGATGAGTCGCTTTTTGCCCATTCTTTTGGCAAGAAGCGCCTGGCCAATGGCGTTGTTGATCTTATGGGCCCCGGTATGATTCAGATCCTCACGCTTAAGATAGATTTCGGCGCCCCATTCGCGACTGAGGTTGGGGGCGTAAGTCAATAGCGATGGTCGACCAATGTATTCCTTCTGGAAGTAGCCAAACTCCTTCAGAAAGCCTTTGTCGTTCTTGTATTTCTTATAAGCTTTTTCCAGCTCTTCGATGGCGGGAATCAGCACTTCCGGACTGTAGCGACCGCCGTAGGGACCGAAGTAACCGTCTCGCTGGATCTTGTTTAGCTTTCCCTTCTTCGCTTTTGTGCCGGCTGGACTCTTGCCTTTGCCAGTACGCTTCCGGGCGCTCCCATGGCTGTCCGTGCCTTTCTCCGGAATCTCCATACTATTCTGGTTGTTTTCGCTGCTGACCTTGTCGCTTGCTTCTTGCACTTCTCTTGCCCCCTGCGTACGGTACTTCCAATTCTACGGTGAGTCAGTCCTCTGGCTTTAACTCCGCCAGAAGCTGGTTTCGAATGGACTCTACTTCCTGAATCAAGCCCTGGAAGTCCTTCCCTGCTTCTACTTTTTTCGCTTCGCCGGTTTTTCTCACCTGAAGCTCCGCCTGGTCTTCCTGAAAGAAGAATTTTCCCAGAGTGATGCGAATCGGATAACCCAGTAACTCCGCATCATTGAAACGAACGCCAGGTCGCAAATCCCTGTCGTCCCATAGAACGTCCAGACCGCGATTCAAGAAAGCCTCGTAGACTTCCTGGGCTCGGCCTTTCTCTTCTTCCGTTTTAGTAATGCTTACCAGACAGATTTCAAAAGGCGCCACCGATATGGGCCAGATGATTCCTTTGTCGTCGTGGCTTTGTTCGATGACGGTGGCCATGGTTCTGTTTATGCCCACGCCGTAGCAACCCATGATCGGCGTGATCGGCTTCTGATCCGGATCCAGGACCGTCATCTTGAACGCATCCGTGTATTTGCGGCCCAACTTAAAGATGTGCCCGACTTCAATGCCTCGCATGGCTTTCAACGGACCGTCCCCAGCCGGTGACGGGTCCCCGTCCACAGCCAGAGCCAGATCCACAGCGGCCTTGCGCTGTTCATCGGTGAGCCAGAATCCCTTTACGTGCAGATCCCTGGCATTTCCGCCCGTAATCCACGTTGGGCGAGTAAGTGCAGACAAGTCGAAGAGCAGTTTCAAGTTGTCCGCCTGCTTTAACCCAAATGGTCCCGCGCTTCCGGCAACGCTTCCGATCTTTTCAAAGTCTTTGTCCGATGCAGGCTCCAGTTCGCTGCAGCCAAGATGATTCTTGAGCTTTACTTCGTTTATATCGCGATCGCCACGTATACCTATGAACACAAGACCGGACTCGGTGCGATACAACACACTCTTCAAAAGATCTAAAGCCGGAACATCCAGAAACTTTGCCAGGTCTTCGATGGTCTTGATCTTTGGAGTGGCGATGGGCTCCATGTCGGAGGCTTCTGGAGGTTTGGGCCGCTTTGTATCTGCCCCCGCTTCCAATGACTCTTCATATATGACGGGAGTCTTCTCCTGGTTGCCCCGGTATTCTTTCGAAAGCAGCAAGACCTCTTCGCCGATTTCCGAAGGCACCATGAACTCCTCGGATCCGCTACCCCCCATGGCGCCGGAATCCGCTTCCACAGGCACCGTTTCCAGTCCCGCACGCTGGAATATTCGTCGATAAGTGCGACGCATCTCCTGGTAGGTTTCATCCAGACTTTGCTCGTCGGCATGAAAGGAATAGGCATCTTTCATGATGAATTCCCGGGAACGAATGACGCCAAACCGGGGACGAATCTCATCTCTGAACTTGGTGTGGATTTGATACACATTTACAGGCAGATCGCGATAGGAGCGTAGAATCTGCTGCATCAGATCGGTGAAGGATTCCTCATGAGTGGGCCCGAGAACATTCCAGACCTCATGCCGGTCCTGGATGCGAAACATCTCCTTGCCCATGGTTTCCCAGCGACCGGATTTCTCCCATAGATCCGATGGTATCAGCACCGGAAGCTGAAACTCCAGAGCCCCGCTTCGGTTCATTTCTTCCCTTACGATGCTTTCGATCTTTCGAATAACTCGCAGGCCGGCGGGCAGTAAATGGTACAGGCCGGCGCCCACCTTGCGTACAAGGCCGGCTCGAAGCATGAGTCGGTGGGAGGCTACCTGGGCATCTTGCGGATCTTCTCTGAGTGTAGGAATTAGGAACCGGGAAGCTTTCATCTGGTACGAGAATTCGCCCGGTTGCGCTGAAGACAATCAGAATGTGAGCACATCCACCACATCTTTGTACATGATCCAGAGTCCCAGACTGACCAGAACTATGAAACCAAAGCGGTAGAACCCTTCCATAACGTTTCTGGACAGCGGCTTTCCAGCTATAGCTTCCAGCAGGAAAAAAACAATGTGTCCTCCATCCACTACAGGAAAGGGCAACAGATTGATCACCATCAGCGCAATAGAGATGGCTGCCATCAGATGGAAATACTCGGTAAGACTGGAACGAGCAATGGCTCCTGCATAGGCAAACATTCGCACCGGACCGGCGGCGTTGTCGATAAACGATACTCGACCGGCAAAGATCTGCGAAAAGAACTCCGGATAGATCATGATGGACTGATAGGTTCTTTCCAGTCCCCGCATAAATCCTTCGCCTATGGCTGGCAATTCACCGGTCTGGGGTTCAATTACCTGGGCCGGCCTGAAGCCCATAAGGCCGATCTTTTCGCCCCGGACGTCCGCCTCGTATTTCTGCGATCCCAGAGTAATTTCCGTCCGTCTTTTCTCTGGATACCGTTCCGCAAGACTTCGGTACGATAAAGACGGTCCGTCCCCGAATTTAAGATCGCCCAGAAGGCGCTGGTGTTCTGGTAGATGCGATACCAGTTGCTGATCCGGCACGATGGCATTGTATTTCAGATCCTTGATGTTTCTAAACCAGACCCGGTACTCGCCTTCCACCGGCACCTGAACGGTGGTCTCCTCGGTGAAATAGGGCGCCAGCCAGGAGGCGGTTTCTCTACGCACCTTTACTTCTACTGTGCCATCGCTGTGCTGCCCCAATAACCGTTGTAGATCCAGGACTGATGTAGGAGTGACGCCCTCTACGGAAAGAATTACATCCCCTTCTTCCAGATAAGGCAATGCACGAAGATGATCCGGGGGCTCAGCAGCCCCAAAGATCTGATCAAAACGATAGCTCATCACCGCGCCAAACGGATAGTCCACCCGTAAAAGGCGTTCGCCGGGTACGCGAATCCCAATTGAAGCCCGTCCGGCGGCGTCAACGGCTGGCGTAATCTCCAGGGTTTTCTTTTCCCCGTCGCGAATGACTTCGAAGGGAAGCGGCTTACCGCCGGATAAAATAACCTTGTTCTGAATATCGTAAAAGTTTTCTACAGGTTCGCCTTTGATCGCTACAACGCGGTCTCCAGTGCGCAGACCGCCCTGATGAGCCGGCGAATCCTGACCCAATTCTTCCAGGATGGTGACCTGGTTGGACGGCGGCGCCGTAAACATACCCAGTCCCAGAAAGATGATCAATCCGAGGATCAGGTTAAACAGCGGACCTCCCAGAACAGGAATGATCCGCTTCAGTGGAGACACGGAAAAGAAGCCACCCTTTACATCCCGGCCTTCGTCGTAGTCATCGCCGTAGAATTTGACATAGCCTCCGAGAGGAATTGCAGTGACCTGCCACGTGGTGTCCCCGATCTTCTTCTTCCAGATCCCGCGACCGTAGCCTACCGAGAAAATCTCAGCTTTGACGCCTACGGCCTTGCCCATCAAAAGATGGCCCAGCTCGTGGATTATTATGCAAACGCCCAGCATGAATACGCCGGCTAGAATTGTAATTACCATTGATTATCCTCAATTAAAAGAGCCATAAATACGTGTTCGAACCGGCGGCGTCGCTGCCTTTAGCCGCCTACCCCGCTGGTCGACAGACGCCGGGCTAGATCCCGGCGAGTCTTCTCGTCGGCCGCGATCAGGTCTTCCAGTTCGGTGGTCTGTCGAATCTCCTGATCCTGCAAGGCTCCCTCAATCCACCGCGGTATTTCGCTGAATTTGATTTGATCCTTGAGAAAGGCATCCACCGCCACTTCGTTGGCGGCATTCAAAACAGCGGGGGCCGTGCCGCCCAGTTCCATTGCCTTTCGACAGAGCGCAAATCCGGGAAAGCGATCTTCTTCCACCATTTCAAAAGATAATGCCGGCCAGCTTTCCGGAAACGACATTTCTCGATGCGGTGTCGGCACACTCTCCGGGTAATGCAGGGTATGCGCCACCGGAAAGATCATATCCGGATGGCTACAGGACAAATGAAAACTGCCGTCTTTGAGCTGAATCATGGAATGAACAACGGAGTTACGATGGATTCGAACATCCAACTCCTCCGGCTGGCAGGCGAAAAGGAAGCGAGCTTCGATAAGCTCCAGTCCTTTGTTTATCATCCCGGCGGAATCCACGGTAATCTTGGGACCCATAGTCCAGGTAGGATGATTCAGGACCTCTTCGCGCCGGGCATTCTGGATTCGTTCCACGGACCATTCACGAAAAGGCCCGCCGGAGGCAGTAAGCAAAACCCTCTGCACGTGCTCGGGGTTCTGTCCCTCCAGAAGTTGAAACAATGAGTTGTGCTCCGAATCTACCGGAATGATGCACGCTGTGCTCTGCGATCCACCAGCGAAAGCCGGCAGCGCCTGAATCGCTGGTCCGGCCGTAACCAGGGTTTCTTTGTTTGCAAGAGCGATCTTCTTTCCAGATTCAATGCCGGCTACCGTGGCTCGGATACCGCAGGCTCCTACCACAGCCGTAAGCACGGTGTCGGCCTCGCTTTCGCGCACCATTTCTACCAGGCCATCCGAGCCTCGGAAGAATCGCACCTGCGGATAGTCCTGCTTTAGCCCTTCTATGGCGTAATCATAGGCATCCTCATGACTGATGCATGCAAGGGCCGGCCGAAACTCCTGAAGCAACTGCTGAAGCTTCTCGATGGAAGAATGAACGCTTACCGACTCCAGGGACATTCCCGGATTGCGCTTCAGATAGCGAACCGCCGTGCCACCCACCGAACCGGAAGCCCCCAGGAGACACAGGGATTGCGTGGGCCTGGATTGTTCGGGTCTGATGAGTGAAAAGTCCATTTATCGAAATAGAAAGTATAGAGTTCCCAGGGGCACCGTGAACAGCAAAGCGTCGATCAAATCAAGAATGCCGCCATGCCCGGGAATCATGGATGCGGAGTCCTTTATCTTGGCATCACGCTTCAGTTGACTCTCGACCAGGTCGCCGAAAACGGATACAACGGACAGCACCGCTGTAAGGATACCCGCTTCCAGATAACCTAACATTTCCGGTCCGCCATGACCTGTAAAATGCTGCCATAGATACAGAAATCCCTGGTTAAAAGCTACCGCAAAGACCACTCCGCCGATGTAGCCTTCGTAGGTCTTTCGAGGGCTCACCTTCAGCCCGGCATTGTGCTTTCCAAACCACTTTCCAGCAAAGTAGGCGCCGGCATCGGTCATGATGGTTGCCAGAGCCACAAACACGAAATAGAACACGCCCATTTTCAGCTGAAAGAGCGGGAAAATCATGGCCAGAGGCAACGCCACATACAGGGGAGCAAAGATGGTTGTTGATGCGGAAAAGATCGCGCCGTCGATGGGCCGAAAAACAAGCTGCAGACTGGTGGTTAGTATGACGGATACTATCAGCACACTGGAAAAGAGGCCAGTCCAGGGAGTAAAGAACTGCTCGGGCATTCCGGTGGCCAGGCCCAGTTCAGGGTGCTTTTTGGCGGCGTACATAAGGTAGAAGTTCACCAGAATCAGAATCACCATCAGAAAGCCGGGCAACCGCAGGGGCCTTCCCTCCAGGCCCCGGTCGCTCAGCCGATAGAACTCTTCCACTCCCAGAAAAGAGACCAGACCGACAATTGCCACGACTCCCAGCGAGTAAAACGCTGTGTAGTGGTAGAGCGCCACAATGACCACTGCTCCAATGGTTAACCCAGAAATGATTCGTTTGGTAGTTTCGCCCATGGGACGGTTTCTCCTTTGTTGCAATACCGCAGCGGCTCAATAGCCCGGCAAACTTCAGCTGTTTTCCAATCCGCCAAACCTGCGAGAACGGTTTCGGAACCATTCCAGAGCCCGGTTTAGTTCTGTGCTATCAAAATCCGGCCAGTAGACTTCTGTAAAGTAGAGTTCCGCATAGGCGCATTGCCAGAGAAGAAAATTCGAGATACGGAATTCGCCGCCGGGCCGAACCAGAAGATCCACGTCTCCGAGGCCGGCCGTGTACAACTCGGATTCCAGGTCCTCTTCGGATATAGGCCGAATCGCTCCCTTGAGACGGCTGAAGAAGCCTCCGCTACGCTTCTTGAGCAAACGGTTGCAGGCCCGAACAATCTCGGCCCGGGAGCCATAGTTTATGCAGAAATTAGCGGTCAGCGCGGTGCAGTGCCGGGTGGCCTCCATGGCATTCTTTAGCACACCCGAAGGCCCGGGAGGGATGCGATTAATCGCGCCGCTGCAGCGAATCCGAACGCCTTTCTCCAGACATACATCCAGGTACTTCTTAAAGAATTCTTCCATCAGGCCCCAGAGCGCCGTGACCTCGGTGTCCGGTCGCTTCCAGTTTTCCGTAGAGAATGCGTAGAGCGATAAGACCGGGATTCCCTGTTCAATTACATCGTCCAGGAGACGCCGCAGGGCTTCCCCTCCGGCTCGGTGCCCTTCGGGGCGGGAAAGCCCCCTGGATTTGGCCCAGCGACCATTTCCATCCAGGATTATGGCGATGTGCTTGGGATTGGAAGGATGGGACTGGCCCAGGGGATTACCTCAAACGGTGAGAATGCTTTCTTCTTTTTGTTCGGCCAGCTTCTCGGCTTCCCCAATGGATTGATCGGTAAGCTTCTGAATCTCTTCCTGGCCGGATTTAACGTCGTCTTCGGGAAGACCGCTAAGCTTCTTTACATGGTCGTTCGCATCGCGACGGACATTACGAATGGCAACGCGGGTTTCTTCCAGGCGGCTCTTGACCTGCTTTACCAGCTCCTGGCGGCGCTCCATGGATAGCTCGGGAAGCACCAGACGAATCATGGTTCCGTCGTTTTGCGGAGTAAGACCCAGGTCGCTTTTCTGGATGGCTTTTTCAATATCGCCCAGGGCGCTCTTGTCGTAGGGAGTGAGCAGCATCATACGGGCTTCAGGAATGCTGAGAGATGCCAGTTGATTCAAGGGAGTCATAGCTCCGTAGTATTCCACCTGGATTCCATCGAGCATATTGGGAGTAGCTCTTGCCGCCCGAATGGTGGCCAGGTCTCGCTTATAGGCTTCGATGCTCTTTTGCATCTTTTCTTCTGCTTCCAGCAGAATTTCATCAATACCGGTTTCTTCAGGCATATTCCAGTCCTTCCTTTGAGGAGATAAGGGTACCTATGTCCTCACCGGCAATCAATTTCTCCAGGTTGCCCTCTTTAAAGATATCGAATACAATGATAGGCAGATTGTTTTCCATGCAAAGGGTCAGAGCAGTGGTATCCATTACCTTCAATCGACGTTGAATGGATTCCATGTAGGAGATATGTTTGAACCGCTTCGCGTCTTGATTCTTCATGGGATCGGAATCGTAAACCCCGTCCACCTTTGTGGCTTTCAGAATAACCTGGCTTCCCACTTCCACCGCACGAAGGGCAGCCGTTGTATCTGTAGTGAAATACGGGTTTCCCGTCCCCCCGGCAAAGATTACGATTCGATTCTTTTCCAGATGGCGCATGGCCTTTCTGCGAATGTAGGATTCGCAGATAGATTTCATTTCGATGGCGGATTGAACGCGGGTGATCAGGTCGATGTTTTCGCAGGCATCCTGCAGCGCCAGGGCATTGATTACGGTTCCGATCATGCCCATGTAGTCGGCGGTGGCCCGGTCCATGCCGGCTTCTGCGAACTGGGAACCTCTGAGAATGTTACCGCCGCCTATTACAACAGAGACGGCCACTCCGGCTTTGTGGCAGAGCTTGATTTGCTCTGCCACCTTGCGGACAAGATCAACTTCCAATCCATTCCTTCCCCTTACCGTGAAGGATTCTCCGGAAAGCTTCAGGAGGATTCTTCGATAGGGAAACCCGGACATGGAATCAACCTACCTGATAGCGGGTAAACCTTCCAACGGTGATATTCTCACCGAACTTGGAAATGGCTTCTTTAACCAGATCCTGGATCGTGGTTTTAGGATCCTTGATGTAAGGCTGTTCCAGAAGAGCTACTTCGGAATAGAATTTCTTCATCTTGCCTGGAACGATCTTTTCGATTTGCTCAGGCTTCTTGCCTTCTTCTTTAAGCTGGGCCTCTACTACCTGCTTCTCGCGCTCGACTTCCTCTTCAGGAATCTCTTCGGCCGTTACGGCCAGAGGAGCCTGAGCGGCGATTTGCATGCAGATATCTTTGCCAAGCTGAGCAAAATCTTCGTTACGAGCAACGAAGTCCGTTTCGCAATTAAGTTGCAAAAGAACGCCAATGTTTCCTTCCCCATGGATGTAGGAAAAGATTCGGCCTACACCCGTAGTCCGGTCCATACGCTTGGCCGCTTTGGCCAGACCTTTGGAGCGGAGGGCATCCGCGGCTTTCTTGATATCTCCTCCGGTTTCTTCCAGAGTGCGCTTGCAGTCCATCATGCCAGCGCCAGTCATTTCACGTAGTTCTTTAATCTGATCGGTAGTAACAGCAGCCATTATGCTTCCCCTTCCGTTTTTGCTTCTTCGGCTTCTTCGCCATCGCCTTTGATATAAGCCTTGGCTTCTTCATCTACGGGCTCGGCGGTACCGGGAGCAATGGGTGTATCTTCGATAAACTCACCGGATTCATCGTATTCGCCTTTGTAGCGGATAGAATCCACCGGGATGGAGTCCGGATCGAATTGCTCGTCGTCGTCGGTAAACTCGGATGTTCCTACGATTCCTTCCGTTCCTTCGATAATGGCATCGGCCATGGTTTGCAGGAACAGCGAAATGGCGCGGATAGCGTCGTCGTTACCGGGAATTGGATAATCGATTAGCTCGGGATTGCAGTTGGAATCTACCACAGCATAGATCTGGATACCCAGGTTCTTGGCTTCGCGAATGGCAATGGCCTCTTTGCTGGGATCGATTACAAACATGATGTCCGGAGGAGTAAGCATATCCTTGATACCGGACAGGTTTTTGCGAAGGTTATCCAACTCCCGCTGAAGCATGAGCACTTCTTTCTTTGTGCGGGCTTCCTGTTCGAATGTGCCGCTCTCTTCCATGGCTTCCAGTCGCTTCAGTCGAGCGATGGATTTCTTAACAGTATTCCAGTTAGTCAGCAGTCCGCCGGGCCAGCGAGTGTTCACATAGAACATTTTGCAACGCTTGGCTTCTCTTTCTACAGCGCCACGGGCCTGCTTCTTTGTTCCTACAAACAGAACCTTTTTGCCGCGATGAGTAGCTTCTCGCAGGGCTTCGTAGGCAACTTTGGCCATCTGCACGGTTTTCTGCAGATCGATAATATGAATGCCATTTCGTGCGGTGAAGATATAGGGAGCCATGCGAGGATCCCATTTTCTAGTCTGGTGTCCGAAGTGTACTCCAGCTTCCAGCAGGGTTTTCATAGAGATGGTCGACATTAATTCTTTCCTTTCTTATAAAGAAGCCAGCCACCCACGAGAATTCCGATCAGAGCCCCGGGGGTAACTGTAACTTCCAGGATACTTATTATATAGAAATCCTTTGCTACAGTAAGCGGTTCACCGGTCAGGCTAATATCCAGAAACGACAGCCCGAAAACCCTGTGCAACAACGACCCGGCCACCGAGCCCATGAAAGCACAGAGTATTAATGTGAGGATTGCGAAGCTTATGGAAAGCTTCCCCATCTATCCGCCCGATGACAAAGTTGAAAACACCTCAACCAGGTCAATCCATTTCATTATTTTGGCTCCCGTCATTGGCAAAAACTGTCAGATTATGTCTCATTGGTGCTACGGCTGCACAATCCGCTCCCAACGGTCAGGCTCTCCGTTCTGCGATTCCGGTGGACCGGAAAGTGTCGGATTTGAAATCCAGGGTCAACAGGGACCCGTTTATCAAGCCACGGTAGCGAGGTCAATTCATCTCGACCCCGGAATCTGAACTACTGGATCTTCGGATTAGCTCGGCTACTGCTTTTCTGGAAGGAAATCCCTGGAGCGCCCCTTCCTCGTTTCGATACACTCTACAGCACTGCCCCTGCCCATCCGACGGATCTACCTCCTGACCGTCCAGAAGGACCGTGGGCGATCCAAACCCTCTCCAGCGGGGATCGAGATCCCTGGAGGTGGAGTCTATCATCTCTATAGAGAATTCCAATCCCTCGGTCTGGCAGACTTCTTCCACAATCTCTCTAGCCTTTTGGTAGTTTGGACAGCCGGGTTCATAGATGATGGAGACTTTCATATAAAACCGCTTCTGATTTAGCATAAGGCCGCGTCCCTCAGAAATCAATGGAAAATGTAAAACGTTCCGGCCATGGCTGCGTCCAAGTATCTCAGAATTCACTGTAAGACATATGTTTCAATACTATAGGTTTATTACGAAAACGGGCCGTATTCTGGCCTGTTGCTCTTTGTTTCTGCTCTCCGATTTGGCCCATGCGTCCCCGTGGTCAATCTATCTGGGCGGTGGTGGCCTTACAATACGGCCGGAGGACTCCAGGCGCACAGCACTGGGCCAGGACAGATTTTACTACTTCCTGGATCGAATGGAACGCATGAACACATCTCCCGGGGACCGTACATTGAACTATCTGATTCTGGGCAGTACGGACCTATCGCCGCCGCCCATACAGCCGGGCTCCGGAAGCCTGCAAATCAGATATTCGGAAACCGGCGATCCCTGGATGTTTCGTATCGGCTACAGAGGTGTGAGAGGCCAGATTCCCTGCCGGGAATGCAGCGAGCTGAATGGATTTCCTCGATGGCACATTCTGGACCAATTCCAGCAGGGAAACCGGGATGCGACCTTTCTTCTCTATGCATCCGAGTTTGCACGTAGCCAGGGCGGTTTCCGTGTATCAATGGATCTGCTGGAATTTGGCTGGACGTATCATTTCAGAAAGAATGCCGGACTGGATCCATATTTGGGCCTCATGGGTCGCATCGGCACCTGTCGACTGGGAGCAGTACGGCTCAGGCTCCTGCCAGGCCGGGTTTGCGGGAGTGCATGCCGGATTGCGGTTCAGAACATCCAACAGGACTTTTCTGGAACTGGAAGCGGAATACAGCGTCGGCCGACCCACCGCTCTGGGCCAGGTCTCGTCAGCGGGTCTGAACCTGGGGCTGAGCTGGATGCCTTGAATGCTGGCGTCCGTGGCAGAGCTGAGCGGTGCCCTCTGATGGGTGGCGTTGGGTGATGGGCCCGGCCCGAATCTGGCGCCGGGCCATGGATGCGCGCGAAAATCATAGAAACGAGAACCGGTTCAAAAGAGGAAACCAGGGCAAGGCGATGATCTGTTTCAGGTTTGGCCCTTCTGCATTGTTCCGAAGGATAATCGCCCCCATTGCCTTTTTGATAAGGAACCCAAATTACTCAGTCACATTCTGAAACCATGATCTGGCCTGACTCTGCAACAGCTACGAACTTACCGTTCCCGTAGGCAACATTGATCCAGCTTCTGGTTGTGGGTTCAGCAACCCCGGTCCAGTTGATTCCATCTGTGGAGATAATTACTTCAGGGGAACCGTTGTGGTTCACTGCCACGAATAGGCCACCTCCGTGCGCCACAGCCCTATACGAAGGAAATGTGGCAGGATCGTTCGCGAGGACCCAACCATCGATTCCGTTGGGTGAGTACATCAGTGTATCACCGCCGCTACCTCCAAAACCAACAGCAACAACCCTGCCGCTTCCGTAAGCAGATGAAGTCCACAAGCCGCTCGGTACGGTGCGTTCGGTCCAGGAATTGCCGTCAGTAGACGTGAAGCTCCTGATTGAGGAACCGGATGATTGGTCAAAAATCAGGAATTTGTCGTTGACGTAGCTTACGTTATTGTAGGCCGCAATGGTACCGGATGGTGTAACCGAGCTGTTGGAAACCCCGTCCGCGGTCACCAGAAGATTAGCCGTACTTTCAGCAGCCGCCACAAACCTTCCTCCCCCGAATTCAATCCGACGAAAATCAGCAGTTACCGGTTCCGAACGGCGAGTCCAGTTCACTCCGTCTGAGGACGTCATGACATCTTCGGCTCCGTTCGCGCCTGCCACAGCCACGAACAGATTATCCCCGTAGGCAACATCATACCAGGGAACAGCGGCTCCGGGAGCCGAGCGTACAGTCCAGTTGCGCGCATCCGTAGAAGTCATTATTCGATTGGTTCCATCGTTAGCAACGGCTACATAAAGGCCGTTTCCGTAAGTGATTCCGGTCCAGGCATTCGCTTCCGGAATCGTAGGCTCCGTCCACACCAGACCATCATCCGTGCAATCGAATTGTGCTTGCTGGGCGCCGGCAAGCGCTAGAAGACCGGCCAGAGGAAGCAAATCATCGTCCGAATCGGATGGACCAAGAAAGCCGCAACCCACGGAGCCGAGACTCAAGGCCATGATCAGTACTTTAGCAGGAACACTTCTAATATAAGAAATTCTATTCTCTTTTTTTATCATAACGGAACAATAGAATTCCCTGTGTAAAAACCGGTCAAAGGAAAAACCCGGTCCCGGAGTGAAGGGTTGAGGAAAACGTAGTATTCCTTTGCTCAGAACCACTTTGCGTTGTCGTCGGTTTGGCACGGGCTAGTTCTCCCGCCCTACACCTTCCACTATAGATGTTAAGCACTGGTATCCCTTTTGAGGGGCGGTTCACATTACGTATCTCGAAGCACTGGTCTGAGCACTACGGCTGGAGAAAAAACCTGCTAACCCATTATGTATCAAGCCGGGCGTCGGGTAACAATGGATCTGCTGGAATTTGGCTGGACGTATCATTTCAAAAAGAATGCCGGACCGGATCCATATTTGGGCCTCATGGGTCGCATCGGCACCTGTCGACTGGAGCAGTACGGCTCAGGCTCCTGCCAGGCCGGGTTTGCGGGAGTGCATGCCGAATTGCGGTTCAGAACATCCAACAGGACTTTTCTGGAACCGGAAGCGGAATACGGCGTCGGCCGCCCCACCGCTCTGGGCCAGGTCTCGTCAACGGGTCTGAACCTGGGGCTTAGCTGGATGCTTTGAATGCTGGCGTCGGGTCCGGAATATGCGAAATCCCGAGCGCCTCTCTTATCAACGTTACCGGGGCAACCTTCCGCGGAGATTTGAAAACTCAAAAGACCTGCCCGTTTTCGCAGCAATACACGTTCAGTAATTCGTCATTTTCCGCGCCGGAGTTGCGACTTGCTATGCAAGAAGGCGGCTCAAACTGGCCTTTCGTGGCCGTTTAGTGATCTCGCATGGCGACTACCTTTGACGACATATTCCACGATTTTCTTCACATTTTTTCTGTAACCAGGCCGCAAAAATATTGACTGAATCCCGGGAGAATCGTAAGACTCTCAGACTCCGTGTGCGGCGGAAATCCGCCCGGAAGTAATGAGACATAATCCAGAAAATTCATACCCAGATCTGGAATGAATGGTTAAAATGACGAGGCCCCCGGGTCTTCGCCGGAGCTTCGGCTCCGCCAAAGGATTGTCCCCCATCCGGAATGCATCTGAAGGATGGGGCGATTACGATAGGCTTTTCTATCGATTTCTCTGTCTACGGACAGAGTCCGCTGCGGCGGATGGGCCCCGGTGGTCCCAAAGGCCTTCGGGTCAGGCGTTCCTGTTGCGGCAGGTACGGCACAGAACAATTAGATTATTAGAGGTAGTTTTAGAAATGCGAGTCAGCCGCTTATTTACGTCCCAGATCCAGGAAGCCCCCGCCCTGGAAGACTATAACAATCCCCAGGAGCAAACCCGAATCAAGGAACTGTTCTCCTGGACCCGTCGCACATCGCGAATCGTGAACCCGGATGGAACCGTGGTTTTCGAAGCAAAGGATGTGGAAGTACCGGAACACTGGTCGCAGGTGGCCGTGGACATTCTGGCCCAGAAGTATTTCCGCAAAGCCGGCGTTCCCGCCTTCAGCAAAGCCGTGCACGAAGAAGGCGTTCCGGGCTGGCTACAAAGAAGGGAACCGGACTATGATCGACTGAATGAATTACCCGAAGAAAAGCGATTTGGGTCCGAAACCAGCGCCATCCAGGTATTCCACCGGCTGGCCGGATGCTGGACCTACTGGGGCTATAAGAACAACTATTTCTCCAGCGAAGAAGACGCTCTGGCATTCTACGAAGAAATGATGTACATGCTGGCGAAGCAAATCGCCGCTCCCAACTCTCCGCAGTGGTTCAACACCGGACTGCACTGGGCCTATGGAATTGATGGAAAAGGACAGGGACACTATTTCATCGATCCGCAAACGCAGGAACTGATTCGCTCGCGTAGCGCCTACGAAAGACCTCAACCTCATGCCTGTTTCATTCAATCCGTGGACGATGATCTGGTTTCCGACGGCGGCATTATGGATCTATGGGTGCGCGAAGCACGACTGTTTAAGTACGGATCCGGAACGGGAACCAACTTCTCCAGTCTTCGTGCAGAAGGCGAGCCTCTGAGCGGCGGGGGTAAGAGTTCCGGCCTCATGAGTTTTCTGAAAATCGGCGATCGCGCGGCTGGCGCTATCAAATCCGGCGGTACCACGCGCAGAGCGGCGAAAATGGTATGTCTGGATATGGATCATCCGGATATAGAAGAATTTATCAACTGGAAGGTAGTAGAAGAACAAAAGGTACTTTCCCTTGTTGCAGGTTCCAAGCTGGCCAACAAGCATCTGAACAACATCATGAAGATCGCCTCGAAAGGAGGCACAAATCCAGCCGAGAATGCAGATCTAAAAAAGGCGATCGTGGATGCACGAAAGTCCGAGATCTCCGAAAACTACATCCGTCGAGTACTGGATCTTGTGGACCAGGGACATACTTCCATCCTATTCGAAGAACTCACTACGGACTGGCAGTCTCGGGCTTACCAAACCGTTTCCGGCCAGAACTCCAATAACTCCGTGCGAATCAACGGCGACTTTATGAACGCTGTAGACAACGATGGCGACTGGGGACTCTACTGGAGAACAGAAAAAGAGGATGCCGCCGAGCAGAACAGAAAGCCTACAGCCGTCCGCACCGTTAAAGCCCGCGAATTGTGGGAAGACATCTCTTTCGCGGCCTGGGCCAGCGCCGATCCCGGAGTCCAATTCGATACAACCATCAATGAATGGCATACCTGTCCGGAAGACGGTCCGATTCGAGCGTCCAACCCCTGCTCCGAATACATGTTCCTGGACAACACCGCCTGTAACCTGGCCAGCCTGAACCTGATCCGCTTCTTGAACGAGCAGACCGGCGAAGTGGACGACATCGCACTGCGCCATGCGGCCCGTCTCTGGACCATCGTTCTGGAGATCTCTGTTACAATGGCACAGTTCCCTTCTAAAGAGATCGCCGAACTGTCCTATAAATTCAGGACCCTGGGACTGGGCTATGCCAACCTGGGAAGCCTGCTAATGGTTCTGGGGATTTCCTATGATTCCGACGAAGCCCGCTCTATGGCCGGCGCCATCACCGCCATTCTGCATATGACCGCGGCCGCCACCAGCGCCGAAATGTCCGAGCGTCTGGGACCGTTTTCCGGTTACGAAAAGAACCGGGAGCATATGCTTCGAGTGTTCAGAAACCACCGTCGAGCGGTATACAACGAAGCTCCGGAGCATTACGAAGGACTGAGCATTACTCCTGTGGGCATCGACGGCTCTATTTGTCCGGAAAACCTGTATATGGCCGCCCGGGATGAAGCGGACCGGGCCCTGGAAATGGGAGAAAAACACGGATACCGCAACGCCCAGATGACTGTAATCGCTCCTACCGGCACCATCGGTCTGGTAATGGACTGCGATACCACTGGTATCGAGCCTGACTTCGCTCTGGTGAAATTCAAGAAGCTGGCCGGCGGTGGCTATTTCAAGATCATCAACCAGTCGGTTCCTCCGGCCCTCCGACGATTGGGTTATACAGAAGATCAAATCAAAGACATCGTAAACCATACCACCGGTCACCGCACCCTGAAAGGCGCTCCGCATATCAATCCGGAGTCTCTGAAGGAAAAAGGCTTCACCGATGAGGTCCTGGCCCGTCTGGAAGATGAACTGCCATCCGCATTTGACATCTCATTTGTGTTCAACGCATTTACTCTGGGCGAAGACTTTGTCCGAGACACTCTGAAAGCCGGCGATCAGGTAATGCAGCCAGGATTCCAGCTTCTGGAGTTTCTGGGATTCAATCGAGAGCAGATACGACTGGCGAATGACTATGTCACCGGAACCATGACCATCGAAGGCGCTCCGCATCTCAAAGAGGAGCACTACCCGGTGTTCGATTGCGCCAACAAATGCGGTCGCTATGGAAAACGTTACCTGTCCTGGCAGTCCCACGTGAAGATGATGGCTGCGGCGCAGCCTTTCATTTCCGGCGCCATTTCCAAGACCATCAATCTGCCCATGGAAGCCTCCATCGACGATGTGAAGCAGGCCTACTGGCTGAGCTGGAAATTGATGAACAAAGCCATTGCGCTCTATAGAGACGGGTCCAAGCTATCGCAGCCTCTGAATGTTCTCAGCGACGATGACCTGGCCGAAGAAGAGACTCATACCGAGCCTGCAGTCAAAGAAGTAGAGAAAATCCTCTACAAGTACATTGCCAAGCGACGCCGACTACCGGCCCGTCGAGCAGGCTATACCCAGAAAGCCTCCGTGGGCGGCCACAAGGTTTATATTCGCACCGGCGAATACGAAGACGGCGCTCTGGGCGAAGTTTTTCTGGACATGCACAAAGAAGGCGCTGCCTTCCGTTCACTGATGAACTGCTTTGCCATCGCTGTATCCCTGGGTCTGCAATACGGAGTGCCCCTGGAAGAATTCGTGGAAGCCTTCGTATTCACGCGATTCGAACCAAACGGCATGGTTATGGGCAATCCGCATATCAAGATGTCCACCTCCATCATTGACTACATCTTCCGCGAGCTGGCCATCACCTATCTGGGTCGCTACGATCTTGCCCAGGTAGAGCCGGAAGACATTCGACCGGACGTGGTGAGCTCCCGGGAAACACCGGCTCCGAACAAGATCCCTGCCAATGCAGATCGAGATGCGGTGCCGGCAGCCGCAGCCAACAGCCCCTCCCCTACAGATCTGTCCGCTCCTTCTTCGGATGCAAAAGCGGCAGCTGCGGAAGAGGATCAGGCTGCCATGATGGAGCTTTCTTTCATGAAAGGGTCCAGCGCTCAAACCTCCGGTAGCGGCACCGCCGTTGCCGAAATGGACCTGAGTACGGTAGCCAAACTCAAGGGCTACGAAGGAGATCCCTGCCCCGAATGCGGTCAGTTTACTCTGGTAAGAAACGGAACCTGCCTCAAGTGCAACTCCTGCGGTTCCACCACCGGATGCAGCTGATTCGCAATTAACCGAGGGGCAGACCCTGTATCGGGGGCCCGGAGATCATCAGAGAGCGGAAACGTTCATTGGCGATCTTCAGGGCCCTGAATTTAAGCACTCTGGATCAAGAAAGAAGCTCGGCCCGCTGGTCGGGCTTTCTTTTTGCAGGCGGCGATCCGGGGTAAGCGGTGGAGCTTCTCTCGGGATGTCCCCCCAGCGCCGGGGCGGATGGGAACCTGTTCTGGAACGGCCGTAGCGCGCCTGATTTGGTATTATGCTAGCGGTCGCCTTGACAAAGAACGGGTTAATCTTTGGTTATTTCGAGTAAATAATCCTATGTTTCAGGAAAAGAAAGGAAAAGACCTGGCCATTGGAGTGAGCAGTCGCAAGGAGTGGCGCTCCTGGTTGCGGGCCAATCATGGAACCGAGATTTCCGTCTGGCTGATTCTATTTCGCAAAGGGTCCTCCAAAGAAAACCTGAGCTATGAGGAAGCCGTGGAGGAGGCTCTATGTTTCGGATGGATTGATAGCAAACCGAACAAGCGAGATGATTCAAGCTACTACCTTTTCTTTTCAAAACGAAAGCCCAGGAGCAACTGGAGCAAACCGAATCGCGAGCGTGCGAACCGGCTAATCAAGAGCGGCCAGATGCATCCAGCAGGGTTGGAAATGATCGAACTGGCCAAAGAAACCGGAACCTGGGATGCCCTGAAATCTGTAGAGGACCTGGTCCTGCCCGAAGATCTGAAACAAGCATTCAAAGAGAATGGGAAAGCAATGAAGCATTTTCAGAGTTTCCCTCCCTCGGCGCGCAAAGGGATCCTGGAATGGTTAATGAACGCCAAAAGAAGCGAAACCAGAAGCCGAAGAATACAAGAGATCGTAACCCTGGCCGAAAAAAACATCCGAGCCAACCAGTATAACCCTGGCGCCAAAAAGAGAAAATGAATTCCCCGTTATGTTCGGCGAAGGACTTGAATCAGCTGGCCGCTTCCGTCCCCCATTCCGGGCAATGCTACTAAATCTTACTTCTCAGTTTGCTCCGGTCGCATCAAAGGAAACAGAATCGTATCGCGGATGGACTTCGAATTGGTAAGGAGCATTACCAGTCGATCGATCCCTATACCCATTCCGCCAGCAGGGGGCATGCCGTATTCCAGGGCCCGCACATAATCCAGGTCCATGAAGCCCGCTTCTTCGTCGCCGGCTTCGCGCATCTCCACCTGCTTCTGGAATCGCTCCCTTTGATCCAGGGGATCGTTTAGCTCCGAGAAAGCATTTCCCATTTCCCGGCCAGTAATGTAGGGCTCGAATCGGTCTACTACGGCGGGGTTGTCCGGATTGGCCTTGGCCAGAGGGCTCAATTCCCGGGGAAATTCCGTTATAAACACTGGCTGGATCAGGTTCGCCTCTACCTTTTCGTCGAACAGGCATTCCGCCACTTTCCAGACGGAGTCGCAGGCCTGTAGATCTTTGTCGGGAACCCCGGCTTTTTTTGCCTGCTCCTTGAGCGAGTTTAGATCGCTATCGGCGGCGACTTTGATGCCTGAAAACTTTTCGATAGCATCGACATAGGGAATTCTCGGCCAGGGCGGAGTAAGGTCGATCTGTTCATCTCCGTAGGGAATTTTCAAGCTTCCGTGGATCTCCTGCGTAACGCCGGTAATGAGAGCCTCGCATAGCTCAAGCATCGTATCCATGGAGCCGTAGGATTCGTAGACCTCCAGCATCGTGAATTCTGGATTGTGTTTGTAGGAGATCCCTTCGTTGCGGAAGTTTCTGTTGATTTCGAAAACCCGGGGAATTCCGCCCACCAGCAATCGCTTGAGATACAATTCCGGAGCGATGCGTAAGAAGAGCTCCATATCCAGGGCATTATGATGTGTCTGAAACGGTCGAGCCGATGCGCCCCCCGGAATAACATGCATCATCGGAGTCTCCACTTCCAGAAAACTTCGCTGCTCCAGGAAGTTTCGAATCCAGGAGATAATTCTACTTCGGGTTTTAAAAGTGTCGCGCACTTCCGGGTTTACGATTAAATCAACGTAGCGCTGTCGGTATCGCTGCTCTTTGTCGGAGAATGCATCGTAGACTTTGCCATCGGCTTCCTTAACTACCGGCAAGGGACGCAAACACTTGGAGACCATTTCCAGCTCGGTAACGTGCAGGGTGCGTTCTCCCATCTTCGTAACAAAGGGATAGCCCGCCACGCCCACGATGTCCCCCAGATCCAGGGATTTGAATACATCGAAATTGATACCGGGCTCATCCTTGCGGCCGTAGATCTGAATTCTACCGGACTCGTCTACGAGGTCCATGAATCCAGCCTTGCCCATCATTCGCTTGGAGCGGATTCTTCCGGCCACCTTGAATACCGGCTGTTTTTCCAGTTCGGTTTCGGCAAGAGATTGAACATCGCGGGCCAGGGAGTCCGGTTTAAAGTATTTCTGATAGGGATCGTATCCGTCGGCCCGGAGCTTTTCCAGCTTCTCCAGCCTGGTTTCGAACAGATCGCCGGCTTCTTCCGGCTGGTTTTGATTCTTCTGCTCGGGTTTCTCTTTGGCGCCGCCGGGGTTTTTATCCTTCTGTCCCGATGATTTTGTTTTTTTGCTATCTGACACGGAATCCTCCCTGACTGAGCAAGAACTGACAGGGGCAATGATCGTAAACTGAAAAAAGCAACCGGTTATGAATGACGCTTGAGCGATCTAACCGTTGTCGGGGCCGATTCTCAAACGCTACCCCCGCTGTGGCAAGCTAGGCCTTCATGACCGCAGCTGGAATCACCATTGCGGGCCTCGAAAAGCACCATCCATGGCCTCAGGGAGTGCCACCAATCCTCGCCCATTCCCGAATCGACATCCGTTCCCTATGGACGGAGACCGGAACTTGGGTTCCTGGTGCGGGGCAAAAGGATTGACACTACTCTGTAAACTACAGTCGTAACTATATTATGGGTCTTTTTAGCAAACTCCAGGACTCCCTGGATCGAAATGTCCGCCAACCCGGACAGGAAAGACTCACCATCATGGTGATCCCCCACGGCCAGGAGAAGATCTTCTCTCTTCAGCTCAACTGGCTTATGATCGCCTTTCTGGTTGGAATCCTGATGCTTGCAGTGGGCCTCTCTGTCTATGGCGTGTATCTGCACACAGCCCGGCAGAGAGAAATCCAGCGTCTAAAGGATCTATACGGTCTCAACTATACGGCCACTCTCCGAATTCAGCAACAGCAAGAAGAGCTCCGCGAGCTACAAGACCAGCTGAGCAACAATGTGGAAGAAATCGCGGCAACCCTGGGCGCAGAACCGGAGTATCTGGACAACTACGCTACGCTTTCGGATGCCCGAGACCGCGCCTCCGGCGAATTGTTCAGGGAAATCACCTCCAGAGTGGACATGGGACCGGGTACCCGCTATCTGGAGCCCATCTACTCGATGAAGACTTTGAACAATTACCTGGATGATCGTTCCAGTCTGCTAGAGGCTACCGGGTATAGAATCAAGAAAGGATTGAATGTGTATCAGTCTATGCCTCTGGGTCGTCCAGGCCCGGCCGGCATGTGGGATTCGTCCAGATTTGGAATGCGAATCGATCCTATCACTCGTGCTGTAATGGAGTTTCATTCGGGATTCGACATGAGCGGTCCCCACGGAACGCCGATACATGCCACCGGCGAAGGCGTAGTTGATCGAGTATTGATCTATGATCCAGGATATGGAAATGCCGTCATCATTCGTCACGATAACGGATTCTATTCCATGTATGCGCACCTATACCGCGCCACTGTTAAGCAAGGACAAAGAGTTCATCGCGGCGACACAGTAGGCTTGATGGGACGCACTGGCAGAGTAACCGGAACCCACCTCCACTATGAAGTCTGGCTGGGCGAAAGCAAACGCGTGGATCCTCTACCTTTCGTATGCGCTACCGATCTGGATAGTTCTACATGCCAGAGCTTCCTGCAGGGCGAATAAGGCATTTTGGCTCCGGGAGCCATAGATCAAGAATAGAACAGGGCTGGAATCGGCCCGAACCTCCCGCCAGGTCCCGGCGGGCACTCTCGCCAGAGCCCGAATAGACTGTGTAGTTTTAACTCAGGTTGCTTCTCCGCTAAACATAGCGCTAATTTCATCTGAAGACCAGCAGTTTCTAGCGCCCGGAGAAATACTCATGGACAGTCCGCCCCTATCGGGCGATCCTGTCACCGTTTATGCCTCGTAGAACAGATGTACATTCCATACTTATTCCCGGAAGCGGTCCGATCGTAATCGGTCAGGCCTGCGAATTCGATTATAGCGGCACTCAGGCCTGTCGAGTGCTCAAACAGGAAGGCTTTCGCACGATCCTGTTTAACAGTAATCCGGCCACAATCATGACCGACCCGTCCCTGTCCGATGCCACCTACATCGAGCCCATGACGCCGGAAGTAATGATCCAGATTCTAGACAAAGAGAAGCCGGATGCCATCCTTCCCACAGTGGGGGGCCAGACTGCGCTAAACCTGGTGATGGAACTCAATCGCCGGGGCGAAATCGAAAAACGCGGCATTAAACTGATCGGCGCAAACGTAGATGCCATCGAGAAAGCCGAGAGTCGATCCCGCTTCAAAGACGCGATGAAAGACATAGGTCTTGCGGTCCCGGAATCGGCACTTTGCGATACATACCAGGAAGCCCTGGACTTTAAAAAGCGGCTGGGGCTGCCACTTATTATTCGGCCTTCCTTTACTCTGGGCGGCACCGGCGGCGGTATTGCCTTCGACGATGCGCAATTCGAAGATATCTGCAAAGGCGGATTGGATGCCTCCCCCACCCACCAGATTCTCGTAGAACAGTCCATTCTGGGCTGGAAAGAATACGAATTGGAAGTCATGCGGGACCTGGCCGATAACGTAGTTATCATCTGCAGCATTGAAAACCTGGATCCCATGGGCGTGCACACGGGAGACTCCATTACCGTAGCTCCGCAGCAGACCCTTTCCGACGTTCAATACCAGGCCATGCGCGATGCATCGCTCAAGATTATTCGTGAAATTGGCGTAGAAACCGGCGGTTCCAACATCCAGTTCGCAGTGAATCCGGCCAACGGCGAAATTGCAGTCATTGAAATGAATCCCCGGGTGAGTCGGTCTTCGGCGCTTGCCAGTAAAGCTACGGGTTTCCCTATCGCAAAGATTGCGGCCCTGCTGGCTGTGGGCTACACACTGGACGAAATCTCCAACGATATCACAGGAGTAACACCGGCAAGCTTCGAGCCCACTATCGACTACGTTGTCACCAAGATCCCTCGTTTTACCTTTGAGAAGTTCCCGGGCAGCAAAGATTCCCTGGGGAGTATGATGAAATCTGTGGGCGAAACCATGTCCATAGGTCGTACTTTCGCGGAATCATTCCAGAAGGCATTTCGTTCGCTGGAGACCGGCCGCTACGGCTACGGTTCCGATGGCAACCTGGACGAGCTATTCAAGGTTCACGAATTACGAAAAGACGGCACCCTGCAGGCTTATCTGGAAGAAAGCCTGGGACGAGCCAACCCGGGGCGTATCCTGGATGTGCGGCTGGCCATGGACCTGGACATCAACGGCGAACTGGACTTTCCCGTAGAAAAGATTCAGAAGCTTACTATGATCGATCCCTGGTTTCTGTGGCAGATTCGCGAACTCGCCGAAGCGGAAGCCGAGTTCAAACCTCCTCAGACTGCGCAAGACATTATGGGATGGAAAGAATGGGGCTACTCCGATCGTCAGATGGCCTACCTTCTGGAGCGAGAGCGAATCCTTGCCATCGTGGCCGATGAGAACAAGCGTCTGGAGGATCGCAGGACGGAAATCCTGGGAATTCTGGATAAAGCGGAAGCGGACTTCACAAAGAAGCGAAAAGAACTGAATATCAGGCCTGTTTACCGTCGTGTGGATACCTGCGGCGGCGAATTCGAAGCCAAGACCCCCTATCTGTATTCCGCCTACGAAGAAATGGATGAATCCAACGTAGAGGCGGATTCGGGCAAAAAGGTAATGATTCTCGGCGGTGGTCCAAACCGCATTGGTCAGGGAATCGAGTTCGACTATTGTTGCTGCCATGCCGCCTACGCGTTGGAGGATATGGGAATCACTTCCATTATGGTGAACTCCAATCCGGAAACGGTTTCCACGGACTACGACACTTCGGATAAACTGTATTTTGAACCGCTCACATTCGAAGACGTGGTGCATATCTGCGAAAACGAAAAGCCCGACGGAATCATCGTTCAATTTGGCGGACAGACTCCTCTGAAGCTGGCCTCCAAACTACAGAAAGCAGGACTTCCCATCATAGGAACCTCGCCAGACTCCATCGATCGCGCCGAAGACCGGGACCAGTTCAGTCAGATGATCATCAAGCTTGGCCTCAAGCAGCCGGAAAACGGCTTCGCCCGAAACTTCGACGAAGCGCTGGCTACAGTAGAAAAGATTGGTTATCCTTGCCTGGTGCGCCCCAGCTTTGTTCTGGGCGGACGCGCCATGGCCATCGTACACGATCGCACCGGACTGGAACAGTTCATGCGCGAAGCGGCCACCATCAACCCCGAGCATCCCATCCTCATCGACCGATTCCTGGAAGGGGCCATCGAAATCGATGTAGATGCGCTTTCTGACGGCGAAGAGGTATTCGTGGCCGGCATCATGCAGCACATTGAGGAAGCCGGCGTTCATTCCGGCGACTCGGCCTGCGTAATTCCGCCACAGGATATTCAGCCCGCGCTTATTGACGAAATCAAAGAAGCCACCACGAAACTTGCCAGAGAACTGGAAGTGAAAGGACTGATCAACGTTCAGTACGCCATTCAGGACGGACAGCTGTATCTGATTGAAGTGAATCCGCGGGCCAGTCGAACCGTACCTTTCGTGAGCAAGTCCATAGGTCTGCCGCTGGCCAACCTGGCCACTCGCATCATGTGCGGACAGAAGCTAAAAGAAGTGCTTCCCGAGCCTCCAGAGAAGACCGACTACGTTTCGGTCAAAGAAGCCGTGTTGCCTTTCTCTCGCTTTCCAGGGGCAGACATTATCCTGGGACCGGAAATGAAATCCACGGGCGAAGTGATGGGTATCTCAAAAAGCTTCGAGGAATCCTACATCAAAGCCATGCTGGGTGCCGGAGATCGAATTCCCACTTCCAACCAGGGCGGAGTGTTTTTCAGCGTGAGCGACGAAGCCAAAGAAGATCTAATCGAAGAGGCCAAGATTCTCACCGAACTGGGTTACCGACTATACGGTACCTCGGGAACGGCCACCTTCCTGGAAAAACACGGAATCAAAGCCGAAACCCTGTACAAACTGCGCGAGAAGAAATCTCCCAACGCGCTGGATGAAGTTAAGAACGGAGCCATCAAGCTCATTATCAACATCCCGCAGCCCAATGCAGATACCAGAGACGATGCATTTCAGATTCGCCAGGAAGCGATTCGAAATCGAGTGCTTTGCATTACTACAGTGGACGGAGCAAAGGCCTTCGCCAATGGCCTTAAGAAGGTAAGCCAGACGCCGTTCACCGTGCACAGCTTACAGGAAATCCACGGCCCGCAGGTGGCCGAGATTCCTTGATGGTCTCTAATTCAAAGGAAGGACAAACCGGGCCCGAAAAGGCCCGGGTGTCTTCCGCAAAGCCCTCAAAAAAAACCTCGAGGAAGCCTTCCGGTAGATCCTCGGGGAATAAGGGCTCCCGCCCCCGAAACCGCAATGCATCGGTTCCTTCCGACGGCAACAGAAAACCTACCAGGGGCCATTCCAGGAAGAGCCACTCGCAAACCGGCGGCAAGCGACGCATCCTCTGGATACCCGGACTGGGCGCGGACCGTCGGATGTATGGACCCCTACAGCGCTCCCTGGATCGCATCATGCCCGGAAAGTGGGAGCACCATTTCATCGACTTTCCCGATAAGGCGCAATCCCTTGCAAACGTAAAGTCTTTGCAGGACCTGGCCGAGGTCACGTTAGAGAACTCCATTCAGCCGCTGCAGACCCATCACAAAGAGAGTCGCCCTTATTACGATACAGTTGTAGGCGTTTCCATGGGAGGCATGCTCGCCCAGGTTCTGGTGGGCCAGAATCTCTTGCATACCGAGAATCTGATTCTCATTTCTACCGCGTATCGGGGAAAGGACTTGCGACAGCCGTTTCTTGCTTTCGCAAGAATTCCCACGCTGCTCCCCGGGTTCTTGCGCTCCCTGGTTCAGTGGATCATCGGCAAGGCGTACCCGCTCTTCCGCAAGAATGTAGCGGAAGCCCAACAGTTCGCGGAAATGTTTCTCCAGTTTCCCCAGAAGATATTCTTTGATGCTCCGATCTGGATCAAGAAGTGGAACGGCGAACAGGGACTGCAGGCCACTCTTGCCATGAAGCCTCTGCCATCGGATAGCCAATCCGTTCGCGTTTTTAGAATCCATGGAACTTCCGATCCTTTACTGTCTTACAAAAAGATTAAGGACCGAATTCACCTGGATCTGGTCATTCAAAAGGGAAGCCATATAGTCTTTGCCACCCATTCAGATACCATCGCCGAAGATTTAAGAGCTATTCTTGATTCCGAATCCACGCTTCCCGATTACTGGCTGCCCGATGAGCAAGCCACCGAACGGTCGTCCGGCTCGCAAAAGCGCCCTCGCAAGACAGGCCAGGCTGGATCCCGACAGCAGGACTCTGCCGGCAAGAAAGAGGCAGGCCCCAAAAGAAACGACCGAGGACCTCAGGTAGACTCAGCGAAGGGATCCAACGAAGACTCTAAACCGGGAACCAGAAATCCATCCAGTCGCCGCAGGCAAAAACAGCAAACCGAGGACGGACCGGAAAAAGCCGAAAAAATGAACGGGGCCGAAAAGGATCTCTCGGCGGGGACCGAAGAGAGGACAGGTCAACGGAGGCGGCGCCCCAGGCGAAGAAAGAAGCAAGGTGCGGATGCAGGCCAACCGGAAACCACGAAAGCTTCGAGTCAGAGCGCTCAAGAAAACAAAGGACAGGACACTCAGGGTGGCCTGCCAGCGAAGGAAAAGAACCACAATCCGCAGATCAATCCGCAAGGCGAATCCACAAATAGCGCTACCAAAAAAAGCTCCGGAAAAGGTCGCGGCGGGAGGCGAAGGCCTCGACGATCAGGCAAGAAGAACGCCGCTTCGCCGTAGCTCACGCTTTTGCTGACTGGCCGGGAGTCCGTAGCTCAGGCTTTCCTGGCTGCGCCGGAGGCCGGGGGTTATTCCCTGAATGCCTGGATCCCCTATCGGAGATTTTCACCGGAGCCGGAAGCAGAACTCTGAGAGGGGCTGGCGAATCCGGGGAGCGGACAACGAATCCGAGAATGCGGTAGTCGGGGAAAGAGCCGAGGTCTAGACCTCCAGCACTTCCTTGAGATGCTCCAGGATCACCGAGTTGTCCGGATCCTTCTTGAGCGCCTTGCTCAGCGCTTTGCGCGCCGAGTCCTTATTTCCTCTTTTATTCAAGAATACGCCGAAGCTGTCCAGGTAAGCAGGATTGTCCGGCTTTGCTTCCATTGCCCGCTTAAGGCAACGATAAGCTTCATCCATTTCCTCGGCTTTTCCGTACAGAGTGATCAGATAGCCCAGAGAGTTCAGGCTGTTTATGTTGTCCGGATTGATCTGCAGAACTCGACGGTGCTGGGCCATGGCATCTTTCAGGCGCCCTTCCCGTTCATAAACATAGGCCAGCATACCCATGAGCGTTTCGTCCGTTGGTTCAATTTTTAGTCGATCCATGAGCACGAACCTGGCTTCTTCCCAGCGCTCCAGCTGAATCATGGCGTAGATGCGAAGCGCCTGAACCCGTCCAATATCGACATAGTTGCTGTACTGATCGATCAGGCTTTCCAGGGTCTCCAGGCACCGGTCGTAGTTTTCCAGATAGAAATAGCAGATTCCCAATTCGTGCAGATCCACCGGACCGCTACGTTCCTCTCTAATCACTTGCTTGAGAGAAAGCACTCTTTCTAGGATTTGACGTTCTCTATCCATCCCTGGAGCTCCTGATCATGGGTGGTCTGTAATCCAAGTGGAGTGATGGATACATGACCGGATTCAATGGCCGAGAAGTCGCTAAACTCCTCTTCCTTATGTCCCATTATCGTCTCTTTTAGTTTGAATACAAAGCTTTTTCCGGCCTCTTCTTCCAGGATCTCATACTGGTCCCGATAGATCCTTTTCCCATGACGGGTGAATACAGACCGGAGGTCCGGACTGGGTAACTCGGGGTAGTTAATATTGTAAACAACGCCGGTGTTCAACGACGGCAGATTCTCTTCCAGCCACTGGCCAAACCAGTCCGCCACATGACTGAAATCGGCTCCAATGTCGTAGATCCCACAGCTAATGGCCACGGCCAGATAGCCGTGGATACAGGCATGCCGGGCCGCTCCCACAGTTCCGCTATAGTGCACATCGTCGCCCAGGTTATAGCCATGATTGATGCCGGAAACCACCAGATCGAATGGCGGAAACATGCCGCTGTGCAGCGCCAGGTTAACGCAATCCACCGGAAACCCGCTTACCTGGAAATGCCTGGCCTCAACCTCTTTCATTCGCAGGGTTTCCCGCAAGGAAATGGCCTGGGATGTACCGCTGCGCTGGCGGTCCGGACATACGGCCCAGACCTCATGGTTCCGTGATAGAACCCTTTCCAGGCTTCGCATCCCGTTGGAGTGTAGTCCATCGTCGTTACAGATCAGTATTCGCATAATTTCGTATAGTATCTCAAAATACAGATTCTTTCGGTGCTCTCTGTCCGCGGATATTTGTCAGGTGCAAAACCGGATAGAGCATGCAGGCTATCATATCACTGCGACAACCCGGCCTTCCCGAGTCAATCAGTCAATGGAGCCGGTAACGGCCCCGGCATCGCAGACCACCCGCCGTTTTGGATTCGCAGTAAGAAATGAGCCAACCGCTCTGCGGATCTGAACCCGAAAAACCTGGAGCAGACGGGCCCCGGGGTTTTCCGGACAAACTTAGAGCAGACCGCCCAGAACAATTATTGCGAATCCAAGTGCGGTAAGGGGAAACAAGAACAGGACCGAAGAAGAACGAAGCAAGGCCTTCCAGACCACTTTTGGCGGCAATTCGTAAAGATAGATCAACGATTGGTGTAGAATCAAAAAGCACCAAACAAAGATCAGAATGGCCATGGGCCAGAACAGAAACGCTCCGAAGTCCAGCAAGGAAACGCTTTTGGCCACCGGGTAGAGAAAGATGGCCGGCAGGTAGGACAGCAGGATGATGGAGATTGCCTGGGCTTCCTCGCGAGTGGATCCGGACTGAGCCTGACGAGAATCCGCCGCCAGCCTCTGAATGAAGTAGTCTACCAGGGAACCGCTCAGATAAGAAAGAGTCACAAAGAAGGCAAAAATAATCAGTGCGCTCAGTAGCAAAGGCACAAGAAAGAACGGGCGATATTGCGGCGCCATGGTCCAGATGGCCAGCACCGCTGAAAGGGCCGCCACCGCCGGGTAAACAAGCAACGCGGTGCGACGATCTTCCAGACTACGAATGTAAACGCTAATCTCGGCCGGCGAAGTTAGACAAACAGTGGCCAGCTCCAGGATTCCGGCCAGGGATGCTTTCAGTCGATCCAGACGGCTCATCGGTGGCTCCCGCTCAACTCCAACCAGCCGGGCAACTGGCTCAATCCCATAGGAGACATGTACATGACGCCGCTGAAACGAAACGCAGCCGGACGCTCCGGTTGAGCATCTACCGACGACGGAATCGGGCCACGGATCGCCAGGCCGGATCCGCCCATACCTGCAAAGAAGCGATCCATGAAATCGGGCTCCACTCGATAAACGGGCAGATCCTCGTCGGTTTTCAGGATGAGTTTGATCTTCTCGACAGCTTCCTTTTGCCCGCCAATGTCATCGATCATCTGTATAGCTTTTGCCTGCCGACCGGAGTAGATCTTACCATCCGCCCATTCCCTTACGTCCTTGATGCTTTTCTTGCGACCTTCGGCCACGTCTGCGAGGAATTGTTGATAGGCATCATCCAGCACCTGCTGATACATTTCCCGCTCTTCTTCGGTTAGATTCCGGAATGGATAGGATGAGTCTTTGTACTTACCGGCCGTGAGTGTTTGGATCTGCACGCCATGACGATCCAGGAAAGGACCTATATTCGGATGAATGGCAATGGCTCCAATGGAACCCAGGATAGTGGATTCATAAGCAAAGATCGCGTCGGATGCGGAGGCCACATAGTATCCGCCGCTGGCGGCCACATCGGTAACCACAGCTACAATGGGCTTTTTGGCCCTCAATTCTATCAGGGCATCGTAAATTCGGCGAGTAGCGCCCACTGTGCCGCCCGGGCTATTCACATATAGAAGAACTCCCCTTATGGCCGCATTCCGGGATGCTTCTTCGATTTGATCCACCACATCCTGGGCGCCGGTACTTCCCGGAGCCGAGAATCCGTCTTCAATCGGTCCAACAATGTCGATTCGGGCAATGCCAGCCTGCCCGGCTGTGAGAAAGTTTGAGGTCGGCGTGGAGAATCGAGACTCCCCGGACTGCACCCCGATTTGGACGATTCCCACGAGAAGAGATAACAATGAAAAGGCCAGCGCCATGGCCACCAGCATTCGGGAGCGATTCATACCGCTCAAGAATCCAGCGGATCATGTCGGGAAAACAAAATTTTCCTTTTTTTCTTGAAAGCTGCTGTACGCGCGCCGATCTATAAAATAGACAGACATATGGGCCTATGTGGCCCGCCAAATCAGGTGACATAAAACACGAATTGAGGCAAAAACATGCAAATCACAGGCAAAGCATTACTGAATAGCGCAGAGAGCATCCTGAAGGATCGAAAAGGCGATGCATCTTCAAGAACCCAGCGCAGTGATGTGGCGGATGCATCCGGCGCGCGTCCGGGCGATCGGCTGGAACTGGATGGCATGGAGAATCGACTGCTCTCGCTACAAAAGAGTCTCGGAGAGCTTCAGAATCAGTACACACGTGAGCAAACACGACAGTCCTATTTGAATCAGTATGCCAGCGAAGTAAACCCGGAGCTCCTGTTCCAGGGCGAACCTTTGTTTCCGGAACTTTCCCAGGGCAAAACCCTGAAGGATATTCAAACCCTGGTTGCCGAAAGCCTCAATCAACTCACCAATCGTCTCCGAAAGACTGAAGTGGAAATGGAAAACCTGTATGCGCTTAATGTGGATTCCAGCGTTGCTCCGCGAATCGGCGCGGAGGATCTGAACAGTCAGGCGCTCAAGAATATCGATCCGGGTCGAGTGGCCAGGCTTACACGCGACAGTCAGTAAATGGAGCATAGCTCCCGGCAAGCTCTTGAAGAGATCCGGTCCACTCTAACGCAGATGGGCCGGGACGTAACGATTGTAGCAGTATCCAAGACCCATGGCCCCGAGCGTATAGACGAGCTGGCCGAACTCGGACTGCGAGACTTCGGCGAGAATCGATATACCGAAGCAAGAGATAAGTTCCCTGAAGTCCACTATCAGGGCCCTTTGAGCCCCCTGATCTATCATCACATCGGACCGCTACAGTCCGGCTTTGCCCGGAATCTGCCCGGTCTTTTCCATTGGGTGCATGGCGCTTCCTCAGTTTCGGCAATCAACAAGCTGGCCCGAGCCGCCGACAAATATGCCCAGGAAAACCCCGCCGCAATAAATAAACTCTGGCCCATGCAATATCTGGTTCAGATTCGACTCACCGGCGAGGAAACAAAACTCGGCGGAATGGATCCGGCTGAATTTCTGAACCTGGAAAGCATTCCTGAAAACGATTCTTTAAAATTTGCCGGGTTTATGACCATGGGCCCGGAAGACCAGGATCCAATCGAGACCCGAGAAGTCTTTTCCCGACTACGCAGTCTAAGGGATGAAGCGCTGCCAGGAGGGGAACTGAGTATGGGTATGTCCGGAGACTGGCAAATTGCGGTAGAGGAAGGAGCTACCATCATTCGTCTGGGATCGGTGCTTTTTGGCCCCCGTAAGGGCGCTCCATGGAAAAAGGATTGATTGTCTGCAGGCAAAGAGGAGCCATTCAATAGATGCCACTGGAACCAGGCAAACCACTTCAGCAACAGAAGGTAGAACCAGGAACGGTTCTGTTTCAGAGCGGTCAGGCAGCAAGTATGCTCTGCCTGCTCCACAAAGGCGAAGTAGGCATCCAGATTCCAGGACACAAGACACCGGCCTATCGATTGGGAGACAATACCTGTCCGGGATTTGCCGCACTTCTTCGCAGAGAGAAATACGAAACCAATTTTGTAGTTACAAAGCCATCCGTAATCAGCGCTTTTCCGGTGAAGCGCGATCAGGGATTCCAGGGACTAGTGCTGGGCAAACTGAATGTGGCCATGCTGGCGGTTCGCACCGTGGCTCAAGAAATCATGCAAAGTCTACAGGCCATCAAGCAGATGGAGGATTTTTCCGCCTATTTGCAGAAGACCCTGGATAACATGGCCCTGGCCTACTATCGCTGTAACCCTCAAGTCTTTCAAAACCAGATCGAAGCCGGCGGCGAATCCTTCGTAGACCCGGTTGTAGCCGCAGCACGAATCGTGGTAGATAGCTTTCAGGAGCATGGAGGCGAAATACCCGAATCCTTGAACCGTGCCTGGTTGGAAGCGGATCATTCGCAATTTCTGGATCGTACATACGACTTCGAATCCTCCGTAGATCAGGATAGCTTTCAGCTCTATCGAAGAATCCTTTCCCTGCCCGCCAACGTTCAGGGCGCCATGTACAAGGCCGATCTACAAATTCTGCAGGGCGTCGGCATTCGCCTGACAGACATTCTGGGCGAAGCGCAACAGGATCTACGTCAGCTATTTCATGGAATTAAAGAAGGTATGGAAAGCCTGGTTCAGGGCGAGTACTGCTTCGCAGAGAAATACTTCATGCTATCCGATCTGGCCCGTTCCGGAATCACAAATGTCTCCGCTCCGGAATTTGCTCAGGTGATTCGCTGGGTACACGATACAATTGCGCGTACGGTTCAAAACTACAAGTCTTTGATGGGCGGCTCCCTGCCCGACATCACCCCGTCTGTTCAGAAGATCGAAGAATTTCTCAAAGAGGACCCTGCGGCCAAAGCCGTGGAAGAACAGGCTCAAAAGAAGGCGGCCCGGGCCGGCGCCGATATGGATGCCATCAAAAAGGATCTGCAGGGCTCGGCGGGCAAGATCTTGAGCTTCATCCAGATGCCCAACGATGAATCGAAAAAGCTCATCGAAGACCTGAAAGAACTCAAGAAAGTTAGCAACCCGCTGGATTCGTCGCCCGAACTGCGAAAACTTCGCCGTGGTATATCCACACTGTACTGGAAAGCCTATGAGAAGGCATTCTTCAAGTTTCGCGAATCCAACGGAAATGTCCCCCGCCCGGTACGACTGATGCTGGACTACGGTTTCTTTGACGAAGAGCTACTGGACGACAATCATCTGGAATTCATCTACGATCTCCAGGATACATCCCGGGCCAATAAGATCTACCCGGTTATGTATTCCAGGGAATGGATCGACCAGGTAGGTAGCAGAAAGGAGCCCCCGTCCATTGACGAGATGGGACAGACCTACTTCGAAAAACTCAAGCAGGAAAACAAAGAGAAAGGCTGGAAGCGCGAAAGCGATTTGCCCGAGGAATACACCAATTTCAACGTTCTGGCAAAGTATGAATTGCACAACTTCCTGGAAACCAACGTAAAGCTAACCTCTGGAAGTCCGGCCAGCGCATTCCCCATCCTTACCAAGTACGATATCACAATCGATCTGGATAAATCCTTTGTAACAAGGGAACGGATCTCCGAAGCGCTGGATAAGCTACTCTCCATTGACTACTCTGCCTTCCACCGCGAAGTGCTAATCAATGACGAAGAAAAAGGAATCCTGAAGGAATTTGTGCAAACCCGGGTAATCCCGAACTTCATTATTGTGCCCTCCATCGGAACCAAGATCATGATGTGGCAGGAATTGGCTCTGTCACGATTGAAAGGCTCTAAAGGACGTATTGCTGTTCCGGTCTTTGCTACCGCCGATTTCTTCACTCTCCTTCTTGAAGCAGTGGCGGCCTTTCGCTGGGAGCTTACCAAAACCATTCTCGGGGCGGACTGGAACAACATCGCGAACTCATCGCTCACCGCAGACTATACGGACTATATTCAGTTCTTCAAGAAGAACCGCGAACTGTCCCAGGAAGCCAAGGAGAAGCTTGCCGCAGAGCTGAAGCGTTACCGGGGCGAAAGAAATATGTTCGTAAATGATTACACCAACTGGGTTCGCTATGAATCAGAAGGTGTGATGAAACTGAACAAAGTGGCCCGGGCCATTCTGTATCGACATGTGCCCTTCTCCAAAGCGGTGCGGGACGGCCTTGCCAATCAGCCTGCCTTCTCAGAGCTTCAAAACCGACTTACCAATATTCGCAAGAAGAAGCTCCACGAACTGGAAATTAAATACAGAAAATACGGCGAACCAGGCAGCCTGCCGGAAGTACTCGAAGAGAATCTCAACTTTTATCGAGTGTAGGGACTTTTCGGATAGCGATATCGCAGTCAGGAATTGCATAGGCTGTGAGCCGCTTACTTCGCTGCCACCACACCTGCTCTTGATGGAAACTGCCCTGGACCACCGGCAATGGAATCCCGGAGCTGGCTTCAAACCGCCACCTGTCAGAGAGGCCCGGGGGAGGAACAATTCTCTTTAATTGCGAATCTCTGATTGTAGATTCAGGAAGAAGCATCCATGGTTTGCAGAATCAATCGAATCTCCCGACGCTCCACTGGATGTTTGCTCAGAAACAGGGCCCTCTTTAGAGTGCGCTTCGCTTCAGATAGATTCTGCGAGTCCAGATACCATTGACCCAGTTCTCGCAGACAGCCCACATGCTCGCCCTTTAGCGCGCAGGCCTTTTCTAACATGGACAGCCCCCTGGATTCATTTTGACCATAGTAAGTGCGCGCAAGCAGATACATGGAGCCGAAATGGTTCGGTTTTAGCTCCAGAGCCTTCTCCAGAAGATCCACTCGATCCTGCGATTGCACCAGCGCCAGATTGTAGTAACCTGCGTAGAAATCCGGAGCGCAACGAATGGCCTTTTTATAGAGCCCGGCGGCTTCGCCCTGCCGGTCCAGGTCCGAGTACAGATTGCCCAGATTCACCAGGGACTTCGCATGACAGCCATCCAGTTGCAGAGTTTTCTGATACTGCTCAATGGCTTCTTCCCGAAAGTTCATCTTGTGATACAGAAATGCCAGACGAAACCGGATCTCCGGGGAATCGGACTCCAATTCCAGAGCTCTGCGAAGCATCCTGGCCGCTTCCACATCGCCCTGACTCAAGGATTTCTCGTAGAGCGATTGTGCAGTATCCCCATGGAGCGATACGCTAACCATCATCAGCGGGACCAGAATCATGGCCCGGATGCAAGCTTTGAGGGCCGCCTTCCCGGACCGACCGTGATTCACAGAAATGTCGCCGAACGTTGGTCCAGAGTTTCCCGGCAGCGTAGGTGCCGAAGAGCCGGACTCCAGTCTCTCTGCAGGGGCTCCTTTTAAGCATTCCGTCTTTGACCCTTCCACAGTAATAGTATCGATTGTTGTCCGTGGCCCCTTAACAGGACTCCCGGGGGCCCTTCCAGGCGCCGCACCGTATTCTGTACGTAAGTAGCAAGCTTCCGGCCCACCGGGCCATAGAAGTCCAATGTAGAAACAAGCAACGGCCGCTGCCTGGATTGGAACAGATTGGCGGAAAATGCAATATTCCGGGCATTATGGCCTTGTTCAGCCAGGTACCGGACTCGCTTAGAAATCTTCGACGAAATAGGATTTGGTATACTCGCGCACCACTTCGACAATGAAGCGGGCCCAGCTTCTTTGATCCCCGGATTCGATGTGAACCTGCTTGAGCTTGGGAAAATAGGGGCGCGGCTTGTGAATACTATGGGTCAGCTCGATGGCCCGGATATAATGATCCACTCGCTTGATTCTAACAAAGTTCAGCTGCTCGGTTTCCAGCCTGCCCGGAGGAAGAAAACCTACAATGATTAGCTTGGGAAACAGAGCCTTCTTAAGCAGATTAAGAAACTCGGAAAAAGAATCTACGCGATCGATGAAGCCTTCGTAGGCGCCGCCGCCCAGGTTCATCATCTGAGTCACTATGTCCATACTGAGAGATATACCGGCCATCTCATTCATGTCAGAGACGATTACGATTCCTTCGTCCGGCTGAAAGCATTTGAACTCCTGCTCCCCGCCAAAATGGCGCCGCAGTAGCTTGGCTCGAGAAATGTCGATCTCTTCGCCTTTGGTGAGTAGCGGATCCCGGTTTGTGGGCACCCGCACATCTTCTCGGGACATGATGAACCGTTTTTTTAGAGCGCTCTGATTCATGATCCGGAAGGCTTTGATCTTCTCTTCCAGTTCGTCCAGAGTGGAAACCCCTATGCGGAGTGGGTTTTCCTTCTTTCTTAGCTCTGCTTGACTTGGTTCGTCCATAGTGTTTCCGGATTCAGGATCCTCAGTGTTTAGGGATTCAGGATCCTCGCAATACGAATAGAATCAGAAAAGCGGAGAAAAACAAACCAATAGCAATAATAAAGTATTGCATCCAGCGAGTTTTCTTTTCCAGTTCATTGATTCTACGGCTCAGCTTGAGATTTTCCTCTTCCAGCTTATCCACTGCGGGCCCGGATTGACTGTGCTGCCATGCCTGAAAAAAAATAGGGATGACTTCAGCAACAACCGGCACAAGCAGTGTAAGTATGCTGGAGCCTTTATCTTTCTTTTCGGAACTTCGTGGCATAAGACAGGTAAGCACAGTTACTCTTTCCATTGCCCTGGGAAGCATTTTTTTCTCCGGATGCTATACTGCGGACTTCAGGCCTCATCCCGATTATCCCGGACGAAGGCCCCTGACAGTAGCCGAAACTGAGATTCGGGAAACCTGCTTTAGCCCCAGAGGCGTATTTCTGGGCACGCTTACAATACGTAACTTCCAGGGGGATCTGAGCAATCCCGGATTCAGAAGCTATATCAAATCTGAGATGGAAGACCGGGGCTCCAACTTTGCCTGCATTAGCAACGCCAGCGTACAAACCCAGGAGTTATATCAGGTACAGAATAAATCCATGCATTCCAACAAGGTGCAGCGAGGGGAGTCTCTCCAAAAAAGAGTAGGAATAATGGAGTTGCATCTATATTATGATTCTGCAGGGGATTGAATGCGCACCAGGCCGGAAGTATACGTAAACCAGGCCGGAGTATGGTATTTCCGGTCGAACCCTATAGACAACCAGTCTATACTGAACTACTTCAAACAAAACCTGAAACGCGACAAAGAAGGTCTCTATTACATAGAGAACAGATTTGGCGAAAGAAAAGAAGAAGGCTATATCCAGGGAGTAGCGGGCTTCCCTTTTCAGATCAGTAGCATTAGCAATTCCTTGAAAGCCTATCTGGAATGCGATATCGAGTTAGCTCTGGATCCGGTTTGGATTGGCGATCAGGCCAATACCCGGCCAACGGTTCTCTTCTACAAAGACGATTCCACTCTATGGACTCTGGTGCAAACGGAAGGCTCTTCCAGGGCCATCCCGGCCAGGCTTACCGGCCCTTGCATGGCCTCGCTGCACAAAGATCTCGAGGAAAAGGCCGATGGACTGGAACTCCATCTGAACGAAAGCAGCTTTCCTGTCATCGAACGAAGCCCGGATGACTTCTTCCAGGAACTGGACCTTACGCCGCCCGATCCTTCCGACAATCCGGTGGAATAGTCAGGAGAGACCCAGGGCCACGATTCCCGGGATTTTCCTGTACTGCGACGATCGCGTATAGATGTACGAAACGCCGTAATCGCGCGCAATAGCGGCATGACAACACAGATAGATGGGTAACCCTTTTTCCGCGGACAGGGCCCGCCCCTTCTGCCAGTGGGACCTCTCAAAAGGAATCAATTCGGCGCATAGTTCGTCGAATTCATCCAGGATAGAATCAGAGGCGGCCTTTTCCATTCCGACCTGCTCAAGAATTTCCTGAAGCTGAATGAGAGCGAGCGTTGAACTGAACAGAGTGGCTCCCTGTTTCATTATTGCCTTGAGATCTCTACGGGCCTCGGCGGCTGATGGCCCGGCGGAAGCCAGAAAAAAAAAGTACGAAGGATCGAGATAGTATTGCTTCGTCATTTTGGCCTGCGCTCCAGAAGATTGTTTATTTCCTCCAGGGTATCTTGCGAAATGGGCGGGCGGGCATCCCAGCGATCCAGAATCTGCAGCGCGCGCAGACGGCTGCGCGGCCAGTACAGATCCTGGTAGGCCGAACGTACCAGCTCGGAAACGGAGACCTGTCGCCGGTCGGCCAACTCCTTGAGATGACGCCACTCCGAATCCGGAACCAGCATATGCAATCTCTTCAGCTTCTTTTCATTTTCCTGGTATTCCGATTCAGGGACCACGGTCCCAGATTGTTACCGTCCCATAGCAGGAAAAGAACAATACGAAACCCGATATCCACGCCGATCCGCCGTTTAATTTCCTTGCTACCAGGCCCGCCTGGCCGTCCCTTTACCCTGTGATCGCACTCTGGATAGCAAGTGGCCTGGCGGCCGTTATCGTAGGCGTTTTTGTGATTGGTTACTACGGTTTGCCGGAACCGGAAGTCCCGTATCCAGGCCTTCCGGATCCAGATCGGATACTGCCCGGCGCCGAGCCCTGGGAGTTCAAAGGCAATACAGACGTTTGCTTTCTTGTAATTCACGGTTTCGCCGGTTCCGCCTACAACACCCGACCACTGGGGGAGTTTTTCCATTCCCTGGGTCATACCGCTGTGGGTCCGCTCCTACCGGGCCACGGCACCGATCCGGAAGAAATGCAGAAAACCCGGTACTATCATTATCTGAGATACGTTAACCATCTGTACCATGAATGCCGGCGCAGATACAAAGAAGTGTTTATAGTCGGATTCTCCATGGGCGGCACCCTGGCCATGGACGTGGCCAGCCGCAACTCGCTGCGCGCTCCCTGCTCCGGCCTGGTGCTCGTTTCGGCGCCGGCTTTCTTTAACGGCTACTTCAACGGGCGTATGATCCTCCATGACTTCAGTCTCATGCTCACTGGATTCGCTCGCATATTTACCGACATCATCAAGCTGGATAAGAAGCTACCGGATGAGGTCAGCGAATCCAATCCCTGGATCGGCTACCGCTTTGTTTATCCACTGGGCCCTTTACACAGCTTTAAACGCGCTTTTCGCGGGATAAGACGCAGGTTACCGTTGATCACCAGTCCCTGCTGTCTTGTAATGAGTCAAAACGACGAAACAGTCAACTCGGAGAATCAATACTACATCTATTCCAGGATCAATAGTCGAGAGAAGCGAGCCTGCATGTTTCAACTACCCATGGATGGCACTACAAGACACGTTTTACCTACACACAAGTATGCCAGAGACAAGGTGTTTCGCTTTCTGGAAGATTTTATCGAGGACACTCTCCAGGATATGTCCATCCCCCCCCGGCCCACGGCCTGGCGGCGATTTATGCGCTTCTTTGGGCGCTGAGATCAAAGCCCCATTGATAATGTCCAGGACATGCGGATAAGGCCCCCGCGAAATAAAAAGTCTATTCGTCTTGAGTCCGTGGAAGAATTTGAGAGAAAGGTCTACCGGAACCGGGGCCGATGGCATGCCCATCGGCGGAAATAGAATCAATGTTTGGATGGCTCAGGATGCGAAAGAATCAACTACCCGTTAATGAATACTTGATACGACAGGATGCAAGAGGATCCGGAGTTCCGGTTTCGTGGACAAAGGCTCAATTAGAATCAACGCTCAAGCGTTTGAGCCAACCTTTCTTCAATTTCACTGGTTTCCGTTTCAACTCGGTCCGCCAGGGACGGACCCGCGGACTCATTGCCTGTACAGCGCTCATTGGACTCCTTTTCGGATGCGCAAGCCTGCCCGAGGCGCCGGAAAACCAGTGCCAGAGAATTCCGGTGGGACCGGGTCCGGAAGACTTTGCCCTGGACCTTTCGGGAGGTCCAGGTTCCCCGCGCATCCTGGTATCCAGCCATGAACGCCGAGAATGGCAACCCGGGGAAATCTTTGAAGTGGATCTTGATCCTGGATCTGGCTACGCAGCGCAAGCGCTGCCCCGCCGCGGCGAACCGGAAGGGCTTTTCTTTGCGCCCCACGGTATGGACGTTCGAGAAGTGGATGGTCAACACCTGTTGTATGTCATCAGCCACGGCTCAGACGAAGTGGACGGCGCCCAGCACATACTTGTGTATCGAATACTCCCGGAGGCCCTGGACTACCTGGGATCCGTAGCTTCGGAATTCTTTTTTTCGCCCAACGACCTGGCCATTGATGCAACGGGTAGCTTCTATGTTTCCAACGATTCACGTAATCGCGGTAGCCTGATGGAAATGGCTCTGTCCCTGTCCTGGTCCTCGGTAGTTCACTGCAAGGCAAGCAGCATTCAGCCCGGCCCACTGGCTGCCCCCGCCTCAACCCGGGAAGATTGCATTCTGGCTGCGGAAGAACTGGCCTCGGCCAACGGAGTTGCCATTCAGAGAAGTCCCGATGGCAAAGGCGATTCCGGCACGGTATTTGTATCTACCAGCCGGGGTAACAGCCTATACGTTTTTCATCGTGATGACAGCGGCCGACTGGTAGACCGCAAACGGATTTTCGAAGCCCCCATACTGGATAACCTGTTTTTTGTGGGCCACGGCCAGAAGCTTCTTGTGGCTTCGCATCCCAGCGCCCTGGCGTTTCTCCGGCACGTATCGAATGGGTCGAACGAATCTCCATCGGTAATCTACAGCGTTCAAATTGATAGCGGCGCCGCGGAAGCGGTGTACGCCAATTCGGGCAAGGAACTGTCCGCCGCTTCGGGAGCCTTCATTTACAAGGAACAGTTGTTTATTTCTCAGGTGTTTGAACCGTTCCTCCTGCGCTGCCAACTCCCCGGGCAGTAGTCGCAGCCAGGCAACGACCAGAACAACTGACTTCAGGTATGCGGTCGGGGCACCACCCGGTCGGTTTGCCGTAAAAACCTGTCAGCCGCAGCTAGCCGAATTCCAGCCCGCGGTGAACGGCGCCGGTTCGCCTTAAAGCTCGCCGCCCTTATACGAACCCCGCCGAAGACGCCACCACCCAGCCGGTTCGCCTTAAAACCTTCCGGCCGCCGTTACACGAACCACGCCCGCGGCGAACGCGGCCCACGGCCACCGCGCGCGGCAGCACTATCTCCGACTGACGCGGCATTCCAGGCCGTCCAGGCCTGCTCCCCTCATTCCGGTTGCAAGCCTGGGTGCGGTGCAAAATACTGACATGGTATGCAACATACAGTCTTAATTTCAGACAAGTTTGATAAAGAAGGTGTAGAGCGATTAAAATCCTCGGGAAAATTTGAGGTTATATACAAAGAAGGACACTCCCGGGAGGAAATGCTCTCAGTAATTGGTCAGGCCGAGGCGCTGATCATTCGGTCTGCCACAAAGGCAGATAAGGAAGTTATCGAAAAGGCATCCAAGCTGAAGCTCATCATTCGAGCCGGAGTCGGTGTAGATAACATAGACATTCCAGAAGCATCCCGACGCGGCATCATCGTAATGAATGCACCCGGCGGAAACTCGGTATCTACCGCCGAGCAGGCCATTTCACTTCTGACATCCATGGCCCGGAACATTCCTCAGGCCAATCAATCCATGCATGAAGGCAAATGGGAGAAAAAGAAGTTCAAAGGAACGGAACTTACCGGTAAAACCCTGGGCGTTGTAGGCCTGGGACGAATCGGAAAGGAAGTGGTGAAACGAGCCAAAGGACTCAAAATGAATGTTCTTGGCTTTGATCCCTACATCCCGGCGGAGGCGCTATCGCATCTGGAAATCGACATTGTGTCCAAAGAGGACCTGATCAAGCAGGCAGATTTCATTACCGTCCACACTCCTCTAACGGATACTACACGAGATCTTATTAACAAAGACAACTTGAAAGATCTAAAGAAAGGCGTGCGAGTCATCAACTGCGCCCGTGGCGGCATCTACAACGAGGAAGCCCTGGTAGAGGGGCTCAAATCCGGTCAGATTGCAGGGGCAGCCCTGGATGTGTTCACTACCGAGCCTATACCGGCGGATTTCCCGCTTATCGGCATGGACAACGTGATCCTTACTCCACACCTGGGGGCATCCACCGGCGAAGCCGAATTTGCTGTAGCCATGGAGTCCATCGATGAGCTCATCGAATTCTTCGATACTGGCGTAGCCAGAAATGCATTAAACTTCCCGTCCATCGATCCAGACAGCCTGGATTATCTGAAGCCTTTCTTTCAAGGCGGCGAGAAAGCCGGCAAGCTTCTGGCGCATTTCGTGGGCGGCGATGTTAAAACAGTAGAACTGAACTATAAAGGAACCCTGGCCGAGTACAAATGCGATCCGGTTACCACGGCCATTTTGAAAGGCGTACTGAGCGTTGCTCTGGGCGACGATCAACTCAACTATGTAAACGCTCCCGTTTTTGCAAAAGAGCGAGGGATTCGCGTACATGAAAACAAGACCGAAGATCCAGATACCTACAAAAGCAGCGTAGACATCAAGCTGGAAGCTACTTCCGGAAAGACGGCTACCCTGAAGTACACGGCAATCAACTCGGACCCGCTGGTGGTTTCCATGAACGATCTGCCCATCGAGTTCAAGCCCGAAGGTATCCTGATCCTCTGCGAAAACAACGATGTGCCCGGCGTTGTGGGCGCCATTGGTTCTTTCCTGGGACAGGAGAATGTAAACATCGCCAGCATCGAGCTGGCGCGCAAGAAAGGCGGTAACGCTCGATCGGTTCTTGTTGTGGACGATCTCCTTACTGCCGATCAGCTAAAGCGAATGAACGAGCTAAGCCACATTGTAAGCGCCACCCAGGTGGACTTGCGCGAAGGCTGATTAGTTCCTCCGCCAGAAATTCGAGCAAACGGAAGCCGGCCCAGGGGTCGGCTTTCTTTTTTTCTGGCAACCTGTCTTACGAATGGCTGATGCGAGCCGCCAGGTTCTCCGCCCCGTTCCGTAATCTCTCGGAGATCGCGCCCAGCTTCTGATTGGCCTCGTTCAGCGAGGCGGCCATATCTGAAATCCGGCGAATCGTAGTGCGGCCCTCCTGCATGGAGGCAAGCTGTTCGGAAGCCTCCGCCGAAATCTCCCGGGATTTCTGGTTCAGTTGCACGGTATGCTTTTCCAGAACATCCACAACCTGATTTTGCTCCACCACCGAACGTCCCATCTCCGAAAGACTGCTCTGGACCTTTTCGATATCCCTGGCCAGGTTCTGGACCAGACTCACTGTAGATTCTGTGGAACGGGTGCCGCCCACGATGCTTTTCTGGATTTGTTCCACCCGCGAGGAAATCTCCCGGGATCGACCGCCGGTTTGTTCGGCCAGCTTGCCCACCTCATCGGCCACAACCTCGAAACCGCGGCCAAACTCGCCGGCCCGAGCCGCTTCAATGGACGCATTCAGGGAAAGCATATTGACTTTTTCCGTGATCTCCCCAATGACTTTAACGAGCTCAGCAATGGAGCGTCCGCCCTGCTCGATTTCCCGTATCTGATTCTGAAGCGCATCCAGCTGACGAGTGACGTCGGAGAAAACCCCTTTCATATCCTCCACGGATTGGTTGCTCTGTTGACTTTTCTGTATCACCGCTTCATGAGCCTTGCGAAGCTGGTGTACCTTACCCTGCATTTCCTCGCCGGATTTGGCCTGGCCCTCCATGGAGCTATGTATGCGTACTGTAACCTCGGTAAGCCCCTCGATCGACGCGGAAACCTCTTCGCTGGCCGCAGCCTGATCCGAAGACATTTCCGAAAGCTGCTCCACCAGATCACTCTGCTCCCGGGCCACTTCCCGGAGTTCATTGGCAGTAGCTGTAGCTTCATCCAGCACTGTTTGCAATGAGCTTTTCTGCTTCTCCAGAGATTCCCTTTCTTGATTCAGGTCCGCATTTAGCTCCCGGATTCGGTCCGCCAGACCCAGAGAAAGCAATACCACCTGGATCACCAGTCCCACGGGAATGGCCATCCGGGTAAATAGATTCGTCGGCAACCAACCGGGAACGGTGCCCGCAAAGATTAGCACGCCCGCAAGCATCACCGACCAGGAAAGGAGAAAGACTCGGGCCGGTCGGAAACCCGCCCGAAGCCCTTTTATGGCTGTAGCCATCAATACGGGGATATAAGTCACTACAGCGAGAATTCCGGCCAGAACCGTATAAAGGTAGGCGGGTACAAAAGAGGCCGGAATCAAAAGCACAAAGAATACCAGATAGATCTGATTGGTCCGCTTTAGAGCGGGGGAATATTTTCCGGGGGATAGGAAATCGAGAATGAACAGATTCAAAAATGTCAGGGTCAGCGCCATTCCCAGAGGCACCGAGCGTTCGGATACGTAAGGGAGTAGACCGAGACCCGCCAGGTTGATCAGTCCCATCTCGGCTGCCATGAAGAACAGAATCGATAAGAGATAGGCGCTGTACACCAGATACACTCGATCCCGGAGCGAGAAGAACAGGAGTAGATTGTATAAAAAGATTATGAAGATCCCTCCGTAGTAGAGCCCGGTGACAAGTCGTAACTCGGAGGTATTCTTATAGAAATCCTCGGGCTGCCAAACCACTACTGGATATTTGATGGAATCGCCACTGGTAGCCCTGGCGTACACCTGGAGCTGCTGACCTCCCTCGAGGTTCACCGGTATCACAAAGGTGGAATGCTCCACCGGCCTCGAGTCCAGCGGGCGGCCTCTACCGGTGAAGTAGCTGGTTCCATCCGAAAAGTAGACATCCAGTTCGTCGTACAGCGGATGCCCAAACTGTAGCAACCACCGTCCGCCGTTTTCCGGGGCTTGCAGCGTAAACCGGATCCAGACAGCGTCCCGTCCCAGACCAAAACTGGTACCCAGGCCCGCCCTGGACCTGAATTCCTGATTTCGAACCTCATCAAGGGGCATCTGCCGCGAGGAATCCAGCCAGTATTCCATGTTCGAGTCCGAAATAGCGGCCCTTTCCGTCGCCCCATGCGGCAGATCCACTGGACGGGCCTGCAGCAATTCCGGGCAAGAGAGCAATAAAGCGCAAGACAGATAAGAGAGTATGAGAAAGGAGTCGGCTCGGAACAGCGTAGTTGTCATAATGGTATGCGTAGCCCCCTCAACGGCATAGGTGTAGCCGGTATTGAGGAAAAGCCTTTTTCCGCCTCGAGGATTGGCCATACGGGGAAAATCCTTTGACTCCAGAACGGCAGCGAAAGATTGGGATTGTAACCGCTCCGGTAGCTCAGCTGGATAGAGTGACGGACTTCGAATCCGGAGGTCGCAGGTTCGAATCCTGCTCGGAGCACAATGCACTTTACGGTTGACCAGTTTTGCGAATTCCGCGTAAACTGGCGGCCAGATCGGAAGTAAGTTCCTTAATTCAACAAAGTGATAGGGACCACATTCCCGGGAGAGATCAATGAAAACTATGGTAAAAATTCCCGGCATCGAAAACACGCCGGTAATCTACAGAAACCTCAGCTATGATGAGATTTTTGAACATGAAAAGAAGAATGGCGAAACCACTGTAACTTCACAGGGAGCCATGACTGTGGACACCGGTATTTTTACCGGCCGGTCCCCCAAAGACAAATTCTTCGTAAAAGAGCCAGTAGCCGAGAAGGATCTATGGTGGGGAAACATCAACCAGGAAGTTTCCGAAGACGTTTTCAATGAGCTCCTTGGAAAGGTTCAAGCACATCTGAGCAACAAGCCACTCTATGTATTCGACGGTTTCGCTGGAGCTCGCAAAGCCACTCGAATGGTTCTTCGAGTGGTAACGGAAAAGGCCTGGCAGCATCACTTCTGCACCAACATGTTCATTCGCCCTACAGCGGATGAGCTCGAAAGCCTGGAGCCGGATTTCACTATTCTGAACGCCTCTGGCTTCACAGACATTGACTGGAAAGCCCATGGACTGCACTCCGAGGTTTTCGTTCTGTTCCACCTGGGTCGTCGTCTGGCCATCATCGGCGGAACCGAATACGGCGGGGAGATGAAGAAAGGTATCTTCTCCGTAATGAACTTTTACAAGCCTCTGGAAGGAATCCTTACCATGCACTGCTCCGCTAACGTGGGCAAAGATAAGAACGACACTGCGCTGTTCTTCGGGCTTTCCGGTACGGGCAAGACTACCCTCTCCACAGACCCCAAGCGACCGCTAATCGGCGACGACGAGCATGGCTGGGACGATGAAGGAATCTGGAACCTGGAAGGCGGATGCTACGCAAAGGTAATCAACCTCAACCCGGACGATGAGCCCGACATTTACGCAGCCATCAAGAAAGATGCTCTCCTGGAAAATGTGGTCCTGGAAAACGACGGCCGCGTGAACTATGCCGACGGCTCCAAAACCGAGAATACCCGGGTAAGCTACCCCATCCATCATATCCCCAACCGAATCGAAAGCGGCGTTGCCGGACATCCCGAAAACATCATCTTTCTGACCTGCGATGCATTTGGCGTTCTACCTCCGGTTGCACGGCTAACTCCCGAGCAGGCTATGTATCACTTTCTGTCCGGCTATACGGCAAAAGTAGCGGGAACGGAAAGAGGGATTACCGAGCCTCAGGCCACGTTCTCCGCCTGTTTTGGCGCTGCGTTCATGACCTTGCATCCTACTCGCTACGCAAAACTGCTGGGCGAAAAGATGAAAAAGCATAACACTCGCGCCTGGCTTGTAAATACCGGCTGGGCCGGCGGTCCTTATGGCGTGGGTCAGCGAATGAAAATCAAGCTCACTCGTTCCATCATCGACGGTATCTTCGACAAGTCGCTGGATCATGACGATTACACTCATGACGATGTAATGAATCTTCAGATCCCTAACAAACTGCACGATTACGACAAGCAGGTTCTGCACCCCTGGGAATCCTGGTCCAGCAAAGAGGACTACGAAGCTCAGCGCAAGAAACTGGCTGGCATGTTCATCAAGAACTTCGAGCAGTATATTCAGGGCGGAGCTGAATTCGACTTCACCGAATTTGGTCCTAAAGTCTGAGTTATCAGCCTTTGCTCATGAAAAGGCCTCCGGTTACCGGGGGCTTTTTTTTTGCCATTCGCGAAAGCGCTCCGACAATGGAGCTGGGAATCTTAATCGTCGCTACAGGAAAGCCCGTTGACAGCCTTCGCCAATATCCGCCGGTATCTAGTTGCAGTATGCCATTCCGCTCCAGGTTACAAATGCTCATAGCCCTCACTCATCGGGACTATGTGGTTCAATTCGCAGGGGCCGGACTCGGCATCGGATGGCTCTTTGTTCAGTACCTGTTTCAGATCGCCCTTTTCTATCTGATATTCGGCGTGGTTCTGGGCGGCGGGGTGGATGATTCCCTGGGTCTGGAAAGCCGAAGGATGACGGGCCCAGGTTTTCTGAACTACCTGCTGGGAGCCATGACTTTATGGCTCCCCCTATCTGAGATGATTCTTCGCTCCGGCGCCATTCTCTCGGAGAATCGCGCATTGATTCGTCGCACTCCTGGAGCCATGGAAGCCATGTCCTATATTCCCCTGGCCCAGGCATTCCTCCACTTCACGATTCTGGCGATTCCGGCCTACCTGGTGGCGGCCTTTTCCGAGCCGAAAGGACTGGGCCCGCTTTTTCCCCTGTCCTACATTACGGGACTGGCTTTCCTTCTGATATGCTTTCCCCTTTGTCTGTATCTGCAAAGAGTATCTGTACTTCTAAAAGACCTCTCTCCCATTCTTCGGCTGGCATTGCAGATTCTTTTCTGGTCCACTCCCATGGTCTATCTTATTCAGGATGCAGAGGTACTCCAAATCATGAGTTGGAATCCGCTATTCTGTATGGTGGATATTCAGCGATATCTGAGCTACGCAATGCCACTTCAGCAAGTCAGTGCAATGCCGGGTCTTCTCCTTCTGGTCCCGATAAGCCTCATCGCGGGTTTTCTTTCGCGCATCCGCTTGAAGGAGGTCTGCGCAGATTTTCTTTGATGCGGGTACCTTGCTATGCCAGTTCTGGAAATACAGGCTCTACAGAAAGAGTATCCGATTTTTGCTTCGCTTTCGGACCGACTGAAGACTGCGCTGAGCCTTGGTCTTTCGCTGCCGTCCCGGAAGCACAGGGCCATCCAGGATCTAAACCTGCAGCTTGGCGAAGCACAGTCGGGCCGGATCGTGGGACTGGTAGGCCCCAACGGGGCGGGAAAATCCACTCTACTGCGCGTTTTGTCGGGAGTAACAAAGCCTACAAGCGGCACGATAGAGTTTCAGGGAACCATCCGGTCCATCCTGGAACTGGGCGTGGGTTTTAGCGCCGAGCTCACCGCCCGGCAAAACATCGAGCATAACGGAGTACTCTGGAACCTGACGCGAAGACAGCTGATCAAACGTACTGACGAAATTCTCGAGTTCGCCGGTCTTCGGGATTATGCCGATCAGCCGCTCAAGACCTACTCCACCGGTATGCAGATGCGTCTGGCCTTTTCTGTGGCTACTCTGGAGCCCAGCGATCTTCTCCTGGTAGATGAGGCTCTGGCAGTGGGCGATGCCAGTTTTCAGCAGAAGTGCCTGAATCGATTCAGGCAGTATCGCGATTCGGGCTCTTTGATATTGATAGTAAGTCATGATATGAATCTCTTGAAGAGCGTTTGCGATGAAATGGTGCTGCTGGACCGGGGCCGAATCCGAGAGCATGGCAGTCCTGTGGATGTAGCCCGAACCTACATGGACCTGGTTGGCAAAAGCGACGAAGCGATAAGCACAACAAGAAGCGAGGATGGAACTCTGGAGACATCCCTGCAGGTGCAGAACGCTCAGGGCCTGGCTGTGAACCGATTTCATAGCGGAGACCAGGCGATATTTCGCATTCGCGTCCTTGCAAACCGGCAGCTTTCGGATCTAACTTGCGGCATTCACATCGAAACAGCTACCGGAAGTCTGGCCTTTGGAACCAACAGCCATCTCCTGAACCAGAAGTTCGCCGCCGGCGACGAACCTGTAGAGATCGTATATCGACTAAAGATGAACCTGGGCCCCGGAAAGTACACCGTGGGCTACTCCATTCACCGCGGAAGAAGCCATGCCAGCGATTGCTTCTTCTGGAGCCATGTGAGCTCCTCTTTCGAAATTGAAGCGCCTTCCAATGCTATGTTTGAAGGTCAGAGTAACCTGGAGCCTGTGATTGAAATCCTCCCTGTATCGGACTGAAGTCGCCGACCTGGCGAAGGTATATCCAACCGGGCCCGATAGAGAACTACCTGTGCTTGCGCCGGCCGAGATCATCCGCGCAGTGAACGAATCCGCCGGCGACCCGGAAAGCATTCTAAGAATATACCTTTCCCTTCAGTACTGGAAAGATCAGTCACCGGAAACCTGGCTGAAGGCTGGGCAACCAGGGGGCTGGCCGGCATTCCGAGAGCAGTTCCCGCTCAACAGAATCGCCGCTCACATAACTCCGGACCGTTCAAATGCGGATATCTGGATCGAGCTTCTGTTTCTGATTTGTCTGAACCGGCACGCCGACCGCGATGCCCTGAAGTTCTATCGCCGTGGTGTGGCCTCCGGATGGCTTGGTTACAGGGATCTCTATAGACTGCTATCAAAGGCTCCGGGGCCTACGAAGAAGGCATCCCGGTGGAGCCTCGCCGTTCTATGGTCTCGCTTGAAAGCGGCCTTATTCAGTCGACTCTACCGAGAAACTTCCAGGGCCGAAATCTCTCCAACCTCCATACCGGCCGACAGCGAATTCCAGGCCGCCGATTCGACTATTGCGCGAAAACCGACGCTTGCTTTCGTTGTTCCCAGGTTCGGAACTGGCTTTTCCGGCGGAATCGAACGTCTCTCCCTGGAAGCGGCGAAAATCCTGGCCCCACACTATCATATCATGGTCTATACAACCTGTGCAAAGGATTACCTGACCTGGGCCAATGAATGGCCTGCCGGGGAAACGCAACTGCAAGAACCGCCGATTACCATTCGGCGTTTCGAAGCACAGACGCGAAACCTTCATCGCTTTGTTCAGGCGGAAGAAGAGCTAAAGTCCGCCCTCCATGGGAAGGGGCAAAATCCCGCTACATCTCCAACGTCGAAAGATTCTACCGGAGACGAGCTGCTCACCGAACTAACCCGGGAATGGCTCATTGCTCAGGGCCCCATAAGCGATTCGCTGGAGGCATCCCTGGTAAAGGGGGCTCGGAGCCGGGAATTTGAAGCCGTAGTTTTCTTTGCCTTCCAGTACAGCCTCACTCCCCGGTTGGCTCCCGCCATGGTCGAGTCGGGAATTCCGGTGGCCGTGGTTCCGGCGGCCCATCCGGACTGGACGCTGGACATACCGGCTTTGCAACGCTGCCTCTCCGGGGCGAATCTATGGATCACCAGCACGCCAGAAGAGCAAACCCTGCTGAGCCGGACCCTGCGACAGGCCGATTGGCCGATTCCTGAATGCATGCCAGGCGGGCTTCCCATCGCAATACCGGAAAAGTCCGGGCCGAACTCCGAGCCCGATACCAGATTCGCGCTCTATGTTGGCCGACTGGATCCTTCCAAGGGCGTAGATCAGTTGATTCAGTTTTTTCTTTTTTATCGCATGGCTGTTCAAGATCCATTGGACCTGGTGCTTGTAGGAAATCCGGCAATGGCCATTCCCGAACATCCGTCCATCCGGGTTGTAGGATTCGTTTCGGACGATTATCTGAATAAGCTATACGATGAGGCCACCGTTCTAATCAATCCTTCGCCGTATGAAAGCCTTTCCATTGTGCTTCTGGAAGCCTGGGCGCGAGGACTACCCACTTTGAGCAACGGAAACAGCGACGTTCTCGAAGCCCAGACGGCGCGTAGCAATTGCGGACTTTGCTACCGGGATCTGGCGCAGTTCATTCGCGCCCTGGAGGAACTTCAGCACAACCCGGGCATAGCGAAAAACGGACCGGGTTTCGTGCGTGAAAACTATGACGTGGAATCCATCGCTGCCAATTATCTGGAGGCCATGGACTACCTGATCGCTTCCACTCACTTCCAGGAATGATAGGTAAGCGCCAGTCGGATGAATCTCTTGAGTCCCTGGATTACTTTCTTATCTTTCAGCGAATCCTCCGGCCGCAGCGATATACCGCGACTGCCGTCGTAAGCGAATACATTACCCATCTCCGTTTTGAAGCGCTCCACGACCTTTGACTGACAATGCACTCTTAGATGAATCTGAGAATCGTGTTCTAGTCGAAGCGTGGTCCCTTTACCGGACCGGGCAATATAGGCCGGCGCATTCCATTTCAGGGTTTCTTCCACTCCGCCAATTTCAGGTTCCCGGGCCACGGAAACGATCATCGAACGAAGCTCGACAAGTTGTTTCTGGAGATTGGGGGATGCGGATTCTAATCTGGTCCGAATGGGTCGGGGAATCTTGGCATCATTCATAGATACGTTCCTTGCCTGGGAAGGGTGTCCGGTATTTCGATCAGACGAGACCGATGACTCTGGGGGCGCCCACAGGAGCTACATCATCTGCATCATCTGCATCATCTGCATCATCGTTGCCGCTCACTTCAAGGCAGATTCGACCCCTTTCTTGCCGAGGTTACAGCTCCTGGAGCCTAACGGATCAGTATATTACAGGCGTAGCCTGCGATTATCCAGGCTTTCCAGCTCTTTTTCGCTGAACCGCTCCGATTGTTCCGATCCATTTGCTGCGCCTTGCAGGGGTTGAAACTCTTCGCGATATTTGCACTGAAAGCAGATCAAATCCTCGGTTCCCAGAGTCTTGAGTTCGTAGCTTTCCAGGGTTTCCGCATCCAGCTGCTCCAGGCGGCTTTCCGGAAACATGGGCTGGCCGCATTGGGGACAGGGCTTCACCCTTCCCTGATTTTCGTGGGAGTCGACGCTGAATCGATCGTCAAAAACAAAGCATTCCCCTTCCCAGAAACCGTCGGGATACTTCTTTAAATAATTAATAATGCCGCCTTCGATCTGAAAGACATTTTCGTACCCCTTGCTTCGCATAAAGGGGACAACCTTTTCGCACCGAATTCCGCCTGTACAAAACGTTACCAGGGTTTTGTCTTTGAATCGATCCAGTCGAGTGTATTGCTCTCTGAAATCGGAGAATTTCTCCAGTGGCATTCGGTACGCTCCTTTGAAGGAGCCCACCAGGGATTCAAAGTCGTTGCGTACATCCACCGGCACTACCTGGCCGGACTGCATAAGCTCGTGGAATTGCTCCGGAGTTAGAAATCGACCTTCGTTCGCCTTCCAATCCACCGGTTCGCCAAAAGTAATTATTTCGGCCTTTACCTTCAGGCGCAAACGGCGAAAGACATAGTGATCCCGCCCGGTATATTGCCTTTTGATCTCCGCCTCTTTCAAGAACGCAAACTCGGGATCGGCCAGGAAATCCTGGATAAAGCTGTCCAGAGCTTCGGGCAATCCGCAGAACCCACAGTTGAGGCCTTCCGGCGCGATGAGCACGGTGCCGTGTAAGTCCCGTGCCTCGGCCAGATCCAGCATTCGCTGGCCCAGCCACTGTGGATCTTCGATGTCATGGAATCGGTAGAAGTTTATGACGTCCCCTGTCCGTCCCGCCGGATATCTCCTTCTTCGAGGCATTTTTCCAGCCCGTTCGGCGCTGAATGGGTGGCAAGCGTAAAAAGGCCTGCATCAGGATGGAACCACTTACGCGGGATGTTTTGAGCTGATTGCTCATGTTTCTCCGGGGGCGCTGGCCTGGCCAGGAATAAGGGTTGCGTTTTTAGCTTTCCTACTCTGGAATCAAGGCCTGACGGGTGACCTCCCTGCAGAGTAACGGGAACGAGGAGAAGAAATGATTCTGAAGTACGTGGTTAGACCTGGTGACAGCCAGGACGAGATACGCAATAAGTCGCTCTTTGTTCCCATGATATTGGTAGCCATTGTGCTGAGCGCCATTGTGGCTGTGGTTCAGTATCTGGCGCTGGGTCCCGTGCAGGCAATTCTGCCGCTAATCCAAGGCGGAATGTTTGTGCTGATTTTGATTCTTCTGATCCTGACAGGCAGTATGGCGCTGTGTCACGGTCTGGCTTTTACATCGCTACTGTTCATTCCCCTGGGCAATCAATGGGCTCTGGGAGGCTTCATGGCCACCGGCGGAATCGGGATCTGGGGTGTCGGAGGACCATTCGCCGGGACTATTTTTAGATCCAAGAAAGAAGCGTTTTTTCAGTTCAGCCTTTATTTGATCGCTTTCGCAGCCACGATTCTCGCTGAGAAGCATTATCCCTCCACCTGGCCGGCGGTTCCGGAAAGCCTTTCCTCCTACTTTCTGATTGGAAACCTGTCCATGTTTCTGATGTACATCATGCTAAATGTACTCCACTTCCGCTATCAACGGGACGTAGCACAGGAAGCCCTGAACAGAGAGCACAGTCTACTCCAACAGGAACAGAACAGATCCGAAAAACTCCTGCTGAACGTCCTGCCGCCCAGAATCGCTCAGCGACTCAAAACGGAGCCCGGTCCCATCGCGGAGGCCTTCGATAATGTTTGTGTAATCTTCGCCGACATCGCCAATTTCACGCCCCTGGCAGCGCGAACCTCTCCAGAACGACTGGTAGGCATCCTGAACGAAATCTTCTATCGCTTTGACGACATTGCGGAAAAGCATGGCCTGGAAAAGATCAAGACCCTGGGCGACGCCTACATGGCGGCCGCCGGCTTGCCCGATCCTGTGGACAGGCCGGCCCATCGCTGCGCGAAGGCGGCTCTTGATATGCAGGCTGCGCTGGAAAGCCTGAAATTCGACGAAGCTCCCGGCATCGAACTGAGAATAGGAATCCACTGCGGTCCGGTCGTAGCAGGAGTCATTGGACGCAAGAAATTCATCTACGATCTATGGGGCGATGCCGTAAACGTGGCCAGCCGTATGGAGTCCCATGGATCCGCTGGACGAATTCATTTGAGCGATGTGGCGGCAACCCTGCTGGCTAACGAATTTCAGATGGAAGCCAGGGGCCCAATCGAGGTGAAAGGAAAAGGCTCAATGCAAACTTTCTTTCTTTCGGGCGCCGCCGAAACTTGAACGCGGGAAACAGCCAACCCCGAGATCGATACGTGAACCTCTTTCAGAGAACCGGCGACGACCTCAGAGCCTATTTCAGCTCCTCGGAGTTGGCAGCAACGATCCGCGAGTCCATTCAAGCCCCAATAGGCTGGCCATGACCATTTGCGAAAGCAAGCGACCATGTCATTCATATCGATCATATTTCAGAAAGCGATGAATCCGTCTTCGGCGGTATAGAGCATGGCCTGGCGCTTATCCAGAATGGCGCGCTGCAGAGCCTTGTCCGCCGTGCGCATGCCATCCTTAAAGGCCCGGCGCAAACCGTCTTCCATCCTGGCAGGATCGACAAAATCTGATTCGTGCAGGCTACGCACGGCCCAGCCTCCCTGCACCTTCAGCGGTTGTTTGTCCTTTCTTTCCAGCGCTTCCAGCCTGGTCTGAATCTCGCCGTGTTTGCGAATGCACTGCTCCGGGTTATGGTCCACTGTGTAGATCAGGAAGTCCGAAATGCCGGACCGAACAATTACCATGGAATCGCTGCTACAAAGCCGCAGCATGGAAGCCGCCGTCAGAAGGAGCTCCTCTACGGCTGTCTGCCCCTGGTGTTCCCTGTAATGATCCATATCAGTGATTCGAATATGGCCGGTTGCCAGATAACGGCAGGGAATGCCCGAATGCCGCAGAGTCCAGGCCACTCGCCGGGACAGGAGGGAGGCCACTTCTGTTTTTGTGGGCAAACCGGTAACACTGTCCAGACGATCGCTGGAAACTTCAAAGGTGACATCCTTGAAAACAAAAAGATAGCCGGTGACCTGATCGGTAGCCGAAATTAGCGGCAGGGTTGTTCGCTGCAGATACAATGGTCCGCGCCTGAAGAAATCCGAAACGGTTTCATCGGAAATCTGCACCGGCAGGCTAAACAGAGAAACCTCGGATGGCTCCTCCTCTTTCAAATGCTTCTGGATTTGACTGAGCGTCCATCCATGCCAGGTTTCCAGGTCGCGATTCAGAAGAAGTTCCAGTCGATGATTGTAGTGCATGAGTTGCCCATCGCTGGCACCCTCGATGACCATCAAACCCATCTGTAAGGAGTCCAGCACCGATCGGGTGCGTTCCATTTGCACTAGATGCAGGGATTCCAGGTACTCATGCGTGGACTGTATGATTCCCTGTCGCCTGTGGGCATCGATAATCTGAAAAAGATAACCATTCCAGTCCGAGCTTTCATCTTCGAACCGGAAGTTCCGCACGCCCATAGCGGCCAGCTCTGCCGCCACCTCGGCGCCGGATGCCGACCGCTCTAACTTTATAATCACCGGCGCGCCGCACCGAATCAGCGCCTCCATAAGATCCTGGGTCGGCTGTACCGAAGGCCAGTGTACAATAATGGCTTCAGGCTGTGCGCGCAACGCCGCCTCAACTTCTTGCGGATGGGCCCCTGTGCACTGGCAGCGCTGATTGATCTGGGCTGCCAGTTGTTGCCCTTGTTTGGAACCTGCCACTATTAGAATCAAAGCCCCGCAACTCTACGTCAAGAGTCCGGACATTGCCAGCACAAAATCCCCGGGATAGGGGTCGGTCCTCCCCTATGTCATTCTGTACAGAGCTGACCCCGGGCAAGCCTGGTTACCGACACCTCGGCATTATGCAATGGATTCCCGCTGGAGAATTCGACGAAAACTGCTTTTTCGAGCCTGACCAACGTTAGTCTACTCTAGATGATGGACATTAAATTTCGCTACGGTAATCTAAGCCTGTGGCAGAGCATGTATCACGTCGCTGACTTACGGCGATCCGTCACGGCCAGAGCAGATCTACGTCAGAACCCCTTTAATAGCTTCCACCAGTTCACGAGCGTTGTCCATAGCCTCTGGCTTAAACGGGAACCGCTGGGATAAATTCGTGTCGGAATACTTGATCTCGAAATAGTTCTTTTTCTCAACCAGCTCAACGCTCTTAATCAGCTGGACATGGTATCGTCTGCTTTCTCCGTTGCTGGCAAACACTTCCAGGACGCTACCATCAAACACTATCAACCCATATCTGGGGTCCGGTACTGCAATCATAGCGCAGGAGCATAGCCCGCCCGAAGTTCCTGTCCAACGGAAAAGCAGAATGCCGGCCAGTCTGGTCAGAAAAGAGTCCGCGACCTTCCCGGAGGACAAATAAAACGTTACATCAGTCCAGTTCTCTGCGGATGCCCTTGCGCCGGTGAACAATTGCGAATCAGCTCGGTGTCCGGACCCATCCTTGCTTTCCATTCTCGCCGGTGGTGGAAGTAACAACTATACTGATGTAACATCATGCCCGGACCCATTACTGCAAATGAAGGCCGCGCCCGGAGGCAGGTATTACCGTGAGTGGTTGGATAAGACGAATCTGGCTGAATGCAATGCTGCTCCCGTTAAGCGCGTATTTCATCGCCTGTCAGCCAGTAGCAGACGATACCCTGGATCCCCTATTGCTGGCGGCCGCCGTGCCGGCTCCGGAATTGGCCGTTGTGGACTCTGTAGATCTAGAAAGGTATTCCGGGACCTGGTATGAAGTGGCCTCCTTGCCGCAGCCCTTCAACCAGGGATGTGTGTGCACCACCGCCACCTATGGGGCTCTGGAGCCAGGAGTGGTTTCCGTATTGAACCAGTGCAGAAATGGAACTCCCGATGGAGATCTTCGCTCCTTCCAGGGACGGGCCTTTGTACAGCCAGGTACCGGCAATGCGATTTTATCCGTGGAGTTCTTCTTTCCGTTTCGCGGACCTTACTACATCATCGATCTCGATACCGAGAACTATCAGTGGGCCACCGTAGGTGAGCCATTTCGGGGCGCACTGTTCCTGCTTTCCCGAACGGCCAACCCCGCTTCCTCAATTGTAGATGCCCAGATCGAGAGGGCCCGGACTCTGGGCTTTCCGGTGGAGAATCTCCGGACATCCATCCAGGACGGCTGTAGCTAAGCTACCGGTTACGCCCTGGATGTTCCGAATGAGGATTCAATCCGAACTTCCAGGTTCCTCTTTGGCGCTTTGCTGATCGACCCCTTCGGATGGTCGGGCCTCGGGCTCACTGATTCCAAGTCGGACTTCGGACAGGGCTGCATCCTGCCACTGGGATCCATCGGCCACTTCCAGGATTTCCAGAATCACACCGTCGGCGTTTTCGCAGTTACCCACATGTTGAAATCCCTGCATCATGTCCTGCAGCTGCACTGTTCTGGTAGATTTCGAGAATCCTTCGAACAGACACTCCAGCTTAATACCGGTGACACGATTGTTTCGCTCATAGATGTCGTCAGATTTTGCGAAGCCATTCACCACTTCCACGGAAAGAAACGGAACGGGACTATCGAAACGCATTTCCAGAGATTCCCCCACTCCTCCATTCTTGCTGGTTTGCCACGATGTTTTCATGGAATCATCGAAGGCCTGCTGCGGAGCATAGAGTTGCTCGCGCCCGGCCACGTCGCTGTCCACCCAGGAGGTTGCATGCAACCTTGCGGTACCAATCCCGGGAATTTCAACTTCCGGGTCTACCTGCACATCCCCCTCTACTACCGTGCCTTTCAGCACCCAGTGTTCCTGGCCTTTCCAGACATTTATCTTATAAAAGTCGCCCTGCTCATCGATCAGGTATCCTTTCTTCCCTACCGGGAGTTTCCCGACCGGCGATCGAGCTCTATCCGGGCGGTCGTAGGTCTCCGCGTCGTTCTTCGCCGTAAGCACGGTTTTTTCGCCAACAAAGATGTCTTCTTTTTTGACCCAGGCAACCTCGTCCACGCCTACAATGCCCACCTGGGCGTAGGTAGAGTTTCCAAAGGTTTTTTCACGGATTAATTTGAACTTTTCCCCTCGGGCAAGCCTGGTAACAAAACCGGGATTCTTGGACGAGGGGTCGCTAACTACATTTGTCGGTACAATTGCAAACGCATTTACGGCCAGAGCCCCCTTCTTATCGGAAAGCTGCACCGTTTCCGCCGGAATCCAGCCAAACTTGTCCTTATCCAATCTAATCTTTAGTAGCTTGTCGGCGCCATCGCCGCTCTCCCCGGCCACGGTGACTTCGTCTCCGGGCCGGAGCTTGCCTATTACCGATGGATGGGCCAGTTCGGGATCATCCACGATCTCGGTTGATTGAATGGCAATTCCCCTGCCTTCCTGACCGCAGGCTGCAGCCAGTGATAGAAGGAGGATTGCGAGCCAAAGATGTTTATGTGTTGCTTTAAGATTCATTTCGAGACACCATTCCAGCGGCGAATTGCGGAGCACAGACTAGAAGCTGCATGAACGCATTTTTTCGCCGACCAATACTTAAATTCTGAGATTCAGAACAGTAATAGATATTAACCCTGCGTCAAGTAAGTATTACGCTTAAGCATTGCACTATTGGATGTAACCGTTACCACATCGTGTATCCATCAGCCAGGATCACTCGAAAGGTAAGAATCCACCGGCCGGGAATAGGCCGCGGCACGGGGCGCGCTGGTTCAGGGCGCCGGGCAGGTTATCTACGGGCCCGAACGAGGATCCGAATGGGTGCAGGCAGTCCGTCTTTGAGATATCCAGGTCGATCTGGATCCAGATAATCGGTGAGAGCAGGCAATCCGGTTTCTCCATTCAATTCCGCCGAATAGTCCCACTGCTTGAGTATCTCGATGTCTCGAAATCCGCTTCGGTGCAGGTAGTTGCTCAGGGTCGCTGCATCGGGCACATGCCAGATACCTCGAGCGCCGGCGTATTTTCCGGGAGGCACCAGGGCGCGAGGATACCGCGCCAGATCGTCTTCAGGGATTCCCATGGACTCCAGATAGAGCGTGCCGCCGGTTCTCAGGGCTCCATGAATTGTACGCAACAGTTCAATAGGATCGGTCCTGTGGTAAATGACACCCCAGCAAAGAATAGCGTCGAACTGACCCGGAAAGACTGCATTAAGATTGGATCCCGCGGCCCGTGCTGCGACTCCGGAGGTTCGGGATAGATCCGTCTCCGGTGTGTTATCCGAACCGGGCGGGTTGTGGTCGGTGCTAACTGCTGAGCCAGACCTTAGCGCTTCATGACCGGCCATGTGGACTTGAATCCCAGCGATGGCATGATCCGGCCGCACCATCTCCTGAACAAAGCAAAACTGCCGATAGAATGAGGGCGCCGGGTCCAGTCCATAGAGGCCACCGGATCGCTTGAGCTCAAGCAGGCGGAGCAAATAGTAACCATTGTTGCACCCCAGATCCAGGACATCCCCTTCCAATACTCCGGGATCTTTCTCAAGGAATGGCCGGCAATGCTGCCATTTGGCATCGCTATTCCAGTGAGATGCCACTCGCTCCCCGTAGAAGCTAAACGGCCCTTTTCTGAACGGACCCAGCTTCTGAAGCCAGTCCCGGAGCTCCGCACGCTGGGGCTCGGAGAGCCCGGAGCTCTGGCCAGCGCCGGGCTCCGGGTCAGGCCGTTCGGAAGCGGCATCACCTGGATGGGACAGCCCGGATTTGGGAATATGCGGGCCCAGCTGAATCGTGGGCCCGATCTGAATGTGGCCGCTTCGAATGCTACGGGCAAACCGCAGCGCCTCTTCAAACTCAATATCCTCCACCGAGCCGCTCTTGCTTCTTTGTAAGCCCGGGCTTACTTCAGGGCTACCCTGTCTTTATCCAGACCAAGCTTGTATTCCTTATCGGAAGAGAAATCCCCTTTCAGAATCGCCTGGCTCAATGTATTCCCCACATCCTTCTGGATCAGCCGCTTCAGTGGACGAGCCCCGAACTGCGGATCGTAGCCTTTCTTCGCCAGATGGTTGATCAAAGCGCTCTCCACTTTCACATTCAGTCCCGCTTCCCGGGCCCGCTGAATAATCTTGCGCATCTGGATCTTCACAATGTCTTTTAGCGCCTCTTCGGTAATCGGATGATAATAGATCGTGTCATCCAGACGGTTAAGAAATTCCGGACGGAAGAATCCGTGCAGCTCCTTCTCAATCAGCGCCTGCTTCTCCTCTTCGGATTTAGAAGCATCCATCAAATGATGACTTCCAATATTGGAGGTCATGATAATAATTGTGTTCTGAAAATCCACCATCCGGCCCTTGGAGTCGGTAAGTCGACCGTCATCGAAAAGCTGCAGAAAAAGATTAAACACATCCGGATGAGCTTTTTCCACCTCATCGAAGAGAATGACCTGATAAGGACGGCGACGCACCGACTCGGTAAGCTGACCGCCTTCATCGTAGCCCACATAGCCCGGAGGCGCTCCGATCAGACGGGCCACCGCATGCTTTTCCATATATTCGGACATATCGATCCGAAGCATGGCATTCTCATCGTCGAACAGGAACTTGCTCAAGGCCCGGGCTGTCTCGGTCTTGCCTACGCCGGTGGGTCCTACGAACAGAAACACGCCTACGGGTCGATTCGGATCGGACAAACCGCTTCGGTTCCGTAGAATGGCCTCGCTCACTTCCTGTAATGCATGGTCCTGACCGATTACAGTCGTTTTCAGCTGATCGAACATTCCCAGGAGCTTCTCTTTTTCTCCCTGCATCATTCGGGAAACAGGAATGCCCGTCCATCTAGACACAATGGTGGCAATGTCTTCGTCGGTTACTTCTTCCTTCAAATACTGCTTCTTGCTCTCTTCTATCTTCTTTTCGAGCGCCTTCAGCATATTTTCCAGGGTTACCAGTTTTCCATAGCGAATCTCGGCGACGCGATTAAGATCGCCAATCCGCTCCGCTTCTTTTTCCTGCAGTCGCCAGGAATCGATTTCTTCGCGCAGTGATTTGGCCTTTTCTACGTCCACGCGTTCCGCTTCCCAGACGCCCTTCTTGTTTATGAATTCCTCTTCAATGTTTGCCAGTTCCCGCTCCACGATGCCCAGCCGCTCTTTGGAGGCGGGGTCCTTTTCTTTCTTCAGAGCTTCCCGTTCAATCTTCAGGGACTGGATCCTCTTGGAAATGATGTCCAGTTCTTCGGGCAATGAGTCCAGTTCGATCCGCATCTTGGACATGGCCTCATCGATCAAATCCACGGCCTTGTCCGGCAGAAACCGATCGGTGATGTAACGATTGGAAAGCTTGGCCGCCGCCACAAGAGCGCTGTCGGTAACACGTATACCGTGGTGCAGCTCGTAACGGTCTTTAAGCCCTCGCAGAATGGTTACGGTTTCTTCTTCTGAGGGTTCCTTCACATACACCGGCTGGAATCGACGCTCCAGGGCCTGGTCCTTTTCGATGTACTTCTGATACTCTTTTAAAGTCGTGGCCCCAATGCAGCGTAGATCGCCTCGAGCCAGGGCTGGCTTGATCATGTTGGATGCATCCAGGGAGCCCTCGGCAGCGCCGGCCCCTACAATAGTGTGGATTTCATCTATAAAGAGGATGATTCTTCCGTCGGAGCGCTGTACTTCGTTTAGCAGGGCTTTGAATCGATCCTCAAATTCTCCTCTATACTTGGCGCCGGCAATCATGGAGCCCAGATCCAGAGCATAGAGCTCCTTATCCAGCAGGCCCTCGGGAACCTCGCCGGCCACAATCTTGCCCGCCAGTCCTTCTACTATAGCCGTCTTGCCGGTTCCTGGTTCTCCAATCAGGATGGGATTGTTCTTGGTCCGGCGACTGAGCACCTGCATGATTCTTCGAATCTCTTCATCCCGTCCGATTACCGGATCCAGTTTACCCTTCCGGGCCGAATCATTCAGATTCCTGGCGTACTTGGACAGCGCCTCGATGGTATCTTCCGGATTATCGCTATTGATGGGCTGACCGCCCCGCATTTCATTCACTGCTTCTTTGATCTCCTTTGGATCCAGTCCAAGACGCTTGAGCTCGCCGGTAAGCCGCTGGGAATCGTCTTCCAGGTATGCCAGGGCGATGTGCTCGGTGGACAGATACTGATCGCCTCTGTTCTTGGCGATTTTATCTGCTCTTTGAAGTAGCTGGGCAAAGCCCCTGGAAGGTCGGATCTCCATTTCTCCTTCCGCGCGGGGCAGCGTTCCCAGGTGACCTTCCAGCAACCCCAGAACGGTGCTCTGAGAAACGCCCATACGCTCCAGAAGCATGGGGCCCATGCCCTCCTCCTGGCGAAAGATTTCATAGAGAAGATGCTCCGGCATCACTTCCGGATTGCCTTTGTTCTGAGCCAGCTCCTGCGAGCTTTCAATTACTTCATGTGCCTTCGTTGTTAGTTTATCCAATTTCATAATCTATCTCCGTATTGCGCCTCGCATTCAGAGCATTGTCGTCTCTGAATCAGAATCCAATGGGGGCATCGAGAACTGCCATGGTTGTTTGATCCCCTGGCGTCCGAAAAAAACCTTCGAGTATGAGTCCTGTATCTTGCCGCCATCCATTACCATTCGTCAAAACTAAAGAAAATACCGCTGAGACCGGGCTACGCTTCCGCCGAGAGATCTCCCCGGGACCTGGCTATCCTCCGTATCGTCGCAATGATAGCGCCAGGTTTTCGACCACGGCCTCTATGATTGGCATCTCCTGGACCTTTTCCGTCGCTTTCCATGCCATACCAAACTTTATATAGCAAAGTTCGGACCAGGCTTCTCTGTATTCATCGGGCCATCTGTGGGTTCCTGAAGCAAAGTCGTTGTCGATTTGTCAGATGGCCAGGTCACAGTGTCAGGTAAGCAATGATCTGAGAACCGTTCTCAAAAAGCGACAAAACACTGAATTTTTGCCCTAAAAGAATGCAGGGCTGGCAGATTCTATTGACAGCCTCATTGCAAATCCATTCTTGTTCAAGGCGGGATCAGCGATCATCGCGGCGCTTCCGCCAATTTGGAAAAAGGGCACAGGCCAAATGGCACCTCTTCTAAGAATCGCAAAGAAGCACGGAATCAAGTTTGTATTACTCTTCGCTTTAATCGGCGCATTTGTATACCTGTACGGGGTCAATCCCAAGTATCAGGGTTATGCAGCCGATCAACCCATCCCATTCAGTCATAAGATACATGCTGGCGAACTGAACATAGACTGTCAGTTCTGCCACACAAGTGTAGACAAGAGTGCGATGGCCAGCGTACCGGACACGGCCACATGTATGAAATGCCATGCATACGTCGCCTCCGACAGCCCGGATATTCAATATCTGCGTAAGACCTACGAGAAGGGCATCCCCATGCGCTGGAACAAAGTGCACGATCTACCGGATCATGCGCGTTTCTCACACAAGGTTCACATTGCCCGGGGCTTTGACTGTACACAATGCCACGGAAATGTTGCGGAAATGGACAAGGTGGAAGTAACCACCGAGTTTAACATGGGCTGGTGTGTTAACTGCCACCGAGAAAATAATCCAGATCCCAAACCGCCAGGCGGCAACCACGCCGTTGGCATTACCGATTGTAGCACCTGTCACTATTGAGATCACTGGAAGGATCGACCTGGTTGGATTTCATGGAAACAAAGAATAGAACTAGAAAATACTGGCAATCTCTCGAAGAGAGAAATGCTCCCCCTGTAAGCAATTACAAGGAGCCCGAGTTCGGCATGTCCAAGAATGAGATGCTGTCCGAGCTCAAGAAAAAGCCTGTTAGCCGAAAGAACTTTCTGAAGTTCATGGGCGCCGGGGCCGTGCTGGTCCAGGCCGCTTGCCGAAGGCCCACCGAACAGATCGTTCCGGCTGTAATTCGCCCGCCGGAGGATGTTCCAGGTGAGAGCAATTATTATTCCACGGTAGCCCCGGACGGCACCGGACTGGTGGTTCGGACCATGAATGCCCGGCCCAACAAGATTGCCGGGAACCCGGAACATCCGCTTACCCGCGGAGGCGTTAGCGCCTACGATGTAGCCAGCATCATGGATCTGTACGATCCAGACCGACTGCGAAAACCAGTAAAGCTTACGAATGGTAAGAAGAAACGATCCACTCGAAAAGCCATTATTTCTGAAATCCAGACCGAGCTAAAGAAAGGGGACTATGTCCTCTTGACCGGTCCCATCGACAGCCCTACTTCCCGCAAGCTGATCCGAGACTTCCTGAATGCCAACCCTGGCGGAAAGCACGTTGAATTCCGTGCGGATCCTACTCTGCGACAAATCGCTGAAGGGCAGCGGGCCTCCTATGGTCAGGCGCTGATTCCTTACTATCGACTGGACCGTGCCGAACTGGTTGTAGCCATTGATGCCGACTTCCTGGGCACCATGGGACTTCCCGCAGCTCAGACCGCCGCATTCTCGGCGCGACGCGACCCTACAAAAGGCAAACCCTCGCGACTGATTGCCATTGAGTCCATGTTTAGCGTAACAGGCTCCAACGCGGATCTGCGGATTCCCGTTAAGCCCGGCGATCAAACTGCGGTGGCTCTGTCCCTCGCATCGCACATTACACTGAATCTGAAAAGCGGTCCTTATACCGGAAATGCCCAGGTTCGCGGACTCCTGGAAAACTACACTCCGGAGCGAGTAGCCGAAGCCCTCAAACTGGATCAAACCGCTATTGAGAAAACAGCCGAGCAACTCTGGGCAAGCCGCGGCAAGAGCCTGGTAATCGGAGGTTCTCCCCTGGCGGCCACAGGTCGACAGGCAGCTCTTGCCATCGCTGTGAATCTCCTCAATCATATTTGCGGAAACGACGGTGTAACCGTAGACCACAAAAACGCTCTGAACTATTCTCCGGGCATTTCTGATCCGGACATGCTTTCCCTGTTGGCCGATTGCCAGGCAGGCAAAGTCAAAACCGTAATCGTATCGGGCGCGAACATCCAGTACCATCTGCCCGAAAGCGCGAAAGTGAAAGAAGCTCTAGCGGCTGTGCCTTTTGTGGCTTCCATTTCCGATCGAATCGATGAAACAGCAAAACTGGCCAGCGCCGTTCTGCCTCTCAGTCACTACCTGGAATCCTGGGGGGACCGAGAGGTAATCGATGGTATTGCAGCTATCCAACAGCCTACAGTAAGACCTATTTTTGACTCGGCCAGTCTGGAAGATTACCTGATCCAGATTAGCGGCGGAACCCTGGGCGGCTCCTCTGACTTCCACAACTATCTGAAGGCTGCCTGGGCGGGACGGGCCGGCGGAAACTTTGAGCGTTTCTGGGTGAAGGTACTTCAGGACGGTTTTTATGCGCCGGATGCCGGAAAACTTAACGGAAACGCTCCTGCGCGAAATTTCAATGCAGGATCGCTGAATAACCTGCCTCGCAGCGTAAGCGACAAAGACGGCCTCAAGCTGGGCCTCTATCTGAGCATGGCAGTCCGCGACGGTTCGCAGGCAAACAACGCTTACCGTCTGGAACTGCCGGACCCGGTAACCAAAGTCGTGTGGGAGAACTATGCAACGATTCTACCTGCCACTGCCCGAAAGCTGAAGCTGAAGCAAGGCTCTATTGTAAAACTGAAAGTAGGCGAAACCACTCTGGAGCTTCCGGTGCACATGCAACCAGGAATCCATCCCGATGCGGTGCTGGTGGCGCTGGGATACGGCCGCACCGAGGCCGGAAAAGTCGGCAACGGACGCGGCCTGAATGCCATAGCCGTGGCCACCACCGGCGACGATTCGCTAACTCTTTCCGGTCAGGCGGTAACCATCGAAAACACCGGCGACCGCAAGACTCTGGGCAATACTCAGACTGTATATAGAACGGGAATGAATCAGCCGGATAACTTCCCTGGCATTTCCGACGATATCCCCTACGCTCCATTTGCTGGATCCACTCAGTATACTGCGGAGCAACGGCCCATTATCCTGGAAGCCAGCTACGGCGATTATACCAAAGCCAAAGGCAAACTGTACGAAGCCACCATCGAGCATCCCAAGAATGCTCAACTGATGGAAGCCTGGGAATACGGAAACCTCCGATGGCACATGGTAGTGGATCTGTCCAAATGTACTGGATGCGGATCCTGTGTAACCAGCTGTAATCTGGAAAACAACATCCCCATGGTCGGTCCGGAAGAAGTGGCCGTTGGTCGCGAAATGCACTGGCTGCGAATCGATCGCTACTACAGCGGCACAGAAGAGAATCCTTCTGTGAGCCATCAGCCAATGCTGTGTCAGCAATGCGAGAACGCGCCCTGCGAGAATGTATGCCCGGTAGCGGCCACCACTCACAACTCGGAAGGTCTTAACGTAATGACCTACAACCGTTGTGTGGGAACGCGTTACTGCGCGAACAACTGCCCGTTCAAGGTACGTCGCTTTAACTGGTTTGAAAACTGGTATTATATGGAGGGTCTGGACCGCAAGCTCCGCGACCCGATGCAACTGGGGCTGAACCCCAACGTAACCGTTCGATCTCGAGGGGTTATGGAGAAGTGCACCTTCTGCGTGCAGAGAATTAATGCCGCTCGTCAGGATATGAAAGTCCGTGGCGATAAGAAAATCAAAGACGGCACCGTGGTCACAGCCTGTCAGGAAGTATGTCCTACTGGCGCAATTACCTTCGGAGACATCAACGATGAAGCTTCCGAAGTAGCGAAACTGGCCAAAGACAAGCGTGGTTATCGCGTCCTGGATTTCCTGGGAGTGGAACCATCCGTGACCTACCTTGCGAAGATTCGCAACCCCATGGCGTAAATCAGAAAGGGAAAAACTACAATGGCCAATAATACGGAAACCCTGGAAAAAGTAGACCTGGTACAAGGTAATAAGGCGTACGGCGATGTTAATGCGGACATCGCCCGTCCCCTGGATACATTCCCCGAAAAATGGTGGTGGGGGGCCTTCGCGGTAGCGCTGGGTCTGCTGACACTGCTGGTTGTGGAAATCGGATATCTCATCGCCACAGGTATGGGCGTTGTGGGCGTAAACGTGCCCGTTAGCTGGGGCTCGTTTATCATTACGTTCGTCTTCTGGATTGGTATCGGTCATGCCGGTACACTGATCTCGGCCATTCTGTACATATTCCGTCAGGAATGGAGAACCGCGGTAAACCGTTCTGCCGAAGCCATGACCATTTTTGCTGTGGCTTGCGCCGGTATCTATCCACTGATTCACGTGGGTCGACCCTGGTTTACCTTCTGGCTGTTTCCCTATCCGAACGAACGCGGAACCCTGTGGCCCAACTTTCGATCCCCTCTGCTGTGGGACCTTTTTGCCATTTCTACTTATCTTACGATCTCACTTGTATTCTGGTATCTGGGACTGATTCCTGACTTCGCATCGATTCGCGATCGAATCAAGGGCGGCGAGTGGTTTAACAAGCTGCGAAAGAACGTTTATTCCGTGCTCTCCCTTGGCTGGGTAGGTTCGGCCCGCGCCTGGTCGCACTACGAAACCACAGCCATGATTCTGGCCGGTCTTTCGGCGCCCCTGGTACTTTCCGTTCACACGATCGTATCCTTCGACTTTGCTACTTCGGTAATCCCCGGATGGCACACTACCATCTTCCCGCCCTACTTTGTGGCGGGGGCGATCTTCTCCGGATTCGGGATGGTGCTAACTCTATTGATCCTCATGCGAGAGCTATTCGGGTTCAAAGAATACATCACCATCAAGCACCTGGAGAATATGGCCAAGATTACCATGCTTACCGGAACCCTGGTAGGTTTGGCCTATGCCACCGAGTTCTTCATCGCCTGGTATTCCGGCTCCAAGTTTGAGGGTTTTGCATTCATCAACCGTATGCTCGGACCATACTGGTGGTCCTACTGGATCATGGTGTCCTGCAACGTAATCTCTCCGCAGCTCTTCTGGTTCAAAAAGATTAGAACCAACCCTGTGGCGCTGTGGATCATTAGCATCTTCGTAAACATTGGTATGTGGTTCGAAAGATACGTGATCGTTGTAACCAGTCTACACCGGGACTTTCTCCCTTCCAGCTGGGATCTGTACATCATGACCATTCATGACTTTGGCATCCTGATTGGATCGTTTGGACTGTTCTTTACACTGTTCTTATTGTTCATGCGATTCTTCCCCACCATCGCCATGGCAGAGATCAAAACTGTCATGAAGAGTCCGGGAGCTCGCGGCTACGGCGGAGGCCATTAATCCAGACGAATCTGGCAGGTAATTATGGAAAAGCTAAACGCTATGACAGAAAAACTGGAACAATTCTTAGACCGGTTCTTTGAAAAGCAGTATGTGGCCTTCCGCACTTTGCTGGACAAGGCTTTCGAATACACATACCGGGAAACCGACAAAGGAGTATTCGGCCTTTTCAGCACTCCGGAACAGATATCAGACGCGGCGAAGAAAACAAAGGAAAAGGGTTACACCAATTTCGATTGTCTGACTCCCTTTCCGGTTCACGGCCTGGAATTTGACATGGGGTTCAAACGATCCAAGCTCCCGTATGTTACGTTCTTTGCCGGTTTGACTGGCTTCTTAATCGCCTTCTTACTGCAGTTCATCGTTCATGAGCAGGTGATCAATTACACAATCACCAGGGCCATTGACGCGTATCCCAACCTGAACTCTTATCCGCTTAACATCGGGGGCAAGCCTACTTATAGCTGGCCGGCCATGATCCCGATCTGTTTTGAGCTTACTGTCCTTTTCGGCGGTCTGGCCACAGTTACAGGTCTATTCATGATCTCACGGCTGCCCAAACCGTTTCGTAAGGTATTGCACCCTTCCATAACAGATGATAAATTCTGTCTGTGGATCCCGGGCGACTCCGCCAACTACGACGAAGAAGGTATCAAAGCCTTCATGCAAGAACTGGGAGCCGAAGAAATCACGGCTGTTAAGGAGTCGGCCTAGCCGAGAAAACCATGGATAAGGCAACAAAAATGAATTCCCTTACACGCATTCTTACTGTAGCCATTGCTTCCGGCGCTGCTCTTCTGCTTTCGCAGTGCAACTACGCAGGCAATCAATCCGGCATGCACTTCTTTCTGGACATGCACGATTCGCCCGCAGTAGAATCGCAGGAAGAAGATCCCAGCACACTGGACGAGGTCTACGAAGGAAACTACGAAAAGACCATGGGTTCCCTGGAATCCTGGGGTGGCCCCGGATCGGCGGCGCGCACGGCTCCCGAAGGAACCGTCCCCAGAAACAAGACCCCGTATCTGATTCCGGCGGCTGATTTTGACCGTGCGGCTGCAGAGCTTACAAATCCGCTCCGGCCTACGAAAGAAGTACTGGAGCTGGGGCAGAAAAAGTATAACACTTATTGCGCGGCTTGCCATGGAAATACAGGCATGGGCGACGGTCCGGTAACTCCCAGGTTCGCGGATATACCCGCTCTGACTGGCCCGGATTCGCTGGTCCTGGACTGGGAAGACGGACGAATCTTCCATATTATTACCGTGGGTCGGGCCAGAATGCGGCCTTATGCGGCGCAAACCACAGAAAAAGAGCGCTGGGCAATTATTCACTATATCAATCTGCTTCAGAAGCAGGGACAGTAGAAACAGGAACGATTATCTATGGCAGCAAATCTGGAACAGGACAAACTGAAGTTTGAATTCCCTGCTCGACTGAAACAAATCAGTCTGGCGTTGATTGCGGTGGGTCTGGTGCTCACAGTAGCGCAGATATTCGTCCCCTGGCATGGACAGGCGGACCATGGCGAAGGAAGCCATAACCCGCGTCTATTTCTCTCTATTCTCATGGCCGTTCTGGTTTTCCTTCCGGTGGCCGTGGGTGGCATCTATTTCACCGCTTTGCATCATGCCTCCGGGGCCGCCTGGAGCGTAACCGTTCGACGAATCGCCGAGTCCTACTTCTGGTTTCTACCGGTAATCCTTCTGGCGCTCATCGCAGTATTCTTTGGCCTGGGCGACGCTTATCATCACTGGGTGGGTAAAGCGGAATCGGACCATCTCATCCACTGGAAAGCTCCTTACCTGAATGAAGCATTCTTCATTGGCAGGAATCTGGTAATCGTCGTTCTGTGGATCCTGTTTGGCTTTCTCTTCTGGAAGAAATCCACAGCACAGGACAACGACGGAAAGGTATCCCACACCAAATCCATGATTAAATGGTCAGCTGGTTTTCTGGTCCTATTTGGACTAACATTCTCCGTTAGCTCCTGGGACCTGTCCATGAGTTTGGAGCCACACTGGTTCTCTACGATGTGGGCGGTATACATCTTTGCCGGATTGGCGCTCACGACATTTGCATCCCTGATCCTGTGGGTGAACTATCTCAAAGGTCGCGGCCTGCTGGGCGATGCGGTGAACGAGAATCACATCCATGACCTCGGGAAGTATCTATGGGGCCACACCATCTTCTGGGCCTACATCGGAATCTGTCAGTATCTTCTGATCTGGTATGCCCATATCCCGGAAGAGACGTATTTCTATAATAACCGACTGTTTACCGGCGACATGAGCTACAACGCCTGGGCCTGGGTAAGCGTTTTACTTCTTGTAGTTCGTTTCTTCATCCCATTCTTCGCCCTACTGAAGCGTGAGAATAAGCGAAACATCAAGTTCCTTTCAGCCATTGCCTGGCTGGTAATTGTGGGCCAAATCGTGGATATGTACTGGGTAGCCTATCCCAGCCTGGATGTGGAAGGCGACACAGCCCATTTCGTAATGTTCTCATGGCAGGAATTGGGACCCCTTCTGGCCCTGGGTGGAGCCTTCATATTTGTAGTGGGCTCGGCTCTGTCTCGAGCAAACCTGGTGCCGGTAAAGGATCCCAAGTTGGAAGAATGCCTGCACATGCACCATTGATAGCAATGTTTAGAGGGAAAGCGAAAGAAATGCAATCCAACAAGTTCATCATATCTGGAATTCTGATCCTGGCCATTGCCGCGTGCAGCCCGGAACCGGCCCCTATTCATGAGGCTACTCCGGAAAGCCTTTACAAGGGATCCATCTACTATGCCAGTTCCGAGTACAACTGCAAGAACTGCCATGGTACTGCCTGGGATGGCAACGGTCCCGAAGCGAAGGCTTTAAAAGAACAGGGTCTGGAAGTTCCGGCTTTCACCGACGCCACTGCGCCGGAAGTAACGCCGGTGGATTATTTCAAGGCGATGACTGTGGGAACAGACAAGACGAAAGAACTGCCCTCCGGCCATGCATATCAATCGCATACGGATCGAGCACGCTGGGCCATGGCCCACTATTTGTACTCCCTGGCTCCTCCGGTAGCGGAGAAGGACGCGGCCAAACGAAAAGCCGCCATCCATGCAGCCATGGAAGAAGTGAAGAAAGCTTACGCTACCAGCCGACGCTGGAACATGGGCTACACTCCGATTTCGGAAAGACCTCAGTCGCCAAAACTGGAAGACATGAGCGGTTACAACCCGGCTCCCGCAGAAGAGTAAGGCATTAGAAACAGGAATCGATTATTACTATGAAACTACTGAGCAACGACTATAATCGCACTACAGGGCTTTATCTGGTAATCTCCACTCTATGGTTGCTTCTGGGCGTGGCCATTCGGGTTGTAAATGAGATCCAGATGGTGACATTCATGCCCGGTCCGGATTCCTATTTTTCTTACGGATATCTGCGGCCCATCGGCGCCAATCTGCTAATCTTTGGCGGTGTGCTGGGTTATTTCTTTGCCCTGGGTTATCAGATCATCAACGAGCGCGCCAGCTTTCGCGTGGATCTGGCCGGCCTTGCCGCTCTGGGTGCACATCAGACCGCTCTGCTATTTGGAGTCGTTACTATACTTTTTGGATACAACACCGGACGCGAATACGGCGAACTGAACTGGATTGCAGACAATCTGATGATGGTCGTTTTCACGGTGTTTCTGGTGCTTCTGATCATTGCTCTCTGGGGCAAAGAAGACCTGAAAGTATACGAGAAATTTGCTGCCGCTACCATCGGCGGTATGATGCTCTTCTACTTCCTGGGCAACTTCGGTATGCCCAATGGCCTGCTGGTCACTACCGCTCCTACATCCGGCGCTCAGGACGCTCTGGTTGCCGAGATGTACAGAAATGCCGTCCTGACGTTCTTCATCCTCTTCCCGCTGTTTACAATGGGATATTACTGGCTCGAAAAGCACTATGAGCTTCCGGTGTTTAGCGAAGCCACCGCACATTTTCAGATCGTCGCGGGCGCCGTGCTGGTCCCTGTGGCGGCCGGTGGAGCTTTGCTGGGCACCGCTGATGCGAAAGTCCTACAGTATGTTGGAACGGGCGCCGCTCTTGCTTTAACCATGTCCCTTCTGGGCGGCGTGGCCAATATCCACTACTCCCTGTCTCGTAGCGGAAAGATCGTCAACTCCGACCAGGACGGAAAGGCCCTTCGATGGGGATTGGTTCTGGTGGGTGTGTATCTGGCGGTTCGTTTTGTTCTTCAGATCCCTTTGATTGGTTCGAACTTCCGCTACATGGCCTGGAACAATCAGGATCTTTACACTCTGGCAGCCACTGCGGTGCTGCCTCTGGCTCTGGCTTCGGCCTATCTGCTACTGGGCTACTGGAAGCAGGCCTCTACTCCATCCGGCCTAAAGTCTCTGGGTAACTTCCTGCTCTATACCGGCATTATTACTGTTCTGTCAGCGGCTTTCACGCAGGGCTGGATCCAGGCCGAGGCAGCTTCGTCGCTTACAGGCGAAGGCGCGGAAAAAGCCCTGGCGAACCCGGCCTGGGCCCAGGTTTTGTTCGCCGGCAGCCTGGAAGCCGAAGTGGGTAAAGATGCATTGTTCAGCTATCTATATTCCGTTTACGGATTTGTTCTTCTGGGACTGGTAATGATTCTTCTGGGAGTGATCTCGGGAATCATCGCTGTTCTGGCCGGTCTTTCAGGAAAGTCTGCGGCCTACAATCGACCGACTGTCGTTACGGATCCTCCCGTGACTGCGTCTGCTGAATCGCACTGAGTTAAGGATTAGAACGATATGAATTCACCGTTCAAAACAGTATCATCAACTATCGTAACTACCGTGGTAGCGGGCCTTGTGGGTTTCGTGGCCAGCGTGGTCCTACCCTTCGGAGCTCCGGACCTGCATGGAAAACATCAGTACACCCAGGCGCCCGAAGACATTCTGGTTCTAAAAGGCCAGGAAGTCTACTATCAAGAGGGATGCCAGTACTGCCATAGCCAGGGCCTGCGAGCGCAAGCCTGGGAAGTATTGCGATTCAGCGATATCGAAAAGCTGGGTTACTTTCCCGCCCCGCAGAAGCAGGCGAACCTGTTTTTTACCCCTTCGGTGCAAGGCTCCAGCCGCATTGGTCCGGACCTGAGTCATGCTGGCATAAAGATGGACAGGGATGCTTTGCGAAACTTGCTTATGAGCAATCCTTACGCGAACCCAAAGAATCCGCAGTTCGACATGCGAACTGGCAATCACAGCTACGCTTACCTTTTCGAGGAGGATAACCTGGATGCACTGGCTATGTCCTGGAAGGTTCGCTGGATGATGAACTTTGGGCTTCCGCTGAACGATCCTTATCAGCGCTCCGCATTCCCTCGCCTGGCCGATCAGACCAGAGGGGATGCTCTGGTGGAATATTTGAATTTTCTGGGCAGCCGTCAGGCGCAGTACGATGGCGAGTTCTATCAATAAGGACTGCCACCGCTTATTAGTGAAGTAGAAGGAACTGGCAAGAATTATGAGTGATAATAGCAATAACAAAGCCGTACCAGGGTGGGTGAATTTCCTGTTCTGGGGAGCTCTGGTAGGTGGCGTTCTGGTTGCCATCTTTTCCCAGGGATTTCTGAATCAGCCGGATACCGTATCTGTACGCGACGAATTGGGCCAGCGGTATGTAGTGCCCAGCATCGATATCATCCCTGTGCGAAACCAGGCTGCCATTGATGCCGGAGAGCAAACCTACGGTCGAGTATGCGTGGCCTGTCATGGCGCCAATCTGGAAGGTGGCGTAGGTCCTAACCTGAAGGACAACGAATGGTGGCATCAGCCAGCCTCTGAAACGAACCTGGCGAAACTGGTCATGAATGGCGTAAGCGCCGGCGAAGCTCTGGGACCGAACAAGGTTCCCATGCCAGCGCGCGGTGGGGCCCCCATCTCTAACGAAGAGGTATGGCAGGTAATCTATTTCCTATCCGATCAGAATGGCTCCATTGAGCAGGATGCCGTTCCTACAGGGCAGTGAAACTCTCAAACACAGCACGAACTGAACATCGCCGGTAACCAACACACCGGCCGCAAGTGAACAGGCCGCTAGATGCTCTCTAAAAGGTCGCCCCGAGGCGACCTTTTTCGTGTACTCAGAACTCTCGAGATGACGTCCACGATGCTCGTGATGTGCACGATGTTCCCGATACTTCCTCAAGGCTTTCTAAAGGCCGGACCGGCAGGTGCCCCCCGGGTCCCAGAAGAGCGGCCCTACAACGGCAGCTACAATGGCAGCTGCGATGGCAGCTGCGATGGCGATGGTAGTACAGAGTACAGAACCGTGGCCGTAGGAACTGGTGATTAGCGAGTAAACAGGAGATCCTGGGCGGAACCGCCCTTCGGGGAGCCTGCCTCATTGGCAACCGCGCCGCTTTCTGAACTTCCTCCGGAGGATGGGGATCCAGGAAGGGAAGGAAAGCCCGAAGCCACCGAACTCGAACGAGTATGCTGCCCGTCCGGAGTTACGGCTTCTTCGAACAGCGGACTGTGGAGATCTTGAACTACGAACTGAAACCTGGATCGCTTCTTGCCCCCGCGGAAGGCATCTGCTTCCAGGGTGCCTGTGATCCAGTGTACCGGTAGGCTGAGACCGGACACCAGGCCTTTCGCATCCGATTCATGGCCCGCGGCAAGAATCATGGAATGGATCAAAGCGCCTCTGTTCCAGAGCACGCCGCGAAGGCTGCGGTGGCCCTGAAACGTAATCTGAGCATGGAGCCCGCCGGACATGAACTTCACTTCAGAAATGCTGGTGTTAGAAAGCCTGAAGATGGGCTCCGGATTGCCTGGCCCGAAAGGTTCAATGAGCTCCATCTGTTCGTACAGGCGGGCGTTCAAAGCATGAATAGGCAGGTCCACAAGGAGCCCTTCGCGCACCAGGTGGTCGTCGCCATTCCATCCGGTACGCTGTAAGAGCTCATCCATATGCTCCAAAAGCGACGATTCCAGGGCCGGTAGCGCCTCTCTTTCCAGGGAAAAGCCTGCGGCTTCCGGATGACCGCCATACTGAAGCAGATGATCGGAAACACCCTCCAGAATCGAAAGCGCGCTCAGTCCGCCAAAGCTCCGCACCGATCCACGGATCCGCTCGCCGTCTGGATTCATGTAAACCACGGGCTTTCGATAGCGTTCCATCAATCGACTGGCCAGAATTCCGGACACGCCCGGCTCCAGTCGCTCATCGTAACAGACGATAAGCGGAGCGGTGGCCTTTTCTGGTTCCTGTTCCAGGAGTTCCTCGAGGATGGACTGGTTCTTTCGTGTTCGATCTTTTCGTTTTTCGTTCAGCCTTACAAGCTTACGGGCAAGACCATCCGCCTGGGATTGCTCGGAGCTACATAGCAATTCCAGCGCCAGCTCCGTTTCGCCCATCCGGCCGGCGGCATTCAGCACCGGACCGATCTTCCAGCCAAAATCCCGGCCGGACCAATCCGAACGGTCAATGCGCAGAGCCGAATACAGGGATCCCAACCCGGGGCGAAACTGAGGCTCGGGTATGACATTTCCCAGAAGAGTGTTCAGTCGCATACCCAGCCGTGCCACCACCCGGTTCTCGCCGCGCAGCGGCACCATATCAGTAACCAGACCAATGGCGGCCAGATCCGAATGCTCCACCATGAATTCCAGAAGCCGGGGTCGCTGCATTACGGCGGCCGCAAACAGGTATTGCCCTGCTCGCAGGCGCCCTTCCTCGGTTTCCAGCCAGGGATCTGCCTGCATTCGGGAAGGATCCACCAGTTCTTTTTCCAGTACCGCACAGAGCTCCGGTTTAATCGTGGGCAAACCGTTCAGAGCCATCAGGGCAGAGTTGCTTTCTCTATCCGCGCCCGAAGAGCCCTCCACGGGCGCCGGGCCGGAAATCGAGCCCGAATCCTGTTGGAGGAGTTCGCTGGCTATTGCGGCAAGGCTGTTCTCCATACCGGCCAGATCCGAGCTTCCCTTCACAGTGTATGGCAGAAGATGGCGCACTCTTTCGGGAATCAGGCTACTTTCCGGGTTCGCGGAGGAATGCAGAAAGGCCCCTGTCCGGTAAAGGTTGTAGCTTCCGTCATCGCTCAGAAGAACTTCCAACCGGTTCCAGAGCGAGGTATGAAAAAGTGCGTAGGCAATGAGGAGTTTGTAGACGAGCCCAACAGTTGCTATCTTTCCCTGGTGCTCCAGATTGTCGCAGTATGGCAGCAATCGGGGATTTATGAATGCGCAATCCGGGATGCGCTCTGGATGCGAAATGACGTGATGATCAAGGACAATTACTCGCTTTCCCGCATCAAGGACCTGCTGGATTTCTTCCAGGTGGGCGCTACCCATATCCATCAGAACGATAAGACTTGCGGAAGAATTCAAGATCCGCTCCAGAAAACTACCGGCCAGACCGTAATCGTCCCCTTCGCTGGAAACAAGGGTCTGCACCAGGCCGGAGTCGGGACCGCTACGCTCATCCAGGAACCGATGTAGAAGAGCGGTAGAGGTAACTCCATCCACATCCCGGTCTCCCACCAACAAGATGCTTTGCTTGTTACCAAGTGCCTGCTCAAGATAATCAACTGCCCGCCACATACCTGGTAGCGCCAGCGGGCTGTGCATTACCGGATACTCTACAAAAAAGTCCGGATCCTTGAGATGTTGGTAAGCCGGATGACTCTTTAGAGCTTCCAGCAGGTTCTTTCCGTCGGTCGAGATGCTTTCCATCGGTTCCACGATATTATGGTATTATGTCCCTGTGACAAGTCAGAAATGGCCGCATTCTCCGGAGAGACGGGCCGAACGGCACAAAAGTGTGGATAGATTCGGCTTTAGCTCATGTATTGGCCTGGATTGGATATCCGGCCCTTTTTTCCAGGCGACCCCTGTTTGCCCACTGGCCATCCGCCAGGGAGTATCCAGAAAGGGAGTCCCCGGATCGCCAATCAGTCCCCGGATCGCCAACCGTAGAACTCAGGCCGGATCACTGGCCGTAGGACTTGAGATAGTCGGGATCTGCCAGCCGCGGTCGCTGCCCCGTGGAAGCCTCCAGGGGATCCAGATAACGCGGAGTCTCCGAAAAATGTCGAGGAGCCAGCGGGTAACGATGGGACAGATCCCCGCCTTCCCGAAAGAATAGACGCTCCAGCGTGAGCAGAAATCCATGCCAGCCGTGTTTGCCCAGGGCTTCGTGTGCGTAGCCGGCGCAGGAAGGATACATTGGGCATCGGGGCCCATCGAAATGTGTGCCAGTTTTTCGATGGTATTCAACAAGCTTGTCCAGCAGTCCCAGCCCAGGGGGGACTTCTCGCCGGGACTCGGAAGATGCACACGAAAGCGCCAGAGACAAGGATGAAAGCACGAACAACAGCCCAAGGCGGCGCCCGGCTATGAACGAAGGGTTTTTGTCCTTCCCGATGTCGAAAAACCCTTCCAATTGTCTGCCCCGTAGCTTCAAGTTCTGTCCTCCGCTCTGCTTAGTCGCTGCAATCCCTGCCCTGGTTTTACGGTTGAATGCCTGACCGGCCGGATGAAATCCTTGCCAGAGTCTATGCTGACAAGCAAAGCCCTGACACGCAACCTATTCTACCGGGGCGCCCTATCCCTGTTACTGCCTCTTTTCCTGTCTGGCGGATTGCTGGCCGAAGAATTAACCCCCTGCAATGAGCCATCGGGAAATGCATTGTATCTATCCGGCGAGTATCCGCTGGCATCGCTCTCTTTCTATCAACCGCGCTTCGAGAATTCCAGAGATTGTGCGGAAAGATACTCCCTGGCACGGATGCGGCAGGGAGAATTTGAAGCCGCCCGGGACGCCCTGCGAAACAGACAGCATACTTCGTCCTACTTGCTGCGCATGTTCGCGGGTATTCCCCTGAACGACTACAATAGCGTCCTTTTCGATAGAGATCAAATCCTGCTACGGGAGGCATCGGACCGACAGAAGGATGTGGCGCGGCTTCTCGGGCTATCGGTTTATCTGGATGCCGGGGATTATCCCCGGGCCAGTCGAGGATTGGAAGAGTTGCAAAGAAGCACGGAACAGGAAGATCTGCGTCTGTTGATAGGAAAAGTACGGACCGATCTGCTGGAATATGAAAACCTGGACCGGAAGTCGCCTTGGCTGGCCGGAGGTCTGGCGGCATTGTTGCCGGGAGCGGGACATATTTACACCGAGCATTACACCGATGCTACTCTCTCTTTTTTCTGGAACGGCGTCTTCCTGGGTGGAGGCGCCTATCTATATAACCTGGAGAACAATGCCAATGTAAGCCATGCGGGCTCAATCATCTTTGGTCTGGCCGGATTGATCTTCTACGCCGCCAACATCACCGGGGCCATTGGATCGGCGCACCGATTCAACTATTTTCAGGAAAGAAAGCTACAGCAAAAAATTAGAGAGCGTTATTTTAATCTTGATTTTATTGAGAAGCAATCAGGCCTTACTTTCACCGTAGAATAGACACAGTATTGCCTGAAACAAGGATCGCAAGGGATATACGCACAAAGGATATACAATGGAAAAGGACCCACGAATAACCATCGCCGAGATGTGCCAGAACTTCTACCAACTGGGCTGGGTTTCGGGCACTGGCGGCGGAATCTCCATTCGCCGAGGAGAAAAGATCTATATGGCTCCCAGCGGAGTAGAAAAAGAAAAGATTTTGCCCGAGGACTGTTTCGTGGTAGATATGAAGGGCGAAGTCCTGGAAAGCCCGCGCAATGCATCGCTCAAGCTCACCGAATGCGCCCCGCTATTTCTGTCCGCATTCGAACTGAGAAATGCGGGCGCAGTATTGCATTCCCATTCGTCGAATGTAGTATTAATGACTATGCTGGCCCGTAGAATCGATGAAGACCTTTCAGTCCTTGAATTCACACAACTGGAAATGCTAAAAGGAATTCAGGGCCACGGTTACTACGATGTATTCGAACTCCCTGTAGTGGACAACACGGCCCGAGAATGCGATCTTACCGATTCCCTGCGAAAGGCCATTGATCGTTTTCCGAATAGCCCTGCTGTGGCAGTGCGCAACCATGGCATTTATGTCTGGGGTCCGGATGAAGTAAAGGCCAAGACGCAGGCAGAATGCATAGACTTCGTATGCGAGGTATACTGGAAAATGCGATCTGCGGGCATCGATTCGCATATCGCTACAGCGGCCCAACCGGCCATGCGATGAGGCACGGGCCCGAGCGCCGGCTTCTGGGACCGATACCGGGCACGGACCGGTACGCCGGCGGCCCCGGTTTGCCGACGAAGCGCCGGCAATGCGCAAGCAAACAAATCGATGCCGGACCGGGTGCAGATACGCGAGCCGGAACTTTACCATTAGCCGATTAGATCTCGGCCTTGAGGAAGCGAACCAGAGAGTGACACAACGAGAACCGGATTTTGTATTAGATATATTTCTTCAACCGGGGGAGTTTTTCTGGGGGGATGCAACTACCCGCATTAGAACCATCCTGGGCAGTTGCGTGGCGATCTGTCTGTGGCATCCGGAGCTTTGCGTGGGCGGTATGAGCCATTCCATTCTGCCACGAAGAAAGTCAGCAGAACTGCCCGCCGCCGGCCAGGAAGCTCGTTACGTTTCCGACGCAGTAGATCTATTTCTAAAGAATATCAAAAAGACCGGTACAAGTCCTGCCGAATATCAAGTGAAACTGTTTGGCGGCGGAAGCTTCTTTGGCGATGGAGAAAGCGACCGTTCGGTGGGCTCCATGAATGTTGCCATTGCCCGGGAGCTTCTGGAAATGAACGGCTTCAAGATCAACAAAGAACACCTGGGCGGCATGCAGGGCAGAAACGTATTGTTTCATCTATGGAACGGCGAAGTCTGGATGAAACGAATAGCGATCACAAAAAAATGATTCAAGTAGCAGTTGTAGACGATTCAGCGGTAGTCCAGGAGACCTTCAAACAGCTTCTGAGCCAGGATCCAGAAATCAACGTACTCTATACGGCTTCGGATCCAATATTCGCCCTGCACAAATTTGAGAAGCAGTGGCCGGATGTAATTATCACCGACATCGAAATGCCAAGGATGGACGGCATTTCATTCATCAGAGAAATCAAAAAGATTCGGGATACGCCCATCATAGTCTGTTCCTCGGTCACTGGCGACCTTCCCCGGAGTACCATCGCCGCACTGGAAGCGGGAGCGGTAGAAATCATCCCCAAACCACAACTGGCAGTGAAGCAATTTCTGCAAGACATCGAACACAAGGTGGTGCACCTGATTAAGGCGGCCTATGCGGCCCGAAAAAGCACAACCTATGGCACACGACAGGTGCAGGCAGAATCCGCCTCGGATTCGCCGGTTACTCAGAAGTCAGCCCCAACCACCGGAGGGGACTTTGATGCTCTGTTTGACGATCCCAGAAGCAAACTTCCGTGCAGGCTCGTCGCCATCGGCGCCTCCACCGGTGGCGTGCAAGCGCTTGAATCCATTATCACAGCTCTGCGCCCTCCTCTACCGCCTATCGTTATTGTGCAGCATATGCCCGAAAAATTCACCGAGGCGTTTGCGCAGCGCCTGGACCACATTTCCGTACTGCATGTTCGCGAAGCCAGAGACAGCGAAAACTTGAAGAACAGCACCGTTTATATTGCTCCCGGGAACTTCCATATGGAAGTGCGCCCGGATGCGGCCGGATTTGCCTGTAAGATCAGTCAGACACCGCCGGTAAACAGACATCGTCCCTCGGTAGATGTGCTTTTCCGTTCGGTGGCCCGTCACGTAGGCAAGCTGAGCGCGGGCATCCTGCTTACCGGCATGGGCGCCGATGGCGCCGAAGGACTGCTGGAAATGCGCAAGGCCGGTTCCCGAACATGTTGCCAGGATCAGGCCAGTTCCATTGTATTCGGTATGCCTTATGAAGGGATCCGTCTGGGAGCCGCCCAAACGGTTATCTCGTTGGACCGGATGCCCCAGTATATTGCTTCGCTGGTCCATCGTTAGACGCCCATTCTTCCGGGCATTGCTCCCATCTGCCTAAGGCAGCGTTCGCAGCCGCCGCACAGTACCAATTTTCCCCGGCCGTCTACACTCGGGGCGCTTGATCGGACACAGGTCCGGTAATAACGGCATCTTTCGACCCTCCTCTAATGTACACTGGCAATCCGCCACCGCAACGGGAAAGAACGTAGAGAGCCAGCCTCCGCTGCTTGTAACGCATATTACATGCATTCTGCATGCAAACATAGTCAGATCGTTTTTTTTATAGCTCTATCATTGACAGTTTATATCCATTATGATTAATGTAAGGGCAGTCCGCCGACGTAGCCAGGCTCGCAAGGGCGGACTTTTCGGAGATGGAATGCTAGATAAGCTCAAGGTAAGCCAGAAACTCGTGGCGCTTCTGGGTCTGCTTCTAACCCTTACGCTTGCCGTAGCCGGGGTAGGCCTGTACGGAATGAATAGTGCCGTGAAAGGGCTCAGGCAATTGTACAATGACCGCGCGGTACCGATTGAAAGGCTGGAAAAGTTTCGATCGTTGCTTCTTTCGAACCGAATTTCCATTACGGCCGCTCTGGCTAACAATGATGCCCGGTTTGTCCAGAATCAGGTAGATAGTGTCAGAAGTAACCTCGAAGAAATGGAGGTCGCCTGGAAGCAATTTGATGACACCAACCTCACGCAGGAAGAGCAAGCCAGGGCTGATGAACTGGCCAAAAATAACCAGGCGTTCGTAAACGAAGGTATTGAACCGGCCCTGGAGGCGCTGGAGGCCGGCGAATTTGAACGGGCCAACTCAATCATGAAGAATCGAATCCGCCCGCTTTACGAGCCCGTGGGCAATGGTCTCGACGAATTGATCAAGATGCAGCAAGATATGGCGGAATCAGATTTCAACATGGCCGAAACCGAGTTTGCCACTATTCTGGTGATCTCTTCGGCCACGGTAATTCTCGGTATCATACTGTCCGTGACCCTGGGCTTTCTCATAATTCGTTCCATAACGGCCCCGCTGGGAAGGGCCATTAAGCTGGCCAACAACCTTTCCCAGGGCGATCTCACAGACAAAGTCTCGGCGCGCTCCAACGATGAAATCGGCCAATTAATGGATGCCATGGGAAACATGGTCAATCGACTTTCGGGTATCATTCTGGAAGTTCGCGATAACGCGGCGGTCCTCCAGCAGGTATCCCAGCAAGTGAATTCTTCGGCACAATCCATGAGCCAGAATTCCAATGAGCTGGCATCCAATGTAGAAGAGAGTAGCTCTACCATGGAACAGATCGCATCCAGTATAGAGCAAAACACAGAGAACGCCAGCCTCACAGAGAAGATTGCGCAGGAGTCCGCAGGGAGCGCTAAAGAAGGCCGAACCGCCGTGAACCGGGCTGTAGAGGCCATGCAGCAAATAGCCGACAAGATCAACGTCATCCAGGAGATCGCCTACCAGACCAATCTATTGGCCTTGAACGCTGCCATCGAGGCGGCGCGAGCCGGCGAACATGGCCAGGGGTTCGCCGTAGTGGCCACCGAGGTTCGTAAACTGGCCGAACGTAGTCGAGGCTCGGCTCAGGAAATTAACGAAATTGCATCCAACTCGGTGGATGTCGCCGAAAGCGCTGGCAAGATAATAGACGAAATGCAGCCGCGCATTCAGCGAACGGCGGATCTTGTTGTGGAGATATCGGCATCGTCAAAGCAACAAAGGGATGGCGCCGAGCAAATCAATACCGGTATCCAGCAAATGAGCCAGGTTTCACAGCAAAGCGCCTCTTATGCTGAAGAATTGGCAGCCACAGCCGAAGAACTCTCGGGCCAGGCAGACTCGCTGATCGAGAACCTCTCCTTCTTCACTGTAGACCAGGACCGAAGTTCCCTGCGAGCGCAAAAGAAAATGCAGCAAGAAATGGCCGCCAGACAGGATCAGGAAGACTCGGTGTCGCCGGGTTCTGATTCAGAATCGGCCCAAAAGACGGCATCCAGAGCTCCCAGAATCAACGAAAAAGACTACGAAAAGTTCTAGTCAACGAAGCCAGGGATGCGGTAGCGCATTCTGATTACATTTTAAATCTTCTACTTAGTTATATCCATAGATAATTATACGGTGAATAGGAGACAAATGGTTGTATTACCTTGCTGTGTACTTTTCCAGGATTGTCGCCACACAAATTGATACTGATTCTCAAAGATGCAGGTAAAGCAGGCATCCAGCGCCAGAAAATCTCGGTCTCAGTGGGACCGCCCCTCCGCCCCCACCCTTTTCTGGTCACCGGGCCAAAGCCGATACAGAATTACAGAAATTGCTTGCAAGTATAGCTCTGCCCATGGCAATTCTTTACAGTTTTAGTCGTCCTATTTAAGTTAGTAGAGAGAGTCCGGTACAAAAGTACCCATTTTGGACTCAGGACATAAAGGAATTAATATGAGCAAAAGGATTTTGATCATCGACGACTCCCAGTCCATGCGTAGCTTCACGCGAATGGCGCTGGAAGGCGCCGGTTACGCGGTGGAAGAAGCCGTGGATGGGCAGGACGCTCTGGACAAGTTGGAGAAAGACAAGTTCGATACAATTCTGTCAGACTTGAACATGCCCAATGTAAATGGAATTCAGATGATCGAAAAAATCAGGGACGATGACCGCTACGAAGGCGCCCGTTTTACTCCGATAATAATGCTGACCACCGAGTCCGAAGAAGAAAAAAAGCAGCAAGGGCAGATGGCCGGCGCTCGGGCCTGGCTGGTAAAGCCATTCGCGCCCAGTCAACTGGTAGCTGTGATGCAAAAGATCTGTCCGCTGGATTGATCGACAGTAGCCAGGGCTGCCGAGCGCTACCGGCACAACAGAGTCAGAGCGCCCGCGTCGCGAATAAGCGTCCGGCATTGAGTCGCGGTTCAGAATTGCAGAAGGGGAATTGAATGCTTGAGATATCACAGGAAAGCGACCAGGGAACCATCTTGAAGGCCACGGGCTCCTGGACCATTGACCAGGCAAGGGGTATATGGACCGAACTCAAAAAGCACCTCAACGGAAACCTGGCCATCGATCTTCAGGGGATCGATAGAATGGACTCCAGTGGTTTTCAATTGCTAATCACCGCCAAAGCGATGAGCCAGAAATCCGGCAACATATGCAAGCTTCTCAACCACTCGTTGCCTGTATTGAAAATGATGGATCTGGCAGGTGTACTGGGGTCCATGCGCGATCAGGTAAGAATTAGCGCATCGAACAAAGAAGCCCTGCAATTAACCTATAGCCGAAACCGATATAGTATCTAACGAGTATTTCCGAATGGATCTAAACGAAATCCAGAAAGCCTTTGTAGTCGAAATCCGGGACCTCCTGGACCGGGTGGAAGACAGCCTTTTTCAACTGGAGCAGCAAACCACTCCGGCAGAGTTGGATGCGCTCTTTCGCGCCCTGCATACAATCAAAGGAAACTCGGGTATATTTCAGGCCAAGCGTCTGGAATCCTTTGCGCATACCGTTGAGAGTCTTCTGGACAAATATCGAAATGACCCGACGCTTTTCAGTCCGGGCGATGTCCCTCTTCTGCTGTCCTGTCGAGATCATATTGAATCGCTATCCACGGCTGAATTGTCCGAAGGCGCTACAGGCCAGATCCCCCAGGAGGTGGAAGACCAGGACCAGGATCTAAAGGCACAGATTGCCGTCAGGCTGGAAGAACTGGGTTCCACAGCCCCCGCCACCGAAAGCGTCGGCGCAGTTGTCGAATCGCCCTTACCTGCCTCCGCCTCCAACCAGGGACTGAATCATCTCCCCGGCCAGTATCATATTTCCTTTCGCCCGCCGCTGGATGCGATAAAGGCCGGACTGGATCCGCTTAACTTTGTGCGGTTCCTCAAGAACCTGGGCAATCTACAGTGCGTGTTCACCGTTGCAGACCGTCTACCTGAACCGGATTCTTTTGACCCGCAAGCAGCCTATCTGGGCTACGAAATCCTTCTGCAAAGCGAAGAAGACGAATCGGCAGTAGAAGACGCCTTTGAGTTCGTCAAAGAAAACGGTATCCTTCGAATTCATACATCAGGCAGTTCGGCGGCCGACTACGAAGAGACAATAAAGCTTCTTCCTGAATCCAGAGAGCGAATGCTTTCTATCTGGAAGGAAATGCCTTTCGAAAATCTCAGCTGGATTCAGCAGCTGGAATCCGGCGCGTCTTCGATGCCAGCCACCGTCGAAAGTGTGGCTCCCGCTCCTTCGGCTACGGCTGCGCCTTCGGTAAACATTGCGAAGGCAGCCGATGTAACCGCAAACGCAACAGCCCCTGCAAAAAAAGGCGCCGGTAGTTCGAACGTTGCCACCGCCACCGAACAAGCGACTACCGGGCATGCTACCCTGCGAGTAGATGCCAGTCGGCTGGATGCACTTATAAACCTGGTGGGGGAGCTGGTCATTCAGTCCCAGAGCCTCAAACAAATTTCCCGAGCCTCCAAGGACGCTTCACTGGGGGCCTCCACAGATAACATCGAACGTCTCATCGAAGATCTACGGCAGCAAAGTATGAGCCTTCGAATGGTAGAAATCGGTACGGTATTCCAGAAGATGCGAAGAGTGGTGCACGATGCCTCGCTCAATTTAAAGAAAAAGATCCAGCTCAAGCTAAAGGGCGAGGATACTGAACTGGACCGAAGCGTAATTGAACGGATTCAGGATCCTATGATCCACCTGGTCCGCAACTCCATAGATCACGGATTGGAAACGCCGGAAGAAAGAATCGCAGCCGGTAAAGGGGAAACGGGAACCATCGAACTTCGCGCCTACCAGGATATGGGCCACGTTGTTGTAGAAATCGAAGACGATGGACGCGGCGTTAGCACCGAAGCTGTTAAGCGACGGGCCGTGGAAAAAGGGATCATGACCGAAGACCAGGAAGTGGATCCGGATCAACTACATGAATGGATTTTCCATCCAGGTTTTTCTACCAAAGAGACAGTTAATGAGTATTCCGGACGCGGCGTTGGCCTGGATGTCGTAAAACAGGGTATCGAATCCCTGGGCGGGTCGGTGCAACTGAAAAGCGAGGAAGGCCAGGGCACCGTGATAACGCTCAAGCTTCCTCTTACACTGGCTATTATTGATGGATTTTTAATTCGAGCAGCGGGAGTGCACTTTGTTGTGCCCCTGGACATGGTGTATGAATGCACCGAACTGTCTGCTCACAAGCGAACCGGAAATGCGGGTAACTTCATCAACCTTCGGGGCGACGTGGTTCCCTGCGTCAACCTGCCCGAGGCCTTTCAGATGCAATCCACCAAAGCAAACGATTTAATCGTTTTGCAGCAAGGCGAGCACCGAGTTGGCCTGGTGGTGGATGAGCTTCTGGGAGAGTATCAGACAGTGGTGCGAAAAGGCGGCCGGGTATTGAGCAATTTGCCGGGAGTGAGCGGAGTTACGATACTGGGAACAGGGCAAATCGCCTATATCCTGGACGTTGGCTCGTTTTTCTCCAGGAAGACTGCGAAAGCCAGTTAGCGGCTCTTTTTGCGCCTACCGATACCGCACTTCGATTCGGTAGATTGTAATGGTTGGGGTCTGGTGGTAAATCATCGGGCTGTGTCGGTTCTCCGGGCTGTAAGCCCGCGGAGAGAACGGCGGACTTAAGGGACGGGGAGAAGGCCGTCCGAGGGGCTCGCCGGTTAGTTTTTTTCATTGAATGCCCGGGGAGTTCCGGGACCGAATTGGGAGATATACAGGATGTTAAAGAATCTATCAGTTAAGGCCAAGCTGAGCTCACTTCTAACAATGATGAGTGTGCTTCTGCTCGTCATTGGCTTTCTGGGTCTATATGGAATGAATGATGTAGTGGGCGGACTCCGTTCCGTTTACCAGGACCGGACGGTCCCTCTGGAGCAACTGGGGCGTATTCGCGCTCTCATGCTATGGAACCGAATAGCCATTACGGCGGCGGTGGCCAATCCAGACCCTACTATGGTTCGCGAGCAGGTGGAAAAAGTAGAGTCCAACCTGAAAGTGATCGATGAAGTTTGGGCCAAGTACATGAACACCTATTTGACCCCGGAAGAGAAGCGCCTGGCAGATAAATGGGCCGACGACTATCCCAAACTCCGGGATGAAGGCTTCAGAGTATCTATTGCCCAGCTCAAGGCCGGGGAAATCGAAGGGGCCTCCAATACCATTGCGAACAAGATTCGCCCTCTTTACGAGCCCGTGGGCGAAGGCATAGATAATCTGGTGGAGCTACAGGATCGAGTTGCTGCGGAGATATTTCGTAATTCAGAAGCGGAATACGAGATTATCCTGACAATAGCGATCATAGCGATCTCTGCGGGTGTTCTTCTGGGAATCCTGTTGGGCGTGATGATCATTCGAAGCATCACCAATCCCCTGGCCCGCGCAGTGGATCTTGCGAACCGCCTTGCGGATGGCGACCTTACCCACCAGGTATCGGTGGATTCAAAAGATGAAATTGGCCGATTGATGGATGCTATGCGCAACATGGTAGTCAAGCTTTCCGGAATTATTATGGAAGTGCGTCAGAACGCAGCCATCCTGAACCAGGTTTCGCAGCAGGTGAACTCATCGGCACAATCCATGAGCCAGAACTCCAATGAACTGGCCGCCAACGTCGAAGAAAGCTCCTCTACCATGGAAGAGATGGTTTCCAGCATTGTGCAGAACACGGAAAATGCCGGCCTTACAGAAAAGATAGCTCAGGAATCCGCTGGAGCGGCCAAAGAAGGTAGCAGTGCCGTAAGACGAACCATCGAAGCCATGCAGCAGATTGCAGATAAGATTAACGTGGTTCAGGAAATCGCCTACCAGACCAACCTGCTGGCTTTGAACGCCGCCATCGAAGCGGCCAGGGCTGGAGAGCACGGTCAGGGATTTGCCGTGGTTGCCACCGAAGTTCGAAAACTGGCCGAAAGAAGTCGCGGTTCCGCCCTGGAGATTAGCGAGATTGCCGCGAACTCGGTAGACGTAGCCGAAAAAGCCGGACAGCTCATCGAAGATATGCAGCCCAGCATCCAGAAAACGGCCGACCTGGTTGTGGAAATCTCGGCTTCTTCCAGACAACAGAAGGACGGAGCCGAACAGATCAACACTGGTATTCAGCAAATGAGCCAGGTGTCACAGCAAAGCGCTTCTTCTGCTGAAGAGCTGGCCGCTACCGCTGAAGAATTGTCCGGCCAGGCAGATTCTCTTATGGACAATCTGTCCTTCTTCAAGGTAGATGAATCCAGGGCACAGAAAAAGGCCGACAAAGCGGCCCGACAAAGAGCCACGGCAAACATGGCCCAGAATGCATCTAACGGTGGCGGGACAGCGCCGGAGTCATCCAGGGCTCCGGGCCACAGAGCGGCTTCGGCCCCCCGCGCCAATGAAAACGATTTCGAGAAGTTCTGAATCTATGGCAGCAGATAAGCAAATACTATCCTTCAACTGTGGAGACCAGGTCTTTGGTCTGGACATTTCCTTTCTACGGGAGATCATCGAGAATCAGACTCTGACTCAGATTCCACTGATGCCGGAACACATTCGTGGAGTCCTAAACCTCCGCGGCAATGTGGTACCCGTAATCGATTTGAAGGCAAGACTATGGGCCATCCCCACAAAGGTAAGCAAGCTGAGCTGCATACTGGTGGTGGAGTTCCACGGCCATGATCACACCGAAACCCTGGGACTCCTCGTGGATTCCGTAAACGAAGTCATTCGTGTGCCGGCGGACCACGTCGAGCATACTCCCGAACTGGGGGCTAAAATCCGAACGGACTTTATGGATGGAATCGCCAAGGTAAACGATGAGTTCATCATCCTGCTTCGAGCCGATATGGTTCTCAATCTGGATGAATTGGCCCAGGTCCATGAAACTCTGAAACTCACTGGCAAGGAAGTGCTGGAAAAGACAGAGGATGCAGAAGAAGAAAGCGATTCGGCCGAATCAAAAGCAGCCTCGATTGGCTCCGCTGCCAATGCCAATTCCAGCAGCAAAAGCTCCGGGGGCGGTTCGCAAGAAAACTTCTAAACCTGGCCCCGGCCAGGTTTAGAATCGCACCTACCGGAACCCATACTGTAGATTTCCTTCCGCGAAAATGTGTAGCCTACCGGTGAGTACTACTTCCTTTCTGAGCCGACAATAGAGAAGCCGCATTCGCGGAGGACCAATATGCTAAAAGCCACCACCATTCGGGGAAAACTCAGCCTAGTATTACTTGTCACTGTAGCTGCCTTGCTGCTTAACGGGGCCGCCGGCTTCTTTCTCAGCCGGGTCATGCATTCAGAAGTGCAGCACCTCTACGAAGAGGATGTTCAACCTTTAGAAGAGGTGTTCAAGTTCTACACCGCCTACTCGGTGCAAATGGTGGATGCCGTTCAGAAATACCGGGATGGGATCATCGACTCCACGGAAGCCGAAGGAAAAATCCAGCAAGCCCGAACGGCGGCCGAGGAGGCATGGGTGCTTTTGGCAGCCCATGAATTCTCCGAGGCCAATCAGGCTGTAATCAATCGCCTGAAGGAGCAGCGGCAAACTGCGGATACGGCTATTGATCGAGCGATTCGATTAATTCGGGCCGAAGACCGGGAGGGGTTGGATAATGCTTCCGGTAGTCTGTACCGGTCCATTGACCCAATGGCACAAACCTCGGAGGCTCTGATTCAAGGCAAGAAGGAAGATGCCCTCCGCTCGTATGAGAAATCAGGGACCCTGTTTACAACTTCAAGTGTTGGTCTGGCCATTTTCGTAACCTTGATTCTTGTGTTTCTGGGACTGTTTGTCCGCTCCATTTCAAAATCGATCAATCGCTCGGTGAGCGCACTGGGCAAAAATCTGGAAAACATTGCCGCCGGCGATCTGGAAACCTCGGCGCTGATCCAGCAGAAGGATGAACTGGGCAAGCTAAGCGAATCCGTAGAAGAAATGCGCCTCCAACTACAAAAGCAATTTGCCACCTCGGCAGTCTACCGGGCGGCCGTGGAAAATGCATCCACGAATATAATGATCGCAGATAATGATCATAACGTCATCTATATGAACGGTGTCATTCGCGGGATGTTCACGCGAGCCGAAGCGGACATTCGCAAGGCAATGCCGTTCTTTTCGTCCGAAGGGATTATGGGCAACAGCATCCACCGCTATCACAAGGATCCTCAGAGAATCAAAAACATTCTGGATAATCTCAGAGGGAACCACTTTAGCACGGTGGAAATCGGTGGACGAACATTCAACCAGGTGTTCAGTCCTATACTGGACGAAAAAGGAAATCGCCTGGGAATTGTGGCGGAGTGGATGGACCGCACCGAAGAAGTGGCCGCCGAGAATCAGGTGCTCTCCATAATTGCAAGAGCTCAGGAAGGTGATCTGGACGCTCGCATGGACCTCAAAAGCGAGAATAACTTCATCGTCAGCGTGGCGGACAATATGAATAGCCTGCTTAAGATTGTGGATGGTTTCGTTAAGGAGATCTATGAGTCCATGTCCAGGCTCGCCACCGGCGACTTGCAGGCCAGGATTCAACGCGAATACCACGGTAGATTCGAAGAGATCAAGGATGCCTTTAATCGCTCCATGGACAAACTGGAAGTGACCGTCGACGAAGTAAGGCAAAACGCCGACATTCTCGAGAAGGTTTCGCAACAGGTAAACGCAACAGCGCAAACCCTCAGTCAAAATGCTTCCGAGCTTGCAGCCAACGTAGAGGAAACCAGCGCAACCCTGGAAGAAATGACTTCGAGCATTACGCAGAACTCGGAAAACGCCACACTAACTGAAAAGATTGCCAGCGAATCGGCCAAAGGGGCCCAACACGGCGGCGATGCGGTGACGCGCACCATTGATGCCATGCGCGAAATCGCAGAAAAGATCGGGTTCGTTGAAGAGATTGCCTATCAAACCAACCTGCTGGCGCTGAACGCCGCTATTGAAGCGGCCCGAGCCGGCGAACATGGCAAGGGATTCGCCGTTGTTGCCACGGAAGTCCGCAAACTGGCCGAAAGGAGCCGGAACTCCGCCCAGGAAATCAGCAAGATCGCCGAGCACTCGGTGGACGTAGCGGAAAATGCCGGTTCGGTAATCCGGGACATGTTGCCCGGAATTCAGAAAACCGCCGACCTGGTCACGGAAATCAGCGCCTCTTCCAATCAGCAGAAGGATGGCACGGAACAGATAAACGGTGGCGTCCAGCAGATGAGTCAGATCTCGCAAAACGGCGCCGCCAGCGCCGAAGAATTGGCCGCCACAGCCGAAGAATTGTCCAGCCAGGCCGAATCCCTGACCGAAAACCTCGCCTTTTTTCAAACCATGGGTCGTACGGATTCGTCAAAAGAGCTGCAAGAAATCCAGAGGCGCGCGGAAGAGCTCAGCAAGATTTCCCGAAGCGCAAGAGGGTCGGAGCAACAGACATCGCCGAACTTTAAAGAAGGCGATTTCGAAAAGTTCTGACGGCTCGGCAGTCTCCCAAAATATCTCCGAGGTGCTGAACGCAGAGATGCGGAACGCCGAGGCGCCGAACTCCCGGGTCCGGGCCGCCGCATCCGGGGTTCCGCGCCTCGCAGCAAACCTTCTAGTTTCCGATCCATGACTTCAGATGGCCCCCTGGCTGCAGGATTTGCAGGAGAGTCGGATTCCACGCCCGGTTTCCGAACAGACTGTACCGGGCTTCATCCACCTTCGGCCTGGAATGGACGGGCTTTTTACTCGACCTTCTGGAACCGGACTCTATATTGTCCTCGGTGCGCCACGGACCCTTTCCGGCGAAGTCCGCATGCATCCAGGGATAATCTTTCCCGAACCATCCGTGGCCCCAACCAACTCGAACACAGGAAGGTACCATGAATCCAGGATTCAGGAAGATCCAATTTGCACTTTCATTAATCGTCTTTCTAGGCGCAGGCGCCCTGTCCGGCGAGGAAGAGGCGCTCAAGCGGCTGGAGCCAATACGGACCGATAGTCCGCGAGAGACAATGCAATCGTTTATGGATGCCATGAACGATTACAAAGAGGGTAAAGAAAAAGGGATCTCCGAAAAAGAATCCAGGATTCAGGATGCTATGCGCACCCTGGACCTGTCGGAAATACCGGCGGTAACACGAGAAGAGAAAGGTCGCGAAGCGGCCATGCTTCTGAAAGAGGTAATGGACCGGGTCATCGTTATTGATTATGAACGGATCCCGGGAGAGGGATCTGACGAGGAACCCCTGCCTCAACGATGGAGATTGGCCGGCACCGAAATTGTTATACTGAAAAAGCAGGATGGCGAACGCGCGGGCGAATACCTGTTTAGCGCCACTACAGTAGAGCGTAGCCGCGAATTCTACGAAAAGGTGCAGGATCTTCCGTATAAGGACGGTTCAGGGGGTGGCGCTGCCTATGAAGACCCCTGGATGGACCAATACATTCCCGCCTGGGCCCAGAAGAACGTGGTAGGATTGTTCACCTGGCAATGGATTGGATTGGCGCTGGTAATACTGCTCGGTTTGATCATTCGCACCATCGTTAAATTCTCGGTGGGCAAGCTTGTCATCCTGGTAAGCAAAAGCGAAACTAAATGGGACGACAAAGTGATCGATGCTTTGCGCGGACCCACTGGTTTTGCCATTGCGACTCTGTTCTGGTATTTTTCGCTTAAATATCTCCGATTCGACGGCGGAGTACTTACCTTCTTTAACGTCATAATTCAGATTCTGTTCAGCGTTAACTTCATCTGGCTGGCCTACAGACTTACCGGCGTGGCCACCGAATACATGACGGCTCTGGCCTCAAAAACCGAATCAACCCTCGACGATCAACTGGTTCCGCTGCTTTCCAGAACTCTGAAAATCTTTGTTGTTGTTTTTGGAGTTCTGGTAACCATCCAGAACCTGGGCATCAACGTTATGAGCGTTCTGGCCGGTCTGGGTATTGGAGGTCTGGCATTTGCTCTGGCCGCCAAGGATGCTGTAGCCAACTTCTTTGGCTCCCTGATGATTCTTTTCGACAAACCTTTCCAGGCCGGCGAATGGATCAAGGTGGGCGAAGCGGAAGGAACCGTGGAAGAAATCGGTTTTCGGTCTACGCGAATCAGAACCTTCTACAATTCCTTGATTTCCATTCCCAACGCGGAACTGATGAATGCGAAAATCGATAACATGGGACGCCGAGAATATCGCCGACTGCTTTTGAAACTGGGCGTTACCTACGATACAGGGCCCGATAAACTGGAAGGGTTTCTGGAAGGAATCAAAAACATTATCAAGGCCAATCCGCATACACGAAAGGACTACTACCATGTGGTCTTCCATGAATACGGACCGGACAGTTTGATCATTATGGTCTATGTCTTCTTCAAGGTGCCCGACTGGTCCAGCGAACTTGTGGAGCGTCAGAATCTGATGCTGGAGATCTACCGCCTGGCCCAATCCATGGGCGTGGAATTCGCCTTCCCTACTCAGACCCTTCACGTGGAGACTTTTCCGGAAAAAAAGGCCTACCGCGTTGCCCAGGAGAAACCAGTGGAAGATATCAAGAAGATCGCTTCGGAGTACGGCCCCGGCGGATCCCAGGCCAAACCTTCCGGTCAGGGTATCTTTGTCCCGCCCCATACGGAGTAAGCGATGCGCTCCCTTCGGGTAACAGTAAAACCTAACTGCAAGACCGTTGGGATTGAAAAGCCGGACCCGGACCATTGGATTGTGAAGGTCCGGGAACCGGCTACCGAAGGGAAGGCCAATCGTGCGGTAATACTTGCGGTGGCCCGGGAATTGGAGGTACCGCCCTCTTCGGTAACCATCCATCGGGGAGAAAAAGGCAAGGAGAAGCAGCTTCGTATCATTTAGCCGGCCATAGAATAATCCTTTCGCTGATCAAGGGCGGCACAAGGTATACCCTCCCCGGGTATACCGGCCCCTCTGATCCCGAACGACTGAATCGAAAACAATTGACAGTACAGCGTATCCTTCGCTTCCTCTTAGCAGGAGAAATAAATGTCTATAAAAGATGCATCCCTACATACGTTAAAAACATCCTCCGGCGATGTTAAGATCCACAGGTTGGACATCATAGAAAAGGAAGGCCTGGGAAAACTGGACAAGCTTCCCTTCAGTATTCGAATCCTTCTGGAAACCGCCATTCGAAACCTGGATGGATATCGTGTGGAAGAAGCGGACATCAAATCAGTGGCCGCCTACGATGCAAAAAAACCCTCCAGCAAAGAGTTCCCCTACCTGCCTGGCCGCGTGGTGCTGCAGGACTTCACAGGCGTACCCTGCGTTGTAGACCTGGCCGCGCTTAGAAGCGCCATGGTAAGAATGAAAGGAGACCCTGCACGAATCAATCCTCAGGTGCGGGTAGACCTGGTAATCGACCACAGTATCCAGGTGGACTACTTCGGACAGAACGATGCTCTCATCAAGAACATGGAACGGGAATTCGAGCGAAATCAAGAACGCTATGAATTTCTAAAATGGGGCCAGCAAGCCTTCCAGAACTTCGGAGTTGTACCTCCTGGCGCCGGTATCGTCCACCAGGTAAACCTGGAATACCTGGCCGGGGTAGTTCTACAAAAAGACGGAGTGGCTTTCCCGGACAGTCTCGTCGGAACGGATTCGCATACAACTATGATCAACGGCCTGGGTGTCCTGGGCTGGGGCGTGGGCGGTATTGAAGCGGAAGCTGTTATGCTGGGCCAGCCAATGTACATGCTGCTGCCGCAGGTTGTGGGCTTCAAGCTCAAAGGGCAATTACCCGAAGGCGCTACCGCCACCGACCTGGTACTTACCGTCACACAGATGCTACGAAAGAAAGGCGTGGTAGAAAAGTTCGTGGAATTTTATGGTCCGGGGCTGAGCAGCATGGGCCTGGCGGACCGGGCTACCATCGCCAACATGGCTCCTGAATACGGCGCCACAACGGGCTTCTTCCCGGTAGATGCCGAAACCCTGGATTACATGCTTCGAACGGGAAGAACCAAAGAACAGATAGATCTGGTAGAAGCCTATTACAAGGAACAGGGCATGTTCCGTACAGACGACTCTCCTGATCCCGTTTATTCGGACAGTCTGGAGCTGGATTTGAGCACCGTAGAGCCTTCCCTGGCCGGCCCCAAGCGACCCCAGGATCGTATCGCCATGAGCGGACTAAAGAGCAAATGGAACGACCTGATGAAGTCCCCTGTAAAGGAAGGCGGATACGAACTGGACGATCAGGCTCAGGCGCGAAAAGGGCATATAAAAAACGGATACGAAGCCGAAATTACTCATGGCGATGTAGTAATCGCCGCAATCACTTCCTGTACAAACACTTCGAACCCTAACGTAATGGTGGGCGCGGGATTGCTGGCCAAGAAAGCGGTGGAAAAGGGACTGGAAGTTAAACCGTACGTTAAGACCTCGCTTGCGCCCGGGTCACGCGTGGTAACCGACTACCTGGACCGCTCCGGACTTACCGAATATCTGGATAAGCTGGGATTTCAGACAGTGGGATACGGTTGCACCACCTGTATTGGTAACTCGGGCCCGATTCCTGAACCCGTTGTAGATGCCATCAACGAAGGCAACCTGGTGGCGGCTTCGGTGCTTTCCGGCAACCGCAACTTTGAAGGTCGAATTTCCCCGCACGTTAAGGCCAACTTTCTGGCCAGTCCTCCGCTGGTAGTAGCCTATGCACTGGCGGGTACAATGGATATCGATCTTACAAAGGATCCCATTGGCAAAGGCAAAGATGGAAACGATGTATTTCTAAAGGATATCTGGCCTACAGCTGAAGAAATCCATAAGACCGTCACCTCCTCTATTGAGCCCGAGATGTATACCTCGCGCTACGGAAACGTTCGTGTGGTAAACGAGATGTGGAATGACATCCCGGTTGCAGAGGGCCAGATCTACAAATGGCAGGACAGCTCTACCTACATCCAGGAGCCGCCTTTCTTCATCGACATGCCGCTTGAGGTACCTTCGCTGGAAGACATTAAAGGCGCACGCTGCCTGGTCAAGGTAGCCGATTCGGTCACCACCGACCACATTAGCCCGGCCGGAGCCATCGCAAAGGACAGCCCGGCCGGCAAGTATCTCCTGGAAAATGGCGTAGAAACCAGAGAGTTCAACTCCTACGGGTCGCGAAGAGGAAACGACCGCGTGATGACACGGGGAACCTTTGCCAACATTCGATTGCGAAACCAGCTCGCCCCGGGTACCGAAGGGGGTATAACCAGGCTACTGCCCGAGGGCAAGCAGATGTCCATCTATGAAGCCAGCCTGGAATATAAGAACCGAAACATTCCGCTGGTAGTGCTGGCTGGCGCCGAATACGGAACCGGATCTTCTCGGGACTGGGCCGCTAAAGGAACCTTCCTTCTGGGAGTGAAAGCGGTCATCGCCACGAGCTTTGAAAGGATTCACCGCTCCAACCTGGTTGGTATGGGGGTGCTGCCCCTGGTCTTTCAGGAAGGACAGAGCCATGAAAGCCTCGGGCTCACTGGAGAAGAAACATTTGAGATTCTCGGCCTTTCGGATGATCTGAAGCCAAGACAGGAGCTAACCGTAAAGGCGGATGGTAAAGAATTCAAGGTGATTTGCCGGCTGGATAATCCGGTGGAGATCGACTATTATAAGAATGGAGGTATACTGCAAACCGTACTTCGCTCCTTTGTGAAAGACGGTTAAGAGGTACCCCAAATCCAATCCACCTCCGGGTCGGAACACCGGAAGGAGGTAACACTATGAAAAAAACAGCAATACTGCTACTGGGAATTCTTCTTCTGGCTGGCAATGCCTGCACAGCAGAAGCCGAGGAAAATCAGGAACACTCTATGAACGATGTAAAGACAATGATCGACAATGGCGCCCTTGTGGTAGACGTTCGCTCGCCGATGGAATATAACATGGGCCATTTCCCGGATGCGAAGAACATCCCGATCACGGAGCTACAAAGAAGAGTAGATGAGGTCGGACCAAAAGACCAGCCTATCGTTGTCTATTGCGCCTCCGGAGCAAGAAGCGAAACCGCACGAAACTTCCTCAAGTCCATGGGCTATGATAACGTGGTGAACGCGGGCGGTTTGTCCAACATGCCCCGGTGAGTAGTCTCTGAGCTCATTGAGTATAACCTGGGACCGGGCCTGCATGATTGTCATTGCAGGCCTTTTTCTTTTCCGGGCCCCGGTCTATGCGCCGGATACAGAGTTTATCGTCGGCGGATTCAGTAGCGATACGGCCATTCCGATCTTGATGGCCAATTCGGATTATTTCTCCCCTTTCAGCCTATACTACTGGGGCCAGGATCGTTTCGGCGCCTGGCCATTCCTGGTTCTTCGTTTGCTACCAGACGTTTCCGATTTTCAAGTGTTTCTGGCGATGTTCGTCTATCTTCATGCGGGGTTGCTGGTATTCTTCTGGAACCGGGATCCGTTCGCCTTTCTGTCTGTGCTATCTCTGCTACATATCTGGCAGGGAACATCCGGTTTTCTTTTCGACATAGCTCAGCCCTACGGTTGGCAATTGGGCTCCATTTTGATTGCCCTTACTTGCCTGGAGTCCACAAACAGAACAGCCCGAGCCGCCGGGGGATTTTTATCCGGGCCGGCCCTATGCACCGGGCTTTTTTCCTTTCTGGCCATATGGCTCAGTCCTTCGAGCATCCTCTACTTTTTGGCTTATCCGATATTGCGCCTGGCGCCCACAGACGGACTCCGTTCACTGCTTTCCAGCGCTCAGATCTCGCGCCTGTTCCGGCTCTGGATACCGGCAATTGCGGCCTATGTCGCGCATTCGCTCTTGCGAAGAAGCGTGGTAGCCTACAATAAAGAGGCTTTCTACAACAAATTCGAAACTCCTCTACGCTGGCAACTCGACCTGGTCACGCCGGCCTGGAAAGCGGTGCTACAGAGCCTGCAGACTCCGGAGATTATTCTCTGGGCGCTAACGCTGATCATGCTGACCTTTCTGGCCATGGCTCTCTTTTTAGGCCTGGGGAAATGGGCCCGCTTCGCACGACGGTATCCTATGGAAGTCAATTTGCTGGCTGCTTCATTGCTGTTCCTTCTGGCTCTGCTTCCCTTGAACTGGTTCTATCTGAATCAGTTCGGAATCCGCTACATTGCACTCCCTCGTTTCCTTATGGTAACCGGAGTCCTCCTGCTGATTCTTCGCATGGCGTCTCGACTAAAACCCCCCTTTCAGCTGTCCATTCGATACGCAGGACTGGCCCTGCTGGCCGTCACATTGCTCTGGACACCCGGCGTCTTACCGACTCGAAAAGAATCTGCCGGTTACCAGGAGAGGAAGCGAGTTGCCGAGTTCCTGGAACGAGAATACCCGGGCATTCCCATTCTGGGCAACTACTGGGAGACCTATGTGTACGCCGCCTTGCAGAATCGCCGGAACATTCCGCAACCGGGCACCGGTCAGTATCAGCGCACTCCTTTTCTGGTGCCAGAGTTCCTGGAAGCTTCCACAATAATCGTCAATCATCGAGGGTACGATAGGACTGTAGAATCTGACGGCAATCCCCTGACCTACTTCCGATTCAGAAGTCAGCAGTATAAGCTGGAAGAACACTTCCAGTCGCAAGGAGTTCCTTTCTCCGCCTACAGTCTGGTCCGATAGCTTCACATTGGCCTGCTTTCTGATTCGCTTTTTTTCGAGGGCCGTTAAGTTCTTCTTCTGGATTTCGATATCTATAGAACAGGCGGAGGACAGCAGTGGGCAGCATATATCCAATCATCGTTTCTGCATCGAACACTCAGGGAGTCGATGATCTACAAATCCTGGCCATTCTGGAAAGCGATGCCAGTCTGAAGATTCGACTGCATGGAGATTTAAGCCTGGCCAACCATGGATCTCTGCGCTCGCTACTGGAAGACGTTCTTGAGAAAAGCAGTCAAACCGAAGTGCTGGCAGATCTTTCAAGAGTGAACTCCATAAGCTCCAGTAGCTTTGGCGCCCTGGTGGATTTCTCCAGAAGACTGAAAAAACAGAATCGTCGATTCTTGCTTCAGAACCCATCCGAGAGCTGCAGACGCGCCATGAATCTCTTGAATCTCGGATCCTTTCTGGAAGTGCAATCACCATAATCCGGTCCCTGTCCTCTTCCAAATTTGGTCCCGCCCGAGCCGCTTCAATTAGCGAACAGCAATACGGGACCGCTCGCGGCTCGGCACTGTTTTCACGGCGGCAGGCTCGCTGGCTCAAGCCGCCGGTCTTTGCATTGCTTCCATCCCGGCCGCCGGCCGCGCAAGTTTGCTGGCCCTCCTTCGCGCCACAACCCCCTCAAAGTATTCGTCGTAGTTGGGAAAGTTCGTTCCACATATGCGATCCCAGAAGTTGAAATAGAGGCTAAAGTTACCGTTGAAGTGCGAATGATGCATGTTATGGTGCGTTGATGTGTTGATCCACTGAGTGATACGACCCCGGGTCCATCCGGCGGGAAACACTTCGTAGCCGGAGTGCCACCAGATATTCATGATCATGGCGTAACCAATGTGAACTAGTATCACTGCCGGGTGTATGGGCACAATGAAAGTGAATAATGGCAAGTAAATGGCCTCCAGAAACGCTTCGTATCCATTAAAAGCATAGGCGGCGAAAGGACTGGGATTGGTAGAACGATGATGCGTCAGATGCACCAGTTTAAACCAGGGCTTCTTATGTACCAATCGATGCATCCAGTAGAACCAGGTTTCATGCCATATAGTCACCGCCACAAGGCTGAAAACGGCGTATCCCATGCCGAACTCGGAAAAATCAAGATAAACCTGATTCCAGCCCGCTTTTCCCATGGTGATGCTGGCTATGGCGATGCTTGAAAACACAAGGAGGGTTACGAAGGACCACCGTATCTCATGCCAGATCTTGCCGGAATCCGGCCACTTCTGTTGGATTCTTGATCCAATGTATCGGCGCTTTCCCCAGACCCAGACTACGAGAAACAGTAATCCAGCCACCGGATAGTACCGCACAAAATTCATAAAGAACTGAAATCGGGCTACCTGCCCCACACAATCCCATGATAGTTCACAACTCAAAGCTTCCATATATACTCCCTTGCGCGCCCTTACAGACACTTTGCAGGCTGCGGGCATCCGATGCTGCCGAATGGCCCGCCGGACGGTCTATGTCCGGGCATTCCGTTTCCGATGGGCCCTGGTGACGCTCCAGGTCCGGAACACAGCCTTCGGATTCATGGGTAGATAATATCAGATTTTCGGGAAAGGGTCGTCCGGTGCTATACAATCGGACCAAAAAAAGGGACCGGTTTTATACAACCGTTCTCGCCCTTCCAGGCGGCACTGGAGCACGTCTAATCCGTGCGAGAGCCCTGCTGTTTTCGAAACTGGCCTGGACTGAGACCCGTATGCCGTTGAAACGCGTCGTTGAAGGTGGATTTGGAATTGAATCCAACGTCATAGGCGATAGAGAGTACCGTGCGCTCCCTTTGCGAAAGCAAGAGATCACATGCGGCCTTAACCCGGTACTGGTTTACCAACCCGGCAAAGTTTTGCCGCAGATGATGATTAATGTATTCGGAGAGTTGATGCGCCGTGATGTCAAGCCTGGAGGCCAGTTCCGGCAAGCTAAGGTCCTCGTCCTTGTAGGCTTCCTGCTCCTCCATGATTCGTTTCAACCGGATTTCCAATTCATCCAGGCTAATGCCGCCCAGCCGGGACCGTTGATATCGATTTCGTTCCTTGTCTCTTTGGACTACCTGCTCCAGATCGTAGAAGAATTGCGGATATCGTCGTTGCACGATGTAAATCGTGGGGGCATTGAAGGCCACAATCGTAATCGAAATCGCAAGCCAGTCATAATTCTTTGTTAGGAGGGCGATTACGGCCACGAAAGTGCCCATCACAATCAATGCAGGAAAAAGCAGGGATGCCCGAACTACCGATTCCTTCTTCAAACTGTCCAGACTGATTTCCGAATACAGGTCCTTGAGAGTCCAGAGCATATAGAATATGTTATGGAGCAATCCTGCCAGAAATAGGTAGGCCCCAACTCCCTCCGGTTGCCCGGCATAGAGGCTTTCGATTCGCTGAAGTTTAACGGATGTGGGCTGTAGCCAGGAAGGTATCAGTAGCAAGACGGCTACCGCGGCAGGAATAAAGTGCAGAGCCAACCTTCCGAATCTAATCGTCTGACCCAGAACCCGATCAAGCAAGAAGGCCCGGATGAGCGGTCCGAGAAACCAGAGCACAGGAAGGGTGGTTTCGAACAACGGGGCCACCAGATGCATCCTTTTCGTAAGGATGAGCCAGGCACGAACCAGGATCAGCGAGAAGCCAAGCAGAATCGAAAACAGGGCAATATGGCGAGCCTGAAGCTGGGCCACAAACAATTCGCCCAGAGCGAAGACCAATGCCAGAAAGGCGAAAGCAGGCAAATAGTCCAGTGGCTGCAAACCGCTCATGGCACCAATTTGTATTGCCTGACTTCCACATCCAGCAGCTTTCCAGGAGAGACAAATAATCGGCGGAGTTCGCCGTAAGTAGTTGACTTCTGCAAAACCGGATCTCCATTCATGCCATGATCAGGATTGGCAAACCCCGATTGAGCGCCTTGCTAAGCCGGCGACTGGCCCTACTGGCAACTGTAACTATTCTTCTTTCCTGCGGTCCGTCTGACCGAATCGAGGCACAAACCGAAGATGGCGAAATCATTAGATCCTTTGAACGGTTCTCCGAGCTTCACGACCGGGGCGAGTTCAACGGAGTAGTGCTCCTGGCCAGGAACGGAAAGATCCTGTATCATAAAGCTCTGGGCATTGCCGATTATCGCACAAACAGGCCTCTGCGACCGGATTCGATCTTCAATCTGGCTTCGGTTTCGAAGCCAATTACGGCCACGGCCGTATTGATCCTTGCCGAGCAGGGAAAGCTAAAGCTTCAGGACCGGGCAGTGCAGTATATCCCGGAACTGGCTCAATACGGTTCCGGCGCCAGTCGCATCACCATAGAGCAGTTGTTGAATCATACTTCGGGCCTGCCCGACTATGAAGAGCTTGCGGATGAATATTTTGACGAGAGTGGTCAACCAGAACCCATTCAGGATTTCGTCACGAATAGCGATATTCGAGAGATGATGATAGAAGAGCAGCCTGGACTACAGTTCGCTCCCGGAAGCGAATACAGCTACAGCAACACAGGTTATCTGGTACTGGCAGACATTGTAGAAAAGGCCAGCGGTGAGAGCTTTCCCGAGTTCTTACAGCAGCAGATTTTCAAGCCCTTACGGATGAAAAACACATCCGTCTGCACCGCCCGAAACCAGCCGCCGGAGAAAGCCATAGGCTTCTATGAGGAGGACGGTGCGTTCGAACTCGATGATTTGGAGTTTTTGGACGGTGTCTACGGAGACGGCAATGTGTGCTCCACCGTTGAAGACCTGCTGAAGTTCGACCAGGGCCTACGGACCGGAAAGCTACTGAAATCCGACCTGGGTTCTGCGGCGTTGCGGCCCGGAACACTGATCGGCGGTGATCCGATTGAATACGGTTACGGCTGGGAGATCTCCGAATCGGGCCTGGTGTCGCATACAGGCTCCTGGACCGGTTTTCGAACCTACTTTATTCGCGATCTGGAGGAGGGCTACACTGTCATAGTGCTGGACAATTCCTCCAATGACGAACTCTATGAGCAGGTAGACAGCATTCTGGAAGCGGCCTTTCCCTGATTGGCCGAAAGGCCGACATGATCGAAATAATTATCTTTTTCCTGGGTACCGCATTCACTCTCGGAATTCTGGCAGTGCCAATCTATCTTCTGGTCAAGGTTTCCAGCCTTTCCCGGCGGATTGGCCATCTGGAACGAATTCTAAACCAGTCCCCCGAAGTCCTCAGGCAATCGCAGGCTGCATTCGCAAAGCCCCCCGGCTATAGTCAGGCTAAAAGCCCGGTTCCCGGTATCTCGCAGTCGCCTCCTGAAACACACCCAGCGACGCCCACTGGTCGTGGGCCGGTACCTGCTGCGGGGGTTGCAACGGACACCACAACGGCAGCCATTTCCGACCCTGGATCCACCGCGAGCACAGTTCCGGCCAGTGCGCAAGCCGGGCCTGTGGCAAAAAGCGCGGTTGCACCCGCCGGCGTTTCGCCCCTCCAGCGCCCCGAGGTTGGCCCGCGCAACAAAGTTGGCGCCAGCCATCCCTCTACTGCCCCGGAATCAACGGCTACGCCGGCTGTCCAGAAGTCGGATACGCCGGATTGGTGGAAGAAGCTGGAAAGGTCCCTGGCCGAGAATTGGACGGGAATACTGGGAACGCTCATACTGGTAGTGGGTGTGGGCTTTCTGGGCGTCTATGCGGCGCTGAATATGGGTCCATTTACCCGTTTTCTAATGGTACTGGGCATAGCCGCCGCCCTCTTTGCCGCTTCCCTTTTTCTGGTTCGCCACAATCACTGGAAACCGGTGGCCTACTGGCTTCGCAGCGGCGCCGGCGCAGTGCTTCTGGTGGCCTGTCTCGGTTCGGCCCTGTTTCCGGCCATGCAATGGATTCACGATGAAAACCTTGCGCTGGCGGTGATTCTGGCGGGAGTGGCTGCCAATCTGGCCTTGAGCTGGTGGGCTTCTTCGCAGGCTTTCGCATCCATACATACGGTACTCGCTGTAGCGACTGTGCTCATTCTTCCCAAAAGCGCCCTGCTATTCAGTATTGTGGGCGGCATCAGCGTTTTTAGCACGTATCTATCCTATCGCGCAAAATGGGAGTTCCATCTTTTGCAGGCGGTGTCCGTATTCTTTCTGGCAAGCCTGATTTATGGAATGCATTACGGCGCCCCGGAAAAGGACGTGGAGCCCGCCATTCGATGGATTGGCCTCGTATCCACAGGCGCAGTGAGTATCCTGGCTCTATTGATTCATTACCGGTCCCGATACAGGGCTCGTAACTTTGAGCGATGGCCTTTCATTTCGCACATAGTTACCTGGGCTACTGCGGCTTCCGGCTTCGCCCTCTACTCTACCGGATCCAAATACAACACAATCGTTCTGCTGATAATCGCCGCTCTCGTCTACGCTCATGCCCGAAGGGCGCGCAAAAGCGAAACTACCTGGCTTTATCGAACCGACTCCATAATGGCCCTTTTCATCGCAATATTCGGGGCCCTGACCCTGGAACGATGGCAGTGGGATGCGCTGGCCACCGGTCTGGTGATCTCATTTCTGCTTTTTGCTTTTTCTGTGGCGGCCAGTCTGGAAAAGGAAACCCTGCTTCGCAACCTGGGAGCCGGACTGTTGCAATTTTGCTGGCTGAGCATCCTCACCATTGCAGCCGCCGAGGCAGATCCAGAGAAGCTCATTTATCAGACCGCTATCGCATTGATTGGTCTGCTCTTAACCGTAATCTATATCTGGTTCGACACCTACCAGGCCCCACAGGAACCCCTGGATACCAGACTGGACGCTACGTTCGGTATCGATCCCGGAAGCGCTCTTTCGCCGGCCGGAATCTTCGCAGGACTCTTCCTGGCGCTGGTTGCATTTCTGATTCGGGACCTGGCAAATGCCGAGTACTACGTGGCGGCTCTGGCTCTGGCAATACTGGTGGCTCGCCATACCACTCGAATGATTCAGCTCGTTTCGGGCTTTTTTCCGGCCATACTGGCTTTGCACGCTCTTGTCATCTACCGAGCCATGGATCATGGTCCGGCCCTGCAGTTATTCACCGACGCTCCGTTGCTAGCATTGCTGGTTGCAGCGACATTGCTTTGCACCTTCAAGAACAGGGAAGCAGCCGCAGCTATCCAGAGTCGACTATCCGTAGGATTGCTTGTTGCTCATCTCGCTGTACTGATCTTTGTCCTTACCGAGCCCCTTTCCAGTTTGCTTCCCGGTGTACTCTGGCTTCTCCTGTCGGTCTTTTTGCTGGAGGGCCACACGGCGCTTCGCCGCCAGGAATCCCGCGCCTGGCTTAAACCGGTTCGTCTTTCCGATCCGGTGCTCTTTCTGGGCGCTCTAATGTTTGTGGCTTTATTTCTGATATCCCACTTCATAGTCCACTTACAGAGCGAATCCCTTCTAGGGCCGGTGCGGGCGCGCTTATTGATTCAGATCTTTGCTATAGGCGTATTCCTTTACTGGGCGCTTTCGCAGCCCGTAGCAGAAAAGCATGATTCCGGCATCCTGCATCGAATACCCACTGGATTCTGGGAACTGGCCATCCTGTTTGTGACCATCGCCTTTGCTCTGGAAATGGACCTGTGGCTTCCGGTGGTCTGGGTTCTGGTCGCTCTACTGCTCGCCATGTCGCGGCTCATGCATTTCCTTCCGGCCCGGCTTTCGCTGTATTCCATGGCTTTTTTCTGGACCTCGGTCATCCATACTTCCTTCATTTCCAGTTCCAGCCCGTCCCCCTCGCATTACTGGGCCGATCAATCCTGGCTGGCCGGTATCCTGGCCATAGCGGGCCAACTGGGATATTTGATTCTGCATTATACCTATCTGGCAGCACGACAGAAGCCGGGCACTCTGGACTGGCTAAGCGCTCGAATGGAAGGCATGACCGCGAAACTCCAGGACAAACGGGATCTGGCCCTGTTTTATCCGCTGTTTCTGTCTGTGGCCCTGTTTCTATTCTGGACGTTCGATAGTTCGCTTCTCACCCTTCTCTGGATGATCGAGGTATTTGTGGTCTTCTTCGTTGGCCTGAAGCTGAATCAGGACCATTTCAGGTATGTGGCGCAAGGAGCCATGGTTCTTTGTTTAATCAGGCTAATCTTCTTTGATCTGAGCCAGTCCAGTATCGTAATGCGCGCTTTCGTTTTTCTGGGCGTAGGCGGTATCATGATCTTAATGAACGTAATCTATCGTAGATTTCGCACCGAAGAGCTTAAGACCGACGCCGAAAAAGATCAGTAAGGTATGGTAGCCGGTGGATTGTGTTAACACTGAAGGAATGGCCTTTATGCAGAGCCCGCCGCCTGGCCACAGTCCGAGCTTGCGCCAGGGCCCGGTGCAGGCCTGGCAAACAAAGGGCGTAGTAAAAAGACTGTCATTTAATTGGATCAAATTTCTCGCAGGAGCAAACCATTGACCATTCGCAATATCGCTCTATTAGCCCTGGCAATCGCTGGAATTGCATTGTCCGTCATCATTGGCCTTTTTCAGCCGGATAAAAACCTGCCCCCAACAGCGGCGCCCCTGTTCGAGTTAATGGGGAAACCGTTAAAGACCGCCGATCGCGCTTTGACCAGGGTTCTACCTATAAGTGATCTGGACGAAAGGGAACTGGGAGAAGCCATTGCGCTAAGGTACGCATCCTACCGCGAAGAAGGCGTCCCGGAGCAGAAGTATCTGGATGAACTGGTCCAGGCTCTTACGCGAAACAACGAAAAGGGATTTGAGTATCGAGTATTCATTCTTCCTTCCAGTGTTCCCAACGCGGCCGCGGCGCCCGGCGGGATACTATTCGTCACCAGCGGACTGCTGACGATGGTAGAAACCGAGTCCGAACTGGTGTCGATCCTGGGGCATGAAATCGGCCATGTGGAGCTTTCGCATTGCATGGATATGGTGCGGTTCCAGTTGCTGGCCCAGAAAATCGACTCCAGGCCTCTGGGCGAAATCGCCGATATTGCCGTGGGCATCATGCTACGGCCATCGTTCAGCAAAACCCAGGAAGCGGATGCTGATCGATACGGATTTGGTGTCTTGATACGCGAGGCCTACAACCCTTTTGGCATGGCCAATGCCTTTGACAAATTGGCCGCTCTGGATCCGTCCAGTATGGACCGGGCCAACCCACTGTATGAGTATTTCATGAGCCATCCCTATTCGAAGCTAAGGGCCGACCGGTATCGCGCAGAGGCCAGACAGGCCGAGCTGGAAAGCTACTACGTAGGCAAACTGAATCTGGAAGAAAAGCTATCCCGATTCAGCCAGGAATACGAAAAAGAATGGGTACGTCGCTGATGCGAAAACCGGCGACAAATGGCTGCCTCCGCGAAACACAACCTTCGTGCGTGCCGAACCTTACTTGTCTTTCAGTGCGCGAATGTGGGCCTGACATCGCTCTATGTTTTCTTCCATGGCCTTTTGCACCCGCTGCTTTTGGTCCTCGAATTCCTGCTCGGTGAGTTTGCCGGGGATGTAGATGGGCTCTCCATAGGATACCACAACCCGGGTAAACGGTTTGGGCACTCGGTGTTTGTCCCATGCCTTTTCGGCGATCCATTGCCTTACGCCTTCGTAATGAAAGGGAATGATGGGCTTTCCGGACATCATGGCAGCCATGATGATCCCGCTCTGTACTTTAAACGCGGGGCCGCGGGGCCCGTCCGGTGTAATAGCCGCTGGCTGGCCCTTCTTTAGAGCTACCACGCAGTTCTTCAGGGCTCGCATGCCGCCCTTACTTGTGCTTCCTCGAATTGCGAAATTGCCGAACTTACGCACTACTTTGGTGATCATCTCCCCATCTTTGGAATCGCTTATCATTACATTGGCTTTCATGCCACGATTCAAATACGGGGAAAAAAGAACGTTGGTGTGCCAGATTCCGTAAATCCAGGCCTTGCCGCTCTTATGGATTTCGTTGAAAGAATCCCTTCCGATATCGATTCGTTTCCAGGTCAGCCCCCATAGCCGTTGCAGATTAACCACAATAAACGGCACCAGCCAGACCTTGATTCCTCGTTTTGCCGCTCCGTCTGGCTTTTCGGCAACCTCGGGCTTCACGTTGTCTGATTCAGCTTCCGTCGCCAGACCTGGAGCCAGGGCCTGTTCCTTTCCTTCCGTTTTGCCGCTCATAGCGCAAGTGAATTCAGGCCGTATTCTATGGAAACTAGAATTCGTCCGCTCTTCCTGGACCGATTACTGGTTGCCAGACCAGGTGGCGAAAGTGCTTTCGGGAATACCTAGTTGAACCTTGTATCGCTAAGCAGAAAGAAATCCACATGGCCGTTCGTGGGAATGCCCGGAACCTGAATTTCCTTGCTAACTCCCATGGTCCGGATTTGCTGATAGGTAAATAGCATCAGCGCATTCTCATGTACGTATTTGTCCAACTCCATGAGGGCCCGCTCATGCTCATCCTTTTTCGATTTCCTCATAGTTTCTTGATAAAGGGCATCGTAATCGGAATCGTTCAGTAGAGAAAAAAGTCCGGCGGAGGAAAGAAATAGTCCTGCATGGAAAGCCATGGAGTAGATAGGATTGTCCACCATATTAAAGGCCATGTCTCCTTCGTAAGGGTTGCCCATGACTTTGCCCACCACCACTCGCTCGGCCCATTTCGGGCGACTCACTACTTCAAGTTCCAGTTCTACTCTTATGGTGGCCAATTGCTCCCTTACCGTTCGCGCCACCTGCTCCGCCACATCTGAAGCCAGGGCCCTTAAAGTGAAGCCATCGGAGTAACCGGCTTCGTTCATAAGCTTTCGCGCTAGCCGCAAATCATACTCGTAGGGGGTTAGAGCGTCGTTGGCTCCGAAAGAACCTTTCAGCCCAAGGGAAGCAAGGGGTTCTCCGTTGCCGTTCTCCGAGCTCTGAATCAGCGCTCTCCGGTCAATAGCATGGTTCAGCGCTTTTCGCACACGAACATCGGCCAGCGGTCCCTGGTTTCGCAGAAAGACCCAGGGACTCTGAAGAACCAGTTTTTTCTGTATTTCGACGTTGTCTGAACCGGCCAGCAGGTTTTCCTTGCTTCCGGACAGATAGGGAACGAGATCCACTTCACCGGCCAGCAATCGGTCTGCCCATCTTCTTTCGGGAAGGATCTTGATTTGCAATTCCCGGGCGGCGGGGATGCCCTTTCGCCAGTAATGCTTGTTTCTTCGCAGTAGATACTCTTCGCCGGGCCTGTGATGAACAAAGTAGAACGGACCGGTTCCCACCGGATGCTTTAGGGCCTTTTCCAGACCCACTTTTTCGATGTACCTTTTTGAGTTTATCAGTCCGAACATGGTAAGCCGATTGAGAAGCATACCGTCCGGCTCCTGGCTACGAATCAACACTCGGTACTTGTTCACCACCGCCACCGATTCCAATCCGGCCATGATCCAGCCGGTCCCGCTACCGGTGGAAGGATCCAGGATCTTATCGATCGTAAACTTAACATCTTCGGCATCGAAGGGACTGCCATCGTGAAACCGGACGCCCCGGCGCAACTCGAACTCGTAGGTTCGCTCGTCCACAGCCTTCCAGGAAGTGGCCAGACCGGGAACCATCCTTCCGTCCAGGTCATTGTGTATGAGACTGTCGTAGATTTGACTTTTTAGCGAGTAAGAGTCCGGATCAAAGGATGGACTCAAGTTACTCAAAGCCGGCACGTCGCCGGAAAACATGGTTACGGCCAGCTGTCGATTCTTGCGAGACCGTCTCTTTTTTCGGTCCACAATTCGAATCACATCGCCGCGAGTCTTATGGACAATATCCTTCAGCTCTTCCGAGTTTACCGAAACCTTGTGCACCGACTCTGACGCTTCCAGCGACAATCTATAGGATTTGTCCAGTTTCTGAATAATCTCCTGAATGCTTCGCGCCTGATCGTCCGAGAGCTCTTTGATGGTGGCTCCGCCGGATGCTATGCTGTGAACGGCGCTGGTGATCTCTTCCATTGTACTGGCATGATGGCCCATGGCCCCTGCAATATGCTCGATGCTATCCCGGGTAGTATGCACGGACTCGGAGATGGCCTCCAGTGTATTCACCATTTCTTTTGCGCTGTCTACCGCCGAGGTAACGTCGGAGGATGCGTTTTGAACCTCTGAATAGAGGTTGTTCATCTCTTTTCGAGTGGTGGCGACCAGATCATGAATCGCCCTGGTCGAGTCCTGGGATTTCTCCGCGAGTTTTTTAACCTCGTCGGCAACCACGGCAAAACCTCTTCCGGCATCCCCGGCCCGTGCGGCTTCAATGGCGGCGTTCAAACTAAGTAGATTGGTCTGTTCGGAGATATCGTCGATCACCTTTGTGATCTCGCCCACCTGCTCAATGGATTTTCCCAGTCTTTGAATCTGATCCTCAATGCTACTGAATACACGCGTGATGGATGCGACGTTCTGGCGGTTCTTCTCCATCAACTCGCCACCCCTTACGGCCCGGTCGCTCATGCTTCGCGCCGCTTCCGAGGTTTCTCCGGCATTTCGCACCACTTCCTGGATGGTCTCGGATACCGACTGGATTGCAGTGGAGGTTTCTTCCGTGGAACCAGTTTGATCGCCCACCTGATCAACAGCTTTCTGGGTGAGCTGGTTCAGATCCGATAAGCTCTCCTGCACCTCCATGACGCTATTGATCTGATGCTTCACTGCTTCCTGGATGATGGTAACATCCTCGGCCAGATTGTTTACGTAGCTTTCCAGCCGCTGAGCGGTAGTGCGCAGATCTCGCATTCTGCTTGTATTTCGCAACTCATTGCTACGAAAGCGGCGCAACAGATACATTATAACACTGAAGAAGGACAGAATGGCCACACCCTTGCATGCCAGCCATTGCCATGAAAGCAGTAACTCGGGTCTGAAAAACCAGAGCACGTCCACAAGCATTCCCGCCAGGGCGATGAATCCGGCCAGGAAATAATGTTTCAGCTTCATCCCATGGCTCCCTGGAAAGCAGTCCATTCGGTAAACGGCAAACCGTTGCCATCCCAGGCTAGAGGATGCCATGCTGGGGTATTCCAGGCTAGAGTAGAGAGGGTTTCAGTTAGGATCTCAGGGAAAACGCACACCCAGAAAGCCTCACAGGCAGATACTCTCCGTCAAGAGGTTTTGTCCAGGCTTTGGATCGGGCAAAGTCTGGCAGATGAATGATCTTCTATTTTCGCAGAGCCAATCTGCCGGCGAATACGAATCAGGTCCTGGTCCAGGTTTTTGAAAGAGAGTCACCTAACTGTCCGATTCATCCCGAATCAGAAAGGAATGGGAGTGTATCACCTGGAGCCCGAGAGGGTTCGCATACAGCGAAACCACAATCGGACTCGATATGGAGAAAAACCCTGTGGGTTAGCGACCTACGGGAGTAAAAACCTCCACTTGATTCTTCACCGGTTTCACCGTTTTCAGATAGGCATACATGGCCTTCAGGTCAGATTCTTTCATGCCGGCGTACATAGTCCAGGGCATGTAGCTGTTTTTCTGCCCCGGCTCAACTTTCTGCAGTCTGGCCTGCTCGCCTTCGTATTGTTTGAAGCGCTCCACAAAAACGCTTTCATCCCAGCTACCGATGCCGGTTTCTTCGTCCGGAGTGATGTTGGCTGACCTGACGATTGAGCCGTCTGGCAGTGGGAAAGGGAAGCCGCCGGCCAAATCCATGCCGGGTAACTTCTTTCCCTTTTCCTGGGGAGTATGACAGTCCGCACAACCAGCGATGGTGACGAGATACTTTCCATAGGCCACTTCATCCTCGGGATCTACTTCCATGGGATCATGCGGGCCGGGAATTGTGCGAAGAATGAGGTTCATGGGGAAATCCGGTTTCGAATCCGCCACCTTATTTTCAACAGGCTTCAGCGTGCGAAGATAAGCCACCAGCGCAGCAAGATCGGTGGAACTCAGCCGGGAATAGGAAGGATAGGGCATCACCGGAAAGAACGGTGTACCATCCTTACTGACGCCGCTTGTAATTGCTCGGGCCAGATCCCGGTCTTCCCAATCGGAAAGAGCGGTCGGCGTGATGTTTTTTGCGACAAATGCGCCCGGAAAACCCAGCGACTGATCAAACACTTCCCCGCCCTTTCCTTCCGTGCCGGCAACAATGGGCCCCGAGAAATAATTCCAGTCGCGAACCGAATGGCAATCCACGCAAACTGTGACATGGTTCGCCAGGTACCGACCTCTCTCTATGCTCTCTTCGCTATTGTTGGCTTCAAATTCCGGATAACCTTCATAAGGAAGCGCCGTAAAGAGGTAAGTGAACAAACCGCCCAGGCCAAGCCCAATCGCCAGCACAAGGAATAATAGGATCTTTTTCATTTTGCCCATTGGTATCCGTGCAAGACAGTCAGGCAGACGTCAAACCTTTGCTTTTGTCCCGGGTTGAATTTGCTGTATCGAACGATCGCTAAGTTTCTCTGGTGTAGATTAGCGGACTATGAAGGATTTTTCCGGTCAGATAAAGACAGAGTTTCAGCGGGCTACGGAGTCCCGCTGAAACGAACCTGTTTCTAGTCGTTTAATCCCTTTAGTTTGGGCAGGAACTGCTTGAGATCTTTTCCTTCCATCTTTGGACCGGAATAGTCTTCCATGGCATCCAGATCGAAAGAAAGGATGAAGTCCTTCAACTTCCGGGTATTGCGGTAGGCCGGCGCATTACTATCGCCAATAAGCCGGATTTCGAAACGATCGCCAATCAGCATCCAGACATGCATGTCCTTCGCGACCTTTGCCGGGTAAGGAAGGTCGGGATCGGAACGACCTTTGTAGCTATCGATGGTATCCTGGTCGTCTTTCTGATCAAACACCTGAAACCAGATGACTCGGTTATCTGTGCCGGCTTCATGGACGTCAGCTTGCAGAAAACTGAAAGCGGAAACTCTTCCGTATTCCAGATCATCAAGATCTACGGAACCGGATCCTCCCGAACTATTGCAGGCACTCAGCAGCAAAGCGGCAACCAGCAGCGATGCAATCTTAAACGTTGCTTTTTGCATTGAAATCTCCTTGATATTCTTGCCCAGGAGTCTACGGCACTTTCAGGATTTCGCAAGCCAATTTCACATTTTTTCGCCGGTATGCGAACAGGAAAGTCCAGCAGGCATAACCAATCATAGACTCGGCCCGCGCTGCGGAAGATTACGATCCACTCCAGAGCTATTCAATCGGATCCAGAGCGCTCAGGACACTGGCGCTGTGCTCCCGCTGTGCTCCCCAGCCATCAGCTCCAGTCCACGGTTTTTAGAAATTCTGGAAACGGAACAGGTGTCATTTGCTCGGCCGTAGCCCTATCCTGTCTAATGTACGCTTTGCTGTTGTGCTGCTTTTCTGCCCGTGCGATCATATTCGAGTCCGGTTTTGCCCCGGGCTTCATGATCTGGTGCACTTCCTTCATAAACTCAACGGCCCCATCCGAATACCACAGCAGTCCGTTCTGTTGCTGATTCAGAAATGTCGGATGATTAAAGATATCATCCCAGGTCAGGCCAAAGTATTCCTGAAAGATCTCTTCGCGTACCTTTAGCATCCCTGGTTCGCACTCCTGGGTTCGCTGAATATTCTTCATGGTCTGGGCTCTGGAGTTCACCCCGCCCATGCCGCACCATCGCTCATCGTGGGGCGCAAAGCTACAGAAGGAGTCTACCCAGTCCTGGACCATATCCAACATACGATCCCAACGATCTTCGATGGCTTTCCACAATATCTGGCGGGGCTCATATTCCCATTCAATCTTCTGTCTGGTGATTTCCCATTGCACAGGATCGGGATATCCGAAGGCAGACTTTGTAACCAGATCCTGATATGCGGCCCACTCGGCCTCATGCATTTCCTGGTCCAGCGGTCTAAAAGAGATCTTCGCACAGTAGATGGAGTACTGAATGGTCGGACCGACCCGAGGACTGTTCAAGCCAAGAAACAAACCTTTCTCTTCGCATTCCTTGAGAAAAAGCGGATAGCTCAATCCCGACTTTCCTTTTTCTACCACTTCCTGTAGAACAGGAACCACATGAGCGTTGGACGGATTGCTTTTTAGCTCGTTGAGAGCGTCCTCATAGGCTTTCAGTGTATTGGCCATGAGCTGATCGTCACTGCTATCGCCATCCACCGAAGTATTGGAGGCCAGCGCTCTACCGTAGGCGGTGGAAAAGTCGGTAAACAAACCGTCCACGCTTAGTTTCGTCGAATAGGCCCCCAGATCGTTCATTTCCAGGGCCAGACGTTCCATGGTTTCCAGAACGGAGTAACACTCCTTTGCATCGTCCGATTCGTTTCCGGCATCCTTTAACTGCTGGGCCATCCCGCGGAAGGTTCCGAGTATTGTATCTACCATTCCAGGATCTACAGGCATTAGCTTAACCCTCTATACTCTTTATGCTCTGTGAGCCGTCGCTGCACTACAGAATCCGGAACCGGAATTCTGCGCCGGTGACGATCCTCCTGAATCAAGGAGTAGTCAAATTTCCAGTTGGGATCCCATTGTCGGGCATTCGGAACTACGCGATTCTGCCATTCTTCACGGCCTTTCGCAATCGTATCTTTGATGTATTCCTCCTGCTCGCTTTTCCAGCGCGAAGGGACTTCGGCCCGCCGGGCTACTTCCAGGCTTTCCAGCACCGGAAAGTCGTCAAAGAAGTAGTCCGCAAATCCGTCGACGCTAACGGCTACACTGTTCTTTTGCTGTAGTTTGGGGATTTTCGTAGTGATCTCCGCTTCGCTTTCGAAGGAATCCACAACATCGAGTATCTCCTGCGATCCCCGGGCTCGAATCGGATCTTTGATTTCTCCATAGTGCTTGAGCCGGGCGGACTCCTGGTCCTTCACCAGCGCTATGGCGTTCTTGATATTGAGCTTTTCCCCAAAGAATTTCTTCTGATATTCTTCTTTGGATGTGGCGTCCCGCATTAGCTCGTACAGGGCCTTTTCGGTTTCGTAGGAATTCTTGTACATCGGATTACCCTCGTACTTCTTCATACGAACGTAATAATATTCCGTGTATTCCTTTTGCCGCTGATCCATGGCCATCACTAACTTCAGTTTTGGAATCGGTCCAGCGAAATTTCTCCGGACGAGGAAAGGTCAACCTGCAGGCACAGCAAAGCTTACCCTGAAGTTCCCGATGGATCGTTTCCATCACATCCATCATTCGATCTCTCGCTGGAAAACGGGAAAAGAACCCTCCATCTCGCGGCCATCAGGAAATCGACGCAAGCGGCCTTTCTTGAGAAGGATCATTCGGTGCGGTTCCACTTGACACCGGCGGCGCCTTTCCGACTCTGCAGCATGGCCGGAATCCAGCAAGAAGTGAAAGATCAGATCCTGGAGATTACTTTCCAGATGAACGAAAAGAACACGGTGGACGCGGAGTTTGGAAAGGAATTCGCGGCCATCCTGGGCGAGGCGGAAAAGAACTCCGCAGTCCGGGGACTGATTATTCGCGGCAGCAATGGCTTTTTCTCCAATGGGTTTGAGCCAAACAGTTTTGTCGGGACCTCCAAGAATGAAATTGAAGCGGTCATCGGCCCCGCTTTTCGCATATGCGGTCAGGTCATGAACCTTCCCTTCCCGGTGGCAATGGTAATGAACGGCCACTCCATGGGCTACGGAGCAATCCTCAGTCTCTACGGCGATTTTCGCTATATGCAAAGCAAGCAGGCCCGGTTTGGTTTTCCGGAAATCAATATAGGGCTGCCCATTCCAGCCGCGCCCGCTTTGATGCTTCAGGACATCGTAGGCCGGAAACTCACTCGGGACATGATCCTGGGCAAAGCGCTCAAAGCGGATCAAGCTCTGGAAGCAGGCATTCTGGATGCGGTCTTCGACGACGACGAGTCCATGATGAACCGGGCCCGAAAGGATATTTCTGCACTCTTCAAATTTGCACGATCCACTGTAAGAATGAACCGGGAAATGATGTACGCGCGCTACAAAAAGACCATACCGGAGGCCATCGAACACGATATTGAACTGGCTTCTGTGGCCATCATGGCGGCCGCCGGTCAGGAAGGTCTGGGCGCGCTGAAAGAAGGTCGACGACCGGACTTTTCGAAAGTCGACTAAAGGGGACCAAAGGAGACCAGGGGACTACTCTATTTCCAGCGCTATCAGGGCAATGTCGTCATCGATTGCATCCGGCCCGCCGCTATAGTCCATCACCTCTGACAGCAACGATTGCAGCCAGGCGTCCAGACTCAGATCCGAGCGGTTGGCCAGGAATCCTTCCAGTCGTTCCATACCAAATGGTTCGCCATCCGGCGCGCTTGCTTCAAAAGCACCGTCGGTATACAGAAGGATGCGATCGCCGGACTCCAGGGTCACAAATTCTGAAGGCTGGTAACTACCCTCTTCGAGAATTCCCATAGGGCGACCAAAAGGACGATAGTGATTCACCGTTCCAGCAGAGGCTTTCCAGTGTAGTACTGGCGGATGCCCTGCATTGGCCACCCTGAGTGTTCGCGCCCCCGGATCTATGTGGATTGCACAGGCCGTGATGAATTCCTGTCCAACATTACCGTAGAGCATGGAATTCAATTCGGTGAGCAGGCCACTGGGATCGCGGGCTTCCTTACGCTGAAACGTGTAGGCCATTTTTAGTACGGAAACAATCAATGCCGCAGGTACGCCGTGGCCGGATACATCGGCGATAAGCAGCGAAAGACCCGACTCATCCGACAGATAATCATAGTAATCTCCGCCTACATTTACCATGGATCTGTAAACATGAGCGATCCGAATACCCGACGGCCCCGGGAGTCTGGCCGGAATTAAAGATTGTTGAATCATCCGCGCGGTAGCAAGCTCATGCTGGATTACGGCCATGTTCGCCTGGGTTCGCGCCGCTTCTTTGAGCGCGACCATATTCTGTACCCGGGCGCGCAATTCTTCCGGTTCGAAAGGCTTGGCAAGGTAATCGTTGGCACCGCTGGCCAGCCCTTCTACAACGTCCTGGGTTCGGCTTCGAGCAGTTAGCAGGACAATGGGCAGTTCTGCCGGAGAGTGCGACTCGCGCAGGATCCGGCAAACCTCGTATCCGGTTAAGCCGGGCATCATCAAATCAAGAAGGACCAGATCTACGGTTCCGGTCTCTTCCAGGACAGTGAGGGCTTCGGTGCCGCTGTTGGCTTCCAGCACTTCATGATTCATCACGGAAAGCAGATTTCGCAAGACCTGCAGGTTGACGGGATCGTCATCCACTACCAATGTGCGAAACCGCCTTCCGGGTTCTCGGCCGGCCTGACTCCTTGCCCCCGCTGACGATTCAACCACGATACTTGCTTCTGACTCAGTTACTGCCGGTAGTGGCTCAACGGTTGAAACGCCTTTCGGCGCCGTAATAAAATCCGCCCTGGTTGCCGCTTCTGCGGATTGCCTGTTCAGGCTTCCATGCTCCAAATCCAGCGCATCCATTCCAGAAGCTGCGCCGAACGCCGGCAGAGAGAAACTGAACACCGAACCCTTACCTGGACTGGACTGGACCTGGATGTCACCACCATGCAGTTCCACCAGACGTCGAGTAATGGACAGTCCCAGCCCTGTGCCGCTGTATTGTCGGGCTATAGAGCCATCGGCCTGGGTGAATGATTCGAAAATCATTTCCTGCCGATCCTCGGGAATCCCTATTCCGGTATCCTCCACCGAAACCACTACAGAATCGCCTTCGTCTCGCGCTCGGACCGCAATATAGCCGTCCCTTGTGAATTTAATCGCATTTCCCAGAAGATTAACCATAATCTGACTCAATCGCTCTGGATCCGCATAAACATCTCGTACGACGGAACGTTCATGGATTAAATCCACGGGCTTATCTCTAAGGAGCGGACGCACCAGCGAAAGCGCCATATCCATTGCATCGGCCAGGTTCAACTTTTGTGGATGAATCTGCAGATCTCCATGGTTGGCTCGAGAGAAATCCAGGATATCGTTTACAAGGGCCGTGAGCCTGCGGCCGCTGGCCGCCACCAATCGCAGGTTAGTTCGGGTTTGCTCTCCAATCTTTCCGGTAGCGCCCTGCAGCACGGACTCCGTAATTCCAATGATCCCGTGCAGAGGGGTTCGCAGCTCATGGGATGTATTGGCAAGAAATTCATCTTTCAGCTCATCCAGCCTTCGTAGCTCCTTGTTCTTGGACTGCAATTCTTCGGAGAGCTGTTCGACTCGGTTAAAGGAACGCGCAAACCGCACGGATAGAAGAGCTGACTGCAAAAGAACAAAGGGGACCAGGCTGAAGCTACCGATCTGGATTGTGTTCAGGACTCCCCGGGCAGACAGAACATCGTTCATGACACCAAGAAACAGAGGAATACCGCCCAGCAGAATTGCCAGACCGTCCGGCTTTTTCTGAATTACTGCCAGCACAAGGAATCCCAGGATCGCGATGCCGCTTAGCACCAGATGAAGCTGATAGAGCCAGACCAGGCGACTGAGCCACATCGTACTTAAAAACAATGGCAAGAGCACCAAGGGAAGCGCCCCGAAACCGATCACCAGCGCCAGGAAATTGGCCAGTCGCCCCGGAAAGAGGCTACGGAGGAAGAGTAGAAAGAAAACCACCGAAAGTGGCAGACTGAGATACTCCAGGGAAAGATAGAAATGGTATCCCGCCTCCGGCCATAAATGCAACAGCACCTCTTCTCCAGTTGTCAGCGGTCGGATGGCAATGGCCATACAGTGCAGCGCAAGAAAGGCCGGAGCATGAGTTCTTTTTCGCACAGCGATCAAAGAGAAGTGATAGAGACCGATCATTATCAGTGCGCCGGCCAGGAATATATCCCGGGCCCGCGCTTTGAGCGTTATATCCTGAGTAGCGGAAAGAGATCCAAGCCGCACCGGTTTTCGAATCCCCCCTTCCCGGTAATCGAAATTGGAAACCTGAATTACGAGATCCAGAACCCACTCATCATCGACCACAGCCGGCAGAGGGACAATTGCGGATCGGGCCCCGGCCTGCGCATTTTCGGGGTCCAGAGCTGGAACGCCGCTTTTCATCAGCTTTTCGCCGTTTACAAAGATCGCCCAGCCGGTGTAGACGCCCTCCAGTCGCAAGGCCATGGGAGGCAAATCCCGGGGCAGCAAAACGCGCAAATGATAGGTTCCCGCCTTATCAGGACCCGAAGGGTTGGCCGCGTTCCAGTGTCCGGGAACCTTCAAAAGGGTATGCGGAGCGTCGGTATCGGGCTGTTTTAGAAGGCGGCCTGGGTAGAATTTCCACTCCCCGCTTAGAGATGTCAGGTGGTCTACCCCCTGGCGCAGGTCCAGCACACCGTTGCGGGCCAGCTCACTGGATCGCACAGGTTCCCGACAGGAACCAACCACTGGCAATGCCAGTAGCGAAAAGCAGACGATAATACTCCGCAGCGACATTCCAGAGATTCCCACCGCCATACGAAAGAGCAAGATTTTACCGGTAATCGCAAGAGTTTTTCGGCTTTTAGCTGTTGACCCGTTCTTTCTAGCCTGGCAACCTGGGTTTGTGAATCTGAAGTTCGCTGGAACTCTGGCACTGCTTCTGCTATTGTTGACCGAATCGTCCCCCGACGCTCGCACCCTTTTCACAGAAAGTTCCAATCATCACCAGATAGTGCGCCTGAGCTTTCGAAGCGAAACGGTATCCGTCCTTGCTTTTGTGATCGTTTACGCGCCGGTCCTTTCGGTTCGCGCCGGGGCTGGCATGATTGTTTCCGTTTCTATAGACGGAAAACAAAGCACCGGAGGGTACCATTACTCATTTTCCGATGTGCAGCTCACAGGCAATTCCGTCAGGATGGGAAAGCAAAGACTAACTTTGAATGGAAATACCCTCGAACTGGATTTCCGTTCAAGGGATCTTTCGGTCCGTGTTACGCTACCGGAACTACTATCCGTTTCAGAGCGGCCCGTTTCCCTCGCTCACAATGGAGAAACCTTCTTCCAGGTTAGCCGACGGGCCTACTCGGACGGAACGGGGGCCCGCATACTGCTATATGGCAAAGAAGTACGGACAATGGGAAGCTCCACCGTAGATTCGTGGAGCATCGCCGACTCTGTACCGGATGACCTGTTGCGAATACGAATTACCACCGGACGACAGCGACATCCGGTATTCGTAGCCGAATCCCTGTACTCGAACAGGGAAACCGCCTATATCCACTTTCCCGTGGACTCCCGGCATTATCGAATGCGAAAAAAAAGCGGTCCCCGGGCGCCGGCTACGTGGCAATACTCCGAAAGCTGTACGCTTTCAATCAGCCCCGGCAGGACCGAACACACACTGAATCGACGAACCATGCCTTCCACTTCCAGGCTTCTGGGCCGGTACCTGGGTCGCCACGCCGTGTTTGTTTCCTTTACAAGCCGGACCATCACCAGGTGCGGCGAAGAAAACAATTTCATGGATTCGGAAACAACGGTGGTCACCTTCCAGTAAAGGGCCACTTTTCCGGCTTAGGCCAGCGCCATGGACTCAGCTTTCTGCTTTGCTGCGTTTTCCCGTGACCTTGCCCTGGGTGGGCGCATTCTTGATTACAAATCGTTTTCCTTCCAGAAGCTGAAGCAAATCGAACGTACTGACAACACCGGCCAGCTTCTTGTTGTCTATTACGATAAGATGATGGATTTTATGCTTTCGCATCATTCTCGCCGCCAGATCCACATCGCCATATCGGGGTATTGTGTAGATCTTTTCGGTCATAAACTGGCTTACGGGTTTGTTATCCGAGACTTTCTTGATCAGGTCTGCAGAAGAAACTACACCCAGCACTTCTTTGTCCGGGCCCACCACCGGTACAATGTTGATCTTGTTTTTTTCCAGAAGTTCTCTTACATGGCCTGCGGTTTGATGCGGGGTCACGGTAATGACTCGGGATTTCATGATTTCATCTATTTTTACACTCATGGTGCGACCACTGAGCCCGGGCTGAACCCGGGGTCAAGTCAGAACCAGGATCTCCGGCCCATTGAGTTAGAATCAAAAAACTTGCTTGATAGCAATTGAAGTAGCGATATCATCTCTGACGATTAACCCGGCCAGACCGGCCCAACTAACAAGTAATTTGTGCGATAGCGAGCACCCGAATTGGTCCAGCGCCTGCCTGACCTGCTTAAGAAGATGAATGTAATTGCCTCGTTGAATGGAGAAATCTAATGAACAACGAAACAGAAAAAATCTCAGAACCAGCATCCCTCAAGCCCCTGAATCCGGCCCTACTGATTGCAGCAATCCTGGGTCTGCTGATTTTCAGCGCCTGCTACCTATTCGTTTCAGCTCTTGGCGCCAATCCAGACTGGATTCGCGCAACATGTAATCCAACGGGAGAATTGCTCACTTATTTGCTCTCGCTGACAAACCGGGTGTGGTATGTAGTAGGAATAGCCTACTTCGCCTGCGTTTATGCCGTGGGCAGACATATCCAGAGGTTTATGGTTCGTAAGGATAATGACTGCAATGCCCTCTGGAGAACGCTGGACCGAGATTCCGTGTTTCACCGGACTCTCTTTGCAGCCGGAGCTTTGAATATTGCTGGAGGCTGGATTGCCATTGTTTTCGACCGGGTGATGACCCACGCTTCTCTGAGCGTGATTGCCGGGCTGATTATTCTGGCATTTCTGGTGCCGGCGGACGTCAACCTGGCAAAAAAGAAACTTGAGGCAAAAAGAGATGGGGCCAACGACAGGAAGGCGACCGGTCCGGTAAACTTTCTGGACCGTTTTGCGCTGGCTCTGCCTCTGGTACTCGCCAGTTTCACCGGTTTCATGGGCTGGATACTACCAGGATGGGCATCCAGGCTCGATTCCTGGAACAATCAGGTCCAGTTTGTGATCCATTACGATGCCTATTACGGAACAGAACTGGCTGGCGATCGGGCTGATCGCTACAGTGACTACGCGGAAACGGCAAGTAGCACGCGAGAGGCTATGGGGCAATTCTGCCGTATGTGAATTCTACAGCCTTAATGGTGATCTACCGCGGCAGCCAATTGGCAAAAAGAAGAGGTTCGCACGCTCGGCCCAAAGGAAAGCTACGATTCCTTTTTCGCCAGGGGTACTTCGATGGAGAATTCGGCGCCCCCTTCCACGTTTCGCGCACTTAGTTTGCCTCCCATGCGGTCTTCCACGATACGACGACTCAAACTGAGGCCGATTCCGGTGCCCAGATCGCCTTTTGTGGTTACGTAGGCCTCGAACAACTTCTGCGGCAGCAGCGTTTCGGGAATTCCGCCGGCATTATCCCTGATCCGTATAACGCCCGTCCGACCCTTTTTCTCGGGGTAGATGTCTACGGTCCGATTCTGGATGTCTCTCTCGGCGAAAGCATCCCGGGCATTGGAGATAATATTCAACAGGACCTGCTGAAATTCATTCTCTTGACCAACAAAATTGAAGTGTTCGTGCGAATGAATGGTTACGGCTATTTTTTCCCGCCTGAGAACCGGCGCCATAATGCGCATTAGCTTTTCGGCGGATTCGCAAGCACGGAATGGCTTCTTCTCCTGATTCGGGCGGAAGAAGTCGCGAAATTCATTTATTGTCCGGGAAAGGAAGTCCACCTGGCGGATTATGATCTCTTCCGTTTCTTTTAATTCTTCAGGCGACGTCGAATCCGGGATCATCCCGGCAGCCATGGAAATGGCATTGAGCGGTTGCTTCCACTGGTGCGCGATGGCGCCGATCATTTCGCCCAGGGAGGCCATCCTGGACTGCTGGATTAGCAATTGTTCCTTTTCTTCGTTCTCCTTCTCCAGCTTGAGTCGATCGGCAATGTCCCGAACGGAAGAAAAGCAGGCCCATCCATCCGGCAGACGGAACAAATGGGAGCTCATATCTACCGGAATGCTATCTCCCCGGGATGGCTGGATAAAGCCGCGATAAAGGGCCACACCATCCTCCAGCAGGGCTTCCACGTTTTGTTGCAGCCCGGGGTTGCTCTCCGCCGGGAACAGATCCGAGAATCGAAGAAGAAGTAGATCGGAACGATCATAGGCGAGCATAGAGCAGGCTCGGTCATTGACTTCGATGAGCGAATCGATGTGTTCGGAATCGTCAAGATAATGAATAATAAAGGCATCGTTGCTGGAATTAAAAAGGAGCTGGAACTTCTGTAATTGCCGCCGTAGCTCAATCGTTTTTTCGGATACTCGCTCTTCCAGTTCCTGGCCAAAGGCGCGAAGACTATCTTCCAGTTCTCGATGCCTTGTAATATCCGTATGAAAACCAATCATCCGATAAGGCTTTCCGTTCGATTCCCTGGAAGCTTTACCCCGATCCAGAATCCAAATATAGCTTCCGTCCTTTCGGCGCATTCGATGTTCGTTGATATAATAGGCGGTGCGGCCTTCGAGGTGCTCCTGAACGTCTTTCATTGCCAGCTCAAGGTCGTCAGGATGAACTCGGGATCGCCACTCCTCCAGATCGTTACCGATTTCCTCATCCCGATAACCGAGCATATTCTTCCAGTGAGCAGAAAAGAAAACCTGGTCCGTCTTGAGGTTCCAGTCCCACAGACCATCCGGAGTCGCATCCATAGCCAGTTGTAAGCGATCCTGGGCTTCCAGTAGATCAGCACGAAGACCGGCCTCCGACTCCTGAATTCGAAAGACACTGAGTATGCGACTTTTTCCGGAGTCCTGCCTTCGCACCAGGCATTGCTCCATGACGCTAACATAGTCCTTATCCGGATGACGAATGCGATAAGGTCCCCGTTTGAACGAAGCGAGGCCGGACTCCAGAGCTCGGTCCAGTTGAAGACTGGCGGTAGCCAGATCTTCTGGATGAATGATTTCTTTTAGGGCCAGAGATCCCTCATGACGAATCCCCTGGCACTTGAGCTCAAGCACCGGCCAGTCAGCTTCCGGGATCCACTCGGCCAGACAGTCCGTGCTTTCCAGAAGCGCTTCTAGTTCCTCAAAGGTAATCATATATCATACCCGGGAAGCCAGAACCGAGACCAGGGTCCTGAGCAAAGATTCGCGGTGTACCGGTTTAATGAGAATGGCATCTGCCTGTTTGGCTTCGTGGGCTTCGTCTTCAAAAGCGGTGATCACCACTACCGGTTCGGCCGGATTGAGTTCCTTTACCTTCTCGAGAAGCTCCAGGCCATTCATGTTGGGCATTTCGATGTCGGTAATCACCAGATCCGGTTTGTCGCTCTGTATTAACTCCCAGCCGGCCGAGCCGTCTTCGGCCAGCAACACCTCACCACATCGGCTGGCAAGCATGCGCTCCAGCGCTTTTCGGGTATAGGGATCGTCGTCCACGAAAAGAATTCTCTTTCCTGACAACACTTCAAGGTTCATTTCTTCCATGGGGAATCCTAATGGTGAATCTGGCCCCGACCGGGGTGTTTTCGGCTTCTATCTCTCCATTAAATCGGTAGGTAATCATACTGAATACAGTATATAAGCCCAGGCCCTTGTCCCGGCTCCTGAAATGGGTGGTTGTGTAAGGCTCAAATAGACGCCTGGGCAGCAAGGTGGGATCAATCCCTCCGGCATTATCCTCTATAATCAGATACGTAGCACGCTCATCGGATCGGCTTTCTACAGTGATACGGGCGGAGCCCAGCCCCCTGGCTTCCTTTATTTCCCGGACATTCATGAAGAAGGTCGAAAACAGGTTCACCCATTCGTCGGCCTCGGCCCGAGGAAGACAATCCGGCGACACACGGTCTATGACTTCAATCCCTCTGGATTTCAATGATCTTTCAGAAAGATCCCTGCTTTTTTTCAGGCCTTCTTTTATTCCCACGGACAGGGCCGATTCCCGTTCGTAGAAGCCGGTCAGGCGCGACAATGTCGATGATAGTTCCGTCAATTGCTCCATTACAATACCAATCAATTCTTCGATCTTTGCAGCGCCGGGGGCTCCTTCCAGTAGATCGCCAATGTTTTGAACCTCCAGCGCGGCGGCGTTCAGCGGCTGCCTCCACTGATGCGCCAGATCAATCAAGAGATCATCCCTGGCTCGACGTTTCTCCCTTTCATGAATGATGGACTCCTTCTCCCGAATACTCTCCACAGCGATGCGAATTCGCTTCTCCAGTTCCTGATTCAATTTTTCCAGGGCCCGCTCCGCTTTCTTCCGTCTGGCCCGGGTGTACACAAGCGCCGCAATAACCAGAAATTGGAGTATTGCAAGCGCAATTAGAAAATACTGATAGGTTCTCAATTCCTCCGTCCGCTCATCTACCTGCCCTTCCAATTGTCTATTGTAATGCTCAACAGTCTCCTGCATGAACCTTTCATCGCTAACATCGTGAATGATGGAAAAGAGTACCTGGCGTCCTCGGTATACGATGGGATGGGAGTATACCTCGACGCGCTTAACTCTACCGTCCGAAAGTCTGTGCCTGAAAATGAAAAAGTTTCGGTTCTCGCGGGCGGCGCGCAGGCGTTCCTTTTTGACCTGCTCCGGAGTGAATGTATTGATATCCTGAATCGCCATGGATTGAAGCTCTTGCTGGCTATGGCCGTAGAACCTGGCGGCGCTGGAATTGGCGCGAATTATGGCGCCGCTTTCGGGTTCTATCAGTAGCATTACCACGCCGCTGTTTTCGAAGAGAGAGACCAGCGAAGGATCCGGTTGGGCAAGCAAAGCCCGGGGAAGGAATAGTAGCGCTAGCAGAGGCACTGCTACAAAGGTGATGCGCCATCCAGAGCGAAGAATAATTGAATGAAAGGCGATCCGCAATCGTGGCAAGCCCGGAGTCATGAGGGACCGATTGCAGCACATCTTTTTGGAGTGGCAAGCGTTTTGATTGAAAACATGCACCCGGCTACAGGAAGGCAGGCCACTGCCGAGGCGGTATTTCCTGGTTTAGAGTACAGTCCAGAGTGTTAGCTTCAAGCTTTCCAGGGAAACCGGCTTCGCCAGGAAGGCGTCGCACCCGGCTTCCAGAGCCCGATACCTGTCATCATCAAAGGCTCCTGCCGTAATGGCAAGGATGGCGGCCTGCGACTCTTCTCCTTCGGATTCCTTCCGGATAAGTCTTGTCGCTTCCAGTCCATCCATCCGCGGCATTTCTATGTCCATTAAGATGCAGTCCGGTCGGTGTGATTGCCAGAATTCCACCGCCTGTAAACCGTCAGTAGCAACTATAATGTCGTTGGCGCCCAGAGATTCGAGCAATCGCTTTAGTATAAGCGCATTCATCGCATTGTCTTCGACTATTAGGATTCTCGTGCGACTCAGATCCAGTTCTGCCGTCGCGCTACTTTCTTCTGGTTCGCCGCCAACCAGTGGAAGTAATACCCGGAAAACGCTGCCTTTTCCGGGTTCCGACTCCACCTGGATTTCGCCGCCCATCAATCGGGTCAACGCATTGGCAATGTAGAGCCCCAGTCCGGTAGACGGGGTTTCAGGATCAATGTCCTTTCGGTGAACATCGCTGTACATCTGAAACAGCTCGGGCAGAGCCTCAGGCGGAATGCCGGGACCGCTATCCTGAACTTGAAAAATGATCGCTTCTTCCTCCCGTGACACCGAGAGATCTACAAAGCCCTTCGCAGTGTATTTTACTGCATTTCCCAGTATGTTATAAAGTATCTGGCGCAATTTGGGCCGGTCCGCCTCAATCCAGAAAGGAAGATCGTCCTGGAGCGAAAACCTCAGGGTAAGCTCCTTATCCATGGCCATAACTTGAGCGGAGTCCACGATGGATTTAACAAATTCGCTCAGGTTCAGGGCTGTTTTTCTAAGTAGGGTTCGCCCTTCTTCCAGCTGAGAAAGTGCGAGAATTTCGCCGACGATTTCGGCAAGATTTCGCCCGGCCTCACCGATGTAATGAATATACTCTTTGATACGCTTCGCATCCCCGGATTGTTCCTCCTCAAGTAGGCGGGCCGCCCCTATGACTGCATTCAGCGGTGTCCTGAGTTCATGGCTCATCCTTGCCAGAAAGAGGCCCTTTGCCCGGTTGGCCTTTTCGGCCTCTTCTCGGGCCTGTTCCAGTTCCCGGGTCCGGGCGGCCACCATCCGTTCCAGCTCGGCCCGACTGGACTTGAGTTCGGTTTCGGTTAGAATTCGTTCGGTGATATCCTGAACGTAACCCCTTGCGGCCTGCTTTTCACGATGATCCTGAAAGCTTTCTCCAAAGGCGCGAATGTACCTTACCTCCCCATCCGGCCTTCTGATTCTATAGGTGAGTACATCCGGTACGCCGGTTTTCGCGTACCGTTCCGCCGCTTCGGTAAGGATGTGTCGGTCTTCTGGCACGGCAGCTTCGAACAGTGTTTCCTGCCGTCCGTCGAACTCCTGCTCCGATATCCCGAAAATGCGATGCATCCCGGGAGACCACCAGAGTCGATTCTCTGCAGCAAAGTACTGCCAGCTTCCAAAATCGGCCAGAAGTTCGCTTTCTTCGTAATGCTTTACTATTTCAGCCAGGTCATCCAAATTGCGGATCCAGTTCGATAAGCCCGGGGAATCAGAGCCCGGGCGGCTCATTTGCCAGGGCCACGTGGCTCAAGCGTAGCAAATTAACCCGGCCACTTACAGCACGTCAAACAATATATGAACGTAACGGCATTCCAGGCGAGTTAGAGCGGAGTCTCTTCAAAGACTGGATTGAAGCACGCTAACAACTGCGAAAGCAAGCATTTTGCCCATATCCTTCTAGCGCGCATGCAGCAGCATACTCAAGAACCAGTATATAAAACGAAACCCTTCTGCGCGTTGAAGAACGCCTCTGCCAGACGGCGAGTGGTAACCGGCCTGACAAGATAGCCTTCGCAGCCGCGCTCTATTCGAGGTTTTCGCCCATCAAGAGCGGCGCAGTTAGGATCCGTTGCAGCTAACCGGGAGACCAACCCTGGACAAAAAAGCATCCACTATCCTGGTTGGCCAAGTTGACCTGGCCAAAACCTTTAGGTCTGATGCCAGGGCCAGTTGCCCCAGGCCACAAGCCATGGTCCGCCGCCCAATGTCCCGGGCGTAACTCGCAATCGATCAACGCGATACCCTAGCTACGTACGAGCATCTGGTAGGCATCCTTGTATTTCTCAATTGTTGCAATCTCTTCGCGCATTTTCTCAAGTTTGCCCGTCTGAGCTTCCAGAATCGAAGAAGCTTCTACTGACTGACTGGACAGATTCTGTACCATATCAGTAAGACTTTGACTCCTATCGACGATCTGTCGCAAGACCTGATTGGAACTCTCCATACTATCGCTGATCTTTTTGATTCCCGTAATTACTCCGGAGATGGTGCCGCGGGTTTCGTTCAGACTGCTTTGAGTCTTAACAGCCAGCTTGCCCACTTCTTCGGCCACAACGGAGAAACCCCGGCCGTGCTCGCCGGCTCGGGCGGCTTCAATGGAGGCGTTCAGCGCCAAAAGATTGGTCCGATCGGTGATGTCTCCCAGCGCCTTCAGAATACTTTCGATATGGGCCACGTTGGCCGCCAGACTATCAACGGAAGTTGCCAGAACCGAATTCCGGTCCTGCGAAGCGCCCACCTGCGACGTGTAGTCCTGGAAGGTTTGCCGAACCCGATCCAGAGTCTTTTCTACATTGTTTGTGGCCTGTTGAGCGTTCACCAGCGCATCCACCAGAGTCGTCATAACCGGCAGGTTTCGAGACACTCGCTCCAGCGTTGCTTCCATTAACAGATTGACGTTCGCCAGGACCCGCTCGCGCCTGGATTTGAAGTAATCCTTGAAACCTGAGTACTTGTTCACGAAGTCATCCACATAGTCGTCCACGAATTCCTGGCCGGGCTCTTCTTTAAAGAAAACAATGGCGGTCAGAGTCTGATTGATGTTTACTCCAAGGATCTCACCAAATGTGGAAAAGCCGATGGACGGAATGTTCTGAAATGTGCGGACTCCGGCCAGGGCGCTTTGATTGAAGACACGTCTGAGAATGCAATCGTTCAATAGGGCGCCCAGGGGCTGTGGTTTGTTCTTCATGAATTCGGCGAAGTCCGAGTCCGTTACCGTTTGTAGGTCCGTTCTTTCTAGAAGAAACAGTTCCTCTCCGGGGCTCACGTCGCAGTAGAATGTAACTACCTTCCGGTCCAGGTCAATACTCATCACCGAGCGCACATAGATCTCGTCGTTTACTTCGAGTCCGAACGAATAATTCTCCAATCTACTCTCCAGTTCGTTCGGCTTACACTGGAAGTGTTCGCAGAGGGAGTCGATGATGTTTACGTTGCTCAAGGCCTGGCGGTCCAGAAATTCGAACACTTCACGTTTTACCGGGTTGGCCGCAGAGACAACAAAACTGGTATCCAGCTTCCTGAAATTCTGGCTCTTGAAGATACCGAACCTGAATCCCGGTCGCAGTTTGAGAAAGGCGATAACCGCCTTGTGACGATAGACACCTCGGCCGTCCGAGATGAACGTATCTTTGAAATCCAGCTTTCCGCCGGCACTGCCGCCGGCAAAGAGGCAGGGAAAGCGCTTACTCTGATAAACCGCTTCCATAAGAAAGTTTTCGCTACTGGAAAGCCCGTCGATGAGAGTCATCGCCAGAGTATCCTGGAAATTGACCTTGAACGGCAACTGAACCTTTGCCAGTTCCTCTTCGATCAACGAAACTCGCTGGGCTGCGGTCCTGGAGTCCTGCGCAGAGATGTCTTCGCTAAAGAGAGGAATTTGAACTATCTGAACATCCTGAAATATTTCTCGGGAAATGGCCATGAGAACCACATGCTTGCCTTCGCCGGGCGTGGCCCGGGAGTAAAGCTCCGCCAGCGGTCGGTCCCCGTCGATACTACAAAGCTCCCCGGCAGTGGTACCGAAAAGAAACTTGCAACTAGAATCCATTTGCCGGGCGATCTGGTTCGTAACATCCTGAAAAGGTAAATCCTGGGACACAAACCCTGTGATGAGAGCGGGGTCGAAAGGAATTCTGGAACGAAGTCCTTCCAATTCTGAAGGGCTCAATGAAAGAGTAAAAATGTAACGATCCGGAATTGAATCCAGGGGACTTTGCTGGACTTCGTGCTGTGAAACCTGATTCTCATTGTTTTTCTCTTGCCGGGTCTTCTTTCTGAATATGAATCCAAACATTTCGTTCTTCCGTTGGCCGTTTCGGCATTTGCCGGGCGGGTTTGTATCTTTTTGTGAAAATCGCAGCGAGCCGCGAAATCAAATGGCCGGTCCTGCCTACGAATGGGTCAAACAGTATTTTCCCCGGGACGGGTTTGACTGTCATTATTCGCAGCACAGAGAAGCAAACATATCCTGGGAACAGTTAGAGCACCGGGCCTCTTGCAATCGTCGTTCCTGTACCTGCCTTCAGATCGGGGTATAACCGCGACACAGCTAGAACGAGGTTTCTGGCCTTCCCTTTATCCGGGGAGTTTCTAAATGTGATATCCCATGCAGGCGGACCGCCATCTTGTATGGCGGCCCATAGAATGGTACCCCGGAATCGTTCGGGAATTCGCAGGAATCAGACTATCTTGAGGGCGATGTTACCTTGCTTGTGACCGGCTTCTGCATGACCATGGGCTTCCACTACGTCTTCGAACGCATAGACCTTCTCGAGAACGGGTTTGTATTCGCCGCTCTCTATCATGGTCCTGAAGAGTTCCATGTCTTCTGCTTTTACGGAGGCTACACCGGTGTAGATAGAAACACCCCATCGGCGGGCTCGCAGAGAGGCAAGGAGCATGTCTTTGACTCCCGCTGAGACCAGAATCAAATGCCCCCCGGGTTTTACCAGCGTCCGCAAAAGGCCGTTCGGGGTCCGATCCACGGTTTCTATTACCAGGTCGAATGGCTCCAGGTCGCCGAGGCTTTCGCTTCGGTAATCCACAACTCGGTTCGCTCCCAGGCTCTTAACCAACTGTGCATTGGTGCCGCTGGTAACGGCAGTCACATGGCAGCCCTTCATCCGAGCCAACTGCACGGCGGCACTGCCCACAGCTCCGGAGGCCCCGATCACCAGTACCCGGGAGTCCTTATTCAATGGTACCGGTTTCAGAAAATGATGCGCGGTATGCAAACCGAAAGGAATGGAGGCCGCCTCCTCATGGCTCAGAGTTTCCGGCGCCGAGACAACAGGCGCATTCTCCGGCAAACAGATATATTCTGCATAGCAGCCCAGGGCCAGATCGGACATGCCAAAAACGGCCTGGCCAATAGAGAATCTGCTTACGCCTTCGCCCAGGCCTTCCACAGTGCCCGATAGCACCGAGCCCAACACACGTGCCGACTTTTTGGGCCTGAACAACCCGAAGAAAAGCCGAACCAGGAATGGGTCTGCCTTTCTTACGCGCCAGTCCCCGCTATTAATGGCAGTGGCATGGATCTTAATGAGAACCTCTCCCGGGCCGGGAGCGGGTTTGTTTTTTTCTACTACCTTCAGCACTTCCGGCGGTCCGTATTTCCTGAACTCGATTGCTTTCATTTTTTCTTGCCTCCGCACTGGACCGAGCCAGCCTTACACTGTAAGCACCAGAAAAACACTTACACTGTAAGGTGTCAAACCGTATTTTCGGAGGGATTACTTGAGCGCACGAAGAAAGAGCGATAGCAACAGGCGACAGCCCGCAGCAGGAAAACACCAGGAACGCACACCGCAACCAGGCCCGTCAAAACAACCCGGTGCCAGGAATAAATCTACCCGGCAGACCGTTTCGAAGTCGGCGCCGAAGAAGGGCTCCCGGAATGCCACCACTGCTGCAGAAGGCGGAACGACCAAAAAGACGAGGAAGTCCCCGACCCTTTCAGTAGAATTCATCGTCGCTACAGCCATTGGCCTGGCTGACCGGGGTGGAATACATGCTTTGAGCATGCGAAACCTGGCAACAGAACTTCGAGTAGAGGCAATGTCATTATACCATCACATTCCCTCCCGGGAGAGACTTCTGGACTTAATGGTGGATGAAGTGTTTGGCGAGTTAGGGACTCCCGCAACCGACGCTCAAATATCCTGGCAAGAGTGGTTGAGTGTCCAATCCAACCGTATGCGAAAGGTTTTGCTGGATCATCCCTGGGCCGTGGGGTTGCTGGACTCGAGAAAAAACCCGGGACCGGCCACCTTGCAGTATCAGAACCATCGCCTGGGTAGATTGAGACAGGCCGGCTTTTCCATGGATCTGGCGGCGCATACCGTGGCGATTCAGGACAGTTTCGTATATGGATTTGTGGTCCAGGAGTTGGCCCTTCCCTTCGAAGGCGCGGTAGATATAGAACAGCTGCAGGGATTTCAAGATGCCATGCAGGCCGGAGACTATCCCTATCTGTCAGAAATGGTGGCATCAGTGGTTTCGCAAAGAGGCTATTCCTTTGCCAGGGAGTTCGAATACGGTCTAAAGCTGATTATAGAAGGCCTGGAAATGCGTTTCCGAAATTAGCTATTTTCCGGGCCCGGCTTCAAGCTACGCAAGGCAATAGTCATCAAGATTGCACAGGGTTTGATTGCTGATTTCGATCTAACCAAATAGAGATGTTCGCTTTCCCGGGATCAAGAGTCGATTCATTTAGTTCCTTACCAGCAAGACGAATCCTAGCTGGCATCAACCAGAGATGCGGACCGGCGCCGCACAGGGCCTCGACGATATGCTAATTATCCCGGAGACAATACTTCGGAGCCTCTGCAGAAGCAACAAAGGGCCGACCATCAAGGCCGGCCCTGGTACCTCAGAACATCACTGACTCCCAGTTCAGTTTACCCGTGTAGCGATGAGTAATCTTTCCCTCTTCCATGGCCATCAGTTGCAACCAACCATTGTCCACAAGATGGGCCACAGACTCATACTTTTCTATTACCGAATTGATGGCTTCCAGAGGCGCCTGAATCATAACGTTCAGTCGCACCGGTTCGTGCTGATAGTCTTGCCCATCGTGCACTGACTGCCAGGGAAGCCCTACTCGAAGATCGCCGCCATTTCCTTCCAGAACGCCAACGCCGCCGGTAACATTGTGCAAAGTCTTGTTTCCGGAGCCGAACAAATGGTTATCCACACTGGAGCCGTAATACTGCAGACTGATCCAGCTGGCCACAACCATGGGAGCAGTCATAATCAATTCCAATACACCGAAACCGTTATCCTGCTTCCAGTCGTAGCTATGCAAGAAGGATCGACCGCCTAAATCCAGACCGCTAATAGCTTCTCCTGGCGCAGCAATAAAGGCAGAGCAACCGGCCAGACCCCATTCTGGTCTTACCTGAGCCCAGTCTTTGCTTCGCGCCATTACAGAGGCGTCCAGTTCTCTGGCGCTGAGTCCGGATTTCAGTCCCAGCCTGGTCGCTCTTTCCGCTCTGGTCATTCGACCTGCCTGCTGCAACGAAGATCTCAACGCTTTTATGGCAGGCCCGTGAAATCCGGGAGCCTGCTCGGCGTTAAACATTGTTACCTCATCCGTGGTAGTGTCGTGCTGACAGGCCAGGAAGAAGGTATCCTCTGGAATTCCGATGCCTTTCGCAGAAAGAGCATCACGAACTTGAGCATCGTTTAGCACCTCGGCCGCTACTCTTGCATTGGCTTCCCCGGTACGTCCCCCGCAAGCGCCACAATCCAGTCCAGTGGCATGGGGATTGTTAACCGTGGACGAACCGTGGCCGGTGATCATTACCAGAGGAGCGAATCCTTTCGTTAGAGACATGGCGTTTAATGCGCCGAATGCCAGATCCACTTTTTGTTCAACGGTCATTCCTGTGGCGCCAGAACCATCACCTTCATGGGTCAGAACGGGCCCTTTCTGGCGCGCCAGCCTTTCGCTCAAAGATTCGGATTCCGGATGGGGCACAGGTCGAGTCCAGCCCAGTGCATCCGATAGAATCTTGGGAAGGTAGGCCAATCCAATTGGACCAACAAAGCTGAAGCAGGAGATAGCCCCCATCTTGAAAGACCACCACGCATTCTTCACATGATGCTTCAGTGATCTCCGCTTCTCTGCCTCTTTGAGTGTCTTCGAATCCTGAAAGCCTTCCTTGATCTTGTTTGCAGGGGTTAGGAGCACCGGACACTGAGCCCCACCCTTGTCATGACCTATGGGCACGTACTCCAGGGGAAAGGCGAAGAAGCCCGCAAATCCTATGGTCCTGATGGCTGGGCTGGCCGCCTCCAGATGACGACGAAATACCTCGGAGCGGACATCGATACAAAAAACTGCCTGAACATCGGGACGATCAGATCCTACCGTCTGCTTTGTCGCCCGTTCAGAATTATTGATGAGCTGAATCAGTCTTCGTTGCTCTGCTCGATCCAGGGCATTCTGCAAGACCAGGAGACGAGCAAGCGCTCCCCCTGCCCTGCTGGCATCGGACATAGGAAGTAGTTGCTCTCTGGATTCTTGCCAGGCATGCTCCAATTCTCTGGATCGAAGAGCCTCCAGCAGGGCTGCCTCCTGACACAGAAGGACTGCCGCCAGTTCACTCATCGCATCACTGGTTCCGCCATAAAGCTCCGCATCCCATACAATTCTGGATGCGAAAGCAGACCAGCCCCCCACTCGCATGAGTAATCTGAAAAGATAGATTTCGCGACCCTGCGATGGTAACCCCAGGGATTCCAGGGCTTTTTCTGCCGCAGCCACCGGTTCGCTGGGATAGGCCTGAATTACTTTTCGGTATTGCGAAAGGCCCATGACGTCAGCATTGCGATTCACTTCCGCCTCAAACTTCCAGGACTGGAACAGGCTGCCCTTGCTCGCCGAGTTCCAGATTGCCTGCCCTACATCAAAATATGCCGCGGCCCACCCAGAAAAGCTATTGTCGATGAAGCCCTTCCAGTCCCTGGCTGTGACAGAATTGGCCACGTCTGCCACGGTGGGGACCACTGCCTGCGGTTCATAAGATTCATCCTTGCGCGCCATTTCCAGGAATGTAGGTACATCATCGGCGATGGGCGATGAACTCTGGTTCAACGCATACTCCAGATCCTGCTCCTGAATCTTTCCAGATTGAATGGCATGCAGATAGTATGAGGCAGGAAGGGTCATTCGAGCGCCAGCTACCTTTTCCAACACCGATCCCGCCTCTTCAAACTTCAGATGGCTGAGTCGAAGATAAGGATTCACTGCCACGAAGTTTTCCAGAGGCCATACCGGGGCCACCATGGTGGCTGCGCTCTTCAAAAAGGATTCTGTGTCTTTATTAGATGTTATTTGTGCATTTGTGGTTTTCATAGTTAACTCCTGGTATTGGACTAGTTTGTCGCTTGCGCGGATCTCCCATGGATTCGCATGGAGCCTACGCAACGGTCAAAAATAGCATTCGCATACAGACCATTTCTCAGGTGGATGGCCATTCTCTGATAGAATGGTTTGTTAGAAAGTGTTGGACCAATGATCTGATACACCACAGCCAAAGCGAAACCAAACAGAATCAAAGACGCTAATACCAGGGTGACGGCTGATACCCCGACGGGATCCGGTAGCACGGACTTCAGGATCAGATAAGCGCCGCTTTCCAGCGAGAAGAAGGCCAGTGCCACAAACAAAGCCAGTCCGCAGGCCTGAATAGTGCCCAACACCGGACCGGAGGAATCCAGGGCTGGCGCTATGATCTGCGCCAATCCAAGTATCAGGATGGCCCCGACCGCCAGAAGGGCCGGCTCGTTTGTAAGCTCAATGCCCCACATCCAGGCGAATCCGAAATAGATACCCATGGCTACCAGTAGGCTGAGTAGCACTCTTAATGGACTGCCAATCCTTGCCGGAGTTCTTACGTATGAGGCTCGATGCTGCTCCACAGCGCTTCCGGAAGAAAGAAAGGCATGGGCTTTATAGAAGGAGTGGGCCACCAGATGCAGGATTACTGCAGGATACACGCCAAGGCCGGTAACCAGTAGCATAAACCCCATATGAGCGGCACTGGAGTAGCCCAGAGCCACCTTGATGGAAGGTTGTGTTAGGAGCACTACCGACGCAAATAGCGCCGTGAACCCACCAAATGCAATCAATAGCAACGGAGCTACCGTGGAAGCTTCGATCACATACGCCAGGCGAATGACCAGGAAGGGACCTGCATTCAAGATGCCAGCGTGAAGAAGGGCAGAGACCGGCGTAGGGGTTTCCATCACCTCCACCAGCCAGCCATGGGTGGGAAACTGCGCCGATTTCAGAATGGCCGCGCCTGCGATGAGGGACGCCGCGATTTCGATGCTTGCGGCTACCTCGGTGGACCGGGACAGCGCTGCAAAGATTTCGCCCAGATTTCCTGTGGAGAATTCCAGGTACAGAATTGCAAAGGCAATACCAATACATAGATCCCCGACTCTTGCTGCGATAAATTTCTTTCTCGCCGCGATGAGGGCCGGCTTTCTTTCCGGGTAGAAGATCAGCAGTTGGTGAAGAGCAAGGCTAGTAGCAATCCATGAAAGGAAGAGCAAACCCAGGTTGCCCGAGATCACCAGCAATTCCACGGCTGCCACCGTTGCGGCCAGACGAGACAGAAACACACCCTTTCGAGGGTCTCCATCCAGATAGTGTCGGGAAAAACGTACGATGACAAAGGCCAGAATGGCTATCATTGCCAGAATCACCGCGCTCAGAGGGTCCACTCGCACAGATAGACCTAGATCTTTATAACCCAGCAATGCACTTTCCAGTGTGCCCCGTTCATAGGCAAGCACCCCTCCGATCACAGCCACTACCAGGCCGATCAAAGTGGCCGCGGATAGCACCCCCTCTAAAAGAACAGGACGGCTCCTATCCTGCAACCGTCCCAGAAGCGCAGCCACCAGAAAAGCGGCGGGCGCCAGCAATATGATTAAAGACTCAAAAGGCATATCAATTCTCCTTAAATACCCGGCGCAGCACTGCGTGCGCCGAGCTGATATACCCACTATAATGCCGGTATTTTTATTCGTCAATTACAAAACACGCATACCAAATCCATCCCTGGACAGAATGGCCCCCCGTATTCTCCAGGCCTTTCTATGCAAGCTGCAGTAAGTACTGGTTAGAGTTCCCGTTTTACGGGTTTTGAAAGTGAGGGTTTACGATTGAGCTAAACACAGAGACAGGGACGTCAGAAGCACAACGGCTCAATAGAGGGATTGTGCAGTAACTGCTGGTTAGTTACGCTTTAAATCCAGGCCGATCAGGGAACAAACCCGGCTCAAGCCAACAGATGCAGGCGACCCTGGGTGAAGCCCCGGCAGCCAGCTCGTATCCATAGCTTGAGCCAGAGGAAAAGCCGGCCCACTGCTTCCGCTGCTTTAATGCGATCTGAGGAATTCAGCCGGGAAGGCAACGCAAACAGAAACCAGTACAAGCGCTGGAAGAAGCACAATACGATTCATTCTACAGGGCATGGCCGAACAGAATCCCTTCCACAGTGTATGTCAACAAATCCCTGTCTGCGACGCGTCCGCTCAGTGGCGTTCAGGGGAAGATTTCCTCAGATAGTAGATACCGCAAAACATGGAAAGCATCAATACCACCGACATCCCCCAGAAGATAAATCCGAATGCGGGCTCCGCCGGAAATGCGGATCGCATACTCAGTCCGGTAGCTGTGGCCGCTACGCCGAAGGCGCCGCTGAAAAACTGCATTAGTTGAAACAGTCCCATTCCCGAGCCCAGCTGTTCCGGCGCCAGAAAGCGAGATATTTCATTGGAAACGCTGCTTGTCAAAAAGGTGAATGCAACGCTCATCAAAATGAAGATCACAAGAATATAAAGGTAGGAAAGTCCGGCCAAAAAGGTAAACAGGATCGTGGCCATTAGCATGACCGCCGGCGCAAACTCAATGATATGCCTGTTTCCAATTCTATCGATCATCCTACCCACCATGCGCGAAATAACCATGGAAGCGAAAGAACCAGGAAATATGACCAGACCGGCCTCCATGGCCGTTAATCTGAAATGGTCTACCAGGATCTGCGGCATTAGATACAGCATGGCAAAGGTACAAATGTAGCCGCCCAGACCTACAGCTACCAGAGTTAGAAATCCCGGGCTCTTAAGAAGTACAGGCATGACGAATGGACGATCCGTATTCTGAATTCGCCACCAGAACACCGGGAAAGCGCCCAGGGAAATGCAAAGTGCAACCAGGGAAGACTCGGTCATGGCCAGGAGCAAAAATGTAATGCCGATGGATGCCAGAACTGCGCCTGGAATATCGAAGGCCCCCGGGCTACTCTGCTCCGCCGGTATCTCGGATTGAAAGAAAGGAACCAGAAACCCGGTGCATGCTGTAAGCAGAAACAGATAATTCCAGCCCAGGTATTCAACAATGGTTCCTCCTACGATGGGTCCAAGACCCAGACCCACTGCAACCGCCGCCATAACAACGGCCATGGCCCGGCCCCTTCGCTCTAGCGGAATGTATCGGGAAATCAGGACCAGCGCAAGACCGGGCACAGATCCGGCCCCTGTGGCCTGCAGAATTCTAGCTACCAACAGGAATGCGAAGCTGTCGCTGAAGAATCCTGCTATGGCGGCAAGGCTGAGGGAAAGCAAGCCTATGATGAAAAGGCGACGAATTGGAATGAAGTCGGAAAGACGGCTATATGTAATCGATGAAATGGCAAAGACGATGGAATAGGCGGTTACGATCCAGGATGTCACGGCCGGGTCCAGGCCAAACTGCCGAGAAACAGACGGAAGCGCCAGGTTGAACATCATGGTGTTCATCACCACGAGTACCACCGCCAACCCTAGAAGAAGAATGGTAGGCTTTTCGCGGCGAATGGTACCTGGGGACACCGACCGGACCGGCGAATCAAGGGTTCCGTCTCTCATTCGGTCAGTTTTTGCCGGGGCAGAGCCCAGGTCGAATCCTTCCTGTACTCGGGTAGAAGCTGAATCATTGGACTGGAGGATCATTGGACTGGAATCTGCTGTGGGCAATGCATTTGCTTCCGCAAGACCTCTTCGCCGACGTCCAAGCTTCGATGTAGATTTTTCCTAATTTTGGTTTGACTTATCGCCGCCTCTGCAGGGGTGTTTTAGGCCAGTCGTTTTGACCTCCAGGGCGAGACAGGAAAGTGGATCCCGGAATTTTTTGTCCACCACCGAAAGCCCTGACACGAAGCACTGAAAAAAAGATTGAATATCAAAAAAGGTAGGAATGGATGAAAAAAGGAAACTCGGCGAAAACCTTAACCTCAGTTCTCATGGCAGCTCTAATCGTCACGATAGCGGCCTGCGAAACAGAACCAGAAGCCAAAGAGGGAATTACCATGTATGCGGCCGCCAAAAGCGGTCTGATCATTCGCAGCGAGGCGACTACCGACTCGGCCAAACTGGGATTGATTCCCTACGGAAGCAGCCTCACGGTTCTAGAGCAAACCGGCGATACGTTAACTATTCTTGGCCGCCAGGGTCGTTGGAGCAAGGTGGAGTTCCAGGGAATTACTGGCTGGGTTTTTGGAGGCTTTCTGTCTGCCAATGCTCCTCCGAAGCTGGTGCAGGAAGACCCATGCGATCGATTCGTGCGATGCTACGGAAAATGCGAGGAATTGCTTGCGGGCCCCGGATACGAAATGTGCATGGATGAGTGTTCTCCTGGATGGGCCAGACTGGAAGAAAGCTGCGCTCCGCCCTCGGTTTACCATTAAAAGAGGCGCTTGCCTACGGGCATCGAACGTTGGACCGGGCTTCAAGTCCGGTCCACGAATGTCCATCACAGGATCCCGCTCCCAATGCTATAGTGTCAACCGTCGTCGCCTGTGTAAGAACCAGACGCGCATGCAATGACTACAGGCCCCCCACCCTGCCTATGTACCGGGAAACAGGCGATGGATCCGGGGCTGCCGATGAATCCCGGGCATCACAAAAACCTGGTGACAGGAAGGATGTCTGAACGTCCCATCTGCCATGCAAAAGGGTCTTCGCAATTCTCTCTACTCCGGACTGCTGGTAATCACCGGGTTACTAATCTTTCCCATTGCCTACACTATCGGCGAGACCACAGACTGCCGGGACATCCCGGGAGCGCGCTGCCCGGATCTGATCATAGGAGAAACTACTGATCCCGAGACCGTAACCGATACCCCGAACCAGACTTCCATTCGAAATACATTGATTGCATCATTGCCAAAAGGCGAGCCAGTAGCCTGCGAGCATGAGTGGACCATTCGTCACCTGTATTATCAGCCAGACTCAATCCTGCCCAGGCGGATGTATTTCGCCGCCTGCAACCAGGATACAGATCGCCCGAGTCTCTTTGTTTCCCTTTCTCTGGGAAAGGTAATCAAAGCCAAAAATGATGCCTATAGCGGCGCCCTGATCAAGAGCACGCTCAATCCCAAAACGGGCAAACTCGAAGTAGAGAAGATTCAGCATCATCCCGAATGCGTATTCATGGAGGGGATTGCGGTTAGCTCGGACTGCAAGAGCGTTAATGTGATCTGTCGGCGAAACTTCGGCGACAAGGACTTTGACCACGATGTGTTGGCCAGCCAGCCGAACAAGGACTGGATGACACAGCCCAAATGCGCCAATCATGAAATGTGGCTCTATGAGTGGAAAGACGGCAATATCGCCTCAAAACCGGTGAAGAGTCGTATGCACCGTGCGGTGGACTGGGGATGGGAATACGGAAACAACTACCTGCGAATGGGCGACGACGGCACTCTGGGCATGGCGGTGAAAGCCCGAGTGGCCGACCCTAAAGGGAATTGCCACGAAGCAGATGCGTTTCTAGTGATGGACCGGCAATCCCACACATACACGAACCGGGGTTGGTATTGGGCCTGCGGTACCGGTCATACTATCTTCAATCGCCTGGCCTATAATAATAAGTCGGATAAATACGCCATGATGTGCGGCACCGACGGTAGCAAGAAACCTGGTTCGCTGGCAGGGCTCTGGATTCGCCGAGAAGATGGCCCTTCCCAGGAGTTCTTAACTACGCATCGCCACCGACTGATTCATAAGGGTGGCCCCGGTACTCTCTTGCCGCTGGAAAATGGCGGCTATCTGGGAATCATTGTAGGAAATGCCGGCAATATTACGGCTCAGGATAAAGTTCCCTTAACGCCACCCAGCGAAATTGGTCTCGTTCGTTTTGATGAGAATGCAAAACCGTTAGGACCTGTTCGATGGATCGCGAAGAATAAGGATACATATCTTGGGTACCCACAGATCACAGATCTGGGCAATGGGCGCTATCTCCTCGGCTACGGCGAAATGAAGCACATAAAACACAGCGCGAAAGAAGAATGGTCCAACTATTCCTATTTGATACCCTGGGATTACTATCTTGTCGAAATCGACATCAATGGTAAGTTCTTAACCAATCCGGAAAAACTCGAAGGCATAGGCTGGGGCGAACAGGATCAAATGGTAAGTCTGGGCCAGGGCCGAGTGGCCTGGGCCTATATCCCGGATCCGGCCTATAAAGAGCTCAACAAAGCCCCTGCCTGTAATGTGGATCAGCTTCAGCTTTCTGTCTATAGCTCAAAAAGGAGGTAGCCCTGACCCGGATACCGTTTCTTCAGGTTGAAAAAAGTTGTGAAACTATCCGGGTTCTGATCTTCTCAGGAGCAATGCAGTGATTCGCTTTTCTTTCCTCTACACGCCAGTATCCTGACTTTACTTTTTGCACAGTGTACAGCTATGAGGGTTGCCTGGTTGGCAAACATGTATGAGATTACTCTGGCGGATTCCACGCAGCACGACACTACGGAGCCCACCGTCATGGCAAATCGCGATCGTCAGGGAAGACAGGCCTCTCTGCTGTCCGCCTTCTTTGGCCTGGACAATGGGTATAACGGAAGGCTCGCTTTACAGAGTCACTATTCAAAAAGACGATGGATCGCTAACGCATGTCAGCCCTTTCGCAGTGGCCGATCTCCAGGACGGCGACAATAATCATTTGCTTTGCCTGGACGTGTCTGGCGCTCCGAGTAAAGTCTTCTTCCCCGCAGGACATTTAACGGACCCACGGGAGGATCTGAATCCCGATACAGAGATCGCTGTGCAGAAATGATATGCGGCCATATTCGAGCTAACACACATGCCACCGCTCCCGACCGAACTCCTGCGAAGGGCTCCGACTGGCAGACAGACTATGGACAATTGCCCCTTTGCGGATAACAAAGAGTTGCCATTTCTGGATTGTGCGAACCGCACATGGGGCGAGCTTCTAAATTACGCCGCCGCCCATAAACAAGCGGAAGCCACCAACTACCAGTACAACGATATTGATGATGAGCCCGGCTTTGTTTTCGCTGAAGGCTCCAATGATGGCGCCCAGTGTGGCCCCCGGTAGCATAAGCCAGTTCATCCAACCAAGAAGCGGGATCATGCCCAAAAAGACTACGGGCGAACAAAGCAAACCGATGATGATAGAAACTACGTTGGCCATTTTTACCTCTTTTCTTTAAGACATCCCATTGTGCCAGTATTGGGGCAATCCTCAAACGAATTGCCCTGGATAAACAGCGACCATTATCATGGGATGTCGCCTGCACCCAGCAAGACGCATATTAATGCCGGTTCAAGGATATTTTTGCCGAGGAAGAGAAAAAGACAGAGCGGCAATCGATCGGTAAGCTCGTATTCGATCCGGGCCACCTCTCATTTCGATTGACCTGTTCCGCCTGGCCCTGTAGTGTTTGCCCGCCGCTGACAGCCCACAGATTCGATGGGTTGCCAGAATGGAAAATCGCAGCCTCATGTCGTAAGGTCTATCTATGCGACCTAACAGGAATGAGAAATCCCAATCGAATATTTCGCATTCGCATAGCAGTTCATTTGATTTAATTCGGCTGCCGTCAGGGCACGAGAAAAAATGATCAGTTCGGCAACATAGCCATCAAAATTGGAAGTACCGGTACCGCTGCAGTCAGTTCCCATCCATATCTGGGGGGAATTTGTAAATCCGGGCGCGGAAAGGATCTGGGCTGTTTGTGCTCCATTCAAATAGGCTGTTGTAGTCGGCGCTGATGTATCGCGAACAAGAATTAAGACCTGCCCTATGCCGGACTGCACGGAACTGGCAGAGGTTAGAATATTCGCATTACCCTGTTGATCCAATCTTATTGTATTGTCCGAAAACAGGTAAAGGTCGAAGTTATTCTGCAAGCCGCATGAACCATTTCCGAACTGCAGTAGTTTTCGAAGGCCGGTGGTTGCTCTGGGCTGAAAGATTAGAAAAACGGTAAAGTCCCCGGTAATACCTGTAAACCCGCTGGTTCGGTGTAAACCCACCGCTCCGGATCCCGGAAAATCCACTGCGGACAGATCATTCAGTACAGAGCTGGCAAGCGATGGAGACCCGACCCATGCGGACAGATCAAGGCCATTTGGGCCGGAATCATTCCATACAGTGACCGAGGCGCCGGTTGTTGTAATATTCAGGTTGTTCAGCCAGAGATAAGTAGATTCGGTAACAGGAGGGTTCGGTATCATTCCCTGATTCGAAAGGGAACCCGACAGTAACAGAAAAGCCAGCAATCCATCGAATGAATTATTCTCTTCCTGGGATTGTTGGTTCCAGAGCGGATGGGTCCAGCATGCCATAAAGAACAACGGAGCCAACGCTATGGTAGTGAAATGTACAGATTTCATTTAGCGAATCGGATCAGATTCCCGGGGTCAGAATTTGATACCATTTTTTGTTTCTGGTTGTTTTTTTTGAGAGAACCAGACGTGTAACAGTTGCTCTGAGCCTATTATAGCCGGTCTAACCTACAGAAGCGGCTGTTAGTGTGCGAGAACGTTTGGTGCAAACCGGAATTACCATCAGAGATTGCCTTCGACCAGGATTTGCTAAAGAAAGGCCCTCCAGGGAGGCTTGCGGAACAATTTCGCTTCTCTGGATTCTCGGTTCCGAGATGTCAGCATGAAATAGGTCAGCTAATGCAGTTTAGCGCAATTTGCTCGTTCGATTTGGCGCGGTCAGCTCGACTTAGTTCAATTCCACTCCAGCGAGGCCCGCTGGTTCCAATACTCTGCGGGTTCTTCGCCCATCCCCCGTAGGATTTCTTTGTCCCGGTCTGGGAGGGGGATTTGCAGGGCCTGCAGATTTGACTCCAACTGTTCAAGAGTGGTGGCTCCGAGCAGCAAGCGGGACACAAAAGGCATGGACAGCGCATACGCCAGAGCCAGAGCATCCGGCGGTACACCTTTAACAGTCGCAAATTCAAGAAATTCGGGGCAATCGCCCCGTGAAGTGAGTCTTCCGTTTGCCAGCGCTTCCTTTATGATGACAAGCCAGCCGCAATCATAAGCGGCTTGTAGAGCTGATGCCACATTCTGTTCCAACACATTGAACGTTGCTTGCACAGAATCGAAAAGCTGGATTCCATCCATGCGAATCTCCAGAGCGCGCTCCAAAGTGGCCGACTGGTCGGTACCGGAAAGACTGAGCCCGATTTGCAGGCCACCCTCCTTCAGGTCCCTTAGAAAATTCAACACTTCTACATCATCCAAAACGCCGGTCTTCAAAGTGGCGGAATGGATCTGATAGAGGTTAAGAAAGGAGCCAAGTCGAGTGCGGCTTTCCTTCCATTGCGACTGCAAATGCTGCAGACTATGGTCCTTAATTTCGTGGGCCTCAGCCTGAATCTTCCAATCTGCCGTATAGCGATAGCCCCATTTGGAACTTATGTAGAGGTCGGCCGGGTTCCGTCTATCGATCCAGAGAGCCAGGAAATCCTCTGCGCTGCCGTAGGATCGTGCCGCATCTATGTGGCGAATCCCGGCTGCGTAGGCCGCATCCAGCATCGCCAGGCAGCGATTCTGCAGCGACGAGTAATCTTGATTACCAGCCAGGTCCTGACCGTGACCCAGATTAATGTATCCCGGCCGGCCAAGGGATGCCAGACCCAGGGCAAGTCGGCTGTCATTCATGTTCTTGAAACGATGCGTGATCCGGATTCTTCTGGCAAGCAAAGATCAGGATTCCCCGGGATCTACATATGAGAAGGCCCGGCAAACTACCAGTAAGCCGGGCCCAAAAGTCGTCCAGTGTTTATGCTGGATTACTCTTATTGGCAGTTCTCTTCTACTTCAGAGTCAATGTAGTCGACAAGGTCGTCCACTGCTTTCACAAATCCTTCCTGGTTCCGGCTGTTAAGCATAGAAGAAATCTTGTTCACTTGCGAAGTCAGTTTGCCGTCCTGGATGGCTCGTGCCATGTCTTTCAGGGCTTCTACGTCTTCTTCAACATCTTCGGGGCTCAGCTCATCGTTGTGTACGCCTGTTGCCATTTCATCAAGAGCAGTTGCCAGGTTGTCCAGCGCCTCGCATGCTTCCTCGTCATTTGCCTGAACGGCTGCCGTGGAAAACACCATCAGGCAAAATGCCAGACTGATAGCTAAGATTTTTTTCATTTTGGTGATACCTCTCGGGTAATTCTACTGCCGGATCGAAAAATCAGGTAGCCGCGCAAGTAGAAGTCCGGATGCGAAAATGTCTACTTTTTTTGATGCGTTGGCGCCGAATAATGCGAAAAGCCGGTACCTCAGTCATGCCTGAATTTTGGCGAACTCCGAGGGTATCAATGGCGTCCGGGTGCCGCCTGGCTGCCGACGCATGAAGTGTTACCTTGCTCGATGAGTGACAAAACGAATACAACAGAGAAGACCCACGTTTGTCGATAGGCGACGAGACAGAGACCGTGGAGGCGAGAGACGGGGCAGTCCAGGTCAATTCCGCGAAACAATCATAAATGATAATGCAGATCGCACGGTATGGTCAACAATCAGTGCATTTCAAAGCGGCTGCGGACTCACCGGTCTGGCCGCAGCCTCCAGCTCCTCTTTTCGCTCCAGGTATTTCAGGACCGTCATCATGAAAGCCGAATGACTCCAGGTTAAAGGAGAAACACAGAGGGGCGCTCCGGTAAGCGGATGAATCTGTTCTGCCAGGACCCCGGAAGGTAGAGCGTTTCCACTACACCATTCCAGATAGGAAATCACCGTCTGCAAATCTTCGACGTTCTGCGCTTCCATAATGCGATAGTCCGCCAGCCAGAGGGTAGAGATGAACCATGGATTGCCCGGCACCCCTTCGGGACTGTCATCCGGCCGCTGATATTCATCCCCCTCATATCGCGCAACACCACCGATATTCGTATCCACTCTTAAACTTTCATCGATTGCTGCGGCCGTTCGAACCATTCTCGGATCGTTGGCATCCACCAGGCCCAGGGTAGCCAGACTGAGAAGGCTAATATCGAGGGTTTCATCAAGCAAATAGGCGCCTCCCTTTCTGGTTCCGGAGCGTGCGAAGCGCTCAAGATCTGGATGGTAAAGATATTTGCAGGCCGCTAGCGCCATGTCATCGGCCACGGTATCATAGTTCCTGGCCAGAGAGAAATCACGAAACAGATTCGCAAACCTGGCAGCAGCTCGAAGACCGGCCACCACGGAGGCCACCGTGTAGGCATGCACTGCATAACGCTCCTCCCATAGATCATAGGATGGCAATGGCAATCCGGTTTCGCTGTCCCGATACCTGACCAGGAAGTCTGCCATTTTCTTGATCATGCTGTGGTACAGGGGGCCGACAAATTCCACATCGCCGGAGCATTCCTGATGGATCCACAGAGCCCAGAGGGTTAGAGCCGTTGAATCCTCCTGTATGGGCAGGACTTCCTTACCGTTTACCAGCCAGGGATGCCAGTTGCTGGCCAGAGAGCCATCCGGGCTGTAATGCTGAAACTGGTATCCTTCGCCGGACACAATACCGGCACAGAATTCGAAGTACTTCATGGAAGCGTGAGTAAAACCGGCTTTCGCCAGGGCCGCCGCCACAAAGGCGCCATCCCGGCCCCAGACATAGGAGTAGGTATCTTTGCCAAAGCGCACTATATCTGAATCGGTAGCCGCGACGATAGCACCGCGCTTATCGATCTGAGATTGAACAATCAGCAGACTACGACTGTAAATGTTTCTGATCTCATCGGAAAGCTGATCCTCCCGTGGATGGTGTCTGTTAGACCAGGCTGCCCAGTATCTATCGGACCGCTCGATGAGTTCTTCCGGGGTGATTCGATGCACCAATAGATTCAGGTCCGCCACTTCCTGATATTTGGTTCCTGCGGCCATCCAGTAATAGGCCGTTTCCTGTCCATGGGCGGGAATGTTCAGCCATATTCCCAGAGTGGAATACGGGGATCCCCAGGCGGAAGGAGCGCCCGAAAGCTCACCAGTCAGTCCCTCCGGACGAAACTCATCCGTCCCGGCGGCTTCTTTTCTCCCGCAGGCGAAATGCTGCACCCCCCACTCGTCGTGGGCCCAACAACTCATCAAGAAGTAACGATGCACCTTGTAATGGATGATCGATCTGCTTCTTGGATCGAAATAAGCTGTACCGCCGATTTCATTTCCATAGAGATAGAAGTCATGACTCAAAAAGATGCGGACCTGTCTTGGCCGGGGACTGCTGTTTACCACAGTTATTCTCTTGAGATAAATATCTAGTTCCTGGTCTACGGCATCCGAGCAATGCAACGCCAGCTCCCATTCCTGGTTTTCCAGAGTAACATTCGTGACCAGGCTCTCATCTCTATAGCGCAGATCCTTGACCCATCCCCCGGTCATATCGGAGAACTTTCCATCCACCCACAAACCAAGGTCAAAGGGATGCCCCTTTGTGTGGTTCTCCTGACCAACATACGGAAAATAAACATCGCGCATGCGATATTCAGAATCAAAATTCACAAGAAGAGAGCCATTTCCAACGGGAATATCTCTAGGCATATACCTTCCTTTCCAGTAATTGCTGGTATTTCTTCACATAGTTTTCGGCCATCACCGTAAGCGAGAATCGGTCCTCTGCATCGGCCCGGCAATCCCTTCGATCAATAATGGATAAGCCCTGCACAGCCTGGGCCATTTCCTGGCTGGTATCCACCACAAAGCCCGTATGTCCGTGGGACACGATTTCTGGAACGGATCCCCGTCGAAAGGCAATCACAGGCGTTCCGCAGGCCATGGATTCCACAAGAACCAGACCGAACGGCTCTCCCCACTCCACAGGAAACAGGGTGGCCTTCGCATGCATAAACCAGACTTTCTTCTGCGCGCTGTTCAGTTCCCCTATGTAGATAATCTGCTTCGGGGATTCGAGTATAGGCTGAACCACCGATTCGTAGTATCCGGGCCCCCCTGGATGCTCATTGGGCGGAACCACAAGATCGATGGATTCCTTGAGTTCTTCGAAATAGGCCCGGTCCTCTGGTTTGTTTTGAACATTTCCCGCAAGCACAAGTCGCATTCCGGTTTGCCGGGCTGCTTCGATGGCGCTGTGCTGTCCCTTGTTTCGCGTAATGCGTCCTATGGAGAACAGGTATTCATCCGGTGCGGAATCTACAAGGTAAGGGTATTCTAGCACGTCAATGCCATGATAGATTACTTCCTGCACATTGCGCATGCCTGCATGCTGATTCTTCTGGTATTCGCTTATGGGCACAAAGAATACGTTGGAAGCGGCGCCCAGAGAATCGTTCCAGGTTCGAAAAGATCCTTCCTCGGAGGCAGGCACATGAAGGGTCATGACAATCGGTATTGTTGTATTCAATGTACCGTTGTAGATATATTCGGTCATCGCTGCATCGTGCATGTGGATGACGTCGATATCGCCCATTTTCGCCCGTTGCCAGGCTTTCAGCATGTGTCTCTTCGATTGCATACGCTGGGAGTAGGTATCCTCGCTATGGTACATGCTAAAGCTTTCGGGTATGGTGGTAAACGGCTCACCCACTACATTCGAGTCCCCGGAGCAGGCCACTATGGATGTGTGTCCCAGAGCGGTAAGGCCCTTATCAATGTTATAGATGATTGTTTCGATGGGCGCATACCCCAGATCGCCGCGCACCGGTCGATTCAAGGTAGCGATTTGAAGTACCCTCATCGGAAATCTCGAATGAGCCGGAGATTAAACAACAGGCATGCATTGCGCCGGTGACCGGAATCCGTTTTACGGAAAACGGAAAAATCTTTTCTAAAGGACATGATGTCTCCCTGCACCTCAATCCATACGACGGAAAATGGCATCCCTTATTTGAAGTGCTCAATTACGGGGACAGCAAGGACTTCGGGTGGAAAACCCGAGGCAGGGGCGATCGGTAAGTTCGATCACATTACTACTATAGTTCCGCACCTCTATGATGCATAGCACAAATTCAAAATAACCCCGCTCCGCAACGGGGTTCGGAAGAGCCTATTCCTGCCGGGGGGCGGGCGCTACTCACTCCGCGACCAGGGCCCCGGGGTCTGTCCTGGAATCGGAAAACACAATGGATCGGTTTCCACAATTCAGGCCATATCGTAACTTGCTGGCTCGTGGAATGTCGTCCAGGCAGATGAAAGGATTCCATATATTAATTCTAAGGGGGCTAATAAGGGCCGAAAACGGCATGAAAAATGGTCTGCATTTTGGATCGATTTCTCAAGTTCTAAGAAACTCTAACATGCAAGAAGTTCCTAGAGCTCCACCTTCCTGAATTCGCTGCCATGGACTTTTTCTTTTTTTTAGGCGCACCTGTTTCGATCCATCTATGGCTCTCCCAGGTGCGCGCAGGGTGCGGCCTTTCGGCAATTCATTGGCCGGATTCTGGACCTGAATAGCGTAACAACGCAGCTGGCCAGTCCCTGGCAGAACGTGCTGTACAGGAGGTGCTAATGTCGGCGGAGACGCAGGACAGGAAATCCCAGTGTAGCGGAGGACAGGACGACGAACAAGGAGGTTCTAGTGTCGGCGAAGACAGGATGTCGAGAGCCGACGAGTCCGAGAGCGATCAGGACGTCGGGAGCCGACGGCACCGAAGATACTTTCTGGAGGATGTTGCATGAACCGATGACTTTTTCGAGGGTACAATTCCCCGATGCCAGCGTCCAACCCTCAATGGGAGGTTTACATTAGTACCCGATTGTCGCTCAACCGATCACTATTCAAACTTTCGCGGGGACTCCGGCAGAGCCATGTAGAACTCAAACAAATCAACGCAGGGAGCGCAGCCGCGGATTTCCTCTCGATGATCCGATATTCCACCATGCAGCCGCACATTAAAGGTTCCCCGAAAGAGCTCCAGAAGCGGTCCTGCAATCTTGTGCTCTACCAGGATTTGGGCGTCTACCGAGTTATCCTCATCATCCCATTCGATATCACCGGGGAGAACGGGGATCGGAAAGATTGTTCCTCGACCCGAAAAGATAACCGCATCCCATTTCGCCCCTGGAAAAACATCCTGAACCCAGAGCGATAGAACCATCCATTTCTCGCCATCCTGTTTTCCGATGTAGAAATCGAACGGAAAGGGAGCAAGCCCCGGGTGTCGGTACCAGGTCTTTCCATTCACTACGTCATCTTGCTTCCATATGTCCCCGGTGCCGGGAAGACGAGTGAACCCGTTGCGCTGTAGCGCAACGATTTCCTTCTCTCTTGTCCATCTGCCTGAGGTCGAACATGTTCCGAGCAATCCCAACAATATGGTGAGTGTCAAAATTTTCCGAGCTATCCGCATTTCACTACCCTCACGATTAAGCGACAATTTGCCATCGTTTCTTCAAATAGCAACAAGAGGCCCTGGGCCGAAGGAGTATTGAGCCTACCGGATCAAAGACCCGCGCGGCGATACCCAGATCAAGCAGTATTCAGCGGTCCATTGATGGCATAAGGGCATCAAACGGATTGCGAGGCTCATGGATGAAGCGGCGCTTTCGCCAAGCATCCCAACTATCCCGCTTCTTCTACTGCTTTTTTAGGCACAGAGCGGACACCCACAAAACATTCAGTAGGATTTGCGAACTCTGACCCTAAACAATTTCATCGATTCGCTCCTCACACCGCTTTTCGATTGACCTTACTCAATAATATTACTTCTAAAGACATTCTATGCATCATTCTATGTTATTTCCTTTACGACTCTTGTATATCAGCTCCCTTATTGTTGTTCTTTTTTCCGGGAACCTGCTAACAGCCGAACGGATATTTGCCCCAGATCGCAGGGCTGCCGCGTTGAAGGCCTGCCGGGATTTCAGCTCCCATATCGTGGATAACCGACCAGGGGCAGCCCGTCGATTATCCACGCCGGAAGGTTGGTACATGACAGATATGCTAACATCCTTGTTTGCTCGCTTTCCCCGGAGCCGGGACAAGACACGTGAGAATCTTGCAAAAAACGCTTTGGATATCAAAATTCTAACGAGCGAAACAGTGCTCTGCGATACCACCAAAGGACTAAAGGAAGGAAAAGGCTTCACATTTGCTTGGTCCGACGGATCGTGGAGACTGACTCCTGTTCCCGGGCCGGGACAAAAGAAGTCGGACAGCCTCCATAAGGCTCTGAATACCCCGGAAGAAAGATTGCTACATGCTTGCACGACATATTGGCAGGCAATTCTGTATGGCAACCTCCCAATGGCTGTTTCCTACATACGTAATATGGACCAGCAGAAAAAAGAGTTTATCGAAGGACTATTGTCTTCACCGGAAGAGCAAAGAAAAGATTTCATTTTTGGCTTTCTGGGTAGTTTGTCAGTGAAGGTGGATGGACCAAAAAAGGGAAGATGCGGTTTGCCGCATCATTTTGAGGAGGAATCTGCTTCGGTTCTCATTCGCGGCGAGATTGGCTGGCAGTTCGAAGAACCGCCCGGCCGATAGCGCCTCGTAATGGTACGACTGAATTCACCTGGATATAGGCATTTGCAGCCCAAGCCCTGAGGTTCTGAGGTTTACATGGTGCCCGGTTCCTTCGCTTCGCAACATGCTGAAGGGCCAATAATGGCAAGCAGGTCCAAGATAGACTACTGTCGGGTGCTGCAGCTTCTTGGATACTCCAGGAAATCTATCCGATTTCAGGGCCGCATTGTCTGCGGTCGTAATCACACAATGCTAATAACCGAGCATGCGTATTACTGCAACAAAAGCAGAATTATCTTGCCTAACAAGTTCGTCAAACCACTCAAATCGTTCTCATCAGTAATCCTACTCAGGCACACCGAATTGATTTTCCCCAAAGTGCAACAAATCGAAAGTGACTACACCCGCCTTAAAGGGGGACCCGTCTATTCCAGACGGTCCATTACTTCATTCCACCCCGGATGTGGAGGAATAGCGGAGGCGGCTTCAAACGCCCCCTCAGGAAATTCAGCGAGTAGCGGGGATTCAATATCCGTTGGGACGATTGGCCCACGGTTCTCGATATACACGGCAATCGCGCGTGGGGAGAGCATCTTGTACCTTTCGATCCTGTAGCGATTCTTTGGATTTGTGATTATGAACGAAAATTGCCTAAGGGAGGGCGAACGGTTTTCGGAATCACCGGTAAAGACAATTTGCGTGCCTCGTCCATACCGAACGTCGCCCTCTCGCATATTCATATCTTTTGTCCACTGACTCTCGGCCACCTCCGCCTTACGGTAGACCCAGATATATAGACTGATTCCCTCACTGTATGCTTCCGTCTTTCTTGTCGAGGCGGCTACACTAATGAGGCACTTATACTTATCATCGGAATTCTTCCAGTGGAGCCCGGGGCCATAATTGATTTTCGAGAGACTGAGCTCTTCTACAAGACTGGACAGTTGATTTTCATAGTATAGACATTCTTCTCCGAGCGTTAGGGCGGACGCTGACCTCGGACGGGCGAACACTGAGACCGGAAGCATAAGGAATAGAATCAAAGATAACTTAATAATCTTCATGTCGGATAGGAAGATCCTCAGATGGAATTGTCAAGGTATATTGGAGTGATGAGCGCCGGAGAAGAAGGGGCCACGGGAACCGGAGTCCGAAAAAAACGAGTAAGGAATCAGTCCAGCCTCACAAATTTTGGTTGGGCAAAGACGCTTTGCAAAACTGCATTTACTATACTCCGCTCCGATGCAGGGATTCTTGCCTGTCTACTGGGTACACAAACCTCACGTGTCCAGCTGGGACTGGAGTCGGAACCGGCTTGTCACAGGAATTACATAAGAGCAATCATGGGTTTTGTATAATTAGGAGCGCAGTAAATGAACAAAGCATTATCGCTTGCCACCATCCTAACCCTTCTCATGGCCACTGTGCCTGCCGTCGGACAGATAGAAACGGGAACAAAATACTGTCGTGTGCAAACGTTTAGCGAAATCGCAGACCTTGTCCGCTGTATCAATTTGATTCGCAGAGACGACAATGCCATTGTCGTCCAGTTCCTGAATTATTTTGAATCATCGATATCGTATAACCGCCCATTGGAGTTCAAAAAGCAGCCAGCTATGGAATCTCACGTATATTATCGATTCTCAGAAAAGAAGGGGAACTATGTCGGGCTATTCATCCTAAAGGATGAATCAGTCATTGTGGACAACCGATACTCCAAACCGATCAGTGGCAGTATGCCCAAAGTACTGGAAAAGAGAGGTGTATACTATCGTTGTTACTCAGCTCCTGAATGTCCAGACTGCTCGCTCAATGAAATGTAGCCAAGCCCCAGCTATGTGAATTACTCGAGCAATGCCGATTAACCACACGTCTCCAGTGATCGCGTCCTTTTTGTGAGGTGTCCATTAGTGCCAGAAACGTACTATACCAATCAGTCAGTACACTTGTCTGGGCTGGACGAAGCGGTCCTTTATCACTCGCCCGATCAAGGTTCCGATATATTTCCATTGGATCTACATCTGGCTTGGGTTCACGATTATAACTGAGTTTCTTGAAGTCTTTCATGCTGAGATGTCATTCTATTGTTTTCTCCTGTTACCTTCTCTAAATATTCTTTGCTCATTAATTTTGTCCGCTACAGTATCCCGGCCACAACTACCCGACCTCAATGGAGCATTCGCTCTAAGGAATTGTTTGGTTGAACGAGACCAGAATTCTGACCGTTTGGGTCACATCGTTCTGATATTAGACGTATAGTGGTAGAGAAATTCGGACCATGGACCTGACCTGCCATATGCAACTTAGCTACCTGACTACCATCGGAGAACCGGAGATCGGCGTCCTGCGTTCCACCATAAAGAATCGCATTCAAATCGCCACGAGTCAGCACAGTGCCATCCGGCAGAATGAAGTTCCCATCTGCGTCCACCGGCAACTTACCCGGATCCAGCTGCCCATTTCGTATCAGCTTCGCCAGGACCAGGCTGCGACCCGCCACCTGTCCGGCAGAGGCCCCGCCAACCAGTCCGGCATTCTCCTCCTCATCCTTCCAGAACTGCCCAGCCTTCAAAAAAGCTGGCCGCCCGACGATTCTGATCTTTCTGGTTGGCTCTTTTCGAGTCCCCGAAGGCCAGACTGGCCGCGCTCTTCACCAGACTCAGACCGGTGCTCAATGCGGGGATGGCAAATTGTTGAGCCAGGGAATTCTCAGCACCCATGCGACGATTTATCCCGCTTGCCGCTCCGTCGATCCCCCGCGATACCATTTCGTCGGTGGAGGCCGTTTCGAACTGGCTGGAGAAGCTACCATTCGTTATGAACGGACCAACATAGTTGCTGTTTATCATTTTGCTCGCGCCGCCGGCCACTCAGTTCACAACTCCAGCGGCAAGATCCGCCGTGGTAATGCTTCCAGCATCCCAGCCGGTAAGCTTGCCATCCGAGGCGTATTCAAAGCCTGCGGTGCCAATATTCAGCATTGTTTGATACGTGGACGGAGATGTCAGCCAACTACTCGAGGTGGGCACCTCGCCTTCGGCGAACGGGTGCTTGCTGTACACGATGTGCGAATGTCCCGGAGGACAGGATGTCCGAGAGGGACCCGCGCGAGCTACTTCCGCCGGCGGCGGGACCATCTTCGCGCTGTCGCCTGCATTTCAGCCCTGAACCACCGCTCCGGTTCGCATAGTAACGTCCGCTCCGTCATAACCCGAACGTCGCCGAGAGAGAGCTCACCTTCAAGAGTGTCTGCACTATTACAACGAAGATAGAACACATTCTTCAATTGATCTGGACTCACCCAATGCCGTAGACCTGCGGAAAATCCGGTCGCGATCCAGGGTGAGCGGCCTGACGCGCACGGAGGCGCTAATGTCGGCGGAGACAGGACGTCGGGAGCCGACGGCACCGAAGGTACTATCTGGAGGATGTAGCATGACCAGATGACTTTTTCGAGGGTACAGTACAAGTCTGAAATGAGGTGAGCAGAAAGTTCAATAGGCTATCGGCCCCGTTTATCGATATGGCCTGCTCCACTGTAGACGGGAGTGGACTCCCTTTCCGCTCCGAATCCAGGGTGAGCGAGTGACGCGCGCGGATGCCTAACGTCTCCGGAGACACGGATGACAAGGGCAGATGGCACCGACGGTACTTTTTGGTGGATGCTGCATGAACAAGTGACTATCTCGCACGCTACGATTCAACCTTCTAGCTTTTTTAGCAACGCCGAGCGGATCTTAGAACTTCGGGCACACTGGAAAGAATGTTGCATCGTCATTCGCGATCGAGGTCCCCCGTCTATTCCCTTCAGGAGTGTTTGCACCAGATCTAAACTACCATCATGGCACGCGGCTTTCACCAGCGGGGTATTTCCCTCGTACGCTGGAAGAGTTGGCTCTGCTCCGTACCGAATTAGAAGTTTAGTCATTCGCAAATCCCGATTCAATACTGTCCAATACAACGGAGTCAATCCGTCGCCTGGATCTTGCCAGTTCGGATTCGCCCCGTGAGACAGCAGTAATTGACATACTTCGTAGAAATCCTTTTCCCTTTTCTCGCTAATATTGACACTATATGCCCTTACAAGCGCAGCCATGAGTGGGGGAAGTACGACCGCTTTGCCGGTCTCGGAATGTAGTCCAGAAGCATTTACGTCCTGCCCCTGATCTATTAGATATTTCAAGATTTGAGGCCTGCCGTCCCGTGCAGCCGCATGGATCAGATAATGACCATCGGAGTTCATCCCATGGATTTCAGCACCTTCCGACACCAATAGGAAGAAAACATCAGTATGACCCTTACCTATTGCTGAGCGGAGGAATTGGCGGTGCTGGAGCACCCAGGTCGGTGTCCAAGAGTCATAACCCGCTTTAAAAAATAATTCTAGTGCCTCGGTGTCGCCCTTGTCAATTGCTTCTGCGAAGCCAGTCCAACTGACATTGTAGCCGCGGCGCCAAAGAGAGTCTTCGGGATTTCTTCCTAAGCAATTACAAAGGAATATGAGCAGTATTAAGTAAACCGTACCAATCTTCATACTTTTCTTCGCGGGGAATAGATCCAAGCCACTGCTCCGGCTCACGGGGCAGCTGGGTAGATTACCCCGTATCCATCTCCGGGGCTATTGCTTGTGCTAGACTTTAGTCGATGGTTTCGATGATAGAGCCACTGCACCATGGGCTGATTACCTTGACTAAGATCAAACAAGATACGCTCACCGGATCGCGCCATGCGGCCCCGGCGCTCGGCCGACCCTATGACATGATCTGAATACGGCCCTGTATTGTAGAGATAGGCAAGCATGTAGACATCCCCCGTAATATCGATTCTACCGTTCGACTCTTCAAGGTACCGACCGGCCCCCACGGACAGCACATTGGCGATCTCGACAACCATTGTGTCAAAGTCATTTCTCATCACTTCCAAATCCTTTTTTGAAGCTTTGGGATGTAGATGCTTGATCGTCAAATCGTGAAACTGTCCCCAACCTGTTCCACGACCCCGGATTTGGCGCCGCCATTCAGGAGACACGATAGGTAGATTCTCAGCTATACCCTTTGCGTGATTGGTTTCGAATTCATAGTAGAGAATTAGACGAATCGCATCTGCGCTGATTCCTCTGGAGTCGGCTACTCGGTTTATATAGTCTTTTCTACGGTCCAAAACCTTTAGGAATGCCTCGGTCCTTTCATGTTTGTCCAATATCGCGGTGTAATCCGAATACTTGATAGGCCTGGCATTTTTCGGAGGTCGTACTTCCCCCATAGGGAATCTGATAGGCTGGCCAACACCCACTTCATTCAAATTCACTCGTGGATTCAACTTTTTCACAGCCGCCATCCTCTGAGCTATTTCGGCTTCTGTTGGTTTTCTACCTCTCTCTGCCAAAAGGGTTCGAATTAGCACGCCACGTATTGTTTCGTTCTTTTTAAGTGTACCGGTTCTATAGGTCTTGGGATCTTCGTCGAAAACCTCCTTACCCTTTGCAGCTTGAATCAGGGTATTTCTGAGGAACCAAGTTGCCTCTCGAAAGGCACCATCAACAAAACGGTTCTCAGGAAGCCATCGCATATCCGGTAGAAAATCGGGATCCCATGGTTCCGGATCTACGTATGGATGCGGTGTTCGATTTCTATCCCGCTGATCTGGGTCAGCTCGCAGGGAGGGAGCATCAAACTGGCGATCCCCGAGACCATTCCTGATTCCATTCAGCAGCCCGATTAAAGCCGATGCCCCGCGTCCCAACTGGCTGAGAACCCATTCCAACAGACGTGCACCTTGCGAATCCCCCTGGCGCAAAATCCGGGGTATCAGTCCCTTCAGATAGTCCGACAGAGGTCTCTTCTCTCCCAGCCCGTTAAACAGATCCGGTATCCAATCTGGAATATCCAGTCGCTCCGGCAGACGGACCAGATCCAGATCAAAGTCAAAGCTCGCATCGGCCCCATCGCGGCCCCTGGAGAACTGCCAGCCCTGGAACATGCTCGCCGCCCGGCGATTCTGATCATTCTGATTCGCCTGGTTGGATTGGCTCTGCTCCG